>ENA-ORBV01000060-ORBV01000060.1-microbial-mat-metagenome-genome-assembly--contig:-NODE-60-length-190114-cov-11.151902_pt1 | contig 190114 bp, 152 predicted proteins | sample MGYA00237777_ERZ505514 | MGnify/ENA primary metagenome ERZ505514 (study PRJEB26160, sample SAMN06269048) | microbial mat metagenome | isolation source: Oligotrophic lake microbial mat | place...
CTTGTGGACGCGGCGGTTCCCCGGTATTGACCGATGACGCCTTTCTCGTCCCGCATATGACGGGCTGTCCTCTGCTCGTCGAGTTCGCTTCGCCGGACTCAAGGATGAGCGGCTGATCGCGGCCCGATACCGGTCGCCGTAGCGGCCATCAGTCGTCATGATCAAGACGCCCGGCGGCACAGGTTCCGGCGTCGTGGACGAGGCGACAGGCGTCATCGTGACCAATCTGCATGTCGTGCGTGGCGAGAGCAAGGCCACGGTCGTGTTCAGCAACGGCGACGACGTGTCGGTGGTTGATGTGGACGAACGACGCGACATCGTCCTGCTCAAGATCAAGGCGTTCGGACTGACGGCGGCGAAGGCAGGACATTCGGATCGGGTGCGCGTCGGCGACCGTGGGGTTCTTGTCAGTTTCCCCCGCGGGCTGGAGTTGACGGTCAGTGACGGTGTGATCAGCGCCGAGCGACAGACTTCATATGTAGGTGTTGGTAGTCAACATATTAAGGCGCGCACAGGGACACTGACGGGTCCGGCGGCCGCGTCGTCTGTTTTTTCAGCCACGCGCCCCCGTTTGACGTCGGTCATGTCGGAGACATGCCTTCTCCGACGATCAACGTATCGAAGGCGACAGGGTGGGGACCAGGCGCGACGCGCACCACCGCCCAGGCCACCGCTGTCAACGCGTTCGCGCGCGGTCCAGGCGTTGGCCGGGCCGGCCTCGGTGATGCGAATTGTGCGATCGGGGCGCTCGAAAACGCGCACGCCGTCCGCGACGCGAATCTGGTGTTTCTGCCGGTGGACCCCAGGATGGATTCACTCCGCGCTGACGCTCGCTTCCAGGCGCTGGTCGAACGTTGCGCCTTTACGCGGAAGCGCCAGAGCGTGGCAGATGGTTGGACACGGAGTCGTATAATCAGCCTGCACATGCCACTTGAAGCGGGAGCGCGGTTGGGCCCGTACGTCATTGTCGGCCCCCTGGGCGCGGGAGGGATGGGCGAGGTGTATCGCGCTCGCGATGCGCGCCTGGATCGGGATGTGGCAATCAAGGTCATCCCCGCTTCGCTCGCCCGGGATCCCGATCGCGTTGCCCGGTTTGAGCGTGAAGCCAAAGCGGTGGCGGCTCTCTCGCATCCCAACATTCTTACCATTCATGACACCGGCACCGTCGGCGACACGCTGTATGTCGTGATGGAGTTGCTGGCCGGCGAGACGCTGGGAGATCGACTCAAGCAAGGACCCCTGCCAGTCCGGAAGGCATGCGAGGTTGGAGGACTGGTCGCGCGCGGGCTGGCCGCCGCGCACGAGAAAGGCATCGTGCATCGCGACCTCAAGCCCGACAACATCTTCCTCACCGACAACGGCCAGGTGAAGATTCTTGATTTTGGATTGGCACGGGCCGCGGGCGAGCCATCAGGCACGAGTGAGACGCGAGCGGCCATCACTGATGCCGGGGCGGTACTTGGCACCGTCGGCTACATGGCGCCAGAACAAGTGCGCGGCCAGGCTGCCGATGCGAGGGCGGACCTGTTCGCGCTTGGCGTGGTGCTCTACGAAATGTTGTCAGGTCAGCGCGCGTTTGCGCGGGGCACCGCTGCTGAAACCATGACGGCGATTCTGAATGACGATGCGCCGGAATGGTCGTCGGGAGCCCGGCAATTACCGCCGGCACTCGACCGCATCGTCCGCCATTGTCTCGAGAAGAATCCTGCGGAGCGTTTTCAGACGGCGCGCGACGTCGGTTTTTCCCTTGATGCACTGCCAGGTTCCGCCGCATCGGGCGCGCCTGTGTCTACGACTCCGGCACCGTCGCGGCGATCGCGCGAACGTGTGGCGTGGGCGCTGGCCACGCTGTCGCTTGCGGGACTGGCTGCCTGGTTGGCGTTCGGCCGTCCTGCCGCCGGGAGCGGGCCGTCCGAGGCGTACCGCGCCACGTTGCTCTTGCCGGACGGTGTTTCATTGGCCACGACGGTCTCCCCCGGACTTCGATTTGCGCTGTCGCCGGACGGACAGAAACTGGCGTTCATCGGAGGGGGCATCGGCCACGGTCGCGCGTTATGGATTCAGTCGCTTCGTGACAGGTCCGCGCTCATGATCGAACGATCGCTGGGAGCGATTGGGCCGTTCTGGTCACCCGACAGCCGGACCGTGGCGTTTTTTGTGGACCGGCAGTTGATGAAAGTGGATGCGGCTGGTGGCCGTCCCGCCGTGATTGGCACGGCGCAGGGCAATGGCGTGTGGAGTCCAGACGGTCAGCACATTGTGGTGGCTGACGTGAGGGACGGCGTGCGCGCGTTGTCGCCCGACGACGGCACCGTGCGGCAGGTGATCGCACCGCAGACGGGACTGATCCGTTTCTCCCCCATGTTCCTGTCAGACGGGCGCCGACTGATGTTCGGCGAGTACACGCCGGGCAATCGAACGGGTTACAGTTGGTATGTCACTGACCTTGAAGGATCGCAGCCGACACTGGCGTTCGAGGGCGCCGTCGATATCGATCGGGTGAACGCACTGAGTGCCTCCGGACATATTGTGTGGACGCGAGACCAGAACATCCTGGCCCGGCCCGAGCAGTCCGATGCGACACCCGCATCTGAGCCAGTGGTGCTCGCGGGTCCGGTTGACGGACAGCCGCGTGGCACCGCGGCATTCTCCATTTCACAGACCGGCGTGCTCGTCTATCAGACGGCAGTAAACGACAATCGCTCGAGTCTGGTGTGGTTCAGCCGCGCAGGCAAACGCCTCTCGCAACTTGGCGTGGACGCGGACTATTCGAACCTGGAGGCATCGCCCGAGGGCACGCGCCTCTTGGTCTCGTTGCCTGACGGCGGACGCGCCAGGGACATCTGGGTGTTGGACATGACTCGCGGAGTGCCGACCCGGCTGACGTTCGATGAGGCCGACGAGCGCAGCGCCGCATGGTCGCCGGATGGCCGGTCGATTATCTATCGTGGTCGCGAAGGCGAACTGTTCACACGACCTGTGGGCGGTGGTGAGGAGCGGCCGTTCGTCGTCGACAAACGCAGCAAGGATCCGCGGGGCTGGTCTGCGGATGGCCGGTTCTTCCTGTATCGCGCCACGGGCAATGGCAATGACCTCTGGGTGAAACCGGCGGTTCCCGAAGCGGCGCCGTATCCGTTTATCGCCACGCCGTTCGGTGAGGCGTACGGCGAGTTCTCTCCCGACGGACGTTGGGTGGCGTACGTCTCTGACGAATCAGGCGCCCAGGAGGTCTATGTCACGGCGTTTCCGTCGGGGCAGGGCAAGACCCGTGTGTCTTCCGATGGAGGTCTGTTCCCGCGCTGGCGAAGAGACGGCAGGGAGATGTACTACCTCAGTCCCGACGGCAAGATGATGGTGGCTGCAGTCGTGCCGGCCGCGTCAGGATTTCAGGTGGAGACCGCGACGGTGCTCTTTCAGACCAGCGTCACTGCCGGACCGGGAACGCCGTTTGTGGTCTCGCCCGATGGGCAGCGCTTTCTGATCAACTCGACGGTTCCGTCCACCGATCCGCCTTCATTGAGCGTGGTCTTCAACTGGCCGGCCCTGACCAGAAAGAAATGACGGTCTCATCCGTAATCGAATTCACCCCCAGAGGGTTGATATCGGCGCCGCGATGATGCGGTCCGAGAGCCAGAACGTACGGGGCCCGGTGTGCAGGACGATGCCGGCGATGAATTCCTTGTCGAACCGATCGCGCATGGTCATCAGATGGCGCGCCGCGGCGGTGGTGGGCGCGGCATCGGCCTTCACCTCAAAGGCAATGAGCCGGCCGCCCCCCAGTTCGACCAGGATGTCCACCTCGAGCCGTCCCTCCTGCTGCCGCACGTGAAACAGGCGGGGCCGCGTCTCACTGACGGGCACCTCGGCGCGAATTTGCGAGACCACGAACGTCTCGAGGAACCGGCCGAATAGATCACCCTGGCGCAGGGCGCCGTTGGTGTCGAGTCTCAACGCCGCGCCGGCGAGTGCGGGGTCCACCAGGTGGCGCTTCGGACCGAGTACGAGACGCTTGAGCCGATTCGAGGTCCACGCGGGCAGACTCTCGGTGACAAACAGGTTGCTCAGGAGTCGGTCGTAGGCGAGCGCAGTCTTGCGATTGATCCCGGCCGCATCAAACAGCGTCTTTTCATCCACGACGCCCGCCGTATTGAGCGCATACGCCTCGAGGTAGCGACGGAGGCGAAGCGGGTCGCGACCCGCTTCCACCAACTGTGCGTCGCGGGTCAGCAGGTGCTCGAGGTAACTGTCCAGCCAATGCTGGCGAGCCGTACCGTTCAGGCGTAGAGCGGGTTCCGGAAATCCACTCTGAAAGATGAGGTCCACATATCCGCGCAGGTCGGGCGTCGGGTGGGCCGGTTCAAGGGGTGCGCCTGACACAACCCGATCGACGAACGACGGTCTGCGGATGGTCCCCACCTGCTCGCGAACCGTCATGCCGAACATCGGTAGCCTGGTGACCCGCCCGGTCCCAGGACACCACTCGCCATCGAGTTCAGCCCGAACCGATCCGGTGATGATGAACCGCGCAGGGTCGGGCCTGGCGTCCACGGCGCGTTTCACGGCGCCAAGCACACCTGGCACCATCTGCCACTCGTCGATCAGCACCGGTTCCTGAAGTCCTCGGAGCGCGGCGTCCGGATCGGCCCTGAAGGCCTGCGCCTCCGCATCAGTGTCGAGCCGGACCACGGATTTCGCGTGACGAGCCGCAGTCGTGGTCTTGCCAGAGGCCCTCGGGCCGACCAGCAGCAACGCAATCTCGACCGCGTGGGCGAAGGATTCAAGGCCCGCTTTCCCGATCGGTATGCGGAGCCGAAGGTCAGTTGGCGGCTCGGTTCCCTGTCGCTGACCGAGCAGATGATTGGTGACGTCCGGCTTGGTTTGATCGTGTTGTTCGGTGCCGTCGTCTGTGTGCTGCTCATCGCGTGCACCAACGTGGCAAACCTCATGCTCGCGCGCGGTGCCTCGCGGCCCCGGGAGCTGGCGGTGCGCAGCGCGCTGGGCGCCAATCGCTGGCGACTGGTCCAACAGCTCCTCGTGGAAACGCTGGTGCTGACCACCGCCGGCACGGTGCTCGGGCTCGGCGTGGCGGTGGTGAGCCTGCAACTGCTGCTCTCGCTCAACCCCGGCAACATCCCCAGGCCATAGGGGAGTCCGGCGAATGGTACGACAGTCGATTCACTGTTCGTGCAAAAATGTAAATGTGTGAGCACTTATGGGGGCTACCCGCTGGACGACCTCGTGAATGGGCTGCACAGTTTTGCATCGGCGCCTGGAACAGACCATGCATGGTTCACGGCCGTGATTCCCTCAAATCTGCAGGCAAATGTCCCGGTCAAAGTTCTCTGGCATGAATGATCGTTGGGACACGCTGACCGGCCCGCAAGCGTTGTGGCTTCTGGTGGCCATCGGCACTGGGACCGGAGTTCTGACCGCACTGGGATTGGGTCTGGCCAGCATCCAGTTGGGCCACTTTGTCCCCCAGGGCGTCAACCTCGCGTGGACTGGTCCGGTCGGCACCACGATCCTCACGGTCGCATGGGGCACCCTGGTGTGGGTGATCGGCGCGTTCGTGCCTGTCCTGCGTCGGCCGTCGGCGTTCATTGCGGCCGCCGTCTGGTTGCCGTCGGCAGGTCTGCTCCTCAACCTGAATGGTCTGCACCCGGCAGCGGCGGCGGTGTGCGCGGCTGGCGTGGCCACCGTGGCCATGCGCATCGCGACTCGTGCCCCGAAGCTCGTCGTGCAACTTGGCCGACGGGTGGCGCTCGCCGGAATGTTCCTCACGTCGGTCGCGTTCATCACCATGGTGATGGCCATGCCTGCGATCGAAACATGGAAAACCGCCCGGGTGTCCCCACCGCAGGCCGAGGCGCCCAACGTGCTCCTGATTGTGCTCGACACCGTGCGCGCGAAGAGCCTCGGCGCCTACGGCCACGACCGCGCCACCTCCCCCTTCCTGGATCAACTGGCGAAGACGGGCGTTCGTTTTGCGCAGGCATTTTCAACGGCCCCATGGACGACCCCGTCGCACGCCAGCATCATGACGGGTCTCTGGCCCTCTGAACTCGCGCTGGGCTGGAAGCGCAGCCTTGACGACGGCAAGCCCACGGTGGCCGAGGTCCTGAGCAAGGCCGGCTACGCCACGGCCGGTTTTGTGGCCAACATGGGCAGCGCGGGTGTGAGCTCGGGGATTGCGCGGGGATTCACGCACTTTGAGGACTACCCGATTTCGACCTGGAACGTCCTGCGGGGTTCGAAGATTGGCGACGAGATCACCTCAAGCCTCTGGCTGCGCGATCTCCTGGGACGCCACAGCAGTCCCGACCGGAAGCGAAGCCCACAGGCCTCGGCAGAGTTTCTTTCCTGGCTCGACGATCAGCACGATCAGCAGGACCGGCCCTTTTTTGCCTTCCTCAACTACTTCGACGCCCACAACCCGTATGAGGCCCCGTCGGCATTTGAAGCACGGTTCGGAGTGTTTCGCACACCGCGCCCCACCGATGTGACGCCTCTCGACTGGATGGAGTACACCGACGCCCAGAGGGCGGTGGCGCAGCGCACCTACGAGGCGGCGATCGCGTATCAGGACGATCAGCTGAAACAGTTGTTTGCTGAATTGGAGACACGCGGCACGCTGGCCAACACGCTCGTCATCGTCACATCAGATCACGGCGAGGAGTTTGGCGAACACGGTGTCATGCGGCACGGCAATTCGCTGTATCGGGCCTCGGTCCATGTCCCGCTGGTAATCTCGTTTCCGAATCACCTTGAGGGCGGCCGAGTCATTTCGACCCCCGTCAGTCTGAGGTCCATCGCCGCCAGTCTCTCCCAGATGGTGCCCGGACTGGGACCCGACCTCTTCCCCGGCCCCAGCCTCTTCGACATCATGGCGGACGAGACAGCGGGTGAACCGGTGTTCTCAAGCCTTGAGGGCATGCGGTCGCAACCAGAAACGTTCCCTGTGCATGACGGCCCTCTCTATTCGATCGTCTACAAGGGCTATCGCTACATCGTCAACGTCGAAGGCGCCGAGGAGTTGTATCGGATCGAGGACGCGGACGAAAGCACGAACCTCGCGGCGTCGCAGGCCGAGCAGGGCATCATGACCGAGATGAGAGCTGCGCTGTCGAAGATCCCGGGCATCGCGGGGGGCGGGGGCGGAAGTACTTAGCTCGGCTCTACGCGACCTGACGCTGCATCAGGCGGGCAAACAGGCCCTCTTCGCGCATCAAGCCATCAAACGATCCGTGCTGCACGACGCGGCCGGCTTCGATGACGTAGATCCGATCGGCCTGCCGGATGGTGCTCATGCGGTGTGCGATGAGGATGCGTGTCACGTTCAGTTGATTGAGGCTGTTGGTCACGATGGCCTGCGACCGGTTGTCGAGCGCGCTCGTGGCTTCATCCAGAATCATGATCGCCGGCTTGCGGAGCAGCACGCGCGCAATGAGCAGTCGCTGGCGCTGGCCGCCCGAGAGGTTGGTGCCGCCCTCCGAGACAAAGGTATGCAGGCCCATCGGCATCTGCCGGATCTCGTCTTCGATGCCGGCGGCGCGCGCCGCCTCCCACACCTGGTCGTGCGTCGCTTTCGAACCGCTCGAGATGTTGTCGAAAATCGATCCGGCCAGGATCTTGGTCTCTTGCGAGACCACGCCGAGTTGCTGGCGCACCGCGAGAATGTCCAGGCCTTTGAGGTCGTGGTCGTCGAAATACACGCCGCCAGATAGCGGCGCTTCGAAGCGGAGCAGCAGGCCGACGATGGTGGACTTGCCGCTGCCCGAGGGTCCCACAAGGGCAATGCACTCGCCGGGCTCAGCGGCAATCGAGACGTTGTCGAGCGTCATGGGTCCGTCGTCGCGGTAGCGGAACGTCACGTGGTCCAGCCGGATGCGGCCGGTCAAGCGCCCCGGCGGGTTCTTCTGGCCCTGAAGCTCCGGCTCGGTGTCGAGGATGGGTGCGAGGCGTGCCCACAACGCCGAAACGCCAAGCAGCAACTGTGCGCTGTCGCCAAGCGTTGTGACGCCGGCCAGGAAGGCGCCGAACGCGGCGCTGAACGCGATGAACGCGCCGACCGACAGCGTAGGCCGATCGCCGAACACGTCGGCGCTGGCCAACCAGAACAAGATGGCGGTTGAGAGGGGCGCCATCACCACACCGGCCAGCCGCACGCGATCGTTCAGGATCCGCAGGCGCTGCATCGTCTGCATCTTTGCTGCATAGGCGCGGCCCCATTGCGCAAAGGCCCGCACCTCGGCGCCCGCGGTGCGCAACTTCGGCACGGCCCCGATGATCTGGATGACGAGGCCGCGTAATTGGCCGTCGCGATCATGAAGTTGCAGCAGCGCGCCGCGCATCATGACGCTGGCCGAGGCGTTGATAATCAGAGTCGCGGCGGCAATCAGAAGCGCTGCCACGGTCAGCGACGGGCTGAGCGACAACAGGAGGCCGACGTTGAGCACCGACGCCACGGCGCCAATCACGGTACCGAGTGTGGTGACGGTGAGTGTGTTGCGAATCTGCGTCACCGCGCCCACGCGGCTCTCGAGGTCGCCGGCCGTGAACGCGCGAAAAAATCGCGGACCCTGGTCGAGCAAGCGGTCCCAGACGCCCAGTTGCAGCCGCGCCGCAGCCCCTGTCGCCAGGCGCAGCAGCGCCAGCGCGCGCGCCAGGTCGAACACCAGTGCACCAGCGGTGGCCGCCACCAGCGCAGCGCCCAATTCGAGCAGGGTGCGGCGGTCGGCGTCGGGTATGGCTGACTCAAACAGGATCTTCATCGCCTGCGGCCCGACCATGCCAAGCAGCACGACCCCGATGCCGGTCAGCACGGCCGTGATGAACTCACGGCCGGTGCCGCGCAGCGCCCATCGGGTCACCGCCATCGCCGACAGGCGGCCGGTCAGTGGCGGATGCAACGCGTGCACTTGTGGCGCCAGGTCCTCTGCAAGTTCCGCATCCACCTCACGCGCGGGCGCGTTCGCAAACAGCGCGCGGTACGCCATCCCTCTGAACCACGGCCGGCGAAACGCCACCAGACCCATCGGTTCGCCGGTGCTGACGCGGGTGGCCAGGTAGGGCTCGCCATCCTGCAGCCACCATTGACCCTTGAGCATCACCGTACGCGCGCGGGCGCCCGATGCATCAAGGATGGCCTCAAGCGTCGGGGGCTCTGGGCCAATCGACGCCGGCACCCGTATGTCGAGGCCGCACGTGACGCCAACCTGCTTGAGCACGGCCGCCAGCGGCGAATCCGTCCAACTCGTCACCGGACCGGTCACCTCGGGCGCGCCGATCTGACTGAGCCCGCCGAGTGTCTCGGTCGCCATGCGCTCGTTCATGCGCTGGCGTTCTTCAAACCGCAGGCGCGTGGCGCGCTCCCGTTCCTGATCGGCGACGACCGCAGCGCTCAGGAATGCCCCCTGCGCGCTGACAAGCGCCCTCTCGATCGCCACTCGACTTGCCAGCGATTCGTTCGGCACGTCCTGCCCGAGCACGGCGAACCAGCCGCGCAGACGCGCGACGGCCTCGTCATGACCGGCCGCCACCGCATCCAGCGCCTCTTCCATCGACGACGGCACGAGCGAGGCGGGTTCCATGGCCACTGCGATGAGGTGCGCTTGCGCCGCGCCGGATTGCCAGAGAAGCGCGCCGCCCGTTTCTACATTGAACGCGTGCTGGCGATGACCGCTGTCGGGCGGCCCGACCACACGAAACACCGCCAGCGTGCCCGACGTGACGACCCACGCATCGCGACCGTCCAGCACCAGCGGCGTGTTGCCCTCAAGGCGCCGCATGGCCTGCCTCGATGCCGGCATCACCGGCGTGTACGAGCGACGCGTACGCTCCCCCCGCAGCCATCATCGCAGCGTGAGTGCCGCGCTGCACGATCTTGCCGTGGTCGAGCACGATGATCTCGTCAGCGTCGCGAATCGTACTCAGCCGATGCGCGATGATGAGGCAGGCACATCCGCGCCGTCGAAGATTCACGTCGATCCGCTGCTCGGTTTCCGGGTCCAGCGCACTCGTGGCTTCATCCAGGATCAGGAACGACGGGTCGCCGGTTAGCGCACGCGCGATCTCAAGACGCTGCCGTTGGCCGCCACTCAGGTTCGACGCCGACTCGGCCAGCAGGCTGTCATAGCCATCGGGCAACGCGACCAGGTCATCATGAATGGCCGCATCGCGACACGCCCGAACGATCTGATCGTCGGGGACGGTTGGGTCCCATAACGTCAGGTTGTCGCGCACGCTCGCCTTGAACAGCAGAATCTCCTGATCCACCATCGCCAGGGAATTGGCCAGCACCGGCGCAGGAATCGACGCGCGTGGCTTGCCGTCGAACAGGATCTCGCCGCCGCTTGGCTGGAACAGCCCTGCCACCAGTCTGGCGACGGTGGACTTGCCCGATCCGCTTCCGCCGACAAACGCGATGCGCTGGCCCGGTTTCAGAGTGAGCGACAACCCGTCGATGAGCGGCGGCTGCAGCGGGTTGTAGCCAAACTGCAGGTTCCGCAATTCCACCTCTCCCCGCAACCGTACCGGCGCCGTTGAATCCGCGTCGGTCTCGGGGGCCGGCACCTGCGGATTCCGCAACACGTCATCCAACCGCGTGATGTCGCCTTCCAGGTCCTGAAGGGTGCTTCCCAGGCTCAGCAGGCTGTTCACCGGCTGGAGGAAACTTGCCACCAGGCTTTGAAACGCCACGAGCATGCCGATCGTCAGCAGCCCGTCCATCACGCGCAGGCCGCCGACCACAAGAATCAGGAGCGACATCAGCGACGAGACGAACCGCGGCAACAGACCCAGCACCAGACCGGCCTGAATCAGCGCCTGCTGGGAGTTGACGTACTTCGCGTAGTGGCCGGCGACCCGCCCGAACAACTCGGATTCAAGCGCTGACGCCTTGATGTTGCGAATCGCCTGCAACCCCGCCACCCCCACGCCCGCCAGCGCGCCTGCCTCCTGGGCCAGGCGGCGATTGGCGTCGATGCGCCGGCGCGACATCCATCGCAGAATCATGAAATTCACCACCGCGAGGACAACCGCGATCATCGTGAGCACGGCATCGAACTGCCACATCACGAGGGCGTAGAAGACCAGCATGATCAGGTCCACAGCCGTCGAGGCCAGAGGGCCCGAGAGTTGATCGGCCACGCGATCGTTCAGAGAGATTCGGCCGGCAATTTCGCCGCTGAAACGCTGCGCGTAAAATTCCGCGGGAAGCCGGAGCAGGTGCCACACGAACTTGCTCGACATCGTGACGGCCAGTTTCAACTGCAGGCGCCGCAACAGGCGCTGCTGAATGGCAGTCAACGCCGTGCGCAACGCGGCCGCAAGCAGCACACCGATGATGATGGGGCGCACCCAGTCGTCCAGCCGTTGCACCAGCACCTGATCGACGAACACCTGCAAAAACGCGGGCACGGCCAGACCCGGCAGCACGAGGAGCAACGCGGTCACTCCACACAACGCGAACGTACCCACCGACGACCGCAGGCGATCCCATAACCCTGCGCTCACGCTCGGACGCCGGCCACCAGGCGCAAACGTGGGCCCGGGTATCATCGCAAGCACCACGCCCGTGAAGCTCTCGTCGAACTCTTCGAGACTCACGGTACGCGGACCAGTCGCTGGATCGTTGAGGAACACGCGGCCCTTCATGAAACCCTCCACCACGACAAAGTGGTTGAAGTTCCAGAAGGCAATGTACGGGTACTGCAGCGATCCGAGATCGTTGAGGTCTTTCTTGAAGCCTTTCGCGTCCAGCCCGTACGTGCGCGCGGCCTGCACGACGCTCGATGCTTTGCTGCCGTCGCGCGATACGCCACACGCCCGCCGCAACTCCGCGAGCGGCACGATGCGTTCGAAGTACCCCAGAATGATCCCGAGACAGGCCGCGCCGCACTCGACCATCTCCATTTGCAGGATCGTGGGCGTACGCACGCGCCCGCGACGCAGACCGTGTGCAACCGTCGACGTCACCGCACTCCCGAAAGCTCCCGTAGGAACGGAAGCACGTACGTGATGGGTGCGCGGTGTTCGACGATGACGCGCATGTCTCCCGTGAGCCCCGCAGTCACGGGCGACCCGGGCCCCGCAGACGAAGACCACCGATAGCCACTTGCAGTACTGGCATCGGCATCAAGCGCGGCTGTGACCTCAATGCGTGTGGTGCCGCCGACCAATGCCTGCGCCAAATCCGCGTTCCCCAACACGGCCCTGGCGCCTTCAGTGGTCACCGCCAGATCGGACACCGACAACACGACGCCGGTGATGCCGCCGTACCGCTGGCGCTCCACCGTGTCCGGCGTAATCATCACGCGCATCCCAGGCGTGACCTTCTTGCCGTCACCCACAGCCAGGTACGCCACATTCACCAACGTCGCACTCGCATCGTCCACCTCAAGCCGCGCGACGCGGGCGCCGGCGGTGACGATTTGACCCGTATCAGAGAGCAGTTCGATGATACGGCCCGAGTGGGCGGCCACGATCTGGCTGTTCTTCTCGATCTGAACCTCGTTGATAGCGATCTGGGACCGCAGGCGGTGGATCTCACTGCGGCGCGCCGATCCGGCCTGGAGGTTGTCGCGCGACAGACTCATCTCGGAAGTCTCGGCCTGCGCCACCTGGATGTCGAGCTCCTTGAGGCGCGCGGCCGCGTCGGTAATGCGAGTGGCGTTTTCGAGGGTGGCGCGTTCAGCGTCGAGCAGCTCTGGAGCGAGTGCGGCGATTAGTCCTTTGTCGCGCAAGGCCCTGAGACTGGTCAGGCGCTGGTCAAGAAGCGGCGCCAGGGCCTGCGCGTCAGCCAGAGTCTTTCGAAGGTTGTCGCTCTGCGAACGCGCGTACGCGCCGGTGAGTCCGGTCTGCGCCTGCTGGCGCACGGTCTGGTCGGACTGCACCCGCGTTTGCGCACGGTCCTGGCTCTCAAGCTCAGCCAGCAATGTGCGGTCTTCGTCGAGCCGACGGCGCAGGTCGAACTGATCGATCTGACCCAGCACATCGCCCTGCGCCACGCGATCGCCGGCGCGCACGTTGAGCCGGTCCACACGCCCTGCGCCAAGTGTCTGCACGTCAAGCACCCCGCGGGGCTTCAGCAGCACACCGCGTCCACTCACGATGGTGGGGATGCGGCCATTGAATCCCCAGACAAGGGTCAGAATGACCAGCGCCGCCAGCACCACCAGGGGCAGCCAGTCGCGGGGACTGACGATGCGGATCGTTTCGTCGAGGCGATCGGGCGACGAGAGCCGCTCAAGCGCTTTGGCACGAAAGACCGATGGAGGAGGGGTGGCCACGGCGTGTACTCAAAGGCTCCGCAGCTTGCGTTGAAGGAAATCAAAACGCGCGCCGGCGATCGACAGGGCGTCGAGCGTGGCCGGATCCATCTCTTCGTCGTCTGAAGCGCCGGCGTCGTCCGGCGCGGCCGGCCCGGGACCGCCATAGCCGAGGCGACCGACGGTACTGCGGAGCCGGTCGGAGAGAAAGACCGCGAGCGAGCGATAGAAGCGCGATGCGAACGCGACGTCGCCAGCGAGCTTCGCTTCGAGCGATGCCCGTGGAATGGCAAGCACCAACGAGGGCTCGAGGCTGACGACCGAGGCAGATGGGGGCCGCGTATCAACAAACGACATTTCACCGACGATCTCGCCGCTGCGCAATCTGGCGACATCGGTGGAGGCTGTGCGGCTGGTGCGCACGGCAAACAGACCATCGATGATCACGTAGATGTCTGCGATGCTTCGGCCTTCCTGGATCAGGATGGTACCAGCGGGCACGTCTCGCTTGGCGCCCACCTGGAGCATCCAGTCAAGGTCCGAGTCGTCGAGGATTCCCAGCAGGAAGAGCGCTTTGCGCATCGTGGCGGGGACATACTAGCAGCCCGTGGCGGAGCGGGCTACTCCCGGCGAAGTAGGGCGTTGGGACCTGACGCGCCATACTGGCGTCCGATGATCCACCGATACCAATGGCCCGGAGAGGCCTGCGGGTTCCACACGGAAGTCTCATGCGCCATCCTCGGACGCGAGGCGCGGGAACCCGGACTGGTGGTGTCGAACATCGGCGGATGGCACTCGGCGCCGGACCTGCCCATCTGGGAAGACGCCGGGATTGCAGAACTGCAGCGGCGCGGAACCACCGGCGACGGTCTCCAGATCGCGATCAGTGGCCCTGACGTTCCTGACCACCACCGGCGTCCTCGGCGTCTCCCCGTCCACCTCGACTTTCCCGATCGCCATCACCACGTCCATGCCGCGCACAACGCGGCCGAACACCGCGTACTGATTGTCGAGCCCCCGGCACTCGCCCGTGCAAATGAAAATCGACGTCGTCGCGCTGCCTGGGTCGTCGCCACGCGCCATTGAGAGGATGCCAGGCACGTTGGGTGTGTTCGTGAACTCGGGCACCAGGTTGTGAATGAGCGCCGACTGCTTCGCGGTCAGCGGCGTCTGCCGGTGCATCGGCGAGCCGGTCTGAATCACGAAATTCGGGACGACCCGATGGAAGAGGGTGTTGTCGAACACGCCCGCCACGGCCAGTTGAAGAAAGTTGCGGACTGTCTCGGGCGCCTTGTCGGGAAAGAACTCCACCTCGATCTCACCCGCCGTGGTGTCGAACACCGCGCGGGCCTTCGCCATTTCCTCTACGGTCGCGTCCACGAACGGCGCCTTCACGGGCGGCGGCGTGTCGCGAATGGTTACCGACGTGATGACCACACGCTCCGTCGCCATGCCCTTCTCGTCGGCGTCGATCGTGGAGATGGCCTGCACCACTTCGAGGCCGTCAACGACGCGTCCGAAAATCGAGTACTGGCCGTCCAGCGCGGCCTGGGGACTGGCGCACACAAAGAACTGCCAGCCGCCGCTGTCTGGCATGCCCGGCGCCAGTACGGCGCTCACGGTGCCGAGACTATGCGTTTCCTGGCTCAGTTCGCGTTTGAGCAGGTGCATGCCGCCCGTGCCGTACTGCGCGGCCTTCGACGAATCTTTGGACAGCGGGTCGCCGCCCTGGATGATGCCGTAGCGAATGACGCGGTGAAACGTGGTGCCGGCAAACGCCCCATCGCGCGCCTGCTTCATGAAAAAGCCGACGTGATTCGGCGCCGCCCTGGGCAGCAACTCGAAGACAAACGTGCCCTTCGAGGTTTCCACAACAGCCTGTTTCCCGGTCATCTCGGCGAGTGAGTACGGGGTGGTGAACGGGGCCGGCTTGGCGGCAGACTTCTGCGGCCCGGCCGACGATGCGAACGAGGCAAATAGCGCGATCAGCACAAACAACATACGGCCACCCGATTTTCCGATTCCCCGATGGTTTCCAGATTTCAGATTACCGATTGAGTTAGATTGTGTCCATGCTGCGATCCCGATTGTTTCCCTGCGGAATCCTTGTCCTGGCTGCCGCCTGCGGCGGACCGGCCCTGCCTCAGACTGTGGCTGAAATGCCGAACATCGACACGTCGCGCGTCCTGGCGGACATCACCCGCCTGGCGTCGGACGAATTCCAGGGCCGCGCGCCGGGCTCCGAGGGCGAACGCCTGACCGTGCAGTACCTGACAGACCAGTTCAAAGCCGCCGGCCTCGAGCCGGGGAACCCCGACGGCACGTGGGTGCAGAAGGTGCCGCTTGTCGGCATCCGCCCCACCGTGTCGGCGCCGTTCACCATCACGCAGGGCGGCAAGGCGCGGCAGATGAACGTGACGGGCGACATCGTGCCGTTCAGCCGCCACGTGACGGAGACCGTCACGCTGGCGAATTCCGACATGGTGTTTGTGGGCTATGGCATCCAGGCGCCCGAGTTCCAGTGGGACGACTACAAGGGCGTGGACGTGAAGGGCAAGACGATCCTGATGCTGGTCAACGATCCCCAGATGCCCGGAAGCGGCCCAGGCAACCTCGACGCCGCGGTGTTTGGCGGCAAGGCCATGACCTACTACGGCCGCTGGACCTACAAGTTTGAGAAGGCCGCTGAAATGGGCGCCGCCGCCGTCCTCGTGATTCACGAGACAGGACCAGCGGGATATCCGTTTGCCGTCGCACAAGGGATGGGTGGAGAACGCTTCAATCTCTCGACGCCCGACAAGAACATGGGCAAGGCTTCAATCGAGGGATGGATTTCACTGGAAGCGACCACGGCCCTGCTCAAGGCCGCTGGCGTCGATTTCGCCGAGGCCAAGGCGAACGCCACCACGCGCGAGTTCACGCCCGTGCCCCTCAAGGCCACCGCGGCCGTCACGCTCACGCAGCAGATTCGCACGCTCGACTCCCAGAACGTCGTGGCCAAACTCACGGGCAGCGACAGAGACCTCACGACTGAATTCGTTGTTTACACCGCGCACTGGGATCACTTCGGCGTCGGGACGCCGGGGCCTGACGGCGACACGATCTACAACGGCGCCAGCGACAATGCGAGCGGCACGGCCACGATGCTCGAAATAGCCAGGGCATTCAAAGCGCTGCCTGTGGCGCCCAAGCGCACGATCGTCTTCGTGGCGGTGACCGCCGAGGAACAGGGCCTGCTCGGCTCGGAGTACTACGCGCGCTTCCCGCTCTACCCGCTCAACCGCACGCTGGCGAACGTGAACATTGATGGCATGAACCTGTGGGGCCGGACGAGCGACGTGACGGTCATTGGCAAAGGGGCCTCCGATTTGGACGACTACCTCGAGGCGGCAGCGAAGGAGCAGGGCCGCACGCTCATCGCCGACCCGGAATCTGAGAAGGGCTTCTACTACCGATCGGATCATTTCAACTTCGCAAAGGCCGGAGTGCCCGCGCTCTTCATTGATGACGGCACGACGTTCATCAACAAACCCGCCGGATATGGCAAACAGAAGCGCGACGAGTACACCGCGCGCGACTACCACAAGCCCTCCGATCAGGTGAAACCCGACTGGGACCTCAGCGGTTTGGCCGAAGACGGCAAGCTCTACTTCGTCGTCGGCTACCGCGTCGCCCAGGCGGCGACGTATCCGGAATGGAAGGCGGGGAACGAGTTTCGGGCCGTCCGGGACAAGATGCTCGGCCGTTGAATCAGCAGTCGTGAACCGCCCGCACCACCCAGGTGGTCATGGCGCGCTGGCCTTGCACCACCGTCGTCTTGAGCGGGTCAAGCAACTGCCCTCCGAGGGAGGCCATCAGCGACATGATCTGCTGTTCGTCCACGAGGTAGCGCTCTGACCCATCAGGAAGCGCAAAGCGGCGGCCGACGATTCGGCGCACCTGTGATTCCATCCCGATAGACGACGCGAGGCGGGCGAAGAAGACGCCACCTGGGCGCAGCACGCGCCAGAGTTCGCGCATCATCGCTTCAAAGTGCGCGTCATCTTTTGCGAAGTGCAGCACGGCGCTGCAGATGACCACGTCGAACGTGTGTGACGTGAACGTCAGCGCTTCGAGCGGCTCCACGCGAAAGTGATCGTCGTCAGCCGGCCGGCCCTGTTCGAGCGCGAGCTCACGAAGGCCTGCGACCGCCGACGGATTCGTGTCCACGCCGTACACGTCCACGTCCTGCGTCAGTAGATAGTACGAATTACGCCCTGAACCGCAACCTGCATCCAACACACGATCGGTGTCGCTGATGCGACCCTTCAGGAGTTGGTCGAAGAGGTAGATGTCGATGTTGCCGAATTCGGCGGTGAGGTTGCGCACGAAAGCATCATAGGGCGCTTCGCCGCTGCGCGCGCGACGACGCCCAGCACGGGCGGCAGCGCGCGGGTTGGGTCTCAAGTCTGCGGAACATGGCGCGCTCTCACTTGCCGATGGTCAGCCCCACTGCGCGACTCGCGCGCCCCGGTCGTTCAGCGGCTGCCGCCACACCACATTCGGATCCTGGTGCTAGACTTCGGCGCGAGGTTCCTCATGAAATATTCCAGGCTGTTTGGTCGTTTTCTGACGATCGCGTTCAGTGCGTTGGCATTGTCCGGCGCGTTGCCAGTCGGCGCGGATCAAGTTGCTTCGTCGACGCAACAAGCGCAACCTGCGCAGGCTGGACGCGGTCGGGCCGGCGCGCCGCAGCCGTTTGACGAGGCGCGGGCGCGTCAACTCTACGTCAGCGACAAGTTCGAAGATCATACGAAGCCCAACTTCCAGGCGGCAGTCGACGCGAAGGCAGCCGAGGACGCGCGGTACGCCGATGCCTGCAAGGGAGTCATGACGTGCACCAAGGTCACGTATCGCAGCAGCGTGGGCGACATGGACATTCCCGCGTATGTGTTCCAGCCGCTCGAGACGGGTGGACCGCGAAGCCGGGCCGCGATGATCTGGGTACATGGCGGCGTGCACGGCAACTGGTCCATTTCCTACTTGCCATTTGTGCGTGAGGCGATTCAGAAGGGCTACGTCATCATCGCGCCCGAGTATCGCGGCAGTACCGGATACGGCGAGGCGCATCACATGGCGATCGACTACGGCGGCTACGAAATCGACGACGTGCTGAGCGCGGTGGACTACCTGAAGACGCTGCCTCACGTGAATCCTGACCGACTGGGCATCATGGGCTGGAGTCACGGCGGGTTTATTGCCCTGCACTCGGTGTTCCGAGAGAAACACCCCTTCAAGGCGTCGGTGGCTATGGTGCCTGTCACGAACCTGTTTTTCCGCCTGTCGTACAAGGGCCCGAGCTATCAGCGCCAGTTCGCAACTCAGCCACGCATCCTGGGCCTGCCTTTCGAGAAGCGTGAACTCTACAAGGAGCGGTCGCCGATCTATCACGTCGACAAACTGCAGGTGCCGCTGCTCGTGCACGTGGCCACCAACGACACGGACGTCAACTTCGAAGAGAACGAGCAGATTATCGACGCCCTGCGCGCCAGGAAGCCCACACTATCTGAGACCAAGGTCTATGTGAACCCGACGCCAGGCCCAGCCAGTGTGGGCCACACGTTCAACCGGCGCACGAACACCACGACGTTGCAGCGCGACGATTCGCCCGAGCAGGTCGACTCATGGAATCTGGTTTGGAAGTTCTGGGAGAAGCATCTGAAATGAGCCAATGGGGTAATGCGCAATGGGTTATTCCCCCCGAAGCGCCACGATCGGATTGACCGACGCCGCGCGCAAGGCTGGCGCCAGGCTGGCGAGCGCGCCGCTGACCAGCAGCGTGACGGCCGTCACCAACAGCACCAGCGGGTCACCCGGTGAGACACCGTCGAGCAGTTCCCCCATCAGCCCGCCCACAACCCAGCCGGGAACCATGCCAACGATGATGGCGACCGCCACGCGCCAGGTCCCCTGCCACAAGACCATGCGAAGCACGCGGCCCCGGTCGGCGCCCATCGCCATGCGCACGCCAATCTCCTGCGTGCGTTGGCTGACGCCGAATGCCATCACACCGTACAGCCCGGCTGAGGCCAGCACCAGCGCGGCCACACCGAACGTCATGAACAGCCCGCCGAAGACTCGCACGGCCCATCCCTGGCGCCAGAGTTCGCCGGCCAAAGTGTTGACGTCGGCGACCGGCGTCCCCTCACCCACCTGCGCAAGTGCCTGACGCACACCCGCGCTGATGGCCAGCGGGTCGCCGGGCGTTGACGCGAAGACAAAGAAGTCGCGTCTGGGAAACTGCGCGAGCGGGCGGAACACCAGCCCGCCATTCTGGTTGTTGGAAGGACTCGGCTCGACCAGGCTCGGCGTCACACCCACCACGGTCAACCACGGCGACGAGTCGAAGGTAACGCCCTTCTCGGAGTTTGTGCCGAATCGGATCCGTCGCCCAATCGCCCCCTCGGGCAGGTGTCGCCGCGCAAACGACTCGTCCACCACCGCCACCAGGAGCCCGCCACTGACATCGGTGGGCTCGAGGAGTCGGCCCATCAGCGGCTTCACGCGCAGCACATCGAAGTACTTCTCGGACGAGGTGATGACCTGCACACGCGGATGGGCGTCCGCAGACTCGAAGGTCTTGCCGTCAATCGCCACTTGCGTGCCGCCACCACCACGCGGATAGTCGGCCGCCAGCGCCACGGCTCTCACACCGGAGACCTTCGAAAGCAGATCCTCGACGAGCACGTTGGCGCGCGTAATGTCCGCCGGTTCCGCGAAAAGTCGGTCAGCCAGCGACACACGTCCAACAAACACGTCCTCGGTGGCGAACGGCACGTCGGTGCGGCTGTTCTGAACGATGCTTCGAATCATCAGGCCCGACACCACGAGCAACACGCACGACACCGCCACTTCCACCACCACGAGCCATCGGGCAAAGCGGCCCATGCGCAGACTCGTCGTCCCGCGCCCTTCGTCTTTCAGTGAACTGTTGACGTCGGTCCGTGCGAGCCTCCATCCCGGCACCAGACTGGACACGAGCGCGGCCGTGACAGTGACGGCCATCACGAAGGTGAGCACGACCGGATCGAGGCGCACATCGATCCAGAACGGCGGATCGGTGTCGACGATCGCGCGGCTGAAGAGGACGGTGCCTCCCCACGCCAGACCCAGACCCAGCAGGGCGCCGGCGCCCGAGAGCACCAGGCCTTCCACGAGCGTCTGTCGCACGATGCGCCATCGTCCTGCACCGATGGCGACACGAATGGCCACTTCCTTCGTCCGTTCAGCCGCGCGAGCGAGCTGAAGATTCGTCACGTTGACGCACGCGATGATCATCACGCCGAAGACAGCGCCCAGCATGGTGAAGAGGGTGTTCGTGACTTCGCTGCCAATGACATGGCGAACGTACGGACCCACACGAGCACGGGTGTCCTTGTTTTCCGGATAGGTTGCGGCAAGTTGTTGCGAAATGGCTTCGATGTCTGCCGCCCCACGCGACTCTGAGACGCCATTCTTCAGCCGGCCGATGACGTCTGCGCGGCCGCCGGTGCCCCGCTTGGGCGCAAGGGTGAACGAGAGCGGCTGCCAGGCGTTTTGCTCCTGCGGGAACCCGAACTTCGGCGGCATGACGCCGATCACGGTGGTGGGCACTCCATTGACGAGCAGGGTCTGTCCGATCGCGTCCTGACGCGACTGGAACCGCGATTCCCAGACGCGATGCCCAATGATGATCACGGCTGGCGCACCGGCTGCGGCGTCGGCATCGGTAAACCCACGACCAAGCGCGGGCGACATGCGCAGGGCGCGGAGCACCCCTGGCGTCAGGTGCGATCCGCGCAGCCGCTCCGGGTACCCGCTGGCGCCTGTGATGGTGATGTTCGTTTCGTTGTAGGCCTCCAGCGATTCGAACGACTGCTGTCGGCTGCGCCAATCCACCAGGTCGTGGTACGGCACCGGTGCGTCGTCACCGGGACTGGCCGGCCTGGCGATCGCCATGTGCTGAATCCGGCCTGATTCCGGGAACGGCAGCCCACGCAACACGGCCCCCTGCACAATACTGAACATCGTCGTCGGCAATCCGATGCCGAGCGCGAGCGCAACGACGGCGAGCGCCGAGGTGCCGGGGTGTTTCGCAATCATCCGCGCGGCGTACCGAAGGTCTTGCAGCCAGCCACTCATCAGTCGTCTCCCACCATGCCCATACGCAGTCGACGGCAGAAAGTTGACGGGTGGAAGATCCGCGCGCTTGAGACCCAGCGCGCGCTACGTACGGAAGGCGCCAGCGTGGCGCGGCCTGGGTCTCAAGGCCGCGGCTCTGCTCAATCAATGGCCAAAGGTGGCGCGGCTGAAAGCCGCGCCCGTCGGCAGCCCGGCGGCAGGTACCGCAGACTTGTGAAAACTGCTTGAGCCCGTGCCGATATACTGTGCGGCGTGTCAGCGGATTCTGTGTCCACCGGCGACATCGCCGGCGCTATCGCGCATCTCAAGGCCTTGCTCGGGCCGGCGATCACCGAGAACGTCACCGTTCGCGAGAATCACAGTCACGGCGAGTCGTATCACGCCCCCGCCGCGCCTGATGCCGTCTGTTTCCCCCGCACCACCGAGGACGTGGTGGAGATCATGAAGGCGAGCAAGGCCTTCGGCGTGCCGGTGGTGCCGTTCGGGGCGGGGTCGTCGCTTGAGGGACACGTACACGCGCTGCGAGGGGGACTCTCGATTGATCTCACGCAGATGAATCGCATCATCCGGGTGAGCCAGGAAGACATGGACGTGACCGTTGAGGCCGGCGTGACCCGCCTGCAACTCGGCAAAGCGCTGCGCAGTACCGGTCTGATGTTCCCGGTAGACCCGGGCGCCGACGCCACTATTGGCGGCATGGCGGCTACGCGCGCGTCGGGCACCACCGCGGTGCGGTACGGCACGATGCGCGAGAACGTGCTGGCCCTGCGCGTAGTGCTGCCTGACGGCACGGTCACCTCCACCGGCACGCGCGCGAGAAAGTCGTCGGCAGGCTACGACCTGACGCGGCTGTTCGTGGGGTCAGAGGGCACACTGGGCGTCATCACCGAGGTGACCCTGCGCCTGCATCCGGTGCCCGAGGCGGTGTCGGCCGCCGTGTGCGCGTTCGATTCGCTTCAGGGCGCGGTGGACACGGTCATCGCCGTCATTCAACTTGGTCTGCGGGTGGCCCGCATCGAGCTGCTCGACGCGCAGCAACTGGACGCGATCAACAAGTATTCGAAGACACACTACCCGCTGGCGCCGACGTTGTTTTTCGAGTTTCACGGCGACCACGAGCGGCACGTGGCCGAGCAGGCGGAAACCGTGCAGGGGCTGGCCACCGAACATGGCGGCCATGGATTCGCGTGGGCCACAAAGTTGGAGGATCGCGATCGGCTGTGGCAGGCCCGTCACAATGCGCTGTACGCCTCGCTCGCGCTTCGACCAGGGTCACGCGCGTGGACTACGGATGTGTGTGTTCCGATCTCGCGGCTCGCTGAGTGCATCATCGCCAGCAATGAGGACAACAAGGACGCACCGTTCCCCGTGTGCCTCGTCGGCCACGCCGGCGACGGGAATTTTCATCTTCTGTATGTGCTCGACCCCAACAGCGCGTCTGAGCTCGAGGCTGCCAGGCGCCTCAACGACCGCCTGGTGGAACGCGCGCTTGCCATGGACGGCACCTGCACCGGCGAACACGGCATCGGCTACGGCAAGAAGGCCTCGCTCGAAAAGGAGCACGGCCATGGCGTGGACGTCATGCGCGCCATCAAACGCGCCCTCGACCCAGACAACCGCATGAACCCGGGGAAAGTCGTGGACCTGTAGGCCGGTGACATCGTCTCGCCCTGCCGCGCCTGGTGCAATAGATCGCGGGTGTTCTGGAATGGCATACACGCCCCTCACGCGCCGGGTGGCCATCGTCAACGAGTTGATGGCGGCGAAGTACTGGCCGGGCGAGGATCCCATTGGGACGCGCGTTCGCATCTTCGATCCCGAGGCGCCGTTCCTGGAGGTGGTGGGTGTCGCGCGCGACTCCAAGTACGTGCTCATCTTCGAGCAGCCGCGGCCGTATTTCTACCTGCCGATCGATCGCCCCATCTCGCTGCGTTGCTCCACGTCCGCGCGTACGGCAACCCCGCCGCGCTCGCTCCGCTCATCGAGAAGGAGATCAAGGATCTCGCGCCCGACCTTCCCATTGCGGAGTTGCAGACGATGCAGCAGTCGCTGGCGGGGTTGTTTGGATTCCTGATCTTCCGCATCGGATCGATTCAGGCGGGCGGGATGGGCATTCTCGGTCTGGTGCTGGCGCTCATCGGTGTCTACGGCGTGGTGTCATTTAGTGCCGCGCGACGTATTGCGGCTCATCCTGGGTCAGGGCCTCCAACTGGTGGGTGCCGGGATCGTGCTCGGGCTCGGCATTGCGATCGCGATCAGTCGCACGCTGGCAAGCAACATCCCGCTCGTCAACGGTGCGGACTGGGGCGCGTTCGCGGCCGTCGCGGGCGGCCTGGCCGCGCTGGCGTTGTGGTCGTGCTACGTGCCGGCTCGTCGAGCGACACGCGTGCCGGTCACGACGGCATTGAGGCACGAGTGAGCAGTGGCCTGGTTGGGTGTCTTTTTCGCGTGAACCACGTAGCGCGGGCTGGGTCTCAAGCCCGCGAGACACGGCGGCCTTGAAACCCAGGCCGCCCTACGTACTTGTCGCCGGGTCGGCACCCCAGGCCTCCGACAAGATGCACTAGTCGTAGAATGTGTCGAACCAGACGATCGATTGGCCGTCCTTGTTGTGTGCCTTGACCCAGCCCACCGCGATCGGAGGACCAGTCAGGAACTCACAGGCTTCGCCCACCCCAATGGCCACGCGCAGCCAGATTACATCTGCGATCCGCCGGGTTTCCAGGACCCCGACTGCAAGGGACGTCTCCCTGGCCCACGCCTCTGACAATACCTGCTCCCGCCGCTCACTGGCAGTGATCTCACCGCCCAGCGAGGAGAGTCTTCAACCTACACGTGGATCGGCAGACGGCGACGCCCGACGTCAGAGGTTCGGCCCGAGCCAGCGCTCGGCGTCGGCGAGCGGCATGTCTTTACGCTTCGCGTAGTCCTCGAGCTGGTCTCTGCCGATGCGGCCGACGATGAAGTACTTCGCCTGCGGGTGGCTGAAGTAGAGGCCGCTCACTGACGCAGCGGGCCACATGGCGAAGTTCTCAGTCAGCGTGATGCCGACGGCCGGCGCGTCGAGGAGCTCGAACAGCGTGGCCTTCTCCGTGTGGTCGGGACACGCGGGGTAGCCGAACGCCGGACGGATGCCGCGATACCGCTCCGCCGCCAGATCCTCGGACGTGAAGTGCTCGCTCTTGCCATAACCCCAGTCGTGCCGCGCCTGCGCGTGCAGATACTCCGCGAACGCCTCGGCCAAACGGTCGGCAAGAGCTTTTGCGATGATCGCGTTGTAATCGTCGTGCTGGGCCTCGAACTCCTTCACAAGTTCGTCCACGCCGATTCCCGCGGTGACTGCAAACGCGCCGATGTAATCGGGCGCCATGCTCTCTTTGGGCGCGACGAAATCCGCGAGCGATCGGTTGGGCCGCTTATCAGCAATGGGCTCCTGCTGCCGCAACATATGGAACCGCGCCAACTCCACATTCCTCGCATCGTCCTTGTACACCACGATGTCGTCGCCCACCGAATTCGCCGGCCAGAAGCCGTAGACGCCACGCGCCTTGAAGCGCTTCTCCTTAACGATGCGCTTCAACAGCGTCTGGGCGTGGTCGTATAGCTCACGCGCGGCATGGCCGTACTCGGGGTGGTCGAAGATAGCCGGGAACCGACCCTTGAGTTCCCACGCGGAGAAGAAAAACGTCCAGTCGATGAGCGGCACGATCTTCTCGAGCGGTTCGTCTTCCAGAATCCGCTTGCCGACGAACCAGGGGACCGCAATCTCCTGCGTGTCCCAATCCGTCACGAGGTGATTGGCCTTCGCGGCCTCGTACGTCAGCAGCGCGCGCTGGGATCGTGACGCGTACTTCTCACGCAACTCCGCTTGATCCACGCGCGTCCTCGCAACGTAGGCATCGCGCTTCTCATCGCTGAGGAGGCTCGACACCACGTCCACAGCCCTCGACGCATCCAACACATGCGCCGTCGGGCCCGAATACATCGGCGCAATCTTCACGGCCGTGTGCTGCTTGCTGGTGGTGGCGCCGCCAATGAGCAGTGGCAACGTCATGCCTCGGTGCTCCATCTCCTTCGCCACAAACACCATCTCATCCAGCGACGGCGTAATGAGGCCGCTCAGCCCAACGATGTCCACCTTCTGCTCGACGGCAGTCGTGAGAATCTTGTCGAGCGACACCATCACGCCCAGGTCCACCACCTCGTAGTTGTTGCATCCGAGCACGACGCCTACGATGTTCTTGCCGATGTCGTGCACGTCGCCTTTGACGGTGGCCATGAGCACCTTGCCCTGCGGCTTCTGGTCGATGCCGGCGGCAATTTGCGCGGCCTTCTCGGCCTCCATGAACGGCTCGAGGTAGGCCACCGCGCGTTTCATCGCGCGCGCGCTCTTCACCACCTGCGGCAGGAACATCTTGCCCGCACCGAAGAGGTCGCCGACGGTCTTCATGCCGTCCATCAACGGCCCCTCGATGACTTCCAGCGGCCGGGCGAACTTCAGCCGAGCTTCCTCGGTATCCACCTCGATGAAATCCACCACGCCGTGCACCAGCGCGAACGCCAGGCGCGCCTCCACCGGCTTCTCGCGCCACGTGAGGTCCAACTCGCGCTTCTTGCCCGAGCCCTTCACCTTGTCCGCAAACGTCACCATCCGCTCGGTGGCGTCGGGCCGCCGGTCGAACAGGATGTCTTCCACGTGCTCGAGCAGGTCGGCCGGAATGTCCTCATACACCACCAATTGGCCGGCATTCACAATGCCCATGTCGAGACCGGCCTTGATGGCGTGGTAGAGGAAGGCCGAGTGAATGGCCTCGCGAACCACGTCGTTGCCGCGGAAGGAGAACGACAGATTGCTGATGCCGCCGCTGATCTTCACGCCAGGACACGAAGCCTTGATGATGCGCGTGGCCTCGATGAAGTTGATGGCGTACCGGTTATGTTCCTCGAGGCCAGTGGCGATGGCCAGGATGTTGGGGTCGAAGATGATGTCCGACGGATCGAAGCCGGCCCTCTCGGTGAGCATTGTGTACGCGCGCTGACAGATCGACACCTTGCGCTCCACCGTGTCGGCCTGACCGGTTTCGTCGAACGCCATCACGACACACGCCGCGCCGTAGCGCCGCACGAGCATCGCCTTGTGGAGAAAGTCTGCTTCGCCTTCCTTCAGCGAAATGGAATTGACCACCGACTTGCCCTGCACACACTTGAGACCAGCCTCGATGACAGACCACTTCGAGCTGTCCACCATGATCGGCACGCGGGCGATCTCGGGCTCGGTGGCGATGTAGTTGAGGAACGTGGTCATGGCGCTTTCCGAGTCCAGCATGCCCTCGTCCATGTTCACGTCAACGATGTTCGCGCCACCGCGCACCTGCTCCATCGCCACGGCTGCGGCTTCCGTCCAGTTGTCGTCCTTCACCAGCCGCATGAACTTCTTCGAGCCGGTCACGTTGGTCCGCTCGCCGATCATCTGGAAGTTTGAGTCCGGCCTGATGGTCAAGGGCTCCAGGCCGGCGAGTCTTGTGAGGTGCGGAGCGGCAGGTTGGGGGGGATCCACATAGGGGGACGGGTGTCGATCTGTTGAAAACGCCGGAGGTTGCGCTTTCGCTTGATCGCCTGGCGTTTCCAACAGATCGACACCCGTCCCCTCCGGACCACGCGCCCCCGCCGCGACCTTCCGCGGGGGCAACCCGGCTACTGCCCGGGCTATCGCGCCAATGTGCTCGGGGGTTGTCCCGCAACATCCTCCCAGGATGTTCGCGAAGCCCGACGCGGCGAAGTCTTTGAGCAGCCGCCCGGTCTCTTCGGGCTGCTCGTCGTACTCGCCGAAAGCGTTCGGCAGGCCGGCGTTGGGATACGCATGCACCCAGCACTCGGCCTGGCGCGAGAGTTCCTCGAGATACGGCCGCATGTCGGCGGCGCCGAGCGCGCAGTTGATACCGATACACCACGGCCGCGCATGCTCAACCGACACATAGAACGCGTCAATGGTCTGCCCCGACAGCGTCCGGCCGCTCCGGTCGGTCACGGTCACCGAAATCATCAGCGGCAGCCGCACGCCCTTCTCCGCCTGCACTTCTTCGATGGCGACGATGCAGGCTTTGACTGAGAGGGTGTCAATGATGGTCTCGGCCAGGAGCATGTCCACGCCGCCGTCAATCAGGCCGCGGATCTGGTCGAGATAGGCGTCCTTGAGCTGATCAAACGTCAGCGTCCGGAACGACGGGTTGTTCACATCGGGAGAGATCGACAGCGTGCAGGTGGTAGGTCCGATGGACCCGGCCACAAACCGCGGTTTGTCTGGATTCTTCGCGGTGTATTCGTCTGCGGCCTCGCGCGCCACGCGTGCGCCGGCCAGGTTGAGGTCGTACACGGCCGACTCCAGACCGTAGTCCCGCTGCGAGACCACGTTGGAACTGAACGTATTCGTCTCGATGATGTCCGCGCCGGCTTCCAGGTACTGCCGATGGATCTGGCCAATCACGTCGGGACGGGTGAGGGTCAGAATGTCGTTATTGCCCCTTAGGTCGCGAGTATGCGCCGCCCAGCGCTCGCCGCGGAAGTCAGCTTCCGTCAGCTTGTGGCGCTGAATCATCGTCCCCATCGCGCCATCGAGCACGAGGATGCGTTCCCGCAGAAGCGTGTCCAATTTCGTCGTCATTTCGTTCGGGTTCCTGTGGCGATGAGCACCGCAAAGGGATCGCCGCTTTTGCGCGCACCCGTGCGCACGGTGACGCGGTCAAATCCGGCGCCGGCAATCAGCGCCTCCAACTGGGCAACGCTGAAACCCAGCCACTGGTCGCCCAGCGTGTCCTGCACCCACGCTTCGTCATGCTGGCGAAGATCGAGCACCAGCACCCGTCCGCCGGGGCGAAGGATGCGGTACGCCTCAGCGAGCGCCTTTGCCGGGTCTGTCGCGTGATGCAGGGCCTGCGAGGCGACGGCGATATCCACCGACGCGTCGGCCAGCGGGACTCTTTCCAGCTCGCCGCGCTTCCACGTGATGTTCTTCACGCGGCGGCGCAACGCCATCTGCTTGGCCCGGTCCAGCACCTCGGCTGATCGGTCGATGGCGTACACCCGCTTCGCCCAGTGGGCGGCTTCGATGGTCAGGTAGCCCTCGCCACACCCCAGGTCGGCCACGTCCACTGAAGGCAGCAACAGCCCAAGCGCACGCGACCAGGCCGCCCAGCTCCGGCCTGGCACCAGCTGGGTCTTTTCCTCGCCCCCACCATGCTGGTCGAAGTTCTCGCGCCGTACGCGCCGCACTTCCTCCAGCCGGGCATCATCGGCCCGGGTGGCCACGTTTGCGGCCTCGAAGGTCTCGCTGAGCCAGGGCCAGATGGTGGCGTAGGGACCAGCACCAGCGGCCACGTCGGCATTCAGCCGGTACCAAGTGAAGTTGCCGGTGCGCTCCTCGGTGACGAGTTTGGCGTCTTTGAGCAGCCCGAGGTGCCGGGACACCCCGGACTGGGCCAGCCCCATGACGGCGGTGAGCTCGGTCACGTTAAGCGCCTCGCGCGCCAACAGCCGGAGCAGGCGCAGCCGGGCCTCGTCGCCGAGCAGCCGCATCAGGGCGGAAGCCGTTTTCATATCTACTAATCTACATAAACAGATGTAGAGAAAGCAACCCGGCCCCGGTACAATCCCCGGCCGGAGACACCATGCAACAGATTGCAGACTGGAACGGCTGGCTGAACGGGTACGTGTGGGGATGGCCGATGATCATCCTCCTGATTGGCACGGGCGTCCTGCTGACCCTGCTGACGGGAGTGGCGCAGGTCCGCTACCTCGGACGGGCGCTTTCAGAGGTGCTCGGCAAGATCACACAAAAGAGCAAGGGGGACGGCAGCGTCAGCCCCTTCCAGGCCGTCTCCACGGCCCTGGCTTCCACGGTCGGCGTGGGCAATATTGCCGGCGTGGCCACGGCCATCGGCATCGGCGGCCCAGGGGCGCTCTTCTGGCTCTGGGTCTCGGGCGTGCTCGGTATGTGCACCAAATACGCCGAAATCGCCATCGCCATGCACTACCGCGAGAAAGACTCGACGGGCATCATGCGCGGCGGCGCGATGTATATCCTGAAAAACGGCCTCGGCATGCCGTGGCTGGGCACGGTGTTCGCGCTGCTCACGGCGGTGGCCGCGTTCGGCATCGGCAACATGGTGCAGGCCAACTCGGTGGCCGGCGCGCTCGACGCGTCGTTCGGCATCGCGCCCAGTTACACGGGCATCTTCATGGTGGTCATCACCGCGGCTGTCATTCTTGGCGGCATCAAACGCATCGGGCAGTTCACCGAGTACCTGGTGCCCTTCATGGCCATCCTGTACCTGGCCGGCGGCCTGACCATCGTGGCCATGCACGCGGGTGACATTCCCCGCATCTTCGGGCAGGTGTTCGACGGGGCGTTCTCGGGGACGGCAGCCACGGGCGGATTCGCCGGCAGCACGATCATGATGGCGATGCGTTACGGCATCGCGCGCGGCCTGTTCTCAAACGAGGCCGGCCTCGGCAGCGCACCGATGGTGCACGCGGCAGCCGTCACGGACCATCCGATCCGCCAGGCGCTGTACGGCATCTTCGAGGTGTTCGTCGACACCATCCTGATCTGCACGACCACGGGCCTGGTCATCCTGCTGACTGGCACCTGGGACCAGGGCCTGAGCGGCGCGGCTCTTTCGGCCAAAGCCTTCGAGACGGGCTTGCCCGGCACCTGGGGTTCGCTCATTGTCACGGCCGGCGTGATGCTGTTTTCGTTCTCCACGCTTGTGGGCTGGAGCTACTACGGCGAGACGGGTGCGGTCTACCTGTTTGGCGCGAAAGCGGCCATGCCGTATCGCATCCTCTGGTTGGTGTTCATCTACCTTGGTGCCGTCGGTTCGCTGCACCTTGTGTGGGACGTGGCCGACACGCTCAACGGCCTGATGGCCATTCCCAACCTGTTCGCCGTGTTGATGTCCATTCCGTTGTTGCTGAAGTTGCAGCGGGAGTTCTTCGCCAAACCGAGGTCGTAGCGCGTGTCTGATCAGTCGCCGGTGCTCGTTCTGGCCCACGGAGCGGGCGCTGGCTCTTCTCACCCGTGGATGCGCCATGTGGCGTCGGAGCTTGAGGCTCACGGCGTGCGCGTGGTCACGTTTGATTTTCCGTACATGGCCGAAGGCCGCAAGATTCCGGACAAGGGCCAGGTGCTCGAAGCGGCGTTTGCCGAACAGTGGGCCAGGGTCGCGGCCACGACCACCGGGCCCATCTACGCTGGCGGCAAATCGATGGGCGGCCGCATCGCTTCTCAGGTGGCGGCCAAGGGCGGCTTCTCGCCTGTGCCGGCCGGGCTGGTCTTTTTCGGCTATCCCCTGCACCCGCCGGGCAAACCGGAAATGCGGCGCGACCGGCACCTGCCCGACATCACCATCCCGATGTTGTTTCTGCACGGCACCAAGGATCCGTTTGGCTCACGCGAGGAAATGCGTGAGCTGATCGACGAGCTGCCCACGTCTTCTCTCACATTTGTCGAGGGCGGCGACCACTCACTCGTGGCTGGCCGCGGCAAGCCCATCTCGGTCGAGCTGCTGGACCAGGTCCGCCGTTGGATGAAGTAGCATTTCCCCGGTTGGCCTTGCGCAATCTCCTCCGCGCCGTTGCCTTGGGTGCTCTGCTGAGCGCGGCCGCCTGCGGCGAGAACCCGATCACACCACCGCCTCCTCCCGATGCGCCGATACTTTCCTGTCCGGCGTCCGCGTCCCTCGTGTCCCAGGATGGCGCTGCCGTGCCCTTGACGTTCACTGTGCCGGCCGCCGTTGGCGGCCAACTCCCGGTGCCGGTCACCTGCTCAAAGCAGCCCGGGTCCACCTTCCCTCTCGGCTCCACCATCGTCACCTGCACTGCCGTGGACGCGTTGGCGCGCCAGGCGTCGTGCAATTTTGCGGTGACGGTGACTGCCACGCCGCGGATTTCGAAGACGAAGTTCCTGGCGTTGGGCGACAGCATCACGGAGGGCCGCTGCGGGCCGAGGCCGAACACCTGCCCACCGTGGACGCTACGTTTCGACGAACTCCTTCGCGGACGGTATACGAATCAGACGTTCGTCGTGACAAACCGGGGCATTTCAGGTGAGAAGGCGCCCGCAGGCGAAGATCGCCTGGTCCAGGAACTCAATACCTACAACCCTGAAGTGCTGCTCCTGATGGAGGGCACCAATGACCTGACCGCCGTGCCTCCGGATCAGGCTGAAGCACTTGAGTCTCTGGAGGACATGATCGACATCGCCAGAGCGCGCGGCATCACGGTCTTCATTGCGACCATCGCGCCCATTGCGCCGGGCGGACCGAACAACGACTCGGTTCCGCTGGTGCCCATTTTCAACGCCAACATCCGCGGGCTGGCCGGGCGAAAGGGCGTCCCTGTGGTTGATGTCTACGCCGCGCTCAATGCCGACATCGCGCGTTACTACGTGGGCGACGACCTGCATCCCACGAGTGAAGGCCTGCGGCTCATCGGCGACACGTTCTTTGCGGCCGTCCGTGCGCAGCTCGACAACACGCCGACCGCCGCTGCGCCATCCTTTGCGCCCAGCCTCCAGACGCGGCGCTGAACGCGTCGTCCCATGCCAGCCCAGCCCGTCATTCAGGTCGCCGGTCTCCGGAAACGCTACGGCTCCACCGTGGCGGTTGACGACGTCTCGTTCGAGGTGTACGACGGGGAGATCTTTGGCCTCATCGGACCGAACGGCGCGGGCAAGACGACGACGATGGAGTGCGTGGAGGGTGTGCGCAAGTCGGACAGCGGCAGGATCTCGGTGCTGGGACTGGATCCGATCAAGGACGTCTATGCGCTGCAGCAGCGCGTGGGAGTGCAGTTGCAGGAGGCGCACCTGCAAAAGCGCATCAAAGTGCGCGAAGCGGTGGAGTTGTGGGCGTCGCTCTATCGGACCAAGGTCGATCACGAAAAGCTGCTGGGCCAACTCGGCCTGCAGGACAAACGCCACGCGTGGTTCATGACGTTGTCTGGCGGCCAGAAACAGCGTCTGTTCATTGCGCTGGCGCTCATCAATGACCCGGAGCTGGTGTTCCTCGACGAACTGACTACCGGGCTCGATCCTCAGGCGCGTCACGCCATCTGGGATCTGATCAGAGGCATTCGCGCGCGCGGCAAGACGATCTTCCTGACCACGCACCTGATGGAAGAAGCCGAACGGCTGTGCGACCGCGTGGCGATCATCGACCACGGGCGCATCGTGGACATCAATTCGCCGTCCGGCCTGATTCGGCGGCATTGTCCCGAGCGCACGGTGATTCTGACGACAGACGATGCCACGGCCGAGGCCACACTCGGGGCGCTCGCCGGCGCCAGGGTCTCGCGAGACGACACGGGGTCTGTCATCGTACGAGGGGACGCTGCGGATCTCATGACCGGCGTCATTCAGTGTCTGGCCGACCATCGCATCAGGGTCACGGATTTCCAGACGGTGGTGCCGACGCTTGAGGACGTGTTCCTGAAGCTCACGGGCCACACCATTCGGTCGTAGGAGACAGCCATGCACGGACTATGGAATCTGACCTGGCTGGAGATCAAGATCTTCGCGCGCGAGCCACTCGGATTCATCGGGACCATTGTCATTCCCGTGATCATGTTCGTGGTGATGGGTCGGGCGCTTGGTGGACGCGCCGACCCCAGCGAACGGCTGCAGGCGTTCGTCAGCGCTGACCTGCCCGTGTTTGCCGTCATGCTCATTGCGCTGAACGCGGTGTTGTCGCTGGTCACAATCATCGCGATCTACCGTGAGAGCGGCATCCTCAAGCGCCTGCGTGCCACGCCCCTTCGGCCGCACACGATCCTGACGGCGCACGTGTTGGTGAAGCTCATCTTCACGTCCATCACACTGGCACTGCTGGCCGCAGCAGGCCGCCGGTTCTATCCCGTCGCCCTCGACGTGTCGTGGTTCAGCTTCGCGGCGGCGCTTATCGTCAGCAGCGTCAGCATCATGTCCCTGGGGTTTCTCGTGGCCAGCCTGGTACCCACGGCGCGGTTTGCCCAACCGGTCGGCACGCTCGTCCTGTATCCCATGCTGGGCATGTCGGGTTTGTTCGTGGCGATCGACTCCATGCCGCCGGCGATGCAGGCGGTGGCGCACGTACTGCCGCTGACGTATGCCGTGTCGCTGCTGCGCGGCATCTGGCTGGGCGAGGGATGGCTGGCGCACGGATGGGACGTGGCCGGTCTCATGGTCGTCTTCACTGTCTGCACGGCGTTGTCGTCGCGGGTGTTTCGGTGGGAGTAGGCGATCCGGTGCCGCTTGGGGCCACGTGGGACGGCCTCGGGGTGCACTTCGCACTGTTCTCGGAACATGCCACCGGCGTCGAGCTGTGTCTGTTTGCGGCAGCGGCTTCAATTGGCGAGGCTGGTGGGTGCGGACGGGTGCGACTGACGAGAGCCGAGGATTCCGTGTGGCACGTCTACGTGCCAGGGGCGAGGCCGGGACAGCTCTACGGCTATCGCGTTGAGGGGCCGAACGAACCGGAAGAGGGGCATCGCTTTGATTCGGACAGGATGGTGGTGGACCCGTACGCAAGGGCCATGGCCCATGCCAACAACGTCGAAGACGCACCGCATGGGGTGGTGATCGACCCGTCGTTCGAGTGGGGCGACGATCGGCCGCCTCGCACGCCGTGGCACGAGACGGTCATCTACGAGGCGCACGTCAAGGGACTGACCGCGCGGCACCCGGAGGTTTCGCCACATCTTCGGGGAACGTTTGGCGCTGTGGCGGCGGCGCCGGTCATCAACCATTTCCGGCAACTTGGCGTCACCGCCGTGGAGCTGATGCCCATTCATCAGCACTGGCCAGAGCCGCACCTGATCGCGCGCGGCCAGCCCAACTACTGGGGCTACAGCACACTCGGGTTCTTCGCGCCCGACATCCGATACGCCTCATCACAAGCCCCGGGCGTCGTGGTCCGCGAGTTCAAGATGATGGTGCGCGCGCTCCACGCGGCCGGCATTGAGGTCATCCTCGATGTGGTCTACAACCATACCGCCGAGGGAGACCACGAGGGACCGACGCTGTCACTGCGGGGCATCGACAATCAGGTCTACTACCGACTGGCGAGCAGCGACCCGAGCCGATATGTGGACTTTACGGGCTGCGGCAACACGGTCAATGCGCCGCACCGGCGTGTGTTGCAGCTGATTCTGGAGAGCTTGCGGTACTGGGTGCTCGAGATGCACGTGGATGGGTTCCGGTTCGACCTGGCGACCACGTTGGCCCGTGAGCCGATTGACTTCACACGGTCGGCCGCGTTTTTCGACGCCATCCACCAGGACCCCGTGGTGTCGGCGGTGAAACTCATCGCCGAGCCCTGGGATCTCGGGCCGGGCGGTTATCAAGTGGGCGAGTTTCCTCCACCGTGGAGCGAATGGAACGGACGCTACCGCGACAGCGTGCGACGGTTCTGGCGTGGCGATGACGGCACTGTTTCCGAAATGGCCACGCGACTGGCCGGCAGCGCGGACCTCTTCGCGCACCACGGGCGTCAGCCGCAGGCGAGCATCAATTTTTGTACCGCACACGACGGCTTCACGCTCACAGACCTGGTCTCGTACAACGAAAAACACAACGAGGCCAACGGCGAGCACAACCTTGACGGCGAAAATCACAACAACAGCTGGAACTGCGGCGTGGAGGGACAGACCACTGATCCGGCCATCCATGCGCGGCGCGCGCAGCAGAAGCGCAACTTCATCGCCACGCTGTTTCTTTCTCAGGGCGTCCCGATGCTGAGCGGCGGCGATGAAATCGGCCGCACGCAGCTCGGCAACAACAATGCGTATTGCCAGGACAACGAACTGAGCTGGCATCGCTGGGAGCTGGACGACGAAGAGCGCGGGCTCTTCGAGTTTGTGTGCCTCGCCAGCCGCATCCGCAGGGAACACCCCGTGCTGCGCCGACTGTCATTCCTTCAAGGCGCTCGCATTCCGGGTACCGACGAGAAAGACATTGCCTGGCTCGCACCGAGTGCCCACGAGATGACCACAGCGGAATGGTCCGACCCTGATGTGAAGTGCGTGGGCGCGTGTTTTGGCGGCGACGCGTCCCTGGTCTATTTGATGAACGCCGGCTCAGAGGATGTGGCGTTCACACTGCCCTCCGCGATCCCCGGACTCCGGGACCCCAGTACCCCGGCTATCGCTTGGACCTGCGTGCTCGACACGGCCGACCACGCTCGCCACGGCCGCGTATGGGCAACCGGCACGCCCTATCTGCTGACCTGCAGGTCGGTCGCCGTGTTTGAGCAGCGTACGCGGCTCTCGTAGCGCGCGCTGGGCTTCAAGCGCGCTATGTTCGGAACCTCTGCTGCGGGATCAGCAGATCAAACGCGTCTGGCGGCAGCCGGTCGAGCGACTCCGCGTTCACCGTGGCCTCCGCAGTGGCGATTCCGCCGACGCCGATGCTGCGCATACCGGCGCGGCAGGCGCCTTCGATTCCCGCAGCCGCGTCCTCGACCACGATGCAGCGCTCCGGCGGCACACCCAGAGCGGCGGCCGCCCTCAGGAACACTTCCGGGTCGGGCTTGCCCACGCGCACATCTTCGGCGCCAACAAGGGCGTCCATGCCGTCGGCCAGCCCCAGCACGCGAGCCATCAGCTCCACATTCAGCCTCGGGGCCGACGACGCGATCGCCTGTCGCCAGCCATCAGCGTGCAGGCGCCCCACCCATTCGGCGGCGCCGGGCAGCGGCGCGATGCCTTCGGCGGTGATGAGCGTTCGGTACAGGGCTTCTTTGGCATCACCAAGCTCGCGCACAAGGTCGGGTGTGGCGCGGTCACCAATCCAGGCGGGGATGATCGCGTCGTTGCGTTGACCGAAGCTCAGGGCAAACTGCGCGTCGGTGACGACGAAGCCGGCGGCGGCCATGGTGTCGCGCCAGGACCGCCAGTGAAACTCCCGGGAATCAGCAAGGGTCCCATCCAGGTCCCAGAGCACCGCGCGAGGTTCAGTCATTTCTGGCCGTAGTAGGCGCCACGGCCGTGTTTGCGACTGAAGTGTTTCTGGACGAGGTAGTCTGCGGGCTCTGGCGCGTCAGGCGCGATGCTCCGTCGGTGGCATTCCATGCGCGCGAGATATTCCAGCACATGTGCGCGGTCAACCGCTGCACAGGCGTCGGGGCCCCAGGTGAACGGGCCGTGGTTGGCCACGAGCACGGCCGGCACCTCCTCGTCTGACATGCCCAGTGTGTCGAAGGTCTCAACGATGACCAGACCGGTGTGGCGTTCGTAGTCGGTCTCCACTTCTTCGCGCGTCATCGGGCGCGTGACAGGAATATCGCCGAGGAAGTAGTCCGCGTGCGTCGTGCCCATGCACTTCACCGGCGTACCGGCCTGCGCGAACGCCGTTGCGAATTCGGAATGCGTGTGCGCAATGCCGCCGCATGCAAAGGCCAGATAGATCTCGTGATGAGTCGGCGTGTCCGACGAGGGCCGGAAGCGGGTGTCGAGCGGCTGGCCGGTCTCGAGTGAGATCGGGACCATGTGCTCGGCGGTGAGCTGGTCATAGGGCACGCCGCTCGCCTTGATGACAAACAGCCCGGCAGCGCGGTCCACACCCGAGACGTTGCCGAACGTCCCCATGACGAGGCCCCGCGCGACCAGGTCAAGATTGGCGCGACAGACCTGTTCTCGCAGTGCTTCAGCCATCAGGCTCATGACGTGTGATCTCCAGTGGCGCGCTCGCGACCAGTCGCACGCTCGCGAATGGCGAGGAGCCGCTTCATCAATGTCGAAAGATCGGCCCTGGCGCTTGCCACGCCGCCAAACGTGTCGTGGAGTTCGCGATACAGGCCGTACAGGTCGTCGTACACGAGGCGCGCGTTGGCGTTGGGCAGGTAGCGGGTATCAGCCAGCGTCGTCATCTGCTGCTGGGCTGATTCGAAGTCGTCATAACCGCCGGCGTTAGAGCCGGCTGCGACGGCCGCGGCAATCGACGCGCCAAGCGCCGGCGTCTGCGGCGATCCGGCCAGCAGCATGGGATAGCCGAGCACGTCGGCGTAGATTTGCATGAAGAGGGGATTCTTCTCCGCGATGCCGCCGCAGGACACCACGCGTTCAACCGGGACGCCGTTGGCGTTGAGCCGCTCGATGATCGCGCGAGCGCCAAAGGCAGTGGCTTCGATGAGCGCGCGATAGATTTCCGAGCGTGTCGTGTGAAGTGTCTGGCCGATGATCAGACCGGTCAGGCGCGGGTCCACCAGGATGGTGCGGTTGCCGTTGTTCCAGTCGAGCGCGACCAGGCCCGATTGTCCTGGCGCCAGACGCGCGGCTTCAGTCGACAGCGCCGCATGCATCGCTTCGTCGCCGCCGCACACCACTTCCACCCACCAGCGCAGCAGGTCGCCGACTGCTGACTGCCCGGCCTCGACGCCGTAGTAGCCGGGCATGACCGATCCGTTCACGGTGCCGCAGATACCGGGGACGACCGGCGCGCCGGCGGTCGCCGGAGCGATCGCGATATCGCACGTGGAGGTGCCGATGATTTTGACCAGCGTGCCAGGAGTGATGCCCGCGCCGACGGCGCCGTAATGCGCATCGAACGCGCCCATCGCGAGGGGAAGACCTTCGGGCAAGCCAAACGCGCCGGCCCATTCGGGGCTCAACGTGCCGGCAGGCCGGTCCGACGACCAGGCCCGGTCGAAGAGCCGACTGCGTAACGCGGCCAGTCTCGGATCGAGGCGTGTCAGGAAGCTCTCGGACGGCAGCCCTCCCCAATCGGGCGAGTACATCGCCTTGTGCCCGGCGGCGCAGACGCCTCGCCTGATCTCGCCAGGCGTACGCACACCGGCGAGCACGGCGGGAATGTAGTCGGCCAGCTCCACCCAGCTCTCGGCGGCAGCAAACACATCAGGCGCCACCTTCAGGCAGCGCCAGATTTTCGACCAGAACCACTCGGACGAATAGGTGCCGCCGATGACGGCCAGGTACTCGGGCGCGAACTCACCCGCCATCGCGGTAATCGCGGCCGCTTCGTCCGCGCCGGTGTGGTCCTTCCAGAGCCAGGCATGCGCAGCTGGATTCTGCGTCCACTTCGGGTCGAGCGCAAGCGCCTGCATCCGGGCATCAACCGGAATCGGCGTTGAGCCCGTCGTGTCCGTACCGATCCCGATCACGCGGTCTGGCGAAAACGCCGCGTCGGTCGCAGCTGCGGCGGCCAGGGCCGTCGGCACCGCAGCCTTCAGGCCGGCCAGGTAGTCGGCCGGGTTCTGCCGCGCCAGGTGCGGGTCGTGCGCGTCCACGATGACGCCGCCGACGCCGGTCGGGAAGTCGAACACGCTCGTGCCGAGCATGCGGCCGTTCGCGCAATCGACCACGACCGCGCGGACGGATCCCGTGCCGAAGTCGAGACCGAGTGTGAAAGACCGCGCCGCCATGACCGAATCAGCCGACGAGGATGGGGCTGACGATGTCGAGGATGTCGGGACCGGTGCCGGCCGCGCGGGCGAGGTCGAGCTCGTCCTTGCGGGTGTAGATGCGGACCGCCTTCAGCGCCAGATTCGCGAAGTTGATCATGCTGCGCTCCATGGCGCGCGTGGGGTCGTCGCGATAGGTGAACTGATCCTGACTGTAGTAGCCGCGATAGCCGCGCACGAACGTGGTGAACAGGTAGTCCACCGATTCAGGAATGGAGATGGTGCCGAAGATCAGATCCTGGTCGTTGCGTCCCTGACGCGCGTCGTTGATGTCGAACTTGTGAATCTCGACCCCCGAGTACGCCGCCAGATCGCAGGCAGTGGACGCGGTGGTGCCTTCCATCTTCTGGTGGCCGTAGTCCACGGTCAGGCCGCAGTTGTTTCCGCCGCACGTGTCGTTGACGCGCTTGGCGACGAGGATCGCGGAAGCCGCTGTTGGCACAATCATGAACAGCTCGCGCGGTTCGTACGGCTTGGGCTCGATGGCCAGTTTGATGCCCGCGTCGAGGCAGGCGCGATTGACCGTGACGAGGGCGTCAGTAAACCACTCCAGTGACTGCAGGTAGTCCACCTGGAAGTGATAATCGGCGCCGTCCGAGCCGGGCCACACGCTCACGACCGGAATCTTGAGGGCCTTGGCGAGTTCAACGGCCTTGAGGATTTCGTCGAGCGCCGCGCGCCGCAGCGTGGGATCCGGATTGCACGGCCCGCCAAGCCGGAACATGGGATTCGTCCACGTGTTGATGTTGCACGCGGGGATCGTCATGCCAAGTTCTGCCAGGAATCCGTTCCGGGCGCGTTCAACGGCCTCCCAGTCCAGGTCACCGTTGAGGGTCTTTTCGAAGACGCTCTGGTGAATCTCGATGGCATCGATGCCTGCGGCCTTGGTGCGGCGGCACTGGCCCTCGAAGGTGTTGCCAAACTCGGCGTTGTCCGAGTGGTAGCCGAGGGGCGCAAACCGATCGAAGAAGTCGCCCGCCGACCAGTGGCCGACGCTGTGGCGAATATCAAGGACCTTCAGGAACTCAAGCGCGCGCGCGCGGTCGAGCGGGCCAGGCTGCGCAAGGGCAAACGCGATCTGGTCACTGGTAAAACGGGTCATCTTGATCTCCAAAGAGGGGGCCGGGTGTGCTCATCGTATACCGCTCGGGCGGCGGCCATCGTCTCTGCGGACAGCGCAGCCGATCGCCCACGCGCCGAACCCGATCGGCGACCGCGCCATATCGGAGCGACCGAGTGTGCGTGAGTCAGGTCCCCACTTCCTAAGGTCCTAACTTCCTAAGGTCCCAAGTGACCGCGCGGCAAGGAACTCCCCAGCCGCGTTCCGAAACTCATCCGTCCACTCGTGTCCGCCCTTGAACCGCACCACCGAATGCTCAACACCGCGTGCAGCAAGAAACGCGTCGTCCTGATCGACTTTGTCGCTCGAGTACCACTGCTCCAGATGTCCGACACCAATCAGCACCTTCGGCCAGGGATGACGATGGGCAGCCTCGGTCTTCAGTTCCGGGGGGATGTCGCCGGCAAGCGCGATCACGCCTGCGACGGACCTCGCGCCCAGAAGCGCGGCGCGATAGGCCATGGCGACGCCCTGTGAAAAGCCAACGAAAACGATTCGTCCAGGGCTGAAGCCCGTGACCTCCGTACGAATCGCCGCGTCTACATACGCGATGTTGTCGGCGATCGCCTGCTCGCGGTTTTCGCGCGTCATCCAGTTCGCCACCACCTTCGCATCGCCGCGTGTGTAGAACCGATTGAGCGCCTGAATCGAGACCCGCGTCCACTGGTCTGCGCCTGGAATGCGGCGCAGTTCTTCGAGCATGTCGTCTGCCGATTGACCGTAGCCGTGGAATCCGATGAGTACCCGTGAAGAAACGGCCGCGTCCTCATCGGTATCGATGAGGATGCGGCCGTGGACTGTGGCGGGAACGAGTGCGGTGATCACTTCACGGCCGGGGGTACCGTCAGTGTCACACCGCTCCTGGCAAGCGCTTGGCTCAGCGCCGTGGCCTTCGCCAGGAACGCATTGAGTTCAACGATCGCCTTCGGCAAGCTCAGGCGGACGTCGGCGTACTGGTTCATCAACGACGTGCTGGGCATGTCGTAAAACGCCATGATCTGACCCTTCACGTTGCTCGTCTTGCCGACAATGTCGGCCGGGTTGGCGGGTGCACCGCCACCGCCGCGGCCACCGCCACCGCCCACCGCCGGCGGCACCCCGAACTTGGCGCGCACGGTGTCCCACTCCTTCTGCACCGCAGCGAACTGCGTCTTGAGCGCGTCAGGTACATTGGCCATGCCAGAAATCTTGCCCGCCAGGTCGGTCATCTGCGTGTGCAGCGGCATGACGGCCCGCGCCGCCTCAACGCCGCGCGTCTGCAGTTGATGCAAGTCCATCACGATGTCGTAGTAGCGCTTGCGCTGGGCGTCGCTCAGCTGATTCGCCGGGTCAAGCACCACTCGCATGGGCTTGGTGCCCACGGACTTGCCGTCGACCAGAAGCGCAACGTTGAACGTGCCTGGCAGCACCCATGGTCCCTGGTTGGCCGCACCGCCACCAAACCCGCCACCACCGCCACCGCAGGGGTTTGTCGGATCAACACCTGACGCCGGCTGGGGCGCAGGCACTCCCGGCACCGCGCCGCCGCCACCCGCGCGTCCACCGGGGCCACCGCCCTGGCGACCGCCGGCGGGCACTCCGCCGCCCGGAGCCGTCACCACTGTCGGTGCCGAATCCACGCGCATATCCCAGCACACGGTCTGAATGCCGGCGACGTTACGTGACGCGGGAATCGCGATCGTCCTGATGTCTTTGCCAAGCGCGTCGGTGATCTTCAGTGACAGCGCACCCACGGGCTTCTTGAGATGGAACTGAATCACGGCGTCGGTCGGCGGATTCTCGCCGGCGAAGAAGTGATGGCCCCAGAACTCGTCGTTCTGATGGTCCTTCGAGCGCCACTGCAGCGCCGGGCCGATGGAGAACAACGTGGCATCAGACGCCGAGGCCTGCGTCGCCGCGTATTCCTGGATGGGTTCGAGGTGATCGAGGATCCAGATCGAACGACCGTGTGTGCCCACAATCATCGCGTTGTCACGTGGGTGAATGGCAATCTCGTCCACGCGCACGGTTGGCAGGTTGCCCTTGATCCGGCGCCAGCTCTTGCCGCGATCGAGCGAGGCGAACAGGCCCGTCTCGGTGCCGATGTAGAGCACGTCGGCGTTTTTGGTGTCCTCGGTCAGCGTCTTCACCACTTCGGTGCTCAGGTTTGCATTGATGGACCGGAACGTGGCACCAAAGTCGTTGCTCACCCACATGTAGGTCTTGAAGTCGTTCAGCCGATGGCCGTCCACGGTGACGTACACCGTGCCCGCATCAAACCGCGACGGCACCACTTCCGACACCCACGCGCCAGCCGGGAACCCGGGGATATTGGCGGTGATGCGGTTCCAGGTCTTGCCGGCATCCCTCGACACACTCACGACGCCATCGTCTGTGCCGGTGTAATAGACGCCGGCCTGTTTCGGCGACTCGGCGAGCGAGACGATCGTTCCCCAGTTCGAGATGCCGTCATTGCGTGCGATACGAATTTCGTTGCCGCGCAGGCCCATGGTGGCAATTTCATTCCGGTCGGCGTTCATCGTGAGGTCGGGACTGATCACGGCCCATGAGTCGCCGCGGTCATTCGAGCGGAACACTTTGTTGGCCGCCGCGAGCAAGGTGCCGCTCTCGTTGGGCGAAAACACCAGGGCCGTATCCCAGTTGAAGCGGAACGGCAGCGCGCCATCGGCCGCAGGCGGATCGGTATTTGCGAACGTCGGACGGATGTTGCGGGATTCGCCGGTCTCGGCGTTCTTGCGCTGAATGTTGCCGTCCTGCGATTCGCTGTAGACGATGTTCGGATTGTTGGGGTCGACGAGCACGACAAAGCCGTCGCCGCCCTGCACCTGATAGAAGTCGCTGTTCAGAATGCCGCGCGTGAACCGCGTCGCGCTCGGGCCGCACCAGTTGTAGTTGTCCTGCAGGCCGCCGCACACGTTGTAGGGCGTGGCCATGTCCACGCTCACGTGGTAGTAGAGCGCCAGCGGCAGGTTGTTGTGCTGGAACCAGGTCTTGCTCATGTCGTACGAGATCGCGACGCCGCCGTCGCCGCCAATCAGGATGTGATTGGCGTTCGCGGGGTTGATCCACATGGCGTGGATGTCGTCGTGAATGGCCTGCGCGGCATCGGTCTGGAATGTGCGACCGCCGTCGATGCTCATCTGCATGCCCACGCCACCCATGTAGACGCGGTCGGGATTGCTGGGATCGATGCGGACCTGGCTGAAGTACATCGGACGCGGATTGACGTTGCTCACCTGCTTCCACGACGTGCCGCCATCGTCGGACCGGTAGAGTCCGGTGGGGTTGGAGCTCGCAGCCGCTGCGGGAGGCGCAGCGCCGCCCGCAGCGCCAGCGCCCGCGCCACGACCGAGGCCGCGACCGCCGTCGGCCGCCCCGGCCGGACCCTCGCCCTCAACAAGCGCGTAGACGATGTTGGCGGATGCGCGGTACGCGTCCACGGCGATGCGGCCCATCGGGCCAGTGGGAAGACCGCCCTCAACGCGGGCCCAGGTCTCGCCGGCATCGGTGGACTTGAACACGCCGCTGCCGGGACCGCCGCCGTTCATGCAGCACTGCGATCGGCGCCGCTGATACATGGTGGCGAACATGATGTTCGGGTTGGCGTCGGCGATCACCAGGTCATTGGCGCCGGTGTCGGCATCGCCCTTGAGCACCAGTTTCCACGTGGCGCCGCCATCGGTGGTCTTGTAGACGCCGCGGTCTCCGCCGGGCCCCCAGAGCGAGCCGGTGGCCGCGACAAAGACGACGTTGTCGTTGGTCGGGTGCATCACGATGCGGTTAATGTGGTACGAGGTGGGCAGGCCCATGTGCTTCCAGGTCTGACCGCCGTCGGTGGACTTGTAGACGCCGTTGCCCCAGGACGTGCTCTGGCGGTTGTTGGACTCGCCGGTGCCCATCCATACCAGGTCGGGGTTGTTTTGCGACACCGTGACGTCACCAATGGACATCAGGCCCTGATCCTGGAACTGGGCCTCGTAGGTGGCGCCGTTGCTCGTGGTTTTCCACACGCCGCCATGGGCGGTGGCGACGTAATAGATCGCCGGGTTCTTTTCGTACACCGCCAGATCCGAGACACGGCCCGACATGGTGGCCGGCCCGATGGATCTGAAGTGCAGGCTGTCGAGCGGGTCAGCCGCAGCGGACTGGGCCGTCAGCTGGCCACGGATGGAACCGGAAAACGCCACACCAAGAACCAGTGCGGACAACCCAACGAAACGAAGATGCCTCAACATTCAACCTCCAGAGCCAGGAGCACGAAAGAGTCAGGATTATAGCCCGGCGGGTATGATCGGGGGACCATGACCACCGCCGCCGTGAAGAGCCGTAACCGGGCCGATATCCCTGAGGAATACACCTGGAACCTGGCCGACATTTACCCCGATTGGGACGCGTGGGAGGCCGATCGCGCCCACCTCGAGGCCAGAATTGATGAATATGCCGCGCTCAAGGGCACCCTGGGCCAGAGTCCGGGGCAGCTATTGACGGCGTTCAGGCTCAGCGACGCCCTGGGGAAGCTGGCACACACGGTCTATTACTTTCCCTCGCTCAAGTACGACGAGGATCAGCGCAATAACGATATCAACGCGAGGCGTCAGACCATCGAGGCGCTGTTTGCCCGGTGGCAGCAGGTCACGTCGTGGTTCAGCCCCGAACTGCTGACCATTCCGCTTGCCACCGTTCGCGGCTGGTTGGACGCGAATCCGGAGCTGGCCGTGTACCGGTTTGCCATAGAAGAGGTGTACCGGCAGCAGGAGCACGTGCTCGACGAGGCCGGCGAGCGGTTGCTGTCGCTGGCGACGCGGGTGACCGCCGCGCCCAATGAAGCCTACGGGGCGCTGTCCACATCAGACGCGAAGTTTCCCGATGTGACGCTCAGTACTGGTGAGACGGTCAAGATGTCGTACGGGCAGTACCGGGCGGTGCTCGCGGGCAACCGTAATCAGGCCGATCGGCGCGCGGCGTTTCTCGCGCACTACGGCACCTACGCGGCCAACATCAACACCTACGCGTCGCTCTATCACAGCGTGTGCCAGCGCAACTGGTTCCAGGCGCGCGCCCGGGGCTATGCCAGTAGCCTGGACGCGGCGCTGCACGGCAATGCGATTCCCGCAGCCGTGGTCGAGAATCTGATCGCCGCCGCACGCGCCGGCGTGGAGCCGATGCGCCGCTATCACCGCCTGCGGCGCGAACGCCTGAAGCTCGATCAGTACTTCCCGTATGACTTCTCGATCCCGGTGGTCGAGTGGGATCAGCGCTACGACTACTCGACCGTGGCCGCGCCCATCGTGGAGGCGGTAGCCCCGCTTGGCGCCGACTACCAGGCGCGCATGCGCCGCGGGTTTTCCGAACGATGGATCGACGTGTTCGAGAACGACGGCAAACGCAGCGGCGCCTACTCGGCCAGCGTCTACGGGAAGCACCCGTACATGCTGATGAACTGGAATGAAACACTGGACGACGTGTTCACGATGGCGCACGAAATGGGCCACTCGATGCACACCATGCTGTCGCACGAAACCCAACCGTTTGTGTATTCCGACTACACCATCTTTGTGGCCGAGGTGGCGTCCACGCTGAACGAGGCGCTGCTCCTCGATCACCTGCTGGCACGGGCCGGCAGCGGCGCCGAGCAGTCGGTGTTGCTTCAGCACGCCATCGACAACATCACCAGCACTTTCTACACGCAGGTGATGTTTGCGGACTTCGAACTGCAGGTCCATCGGCGGGTGGAGCGCGACGAGCCAGTCACCGCCGACCTGCTGAACGGCCTGTACAAGAGACTGTGTGAGGACTATTACGGGGACGCCGTGAGCCTTGAGGAGCTGACCCCGATTACCTGGGCTCGGATTCCGCACTTTTTCAATTCGCCGTTCTACGTCTATCAATACGCGACGTGTTTCGCTTCAGCGGCGAAACTGTCCACGACCCTGATGGCAAACGACCCGGGGGCCAGGGAGGCCGCTCGCGCGCGTTACATCGAGCTGCTCTCCTCGGGCGGCAACGACCATCCCATGAAACAGCTCGCCAAGGCCGGCATCGACCTTTCACAGCCTGACACCGTGGCGGCCGTGGTGGAGCAACTCGACAAATTAGTGACCCAGCTCGAGCGACTCTGATCGGGGCCGTTCCACTCGCTTGGATCGCCTGATTCAGGCACCCGGATTCCCGGATGGGCGCAATTTCTGGATGCCCCCCCGAGTACGGCCGTAACTGGTTGAATCGAAACGAACAGAGCGCCTGTACGAGATCGAGGCACTTCGGTCTGCGGGTACGGCACGGCCTTTCCTTACAGGAAAGGCGTGGGCATCCTGGACAAACTCAAGCCGCAACCCCGCTGGAAGCACGCTGACCCCGCCATCCGACTCGAGGCGCTGAAAGAACTCAGCGACCCCGACGAGTTGGCGGCCATGGCACAGAGCGACCCAGACGCCAAGGTCCGCCGGGCGGCGATCGAAATGGTAACCGACCCGTCAGTTCTTGGGCGTGTGACCACAACAGGAGCGGATCCTGCGATCAAAGATGCCGCGGCCGATCGCCTGTTCGCCCTTGCCACAGACCCAGCCGATGCGAGCATCGCCGTGGTTGCCGCCGGCTTTCTGACCGACAACCGGCGCCTGTCGTCGGTGGCCAAGAGCGCGGCGGCCGACGCCGTGCGCGAAATGGCCCTCGGCCGGTTGGCCGATGAACGCTCGCTTGGTGGCGTGGCCCGCCAGGCCAAAGTGGAAAGCACCGCGCTGGCGGCCTGCGCGCGACTGACCTCTGCTGACGAGTTGCTCGACACCACGCTCAACAGCGCCCACAAGGACGTGGCGCTGGCAGCGTTTGATCGACTGGCCGCCACCGCCTCCACGCCATTGGCCGAAGACGCGGCGTTGCTCAAGACCATTGAGTCACGGTCGCAGCAGAAAGCCGTGGCCCGCCGGGCAAAGACGATGCTGCAGGCGATCGAAGACGCCGAGGCTGCTCGTCGCGCGGCCGAAGAAGAGCTGCGGCGCCAGGAAGCGTTGCTTTGCGACACCGTCGAGAATCTCACCGACATGTCAGACCCCGACCGCACCGAGGCCGACCTGGCGCGCATCAGCGCCGCGTGGCAGGCCCTGTCGGGAGCGGATGCCGCCGCCGCGCGCCGATTTGCGACCGGTGAAGAAGCCGCCCGCACGCGGATCACGCAGCGGCGCACCGACATTGAAGCCGCGGTGGAGAAGGCGCGCCGGCGTGGTGAAGCCCTGGCCAGCCGCGAGGCGCTCTGCCAGCGGGTGGAAACCATCGAAGGCGACGACATCATCGAACAGCTCGTCCCCATTGAAGAAGAGTGGGCGCAGCTCACGCCGCTTGTGGGCAACGGCCCCGAGGCGGATCAGCTCGCCTCACGATTTGCGCAGGCCGTTGGCGCCTGCCGCAAGCGGCACGCCCTGGGCGCTGCCCTGCAAGAAACCCGTGCCTCGCTCGAAACGCTCGTGGTCGAGGCTGAAGCCCTGCCCGCTCAGGGAGATGCGGCAGCTGCCGGCCGTTGGCAGGCCCTGTCGCGCGACACTCGCGCGATGGTGGCCACACTTGCCGACGCGTCGCGCCCTGCCACTGACCTGGCGGATCGCCTGGCCGTCGTCTCACGCGCCTTTGACGCGCGTGAGGCGGCGGCACGCGAAGCGGCAGACAAGGCAACGCTTGATTTGGCCGTGAAACTCACGCGGCTGGCGGACCGCGCCAAGCGCACGGCCGAGTCTGAAACCATCACCCTTCGTGAAGGGGAACGCGTGCTGCGCGACGTGATGACGGCACTCGACGATGCGGGTTCGGGTGAACAGACGAAGGAAGTGACCGAAGCGATTGGCGTGTTGCGCAAACAGCAGGAAACGGTCGCCCCGCGTGTGAAGGAACTGCGCGACATGGACGACTGGCGCCGGTTCGCCAACGCCCAGCAGCAGGAACAGCTCATCGCGATGGCTGAGGCCATTGTGGCGTCGCTCAAGGCCGAGGAAGAGGCGGGCAAGACCGCGGAACTGGCCGCCACCGCGAAGGCGCTCCGTGAGTTCCATCTGCGATGGCAGGAAGTGGCCGATGCGCCGCGGCACTCCGCGCAGCGGTTGTGGGATCGCTTCAAGACGGCCACGGACTTTATTCGCAGCCGGTGCGAAATCTATTTCGCCAAGTTGCGCGAAGAACGCGGCACCAACATGGCGGCCAAAGCCGCGCTGGTGGAGCAGGCTGAGGCGCTGGCCACATCCACTGACTGGGCCAAGACCGCGGCGAAGTTCCAGGAACTGCAGAAGGCGTGGCAGGAGACGGGACCTGTACCGCGTGATGCCTCCCGCGACCTGGCGCAGCGATTTCGCACGGCGTGCAACACCTTCTTCACGCAGCGGCGCGATGACCTGATGTCGAAGAAGAAGGAGTGGTCCGAGAATCTCACGCGCAAAGAGGCGCTGTGCGTGCGCGCAGAGGAGTTGGCCGAGTCCACACAGTGGGACGCCGCGTCTTCCGAGATGAAGAAGCTGCAGGCCGACTGGAAAACGATCGGGCCCGTGCGCCACAACAAGAGCGAAGTGGTCTGGAACCGATTCCGGTCAGCGGCCGACAAGTTCTTCGAGCGGTACCACAACCGGCACCAGATCGCCGCCGCGGAGAAGATCGCCGAACACGTGGCGCTTGTGGTGTCTCTCGAGACCCTTGCGGCTCTCGAAGAAGCGCCAGAGGACCTTGCGGCCCAGGTGCAGACGTTGCGCACCACCATTTCGAAGGCGCCGGCCGTGGTCAGCCCTGAGATGAAGGAACTGCACGAGCGCTGGAAGGCCGCGCTCGCCACGCTCGTGGCGAAATGGCCTGGCGCATTCGCGGGCACCGATCTTGACCCGGCGGCCATCCATGAACGCATGGAGAAACTGATCGCCAAGGTTGAGACCTTGATCAAGGAAGAAAAGCCCGCCGCAGCCTCAAACAGGTCGGCCACCGAGTTGCTCGCCGAGCGGCTGCGTTCAGCGCTGGCCAGCAACGCGATGGGTGGCCGCGCCGACGATTCGAAGTGGCGCGCCGCAGGCGAAACGGTTGAAGAAGCTCAGGACGCCTGGCAGCGGATTGCGCCGGTGCCAAGCGAAGACACACACGCGCTCGAGGCCAGGTTCAAGGCGGCCTGCAAGCGCGTCATGGAACAGGTGAAGCTGCACGTCAGCGCGCCTGTGGGTGGCCCCGGCGGCGGTTTCGGAGGAGGCCGCCCCGGAGGCCGTCCCAGTGGCGGACCGCGAGGGTCGTCGGGGTCCAGGGGTCCTGGAGTCCCGGGATCCCGGGGTCCTAGCGCTCGCCGTAACGATCAGCAACCTGTCGGAGCGTAGCGAACGCTTCGCTTCCTAAACGTAGGGCGCGCTGGGTCTCAAGCGCGCCCGACGACGCGGCCTTGAAACCCAGGCCGGCGCGACGTGCGGAAACTCTCGACTATCGAAACACGACCCTGCCTCCAACAATCGTGTACACCACCTTCGCTTGGCGAATTTCTTCGTCCGGTACGGTGGTGATGTCTTTTGAGAGCACCACGATGTCGGCGAGCTTGCCGGGAGTGAGCGACCCCTTGGTCTGCTCCTCAAACGCGCCGTACGCCGCCCACAGCGTGTAGGACTTCAGCCCCTCGATACGCGACATTCGCTGATCCGGATAGAACACCGAACCATCCGCCACTTTACGGGTCACCGTGGCGTAGTAACTCGCGATCGGATCCACATCTTCCACCGGCGCATCAGTGCCGTTGATCACCATGCCGCCCGACTTCATCAGCTTCTGCCAGACGTACGCGCCCTCTTCGGCGCGCTCGGCGCCGAGGCGCGCCGTCACATACGGCGCATCGGACGTGGCGTGAATGCCCTGCATCGCGGCAATCACACCGAGTTGTCCGAACCGGGGAATGTCGTTGCGATGGATGTGCTGCGCGTGCTCCACCCGCCACCGCAGGTCTTTGCCGTTCCGGTTGTTCTTGCGGAACGCCTCCTCATAGATATTCAGCACTTCGCGATTGGCGCGGTCGCCGATGGCATGCAGACACAACTGATAGCCGTGATCGATGGCCAGTTGCGCGGTGGTGCGGACGTTCTCCAGATCCCGGCCCAGCCCGGAACTCGTGACGGAATCCGAGTACGGCGCCAGCAGCCACGCACCGCGCGACCCAAGCGCGCCGTCCACAGAAATCTTGATCGCGCGCACCGTCAGGTGTTTGTTGCCGTAGTCGATGAGTCGTCCGCGCGACAACTGCTCGGGGCTGCCGCCGCCGCGAATCATCACCCACAACCGCGCCTGCAACCGCCCGTCGTCTACCATGCGTTTGAAACGCTCGACATCGCCGAAGCTGGAGCCGGCATCCTGAAAACTGGTCACACCCTTCGACAGGATCTCCCGGTTGGCGAGTTCGACGACGCGGTCGCCCTCGGCGTCGCGCTCTTCGGCCGTAGGCACGGGCTGGCCTGTGCCAGGACGAATCAGGCCTGATGCCGTTTCGCGCAGCAGCCCGGTCGGGTTGCCGGCCTTGTCCTTCAGGATCTCGCCGCCGGCCGGATTCGGGGTCTTCGCCGTGAGATTCGACAACTCCATCGCTTTCGCGTTCGCGAACGATGCGTGACCGCTCGCATGGGTGAGGATCACAGGGTTGTTCGGCGAGACCGCGTCGAGTGACGCATGCAGCGGAAATCCTTCCACGCCGGGCTGCGGCACCGACGTCCACTTCTCCTGATGCCACCCGCGGCCGATGATCCACTGGCCCGGCCGGGCCTTCGCCGCGGCGTCGCCCACCATCTTGACGATCTCGTCCCAACTCTTCGTGTTCATCAACTCCAGGCCCAGCTTCGCCCGGCCAATGCCGGTGAAGTGACCGTGTCCCTCGATGAAACCGGGGAGCGCCGTTTGTCCACCCAGATTGATCACCTGCGTGGATGGACCGATGTATCGGCCTATCTCCGCGTTCGTGCCCAGCGCCACAATCGTGTCGCCGTTCACGGCAATGGCTTCCGCCACTGGCCGTGCGTCATCGGCGGTGACAACGCGCCCGTTGTTGAGGACGAGGGTGGCGGGTGCCACTTGCTGTTGCGCAGACGACGTGCTCACCAACAGAATCGCGAGGGTGGGTGCGAGGAAGCGTAGTTTCACATTCATGGCATGAACACCTGTGTAAAGTTGCCGCCGAAGACGCGCTGCCGGTTTTCTGAATCCACTCCGAGGTCTTCAAGCAGCGCGAGCTGCGACTCGTAGATGGCGGCGTGCCAGCCGCGCGGAAAAAACGACGAATCAGACCCGAACAGGATACGCGACGGTCCGATGGAATCAAGAGCCGCGGCAAACACGGCCCTGAGCGTCAAGCCGGGATGGAACTGCACCCAGCTGTTGGAACTGGACGTATCGAGATAAATGTTGGACGTGGACGCGGCGGCCATCAACGCCTCGCGCAGCAGGCCTGCCCCGAAGTGCGGAATCACGACGGGCACGGTCGGGTGGCGCGCGGCCATCGCGGCCACGGCCAGAGGGTGGCCCAACCGAAGGTCGAAACGGTTCGGCAGGCCGAGTTTCTTTCGAATACCGAGCGAGAGCAGGCCGCAGTGGACAAACACGGCGCGCTGATGGGTTTCGGCCGCGGCAAACACCGCCTCGGCACGGGGATCGTCAAGCGACACCCCATGCATCGCCGGAAACAGGCACACCATGCGCAATCCCATCGCGCCAAATGCGGTGTCGAGGCGGCGCTCCAAATCCTGTGCCGCGGGGTTCACCATGAAGGCGCCCACTACACGAGTCGGATGCCTGGCGACCGCGGCCGCCACCGACCCTTCGTCGCCAGGCACACTGGCAATCAGCACGCCGCGACCGACACGGTGGCGATCCCACTCGGCCACCCACCGGTCAGCCAACGCCCCATCGTCGCCAGGCGCCTCCCAGCCGAGACGCGCCGGCAGATCGACGGCCGGATCGCCGGTGACATTGCTGAGGGCGCCGCCAAGCGTCCGGAACAGGTTGGAGGAAAAGAAGTGGCAGTGGGCGTCGTTGAGTTGCATCACGTGACCTGCATTACTTGAATCCGAATCGCTTCTCTGCGAAGAGGAAGTACGGCAGCGACAGGACGGCGAGCGCGGCGGCGATGCCGAACGCGGGACGGAACCCGAGCTGGTGAATCAGTCCACCCATGGCAGTGGAGCCGCTGCCCACGCCCGTGTCGAAGGCGGCGAGCATGGCGCCAAACGCCGCCCCGCGCCGCCACTGGGGAATGCGCTTCATGATGTACGCGGTGTACGCCGGATACACCAACCCGAAGCCGGCGCCGAACACCAGGGCGGCCAGCAGGAACATCACCCTGCCATTCGCCACGGCCAGCATCGTCATACCCAGTGCCGTCGCGGCCAGGCATGGCAACAAGGCGCGCCGGTGTCCGACCGTGTCGAGAAAACGTCCCACCGACATGCGGCCGACCAGAATGGTCACGGCCATCACGGTGAGAAAGAGGCTGCGGGGCGAGACACCCAGCTCGTCTGCGAACATGGCCGAAAAGCTTGTCAGACTTCCGTACCCGAAGGCGATCAACGCCATTGAGACGGACAACGCCAGCACGCGCCACTCCACCAGGTCCTGGAGTGTGCGAGGCCTGGGCGGCAACGCCGCAGCTTCGTCGCGGTCGTCAGGGAGGCGCCAGGCGATGATGGCCATCACGAGGTTCAGCAGCGCGATCTCAAGACACATCGTGGCCCAGCCGAAGCTGAACATCCAGAACCCGAAGGGCGGTGCGATGGCCAGTGCGGAGACCGACGACAGTCCCCAATAGCCGAGTCCCTCCGCGCGCCTGGTTTCGGGCAACGTGGCGGTCATGTATGCGCCGGACGCCGCGAGCAGGCCCGACCAGAACAAGCCGTGCACGAACACAAAGGCGAGCAACACGCGGTAGTTCGTGATGAATGCGTAGCTCACCGAGAACACGGCGAGCACGAGGCTGACGACGATCAGTACGCGGCGATGCCCCAGGCGGTCGGCGATCTGTCCGGTAATTGGCGCCGACAGCGCGGACGCGTACGTGAGGAAACCCAGAAAGAGCCCGGCCGCAAACGTGGTGCCCCCGAGCGCCAGCACATGGTACGGCGCCGCAGGCAACATCTGAAACAGCGACAGGAACACCGTGAAGGTGTACGCGCACATCACGAAGAATCTGGGGGTGAACAGGCGGTCGGACACGAGGGGATCAGTATAGAGAGATTGAGGATCGGGATGGGACGGATGGTGGATTGCGGATGGTCGATGGCAATTGTGGGCTGGTGGGATTGGGGGATTGGCCGATTGCTGGATTGGGCGATTGGTGGCGGATGGGGTGAGCCCCCTGACAGTCCCCCCCGGAGTCTGATGGTGCGATGGACGCTCAATTCCTCAATCCTCAATCATCAATTCCACTAGAATCTCCCCATGCGCCCGAGTGCCCTTTGGAAAGAGTTGTCGGCGGAGAAGCGGCTGATCGCCGCCACCGCCTTCTGGAACGATGAACACGGAGTGGAGCAGCAGGTGGAGGTCATTGTCACCATCGCCCGTAAGCTCAATTTCAGGCCGAAGAGTGTCCCCTCGCTGCCAATTGAACGCCGTGCCCGGCTTCTGGCGGGGATGGACGACGTGTCGGACGCCGTGGCGTCGCGGGCGCTGATTGCCTATCACCTGGAGGCCGAACGTCCGATGATGGGCGCCTTCCTCGATGCCCTGGGCATCACTCACGACAACGGTTTGATCACAGCCGAAGACCTGGCCCCGCCTGACACAGCGAAGCTGGCCGAAGGCGTGCGCACGCTCAAAGGGGCATTCCCAGCCGACGCGGTGCGGTTGTATTTGCACACATTGGTGTTGCTCGATGGGGACACATGGGCCAACCTTGTTGGCCTGATCGACCCCGCAGGCTAGTGTTTTGGCCACTTCTTCGTGGCACTTGACTTGCTTGATTCAGGCTGCGGGAGGGCAGTGTGCGTCATAACGACGTGGCAGCACGAACCCTCTTGTGTCCAATCTTCCTCCTCCTCCTGGTTGGAGACGGGGGTTGGCTGTCACAAGCGTCGGCGCAAACCGGCCCTCCCGCCACCTCCCCACCGGCAATAGTTCAGGAAGCGCCTCCGGCCCTGCCCGTCGATCTCTGGCGCATCAAAACGGCACTCGATCGACCGATTCGCGTGAAGATTGACGACGGGAAGGTCCGCTTCTATACCGAGACCATCGCGCCCGGAGGCCCGTCGTTCAAGGAGCTCTCGGCGAACTTCAACCTGCGCTTCGGGCCGGTGCCAGGCGCGGGGATGACCCATCAGGAGTTCCTGGGCATGGTGACACCCAGAGAGCTCTACGGCTCTGGCGGAATCAAACCGCTCGAGATCCTGGAATGGGGCCTGGTCAATCACGTTGGGTGGTGGGCGATTCGCAAGCTCTACAAGGAGCTGAGCGAAGCCACGGACGAGCGCCGAATCAAGTCCATTCGCGATCAAATCGACCGGGAACTGGCGGCGCTGCGGGGCGGCAAGTAGAATCCTCTTGTGACGATCCGAGCCGTGATCGCGGCCTGCGTCCTGTGGTCGGTGGCGGGCCAGCTGACCCCCACACCGAGACCACCGGTCTTACCCACGCCGAGCGCCATCGATCTCTCGCAGATCCGGGCCGAGGTTGACGCGGTCATCACGGCGAGCGGCGCAGAAGTCGCCGTGGCGTGGCGCCCGCTGGACGCGAAGCCGGGTGAAGAAATCCTGATTCGTCCCGAGTTGAAGTTTCACGCTGCCTCCACCATGAAGGTGCCGGTGATGATCGAACTGTTCCGCCAGGTGGAACGGGGCATGCGGAAGCTCGATGACAAGGTGCTGGTCACGAACCAGTTCACGAGCATCGTGGACGGCAGCCCGTACGTACTCTCGGCCACCGAAGACTCCGACGGCGAGACCTACAAAGCGATGGGCCGCAAGCTCAGCTATCGCGCGCTTGTGGATGCCGCGATTACCGTCAGCAGCAACCTCGCGACGAATATTCTGATTGAGCACCTGCGCCCCACCAATGTGCAGGCCACCATCGACACGATGGGCGCGCTTGGAATGCAGGTGCTTCGCGGCGTCGAGGATCAGAAGGCGTTTGACGCCGGCAAGAACAATACGACCGACGCGCGAAGCCTGTTGGTGCTCTTTGAGGCAATCGGCCACGGCCAGGCGGTCAGCCCAGGAGCCAGCGCTGCCATGATCGAGATCCTGAAGCGCCAGAAATTCAACGACGGCATTCCAGCGGGTGTGCCGGCGGGGATGCCTGTGGCGCACAAGACCGGATGGATCACGCGCATCCACCACGACGCGGGCATCGTTTATGCCGCGCGACCGTACGTGTTGGTGATTCTCACGCGTGGGATTCCGGACCGTGCCGTCAGCGCGACGCTGATGGCCAACATCAGCCGCGTTATTGTTCGCGCAGCAGGGTAACGGGATCGACGGTCATCGCCCGACGCGCCGGACGCCAGCAGGCCAGGAGCGCGGCCACCAGCAGCAACGCGGACACACCGGCCACGGCCACCGGATCGGACAGCTCCACTTCATAGAGAATCGTCCGCATCACCCGCACAAGAAAATGCGACGCGACGAGGCCGATGGCCATCCCGATTTGAGCCATGGCATTGGCGCGAAAAAGGGCCAGTGTGAAGGCGGCGATGGCCGACTGAACGCGGCGCCCGCCACGGCGCGGGGGACGAGGGCCCGCTCAACCATCGCTACACTCCGCCCGCGTCGCTCAGGACGTGTTTGCGTCGGGCATCACCGATCAGCCCTTCCAGACGTTGGGCCTCTGCCCGAAGGACGGCATCGCCAAGGACGGTCAGTTCGTAGTAGCGGCGCCGGGAGTCGGCGCGGGCGGCTGGGCCGGGGTCCTGGGGTCCTGGGGTTCTGGAGTCCCGGGGTCCTGGGGCGAGGAGTTCCTGCTCCATCAGCCGTTGCAGAAGTGTGTACAGGGTCCCTGTTCGTAAACGCACAGATCCACCAGATCGCTCTTCGACCTCTTTAATAATGGCGTATCCGTGCCTGGCACCGTCTGCCAAAGCGAGCAACACCTGGAAGGCGAACGGTGTAAGTGGCAGGAAAGAAAGGGGGTTCTTGTTGTCTACGGACATGTGTACCAGTTTGTTATTTACTCAGTAGATATTCAATCTACTTATCTTCTGTGCATTTGACGATTGAATGCAAACGAAAGTTTGGAACGCACAGCGAGACTCTGGAACTCGTAGCGCGGCCTGGGTCTCAAGGCCGCGACCGCGCGCTTGAGACCCAGCGCGCGCTACGAAATACAGGCTTGCCACCCCAGGTTTTTCAGATTCTGCGGCGTCACGCCGACCGATCCGTTGACGTATGCCGGCGTGGCCGCGCTTGTCATCGCAACGGCCGCGCTCGCGACCTGGTGGCCGGCCCGTCAGGCGGCGCGCGTCGATCCGTGCATTACGCGGCGCGCAGAGTAGCGGCCCGCCACTATTACTTCACTCTTATCGCGGCCATCGCAACGGCGTCAACGGCCTGCGCGGCGCCGATGCTGCCGTTGGTGACAATCACCACACCCCGATCCGCCGCGGCGTCGAAGGCAACGATGGCGTACCACAAGGTGTTGGAACCGTTGTGCCAGATGACGCGCCGGTCGGGCGTCGTTTGCGAAACCCAGCCCATCGCATAGGCGCCGCTCTCCGGTTGATGCAGCCGCCTGAATGTGTCGGCCTTGACGATGCCGTCCTGCCCTCGCTCGCCACGCAGATGCGCCTGTCCCCATCGCGCAAGATCACCCACCGTCATATGCAACCTGCCCGCAGGGCCGAGATACGGCGGATTGTCAGCACCGACGCCGGGCTCGACCGGCGTCAGCGTTCCGCTCGAGGCACGACGATGGCCCCAGGGTTGTGTGAGGAGGTCGCGCGCGCCAGGTGGGCCCTGACCCGCACTGGCGAGCCCCAGAGGCAACAGGACCTCGTCCCGTACGAGGTCCTCCCAGGGCTTCTTCGTCTTCGCTTCAAGCATCGCGCCCGCGACGATGTAGCCCAGATTCGAGTAGAGGAACGCAGCGCCTGGCGCGGCGGTCGGGTCAGTAGCAAGTACGGCGTCTATCACGCGTTGCCGCTGCACGTCCACGGTGGGCGAGCCTTGTGCGACCGTCGCCATCATGGCGGGGAGCGCGTTGGCTGGAAGGCCGGCGCGATGACTCAGCAACTGCGAGAGCGTGACGGGCGCGAACTTGCCCGCCCTGGGCCCCAGCAGGTCGCCCAGCGTGGACGTCCATGACATCTCGCCCCGCTCGACATATTTCGCGACGAGCAGGGACGTGAAGGACTTGGTGATCGAGCCAATGTGCCAGAGGTCGCCTGGTGTGACTGGCGTGTCGTCACCCAGTCGGCGCACGCCGGTGGCATTGACGACTGACACCTCGGCGGAGGTAAACGTGGCGCCGGCCACGGCAGGCAAGGTGGCCTGGGTGCGCAGGGTCTCGAGTCGAGACCCGAGCGTCGGCTCCTGCGACACCAAGGGCTGAACGCCCAGGACCAACCCCACACACATCGCGACGACCGCTGCTATCTTCACGCGCATTTCGGCTCCTTCCACATATAATCCGCCAAACCGTGCCGGATTCTCCACTCCCCTCGTTGGACCGACGACACAGGTTGGTTGCCTGGGTCGTGATTGCCATCGGCGCTGCCCTGCGCTTTGGCGCGATCGGGGCGGGTGCGCCGTATCGCGTGGCCAACGACGAGCCCTTTGTCGTCGGCATGGCCCTCCAAGTCATGAAGTCTGGTGACTTCAATCCGCACTTCTTCGACTATGGCGGCTTGTCGATCTACCTCCACACGGTTGTCGGCGTCGTCACCTTCCTGTTGGGCGCCGTAGCCGGACAATGGGCCAGGGTCGACGCGGTGTGGATCGGGGATCTGCTGCCAGGCGCGCGTCTGGTGACAGCCGCGATGGGTGCCCTCACGGTCTTCCTGGTCTACCGGATTGGATTGCGGCTCGGCCCGCGCGCGGCCCTGATGGCCGGCCTTGCCATGGCGGTGCTTCCGCAGCACGTTCGCGAGTCGCACTTCGCGCTCACCGACACACCGCTGACGTTGCTGATTGCGGCCACCCTCTTGATGTCCCTGCGCGCGGTGGAACGCGCTCACGTCTCGGGCGTCGTGGCGGCGGCCTGCATGGCGGGCCTGGCGGCGTCGGTGAAATACAACGGCGCGGTGGCCCTGGTCATGCCGTTGACTGCGGCGCTGGTGTTGCCTCGGGGCTCACGCCTGCGCGGTCTGGGACTTTCGGTGCTGGGCGCGGGCGGGGCATTTCTCCTCACGTCTCCCTACACGGTGCTGGACCTGCCGGCGTTCCTCAACGGATTCGGCAAGCTCTCACAGTTTTACGTCCAGGGGCGAGATCCCCTGGACGCAGCCGCGATCTATCTGAAATACATGCGGAACTGGTTCTCCTGGGCCGCCGTCGCGCCCACCAACGTCGGCTATCTCGCCGTTCTGCTCGGCGTGGTCGGCATCGTGCTTGTGGTCATGCGCCGCGGTATGTCCCTGACACGAGCGGGTGCAGCCATCCTGGTGGTGTTCCCGTGCCTCTGGTTCGCCATCCTGGCCGAGCAGGGCGGACTCCAGTACGGACGTTACCTGCTTCCGATGGCGCCGATGTTCTGCCTGTTTCTTGGAGCGGCGCTGGCCGCCATCTGGAATGGTGCGACACGGTTCGGCGGGGCTGGTGTGTGGAGCCTGCGCGTGGCGGTGATTGCGCTGCTGGCGCTTCCGGCAGGGTCGGCCGTCGGCTGGGTGCGCGACCATGCGCGGCCTCGGACCGAGGAACTGGCCTCAGCGTGGATTGTTCGCGAGGTGGCCGCCGGGCAGTTGGTGTTTGTTGAGGCGGCGGCCGTGGCCCTTCCGCCTGCGATCAAGGCGTACTTTGTACACCGGCTCGTCGATCGGCCGTTCGAGACCTACAAGGAGCAGGGCGGGATGTACCTGGTCACCACGTCGGCGGAAACCGATCCGTACTTCACGGGACCGGCGGCCAACCCTGCGCAGGCCGCTGCCTATCGAGAGTTGGTCGCGCGAACGGAACCGGCAGTCACATTCCTGCCGGATGCCAACACGCTGGGCCCGCGCATCTCAATCCTGCGCGTGCGGCCATAATACTCATCTCACCGAGACACCAATGGCGTCGCTGACGGCGCGTGGGCCCGCGGCGTCTGACGGCCGATTGACGACCTTGCCGCGCACAACCATGGTGCTGGACCCGCCACCGTCGAGGTTGAGCGCATCGGTGAGCTCCAGCCGATCAGCCAGACGCTGCAACTCGTTAAACGACATTCCGACGCTCACCTGCTGCCGGCCGTCCACCACCACCAGCCAGATGAACCCCATCCGGTCCACACCCACCATCGTCCTGGGATGCCGCGACTGGATGAAGGCCGCGCCGCTGAACTTCTCGACATCCCAGTTCGTGGCCGCCACACCGCCCCGGCGAAGGAGGCCGGCGCCGTTGACGACATGGTCGGCAGACTCGAGACGGTCGCTTTCAAGACCGTTGACGGATGTCCAGGCGCGGCGCACCTCGAGGGTGACGCCCGGCACGAGCAGACCCAGGGGCTCAGGCAGTTCGAGTCCACCAAACGACAGCACCAGACCATCGGCGGGAATCGGCGTGCTGCCGGCGTCGCGCCTCACGGTGGTGACTGTGAGTGGCTTGCCGCCAAGGACCCACTCCACGCCGTTGCCTGCGGTATCGGTGTGTTCGTGATACTTCGGCGAATACAACATCAGCTTGCCGCGAGCGCGGGTGGTATCAACACCATCGATCGGCACGACCACGGGCTTGCCGTCGATGAGCACGTGCAGTTCCGCTCGAGCGCTGACCTGATCAAAAGCCAGCGATGTGCGCCCAACTGGGGGAGACCAGATCGCGATCGCGCCTTTGGGGATCGGTGTATCGCTGACCAGTTCGCCTGCCACCTTCAGCAATCCGACCGGCTCACCATTGTTGATGTTGAAGAAACCCGCGTTCACCGCGGCCAGCACCTTGGCGCGGGCAGCCATTTCCAGCACGGGCTCGGCGTACATCACCTGATCGTTCGAGAGCAGGCTGCTCAGCCGCACCCGGGCCGGGTCGAGCCGCAACAAAGACACGGAGATGGGCCCTGCGGGCTCAACCAGCGTCTGGTCGGTGGACGTAAAGAACTCCACACCCCGGGCCACCGGATCGGGCGCACTGAGCCAGGCGCCTTGAGAGGTGGGCCCTTGTGTCGCGCCGCAGGCCAGCGTGAGCAGGACGAACAACATCGAAGCTCGACGTGTCATGGGCTATTCTTTCACGCGTCATGCACCGACGCACATTTCTCCTCGCCTCCGCGGCGCCCCTACTGGCCGCCGACTCGTTCAGGCAAACGACACAGCGGACAGGCGTCATCAAGCCCGCCCAATTGCGGCCTGGCGACACCGTGGGGCTGGTGGCGCCGGCGTCGGCCACGTTTCAACAGGTGGAGCTCGATATCGCGCGCGAGTCGCTTGAGGCGCTGGGCCTCAAGGTCAAAGTGGGCCGGCACATCATGGATCGGCACGGATCACTTGGCGGCCAGGACAAGGATCGAGCCGACGATATCAATCGGTTCTTCGATGACTCGAGCGTGAAGGCCGTGCTTCCCACGCGCGGAGGATGGGGCACATCCCGGCTGTTGCCGTTACTCGATTACGACACCATCCGGCGCAATCCGAAAATCCTGATGGGCTTCAGCGACATCACGGCACTGCTCAACGGCATCCATGCGCGCACGGGTCTTGTCACGTTTCACGGTCCCAACGCCGGTGGCCGGTGGGATGAGTACTCGGTGGGCTTCGTCAAGCGCGTGCTCTTCGACGGCGAAGCGGTGACGTTCGACAACCCGAAGACAACGAACGACCGCAACGTGTTGACGCAGACCGAGAATCGCATCCGCACCATCACGCCCGGTCGGGCCACCGGTCGGCTGCTCGGCGGAAACCTGACGGTGCTGACCGCGATCCTCGGGTCTCCCTACGTGCCGAATTTCGATCAAGCGATCCTGTTTCTTGAGGATGTGGGTGAAGACTGGTACCGGGTGGACCGGATGATGACGTCGCTCAAACTCGCGGGCATCCTGAGCAAGGTGCGGGGCGTCATCTTCGGCACCTGCAGCGAGTGCGGTCCGGGCGAAGGCTTCGCGTCGTTCACGCCCGAAGAGATCTTCGCCGACCATCTGGCTCCGCTCGGTGTGCCGGCCTGGCACGGCGCGATGATCGGCCACGCACAACCTCAGTGGACGCTGCCGGTCGGCGCCACGGTCACCATCGACGCCACCCTTGGCACCGTGACGATGACCGAGCCGGCGGTCAGGTAGGGAGCCCCGCTACCTCAATGCCACCATCGGATCCACGCGGGCGAGCGCGGCGGTTGATCCATACACGACCGGATCGGCGGGCTCCACTCTGACGAGGAACGCGCGGACGGCACCAGACAGGGCATACGCACCAGCCAGGCCGATCACCAATCCTGTCGCCACAAACACCATCGCACGGCCCAGCACCATTCCCTGCACACGGCCGGGTTGGGCACCCAACGCCATGCGCACACCAATTTCCTGCGTGCGCTGATTCACGACGTAGGCCATGACGCCAAAGATGCCGACGCCCGTGATCACAATCGCGAGCGCACCGAAGATCGACAGCAGAAGCATGTTGAACCGGCGCTGCGCCTGGCATGTGCCTCACGCGTTCGATCACCTGCGGGACGAGCACGGACGCGCGCGCCATGCCGGCTTCGCGTTGCGTCGCCACGAGACCGGCGGTATTTGCGCGGCCGTTGTCTCGAAGGACGCGGTTGAGGTCTGATCCTCGTGTGCAAACGGGTACAGGCAGCCGGCGGCCCGGTGCGTACAGTCGAGGCATGTCAGACAAAAACATCGCCGTATTCGGTATCTATTCGACGCGCATCGATGTGGAACGTGCCACTGACGCACTCAACACGGCTGGATTTCCGGCATCCGACATCTCGGTGCTGATGCCAAGCAGCCTCAACGGCACGGTCGACATGGGCATTGAAGCCAACACCAAAGCGCCCGAAGGCACCGTGGCTGGAATCACGACAGGCGGGGCCATCGGCGGCGCCCTCGGAGTGCTCGCGGGCCTGGGTCTGCTCGCCGTTCCCGGAGTGGGCCCCCTGCTCGCCACGGGCCCCATCGTTGCAGGCCTGGCTGGACTTGGCGTGGGCGGTGCGGTCGGTGGAATCGCCGGCGCGCTCATCGGCATGGGCCTGCCGGAGTACGAAGCCAAACGCTACGCGGAACACGTGCAGGACGGCGCCATCCTCCTGTCGGTGCACTGTGACACGCCGGGCGAAGTCCTGCGCGCGAAGGAAGTTGTCAGCAGTTCAGGTGCGGAGCACGTGAAATCCTCTGGCGAATCGATGGTTGAGACAATGGCGATGGCGACGGGCCAGGCCTATAAATAGGGCGCCACGAGCGCTTCGATTCGTGCCGTCAGCGCCTGAGACACGGGCACGGTCACCAGGCGCGTGACGCTTCGAACGGCCTCGGCCGACCACCTGCGCCACGCAGCCAGCGCGTCGGTGTGGCCCGACATCTTCGCCCCATCGCGAAGCTCAACGGCCACACGTGTGCGGCCGGCGGCCGCCACAAGCTCGGCCACCTGCAGCGAAAGCGATTCGTCCGCTGACGCAAGCACCCAGGCCGACGCCGCCATGGCGACGCCGACATTGCGCATTTCCTGGGCGCTGGTCTTGTCGGGCGTATCCAGACTCGAGTGGTAGTAGCGATCGGTGAAGTGCCAGTTGAGTAACGAGGGCACGCCGGCTGAGCCGAACACCGTGTGGTCACTGCCGCCCTCGTACGGATTGGTCTTCACCACCCAGGCCGTCTTCTTCGCGACCAACTCGCACACCGCGAGGTGCACGTCGTTAATCAGGTCGCCCTTGAGGGTGTTGGCCTGGACGTTGCCGGCGCCCCACTCAGAGTGCGGGTCCCAGGGCCGCGTCCAGACCGCACCCGGGTCAGGCCAGCGCTCGACGAGAAAACTTCCGCCGGTCTTGGCGACGTCTTCACCAGTCATATCCATCGAGAACATGTAGCGCACGCCGGGCATCAGGTCGGGGTGTCGGGCGATCCAGGCGCGGCTTCCGCTGATCTCGTTGAGCCACAGAAAGGTGATGGTGCGGGCGGGAGGGGGAATGCGCCCTGACGCCACTCCGACGCCGAGCGACCGCGCCAACTCCATCAGTGTCGCCACGCCGCTGGCGTTGTCGTTGGCGCCGGGTTCCTGCAGGTGCGCCGCCAGAACGACTCGTTCGCCCGGGAGTGTACGGCCGGGAATTTCATAGACGAGCGTGCGCTCGGGCTTGTTGGCAAAGGTGCTGGCCACTTCGACGCGCACACGCTGGGGGCCGGCCTTCAGCGCCTCTCGAAGCGTGGAGGCTGCACGACGGGATGACTTGAAACCGAAGGCTTTCTTTGAGGCGTCCAACGGGATGCTGCCCCACTGCAGGACGTCCGGGTCGTCGGCAATGTAGCGGGCGATGGCGGTGGAAATGGCACCAAGGGCGCCGCGCTGGGTCACGGCCTGGCGGAAGAGACCGCCGAGATCGGCATCGCCGAGCACGACAGCGCCCGTCAGATCCTTGCCTTCAAAGTCTGCCGCCTGTCCACGGCCGACATCGATCAGGGGCGCATCGATTTTTCCGTCAGTGGAGATCGAGTTGATCGCCAGGGCCACGCGTTCCTTCTCTTTCGAGAGCACGACCAGATCGGGCTGATTCGGGCGAATGAGCGCGACCGTGCCGATGGTGTAGTCCCAGCCAGGACTGGGCGTGGTCGCCGTTTCAACGAACAGATTCCCCGGGGCTGAAGCCCCGGGGCTCCGTACGTCGGAGAGCCGGTCGCGCACACGGTCCAGCGTCGCGTCGTATCCTTCGTTGCCGGCAAGACGCCAATACCGCGACGCGAACTCCACCTGCGCCATCGCGGCCGCCGGATCAAACCCGACCCACGCCTGGTCGATCACCGGTTGCACGCGCGCGGCCATACCTGCCGGCATTTGCCGCGCGGCCGCCAGCTCCGCACGCACGCGCGGTTCGAGATCCTGGCCCCTTCGACTCGCGTGGACGGTGCGCTCGCTCCCTTCGACGTTGCTCAGGGCAGGCAGGGCAGGCGAGATGCACAACAGTACAAGAGCACCCGAGCACCTCAGCACATTCCTCATTTCGCACTCCATCCCAGCATTTGCTTTTCAAGGCTTAACGGATACGAGATCTCAACGTCAACGATCTCACCAGACGCATTTCGCACTGGCGCCAGTTCGGGCTGGACGAACCCGGTGTACGACGGCAGTTTCAACCGGTCCACTCGCGTCACGACCTCGTCACGCAGGCTGGGATCGAAGTAGATGCCGTACGCCTCGAACAACGCTTTGGCGGCGTCGTAATCGCCGGTGGATTTGATGCGTTGCACCTCGGCCAGCATGCGGCCGACGCCGTCGTGGAACGCCTTGACGTCCACCATCACGTAGTAGGTCTTGGCGTCACGTGTGCGCACCTCGATAGCCGAGGTATGTGCCATCAGCCAGTGCACAATCGCCTGACGATTGCGCATGTGATCTTCTTCGAGTTGCGAGCCCTCACGGACCCGCCGCAGCTGGACCAGCGCATTGCGCGCGTACCCTTCGTATTCGGCCAGGACGATCGCCTCCTGATGCTCGGCGGGCAGCATGCCCAGGTCGGCCACTTTGGGCTCACCGACGAAGTACAGCGCCACGAGATCCGCACGCGATTCCTCAAGGGCGGCGTATTGTTCCTTGATTGCCAGTTCCGGCCGTCCCTCGAGGTGAGCGTCCACCACGCCGCTGCCGTGTCCGAGCACTTCGTGAATGCCCGTCGTGACTTCACTCGCGATCGACCCCCACTGCTCGGCCCGCGCCACTTCCTCGGGCGACCAGCAGAACTCCTCGCGATACGCCTTCGGCAACGACTTGTCGTAGGCCTCCGAGACATTCGCGATGGTGACGGACTTGCTGCCGTGCTGCTCCCGAATCAACTGGTCGTTGGGCAGGTTGATCCCGATGGGCGTGACCGGACCGGAATCGCCGGTCTCCATCACCACATCGATCGCCCGAGCGGTCACGCCCCTCACGCTGGCGCGCCGCCACTTCGCATCCCACGGCATGCGGTCTTCGAACCATTGCGCAGATTCGGCCAGCCGCTTGATGCCCGCGGTTTTGCCCGGGTTGACGTAGAACACGAGGGCCTCCCACGCGCCCTTCACGCCCCGTGCATCCATGTAGTTCTCGATGAAACCGTTGATGGTGTCAACGGGCGAGTCCTTGTCTTCGACCCAGGCGATGTCGTACGCCACGCGGTCGGCATCTTCGCCCGAGTGGTAGAACGTGATGAGCGCTTCAAGGGCCTTGCGCATCTCCGGCGTCGCGTAAGGCAGCGCGGCCGTCACGTGACCGCAGATCGCGTCGATCTCGGGGCCATACGTGCCACCCACGCGATAGACCTCTTCTTCCAGTTGCCCGTGCTCGGTCTTCACCACGCGGGAATTGAGGCCGTAGCGTTCATCCCACCCGTCCATGTCGGCCATCGTGACGCCCTGATACAGGTTGTTCGCGCTGTCTTCGAGGATGTCGCGCCCTTGGCCAGGCGTCTTGTTCGTCACAAGCGGTTCGTGCGACGCGTCGAAGAACGCGCGACGGCACCGTGCCAGCGTCTCGGTCAACGCGTCGGCTGTCAGGGCGAGCGTTCCCGCGTCTCTCGCGCGAGACGCGGCTGCGACAAGGTCGTCGAACGAGCACTTCAGGACGAACTTGCGGGCCGTCAGGTTGTTGTACGGGCCGCAGTTGATCCAGAACAACTTCGTGTAGCGCCGGATCTCGTCGAGCACTTCGCGCGGAGCCGTCGCGCCGCCATCGCGATTGGCCGCGCGGACGATGCTCTCGAGAATCGCTCGCATCTCCAAGCCATGGCGATACCGCTGGTCGTAGTAGATGTCACGGCCAGCCAGCGCGGCCCGTGACAAGTGCCAGATCAGGATCTTCTGGTCGAGCGGCAGCGAGACAAAGCCGTCGGCGTACAACTGCACGACCGCGGCGTCGTCGATTTGTTCAAGCAGGTAAGGTCGGTCCATCAGATGTCGATTTTCTCCCGGTGTGCTGGGGTCTTGACGGTCCACGTCAGTTCGCGTTCCACGCGGGCTTTCAGCGTATCCATGGGTCCGGGTTCGCCGTGGACCAGGCACAAGGTCGCCGGTGCCCGCGTGAAGCTCCTGAGCCAGCGCATGATCTCGTTGCTGTCGGCATGCGCGGACACGGAGTCGAGCGACTCGATCTGGGCCTTCACCACGATTTCTTCCCCGTGAATTCGCGTGGTCTGCGCGCCTTCCTTGAGCTGCCGCCCGCGGGTCCCTGCGGCCTGATAGCCGGCAAACAGTACGGTGTTGCGCGCATCGGGCAAGACCCGCTTCAAATGGTGCAGCACACGGCCGCCTGTGGCCATCCCGCTCGATGAAATCACGATGCTCGGATGCGTGTCGTCCTGGACCTTGCGCGACTCCGGGATGGACGCAATCACATGGAGCCGGGCGGTCAGGAAATTTCTGAGGCCCGGATCAAGTTCGGGCATCCGGTCGCGGTACTCCACCAGCGCTTCGACAGCCATCGGGCTGTCCACATACACCGGCAACTCGGGGATCGCCTTGCGCTCTTCGAGGTGCCGCACCCAGTACAGCAACTCTTCCACTCGTCCGAGCGCAAATGCCGGAATCACGATCTTCCCCTGGCGCTTCGCGGTCGCATTGATAATCCGCGCCAAATGCGCCCCGTCGTCATCCGCCTCGTGGACTCTGTCGCCGTAGGTGGACTCCACGAGCACGACATCGGCATCGGGCGGGGACGCCGGGTCTGGCAGCACGGGACGCGCGTAGCGGCCCAGGTCGCCGCCGAACAGAATGGTTTTGCCTTCTGCCGCCACAGTGATGCGGGCGTACGCCGAGCCGAGCAGGTGTCCGGCATTCAGGAACTCCAATTCGATTCCTGGAGCGATCGGCACGGGCCGGTCGTAGCCCACGGGTTGCAACTGCAGGACCGCGCGCGCGGCGTCGTTCTCCGTAAAGAGCGCCAACGCGGGCTTGTGTTTCGTGTAGCCCTTGCGATTCGCCCGCTCCGCATCTTCTTCCTGCAAGTAAGCGGCGTCCGACATCACGATCTTCGCAAGCTCGGCGGTGCCTCCCGTGCAGAACACCCGGCCGGTGAACCCCTGCGCGACCAGTCGCGGCAGGAGTCCGCAGTGGTCGAGGTGCGCGTGGGTGAGCACCACGACGGTGATCGAGCTGGGCGGCACAGGAAAGGGCTCCCAATTGCGCTCGCGGAGCGCCTTGGGCCCCTGGAACATGCCGCAGTCCACCAGAACACGTGTGCCGCCAACTTCGAGCAGGTGCTTGGACCCGGTGACCGTCCGAGCCGCTCCGAGAAATGTCAGTGTCATGCAAATAACCCCACTTGGCCGCCGGTATGCCAGAACAATACGGTTTCACTGACGGAAAAGCTGTCTCTTCTGATTCGTTCGACCAGTCCAGCCATCGCCTTCGCCGTATAGACCGGATCCAGCACGATGCCCTCGTGCCTGGCCACCAGCGTGAGCGCCTCGCGCGACTCTTCCGTTGGGATGCCATATCCGTCGCCAACAAAGCGGTCGTCCACCACCACATCGCGATCAGCGCCCAGCGCGGCATGCGACCCGCCCAGTCGGCCGGCGAGGGCTTCAACGAGTCCTCGCACCACGGCCGCCAGCGATGCGGACGACTCATCGGCGCTGACGCCGATGATGCGCGCCTTGAGACCAAACAGCGCGCAGCCTGCGATGAGCCCCGCCTGCGTCCCGCCAGAAGACGATGAGTGCAGGATGACGTCGGGGCGAAGGCCGGCGACGAGCAGTTCCTGAATTCCCAATGCAAAACCCGCCGCGCCGATCGGTGTGGACGCGCCCAGCGGAATGACAAACGGCCGGCGGCCGGCCTCCGTCTCCTCCCCTGCCACCGCCTGCATCATCGCGGTGCGTTCCTCGCGAGAGGATGCGTAGCGGACGTCGGCCCCGAAGAGCTGATCGAGCAGCGCGTTCCCGGTGGGGCGCTCCTGCCGGACGCCGTTGACCACGAGCACCACGCGTTTTCCGAGGGCAGCACCGGCTGCGGCAGTGGCGCGGCAGTGATTGGACTGGAGACCGCCACAGGTGATGAGGGTGTCGGCGCCGTCGGCCGCGGCGTCGGCCAGCACGGTCTGAAGCTTGCGCACCTTGTTGCCGCCCATCCCGAACGAGAGCAGGTCATCGCGCTTCATGTACAGCGAGGGGCAGTCTGGTCCGAGCGCGGCGCGCAGTCTCGTGAGCGAGTCGATCGGCGTCGGGTGAGGCGCCAGGATGACGCGGGGCATTGCCGTCAGCGACGCGAGCGCGGTGGCCACAGCGGCAGTTTATACTTTTCGTGCTGGGGTGCTGTTGTGCTCAGTGCTGGCGTGCTCTCGTGCCAGCGTGCGGATTGCTGGAATGGCCAAATGACGAACCCGCTGACTGAGGCGCTGGAGCAGACGACGAATGTGCTCTCCGTCGAACTGCGTCCGCCTCGGGCCGAACTGGATTGGGCGGCCGGCATGGATGCCTGGATCGACACCTATCACGCCGTGCGGGGCCTCGTGCGCGACGGGATGTTCGTGTTCCTGACCGATAGCGCCGTTGGTGCGAAAGAAGAGAACAACCTGCGGCACCTGGTCATCAATCTGGGGACCGACGTGCCGCGCAGCCACGTCATTCCTTTCCTGACCACGAAACACACGCGGGAATACTGCCTGTCGTACGCCGAGCACGCACTGCATCAGGGGTTTTCAACCATGGTGGTGCTGGGCGGCGACAAGTCTGTGGGCCCGCCCAGATGCGTGGAGCATGCGTGGCAGTTGCGGGAAGACATTCGCCGGCACGTTCCCGACCTCGCACTGGGCGGATGGGCCAACCCCCACCAGAGCGCCGAGTCGCAGGTGGGGCACCTGAGCGACCCCCGGTTTTCCGCGGAGTTTTTCCTGACGCAGGTGGTCTCGCACCACGACCTGCCAAAAGTGGAAGCGTTTCTGACCGTGCGGCAGAAGGCCGGCGTCACCGCGCCCGGGATCTTCGGAGTGTTCTATTACCGGAGCGCGAATCCGAAGACGCTGGCCACACTGAAGCAATTCCTGACGGTGCCGGCCGAGGCGCTGACGGCCGAGTTCAGCGCGGGCGAGAGTCCTGAAGCCCTCTGCGCCCGATCGATCCGAGAACTCCGGCGCGTCGGCGTGCGCCACCTGTATCTGTCGAACCTGCCGACGCGGGGCACGCGGCAGACGCTCGAGCGCATCCTGTCGCTCGTCTAGAAATTTACACGTCCTTCTGTCCTCCAAGTCTCGTGTGAACAACTGAGGATCAGAACGCCTTGCCCCAGGCGCCCTGGAACACGAAGTCGGCGGCGCGGCGGCGGCGGCGCGGCGTGACTTCGGCAGCGCGGTGTTTTTCACTGGTGAGGGCTTCTGGCAACCCGGGGTAGCCGACCGCCATCACCACGGCGGGTTCGAAGCCGTCTGGCACCTGGCAGACCTCACGTGCGATCGCATGGCTGAAGCCTTCCATTTGCCGGATGGCGAGCCCCTGTGACTGCGCCTGCAGCGTGAGGAATCCAACGGCCTGGCCCGTGTCGTAGTAGGCGTGGCGGTTGGCTTCTCCGGTGAGTTCCACGGTGAGCTGCACGGCCGCCAGGATCAGCACCGGCGCCGTGCCCGCCCACGCCTGATTGCTCACGCCCAGTGCGGCATACAGCGCCTGATGCGACTCGGGCGACTGGTGCCGGTGCGCCACGACAAAACGCCAGGGCTGCTCGTTGCGCGATGACGGCGCCCAGCGCGCCGCTTCGAACAGTCGCCAGAGGTCGTCCATGGACACCTCACGAGCGGCATCAAACGCTCGTGGGCTCCAGCGCTCGCGAATGAGATCCAGCACTGTGTGGTCGGCGTCGGCGTGCTTGGGATGCGTCATGTGGCTTTCTGTCTGTATCATCTCAGGAATGGCTCAGTTCCTGGACTCCGTGCCCTTCTCTGGAATTATCCGCATCCGCGACATGATGTATTCGGTCGATCGGCCCTTCCGCCTCGACCAGGGCGACGTCAGCTTTGATGCGCCCGAATCCGTCAAAGAGGCCCTTCGCAAGGGCATCGCCGAGAACCGCACGCACTATGTGCAGACGACGGGCATTCCGCCGCTGCTCGATTTGCTGGTGGAGAAGATGCGGACCAGGAACGGTATTCCGATCGGGGGAGCCGACGAAGTCATGGTGACCAACGGGGGCATTCATGGCCAGTACATCGCGTGCCTTGCGCTGCTCGAACCTGGCGACGAGGTGCTGGTGCCCGACCCCTGCTGGCCGCCCACCGTGAGCAATATCCTGGCCGCGCAGGCCGTGCCCGTGCCGTTTCCGGTGTACGAGTCTTCGGGCTGGCGGCCCGACATGGACGAACTGGCGCGCCTCATCACGCCCAAGACCAAGGCCATCCTGATCAACACCCCCAGCAACCCCACGGGTGGCGTGATGACCCGTGAGGACATCGACAAGCTCGCCGCCCTCGTCATGGAACGAAAGCTCTGGGTGTTCTCGGACGAAGCCTATGAAGACTTCGTGTTCGACGGTCACGAACACTTCAGCATTGCGTCGTGGCCCGGGCTCTACGAGCGCACCATCCCGCTCTATACCCTGAGCAAGACCTATGCGATGACCGGGCTGCGCCTCGGCTATCTCGCGATCAAGGACAAGACGATCAACGAACGTGCCCGGAAGATCGTGTCGCTGACGACGTCCAACGTCTCCTCGCTCATACAGTACGGCGCGGTGGGCGCGTTACAGGGGCCGCGCCAGGTGGTGGAGGATTTCCGGGTGGAACTGGGCGCCCGGCGCGACCTCTTCTACGAGAAGCTGCCCAAAGCCTCGAAGGGCCTCCTCAGCGGCACGCCGCCGGTGGGCGCGTTCTACGCGTTCGTGAAGATCGATCCCGCGTGGAAATCTCCGCTGCCAGACGCACCCGAATCACGGTCGTGGGCGATGACCGAGTTCCTGATCAAGCGCGCGCGGATCGGTTGTGTGCCCGGCGTGGACTTTGGCTCCCGTGGCGAAGGCCACATCCGGCTGTGCTTCGCGCGCGATCGCCAGGAACTCGACGGCGCGCTCGCCTCGATGGAAGCGCACCTGTAGGGCGTGCGTCACCGCTGGACGTCAGCGGTGTTCCACCGCAGGTGCGCGTCGACCGCCCCGGTCGCCATCAGATGCTTCAAGTGGTTGAGCCGGATGAACCGGCGCCCCGTCAAGTCGGCCTCCGTGAGGCCGTTGGCGCGGTAGGCCTCGTACAGCTCTGCGGCGCCTTTGCGGGCGTCCCACTTGAATCGGAACGACGGGAACGTCGTGGCAAGCCGCGAGAAATCCACGCGGTAGTTGCGCGGGTCAGGCCCGCCCTGACCGGCGTATTCGACCTCGCAGTTGGGCACCACCGCGTGAACAATGGCGCCAAGATCGCGCACCTGATAATTCTCAAGGCTCTGGCCGACGTTGAACGCGCGATCGTGAATCGCGTCGATCGGCGCATCCAGCATGAGCGCAAACACGCGGCAGATATCCTCGACGTGCACGAGCGGTCGCCACGGGGTGCCGTCGCTGAGAATCCGGATCGTGCCCGTGGTGAACGCCCAGGCCACCAGATTGTTCAGCACGATATCGAGTCTCAGATGCGGCGAGGCGCCGTAGGCCGTCGCGTTGCGCAGGTACACCGGCGAGAATCCCGGCGCCGCCAGGGCGCCAAGCGCGCGTTCGAACTCCACCTTGGATTCGGCGTACGCCGTGATGGGCGTGAGCGGCGCGTCTTCGTCAAGCAGGAGATCCGACGCACTGGCGCCGTACATGCTGCACGACGAGGCGAAGAGAAAACGGCCGACGCCGGCGGCCTTCGCCAGCTCAGCCAGGCGGATCGACCCGGCGGCATTGATGTCGTGCGTCAACTGCGGATCGAGATCACCAAGCGGGTCGTTTGAGAGCGCCGCGAGGTGGACGACCGCGTCGATGCCATCAAGGTCCCCGGCCTCAACACTCCGCAAGTCGCGGGCGATCTGCCTCGGCGTGTGGGGCGGCGGCACGAGCGCACATTCACGAAAATACCCGGTGTCCAGGCCGATGACCGTGTGCCCCGCGCGGCCAAGCACCGACGTCATCACCGTGCCGATATAGCCGGTGTGCCCCGTGACGAGAACGTTCACGCACGTGATGGTAGCAGATGCCGGATCAGGCTCCGCCCGGTCTCACTTTGCGACGAGCACCGCTTTGACGAAGCCCTCGCCCATCGCTCCCAGCACCTTGATGTAGCCGCCGGCAGCGCTGCCCATCACGACGAGTTCGTCAGTTTTCTTCAGCGCGGCAATCACTTTGGAGGAGTCGCTCGCCGTCGCCATGAGCTTCACACCGTCAATCTTCGAGTGGACAACGTCGCCTTCGTTGAACCCCGAACCGGCCGCCGGTGCTTCACCACCGCCGAGCGCGGCCAACCGGTCTGCGGCCATCGGCTTGAGCGACGAGTTCGCCCGCACCTTGCCGACAATGGCATTGAAGTTGTCGAGCAGGCTGGCGGCAATCACCTTGCCTTCGGCCGTGCTCGAGTAGGCGCCAGCGCCACCGAGCAACCCGCCCGCGATCCCCAGACCGCCCAGGCTGAAATCACGCTGACGCGCCTTGCCTTCAGCCGACGCCACCTGCACACCCGTGCGCGTGGATGACAACGTGATGCTCGACTCGGCTTCCTTGAACTTCAGGCTGCCACCAACACCGATACCCACCCGGCGGCTGATGCCACCAACCGCACCGCCAACGCCACCGGCGTTGTTGTCCGAAAACTGGACGTACGGCGTCAAGACAAAGTCGGCCGCCACCATCTGGCCCTTGCCCATGTTTGAGCCCGACTGCAGTTCACCCGATGCGCCGAGCGCGCGCTCCTGCTGCAGGTTCTGCATGCCCTTGCCCCGCTCAACCACCACAAAGCAGTTGGACTCCTGGGCGTAGATCCGAATGAGTGCCGAGGGCGACTCGAGCGAATACCTGCGCAACCACGACAGCACTTCGTCGGTGGGCTCGTTCACTGCGAGCGTGCCGTAGGGCGTGGGGCACTTCTCAATCTTGTCCTTGTCCTGCGCTGCGGCAGGCACCGCGAAGGTTGTTGCAGCAACGAAAAACAGGGCGGCTACGGCGAAAAGACGTTTGGTCATCATGGGAAGCGGCTCCTTCATCCAGGGAAGATTCTACCGAAATATCACCGAAGGTGTCGCCCGCCATCAACTCGTATCGTCTCGCCCGTCATGAAGTCTGAATCGACAAGGGCGAGCACGGCCTTGGCCACTTCGTCGGCCCCGCCCCAGCGGCCCAGGGGCGTGGCAGCCTCAACGCCGGCGCGCTGGTCCGGGGAAAAATCTTCAGGCGGCAGCACGGGCCCCGGCGCAATGGCGTTGACCAGGATCTGATCCCCTGCCAGTTCCAGCGCAAACGCTTCCGTCAGCGCTTTCACGCCGGCCTTGGCCACGTAGTAGCCCGTGTAGCCCTTGTAACGTGGGCGGCTGCTCGCCGCGGTCCAGTCACTGAACGTAATGATGCGCCCGCCGCCCGCCGCGCGCATGTGCGGCAGGGCAGCGCGCATGCAGACGAAGGTGCCGCGCATGTCCACGCCAAGCTGGCGCTCAATCGCGAACGCGTCGAGTTCGTCGAACGGCACGGCCTGGTAGAAGGACGCCATGACGACGAGCACGTCGAGGCGGCCCATGGCCTCCACCACCTGCTGGAACGTGGCTTCGACGAGCGGCACCTCGTCGGTCACATCACACCGCACCACCATCGCCCGGCGTCCGAGCGCGCGCACCGCGTCAGCCGCGGCGTCGGCGGCGTCCGGCGCACTCCGATATGTGAGGGCGACATCAGCCCCGTGGGACGCAAGGGCCGTGGCCACGGCCAGGCCCATCCGTCTGGCGCCGACCAGGAGCGCGACGCGGTTGGAGAGGTTCATGCTTCGCTGTCGGGGTCCGGGAGTCCAGGGGTCCAGATGTCGTCTTGGCTTCGTGGTGTTCCGACCCCGGAACTCCGGGACCCCAGGACCCCGATCATTGTCACAATTTGCCGCGAAGTCTTGCTCTTCCTGCCTGGCGCGAGGCGCGCGACGCTTCGCGCTGGCCGTCCAACGACCACTCGCCTCCACCCGTCAGGGTCAGGCACAGCAAGGCGCCGAGCAGAATGAGACTGAACTCGAATCCTTGCCCACGATCGGCCGCGCCCATCCAGTTGAGGAAGAAGCCGTTGGCCCATTGCCCCTTCCAGACCGCCACACAGGTCACGATGGCCAGCGCCGGGGCCGCAAACCGGGTCAGCCAGCCGATCGCCAGCAAGACACCGCCCAGCGTTTCGACGACACCGATCAGGACTGCGAGGGGAAACGCGGGATTCAGGCCGATGCCCGTGAAGACCTGGGCGGTCATGTCGAGGCCGCCGACACCAATGCCCAGGTCGGCCCACATGCCAAACAGCTTGTGTGCACCGTGTGCGATGAATACGACGGCCAGTGCGAGCCGCAGCACCACCAGTCCAAGTCCGTTCACGCGAAGCCCCCCTGCTGTCCGCGGCTATTGTGCCACCATCCGCGCTATGATTCGCAGGAAATCAGCGCAACTCGCAGGAGGATCAACGATGTGGACCCGACGGCAATTTCTCAACCGCACGAGCACAGCCGCCGGTGCGGCCCTGGCCTCCTACCACCCGAACGGACTGGCTCGACTCCTTGAGGCAGGCACCGCCCAGAACGGCCGGGCGCCTGTTGATGTGGCCAGCGACGAAGACTTCTGGCGCGTCGTCCAGGAAGGCTTCACCCTCGACCGCACCATCGTCAATCTCAACAACGGCGGGGTGTGTCCAAGCCCGCGCGTGGTGCACGAGGCCCTCAAGCGTTACCTCGATATTTCGAATCAGTCGCCCGTGTATCACATGTGGCAGGTGCTTGAGCCGAACATCGAGAGCGTGCGGCGCGACCTGGCGCGCGACATCGGCGCCAATCCTGAGACCATCGCCATCACGCGCAACGCGAGTGAGTCGCTGCAGACGGCCCAGCTCGGCATCGACCTCAAGCCCGGCGACGAGGTGCTGACCACCAACCAGGACTACGGCCGGATGATGCAGACCTGGGAACAACGCGTGGCGCGCGAGGGCATCAAGCTCTCGAAGATTTCGTTTCCGGTGCCGCCCACACAGGCCGACCTGGTCAGGCGTTTCGAGCAGGCTATTACGCCGGCCACCAAGGTGCTGCACTTCATGCACATCAGCAACCTCACCGGACACATCTTCCCGGTGAAGGAGATCTGCGAAGCGGCCCGCAAGCGCAACATCATCACCATCGTTGATGGCGCACACGCCTACGCGCACTTCCCGTTCAAGATCACGGACTTTGACTGCGACTACTACGGGTCGAGCCTTCACAAGTGGCTGCTGGCGCCGATCGGCACGGGCCTGCTGTATGTGCGGCCCGACCGCATCGAAAAGACCTGGGCCCTGCAGCCGGCTGGCGCCGGCCAGGCGAAGAACATCCGCAAGTTCGAGGAAATCGGCACACACCCGGCGGCTAACCACAACGCGATTGCCGAAGCGCTGGTCTTCCACCGCGGCATCGGCATCGAACGCAAGGCCGCCCGGTTGCAGTATCTGAAGGCGCGCTGGGCGAAAGAACTCACCAGGCTCGATCGCATTGAACTGCACACCAGCCTGGACCCTGCGCTCTCCTGCGCCATCGGCACGGTCGGCATCAAAGGCATGACGCCCGGCGACATCACGTCGAAGTTGTGGGCCGACCGCCGGATCATCGCGACCGGCATCACTGTGGGGCCGCCCGAGGCGATTGAATACGCCGGCATTCGCGTGACGCCCAACGTCTACACCACGCTCGACGAGGTGGATGTGTTTATCGACGCGATGACGAAGCTCGCCAAGAGCTGATCACGACGGATCACAGCGAGGCGGCGAGGCGCGGACATCGACGTGGCGATCGGCCTGACGGCAGGAGTGATCGTGAACGCCCATGACCTCGGGACGCTTGTGGCGGATTTGGCACGTGCGGGCGGATGTGCGGTCGATTTGGTTTTGCTGGAAGACGCCCCGCCGCCTTGTCATGGCCGAGGAGAACGTCGCATAGTAGGGACCGTCAACCGAACCGCCGCTGATTTTCAACAGCCGACGGGATATCCCCCGCGCGGGTGCGGCTCGTAGCCCCGGTGCAGAGACAAGTTGCCGTGGGTTTTCCATGCTGTTCTTTGTATGCGGCAAAACATGTTCTCAAGCGACGATAGGCCATATTCAGGGACTGTTCCGTCAACATTCCTGATCCACATGCGGGGCGCATGAGCGGCCAACGCGGAGCCGAAATACTGGTGCAGCCTAGCGCCAGGCCGTAGCCGCAGGACTGGTGACCTCGTCCACATACACGAGCTCGTTGCCGTCGTGGGACCAATCTGCGGCTGTTGGTAATCGCACCTCCGTCGTCAGACGCTCAGCGGCCCCGCTGCCGTCGGCCGCGAGGCGAAAGAGGCCTGTGCTGTCGTCGGTGGTTCCGCGAAAGACGATCGACTTCCCGTCAGGTGACCAGATGGGCCGATCCGCGTCACCCTCAAACGGCACGCGCGTCAGACTGGCACGACCAAAGTCGAAGATCCACATGGCGTGTTCGCGACCCAGCGTGCCCAGGACAGCTCGTGCGTCGGTTGGCGAAATGCGCGCAGTCACATACGTGTGGGTCGAATCCATCGCGATCGAACGTCCGCCTGCCCGTCAGCATCTCAAGCAACACGACGCCGAACGCCCACAAGTCGGTGCGCTTATCGACGGGCTTTCCCGCCGCCTGCTCCGGGCTCATGTAGGCCGCGGTGCCCATGATCATCCCCTTCGCCGTCATCGCGGGAGAGGTCATCGTCGGGGGAGGTCGGGTACGAAGGGCGTCCCTTCAGGACCGCCGGCATCGGCGCGGCTAGAGCCACGCCCTACGGTCTCTATCGCCTTGGCCAGCGCGAAGTCCAACACCTTCACTGTGCCGTCGGCGCGGACTTTGATGTTCGCGGGCTTGAGGTCGGAATGGACAGTGCCCTGCTCGTGCGCGGCCTCGAGTGCGTCGGCGTTCTGCCTGGCGATCGGCAACGCGTCTTCAATGCTGATTCCTCGGTGGGCCCCACCCCCGCTCGGGGCTCCGGCTGCAGGCGCTGAGCGTCCGCGACGCGCGATGGCCGTCGACAGATCCTCGCCCTCGACCAGTTCCATCACGAGGGCGTTGTTCACGATCCGTGGATCGCGGCGATGTTCGGATGGTTCAGCGATGCAAGGGTCTTGGCCTCTCGCGTGAAGCGGGCAACGCGATCAGCGTCATGCGCGAAGGACTCGGGCAGCACCTTGATCGCGACGTCGCGGTCAAGCGTGGTGTCGCGTGCGCGATACACCTCGCCCATCCCTCCAACCCCGAGCGGCGCAACGTTTCGTACGGACCGAGACGAATGCCAGTAGCCAGGCTCATTGAGTAACGGATTATAGGGGCATCCCCCGCAATGGACGGCCATCGGTTAGGATCATCCCCATGCCGACGCAGGCGCCAGTGCACGTCGCCGCCCGTATTCAGGGCTTCACGTATGCCATTCGCCACGTGGTCGCCGAAGCCCGGAAGGTGGAAGCCGCGGGCCGCACGGTCCGTTATCTGAACATCGGTGACCCGATTCCGTTCGGGTTCCAGACACCGCCACATCTTATTGAAGCCGTCAATCGGGCGATGCGTGACGGCCACAATGGCTACACGGCATCGGTCGGCATTGCCTCAGCGCGCGAAGCGGTCGCCAGAGAGTACGAATCGCGCGGCATGCCCGTGGGCGTTGACCGGGTGATTCTCACGGCCGGGACGTCGGAAGGCATCGAGCTTGCGCTGGGCGCCATGGCGGACGCCGGCGACGAGGTCCTGGTGCCCACGCCCACCTACCCGCTTTACACGGCTGTGCTGGCGAAGCTCGGAGCCCGGGCGGTGTTCTATCGCACCGACCCCGAGAACCACTGGCTTCCCGATGTGGCCGATATCGCAAGCAAGGTCACGCCCGCAACCCGGGCCATCGTGGTGATCGACCCCAACAATCCGACGGGTGCCGTGTACCCCGAGGCCACTCGACGGGCGCTGATTGCGCTGTCCCACTCGTCGGGCGTGCCGATTCTGGCAGACGAAGTCTATGGTGACCTGGGGTTTGACGGACCGTCGCCCCTGCTCGGCAGCCTCGACCCGGACGCCCCGATTCTGTCGTTCTCGTCCCTGTCGAAGGCGTACGTGGCCCCGGGCTGGCGCGCGGGATGGCTCTCGGTGGGTCGGTCGTCGCGCCTGGACGGGGTGCTGGCGGCAATCAAGAAACTGGCCGATGGCCGGCTCTGCAGCACCGGGCCGATGCAGTACGCGATCGAAGCGGCGCTCACCGGAGACCGCAGCCATCAGCGTGAGTTCGTGCGGCAGCTCACCATCCGCGCCGACCTCACGGTGGCGCGGTTGAACGCCATTCCCGGCACCACGTGCGTCGCCCCGCGCGCGGCGTTTTACGCCATGCCGAAAGTGGCCCTGCCTCCCGGAAAAACCGACGAGGACTTTGTCCTCGCCCTGCTGCGCCAGACGGGAATCCTTTGCGTCTACGGCTCGGGCTTTGGTCTGCCGGCAGCGGAAGGCTTCTTCCGCGTGGTGTTCCTCGCGCCGCCTGATGCGCTCAGCGCGATCTACGACGATATTGCGACATTCACCTCGGAGTGGACGCGCTCGTGAAACTGTCGATCATCATGCCCGCGTTCAACGAGAAGCGGACCATTCGAGAAATCGTCGCCCGCGTCCTGGCCGTAGACCTTCCCGGCATCGAGAAGGAACTGGTCATTGTGGATGATGGATCGAGTGACGGGACGCGAGACATCCTGGCCGAGCTCAACGGTGTCAACGGTATTCGCGTGTTTTACCAGACATCGAATCAGGGCAAAGGCGCTGCGGTCGCGCGGGGGTTCCGCGAATCCACTGGCGACGTCCTGCTCGTGCAGGACGCCGACTTGGAGTACAACCCGGACGAGTATCCAATGCTGCTGCGGCCCATCCTGCGTGGTGACGCGGACGTCGTGTACGGATCGCGCTTCCTGGGGTCGCCCAACGGACATCGCGTGTTGTATTTCTGGCACTCGGTGGGCAACAAGATGCTGACGCTGCTGTCGAATGCGGTCAGCGGCCTGAATCTGACCGACATGGAGACGTGTTACAAGGCGCTGACGCGCGACGTGGCCAACCGGCTGGACCTGCGCTCGAAACGGTTCGGCGTGGAGCCCGAGATCACCTGCAAAGTGGCGCGGCTCCGGGCGCGTGTGTACGAAGTGCCGATTTCCTACAACGGCCGCACGTATGCCGAAGGCAAGAAGATCGGGTTCAAGGACGCGATCCAGGCGGCGTGGACCATCCTGCGGTTCTCGCGGTGGGAGGCTCCCGAGAGCGACGTCGGGGCGGTCACGCTGCGGCGCATGTCGCGGCTGGGCGTCTACAACCGGTGGCTGCACGATCAGTTTGACGCCTTCCTCGGCCGACGCGTGCTCGAAGTCGGGTCGGGCGTCGGCAACCAGACGCGGTACTTCGTCGAACGCGATCGCGTGATCGCGTCGGACATCGAACCGCACTACGTCAAGGAACTGCAGGCCACGGTCGGGCAGCGTTCGAACGTCCGGGTGGCGTCGTTCGAGTTCCCGCTCACGCAGGCCGCGCGCGAGGATCTGGCCGGCGAACACATTGACTCCATCGTCTGCATGAACGTCCTGGAACACATCGAGCACGATCGTGAAACGCTGCTCGACTTCGCCAGGGTGTTGCCCCAGGGCGGGCACCTCGTACTGCTGGTGCCGGCCATGCCGTCTATCTACGGGACACTCGACAAACACCTGAACCACTTTCGGCGGTATGACCGGGAGCCCCTGCGCGCGTTGTTGACCGAGACCGGCTTCGAGGTGGAGACGCTTCGCTACCTGAATCAGCCGGGTGTCTTCGGCTGGTGGCTGAATTCGCGCCTGCTGAAGCGACGAGTGATTCCCCGAGGACAGGCAGGCGCCGTGCGGTGGATCATGCCGTGGTTGCGCGCCGAGAATCGCCGGTCGCCAGCCTTCGGCATGTCGCTGCTGGCGCTCGCCCGACGGAAGTGAAGCGCGCCGCTCTCCTCTACCTCGTCATCACGTGCGCGCTGACGTGGCCGCTGGCCCGTGTCATGCATCGCGAGATTGCCGCCGACATGGGTGACCCGGTGTTTGTGTCGTGGGTCCTGCTCTGGACCAGCGGACAGGTGCTCGCCTTTCTCTCGGGCGACTTCAGCGCGTTGTCCCGATACTGGCACGGCAACATTTTTTATCCAGAGCCGCTGACGCTCGCGTATTCGGAACACTTCACCGCGCAAATGCTGCAGGCGCTGCCCGTGCTTGCGACCACCGACAACGTGGTGCTCGCGTACAACCTGCTGTTTCTCTCGACGTTTGTGTTGTCGGGCCTTGGCATGTTCCTGCTCGTGCGCGACATCACGGGACGGCCGGTCGCGGCTTTTGTCGCGGGCCTCGCATTTGCGTTCGCCCCGTACCGCATCGATCAACTGTCTCACCTGCAGGTCCTGTCGTCGCAGTGGATGCCGTTTGTGCTGTACGGGTTTCGTCGATATTTCGAAACCGGGCGCCGGCGTGCGCTGGTGGGCGGGACCGCGGCGCTGGTGGCGCAGAACCTGTCGTGCGGCTATTACGTGATGTTCTTCTCGCCGTTTGTCGGCGCGTACGTCTTGTATGAACTGGCGGTGCGCCGGCGGTTGCGCGACTGGCCGACATGGCGGGCATTTGGCCTTGCGGGTGTCGTCGTCGCGCTCGTCACGCTGCCGTTCCTGACGCCGTACCTCGAAGTGCGGAACAGCGGGGTGGGCGTGCGGTCGATGGGAGAGATGACGACATTTTCGGCAGACGTCCATGGTTTCGCCACAGCGTCAGAGCGATTGAAGGTGTGGGGCACACGTCTTGTGGCCTTCCCCAAACCCGAGGGTCGGGCGTTCCCTGGCGTGGCGATTTTTTCGCTGGCCCTCGTCGGCGTCGTTGCGGGGGTTGCGGGTCGACACAGGCGGGGCCTCAGTTGGCCCATGCACGGCCTGCCGCCGTGGAGGCAGGTGCTGACGGGAGCCCTGGCCGTGTGGCTGGCCGCACATCTGATCGTCACGATCATGTTGCTTCTGACAGGAAGTGTTGTGGGCCCGAATGGCGGGGTCTGGGCCGGGTCGCACCGCGCCGGCGCTCTGATGGGGGGCACGGCACTTCTCGCGGTGGCGTGGATTCTGAGCCGCAAGCGCCTTGGTCCTGGCGCGCCTGTGGCCGCGCAGTCGCCCTGGGCGTTTTACGCGGCAGCGGCCCTGGCTGCGGCGGCATTCTCGCTGGGTCCGTGGATCTCGGTCAAGGGGATGGTGGTTGGGCCGGGGCCGTATGCCTGGCTCATGGACTACGTGCCCGGATTCGATGGCCTGCGAGTGCCTGCGCGTTTCGTGATGCTCGTCGCGTTCTTTCTGGCGATCCTGGCCGGTCTTGGCGCTGCGGCGATCATCAATCGATGGCGTCGATTCGGCGCGGCCTGCGTGGTCGCTGCCGGGGTCTTCATCCTTGTCGAAGCGTGGCCGGGTGAATTCCAGACCAATGTTCGACTCGCGGCCGGCAAGCTGGATATCACGCCCCGCGAACTGCTCGTTGGGGACCATATTCCCCCGGCGTACACACTCGTCCGGGATTCTCCCTCGCCCATCATCCTGCTCGAGTTTCCGTTCGGCACAGCGGCCTGGGACCTGCACGCGGTGTTTTACGCGGGGTATCACCGGCAGCGGCTGGTCAACGGGTACTCAGGGTTTTTTCCTGAAAGCCAGCTGTTCCTGGGGCGCATGTTCGACGCGCGGCGCGCCTCTCCAGAACAAGCGTGGCGCGCGCTGCTCGCGACGCGAACCACCCACGTGCTCGTGCACGAGGCCGCCTTTCCCCTGGGGCAACAGCAGGAGATTTCCAACTGGCTGCTGGCCTCTGGCGCGAGAGAGATCCTCACTGACGGAACCAATCGACTGTTCACGGTCCGTTGACGGCACCTATACTGGGCCTATGCGCGCTGACCCTCTGGCATTTCTCACCACGGAACTCGACACCCTTCGCGAACAGGGCCTCCACCGATCCCTGCGAATTCTCGAGGGGCGCCAGCAGGCGTCCGCGCAGTTCGACGGACGGACCGTGGTCAACCTGTCGTCGAATAACTACCTGGGCCTGACGACCCACCCGAGACTCGTTGAAGCCGCCATCCAGGCCATTCGCGATTTTGGCGTCGGCTCCGGATCCGTGCGGACGATTGCCGGCACCATGGAGATCCACATGGAGCTGGAGCGGCGCCTGGCTGCGTTCAAGAACACCGAGGCTGTCGTGGTCTTCCAGTCTGGCTTTGCCGCCAATGCCGGCACGGTGTCGGCCATCCTCAACAAAGAAGACGTGGTGATCTCGGACGCACTCAATCACGCCAGCATCATTGACGGCTGCCGGCTGAGCCGCGCCGCCATCAAAGTGTTTCCGCACAAGGATGTGGCGGCCGCGCGCGCGATTCTGCAGGGCCTGCCCGCATCGCAGCGCAAACTCCTGATCACGGACGGGGTGTTCAGCATGGAAGGCGACCTCGGTCCCCTGCCGGCACTCTGCGACCTCGCCGAAGAATTCGGCTGCATCATGATGGTGGACGATGCGCATGCGAGCGGCGTGTTTGGCAGGAACGGCCGCGGGACCGTCGATCACTTCAACATGCACGGGCGCGTAGACATCCAGGTGGGCACGCTCTCGAAAGCCATCGGCGCGCTGGGCGGCTACGTCGCAGGGTCGAAGGACTTCATCGACTTCCTGTATCACCGCGCCCGGCCGTTCCTGTTTTCCACGTCGCACCCGCCGTCGGTGGCCGCGTCATGTCTGGCGGCACTTGATGTGCTGGAGCAGGAGCCGGACATCATCGAACGGCTGTGGGACAACACGCGGTTCTTCAAAGCGGGCCTGGCCTCGATGGGGTTTGATACCGGACTGAGCGAGAGCCCCATCACCCCGGTGATTGCCGGTGACGGCGCCCGCGCCATGACGTTGTCTGATCGGCTGTTTCAGGAAGGGGTGTTCGCGCAGGGCATCGCCTTCCCGACCGTGGCGCGAGACAAAGCGCGGGTGCGCACCATTGTCACGGCCACGCACAGCAGAGACGAACTGCAGTTTGCGCTCGACGCCTTCAAGCGGGTGGGTGCGGAACTGGGGTTGATCTGAACCATCCGGGGCTGATCCCGCGTATGGAAGGAGTGCCATGACTACGCGGCGGGAGCGCTCCAGAAACTTCTTCGACGAATACACGCGCGGATTTGATCGCACGGAGTTTCAGCGGCTGTTCACGCGCGATAGCGCCGACGCGTATCGGTACTTTTCCAGAGGCCTCGACCTCAGGGCGCTGGAACAGGCGCCGTGGTACACGCGCTGGCCCACGCACATCCGGCTGTTCTTCGTGGCCTTCGCGATGCGGCTGTCGCCAGGCCGTCGCGGGTTGTACGGATTTGCCGTAGTGGCCGCCGTCGTCGGCCTGCTTGATCTGTTCGACGGATTTGGTACGGTCAGGGTGTTTCTGTTCCCAATCAGCCTGAACCTCTACCTGCCGCAGTGGGTGGAAGGCACGTCCTGGATGGTGCTGAGTCTGCTGGCCATTCACCTGCTGGTGTTGATGGAAGTGGCAGACCGCCTGTCGCTCAAGAGCGACCTCGAGATTGCGCGAGACATCCAGATCGCGATGTTGCCGCGGGGGTCGAAGCAGGCCGGTGACGCGCGCGTGTTCGGCGTGACCAGGCCGGCAAACACGGTGGGTGGAGACTTTTACGACATTCTGCCACTGGCCGACGGGCGCCTGATGGTGGCGGTGGGCGATGTGGCGGGCAAAGGCAGTCCGGCGTCCCTGCTCATGGCCCTGTTGCTGGCGATGTTGCGCACGCTGGTGGATGAAGGTCTGCAGTCGGTGCGGCTCATCTCGCGGCTGAACGTCCAGATCTGCCGGCACAGCCCGGGATCGCGGTTTATCACGTTCTTTTTCGGGGTCTACGACCCGGCCGACGGCTCGCTTGAGTATGTGAATGCCGGCCACCTGCCGCCAATGGTCAAGCGACCGTCGGGCGCCATCGACCGGCTGGATCGCGGAGGCATGGCGCTGGGCATGTTTGAACAGGCCACGTATGAAGCGGGGCATGTCACTATCGGGCCAGGGGAGACGCTGGTGCTGTATACGGACGGCATTACCGAGGCTGAGAATCAGTCGGGCCAGGCCTTTGAGGACTCTGGCCTCGAGGCCATTCTTGCGCGCAGCACGGCCCAGAACGATCCGGAAGCCCTGGCGGGTGCCATCATTGCCGCGGTCGAAGCGCACGCCGGCGACGTGCGCCTGGCCGACGACCTGACTGTGGCGATCCTCAATAGGGGGACGGGTGTGTTTTCCACAGAAATCGGCCAGAGGTGAACAGGCAGGGAAAAACGACCTCTGAGGTCAGACCTCAGAAGGTGCCCTGGAGGTCTGACCTCAGAGGTCGTTTTGTCCAGGCCTGTCCCCGTTTTGCCAATTTCTGTGGAAAACACACCCGTCCCCTTCTGTGCTTGGTCTTCGCAACGAGCGTGTCGGCGCAGTCACCGCAGGTGCGGCCGATGCAGGCGGATGGGGTGGTCCGACTGCTGACCGACATTGAGGTGGCGCTGGGCAGTAACAGCATCGATGAATTCGCCCGCCTCGCAGCAAGCACCCTGCCGTCGGCGGAAGGCGCCGCGTTCGTCAGTTCGTCTTTTCGCGAGGGACAGACCTTCGCCGCTGTGCGCGAACGCGACCGCCGGCCGGAGGGCCCCGGGTACAAGGTCCTGGTCGAGATGCTCCTGGGTCGCGGCGGGGCAGGGCGCATCGCCACCTGGCAACTGCTGGTGCGGCCCAAAGCCGACGATCCGGATCGCTTCGAGATTGCCGGCGTCACGCCGGTGGCCTCCGTGGACGGTCTCGTGAAGCTCCAGCTCGACACCGCGCATCAATACGCGGCGCACGACCTGGTGTTTTCGACGCAGGGACTGACACTGCGCCTGTCGTCGGGGGTGGTGTTCCTGGCACAGGTGGAGGGTGGGGCGACCGCACTGCTGTTTCGTGGGCGCGGCTCGATGCGGTTCGCGCCCGAGGATCCGGCCGAACAGGTGCAGGTGCGCGCCTTCAGCGGCAAGCCGGCGCTCGAGACGACGATCGAGTCGTTGCTGGTCCGCGTCAGCCCGCTGGACTTCGAGGGTCACTTTCCTTCGTCACACCTGGTGGCGGTTGACGTCAACCCGGGCGACGTGGCGCGCGCCCGCGCCCTCTTCGACGAACTCAGCACGAAGAGCTACACCCTCAGTCTGGGCGACCTGACCACGGAACGGTGGTCGCTGCTGCCTCCGCAAGGTGACGTGCTGGCCGAACTGCGCACCAGGCGATTCGGCACACTCACGTATGTGCTGGCCAGGGGCGATGCCGAAGACGTGTCGCTCTTTGACCGGGCCCGTGGCCGCAACATTTCGGTGTACGCGTCACCGGATCGGCTGGCCTCGCGCGGCCGCTACTACAGCGAAGACGAGACGGCAGCGTACGACGTGCTGCATTACGACATGGACGTCCGGTTTGATCCGGAACGCGAGTGGATCAGCGGCAAGGGCGCGGTGCGTCTCAGGACCCGGCGCGATGGCCTCGCGACGCTCTCTCTCAAACTCGCCGAGTCGTTGGCGATCTCGTCGATTTCGTCGCCGGTCTTTGGACGGGTGCTGGGCTTGCGCGTCTCGGGGCAGAGCAATGTGCTGATCAGCCTTCCGCAAGCCGTGCCCCGTGAGACCGAGGTGGTCCTCGAGATTGCCTACAGCGGTAAGCTTCCGTCGCAATCTGTCGACCGGGAAGCGATGGAGGTGGCGGCCGATCCTCAACAGGTTCCGGACCCACTTGGCTCGCTGTCACAGGACCGGCCCATCCTGCCGGAGCCCCGCTATCTCTACAGCAACCGCGTTTACTGGTATCCCCAGGCCTCGATTACCGACTTTGCCACGGCCTCGCTGCGGCTCACGATGCCCGCACAGTATCAAGCGGTGGCGTCAGGCAGCCTCCTGAGTTCGACGGTCACGCCGATGGTCGAACTGGCTGGGCGAAGCGGCGACGAGCGCGCCGAACGCACGGTCCGCTTCGTGGCCGATCGCCCCGTGCGCTACCTCTCGTGCATCATTTCGCGATTCGTCGGCGTCGGTCGCGCACAGGCGCGCGTACCAGCCCTGGCGCCGCCGATGGTGGCCGCCCTGCCCGGAACGCCGCCGGCTTCAACAACAACTGTCAACGTGGACGTCGTTGCCACGCCGCGTCTGCTCAGAGCCAACCGGGCGCTGCCGGAGCGCACCGCGCAGATGCTGGAGTTTTTCGGGTCTGTCATTGGCGAGGCGCCGTACCCCGACTTCTCACTCGCGGCCCTCGACTCAGAATTGCCCAGCGGACACAGCCCGGCCTATTTCGCCGTGTGGAATCAACCGACGCTGCCCACCAACCTCACGTGGCGCGGTGATCCGGTCGCGCTCACCGGTTATCCCCTCTTCTTCCTGGCGCACGAGGTGGCGCACCAGTGGTGGGGCCAGGCCGTCGGCTGGAACAACTACCACGAGCAGTGGCTGAGCGAGGGACTGACGCAGTACTTCGCCGCCGTCTATGCGGGACACGACCGCGGCCCCGACACCGAGCGGGCGCTGTTCATGCAGATGCGCGAATCGGCCATGGACCTCTCGCGCCATGGCCCCGTGCACCTGGGCTACCGGCTTGGGCACGTTCAGGGCGACAGTCGCATTTTTCGCGGGTTGGTCTACAACAAGTCGGCCGTCGTGCTGCTCATGCTCAGGGGCCTTGTCGGCCCCGACGCGTTCAGCCGGAGCATCCAGCGCTTCTACCGCACCCATCGGTTTCAGAAGGCCGGGACCGACGATATCAGGCGCGCCTTTGAAGCTGAGTCGGGCCGGCCACTTGGCCGCTTTTTCGATCGCTGGATCCACGGGTTCCTCCTGCCCGAGGTGCGCCTGACCTGGCGGATGGCCGACGACACCCATCTGGCCGTCCGTGTGGAACAGTTGGGCGAGACTTTCGACTTCCCGCTGACCCTGACCATCCAGCATGCCGACGGCCGGATCGCACTGGTCCCGGTGGTGGTGACCGAGCCGGTGGTGGACGTTGTGCTGGCCGTGCCGGGCCCGGTTCGACGGGTGGATACCAGGGACGATACGAGCCTGGTTGTCGTGAAGCGCTAATCGCATAGAATTTATGGGTTATGGAAACGGTCACGCTGACGATTGACGGGTCTCCGGTTACGGTCGACAAGGGCAAGACGGTGTTGCAGGCCGTGATGCAGAGCGGCGGTCATGTGCCGTACTACTGCTATCACCCGGGGCTGGCCATTGACGGCTCCTGCCGCGTCTGCATCGTCAAGATCGAGAAGATGCCGAAGCTGCAGACCTCGTGTTCGATGGTGTGCACAGACGGCATGGTCGTGAGCACGAACACGCCCGACGTGGAAGCCGCGCGCGCGAGTGTGTTTGAGTTTCTGCTGATGAATCACCCGCTCGACTGCCCGGTGTGCGACAAAGGCGGCGAGTGCCCGCTGCAGGACTATTCCTTTTCGTACGGACCCGAGCGGAGTCGGATGGACTTTCCCCGCCGGGTGTTTGACGGCGAAGGCGTGAAGGCTGACGTGGACTTCGGTCCCACGCTGATGCTGAACCGCAACCGATGCATCATGTGCACCCGGTGCGTGCGCTTCATGGCTGAGGTGGATGGCGACGCGCAGATCGGCGTCTTCCAGCGCGGCGTGCACAGCGAGGTGGCCACGTTCGAAGAACAGGGCGTGATGTCACTGCTCTCGGGCAACCTCATGGATGTGTGCCCGGTTGGCGCCATCACCACACGCGACTACCGTTTCAAGTCACGGCCGTGGGACAACCCGCTGGCGGTCGATACCATCTGCACCAGTTGCGCCAAGGGGTGCAACACCACGGCGTGGATCAAGGCGAAGCCCGAGTGGGCGAAGGGCGCGCAACTGGTGCGCATGACTCCGAGGGACAACGCCGAGATCAACAGCTTCTGGATGTGCGACATTGGCCGCTTCGACTATCACTGGATCGAGAGCGACCGGCGCCTGCTGCAGCCGCATGTGCGCACGGGCCGAGGGTTTGATGCCGCCCCGTGGGCCGACGCGCTGATCGCGGTCAAGGCAGCGGTGGACGCCGCCGGCGGTGCCGCTCAGGCGCGCGTGCTGGTGTCGGGCCACGCGTCGCTCGAAGAACTCTACGCGCTGAAGCAGTTCGGGTCGCTCACCGGCGGGGTCACCTTCGGCTGGCGCTTCCGCGAGAAGCCGCAGCCGGCCAACACGAAGTTCCGGATTCCTGCGGTGGACGCGCCGAACCTGCGCGGAGCCCGGGACCTTGGCTTCAAGACGACCGCGGGTGATGGCCCGGCAGACGTCAGCGAGTTGCGATCGGCGGTCGAGGCCGGCCGCGTGAAGGTGTTGTATGTCATGGACACCGGCCCGGAGGGCTCGATTGGCGACACCGACTGGATTGTGGCCGCCCGAGCGGCGGGCACGATCACGACGCTGATCGTGCATGGCGTGCTGAAGACCGCCCTGTCGGAACACGCCGACATCGTGTTGCCGGGCTGCGCGTTTGTCGAGAAGGATGCCACGTTCACGAACATGACCGGACACGTGCAGACGGCGTCGCGCGTGATCACGCCGCCGGGAGACGCGGCGGAAGACTGGCAGATCCTGTCGAAAGTGGCGGCCGCGTTCGGCGCCGACATGAGCGAGACGTCGGCCAGCGCCGTCCGTCAGGCCATTGCCTCCTCGCTCTCCGCCGTGCCGGGCTACGCGAGGCTGGCGGAGGTGGCGTTCTCGCGGCCCGTGTCCGCGCGCCAATACCTGCAGGCGTCAAATCCATCGGAGCGCGGCAAATGGGACTCGATGTTCCAGGACCTGCCGCCGGTAAAGTTTGGCGAGGACTTCGGCCCGCTTCCGCGCGCCGACGTTATTCCGCTTCGACTGGTGGAGTAGACCGCACGCGCAGCGCGGCTGGGCGCACGCCAATCTCCAGCGTCCCCGAGGTTTCGAAGACTTCGCCGTCCACATGGCACACAAGGGTTGACCCGTGCACGGTGGCCCGAGTGGCGCGGGACCGCTCGAGGCCGCGGGCAGGACTGCCGCGACGCCAGAACAAACGCCGGCCCCGCCAGAACTGCTCCAGTGGCCGGCCGGCGTCCACCAGCACCACGTCGAGCATGCCATCCTGGAGACTGGCCGCTGGCGCCAGCACCGCGCCGTTCCCGTAGGTCGACGCATTGGCAAACGCCACCAGGAACTTGCGGCCCTGCCGTGCTTCTACGACATCACCGGAATGCCAGCGCACTTCATACCGGGCCGCCGCGTACGACCACGCGAGCGTGACGCCGCTCTTCACGTAGCCCACCGCCCCGCGCGTCGATCGGCCCGCGAAGGCGCGTGCCACCGCTGCGTCGAATCCAATGCCGGCGATGTTGAGGAAGATCCGGTCGCCGGCCGTTCCGACATCGATGACGGTGACTGATTTCGAGAGCGCCATGCGCATCGCCCCGTCGGGGTGGGCCGGCAGGCGCAGCCCGCGAGCGAGCCCGTCACCCGACCCGCAGGGCAGGATGCCCAGGGCCGTCGTCGTTCCCACCAGTGCCTGCGCCACTTCGTTGACCGTGCCATCGCCACCCATGGCAATGACCGTGTCGTACCCCTGGTCCACAAACGTCTGCGACAGACGACGGGCATGGCCCTGCCCCTCTGTCATGACGATGGTCGCGTTGATGCCCGCAGCGGCGGTGCGCGACTCCGTGAACGCACGGCGTCGCGCGGGCTCACCTGGCCGGCTTCCACGCCGCCCGGAAATCGGGTTAATCACGATGCCGACACGCATGGGGGCGGTGTTATAGTAGCGCTCAATGCCAAACAGGGCGCCCAACAAAGGCCGCATCCTTGTGCTGCTGGTACTCGCCTTCGTCGCCGCTGTCGGCACCGGAATTCAGACCTACCGTTTCGATCAGCGCGTCGCCGCCGATCGCATCCTGGAAGACACCATCACCCAACAGCTGAACGCGACCGACCTCGCACTGGGGGAGGTGCGGCATGCGCAGTCGGCGTATGTGGCGGCGGGTCAGGGGTCGGCCTTCTGGATGAACCAGTTCGACAGCGTCACCGCGCGCGTGGAAGGCACGTTGCGCGACCATCAGCAGACCACACGGTCGCCGGGAGCCCTGGCCCATTACGACGCGGCCATCGAACAGCTCGGCACCCTGCGCACATCGGACGCACGCGCCAGGAACTACGTAGACAGCCAGCAGCCCATCCTGGCCTCAGATGTCATCTTTGTTGAGAGCCTTGAGATCGTCGGCCGGATCTCGGCGAATGTCTCGGCCGCCCGCGACACCGAGGTTTATTCCGCCAGGCAGGCCATGGCCACCGCCACGCAGTATCGACAGGGTCTGCTCGGAGGGGGACTCCTGTTCACCCTGCTTATCGGGATGATCGCCTACCGGCAGATCGGGAAAGGCGTTGTGGTGGAAAGTACCCCGGAGCCCATGATCGCGTCGGTGCCCGAACCCCAGCCGGTCGTGAGACCCGCGCCGCCCGTGTTCCACGCGCCCTCCATGTCCCACATGTCCCACATGTCCCACATGTCCCACATGTCCCACATGGCCGACGCGGCTGATGTCTGCGTAGACCTGGCACGTTTGCTCGATGGCCGCGACCTCCCGGCGCTTCTGAGCCGCGCCTCAGCCGCCATTGGCGCCGACGGACTCGTGCTGTGGGTGCTCGACGAATCAGGGCAGACGCTACGCGCCTCGCTCGGCCACGGCTACTCGGACCGCAAGTTGAAGCGGCTGGGCCACCTGCCGGTGTCTGCCGACAACGTGACGTCGCTCGCCTGCCGCACGCTTCAGCCCCAGGTGGTGCCCAGCACGTCGACAGGCGTCTCAGGGGCCCTGGCGGTGCCGCTCATCAGCGCCACGGGGTGCGTGGGTGTGCTGTCTGCCGAAGTCTCCGACACGTTGTCTGAAGACCATCACCTGCCGGTGGCCCGGCTGATTGCGGCGCAACTGTCGGCCGTGATTCGCCCCGACACCGCGTCGGCCGCCGCCGCGGCGCAATAGGCCCTTTCGGGGGGACACGCGCACTATCGACCGTCATCAGTTGCGTACAGTGAAGTTGCGCTTGCGCCGCGATTTTCCTCGGCGTTCCGTACGGCACACGTCTTGATTGTCGAAGGCTGGTGAAGCCGCTCGACGTCACGCGGGGTGTGTCTTTCTCACGACAGGCAGGCGCTGGCATCGCAGCATCCCGCGGCACGTGGTTTGACGGCCGGGCGGCTTCATTGACTTAGGAACTGGGGAACTACAGCGTGATCTTCAGGGCCACCACCGTGGTGTCGTCATTGGGTGGGAACCCGGCCCGGTGCGCTTCCACCGCCTCGACGATCGAAAAGACGATTTCCTTGGCCGTGAGGTGCTTCGTCTTCGACACCACCTCGATCAGGCGTCCGCTGCCGAACTCTTCGCTCTTCCGATTCATGGCTTCTGAGACGCCGTCCGAGCAGAACACAAACACGTCACCCGACACGAGAGGCAGCGTCACCTCGTCGTACGTCATGCCCGGGAACGAACCCAGGGGCACGCCGGGCGCTTCAATCAGGCCGCAGGTATCGCCAGACGCACGCACCGGATACGGCACACCCGAGTTGGCCAGCGTGACGCTCTTGCGCTTGAGGTCGAAGATGGCGTAACACAGCGTGCAGTAATACTCCTCGAGCTGCCGCTCGTGGAGGATGGTGTTGATCGACATCAGCACTGCGGCGGGCGACGATCGCTCGGGCACATACCGCCGCCGAAAGGTGCGGCCGCGCACCAGTTCCCCGGCAAACACACTGTAGAGGGCCGCCGGCACACCTTTGCCTGAGACATCGCCCAGCGCCATGATGAGCGTCTGTGACTCGGGCACGAGGTAGTCGTAGAAGTCGCCGCCCAGCTCCAGCGCCGCTGAAAATGACGCGTCCACATCCACGCCCTTCATGCGTTTGGGCAGCTTGGTGGGCAGCAACGCCGCCTGAACGCGGCGGGCAAACCGCAACTCCTTCTCAAGCCGCGCCTCGGTTTGTGAGGCTTCTTCGTAGAGTCGTGCGTTTTCGATCGCGACGGCCGTCTGGCTCGCGAGCAGGGTCAGAATCTCCACGTCGCGCTTGGTAAAGGCGTCGAGTTCCGGACTCTCGAGGTCGAAGACACCAATGCAGCGATCCTTGAGCAGCATCGGCACGACGAGCTCGGAGCGCACATCTTCCACCACCTTGATGTACCGCGGGTCCCTGGAGACGTCGGGCACGATCACGGGCTCGCGATGCAATGCCGAATAGCCGACCAATCCCTCGCCCAGCGGCACTTTGGGCAGCGACACTCGATCGCCAAACTGCACGGCCACCTTCATCTCGAGTTCTTTGGTCGTCTCGTTGAGCAGCAGGATGCCGAACGTGCGGTAGTCCACCACGCGCCTGGCCAACTGCGCAATCCGCGACAGCAGCTCATCGAGATTCATCAGCGCCGCAACGTCGCGTCCGATCTCGGCCAGGGTCTCGAACGCCTCGGCATCAAGTCGCTGCTGCTCGAACAACCTCGCATTGACCAGCGCCAGCGCCACGTGCGCCGCAAACTGCCGGAGGATGGCGGCATCGCGCTCCGAATACATGTCGCGCGATCGGCTCAGGATGTTCAGGGCGCCAATCGGCTTGTTCTTGTGCACCAGCGGCACGGCCAGCGTCGACGCCATCCCCGGCACTACTTCCACGTAACTCGGCTCGAGCGTGATGTCGCCCACCACCTTGGTTTCCTGGGTGGTGACCACGTGCCCGACGATGCCGTCGGTGATGCGAGGGCGATAATGCGTGGTGTCTGGATATCCCACGCCGTAACCGATTCGCAGTTCGCCGTTCTTTTCGTCCAGCAGGTAGACCGCAAACGCGTCAAACGGGATGAGGCGGCCAATCAGTTCCGGGATCTTCTGGAGCAGCTCGTCCAACTCCACCACCGACGCCACCTGGCGGCCCAGATCAAACAGGGTGAGCAGGACATCGCGTTCGTGACTGCCCGCAGACAGGTGTGAGGGGAGACGGTTGGCGGGAGTCGGGGTCATGGCAGGCAAACAACGCGGGGGAACTGGTTCCAATTATACTTGGTTCGTCCGGCGCACTGATCCCATGACCGACCTGCAGCTTCCCCTCGACTACGCGGCCATTGAACGCATCCTGCCCCACCGGTATCCCTTCCTCCTGGTGGACCGCATCATCGAGTTCGAGCCGGATCACCGAATCGTGGGGATCAAGAACATCTCGGACAACGAAAAGTCACTGTCGAGGTCGCCCGGCCAGCGGCCGGCACTGCCCCCGACCCTGTTGACGGAGGCGGTAGCACAAGTCGGTGCCATCCTGATCCTCTCGAAGGCTGAGAATCAGAACAAACTGATCTTCTTCATGGGGATCGATCGTGTGCGTTACCGTTGCCCTGTGCATCCGGGCGATGTGGTGCGCATTGAAGCGGTCGTCAAACGCCTGCGAAGCCGGATGGGAGTGCTTCAGGGCTCAGCCACCGTCAACGGGCGCGTCGTCCTCAACGGCACCATGACGTTCGCGCTCGGCCCTCGGGCCTGATCAGATCAGCCGCAGCATCAATAACCCGTCGAGCGCCCTGATCTGTTCGAGCGCGGCGGCGGGCACCGTTTCAGTGACATCGGCCACCATGTAGGTGACGCCCCTGGTGGCGCTGGCCCATCCCGCCACGGTGACGCCGGCGTGCGCGAAGGCGCTGGTGATGTCGGCGACCGCGTGATCGGATGCCACACACGCACACACGCAGCGATGTGCCATCTGGCGCGGCGCCGCCAGGTCCGGGAAGTTGACGGCGTTGCGCACGTGGCCATGCTCAAGGAACTCTCGCACCTGATCGGCCACCATGATCGCGCAGTTGTCTTCGGCCTCGGCGGTGGAGGCGCCCAGGTGAGGCGTGGTGACGCACTTGGGGTGTTTCACCGTGAGTGCCGTGGGGAAGTCGCTGATGTACGCCAGCGTCTGTCCCGCGTCGAGGCTGGCCAGCATGGCCGCCTCGTCCACAATGCCCTCGCGTGCGAAATTCAGCACCGCGCTTCTGGGCTTCATCGCCTTCAGCCGATCGGCGTCAATCAGGTGCCGCGTCGCCGCGCCCAGGGGCACGTGCAGCGTGACAAAGTCCGCCGTGCGCAGCGCCTCATCCAGCGATCGCGCGCGAACCACGACGGGTGACAACTGCCAGGCGGCGTCCAGCGTCAGCCCGGGGTCGTAGCCGACCACCTGCATTCCGAGTGCGACGGCGGCGTTGGCCACGCGACCGCCGATGGCCCCGAGGCCAATCACCGCCAGCGTCCGTCCCGGCAACTCGGTTCCGGCAAACGCTTTTTTTCCGGCTTCCACGGCTTTGTGCAATTCGGCCTCTGACGAGGCCCCGCTGCCGGCGCGTCGCGCGAATTCGACGGCGGGCACAATGTGCCGGCTGGCCAGAATCAGGCCGGCGATCACCAGTTCCTTGACGGCGTTCGCGTTGGCGCCCGGCGCGTTGAACACGGGAATGCCCCGCTCGGTCATCGCGGCGACCGGGATATTGTTCACACCGGCGCCTGCCCGGCCGATGGCCTTGAGCGACGGCCCGAACGTGGCCTTGTGCAGGTCTGCGCTCCGCAGGAGGATGGCATCCGGGTCCACCAATTCTGCGCCTGTCGTGAAGCGCTCACGAGGCAACCGTTCGAGACCGGCGGCGGAGATGTTGTTGAGCGTCTGGACGGTATACATGGCGGGTTCGATCCTGCCAAGGATATCAGGCCAGGGATATCAAGCTCGTGGCGACCGTCTCACCGGGCGCACCACGAGCATGCCGACCACGATCACCAGGGCGGCGGCGATCATCGACAGCCGGAACGGCTCACCGAGGAGGAGGGTTCCGAGCGCCACCGCAATCACCGGATTGACATAGGTGTACAGCGACACCGTGGCAATCGGCAGATGGCGCAACGCATACGAATAGGCCGCGAATGCGATCACGGACCCGGCCAGCGTCAGGTAGATGAGCGATGCCAGAGTGCGGGAGGAAAACGCGAGGTGGGACCACTCCCCCATCACCGTGCCGGCCAGCGTCATGAACACACCGCCGAAGCACATCTGCACGGCCGCCACCCCGAGCACGTTGCGCGACCCCGAGTGGCGACGCGTGTACGCCGACGCGATGGCCCAACCAATACACGCCACCTGCACCGACAACACTCCCAGCACAATGCCGCGGCCCGTGCCGCCCCCGAGCGAAATATCCGGCCACACCAACATCACGATGCCAAGGAACCCGATGAACAGCCCACCCCACTGTCGCGCCGAGAGCCGTTCAGCCCCCGGCAACCAGGAATCAACGGCCACCATCCAGAAGGGCGACGTGGCGATGACGACCGCCGTCAGCCCGCTGGCCAGGTACTGCTCGGCCCAGACGACCCCGCCGTTACCGAGCGCGATCATCAGGAAGCCGAGCACGGCCAGCCGGCCCCACTCCCGACTGGGTGGCAGCGTTTGCCCGCGCAGCACCAGCCACAGGGCGAGAATCGTTCCGCCCATGAGGTACCGGATCCCGCCCATCAGAAACGGCGGAATGGTCTCAAGCGCAATCTTGATGGCGAGATAGGTAGTGCCCCAGATGAGGCACACGGCGGCCCAGGCTATCCACGCATTCCGCCGAACCGCTGGAGTCATGTTCAGGACGGCTTGTACAGCACCCGTTCCAGCCTCCGGTGATAGGCCGTGAAGGGACCGTCGGTGTCATCGGCCTCGATGTGTTTCCGCACCTGGTGGATCCTGGCATCCAGGTCATCCACCGCCGCCAGGATGAACGCCTCCACGGTCATCGGCTCCACGGGCGACCCCATCGCCTTCTGGCCGTGATGCGACAAGATCAAGTGCTCGATCTGCACCGACAGATCGTGCGGAAAGCCGGGGATGTCACGCGTCATCTCTCGCACCATCGCCGCGCCAATGGTGATGTGCCCGAGCAGGTTGCCCTCCAGCGAGTACTCCGTCGTCACGCCGTACGACAGTTCTTCGAGTTTGCCGATGTCGTGAAGAATGGCCCCGGCCACCAGCAGATCGCGGTTGGCGCCGTAGGCATCAGCCAGAAACACGACCGAGTCGATGATCTTCAGCACATGCTCGAGCAGACCGCCGCGATACGCGTGGTGCACGGTCTGAGCCGCGGGCCAGATGCGCAGGCGATCGCCCTGCGTCTGTGCCACTCGCGTCAGGAGTTCCCGCACCGGTGGTGACGAGACGCGCGCGATGTGCGCCTCAAGCTCCTGCCACATGTCGTCGATGGGCCGCGGCGCACACGGAATGCAGTCTTCCTCGCGAAATCCGTCGAGGGCGTCTCGCTGCGCATCAATGCGGCGAATCTTGTCGATGACCAGTTCGAGACGCTGGTTGAAGAGATTGCCGCGGGCCTGGATTTTGACGAACTCTCCAGCGGCAAACTCCTCGTTCAGGCCGTCAACGTCCTGGAACACCTTGGCCTTGATCTCGCCCGAGATGTCCTGCAGCACGATGGCCAGATAGTTGCCGCTCTTGCCGCTGCGCAACTCTTTCTTCGAGCACAGAAAGTAGCCCCACCCATTGGCGGCGCCTGTCAGTTGAGCGATCCTGGGTAATTGAGTCATGGTCAGTTCGAGTGTACGTCGAGATGCTAAGATTCGGCGGCATGGAGACCCTCGGCAACGATGCGTTCCTGCATTTGTTCGAAGGGCTGCGCGAAGGCGTCTTCATCGGCCTGGTGTCGGATGAGGCCACCGCCACGCTTGCGGCCAACCCGTACCTTCGCCTCATGATGGGCTGGGCCGAAGACGTCTGCGTCACGGATGTGCGACCGTTCGATCTCGATCGCTTTGTTGACCCGCTCGCGCGTAAGGGGTTCCTCGCCCAGCTCACCCGCGACGGTGCGGTACACGATCACCTGCTGCGACTGCGGCGGCTCGACGGCACGGCGATCTGGATCGAGGTGACCGCCCGCGCCGAGCCGCTGGCCACGGCGCTCCGGGTCGAAGCCCTCATGCGCGACGTTACGGAGCGCAAGAAACTTGAAGACAAGGCCCGGGATGTCTTTCGACAGTTGTCTCAGGCCGAAAAACTCGCAGCGCTCGGCCAGACGATGTCGGGCGTGGCCCACGAGCTGAACAACCCGCTCGCCACGATTCTCGCCTGCGCCGAACGCCTGACGACCCGCCGCCTCGACGACCAGACCCGGCGGGACCTGGACGCGGTCCATAACGCCGCCGAGCGCGCGGCCCGCATCGTCCGCAGCCTCCAAACCTTCGCCCGCAAGCGCCACACCACGCGCACGATGGTCGATCTGAATCATGTGGTGCGCGATACGCTCGCGTTGCGCTCCTACGAACAACACATCGCCAACGTCGTCATTATCGAAGCGCTGGCGGCCGGCCTGCCGCTCGTCTTCGCGGACCACCATCAGCTCCAGCAGGTGCTGCTGAATCTCGTGATCAACGCCGAACACGCCATGTTGGGCGCCCATGGCCGCGGCCTGCTGGTGCTGCGGTCGTGGCATGACGCGGATCGCGACGCGGTCATGCTTGAAGTCAGCGACGACGGCCCGGGAATTTCCACAGACGTGCAGGAGAAGATCTTCGATCCGTTTTTCACGACAAAGGCGGTGGGCAAGGGCACGGGCCTGGGATTGACCGTGGCGTATGCCATCACACAGGAACACGGCGGACGACTGACCGTGTCGTCAGAGCCAGGGCGCGGCGCGTCGTTTGTGCTGGAACTCCCCGCAGGCGGCGCCCACGTGCGCGCGCCTGAACCCGCGGCCCCGCCCGCGCCGACCGAAGTGCCCGTGGGTACCCGTGCGCTGGTCGTCGAAGATGAGCACGCGCTGGGTGAGGCGGTGGCAGCCGCCCTGCGGGACGCGGGGTTTGAAGTGGACCGCGCGGCCGACGGCGAAGAAGCGATCGCACGCACACAGCAGCGCGCCTACGACGTGATTGTCTGCGACCTGAAGATGCCTCGCGTAGACGGCGTGGCGTTTTATCACCACCTGGCGGCCACCGCCCCCGCCCTGACGCGGAGAGTGATCTTTGTCACCGGTGATGTGGCCGGCACCGAGGCCGAAGCCTTCCTTGAGCGAAGCGGATGCCGGTGGCTCGCCAAGCCGTTCCGCCTGCGCGACGTCGTGCGCACCGCGCGCGAAGTGATTGGGTGATCGACGATCACGCCACCGCGTACTTCGAACACGCCGGCTGTCCGGCCGCCGGCGCAAGCGTCTTGCGCAGTCGGCTCATCGCCCTGGCGTGCAACTGCGAGACGCGCGATTCATTGACGCCAATCTCCTTGCCGATCTGCTTCATCGTCGCTTCCTTGAAATAGTAGAGGCTGACGATGCGGCGTTCGCGCGGCGGGAGGGCCGCAAGAGCGGCACGCACATGGTCGCGCACTTCTTTGTGTTCAAACTGCTGATCTGGCGCCGCTGGTGCACTGGGCACCATGACGGCGGGCAGCGAACCGGTGTCAACGGTGTCGTGGTTCGACAAGGGTGACGTGGATTCAATGGTGGTGATGCGGAGGATGGTGCGCTCCAGCCGCGATTCGTCGGCGCCGACGCGTTTGGCCAGGTCGGCCATGGACGGCTCGGCACCAAGTTCCCGACGAAGAGACTCGCGCGCCGCTTCAAGCTCGCGGCGAATGCGGCGGACACCACGGGGCCAGGCGTCGCGGCGAAGCGCATCGATCATGGCGCCGCGCACCCGCCGTTCGGCAAAGGTCTCAAATTTGATTCCGCGGCTTTCATCAAACCGATGCGCCGCATCCATCAGTCCGAGCACGCCGTCCTGCACCAAATCACTGACAGCGACTGAATTTGGCATCGTGGACGCCAGGCGTCGGGCCATCGATTCTACAAACGGTAGGGTGGCGACAACACGGTCATTCTGGTGATCGGCGAGTGGTGCGCGCTGCATTGAGGAAACCTCCAAAAGTGGGCCGGCGATGGGTGCCGGCATGGAGGTGTAGGGCAACAGCGGTGCCAGATAGTGTTGCGAAGAAAAGGCGAAGCACGGCCGCGCGGCGTTTTGGTATGTAAGTGCTTTGTTTACGGTGGTTTAAATTGAAGTGGCCGCCGTGTGAAAGAACGTGCAGCCGTGTGCCGAACCACGCCTATTGTGTCAAACAAATGACGATATCAGGCCGAAGTGTCAATTTATCATCAGGATGCTTGAGGCAGGGCAGCGCTGCGGATGCGCTGGGTGGTTCGAATCGCGTCCACTGTGCTGGCCACGACCTGGCCCGCGCGGGCCCGGTGCGTGTCTTCCACAAGGCGATGCTCGAGCAATTCGGCGTTGGCCAGGATGATCCCGAGCTGGTTGTTCAGGAGGTGGAACAGTTGGTTCAGGTCGTTTGCGGTGGGAACCACCTGCGGCGTGAGTCCTGTCATATGGTCTCAGGCCGACCGAAGTATGTTGGCGTCGACCTGCCGCTGCTCCGGCGCGGCCATTGTGCCGCGGGCGGGCGTGGCGCCATCGCGCCAGAGGGTATCGGTAAAGATGCGGACGGAACCGCCGGCGGTTCTCACGTACTGCACCTTGCCACTGGCCATCCAGTTGTAAATCGTGCGCCGGCTGACGCCGACCACGTCACAGGCGCGGGGGATTGAGACGGTGGTGCGTTCAAGCATACGTCTGGAACTATCGGCAGGCCTTTCTGGAAACTGTAGGTCCTGTGGCGGACGATGTGGCGGACGATTGACGCTGGGGGGTCCGGATGTCAACATGTCGTCACTTCACTCATGTCTTCTGATACCAGTCCTCGACTTCACCTCCTGTTGGTTGATGACGAGGAGGCGTTCAGGGATGTGATCGCCGAGCGGTTGGCCGATCACGGGTACCGGGTCGAACAAGCGGGGACCGGGGAAGAGGCGGTTGCGCGCCTCAGCGAGTTTGCCTTCGACATCCTGCTCACTGACTTGCGGTTGCCTGGCGTTGACGGCCGGCAGGTCCTGGACGAGGCGTTTGCGCGGTATCCAGACATCATCGCGGTCGTAATCACGGGATTCGGCACCGTGCGCGAGGCCGTTGAGGTCACGCGGCTTGGCGCGGAAGGATTCATCACAAAGCCGTTCCAGTTCGAAGAGCTGCTGCACGCGTTATCCACGGCCGTGGAAAAGCGGCGGTTGCGGTCAGAGAACGCGTACCTGCGCGAGCAGTTGCGGGGGCGGTTTCACCTGGGCGGCATCATCGGTCAGGCGCCACTGGTCGTCGGGATGCTCGAGCTGATTCAGACCGTGGCGGGCACGTCGAGCACGGTGTTGATCACAGGAGAGACCGGCACGGGAAAGGAGCTGGCCGCGCGTGCGATCCACGACGCGAGCCCGCGACGCCAGCAGCGATTCATGGCGATCAACTGCAGCGCGATTCCCGAGACGTTGCTTGAAGCCGAACTCTTCGGGCATGTCCGAGGCGCCTTCACCGGCGCGGTGGCCAATCGGCAGGGCCGGCTCGAACAAGCCAACCGGGGCACGCTGTTCCTGGATGAAGTGGGCACCATGAGTCTGCCGCTGCAGGTCAAGTTGTTGCGGACGATTCAGTCGCGCGAGTTCGAACGTGTCGGAGAATCGCAGACGGTCAAAGTGGACGTGCGCATCATCGCCGCGACCAACTCGGATTTGAAACAGATGGTGGCGGACGGGACGTTTCGAGAAGATCTGTACTACCGGCTCAACGTGATTCCCGTCCACGTGCCGGCGCTGCGCGACCGCCGGTCAGACGTGCCCTTGCTCGCACAGCACTTTCTCGATCGCTTGAGCCAGGAAACGCCGGCGCGCGGCCGCGTCACCATCGCGCAGGATGCCCAACAGGCCCTGATGGCGTACCACTGGCCGGGCAATGTGCGGCAGCTCGAAAACGTGATGGAGCGCGCGTTCGCCCTGTCTCCGGGACGCGCTCAACTGGAGTTGGCTGATATGTCAGACGAGATTCTGGCCAGCCCAGCCCAGCCCGCGGCCCGGCCCGAAGCGATTCCGGCCGAGGGTGTTGACTTTGACGCGCTCGTAGCGCAGTTTGAGCATGGCCTCCTCCGCCGCGCATTGGAACAGGGTGGCGGCAACAAGCGCGTGGCCGCCGACCTGCTGAAGATCAAACGCACCACCTTGATAGAGAAGCTCAAACGCCTGGAGCGTTCCTGACATATGCCTCCGCCACATTCGTTCTGGGTGATTCTGATCGGCAAGACGCCAACGTCCTTCCGCGCCAAGGCGCGCGAAGATCTGGTCCCCACACTGCGACAACTGCAACGCACGCAGTCTGACGTCACACTTCGATGGTTTGAACGGGGAAAAGTGTGGGAGTCGCCGGAAGCGGCCATTGGCGCGGCCAAACTCTCAGAGACCGAGGCGCGCGAAAAGCGCACCAAGGAGTGGAGGCCCGGCGGGGAGCACCGCGACCCAAGAGCGCGTTTTGAACTGACCCGCGATCAGAAACGCGCGAAGTTCAAGCGGGAACGGTCGTCGGGCGACGACGGGCCAAAGGCTGAATCGCCGTTTGGGCCCAGACCTCCCCGGCAAGACCGGCCACGGCCTGACCGACCCGCGTCGGATCGCCCACGGCCCGATCGACCGCGGACCGATCGCGCCAAACCAGACCGACCCTGGTCGGACCGTTCGAAGTCCGATCGGCCAGCCTCCGATCGGCCCAGGGGCAGATCCGATCGGCCGTGGTCGCCTGGAGGACCTCCGCGCCCCCGCGAGGACCGGCCTCCGGCCCGCAGTCCGTTTCCCGACCGGGGGGGGGCCCGGCCTGCTCGACGCGACGACCGCGACGGCGGGCAGGGAAGACCGCCGCGCCGCGACCGTCCACCGGGCCCTCCGATGGAAAACCCGTTCGGCGATCGGCCCAAAGGTGAGCGGCGACCTGAGCGACGACCGGAGCGGCGTCCTGATTCGGGTCGGCCCGGCCGCCCGGCGACCAATCGTGGTGGCTTCAAGCCGCCCAAACGCCGCTCATGATCCTCCACGTCGTCTTTTACCAGCCGAAGGCGTCGACCACAGCCGAGGAGTTGGCGGAGTTCGTGGAGGCCATCGAGCGAGCCAGCCGTGAGATTCCGTCGATTCAGCAGGTGAGGATCGGAAAGACGACGGACATCGGATTCAGCTATTCTGGTAGGTCATTAAGCCAAGAAATGTCATACATGGCATTATTTGAGTTTAACGATGTAAACGGGCTCAGGGACTATCTGGTCCATCCTCAGCACGTGGAACTGAGCCAACTCTTCTGGATGGTCTGCAAAGAGACGATGATTGTGGATGTGGAGGCTGTGGACCCGCGGGTGACCGGCCTCGATAAATTATTGGTCAAATAGGATATTAGCGACCTGCCAAGACTATTTCATGTGAAACGAAGAACCTCTCGATAATTTCTCGAAGCTCTGGAATCGACCGTGCGCTGTTGATCGCCACCCGCAGTTGAGCGCCGCCGTCGAGGCCTTTCGTATACCAGGAGCCCAGCGCGCGGAGCTTATTGATGACCCAGCGCTCCCGGCCGCGCGCCTCCGGCGGAGGGCCTTCACGTTGGCCCGGCGCGGTGTGGCGGAAGCCTGAGGCTTCGCTGAGCCGCTCATCAATCAGCAAGTCCATGTAGTCCAACAGGAACTGCCCGCGGGCTTCAATCGGTACTGCCATGGGCACCCGTCCCATCGCCGCATCGGTCGCCTGCCGAAAGATCCAGGGATTGCGAAGCGCGCCACGGCCCACAAGGACCCCGGCCACGCTCGACTCGCGCAGCCGGGCGACGATCTGGTCTGGTTCCACGCAGTCACCGGATCCGAAGACGGGGATGGAGACCCCGGCCGCCACTTGCGCGATCAGAGTCCAGTCAGATTCACCCGAGTACGATTGCGCGGCGGTCCGGCCGTGAACGGCCACCGCCGCCGCGCCGGCATCCTGCGCCATGCGGGCCAGCAGGGGCGCGTTGATGTCGTGCTCGTTCCACCCTGCGCGCATCTTGACGGTGACCGGAATTTTCACCGCCTTCGCCATGGCGCTGATGATGCTTGCCGCGTGCGAGGGTTCGCGCATCAAGCTGCACCCGGCGTGGTGCTTCGCGATCTTGGGCACCGGACATCCCATGTTGATGTCCACGATATCGGCGCCCATGCCTTCAACGATCTGGGCCGCGTCGGCCATCTTCGAGGGATCGCCGCCGAAGATCTGAATGGAGACCGGGCGTTCTTCTTCGGTGTATTCGGCGTACTCGAGCGTACGGTCGATGCCGCGCACCAGTCCTTCGGAGCTGACCATTTCGGTCACGACCAGCCCGCAACCACCCTGGCGTTTGACCAGCCTTCGAAAGGCAGTGTCGGTCATGCCCGCCATCGGGGCCATGACCACCGGCGAGTGGAGGCTGACCGAGCCGATTCTCGGCGTCACGTCAGTCGGCTTTCTTCTGCGACGCGCGATACTGATCGTAGAGCTTCTTCAGGTCTTCATCTTTCCACTCGATGATCGCCTGACCGCGGAGGCTCTCGACGAACTTGATCATCTCGACCTGGCCGCGCTCACCCTGCACCTTGTCGGAAACCTGATTCCGAACCGCCTCGAACGGCTCGACCGTGGACTCGTCTTTGAGCTCGACTTTCAGCAGTTGATAACCAGTGGGAGTGCGAAGGGGCTCCGCGATTTCCCCGGTCTTCATTGGCCCAAGGAGTTTGCGCAACCCTTCGGCCAGTTCGTTCAGGTTCAGGGGCCCGATCAGGCCTCCGTTGGCCTTGGACCCGGACTGGGAAAACTCCGTGACCAACGCCGCGAAGTCTTCGCCTTTCAGCGCGCGCGCGCGAGCTTCTTTGACTTTGTCGTGCGCGGCTTCGTCGATGGCCACATTGACGACCTGCTCACCTGCACGGGCTTCGCTTGGCACCAGCACCGAAATCTCACGCACCGTGATCATCGTCGGCTTCATGAACTCTTCGGGATGAGCGCGGTAGTACTGGCGAGCCTCTTCCTCGGTGATCGCAATCCTGGGCGCGACGTCGCGCTGCATCACGCCCTGGCGCAGGTACTCCTTCTCCAGCCGCTTGCGAAGAATCTCCATGGTCATGCCCTGCTGCGACATAGCCACCAGAAACGTCTTGTCGTCGAGTTGGTTGTCTTTCTTGATGCCCTCGATGTATTCCTTGAACTGGGCATCACTCAGGCGAAGTCCCAGTTCCCGGCCCCGCTGGATCACGATCAAATAGTCCACAGCGTTGGCCAGAATCTCGGGCGTGATCTTGATCAGCTGCTCGCGAAGCGCCGCATCATTCTGCAGGTCCGTTGGCGACAGCTCACGCTGGCTCTGCTCACGCAGCGCCTCGATCTGCAGTTCCTCAAGTTCGGTCTTGGTGAAGATGGCGCCGTTGACCTTGACCAGCACCTTCTGCAACACCACCGGCCGGGGCTGGACGGCCGGAGCCGGAGCCTGCGCCGCCAGAACACCCGCGGACGCTACAACCAGCGCAACCGCGCTCAACACTATTCGCTGCTTCATGCTAAAATTTCCTGCTTCCGTCCCGGGCTAAAGCCCAGGACCTCCGGGCGCTCGTAGGGCATGGCTTCAGCCGCGCCAATCGTGATCTTACCCCGTCAGGCCGCGGCCCACTTCCTCGAGCACCTGCCGCACCCGTTCAAACACTCCGCCGGGCGCGCGCGGATCCGGTGGAACCTCCGCCAGAATCTCTCCGCGTGTGAACCCCGTAGACACTTCGCCCGTCGTCGCTCGGGTCGTCCACCACGATTCCCGGCCCGGTGGAACGTCGGGCGCCTTGATCCGCACGGTCGTCTTTGGATTCAGACGCCCCGGCAGCTGAACAGTCGGCTTGACCGCGGTGGCTTGAACGGGAACAACGGGTTTGGCCATGTCGAGTTTGAGGATGGCAGGGGGCAAAAGTGTCAAATCACCCCTGGTTTGGACCATCTTCAGCAGCCAAACAGGGTCCAGTTTGGCATTCTGTCTGAATCTGAACACTACGGCCTGGCCTTCGCGTTCGAGGCTCTCCAGGCCCAGCCGATCGGCCAGTGTCCTAATCCTGGCGTATTCAGCTATATTCAGCACTGTTTCTGGCAAAAGACCGTAACGATCGCCAAGTTCGGCAATTAGCGCCTCAACTTCGACGATAGTCCTTGTGTTCGCGAGTCTCCGATAAGCGGCCAGGCGTTGGTTCGTGTCGGGGATGAACTGTTCATCGATCCGCAGGTTGAGCTTCAGATTGACCGCCGTCCGCCGGTCATCCTCGATCTCTTCGCCCTTCAGCTCCCGAATGGTCTCCTCAAGCAGCTTCGTGTACATGTCGAAACCCACGGCTTCGATATGTCCGCTCTGCTGGCCGCCAAGGAGGTTGCCGGCGCCCCGGATTTCGAGGTCCAGGGCCGCAATCCGGAATCCCGACCCGAGGTCGCTGAACTCGCGAATCGCCGCCAACCGCTTTCGCGCAAGGGGCGACAGCGACTGTTCCGGCGGAATCAGCAGGTAGGCATACGCGCGCCGGTCAGACCGACCCACGCGGCCGCGCAGTTGATACAACTGCGACAAGCCATACCGGTCTGCCCGGTTGATCACGATCGTGTTCGCATTGCCGATATCGAGGCCGTTTTCGACGATGGTGGTGGAGACGAGGACGTCGAACTTGTGGGCGACGAAGTCCACCATCACCTGTTCGAGTTCCCCATCGCCCATCTGGCCGTGTCCAATGCCAATCCGCACTTCGGGTACCAGGCGCTGAATCAGGCCGGCGATGGAAAAGATTGACTCCACGCGATTGTGGACGAAGAACACCTGGCCGCCCCGTTCGATCTCGGTCCTGATCGCGCGGGTGATCACGTCCTGATCAAACTTCACCACGTGGGTCTGAATCGAGAGCCGGTCGCGCGGCGGCGTCTCGATGACCGACATGTCTCGAATGCCCACCAGCGACATGTTCAGCGTTCGCGGAATCGGCGTCGCCGTCATGGTCAACACATCGACCTTCTTGCGAATCTGCTTCAACCGCTCCTTGTGCACCACGCCGAACCGCTGCTCTTCATCCACCACCAGCAGGCCAAGGTCGCGAAATGCCACGTCCTTCGAGAGCAGGCGGTGGGTGCCGACGATGATGTCGAGTTGGCCGGAGGCAAGCTTCTCGAGCGAGGCCTGCTGCTCTGACTTGCTGCGGAAGCGGCTGACCATGTCGATGCGGACAGGGAAACCGGCGAACCGATCCTTCAAGGTGCGCTCGTGCTGAAACGCAAGCACGGTGGTGGGCGCAAGAAACGCCACTTGTTTGCTGTCCATCACGGCTTTGAACGCGGCGCGCATCGCCACTTCGGTCTTGCCGTAGCCGACGTCGCCGCACAGCAGGCGATCCATCGGCATCGTGGACTCCATGTCTTTCGAAATGTCCGCAATCGCCGACTGTTGATCCGGCGTCAGCACGTACTCAAACGCATCGTCAAACTCGTGTTGCCAGTGGGAGTCTGGCGTAAAGGCGTGGCCGACCACGGCCTTGCGGGCGGCGTAGAGCGTGAGCAACTCTTCGGCCATGTCGCGCATCGCCTTCTTGACGCGCGACTTGGCCTTTTCCCAGGTGGCGCCACCCAGCTTGTCGAGCGCGGGGGCGGCGCCGCCGGTGTATTTCTGGACAAGGTCCAGGCGATCCAGTGGCACGAAAAGTTTGTCTTCGCCCGAGTATCGGAGTTCCATGAACTCCTGCGCCTCGCCGCCTGGCCCGATCGCCATCTTCTTCAGTCCAACGAACCGCCCGATGCCGTTGTCGATGTGCACGACCAGGTCGTCAACCTTGAGGTCGCGGAAGTCCGAGACGAAGGTGCGCGCGGCGGACTTGCGGCGTTCGTGACTGCTGCGTCGTTCCTCGTCGAAGAGATCTGTTTCGGCAAAGAGCAACAGGTTGCCGGTGGGGAGGTGGAAGCCGCGTGACAAGTGGCCGGTGGTGACGAGGACCGTGGCCCTGGCCATGTCCTCGTTGTCGCCGATGACGCGGCCTCGCACTTCGTAGTCGGCCAACAGTTCGATGGTCCGTTCTGCTCTCCCAGGCGTGGCCGCGATGAACACGACGGTATCGCCACGTTCGCGTGCCTTCCGGATCTCTTCCACCCAGTCACCGATGCGCCCCCGATATTCCAGGACTGGCTGACAGGGGACATGCACTTCGCCGGTGGCGTCGTCGAGTGCCAGCTGGCTGATACGTGACCCGCGTTCAAGCCACGCTTCGAGGTCGGCCCAGCCGAGCGCGAAGTGTTCGTATGGCAGCGCCATCGCGTGTTTCGCTGCCGCGTCTCTGGCGCTCAGTCGCCACTGTTCTTCAATCCCTCGCCCGCGCGAAGCCACGTCGTCGATCTCGTAGACCAGGAGCGTGGCACCCGCGCGCCGGACGTAGTCGATGAAGGTGGCGCTCCGGTCGGTTCCATCAGCTGCTGACGCAGCTTCGTCGTGATCGGAGGGCATGGGCTTTAGCCCGTGCCGGGGCATCAACTCGCGCTGTGGCGTCAGCGTGATGGCGTCGAGTGCCTTGAGCGAGCGCTGCGTGGCGGCGTCGTAGCGGCGGACAGACTCGATGATGTCGCCGATGAATTCGAGGCGGATCGGCTGTTCTTCCGAGGTCGGGTACAGATCGACGACGCCCCCGCGGACGAAGAACTCGCCGTGTTGATCGACCGGATCCTCTGGGGTGAAACCGGCGACGGCCAGCCGCTCACGCAGTTCGTGCACCGCGATCTCGACGCCGGGCTTCAGGATGATGGTGGCGGCCGCAAGCCTGGCAGGGTCCGTCAACCTGGGCGACAACGCTCGGGCGGATGCGATCACCAATTGCGCCGTGCCGGTGGCCAGCGCGGCCAGGGCTCGGGCGCGCGCCGAGGCCACCTGAAGGTGTGGCGCGAGCCCACGGTACGGATCCACTTCCTGAGAGGGGAAGGACAGCACGGCCTGGTCGGCCTGTGAATCCGACAGCCCTTTCATGACGCCCAGGAAGAACCGTGCGTCCTGGGTGACTTGTTCCACGTCCTGATCGGTGGGCACCACGAGCACCACGGGAACGTCCTGGGCCAGCGCGGAGGCGTGGAACGCCATGGCACCTGGGCCAAGGCCGGCCAGGCGCGGGAGCGATCGGGACAAGCCGGCCCGAGTGGCGGCCGACTTCAGCAGCGATCGAAAGGCGAGGGACGCAGACGGATGGAGCACAGAAAGAGAACATCCCATCCTAGCAGGATGGGGTTCGACACGAGGCATGAAGGGCTGAGGGTTCACAGACCCTCAACTTCTTATGGCTGGTGTGACCTGACCTTCTCAATGATCGAGGTGGTGGACCACCCCTGTTCGAGCGGCATCAGGATGACCTTGCCTCCTCTGGCTTCAACCGTATCCCGGCCGACGATCTTGTCTGGCGCCCAGTCAGCGCCTTTCACGAGGATGTCAGGTTGGATGGCCCTGATGATTTCAGCCGGCGTCTCTTCGTCGAATACGACAACCGCGTTCACGCAGGCCAGCGCGTCAAGCACCTCGGCACGTTCGGCCTCAGGGGTCAAGGGTCTCGTGGGTCCTTTGATCGCACTGACCGACCGGTCTGAGTTGATGGCGACAATCAGGACGTCGCCCTCCGCGCGAGCGGCCTGCAGGTACCTGACGTGCCCAGGGTGGAGCAGGTCGAATACGCCGTTGGTGTAGACGATGCGCTGCCCGGCGGCGCGGGCGCGGGCGGCCCATGCGGCGGCTTCGGAGCGAGACGTCAGGAACACGAGAGAAAGGTTATCGCAAGTCTCTGCCGACCGTGTCTTCGCTATAACACCGGGAGGCCGACACCCTCGAGGTAGTCGAATGTGGGGTCGTAGAAAGCGGGTGCCCGAGTAGGGTCGGTCTCGTCGCCTGGTGGAACACAGATCACCATACCTTGCCGGGCACGAGTCAACAGGACGCGATAGGCGTTACGCAGATAGGTACGCCGGTCGTCTTTGTTGACGTTCTGCCACTTGCTCGACTTGAACGAGTGACCGCTCCATTTTGTCCTGGCAAAGCGGAAATCGGCGTCCCACGTGACACACACCCAGTCCAGTTCCAGTCCTTGCACTTGGAACTCCGTCGCGGCGTCCTCCAGATAGAAGCTTGAACGCGTGTCGTCCCGATCGTTGAGAAACCAATGGACCGGGTTTACCTCAACGCGGACATCGACGGCGTGGGCGAAACGTGTTCCGCTCTGAAAGACCTCATTGAGACGGACAGGTGCTGCCGCGGATCTTGTACTACTGGGGCCTTCGCTGACAGGCGTCCTATTGACTCCACGGTGTCGTACTCGGAGTCCGTCAGGTTCGGCGAGATGTAGGTGGTCCAGTCCGATGGGGTTGACGACACCGCATCCAACCACGTGGAGATGCCCCCTTCGCCGCGGTTGATCTCCTGTCCTCCACCCACCAGGCAGATGACCACGGCCCAGTCTGGGTGGCGGTCGAGGTATGAGAGCAGGAACTCGGGTTCGGATTGAGTAAAACCCGGCCGGCCCTTCTTCCGACGCATGAAGTCTGCGGTCATGGCCTGATTCCAGGCGCGTTGGGCCTCGTCAAAGATGACGACGTGGTCGCTGGGTGGACCCGGGTGGTTCAGCCCCTCATCGCGAAAGTGGTGCACGTTCTGGAAGAAGGCCTTGATCTTCTGGCGAACGTCGCCCTTCCGCGTCCTGTCGTTTCGTGAACGCAAACGGGTCATCTCGTCTCGGGCCAGTGCCTCGCTGAGTACTTTGACCAGCGGACCATTTCCAGACAAGAACACCGCGTGCGTTGGACTCGCTTGGTCCCGACGCTTGGTGGCGACGTTCAGTCCGACGAGTGTCTTGCCAGCGTCGGGCACTCCTGTCACAAAGACGATGGCCTTTCGTCCTTCGGCCCGTGCCTGGTCGATGATTGATTCAACGGCTGCGGCGGTCAGCTTGAGATTGCGGGCACCGGCGTCATGTCGAGCGATGGCATCGACTGAATGGTTCGAATACAACGCCTGTGCGGCTTCAATGATTGTCGGCGTCGGCTGGTAGGGAGCCTGAGCCCAACTCGTGGCATCGAGATCGGGCCCACTGACTGCGTCGAGGCCGACACGGATGGCTTGCCGAAGGTTGTCTCCGTTGCAGGCCAGCGGTGGATACACGGCGTCATCGGCAGGAGGACGAAGGCTTGGTTCAGCGTGTGGTGATTGAGTGGCAACAAGAATCGGGATGATGGGGACGGCGTGGCTGGCGTGGTGGAAGTTCTTCAGATCCAGCGCGTAGTCCCAGGCTTGGTTGTAGTCTCCGATCTTGATCAGGCGTTCCCCGACTTTGAACTCCATGACAAACACCGCAGGACCGCTGATGAGCACTGCGTCGATCCGGCTCCCAACACGAGGAACGTCGAATTCCAGAAACAGTGTTCCGCCGATTCCATCCAGCGCGATTCTTAGGAACTCAATCTGTCCGACCCAGGCGTCGCGTTGTGGCGGATCCACTGAAAAGCCACTCTTCGCAGTCAAGGCGCCCAGCACTGGCTCTGTGGTCTCGGCGAGGAAGTGCGCGACATCGGCGGCGTAGTACGACCGGGAGAATACTGGGGCCGACATCTGGCTGGGCTGCGCGCCAGGTTATCACCAGACGCCGTTTTCAGCCGGCGTGCGGGGCGCCGGGGCGCCCGACTGCGAGCGACGCGACAGCGGCAGTCTGAAAAACGGCGCGGAGGGGGGCGACACCGCGTGGGATAGGGACCCACGCGCTGGACGCGAGGCGATTGCCGTGGAGCGTCGTTTTTGCGCGTCGGGGAGCCGGAGGGCGGCACGGCGCATTGCACGCCGGCTGAAAACCTCTACTTGGGCGGCTTGAACCTGATCGCGGTAGAGAAGTTCCAGCGGTGCTTGGGCCGATAGATGCCGCCGTCCTTGATCCGCGACTTCACGCGGAACGTGTGGAGCAGTCGATGGTAGTCGTACGGAGCGCCGTCGCGTTTGTGCACAGCCACGTCGAGTTTGTAGGTGCCCTCAACGAGATCGAGTGACTCCACTGTGAGCGTGACGGTGGCCTCACCCTCGAGACGGTCCGACTCCAGTTCCTCGATGTCCGTGTTGGTGCCGTAGACCATGGCGCCATCGGCCGTGAACAGGCCGATGCCAAACACAAAGTCGCGCACCGGCGCCGAGGCCTTCACGCCGAGGATGACGCGCATCGACTCGCCGGTATGGAACACGTGCGTGGACTGGCCCGTCGCATCCTGGAAGTCCACGGACGCGATCTGCACGCCGCCGGAGCCCCATCGGCCTTCACCCGCCTGATTCATGTCGCCGAAGTGATCCTCGGTCGTCACCGGCCCGGTCGGCGTCGCCTGGCCCGTTCCGCCGGCATCGTGCTGCGCCTTTTCATCCGACGCCGCGAGAAAGCGCTCTTCCTGTCGCGCCACGTCGGTGACGTAGGTGCCGACTACGCGGGTGGGATCGCCCTCGGCCTTTTTCTCACCAGCGTCGAGCCACACGGCTTCGTCGCAGAACCGCTCGACCAGCCCAAGCGAGTGCGTGACGAGCAGGATCGTCTTGCCCCGGCGCTTGAACTCGCCAAACTTGTCCAGGCACTTGTGCGTGAAGCCTTCGTCACCAACCGCCAGCACCTCGTCCACCAGCAACACGTCGGGATCCACATGAATGGCCACCGCAAAGCCCAGGCGCATGTACATGCCGGAGGAGTAGGTCTTCACCGGCGCGTCGATGAACTGGGTCAACTCGGCGAACTCGACAATTTCGTCGAAGCGCTTCGTGATCTCTTTCTTCGTCAGGCCCAGCATGATGCCGTTGATGAAAACGTTCTCGCGACCCGAGATCTCGGGGTGAAACCCGGCGCCCAGTTCGATGAGCGCCGAGATTCGGCCCTCGACCGTGACGGTACCGATGGTGGGCTTCGTGATCCCAGCCACCAGCTTGAGCGCCGTGCTCTTGCCCGATCCGTTGCGACCCACCACGCCGTAGGTACACCCCTTCGGCACAGTGAACGAGACGTCCTTGAGCGCCTGGAACGTCTCCTCAGGACGAAGCTTGCGGACCAGGTCCCCGGAGAGCAGCGCACTCTTGAGCGTGGAGAACTGTCTGCCGCCATACCGGCGATAGATCTTGCTGACGTGGTCAAGCGTGATGGCCGGCGAACTCACACGGCCTCCGAGAAGGAATCACGCAGGCGATCAAACACCCAGTACGCGGCCAGGAACAGTACAACCGACACGCCGCCCAGCGCCAGCAGCCACTGCCAATGGCCAAACCCTCCGTCAAAGAAGAGTATTTCCTGATACGAGATCGCGAGGTGCGTGAACGGATTGGCGTCGAAGTATTTCTTATACCAGGGGAACTCGTTGAATAAGGGCTTGTACCAGTAGATGATCGGGGTCGCAAAGAACCAGAAGGTCAACAGGTTCGATACCAAGTCGCGAACATCCCTGAAGTGCACGGCGATCGCCGACAGGAGAAGCGCCAGCGCCAGCGTGAACACAAACTGAATCGCGACGATAACGAAGAACCAGGGGAGTTGGGGCCAGTCTGGCGTGACCTTGTACCAAACCATGAACCCGATCAGGATCGGCAACCCCAGCAGGAAATGCACCATGTTCGACAGGATGGTGACAATTGGCAATATTTCTGCCGGGAACAGAACCTTCTTGATCAAGTTCCCTCCGGCGATCAGTGATCCAGTGGCTTCATTCAGTGATGATTGAAACCACGTCCACGGCAAGAGCGCAGTGAACATGAACACCGCGTAGGGCTGGACACCCTCCGTGCGGTTCTGGAGAATGTGAGCAAAAACGAAGCTGTAAATCAGGAGAAGCAGCAGCGGGTTCACAAACGACCAGAAGAACCCCAGCATCGATCCGCGGTAGCGCGCCTTCAGCTCTCGCGCCACCAGACTCTGGATGAGACCGCGATACCGAAGAAGTTGTCCGAGGTTATGCCACATCTTCCGCGCCGTCGACCTCGACGAGAATCACGGTGATGTTGTCGGGACCTCCGGCCGCGTTGGCCGCCGTGATCAAGGACTGCGCGCACGTCGCCAGATCGCCGGTCTTGTTCATCAGTTCACTCAGGCGTGCGGGCGTCACCACGGAGGACAAGCCGTCGGAACACATCAGCAGCCGATCGCCGGCCTGCAGCTCCACTTCCTTGATGTCCACTTCGGGATCAACGCCGCCCGAGATGGCGCGCGTCACCACATTCCGCCACGGATGCCTCTGGGCATCGTCGTCGGTGAGCACGCCCGCGCGCACCTGTTCGCCAACCCACGAATGGTCGTCGGTCAGTTGCCGCAATATTCCGGCGCGCCATTGATACGCGCGGCTGTCGCCCACATGCGCGACCTGGGCCATCCCTGCGGGTTGCAACAGGAGGGCGACCGCTGTGGTCGCCATACCCTTCAACTCGGGATCCGCACCAATGGCTGATGCCACGCGCTGGTTGGCCAGGCGCAGGGCGGCAATCAGGCGATTGGCTGCCAGCGAATGCGCGGTATCAAAGGGAAAGGGCCACGTCTGATTGAGATCCGCGTTGCGCGTGTCATCGATGAACGCTTCAATCACCTGCACGGTCAGGCGCGACGCCACTTCGCCGGCCTCATGGCCACCCATCCCGTCGGCCACCACGTAGAGGCCGAGGTCCGGGCGCTCTCGAAACGCATCCTCATTGCTCTCGCGTCGAAGGCCCGTATGGGTGACGGCGACCGAGGTGATTCGTGGCATCAGATCAGCCGCGTGTCCGCGCGTGTTGTGAGACCTGAAGGCGGGTGATCGCCCGCAGCAGCGCGATCCGGGCGCGCTCGTAGTCCATGTCCGACGCCCCGCCCTTGCTGACCTCCGCCATTCGTTCTTCGGCGCGGCGCTTGGCCGACTCGGCCCGTTCAAGATCGATGTCGTCGGCCTTTTCAGCGATGCGCGCAAGGATCGTCACACGGTCGGGCAGGATCTCGGCAAATCCGAAACCGACGAAGCCGTGAAACGTCTGCGTGCCCTTCCGGTACCACATCTCGCCCACCTTCAGGCTGACGAGCATGGGCGTGTGGCCTGGAAGGACTCCGAGGAATCCCTCCTCGCCAGGCAGTTGCAGCTCGTCCACTTCGTCATGGACGATCGCACGCTCTGGCGTGACGAATTCAAGGCGCAAGGTCGTGGGAATGGCCATGGAACGTCTTTACTGCTTCTTCGACCGTTCGATGACTTCGTCGATCGTGCCGGCCAGGTAAAACGCCTGCTCCGGAATGTCGTCGTGTTTGCCCTCGACAATTTCCTTGAAGCCGCGCACCGTCTCGGCAACGGTGACGTACGCGCCCTTGAGGCCGGTGAACTGTTCGGCCACGAAGAATGGCTGCGACAGGAATTTCTGGATCTTGCGCGCCCGCGAGACCGTGAGCTTGTCGTCTTCCGACAGTTCGTCGATGCCGAGGATCGCGATGATGTCCTGCAGGTCCTTGTAGCGCTGCAGGATCTGCTTTACCTCGCGGGCCACGTTGTAGTGTTCGTCGCCGATGACGCGCGGGTCGAGAATGCGCGACGTGGACGCGAGCGGATCCACGGCCGGATAGATGCCCAGCTCGGCAATGGCGCGCGACAGGTTCGTGGTGGCGTCAAGGTGCGCAAACGTGGTGGCCGGCGCCGGGTCGGTATAGTCGTCGGCGGGCACGTAGATGGCCTGCACCGACGTGATCGATCCCTTGCGCGTGGACGTAATGCGTTCCTGCAACTCGCCCATTTCCGACAGCAGCGTGGGCTGGTACCCGACGGCCGACGGCATGCGGCCCAGCAGCGCAGACACTTCCGACCCCGCCTGCGTGAACCGGAAAATGTTGTCGATGAACAGGAGCACGTCCTTGTTCTCGGCGTCGCGGAAGTACTCGGCGACGGTGAGCGCCGACAGCGCCACGCGCAGACGCGCGCCCGGCGGCTCGGTCATCTGGCCGTACACCAGCGCGGCGCGCGACTTGGCCGGGTCGTTCGGATCGATCACGCCGCTCTCCTGGAATTCCAGCCAGAGGTCGTTGCCTTCACGCGTGCGTTCGCCGACGCCGCCAAACACCGACACGCCGCCGTGTTTCACGGCGATGTTGTGGATGAGCTCCTGGATGATGACGGTCTTGCCCACGCCGGCGCCGCCAAACAACCCGATCTTGCCGCCCGTGAGGTACGGTTCCAGCAGGTCGATCACCTTGATGCCGGTCTCGAACATCTTGAGTTCGGTCGACTGCTCTTCAAGCGTCGGCGCCTCGCGGTGAATCGGCCACCGTTCGGCCGATTCCACAGGCCGATCCGGAAAGTCCACCGGCTCGCCGAGCACGTTCAGCACGCGCCCCAGCGTCTGCGGTCCGACGGGCATCGAGATGGGACCGCCCTGGTCGGTGGCTTCCATGCCGCGCTGCAACCCGTCGGTCGCTTTCATCGCCACGGTACGCACCCGGTTCTCGCCCAGGTGCTGCTCCACTTCGACGATGACGTCGACGGTGTTGGTGCCGGCCTGTCCGGTAATCCGGACGGCGTTGTAGATGGCCGGCAAATCACCACCGGCGAATTCGATGTCAACGACGGGTCCGATGATCTGGACGACCTTGCCAACCTTCACTGCTGTAGCAACTGACATGTGATCCTCGTTCGCCCTTGCTTCTACTGTGCCTGCGACCCAGACACCACTTCGATGATTTCCCTGGTGATCGCGGCCTGACGCACCTTGTTCATCGTGAGCGTCAGCCCTTCGATCATGTCGGCCGAGTTGCGCGTGGCCGCATCCATCGCGGTCATCCGCGCGGCATGTTCGGCCGCCGACGACTCCAGCAACGCGCGCAACACCTGCGCCTCCACCAGCCGCGGCAACAGTTCGTCGAAAATCCGCTGCGGCGAGGGTTCGTACAGATAGTCCACGGTGCCGGCGTCCGCCTTGCCCACTTCAATCGGCTCCATCGGCAGCAACTGCTCCACAACCAGGTTCTGCTGCATGACCGACTTGAACTCGTTATACACAAGGTGCACACTGTCCACCTTGCCCGCAATGAAGTCTTCCATCGCCGGCTGCGCCACGGCTTCCGCCTCGGCAAACCCGATCACCTTGGGCATCGCGGTGTACTCGAACCGAATCGGGAATCCGCGCCGGCCCAGGGCTTCGCGACCCTTCTTGCCGACCAGCCCGAGCGCGATCTCGCGCCCCTTGTGTTCGCGCAGGTAGATGCCCACGGTCTTCACGATGTTCGTGTTGAAGCTGCCGCACAGTCCCTTGTCGCTGCTCATCACGATGAGCAAGGTCTTTCCGGTGTTCACGCCGGCGCGCTGCGCGAGCAACGGGTGATGCGACTGGTCCACGCGCGCCGCGATGCTGGCCAGCACGTGTCTGGCCTGTTTCGCAAATGGACGCGTGCCCATCACGCGCTCCTGCGCGCGACGCAGTTTCGACGCGGCGACCATCTTCATCGCCTTCGTAATCTGCTGCGTGTTCTTGACGGCGCGAATGCGCCGCCGCATGTCAATGAGTGAAGGCATCCCTTACACCATCGTCGCAAACTGCTTGCCGAACTCTTCGAGCGCCGCCTTCAACGCGCCCTTCACCTCGTCGTCGAGCACCTTCTTGGTGGAGATGCCGGTCAGCACCTCAGGACGCTGCGATTCAAGGAAGCGGAAGAGCTCGTCTTCGTACATCCGCAGGCGCTCAACCGCCACGGGGTCAAGATAGCCGTTGGTGGCGGCAAACACGATGGCCACCTGCTTCTCGACCGGCAGCGGACGATATTGCGGCTGCTTCAGGATTTCCGTGAGGCGACGGCCGCGGTTCAACTGTTTCTGCGTGGCCGGGTCCAGGTCGCTGCCAAACTGTGCGAAGGCCGCGAGTTCGCGATACTGCGCCAGGTCCAGTCGCAACGTGCCGGCCACCGACCGCATGGCCTTGATCTGCGCGGAACCGCCGACGCGCGAGACAGAGTTGCCGACGTTGATGGCCGGGCGAAAGCCCTGGTTGAACAGGTCGGCTTCAAGGAAGATCTGCCCGTCGGTGATCGAGATGACGTTGGTCGGGATGTATGCCGAGAGGTCGCCGGCCTGCGTTTCAATGATCGGCAGGGCCGTGAGTGAACCGCCGCCAAGCTCGTTGCTCAGCTTGGCCGCGCGTTCCAGCAACCGCGAGTGCAGGTAGAAGACGTCGCCTGGGTACGCTTCGCGACCCGGCGGGCGCCTCAGCAACAGCGAGATTTCGCGGTAGGCCTGCGCGTGCTTCGACAGGTCGTCATAGACCACCAGGCCGTGACGGCCGGAGTCGCGGAAGTACTCGCCGATCGTGCAGGCCGAGTACGGGCTGATGTAGAGCATGGGCGCCGGGTCTGACGCGCCGGCGGCCACCACGATGGTGTATTCCATCGCGCCGGCTTCCTCGAGGATGCGCACGACCTGCGCAATCGTGGACTGCTTCTGGCCGATGGCGTTGTAGATGCAGATGACGCCCAGGCCCTTCTGGTTGATGATCGCGTCCACGGCGACGGCGGTCTTGCCCGTCTGGCGGTCGCCAATGATCAACTCGCGCTGGCCGCGGCCAATGGGCACCATGCCGTCGATGGCCTTGAGGCCCGTCTGCATCGGTTCCTTGACCGGCTGACGGTCCACAACGCCGGGCGCGAGGCGTTCGATCGGCATCGACTGCGTTGTCGCAATCGGTCCTTTGCCGTCGATGGGCTGCCCCAGCGAGTTCACCACGCGGCCGAGCATTTCGTCGCCCACCGGCACCGAAATGATGCGACCGGTGCGTTTGACGACGTCGCCTTCTTTGATGGCGGTGGAGCGGCCCAGCAGCACCGCGCCGACGCTTTCTTCTTCGAGGTTCAGCGCAATGCCGAACAGGCCGTTCGGGAACTCCAGCATCTCGCCGGCCATGGCGCGCTCGACGCCATGAATGCGCGCGATGCCGTCACCCACCGACACCACGGTGCCCACCTCCGCAACGTCGACATCAACAGCGTAGTTGCCAATCTGGTCGCGGATAATCTTGGAAATTTCTTCGGCCTTGATCTGCATCGTGTCCTCATGGCGAGGCCCAGTGGCCCCGCCGGTCGTGATGTTACCTGCGTGCTCGTAAACTGGTTATGCGGGCGACAACAACTGCCGACGCATCTTCTCCAGTTGCCGCGTGAGGCTGGCGTCATAAACCACGCTGCCCACGCGGGCGACAACTCCGCCCATGATTGATGGGTCTACCGATTCCTTCAAACGAACGTCGGCGCCGACCGCCGCGCTGAGCGCCTTGGCGAGCGCGTCGCGCTGGCCGTCGGGCAATGCACTCGCCGTGACGATTCGCGCGTGCACCACTTTGCGGTGCACCATCAGTCGTTCGGTGAACGCCGCCGCCACGTCACGCACACTGCCCATCCGGTCGCGGTCAGCCAGCATCAGGAGCAGGCGGCGCACTTCGCCGGAGAATTCGCCGGACGTGTTCAGAATCTGTTCAATGAGTTCGCGCTTCTTCAGCGCGGGAATCGCCGGGTGAGCCAACACCGTCTGCAGTTCGGCATGGCCATCGACCAGGGCGACAAATGCGTTCAGTTCACCTTCAACCCTCGCCAGATCGCCCTGCGCGTGCACCACTTCAAACAGCACGGCCGCATACCGGCGTGCAGCGGAGCGGACGCTCATGAACGGGCTCCTGCGACGGGACAGGCAAGGAAGTGGTTGACGATTTCAACGAACACGTGGGGCCTCCGCCGGGGGAGATCCTACCCCAGCCAAACGACCATTTATACCATTCGGGCCCGAGGCCCGGCAACTACGTCAATCGAACCAGGGCGTCATCCGCGACTCCTGCGTCAACGTGTCCGACGACCGCCGCCCCTCACTCCGGAGGCGACCAACTGGTCTACAAAGGCCTCGGCCGCGTTGGGTGCCTTGGCTGACCAGGAGCCCGCCTGACGTCTGGGGGTCCAGACAGAGAAGCGCCCCGTTGGGCTTCTGTTGAACGCCCAAACTTGGTAGCGCGCACGACCACCCCCGCCGGCTTCGCGGAGTTTGTCTGAACCGCCCCGAAAAATCTCGCGGACGACCTCTGGTGCAGGACCATCCTTTGGAAGGGCCGCGATCGCCAGGGCTGTTCGGGGTTCCCCGCCCCTGGCGTAGACGTCGCTGAGCGCATTGGCTGCGGCGATTTGGCCGTATCCGTAAGGGGCGTCGACGATGGGGGTAAAGAAGTCTACGGTCTGGACCAGCGCTGACGTCAGGACTCCGTCAATGTTTCGTACAGGCGCTGTAGTTCCTGCTCGTTGGCAAAGTCCACTTCGATGCGGCCACGTGTGCCTTTGCGGACAATGCGTACGCGGGTGCCGAGAGCGAGTTTCAATTGCTCTTCGGCCGCGCGGGTGTTCGCATCAATCTTGGGTGCTTCTGGCTTGGGTGCCTCTGGAGCGTCGGGCTTTGGCGTGGTCTCGTGACGCACGAGCGCTTCGGTTTCGCGCACCGACAACCCGCGCGCGATGACGTCTCGCCCCACGCGACGTTGCGCCGCTTCGTCTGTGAGCGACAACAGCGCGCGCGCGTGTCCCATGGTCAGCGCGCCTTCCGACAACGCCGTGCGGACTTCGGCATGCAGGCGGAGCAGCCGCATGTAGTTCGCGACGGTCGCGCGATCTTTGCCGACCTGTTCGGCGATCGATTCCTGCGACAGGTGCAGGTCCTCGGACAGGCTGCGATACGCCTGCGCTTCTTCGATGGGGTTGAGGTTCTCTCGCTGGATGTTTTCGATGAGCGCCACTTCCAGGAGCTTGTCGTCGGGCACGTCGCGCACGGCGACGGGCACTTTCAGGAGTCCTGCGCGCTGCGCGGCACGCCAGCGGCGTTCGCCGGCAACAATCTCATACATGGCGGCCGAGTCTCGGGCCGCGGTGACGGGACGAACCACGATGGGCTGGATGATGCCGTTGGCGCGAATGGACTGCGCCAGTTCTTCAAGCCGGGCGTCGTCGATGTGCAGTCGTGGCTGCCGCGGATTGGGGGAGAGCAGATCGATATCAAGTTCGGTGGGCCGGCCTCGATCGACTGGCGTCGTTTCACGTGGCGGCGGCGGAGCCGTGTCTCGAATCAGCGCGCTCAGACCGCGTCCAAGTGCGGGGCGTTTGGTGGCCATGATCAGTGACTCCCCGTGGGCGCCGACAAGGCGGCAAAGTCGCGCGACAGGAATTCGCGCGCCAGGGCCACATAGGCTTCGGCGCCGCGCGACCGCGCGTCATAGAGAATGACGGGCACGCCGTGACTGGGGGCTTCTCCCAGGCGCACGTTGCGGGGAATGACGGTGTGAAAGACCTGGTCGCCAAAGAACTCGCGGATGCTGGTGCCGACCTGCTGGCCCAGATTGGTGCGGTCGTCGTACATCGTGAGCAACACGCCTTCGACGGCGAGCCCGGGATTCAGGGCCGCGCGCACACGGTCCAGCGTCGACATCAGGTCGGCAATGCCTTCAAGCGCGAAGTACTCGCAGTTGAGCGGAATCAGCACGGTGTCGGCGGCGACGAGCGCATTCAACGTCAGCAACCCGAGTGAGGGAGGTGTGTCGATGAAGATGTAGTCGTAGTCGCCGCGCAGTTGATTGACGAATGTGCGGAGGCGCTGATCGCGGTCGGGCAACATCACCAGTTCGATCTCGGCGCCGGTGAGGTGGCGATCGGCGGGCACCAGAAACAAGTGGTCGACGCCGGTGGGCAGCACGAAGTCCGATGCCGGCTGGCCTGCGGTCATCAGCGCGTCGTAAATCGTGCCTGCGGGCGCGGCGTGTCCTTTCAGGCCTACACCCGACGTGAGATTGGCCTGGGGATCCAGGTCGATGAGCAACACGCGCCGGTCAGCCATGGCCAGCGAGGCGGCCAGGTTGATGGAGGTGGTCGTCTTGGCGACGCCGCCTTTCTGGTTTGACACCGAGATGACGCGTGCTTTTTTGGTCATATCACAGATAAATATTGATGCTTTGCCGTTTAGCCGGATCGCTATTGTCAGGCGAACCGGCGATGGCGTCAAGGGGAAGTGGGGAAGTCAGGAACTGGGGAACTGAACTCTGCGCCGGAAACGAGACGGGAAGCCCCCTCGACTCGACCGGCTCTCAACAGCGATCAGCTGTTCGGAGTGGACGAGTTTTCAAACCGTGCCAAAGGTCCCACTGCTAGTGTGCTGCGGATGAAGCTTCAGGACGTCTTCCTGGCGGGGCATCCAGGGGGCCGGCGTTACTCCTCCCTCAAATACACTCGCTATTCTCGGTCGTCGCGCCTGGGCCGCCTGGCGCCGCGCACCGGAAGACGTGTACTAAAGCGTCATCCGCAGCACACTAGAGGGGGCAAGGTTGGCGCGGCTAAAGCCACGCCCTACGGAAATGGGAGCTGGCGCCTTGGGACGTCACGCCGCTAAATGGAAGGTCCCTGGGCACCTTCTCCACCCCCTCAGGACTCCAGGACTCCACTCCAGGGAACGCTAAGGGGCTGGCAGAGCAGTGGCCCAAGCTCTCACGCGCTCGGCACGTGGCGCTCATGGTCTAATAGTTCCACGTGGAACACTTTACTATATTGATATAAGTACTTATTTCACAACACTTTACGGCTTTTTTCAAGAATCCACAATTGGCTTCCAAGCGCCGCCACCAGAGGCTCCATATGTCCAGAAACGAACGGAAACTGGATCTCTGGGCGAACTGACGCCTCCGCGCCAAACCAGAACAATCGGCCGCCTGGCTTCAGGAACGCCTGGATCGCGGTCATCAGGCGCTTGTCCGGCCGAACCGCGCGAACCGTCACGACATCCGCAGACTCATGGAGCTCGCTTCTCAGAAGCAGTTCTTCGAGCCGGCAATTCTCGACCGTCGCGCGCGGCATCCCCAACTGGCGCACCACCTCACGCAGGAACGCACACTTGCGCACCTTCACTTCCACCATGACCAGCCGCACGTCCGGCGCCATCACCGCGAACGGGATGGCCGGGGATCCCCCGCCCGTGCCCACATCAATCACCAGTCGATCCCCTGCATGCAGCCGACGAGCGGCCATCACCGGCTCGACAATCAACCGATCAACGGCATCGTCAGACAGGGGATCCACACGGAGGGCGGTGAGATTGATCTTCTTGTTCCAACGCGCGAGGAGTTCGACATACGCAGCCAGATTCGTCACCTGCTCGCGGGAGGCGCTCCCCCCGGCTTTGGTGATGCGTCTGGACAGGCGTGTGACGGTCTCGCGGTCAGCCACCAGGACTATTGTCGGTCTGAACGGCCGCAGGGCGCCACCGCGCCACGCGCGACGCCACAATCGCCAGGGCCGCAGGTGTGACCCCGGGAATGCGCCCCGCTTGTCCCAGTGTGACTGGCCGAACCGCCGACAGCCGCTCGACCACTTCTCGAGTCAGGCCGGGCACGCCCTCGTAGTCGAATTCCTCGGGGATGCGCCGGGCGTGTTGCGACTCCACCCGCGCCTGCTGCGCGTCGTGACGCTTGAGATACCCGCGATACTTGCACTCGGCCTCAAGTGTGGCCCCGTCAATCTCGCGCACGCCATCCGTCTCGAACGCGAACCCGGCCGCAACCACGGCGTCCAGTGACACGAGTGGTCGCGCGAGCGCTTCAGCCGCCGTCCCCGTCAACCCGTTCACGACCACGCGTGTGGCCACCGCCTGCGCCCGATTACGCTCAAGACGCGCCGCGCGCGCCTCGAAGCCCGCCCAGCGGTTGTCGTCAATCATTCCGATCGCACGCCCAACGGCAGTGAGCCGCACGTCGGCGTTATCAATCCGCAACACCAGCCGGTGTTCCGCGCGCGACGTGAACATGCGATACGGCTCAAGGCAGCCGCGTGTCACCAGATCGTCGATGAGAATGCCGATGTAGGCCTGGTCACGACCCAGGACGACCGGCGTTCGGTCACCACACCGCTGCGCCGCGTTGATTCCGGCCATGAGTCCCTGCGCGGCCGCTTCCTCGTAGCCCGACGTGCCATTGATCTGTCCCGCAAGAAACAGCCCCGGCACCCGTTTCGCTTCGAGCGACAGCGACAACTCTGTGGGCTGCACAAAGTCGTACTCCACCGCGTACGCATGCCGCATCACCACGGCCTCTTCCAGCCCCGGCATCGCATGCACGATCGCATCCTGAATCACCGCCGGCAGGCTCATCGACATGCCGTTCACGTAGATCTCATCCACGTCCAGGCCCTCGCGTTCAAGGAACACCTGGTGCCGTTCCTTGTCGGGAAACCGCATGACCTTGTCTTCAAGCGACGGACAGTACCGCGGCCCGACGCCGGTGATCCGGCCGTTGTAGAGTGGCGACCGATCGATGTGCCGACGCACCAGCTCATGCACGGTTTCGGTAGTGTGCACGATGTGACAGGCCATCTGCGGCCGCTCGATTCGCTCGGTCGTAAACGAAAACGGCACCGGCGGATCGTCGCCGAGATCTTCTTTGAATCTGGAGAAGTCGATGCTCTTCCGATCGAGCCTTGGCGGCGTGCCCGTCTTGAGCCGGCCCATCTCGAATCCGAAGCCTCGCAGCGATTCCGCCAGATGATGCGTCGGAGGTTCGCCAGCACGACCGGCCGGGCGCTGCTCATCGCCGATGTGCACCAAACCATTCAGGAACGTGCCCGTCGTCACCACAAGCGCACGACACGACACTGAGCCGCCATCCTCGAACTCGAGCCCCGACACCTCGCCCGCATCCACCAACACGCGACCCGCTCGTCTGAAAAGCCAGGTGATATTTCCTTCGCTCGTGAGCGCCTCGCGCACCCAGCGACCATAGTGCCGCTTGTCAGCCTGTGCCCGCGGCGACCACACGGCCGGCCCCCGACTGCGATTGAGCAACTTGAACTGAAGGCCGGTGGCATCGATCGCGCGCCCCATCAATCCGCCCAGCGCATCAATCTCGCGCACCAGATGGCCTTTGGCCGTGCCGCCAATCGCGGGATTACACGGCATCAGCGCCACGGTCTCCGGCGACAGGGTACAAATTCCCACGCGACGACCCATCCGCGCCGCAGCCCACGCCGCTTCCACGCCGGCGTGACCGGCGCCAATGACGATCACATCGAAATCAGGGGAGGCCATCACTTGCCCACGCAGAAAGTGCTGAAGATGTGCTGAAGCAGGTCGTCCGACGTGCGTTTGCCGGTCAATGCTTCCAGCGCTTCGCGAGCGTCGGCCAGTTCCGCCAACACCAACTCTTCGGTCGCGCCTTGTTCCAACTGCTCCAGGCTCCGGGTGACGGCCGCCAACGCGCTCTCGAGTTGCAGAAGGTGCCGCTGGTTCGACACTCGCGGCACATCGCGGAGTTCCTCCGTCGCCGCTGTGTCTGCCGGCTCGCCCGACAACGCACCGACGATCGCCGCGCGCAACGCATCCAGCCCGAGGCCCGTGGCTGCTGACACCGCGATGCCCACACTGGACCACGTCGCCGGGCCAAGGTCTGTTTTGTTCGCAATCACCAACCGTGGTTCACCTATCTCGGCCAGCAACCGCTCGTCGTCTTCCCCGAGCGGCTGGCTGGCATCAAGAACCAGCAACGTCAATGCCGCCACTTCGCGCGCCTGTTCGGCGCGCCTCACGCCTTCTTCTTCGATGACATCCGCAGACTCCCGCAGGCCTGCCGTATCCACCAGCGTAATCGGCACGCCGCACACATCGACCTGTTCCGTCAGCAGATCCCGCGTCGTCCCTGGCAGGGGAGTGACGATGGCGCGGTTGGTGCCGACGAGCGCATTGAAGAGACTCGACTTCCCCACGTTCGGCCGGCCCGCAATCACCACCATTCGTCCTTCGCGAATCAGCCGGCCTCGCCGGCCATCGTTCGTCAGCCGCTCAAGCTCCGACTGCACCAGGGCGAGATCCGCGATCGCATTTGTGCGGGTGATGAAGTGAAATCCCTCCTCCGGAAAGTCGAGCGACGCCTCCAGCTTGGCAGCCAGGTCGAATAACTGCGCGTCGATGCGCTGGACCGCGCCGGTCAACGTGCCTTCCAATTGATCAAACGCCACGCGCGCCTGGAGTGGCGTGACCGCATCAATCAGGTCTGCCACGGCTTCCGCTTGAATGAGATCGAGGCGTCCATGCAGATAGGCCCGCAACGTGAACTCGCCGGGCTGAGCCAGGCGCGCACCGTCGGCGCACGCCGACTCAACGAGCGCCTGCAGGAGCCAGGGGCTTCCATGCCCGCTGATCTCGATGACGTCTTCGCCGGTGTATGAGTGGGGGGCGGCGAACCAGATCACCACAACCTGATCGATGTCGCGAACCACGGCCAGAGTCGCATGACGAGGTTCGAAGGGGTGGTCGCGACGGGTGAGTCGCTGGGCGATGGCCACCGACTCCGGCCCGGACAACCGCACTACTCCAAGCCCGCCACGACCATGCGGCGTGGCCACCGCCACGATCGTGTCCGCGGTGGAAAAGGATGCACCCACTGGCGGTACCGGCCGTTATGGCTGCGAAGAAATGACCACGACCTTCAGGAACGCGTCGCCGATGCTCTCGGAGGTCATGCCGGGCACCTCGGCGACTGCCAGATGGACAAGCCGCCTCGAGTACGGGTTGAGCGGACCCATCTCCTGCGCGATTCCCGACGCCTTCGCCATGTCGATCAGCGACTTGGTCGTGGCACGCAGTTCATCGTCTTTGCCCTTGCGGAAGCCGAGCGCGTCCACCAGATAGTGGCGGTCGCCGCGCTCCTCGCGCCGGAATGCCGTATTGACGATGACCTGGAGGGCGTCGAGCGTTTCTCCCTGCCTGCGCAGGAGCGCGTCGGCGCCGTCGCCTGTGATGTTGACGCGCACCGCATCGGGCGTCTCGTCCAATGACACGTCAAGGCTCAGGCCCATGGCTCCAAGGACGTCGGTGATGAAGTCGGTTACTCGCGCGTCTAGTGTGTCGGTCATCTCTCTTGTCCTTTGCGACTACTGGCCCTGGGCCTTGAGCGTCGCGCCACTGCCGGCCAACTTGGCCCGCTTTTCCGAACTCGTGCCGCCACCGGTCGCCGGTCGAGTCGGCGTGCTCGTCAAGTGGTTGGTCAGGTACTGCTGCCCGATCGTCATGATGTTGCTCATCAGCCAGTAGATCACCAGGCCCGACGGCGCCCACAGGAACATTACCGTGAAGATGATCGGCATGAACATGAAGATCTTCTGCTGTGCCGGGTCTGCGGTACTCGGCGTCATCTTCTGCTGCACGAACATCGAGCCGCCCATCAGGATTGGCGTGATGAAGAGCGGGTCCATCTTCGCCAGATCGTGGATCCAGCCAAAAAACGGGGCACCGCGAAGTTCGATCGCCACCGAGAGCATGGCGTAGAAGCCGAAGAGGACCGGCATGGTCAACAACATGGGCACACAGCCGCTGGCCGGATTCACGCCCTTCTGCTTGTAGAGCGCCATCGTCTCCGTGTTCATCTTCTGGCGCTCGGGGTCGGTCAGCTTGAATTTTTCGTAGCGCTTCTGGATCGCCTTCACCTCAGGCTGAATCTCCTGCATCTTGCGCATCGAGACCATGCTGCGGTGGCGAAGGGGAAACATGATGGCGTTGAGGACGACCGTGAGAATGACGATCGACCAGCCGAAGTTGCCGACATAGCGGTTGATCCATTTCAGGGTCTGCAGCAGCGGCACCACGAGCCAGGCGAAGATCCCGAAATCGATCGCGCGGACCATTTGTGTGTCCACGGCCTTCAGGATGTCGAAGTCTTTCGGACCAAGAAAAAACGGCATGTTCATGGCCCCGGGCGTGGTCACGCTGTAGGAGATAAACGTCCGCTCCGCCTTTCCGGTTTCCGTCGCATCCGGCTCTGGTACCGGCAGCACCACCGGCTGAAACTCCACGCGCACACTGCGGGTGCCTGGGATGGCGGCTGACAGGAAGTAGTGATCGCCGACTCCGGCAAACTTCAGGATGCCATCGAACGCCGACTGTTCCAGGAGACTGCTGGCGCTTGGCCGTTCCACGCTGCCGTCGCGATGGTAAATCGCCGTCGGGGGATAAGTCGTCGTCATGGCGCCACCGGTGGTGTAGCCCAGCCCGAGCGATGGGCCCATCCTGAGGGTGACAGGCCGCGCCACGCCCTGGACGTCCACTGATGCATCAACATTGAGCGAATACGGCAGCCCGTCGGGCTGAAAGTGAAAGCTCTTTCTGGCCGTCAGTCCGCTGGCGTCCTGATACTCGAAGCTCAGTGTGCCGGATGCGGCGCCCAACGACAACGGCCCGCTCGCGCTCGGCCGGAACTTCGCCACCAGCAGTGCCGCCGACGAAGCGTCGTTGTCGGAGGTCAACGAGAAGGGCCTGGGATAGTTGGCAGGCAAACCGGCAGGCACGAGCTCAAGCGGCTCACCGCGTTCGTCGAAATAACGCTTGAGGCGCCAGCTCTTCAGTGTGGCGCCCTCGGTGTTGAACACGGCGCGCACCGTGTCGGTCTCGACCACGATGTCGCGAGCCATGTCGTCGGCCACCAGCGCCTGAGCGGCCGGTGCCGCTGCGGTGGCCGGAGCGGTCGCACTTGCCGGCGCGCCGGTCTGAGGGGTTAGCGCCGGGCCGTCAACGGGGCCGATCGGCATCGGGGCCGACACGGGCGCCTGGGGCGGCGGCACCACGTAGGTCTGGTAGACCGCCAGAATGGCGAACGACAAGAAGATTGCGAGGAAGACGCGTTTTTCCATGTGGTGTGACCGGAAGATCAGGAGTTGGTGGAGCGAGGATCGCCCGGCACCGGATCAAGTCCGTGTGGTCCAAAGGGATGACATTTCACGAGGCGGCGCAGGGCGAGCCAGCCGCCGCGGCGCAGCCCGTGCTGGGTGATGGCCGAGATGGCGTAGTGGGAACACGAGGGTTCGAACCGGCACGCCCCGCCAAGAAATGGCGAGAGCAGCACTTGATAGGCGTGCACGACGCCGACGCCAAGCCGTGACGTCCAGGACATAGACACTTAGACGTGTTCCCGGATCTTCATGACCGCGGCGGAAAAATCGGCATCCACGACAGCAAAGGATGCCTCAAGCAGCGCCCGGCGTGGAATGGCAACCAAATCAAGTCCTTTGAGTCCGCGTACGCCAATCGTGTCTGGTTCCTGGTGACGAAAGATCTCGCGCAGCCTTCGTTTCGCGCGGTTGCGCGCAACGGCGTTACCGAACTTGCGTGAGGCAATCAGGCCCAGCCGATCACACGGGCGGCCGTTGGCCACGCCGAGCACGGTCACGTATTTCGTGGCCACGCGGTGCCCGTGTTCCTGAACCGGCAGGAAATCCGGACGGGCTTTCAGGCGAACCGTCGAGCTGAACCGCATCGACATAGACGCCCTGGCGCGGCCGCGTGTGGCCCGCGCTAGCGCGTGGAAACCGTCAGGCGCTTGCGCCCTTTGGCCCGACGCCGCTTCAATACGAGCCGGCCGTTTTTTGTGCGCATCCGCACGATGAACCCGTGCGTTCGGCGACGGCGGCGGACGTTGGGTTGAAAAGTACGCTTCATGAGACTCCCTCTCGGAGTGTCTAACAACTCTGGAGAAACATAAATGCTATCGGACTGGGGAAAACCCTGTCAATGTCTGGCCGACCCGCTGCCTGCCAGAGTTCCCTGTTTTCGGCGCCCCCAAGGCCCGGCGTTGAGCGCCCACCAGGCGTATGCTAGAGTCGCCTCCCCCGAACAGCACAACCGTCAGCGCAGGGGGTGGAAGTGAGTTTTCCACAGGTGTGGAAAAAACTGTGGAAAACAAAGGGTTTTTGCTATCTCAGGCCTGAAAACACCGTAGTTTCAGGCGTTCCCAGCGGGCGAAAGTCCCAAAAACGAAGCCGGTCAAGCCTCTTGGAGGGCTGGCCGATGGGAAGCGTTGATACGTAAGGCGCGGCGCGGGGCGAAAGTCAGAAAACGCCCGTGCGGTAAAGGTCATCGGTGGGCGGCTAGGCGGAAAATGTCGAAAACAATTTGGGACGCCGTTCTGGCGCGCATCGAGACCAAGGTCAACCGGTTCAGCTACTTCAGCTGGTTCCATCGCACACGCCTTCTCCTTGATGCCGGCGACCAGATGACCGTCCAGGTCCCCAACCAGATGGCCGCAGAATGGCTCTCACGCCACTACCCGGCCCTCATCGAAGAGGCGTTGGGTGAAGTGGGTCGAACGGGCGTCGAGTTGACCTATGAGGCTGCAGAGGACGACGGTGCGGCGGTGCCGGGTGGTCCGTCCGTCCCAGACCCCGCGCCGGCACCCGACGACCGCGCAGGGGCCGTCCAGGCACCTGAGGATGACCTTGCTGGACTCAGTCCCCGCTACAGCTTCGACACGTTCATCGTGGGGGCCTCAAACCAATTTGCCGATGCCGCGTGCCGAGCCGTGGCCGAGGCCCCGTCGCGGTCGTACAACCCCCTGTTTATTTATGGCGGGGTGGGCCTGGGCAAGACCCATCTGATGCACGCGATCGGTCACTACGTGCTCAACCACCACCCGGGATTGAAGCTGACGTACATCTCGTCGGAGCGCTTCATGAACGAGGTGATCAACGCCTTGCGATACGACCGGATTCTCGAGTTCCGCGAACGGTACCGCAGCGTGGATGTCCTGCTGATTGACGACATCCAGTTCATTGCCGGCAAGGAACGAACGCAGATGGAGTTTTTCCATACGTTCAACGCGCTGTATGACGCCCAGAAACAGATCGTGCTTAGCAGCGATTGTCCTCCCCACCAAATCGTGGAGCTTGAGGAACGACTCCGGTCGAGGTTTGAGTGGGGACTCACGGCTGATATCCAGGCGCCCGACCTTGAAACCAAGATCGCCATCCTGACGAGAAAGGCCGACAGTGAGGGTGTCTCGCTGCCGGGGGATGTGGCGCTCTTTATCGCCGGCCGCATCAAGTCGAACATCCGGGAACTGGAAGGATCACTCATCCGGTTGCTGGCGTATGCCTCTCTCACGGGCCGGGATATTTCGATGGCGCTCGCCCAGGAAGTGCTCCGTGACATCCTGCGACAGGACGAGCGCGCCCTGACCATCGACGGCATTCAGAAGTTCGTGGCCGACTACTACCAGATGAAAATGATCGAGTTGAAATCACGCAATAACTCGAAATCGGTGGCTCTCCCACGCCAGGTCGCGATGTATCTGTGCAAGAAGCTGACGAACGCGTCGCTGCCGGAAATTGGGAAGAGTTTCGGGGGCAAACACCACTCAACGGTCATCCACTCCATCCGAAAGGTGGAGGACCTGCGCAAGAAGGATGCGGTTTTCAACAACCAGATCCACACCCTCCTTCAGTCGCTGCAGTGAGGTTTTCCACAGGCGTCGCACGCGCCGGCTGTGCACAACGTGTGGGAAAACCGAGCGGGCCGTTTATCGACAGATCGCGGTCAGGTTTCCCCCCCCGATACCCACAGAAACGTGCACAGGGTAAGTGGTTGATTTTTAACAGGTAATCGCTGTTTTTTTCCGTTACCCACACCCTCTTATTACTGTTATAATCTATTGTCTTTTTGATCTTCCTTAAAGAGTTGATCGATCCTCCGCGAGGAGAGAGTCGAGAGAGGCCGCCCTACCAATGGAGTTAGTGGTTCGCAAGAACGATCTCCTCAAAGAACTGTCCCTCCTGCAAGGCATCGTCGAACGCAAGAACACGATTCCTATTCTGGCTAACGTCCTCATTGAAGCCGCCGAGGGATCGGTCTCGCTGTTAGCCACGGACCTCGATGTGGCGCTACGGAGCCGCTGTGACGCCACGGTCTCGAAACCCGGCACCTTGACGCTTCCGGCGAAAAAACTCTTCGAGATTGTGAACGCGTTGCCCGACACCGACATTCGCATCGAAGCGGATAAGGGCGGCAAGAGCGTCACGGTGGCCGCCGACCGGTTTGAATCAAAACTGCAAACCCTGCCTGCCAGTGAGTTCCCTACCCCGCCGAAGGAGTCGGGTGAACTCGAGGCGTCTTTGCCAGGCGCGGCCCTGAAGCGGATGATTTCCCACACCCGATTTGCGATCACCAGCGAAGACACCCGGTACTTTCTCAACGGGGCCCAGTTGGTGATGCGGCCTGAGTCGTTGAGCATGGTGGCCACGGATGGTCACCGCCTGGCCCTGGTCACCGTGCATGAGTCGTCGGGCGCGGCGGCCGCGTCTGAAGTGCTGCTCCCGCGCAAGACGTTGAACGAAGTGGCTCGCCTGATCGACGGTGGCACGGCCATCGAGTTCTCGCAAGGAGAGAATCACATCTTTTTCAAGGCCGACGGCCGCCTCCTGATCTCGCGCAAGATCGACGCGAACTTCCCCGCCTACGAACGAGTGATTCCCAAGACCAACGACAAACAGATCGAGTTCGACCGCGATCGCCTGGCGTCCGCCGTGCGCCGCGTCCGGCTGTTGTCGAATGAACGATCGAAGGCCGTGAAGTTTTCGATCGCTCCTGACCAGGTGGAAATCACGTCGAGCACGCCCGAACTTGGTGAAGCACATGAAGTGCTGCCCGTGCAGTACTCCGGTCCGGCCCTGCAAATCTGCTTCAACGCCGACTACGTCGACAATTTTCTCAACGTGGTGGAAACCGAAAGTGTCCTGCTTGAGTTCAAGGACGAAATGAGCCAGGCCGTGATGAAACCCATCGCGGCAGAAGGCTACGAATACACCTACGTGATTATGCCGATGCGTCTGTGAACGGCCGACTAAAGCACTGATGGAAAATACCGAGAACGCAGCCGACCAGTACGGCGCCGACCAAATCAAAGTTCTGGAAGGTCTTGAAGCGGTGCGGAAACGCCCCGCCATGTATATCGGGTCTACAGGCCCACAAGGCCTGCACCACCTGGTCTACGAGGTTGTTGACAACTCCGTTGACGAAGCCCTGGCGGGGTATTGCAAGAACGTCAACGTCACCATCCACATCGACGAGTCCGTGACCGTCGTCGACGACGGCCGCGGCATTCCGGTGGACATGCACGAAAGCGGCAAGTCGGCCGCTGAGGTGGTGCTCACCGTGCTGCACGCCGGTGGCAAGTTCGAGAACTCCGCGTACAAGGTCTCGGGCGGCCTTCATGGCGTCGGCATTTCCGTGGTCAATGCGTTGTCCGAGTGGCTGGAACTCGAGATCTGGCGTAATGGCCATGTGCACCAGCAGCGCTTTCAGCGCGGGACGCCGACCGCAGACCTGGCCGTGACGGGCACCACAGAGAAGCGCGGCACCAAAGTCACCTTCAAACCCGATCACGAGGTTTTCGAAACCACGACCATCACGGCTGAAGTGCTTTCGCAACGGTTGCGGGAACTCGCGTTCCTGAACGCCGGCGTGCGCATCACGATTGACGACGAGCGGGACGGGAAGCGGCACGAGTTCTTCTACGAAGGCGGCATTCGCGAGTTCGTGCAATACCTCAACACCAACCGCGTCGTCACCAACGAGAAGCCGATCTACATGTCAGGTGAGCGCGACGCCACCCAGGTGGAGATCGCGCTGCAGTGGAACGACAGTTACACCGAAACCACGTTCAGTTTCGCGAACAATATCAACACCACGGAAGGCGGCACCCACATGTCGGGGTTTCGCTCGGCGTTGACGCGCACGATCAACGCGTACGCGACAAAGAACGGCCTCGGCGACAAGCTGGCCGAGGCCATCAGCGGCGATGACATTCGCGAGGGCATGACCGCCATTCTTTCGGTCAAGCTTCCCCAGCCACAATTCGAAGGCCAGACCAAGACCAAACTCGGCAACACCGAAGTGAAGGGCATTGTCGAAGGCGTGGTGAATGATCGGCTGGGCGCCTTTCTCGAAGAGAATCCTGCCGTCGCCAAGCGCGTGGTGGCCAAGGCGATAGAAGCCGCGCAGGCCCGCGAGGCGGCCAGGAAAGCCCGCGACCTTGTGCGCCGAAAAGGCGCGCTCGACAGTTCAGCACTCCCAGGCAAGTTGGCAGACTGTCAGGAACGCGATCCGGCGCAGGCCGAGATCTACATCGTCGAAGGCGAGTCGGCAGGCGGGTCGGCCAAGCAGGGTCGCGACCGGCGATTCCAGGCGGTGCTGCCCATCAAGGGCAAGATCCTCAACGTTGAAAAGGCGCGCTTCGACAAGATGCTGGGCCACGAAGAGATCCGCACACTGATCGCCGCGCTCGGGTGCGGCATTGGTCCGGATGAGTTCAACGGCGCGAAGGTGCGGTATCACCGCATCATCATCATGACCGACGCCGACGTGGACGGCTCGCACATCCGCACGTTGTTGCTGACGTTTTTTTACCGCCAGATGCGCGACCTGGTGGACCGCGGGTATATCTACATCGCGCAGCCGCCGCTGTTTCGCGCGAAACGCGGCCGGCAGGAGTCGTTCATCAAAGACGAACGTCAACTGGAGCTGTTCCTGATTCGACGCGCCACGGAATCGCGCACACTGCTGTTGTCCAACGGCGCAGAGTTGTCTGGGGAGCCGCTCGAGCGACGTCTTGAAAAGTTGATCATGTTCCGCAAGTTCCTCCAGGTGGTTGAACGGCGCGGTCCGTCCCGCCGGGCTATCACCGCCCTGCTCGAAGGTGGCGCACGCGACAAGACCTTCTGGACCGACCGCGAGCTGGTTGAAGGGCTTGCGCGCCATCTGGAGCAGCCGCAGATTCTCACGAAGGTCGTTGACGATCCCGAGCATCACGCGTTGGCTGTGGTGATCACGGACAAGTCCTTCGGCTACGACAAACATCACCGGCTCGACCTGGATTTTGTGACGACCGGCGAGTTCCGCACGCTGGCCGCCGCGTATGTGGATATCCGCGAGTTGATGATGGGCCCGGTGGTCATCCGTACCACCGGCCACAGTGAATCGTCTGCCGACGTGGAGAACGCCGCCGAAGGTGATGCCGGCGTCGAGGCCACCGAACCAGAAGTCGCAGCCGCACCGGTCGTCGCCACACTTGCGGCAAAAGGCAAAGACGCCGACAGGCGTGTGGAGTCCATCGACGAACTGGTGGATTACTTCGTGTTGGCCGGCAAACGCGGGCTGGCGATCAACCGGTACAAGGGTCTGGGTGAGATGAACCCCGACACGCTGTGGGAAACCACCATGGACCCCACCAAGCGCACGTTGCTGCAGGTTCGCGCCGAAGACCACACCGAAGCCGACCTGATGTTCACTACCCTGATGGGCGACCAGGTCGAACCGCGCCGCAAGTTCATCGAAGACAACGCGCTCGACGTCAAGAACCTCGATATCTAAGTGCCCGACGCCATGGACCAGAATTCTCTCCAGCACATTCCCGTCAACATCGAAGACGAGATGAAGCGCTCGTACATGGATTACGCGATGAGCGTAATTATCGGGCGTGCGCTGCCTGACGTTCGCGACGGGCTGAAGCCCGCCAATCGACGCGTGTTGTATGCCATGCGACAGATGGGCCTGGCGTCGAATCGCCAGTATCGCAAGTGCGCCAAGATCGTCGGCGAAGTCATCGGCAACTACCATCCGCACGGCGACGCGCCCGCGTACGACACCCTCGTGCGCCTCGCGCAGGACTTCAGCATGCGGTACACCCTGGTGGATGGCCAGGGCAACTTCGGGTCGATCGACGGCGATCCGCCGGCCGCTTACCGTTACACCGAAGCCCGGCTCGAGTCGCTGGCCGAGGCCATGATGGCCGACCTCGACAAGGACACGGTCGATCACCGGCCGAACTTTGACGAGACCACCGAAGAGCCCACGGTCTTCCCGGCGCCGTATCCGAACCTGCTGGTGAACGGGTCAACGGGCATTGCCGTCGGCATGGCCACGAGCATTCCTCCGCACAACATGGGCGAGGTCATCGATGGCGTGCTCGCCGTGATCGACCTGCGCGAGGCCCCTGAGGAGGATCGGTTCCGTGCGGCGCTTCAAGCGATTCCCGCGCCCGACTTTCCTTCGGGCGGCACCATCGTCGGCCGCGCCGGCGTCTATCGTGCGTACCGTGAAGGCCGCGGCGGCGTGGTGGTGCGCGGCAAAGCCGCGTTCGAAGAAAACAAGAAGGGTGATCGCATATCGATCGTCATCACCGAGATTCCGTACCAGGTCAACAAGGCCACGCTGATCGCCGATACGGCCACGCTGGTCCGCGACAAGAAACTCGAAGGTATTTCGGATCTGCGGGACGAGTCGGATCGCGACGGCATGCGCATCGTGATCGAACTCAAGCGCGGCGAACTGCCGGATGTCGTGCTCAACAACCTCTACAAACACACCAAGCTGCAGATGAGCTACGGCATCACGCTGCTGGCCATCTCAGGTGGCCGGCCGCGGGTGCTGAACCTGCTCCAGATCATCGAGCTCTTCATCGAGTTCCGCAAGGAAGTTGTCCGGCGCCGGATCGAATTCGAGCTGCGCAAGGCCGAGGCGCGTGCTCATATTCTCGAAGGCCTGAAGATCGCCCTCGACCAGCTCGATGCGGTGATCACGCTCATTCGAAGCTCAAAGAATCCGGCTGAGGCCCGCGCGGGCCTGATGACGAACTTCGGCCTTTCCGAGCTGCAGTCCCAGGCCATTCTCGACATGCAGCTGCAGCGGCTCACCGGCCTCGAGCGGCAGAAGATCGTCGACGAGTTGGCCGACCTCGTGACGCTAATTGAGAAACTGCGCGCCATCCTCTCGAGCGACGCGTTGATCCTCGACATCATCGTCGAAGAGCTGAAGGCCGTTCGCGAGAAGTTCGGCGACGCCCGCCGCACCGAGATTGTTGAAGACAGCACCGACTTCCGTGTTGAAGACCTGATCGCCGACGAAGACGTCGTCATTACCTCAACGCAAACCGGGTACATCAAGCGCAGCGCTTTGGACGAATACCGCCAGCAGCGTCGTGGCGGCAAGGGCCTCATCGGCATGCAGACCCGCGACGAAGATGTGGTGCGCCATCTGTTCATCGCGAACACGCACGCCTATATCCTGATCTTCTCGGATCGGGGCAAGTGCTACTGGCTCAGGGTCTACGACGTCCCAGAGGTCAGCCGCAGCAGCAAGGGCAAATCGATCGCGAACCTGGTCCAGATGGCGGAGGGCGAAAAAATCGCGGCACTGCTCAAGGTGCAGGGCTTCCCCGACGAAGAAGACCGGCGGTTCATCGTGATGGGCACACAGCAGGGCACCATCAAGAAGACCGACCTTAAGGCATTTTCGAATCCACGGGCGGCCGGGATCATTGCCATTCAGGTGGATGACACCGACACGCTTATTGCGGTGGCGGAAACCGACGGCAAGAAAGACCTGGTCATCGGCACCAAGGACGGCATGGCCATTCGCTTCAGCGAAGACGATGCCCGGCCGATGGGCCGAACCGCGTACGGGGTCAGGGGCATCAGCCTGCGCGAGGGCGACCGCGTGGTGGCGATGGAGGTGGTCAGCGACGAAGCCACGCTGCTCACCGTTTGCGAAAACGGCTTCGGCAAACGGACCGAAGTGGCCGAATATCGCAAGCAGAACCGCGGCGGCATCGGTCTCAAAAACGTCCAAACCAGCGACCGCAACGGGCTGGTGGTCGGCATCGCCTGTGTCACCGACCAGGACGATCTGTTGATGGTCACCGAGCAGGGTCAGATCATCCGCATGCCCACCAGTGGCATGCGCGCCATCGGCCGGAACACGCAGGGTGTGCGGCTGATTGACCTGGCCGAAGGCGACCGCGTGGTCTCAATCGCCACGCTTATGCAGCTTGAGGATCCGGCAGAGACGCCAGAGACACCGGAGACCGCCGGGTCTGAAGACCCGGCCTCCGAAGAGTAGACGGCCGTCCCCTACGCTTTTTCCAGGGCCGCGTAGCGGGCGACCAGTTTCTTCGTGCCGACCGCGTTGAATTTGACGGTCACGCGCGTATCGTCGCCCTGCTCTTCAATGGCCAGGATTGTGCCGACGCCGAACTGCTTGTGGCGGACACGCAAACCGAGTTTCAAGCCAGTGGCCGACGACTGATCCTCGTCTTCGTAGGACGGGAACGGCGCGGCCTCTTTGACCTTGGGCCCTCCAAATCGTCGCGCGTACGGATTCCGCGTCTCATACCGCCCGCTGTTCCAGGCCGGTGCCGCCTTGGGCTCAACCCGTCGCATCAACTCCGGTGGTATCTCATCGAGAAAACGCGACGGCTCGGTGGACTGGTAGTCGCCAAACACCCGGCGTCTTGAGGCGCCCGTGAGAATCAACCGCTCCCGAGCCCTCGTCAGGCCCACGTAACAGAGGCGCCGTTCCTCTTCCACCTCGTCTTCGTCCTCGACTGATCGCGAGTGCGGGAACAACCCCTCTTCCATGCCGGCCACAATGACCACTGGGAACTCCAGCCCCTTGGCCGCATGCATCGTCATCATCCACACACGGGCGTCGTTTGAGCCCTGGGCCTCGTCGGCCTCAGACAGCAACGACAGGCGGTCCACGAATCCCCCCAGAGAGGCATCCGACTCGCGCGTCTCATACTCACGCGCCGCCGACACCAGCTCCATCAGGTTTTCGATGCGCGACTGCGCATCCTCGCTTCGCTCGTCGCGCAGGTCTTTCAAATACCCTGATCGGTCGAGGACCAGGCCCAGCGCGATCGACACGCTGGCGCTCGCACAATCCTCCGCCAAGGAGACCAGCAAGTCGCGGAAGCCCTTGAGCGGGGCCACGGCTCGGGCCGGCGCCTGCCGCTGGTCGAGCGCCACGACCAGCCTCGACCACATCGATCGCGACGAGGCCACCGGCTGTAATCCCGTGGCAAACAGCGGAGTGGTCAGGTGTTCGGACTGGTTGAGGTCGATCGCCTCAAGCGCCTCGATCACCGTCTTGCCAATGCCGCGCGTCGGCACATTGATCACGCGCCTGAAGCTCACATCGTCATGAGGATTCATGACGAGCCGCAGGTAGGCGAGCACGTCCTTGATCTCCTTGCGTTCGTAGAAGCGGACGCCGCCGATGATCTTGTAGGCGATGCCCTCTCGCATCAGCGCGTCTTCGATGGCTCGAGACTGCGCGTTTGTGCGATACAAGATCGCCGTCATGGTCCTGATGTCGAGCAAGCGGGTTTCGCGAATGGCGCTCGTGATGTAGTCGGCCTCTTCGATCTCGTCGCCGGCCCTGACATAGACAATGAGCTCGCCGCCCGTGCGATCGGTCCAGAGGCGCTTTTCCTTCCGGTTGCGGTTGACGCTGATGACGGCTGAAGCCGCGTCGAGGATGACCTGCGTGGACCGGTAGTTCTGCTCGAGTTTGACGACGGTGGCTTCGGGGAAGTCGTGTTCGAAATCGAGGATATTGCGCAGGTCTGCGCCGCGCCACTTGTAGATTGACTGGTCGGGATCGCCAACCACGCACAGGTTGCGGTGATGCTCGGCGAGCCGCTTGATGAGCATGTACTGCGGCCGGTTTGTGTCCTGGTACTCGTCGATGAGGATGTAGCGGAACTTGCGCGAGTAGAAGTTGCGCACCCGCTCGCTGGTCTCCATCAACTCGACGGTCTTGAGCAGGAGGTCGTCAAAGTCGAGCGCGCCGGCCTCGCCGAGCACGCGCAAATAATACTCGTAGACCTTTGAGACCTGCTGATCGCGCAGACTCCAGCCGCTCGACTTCATGTCCGTCGGCGTTTCCAGCCGGTTCTTGGCCTGGCTGATGCGCGACAAGGCGGCGCGGGGCGTCAGCATCTTGTCGTCGATGTCGGCGGCCCGCAGGGCTTGTTTGACGACCGCCAGTTGATCCGACGAATCGTAGATCACAAAGTCACGCGTCAGCCCGATGGCGGGGGCTTCGCGCCGCAGCAGACGCGCGCATAGCGCGTGGAAGGTGGAGAGCCAGACGTGCCGGCAATCTGCGCCCAGGAGTTCCTCAACGCGCGTGCGCATTTCTTGCGCGGCCTTGTTGGTGAAGGTCACCGCCAGCACTTCGTCCGGCGCCGCATGGCGGTTTGCCACCAGATGGGCGATGCGGACGGTGATGACCCGGGTCTTACCCGAGCCCGCGCCTGCAAGAATCAGCAAGGCGCCTTGCGTGTGTTGCACCGCGTCGCGTTGCGAGGGGTTCAGTGAGGCGAGTGCGTCCATCCGAAGTGTACGAGGATATCACCCGCGCTTCGTCAAACCGGTGCGCCCCGATCTTTAGAGGTACCCACCTATTCGACCGTGACGCTTTTGGCGAGGTTTCTCGGTTGATCGACATCACACCCGCGCCGCACCGCGATGTGGTACGCCAGCAACTGGAGCGGCACCGTCAGCAGAATCGGCATCAGCAGGGGGTCGGCGTCAGGTACCGTCAGGACCACGTCGGTCACAGGGTCGAGAATGTCATCAAACGCACGGGCGTGTGACACGTTGGTGACCACAACCACCTGGCCGCCACGGGCCTTGGCTTCCTGGATGTTACCCACCATCTTCTCGAACACGTGGTCGTCGGGCGCCAGCGCCACAATCGGCAGGTCATCGTCAATGAGTGCGATGGGGCCGTGCTTCATTTCTCCGGCTGGATACCCTTCGGCGTGGATGTAGGAGATCTCCTTGAGCTTGAGGGCGCCCTCGAGCGCGATGGGGTAGTTGATGCCACGGCCCAGGTAGAGAAAGTCGCGTTTGTGGCACAGGCGATCGGCCAGTGCCTCGATCACGCTGTTGGACTTGAGCGTCTCTTCAATCTGCACCGGCAACTGGTCCAGACCCTGTAGCAACTGGCGCGCTCGGTCTTCGCCAAGCAGGCCCCGCACCTGCGCCAGGTGAACGGCCAGCATCTGGAGGGCCACGAGCTGCGCCGTAAACGCCTTTGTGGACGCCACGCCGATCTCAGGACCGGCGTGTGTGTAGACCGTCCCCTCGGCCTCTCGCGTCACCATGCTGCCCACGACATTGCAGATCGCAATGCTCCGTGCGCCTTTGTGTCTGGCCTCTCGGAGTGCGGCCAGCGTGTCGGCGGTTTCGCCAGACTGGGTGATGACGATTGCCAGGGTTCGCCTGTCCACGAACGGATCGCGATAGCGGTATTCTGATCCGTAGTCCACCTCGACAGGCAGGCGCGCCAGGTCCTCAATCAGGAACTTGCCCACCAGCGCCGCATGCCACGAGGTGCCGCACGCCAGCACGACCACCCGATCGATGGTGCGCAAGGCGTCGGCATCAAGATGCATCTCGTCCAGGAACACGCGGTTGGATTCAACCGACGCACGGCCCAGCACGGTCTCTCGAACCGCCCAGGGTTGCTCGTGGATCTCCTTGAGCATGAAATGCGGGTAGCCGGCCTTTTCGGCCATCGCGGGGTCCCAGGTGATCGTTTGCGCCGCACGCCCAACGGGCGTGCCTTCAAACGTCGAGAACGCCGCCCCAGCCTTGGTCACCACCACCATCTGACGGTCGTCGAGAAACACAACGCGCCGCGTATGGCCCAGAATCGCGGTGACATCCGACGCCACGAAATACTCATCGTCGCCCAGGCCGACAATCACAGGCGGGCCATTGCGCACGGCCACGATTGTGTCGGGCTCGTCGGCCGAAATCAGCACCAGCGCGAAGAGGCCCCGCAGCTGAGAGAGGGCGCGGCGAACCGCCGCCACGAATCCGTCACCGCGCGTTTCCCTTTCGACCAGATGCGCCACAACTTCCGTGTCGGTCTCGGTGACGAACGTGTGTCCCTGACCCACCAGCGTGCGTTTGAGCTCGAGGTAGTTCTCGATGATGCCGTTGTGGACCACCACGATCCGCCCCGTACAGTCGCGATGGGGATGGGCATTCTCCTCGGTCGGTCGGCCGTGTGTGGCCCAGCGCGTGTGGCCAATGCCGTAGTCACCCTGGATTGGATGGGCGGCCAGTACGTCTTCGAGCCGCGACAGTTTGCCCGCGCTCCGTCGAAGCTCCAGGATGCCGTTGCGCACCACGGCGACTCCGGCAGAGTCATAGCCGCGATACTCAAGTTTGCGCAGTCCCTCAATCAGAATCGGCAGCGGGGGTTTCGCGCCGACGTATCCAACAATGCCGCACATGACGCTAGTGGCCGCTCTTTGTGGCAGCGCGACTGGCGTTGCGTTTCGCCACCCACCCGGGCTTGACCACCTGCCGGCCACGCGCGATGGCCAGCGCGCCCGCCGGCACATCGGAGGTGATCGACGACCCGGCGCCCACGTAGGCGCCCTTCCCAATGGTCACGGGCGCAATGAGCTGCGAATCACTGCCGATAAACACCTGGTCTTCGATGACCGTCGTGTGTTTATGCTCGCCGTCGTAGTTGCATGTGATGGTGCCGGCGCCGATGTTCACACCTTCGCCAATTGTTGCGTCACCGAGGTACGAAAGATGGCTGGCTTTCGACCCTCTCCCCAGAGTCGTCTTCTTCAGTTCCACAAAGTTGCCGACGCGTGCGGAAGGTCCGATCACCGACTGCGGTCTGACGTGCGCCATCGGCCCGATTGACGCGCCCTGGCCCACCGTCGAGTCAACAATCACGCAGTAATCAAGCACCACCACGTCGTCTTCAACCGACGTGTTCGTGAGCCGGCTGCCGGCATGAATGCGACAACGTTCGCCAATAACCGTCCTGCCTTCGAGCCGCACACCCGGGCCAAGCACCGTATCGGCACCGACCGTGACATCCGCATCGATGTAGGTGGTGGCGGGATCCTCCATCGTGACCCCGCCCACCATCAACAGCCGATTCTTTCGCTGGCGGACAATCAGTGACAGGTCAGCCAGGTCCTGCCGACTGTTCACGCCCCGCAGTTCGTCCGCGCTGTCCAGGCAGAGGCTTTCCACGCGCTGCTTCTTCTGCCGATACATCGCGACCAGATCGGTCAGGTAGTACTCACCTTGGGCGTTATCCGTCGCCAGGTCGTGCAGGTGGCTGAACAGCGACCGCAACGACAGAGCATAGATGCCACTGTTGAACTCTGTGATGGCGCGTTGTTCTGCCGACGCGTCACGTTCCTCGACGATGCGCTCCATGCGACCGTCGGAGCCGCGGACAATGCGCCCGTAGCCGTAGGGATCCGCTAGTTCCGCCGTCAGCACCGTCATCGCGGCCTTGGCGCCGCGATGCGTCTCGACCAGCCGCAGCAGCGTCCCCGGCTCCAGCAGCGGGACGTCGGCGTAAACCAGGAGCACATCGCCCTTCAGACCTTTCAGGACCGGTTCGGCCTGCAACAAGGCGTGGCCGGTTCCCAATTGGGGTGATTGGACGACGTATTGGAGGTTTGGCCGATTGGCCAGTGCGGCCTTGACTTGTTCCGAGCCGTGACCGACCACAAGCGTGGTTGAGGCGGTTTCGAGATGGTCAACGGTAGTCAGAACGTGCTCGATCACCAGGCGGCCAGCCAGGGGATGCAGCACCTTCGGGGTGTCGGATTTCATCCTGGTGCCCTTGCCGGCCGCCAGGATCACGATGTGGAGATCGGTCATTCTTCGTGATTATCGCTTGAGCGCTTGGCGAGGATTCGGCCTTTTTTCAGGAGTTTACGGACCTTTGCGCCAGGGATTCCAAAGTGCGTGGCGGCCAGATTCAGCGCGGCCTCATCACTGAGAGCCATTCGGTCTGTTATTTGACCAACAAACAGGGCTACGAGTGAGGCGTCAGGCTCAGGTCTTTCGATATCCTTACCGGGCCCAACCACCACGACGAACTCGCCTTGTTCTCTAATTGGCGCTACATTATCCCATATAACCAAATTTTCATTCATCTTCGTCAGCTCTCTGGCTACCAAAATCTGTCGTTTGCCCACATATTCAAACGCTTCGGCCATGGTTCTGGCGATCCGGTGGGGAGATTCATAGAACACTGCGGTTGCCGGCTCGTTCGCGAGCCTGTCGAACCAGCGGTCTCGAGCCGCACCGCCTGTTGGCGGGAATCCCAGGAACGCGAACTTGTCGGCGGGTTGGCCAGAAACTGAAAGGGCAGCGGCCACCGCGCTGGCTCCGGGGATTGGCACCACCTTGATCCTGGCCGCTCTGGCCGCTGCCACCAGGTGATATCCGGGGTCGGCGATGGTGGGTGTTCCGGCGTCGGAAACCAGGGCGACGTTCACGCCTGACTCGAGTTTCGCGATGAGGTGCCCTGTTTCCCGGCTCTCATTGTGTTCATGCAGACTGACCAGAGGCTTCCGGACCTCGTAGTGCGCCAGCAGCTTGGATGTGCGGCGGGTATCCTCGGCCGCAATCAGGTCCACCTCCTGCAGGGTGCGCAGGGCCCGAAACGTCAGGTCTTCGAGGTTGCCGATGGGTGTGGCGACGACATAGAGGGTGCCGACCATGGGTCTGGGCAGCAAGTGTATCTATAATTAGGGGTTGTCCGAGGAGACGAGATGCCACTCTACGAATATCAGTGTGACGCGTGCGGCAATCGATTCGAGCGGATCCGGAAGTTCTCCGATCCGCCGCTGGACGAACCGTGTGGCGAGTGTGGCGGGCATGTCACGAAGTTGATCTCGTCGCCGGCCATCCAGTTCAAGGGCAAGGGATGGTACGTCACCGACTACGCGAAGTCGGGCTCCACCGGCGATTCGAAGACGGCAGCGGCGACGTCTGAAGCGAGTGCCGACGCACAGTCGGATGCCAAAAAGAAAGATGCGTCGGCCGAGGGCAAAACCGAGACGAAATCCGAGACGAAGTCTGAGCCAAAGGTCGAAGCCAAGTCCGATTCGGCTGCAAAGCCGGCGGCTCCGGCTGCAACCACTTCGAAACCCGAGAAGGCCTCGTAGCGGTCAGGCCCGCCCTAGCTGACGGTCTTCATGTACTCGCGCAGAGGGCCGGCAAGGTCTGGCCGTTGAAGCGCGAAGTACAGCACGGCCTTCAGAAAACCCAATTTATTCCCCGTGTCGTGCCGGACGCCGGTGACCTCGCACGCGTACACGGGCCGGTCCTTGAGCAACCGCTTCAGCCCGTTCGTCAGCTGAATCTCGCCGCTGCGGTCTTCCCGGGTGGCGCGCAAGGCGCCGAAGATGTCGGGCGTGAGGATGTAGCGCCCGATAATGGCCAGGTCTGACGGCGCCTGTTCGCGCGGTGGCTTTTCCACCATGTCGGTCACCTGGTAGACGCCCGGCCGCATCGTCTCTGCCGCGATCACGCCGTAGTTCGAGATGTCTTCCGGCCGCACGCGTTCCACCAGAATCACCGGGCCATCCACCTCGTCGAACACCTTGATCATCTGCGCCAAGGCCGGCGGCGTTCCATCAATGACGTCGTCGGCCAGGATCACGGCAAAGGCCTCGTCACCCACCAGAGGCTCGGCCATCAGCACGGCGTGGCCCAGGCCCAGCGGTTCGCCCTGCCGGACGTACGAGACATTGATCAGGTCCGAGACCTTCCTGATCTCCGCCACCAACTCGGTCTTGCCGCGGGCGGTGAGGAAAGCTTCAAGCTCGAACGCGACATCGAAGTGATCTTCAATCGCGTTTTTGCCGCGGCCGGTGATGATGATGATGTTCTCGACGCCGGAGGCCAGTGCCTCTTCTACCCCGTACTGGATGATGGGCTTGTCGACGAGCGGCAGCATTTCCTTGGGCTGCGCCTTGGTGGCCGGCAGGAAGCGAGTGCCCAGCCCAGCGGCCGGGAAGACGGCTTTACGAACACGGGACGGCATTGTCAGCATCGTATCGCACCGGCGCGACAGGGCGGTATAGCATGACTGGATGCTGGACCCCGCGTTTGTCCGAGACAATCCCGAGCTGGTGGCATCTCGTCTGCGCACCCGGGGCCTGGATCCCACCGCCGACCTTGCCACCCTCGGTGGTCTTGAGTCCGCGCGTCGGCGTCTCTTGCCTGAGGTGGAGGGACTCAAGCGCGACCAGAACGCTTCCGGAGAGGCGGTGGCGCGCGCGAAGAAGGCCGGGGAGGATCCGAGCGCGGTGTTTGCCGCGAACAAGGCCCGCGGCGGCCGCATCAAAGAGCTGGAAGCCGAACTCGCGACCATCCAGACGCAGCGGGATGCACTGCTGTTGACGTTGCCGAACCTGCCGCACGAGAGTGTGCCGGTTGGCGCGTCGGCTGATGACAATGTGGAGGTGAGGCGGTGGGGCACGGCGCCTGCGTTCACGTTCACGCCGAAGCCGCACTGGGACCTGGGTGTGGACCTGGGCATTCTGGATTTTGAGCGCGCCACGCGGATGTCTGGCGCGCGGTTTGCCGTCCTGATGGGCGCCGGGGCCAGGCTTGAGCGGGCTCTTATCAATTTCATGATCGACCTGCACACCGAGGAGCACGGCTATCGTGAGGTGGAGCCCCCGTTCATGGTCAACCGTCAGGCGCTGACGGGCACAGGCAACCTCCCGAAGTTTGAGCAGGACCTCTTCAAGATCGCGGGTGACTGGGACTTGTTCCTGATTCCGACGGCCGAGGTGCCGCTCACGAACCTGCACCGAGAAGAGATTCTTGACGGGCGACTGCTCCCATTGAAATACACGGCCTACACGCCGTGCTTTCGCAGCGAGGCCGGGTCGTATGGCGCCGACGTGCGCGGCCTGATCCGCCAGCATCAATTCGACAAGGTCGAGCTCGTGAAGTTCGCAACGCCCGAGCAGTCACATGATGAACTGGAAGCGCTGACGCGCAACGCCGAGACCGTGCTGGAGCGACTCGGGCTTTGTTATCGGCGCATGCTGCTTTGTACGGCAGACATGGGCTTTGCCTCTGCGAAGACGTATGACATCGAAGTGTGGCTGCCCAGCCAGAACGCGTTCCGCGAAATTTCTTCTTGTTCAAACACCGAAAGCTTCCAGGCGCGACGCGCCCAGATTCGCTTCCGGCCCGACGGCACAGGCAAGGCCCAACTCGCGCACACGCTCAATGGCTCGGGCCTCGCGGTGGGGCGAACGCTCATCGCGATTCTTGAGAATTACCAGCAGGCCGACGGGTCGGTCGTCGTGCCCGATGCGCTGCGCCCGTACATGCGCGGCCTCCAGGCGATTACGCCTGAGTGAGTCTTGGCGTCGCTTTCATCCGCTTGACCGACTGTTGGATGAGTTTCTTCAGCGTCGGCATGTGGATATCCGAGAGTCGCTTGACGTAGAGACACGACTGTCCCGTCGAATGTTTCCCGAGTTTCTCCATCAGCTCAGGAAACGGTTCGTAGCCTGACATCAAATACAACGTCAGGTTCTGCTTGCGCGGCGAGAAGCCGGCCAGGAACCACTCCATTTCTTTGCCGTCTCGGTAGCGATACTGGAACTGGCCGTAGCCCACGATGGTTGGACCCCACATGCGGGGCTGGCTTCCAGTCACCTGCTTGAACAGTGCCTGCAGCGCCTTGCAGTCCTTGCGCCGGTCTTCATCCTTGATGCCCGCAATGAACGCGCTGACGCTGGCGCCGGTCTTGTGTGTCTTGAGCTCAGCCATGGCCGGAGTCTACCTGATTACCAACAGTCGATAGTTGGCTGCGTGCAGGAACTGGATGCCGTCCTCCATGACAATGGCGCTGTCTTCGATGGGGATGCGAAGCTTCTTGCCACCCCATTCCACAATCGGCGAGTAGGCGAAGTACTCAAACGAGAACATGTGCTGCCGATGCAGAGTGAACGTCTGTTGAAACGGCTGCCAGGTGGTCATGGATGGCCCGACATCATGGCCGGCATTGCCGACCGGATGAAAACCGTAGGCCACATCGGTCTTACTGTCCGCGTTTGGGCGATTGAACGCGATGGTGCCGAACCCGGCTGCGACCAGAGCCGCATCCATCGCCTTCATGGTGTCGGTGGCTGTTCGACCAGGCTGAAGCGCGGGTTTGATGGCATCGCGGACCGTGATGGCCTTGTCGAACGCCGACTGGATGCTGGCGGGCGGGCGCGTCTCTCCGGGCTTGAGCACGTAGGCCACGCGCTTCACATCGGTCGCCATGTTCATCAACACGACGCCCCAGTCAATCATGACCACATCACCCGGCTGGACGATGTACGAGCTGGACGTGGCCACAATGCCTTCAGGGCCGGTGACGTAAACGGATGGCATGTCGAACGACGAGCCCAGTCCGCGTTCCAGCAGGCGGTCCTGCAACCACCACGCCGCTTCCTCCAAGGAGGTCTTGCCCGGCGTGATCACCTCGTTCGAAAGCGCACGTTCGGCGAGCTGCACAGCCAGCCCCGCCGCTTCACCATAGGCGACAATTTCGCTGGCGACGCGGTGCGACCGGAAGTCGCTCACCACCCGCTCAGCGCTGACCAGCCGTGACGCGTACGGTTCGCCCAGCGTTGCGATCAGGTGCTGGTGCATCGCGTGCGAGAGCCCATCGGCCGTGCCCATCTCCTGAGAGATGTTCACGCCGATCCGCTTCGGATCACGCGCACGCACGAACTGCAACAGCATCGACGACGGCCCGACGATGTCGTAGGCGCCTGACTGCTGAAGCATGTAACCAGAGGGACCCAGCGCGGCTCGTTCGATTCTCGCAGTGCCTCGATCGGTGAAGACGTAGTAGCCCACCCCGGTCACGTACCCACGGCCGAGGTCTTCCCACAGCGGGTCTGTGTGGTTCTCCTTCACCGCCACGATCCACATGTCGATGCCGTGCGCCCGCATCGCCTTCGGCAGGATCTGCTCGAACTTGTCGAGACGAATCTGCCGCTGCAGCTCCCACCGCCGCCGGGCCTCCTGGGCGGACAGGGATGAACCGGCAACGACGACGATCAGCATCAGCAGCAGGGGCCGTACGAATAAGGAAGGTCGCATCGTGGCAGCATTCTAAGGCTTTCCAGCGTCGCCGCCCAAGGCTCTTGAACCATCGGCGCGCGTAGTAGACACTTATCCCCGCCATGACCTGTGGGCCCCTACGACTCCTCGCGACCTTCACGGTTGCCGCTGCCACAGTCAGCGCGTGCGGCGGTTCGTCTTCGGTCGAACCCGCCGCTGAACCGGCGCCCGTGCCGACGGTGTTTGTCGCCCGCGCGTTGCGCGACATCATCGTGCCACGAACGCCGGAGCGGGTCTCGCGCGGCAAGTACCTCACCGAGGGCCTGCTTCAGTGTTTTGTCTGCCACTCCGAGCGAGATTGGACCAAGCCGGGCGCTCCGCCAATTCCGGCCACGAAGGGCGCGGGCGCGGTCTGGCCTGGCCGGCCCTGGCTTGTGGCGGCCAACCTGACGCCGGACACTGAAACGGGCATCGGCCGCTGGACCGACGACATGCTGCTGCGCGCCATTCGCGAGGGCATCGGCCACGACGGCCGCACGCTGCATCCGCAAATGTGGTCCTCGTCGTTCCGCGCACTGTCGGACCCGGACGCCGAAGCGGTTGTGGCCTACCTGCGATCGCTGAAGCCCATTCGCCGCGCTCTGGCGCAGACGACCATTCCAGCAGATGAAGCGACAGGCCTCGCCGTACCAGAGCCGCTGATGGCACCGGTGCCTCCTGTGACATCGCACGACGTCGTCCAGAAGGGCCGACACCTTGCGCTGCTGGCCGACTGTGCGGGTTGCCACACGTCCTGGTACACCCCGAAGAATCCCGGCCTGTTTGGCGGTGGCAACCTGGTCACACGGGCCGAGCGCACCTCGTACAGTTCCAACCTCACGAGTGATCCGTCTGGGCTGGCGCACTATGACGAGAACATCTTCCGCGAGGTCATGCGCACGGGTCGCGCGAAAGGGCGGGAACTGAGTTCGATCATGCCGTGGACCGTGTTCAAGAACCTCAGCGACGACGACCTGAACGCGATCTTTGCGTATCTGCGCGCGGTGACGCCCGCCAAACACGTGATCGACAATATCGATGCGCCGTCCGCGTGCGCCATCTGCGGCGGGGTGCACCCGCTTGGCAAATACAATCGACCGCGGGAACGGATGCTCATTGACTATCCGCTGCCGCTGGTCGCGGACACGGTGGGGATATATCGCTTCGATGACGGCTTTCGCCTCACCATGGCGATTGAGCAGGGGAAGTTCCGCCTCAAGTTCAACGACGGCAAGAGTTGCAACCTGGTCACTGAGAATCGAGACACCTTCTTCTGCGAAGGTGATATCGACCACTTCGAGTTCATTCGCGACGGCCGCGGTGCCGTGACACACGTCTTGAACAACCGGACGGATATCGGCATTCGCATGACGAATCGATAGTTGATGACCTGCCCCAACTGCCGTGCAGGGATGACGTCGGTCACGCTCGAGGGCCACTACGGACGTCCTGTGCCCATCGACTATTGCGAATCGTGTCAGGCATTCTGGTTCGATGGACACGAAAGCCTGCAACTGTCGCCAGCCTCGGTCCTGCGCCTGTTTCGTATTGTGGGTGACGCCGGTGGTCGCGCCCGGGCGCCGCTGTCGAACCTTGCGGCATGCCCACGGTGTCATCGGCCGCTGCTGGTTACACACGACCAGCAACGCCAGTCGACATTCGACTACCGCCGTTGCCCCGAGGAACATGGCCGCCTGATCACCTTCTTCAACTTTCTGCGGGAGAAGGACTTCATCCGGCCGATGTCCAGCGCGCAGCTCGACGAACTTCGCAAGAACCTGCAGACGGTGAACTGCTCGAATTGTGGGGCGCCAATCGATCTGGCAACGGCCACCGTGTGTGCCCATTGCGGGTCGCCACTGTCGATTCTGGATGTGGGTCAGGCAGAGGCGTTGGTGGCCAGGCTTCGCGGAGCGTCCGATCAGGCCCGCACGGTCGACCCTGCGTTGCCGCTGAATCGCGAGCGGGCCAAACGCGATGTAGAAGCCGCGTTTGCCGCCTTCGAACGGCAGCCGGGCTGGTACGGTACGGCGTCAAGCCAGGGACTCGTGAATGCGGCGATCGGCGCCTTCACACGCTGGCTGCAATAGAAGACGTAAAGGCCTATCGCCGCAGGTCGAACAGCGCCATCTCCTTCAGATTGCGCACGAGCAGCCGACCGTCGGAGAACGCCGGGTGGTTCCATGTCTTGCCATCGAGCACCGGGAATCGTGTGACTTCCACGTGCCGCTCCGGGGTGGCGCGCACGAGGGCCAGATCCCCGTCTTCGGTCAGCACAATGATGTGGCCACTGGCCAGCGCGATCTGGCCGTAGCCATAGCGGCCGCCTTTCCATTTCACGGTGCCTGTCTCAACATCGAGGCACGCGAGGATGCTTTCATCGAGCCCGTAGATGTGACCTTCGAAGAGCACCGAGCTGCTGAACTGGTTCTTCATCCGGTTGTTCTTCCAGACTTCGCGAACGGTACCCTGTCCACCGGCCATCGTGACCTCGATGACGGCCGCGCCTTTGTCGTAGCCCGAGGACACGAACACCCGGTTGCGCCCAATCACGATGGGCTGTCCCGCGTTGACGTCGTACATCGTGACCCACGGATATTCCCAGAGCACCGACCCGTCAGCGGTGGCAAGCCCCATGAGGCGCGCGGCACTCACTACAAGAATCTGGCGCACGTCATCGATGGTGACGAGCATCGGCGACGCATACGCCTGGCGATCGCTCAGCGCAGACCAAAGGGGCTTACCGGTGCGATGGTCATACGCCGCCACACTATGGTTCCTGGTCCCACCGGGTAGGACGACAAGCGCGTCGTCAACGATGAGCGGCGATGCGGACATGCCCCACTGCACATTGGTCGCGCCCGCGTCGGTGAGCATGTTCGTGCGCCAGATCATGCGGCCGGTGGACGCGTCGAGCGCGCGCAGTTCGCCTTGCGCGCCTTGCGCGTAGACGAACCCATCGAAGTACGTGGGCGTGGCGCGCGGGCCGTCGCCCCCCATGAACTCTTTGAACTCGGCAGACCACTTGGAGGTCCACCGCTCGCGCCCGGTGGCCACGTCGTAGGCGGCCACCACTTCCTGGTTCCCGCGTTGCTCAATGGTGAACGCGAGGTCCAGTCCGTTGACCCTCGCCGTGACGAAGGACGCATATCCGCCGCCGACAGGCTGTTTCCAGACTGGTGTCAGCGTGCCGTTGGGCCAGGACGTCTGAATCGGGCGGGCCGTGTAGTGGCCGTCGCGGGCCGGGCCCCGAAAGTCGGACCAGTCGGGCGCCGCCGTTGTGGCCGACCTGACCGGTGAATCGGGCGTCGCCACGTCTGGTGCCGCCGGAGCGACGGCTCCTGCCGGCGTCGCCGGGGCCTGAGCGACGCGATGGCGTTCGATGGCCCGGGCCTGCGCCAGGGCCGGCGTGACAAAAGCGAGTCGCGGAGTGCCGCCACCGTAGACCACCACGCGGAGGCCGAAGAACTGGTACAGCACGGCGCCCGTGACGCTGATCAGCGCGGCCGCGATGCCGACCACCCTGAGGATTCGCATGCGTGTGAACATCGGCCTGAGCGTACTACGGGAAAACCCGTGGGCTACACTGGTACGAGCGCGGAGGGATGGCCGAGTGGTTGAAGGCGGCGGTCTTGAAAACCGTTGTGCGGGAAACCGTACCGGGGGTTCGAATCCCTCTCCCTCCGCCATCCTTCGCGAAGCGCTCGCTATTTATCCGCCGTCACCAGGAGCGAAGCGACTGTCAGGCGAAGGCGGCCGGCTCCGCCTCGCCGGGCTTCAAGGAAGGCTATACGCTCGCCACTCCCATGCCCATGCACACTGGTTCACGCCTTGGTCCCTATCACATCGTCGCGCCCATCGGTGCCGGCGGAATGGGTGAGGTATACCGCGCGCGCGATACCAAGCTCAATCGTGACGTGGCCATCAAGGTACTGCCGGCGCACCTGGCGGCAGACGATGCGGCGCGCGCGCGCTTTGAGCGCGAGGCGCAGGCCGTGGCCGCCCTGTCGCACCCCAACATCCTGGCGCTGCACGATTTCGGATCCGATCAGGGCATTGCGTACGCCGTCACCGAACTGCTCGAAGGCAGCACATTGCGTGAGCGCATGGTCTCAAGCCCGCTGCCGCCGCGCAAGGCTGTCGAGTATGGCCTGCAGATCGTGCGCGGCATCGCCGCCGCGCACCAGAAGGGCATCATCCACCGCGACCTGAAGCCCGAGAACATCTTCATTACCAACGACGGCGTCGTGAAGATTCTCGACTTCGGTCTCGCCAAGACAGGCGGAAGTGGGACGTCAGGCGGCCCGGATGTGGGCGAGACGCAGATTGCATCAGGCACCATGCCGGGCACGGTGCTCGGCACCGTCGGCTACATGTCGCCTGAACAAGTGCGCGGACAGGCCCTTGACCACCGCACGGACATCTTCTCGTTCGGCGCTGTCCTCTACGAGATGCTGACCGGCCGGCGCGCGTTCCGCGGTGATTCGCATGTGGAAACGATGAACGCGATCCTCAAGGAGGATCCGCCGGAGTTCAGTGAGATTAATCCGAATCTGCCAGGCTCGCTCGATCGCATCATCCGCCGTTGCGTCGAGAAGATGCCCAACGACCGGTTTCACTCTGCGCACGACCTGGGTATTTCACTCGAAGCGATCTCGGGGGGATCGTCGCAGAGCTCCTCATCGATCAGTGCAATCTCCGGCGTAGGCCTGGTGCCGGCCGCAACGGCGAAGCGCGGGATCTCTCCACTGGTCGCCGTCGCCGCCGTCGTCATCGCAGTGGCCGGATCCCTGTTCGCGGGACGAGCGCTGTGGAGCGCTGGGCCTTCAATGGTCGCTGATTTCGCAAGGCTGACATACCGGCGTGGACCCGTCTTGTCCGCCCGCACGGGCATCAGCGGCTACGCGCGACCCGGGACGCTGGCACGCGCGCCGCTGTCGGGCGGCGCGTCCCGAGACGTCCTCGAGGGCGTGCAGGATGCCGACTGGCTGCCCGACGGCTCCGACCTTGTGGTGTCGCATCTGGTCAATGGCAAGTATCAGCTGGAGTTCCCGATCGGCAAGGTCATCTACGAGACCACCGGATGGATCAGCCATGTGCGCGTCTCACCCGACGGCCAACGAGTGGCGTTTCTTGATCAACCAATCGTTGGCGATGACCGAGGCAGTCCGGCCGTGATTGATGCGTCGGGCAAGAAGCAGAACTTCCCCGTCGAGTGCGAGAGCACGCAGGGCATTGCGTGGACCCCGTCCGGGAAGGAAGTATGGTTCACGTGCGCGTCGAAGGGATTGTGGCGCGCGTTGCTGGCCGCAACGCTCGATGGCCGAGTGCGCTCGGTGCTGCAGGTGCCGGGCAGCCTTTTTCTGGCGGATATCGGCGCGGACGGCGCCGTGCTGCTGACCCACGACAACGCGCGCCGCGGCATGGTGGGGCTGGCGCCCGGCGAGACCACGGAGCAGGATCTGTCGTGGCTCGATTGGTCGCAACCAGCGATGTTATCCGACGATGGACGGACATTGCTCTTTACCGAGGAGGGCGAGGGGGGCGGCGCCGGCTACGGCGTGTTTCTTCGGAAGACCGATGGATCGCCGGCCTTGCGGCTGGCGACAGGCGAAGGGCTGGCGCTTTCGCAGGACGGCCGCTGGGTGATCACGCAGAAGCTCGATCCGTCACCGGCACAGTTATGGCTCACCCCGACCGGCGCAGGCCAGGCACGTGCATTGACCAACGATGACTTCACGCATGTGAACGCGCGATTCCATCCGGACGGCAAACGTTTTGTCTTCGTGGGATTCAAACCGAACGAGTCACCGCGAACCTGGATTCAGGCGATCGATGGCGGCGCGCCAGCGCCGGTCACTCCGGAGGGTGTTGCGGGTCTGCTCGTCACACCTGATGGCACGAAGATCCTCGCGCGTGACAAGGACGGGCAACGCAAGCTCTTTCCGATCGATCCAAAGACCGGGGCCCCCGTGTCCGTGCCGGTCCTTGAGCCTGCCGATGCCATAATTCGCTTCACCGCCGACGGCCGCAGCATCATGGCCCGTCGCGCCGCCGGCGGCGGTGCCGTGCAGGTCTTCAAGATCGACTTCGCCACTGGCGCTCGCACGCCAGTGCGCACGATCTCTCCTTTGGTGGAATCGGTCGGCCAGGGCGGCATCGGTCAACTCCTGATGAACGGCGACGGCAGCGCGTACGTGTACGGCTATGGCGTCACGCACTCCGACCTGTTTCTGGTGAAGGGATTGAAGTAGGGCGCTACCGCTTCTTCTCGAGTGCGGCGCGCCAGTTCCTGACGATGGTGATGGCACCTGGGCCAGAGCGCTCAGGGACAATCGCCAGAAACCGCTGCCGGTCAGGCATCGCGTCCATCCAGACGATATTGGGCGGAAGTGTGGCGAGTTGTATGGGCGTCCCGGGTCGCAGTGTGTCGCCGGGCTCGAGGTCTGCGCGCCAGAGGCTGCGCACATGGTCGTCAAGAAACAACAGACGCCGTCCGTCGCGCGTCCGCCACGCAAGCGAGCCGCCCTCCTGCGAGACCTGCACTTTGTGGCCCGGTGCGGGGAACGACTGCACATAGACTTCGAAGCGGCCGGTCACGTCGGACGTGTACGCCAGCCAGCGCCCGTCCGGGGACGGCGGCCCGCCATTGTCGCGCGTTGGTCCACGCAGATAGGGGGTGAGGTTCCCTTTGCCCGATGCGGGCAGCAGCCAGATGTTCTGTGCGGAACCAGCGTCGAGCTGGGTGACCTGGATCCACTGGTCGTCGGGTGACCACCCGCTCGGGCCCTTGAACGGCACCTCGCTGCGAAAGAAGGCCGACTCCGGCGCGGGGTCGGCAACCGACTTCATGAAGAGATCCTGAAACCCGTCCCGGTCAGACGAGAAGATGACGCGCGTGCCATCTGGCGACCAGATCGGTGTGTCGTTCCGACCGTGGCCGGACGAGAGAGGCAATGCGCCGCCGCGCGACAGGTCCACGAGCCAGATGCTCGATTCAGACGGAGACGTAGAGCGGACGAGCGCCGCGTACATGCCGTCCGGCGAAATGGTGGCCGTTTCGTAGTGACCGGGCGGTACATTGAGCGTGCCCGTGATGCGGCCGGTGGCATCCATCCACATCGGCGTGGTGTTTGTGGACGGCGCCGAGAAATACGCGAGTGATCCCGACAGAGAAACGGACGCCGATCGGCCCGCCGTAAAGGAGAACTGCGGATCAAGAATATTGGTCGGTTCGTCGTCCTGTGACACCGGGTCGCCTGTGAGCTTCAGCGTCTTCGGGTCAAACGGCTGCGCGACCAGCACGCCCTCCCGCGCGTAGAGAAGCCAACCAGGGTCCGCGTACACCGGCGCACCTTCCATCGATCCCACAAGGGTCCGCGTCTCGTCCTTCAGCGAACCCGCAAAGATATCGAACTTGCCGTTCTTGCCAGGAAGCGAGGCATAAAGAAAGTGCTCGCCGTCAGGTAGAAACACCGGGAAGCGGTGACCGAATTCCTTCCGTGACGCATCGAGCTTTGTCGCGGGTGCAACCGTTCCACCACTGGCCGACACGCGAGAGAGCGGTCCGCCGGCGTCGGCCGCAAAGACGATCACGTTCGATGGGCTCCAGGTCGCGCCGCGCGCGCCAGGCGCCTCGCCCAGAACCTCCGGACGTCCGCCCGAGGCGGCGATGGTTTTCAGTTTAGTGCTGGTGAAGAATCCAATGCGCCGGCTGTCGGGCGACCAGAAAGGCAGCGCCGCGCCATCACCACCCTCGAGACGACGCGCGGACATCGAATCGAGCGACCGGACCCAGAGCTGAGACTCCGACTGGGTCGCGCTGCCGACGACAAACGCGACCATCGTGCCGTCTGGCGAAATGGCCACGCCATTCGAATCGGGATAGAGGGCCGCGCCCGCGGGAGCGAGGACGGACAGGCGCAGGACCTCGGCACTGCCGGCGGCCCCTGCCGACGGCCACAACAGCGCGGCTACTCCCGCTGTCAGCACCACGCCGCCGAGCGCGGGCCAGACGCGCGCCCACACGGACGGGCGGACCGGCGTCAGCGCCGGCGGGCTGACGGCGCCGTCCAACTCGATCCGCGCATCGCCAATGTCGCGCAGCCGCTGTCGCGGATCCTTGACGAGACACCGCGCCAGGAGCGCGCGCACATGCGGCGGCGTGTCCGCCGGAAGCGCCTTGAGTTCCGGATCGCGCGTGAGCACGGCCGCAAGCACGTCCGAGACTTCTTCGCCGGCGAACGCGCGTTGGCCGGTCAGCATTTCGTAGAGGACAACACCGAATGCCCAAATGTCCGCACGGCGATCGACCGATTTCCCGCGCGCTTGCTCCGGCGCCATGTAGGCCGCCGTACCGATGATCGTGCCCATCTGAGTTGCACGGGCCGTGAGCGTCGGAGAGTTGGAGATGTTCGTGCCTGATGTCCCGGCCGGATCCATCGCCTTGGCGAGCCCGAAGTCGAGCACCTTCACTGTGCCGTCGGCGCGCACCTTTACGTTGGCCGGCTTCAAATCGCGATGGACGATGCCTTGTTCGTGAGCGGCCTCAAGCGCGTCGGCGATCTGGCGCGCGATGGGCAGGGCGTCGGAGAGTGGGACCGGCCCTCGTGCGATCTGCGCGGACAAGTCTTCGCCTTCAACGAGTTCCATCACCAGCGCGCGCACGCCAGCCTGCCCTGGGCCTGTTGAAGGGGCTTCTTCGAGGCCGTGGATGTGCGCGATGTTGGGGTGATTCAACGCCGCCAGCGTCTGCGCTTCGCGCGTGAATCGCGCGAGTCGCTCGGGATCATCCGCGAACAGATCCGGCAGCACTTTGATCGCCACGTCGCGATTGAGCTTCGTATCGCGGGCGCGGTACACCTCACCCATCCCTCCCGCACCAAGCGGACCGACGATCTCATAGGGGCCGAGGCGAGCACCTGGGATCAGGGGCATGCGGACGAGGCGATTATAGCCGCCGGGCGTCATCTGCGCTTCGCGCCTGATCCGACCCGGGGCCGATCACCTGGCGCTACGGCTTCCGTGAGAGTCCGGCCATCCAGTTAAGGACACCGACGAGCGGTGATGCACCGGGCGCCACGATCGACGAGATCACGAGGAACCGCTGGCCGTCCGCTGATGCAGCATAGGTGTTTCTGAGCACGCGACCCAGTTCGGCGTTGGTGGCGAACAGTGCCTGCGCGGCGCCCACGTGGAGGCTGGCACCGCTCGGGTGCACGTCCACCGACATCAGCGTGTTGTCGGGCGCCAGGTAGAAGATTTCGTTGCCATCGCGCCGCCATTCCGGGGCATCACCGCCGGCCGTCGAGATCGGGATTTTCGTCGCGCCGTCGGAGAACGACCGGACGTACACCTGCGCGGTCTGCGCCTCGTCCGACACGTAGGCGACCCACCGGCCATCGGGCGAGAACCGCGCCCGGGATTCATTGAAAGGCGACGCGATCAATGCCCTGGAAGACTTCTGCTCGACGTCGTAGACCCACACGTCCTGTCGCGTTGCCCCGCCGGAAGCCATGTAGAGCAGGTATCTGCCGTCGCGCGACCAATCCGTCGGAAACGACCGCCCCTCCACCAGTTTCTCTTCCGCCCCGGTGCCATTCGCGCTTTTCACCCAGATCCCTGGTCGCTGTTGCTGATCGGACGCGAACGCGATGCGGCGCCCGTCGGGCGACCACGTGGCCGTACTCTCGAACCCCGGTGCCGATGTCAGGCGCGAAAAGGCACTGCGTGCCAGGTTCACGGTCCAGAGGTCGGTCGCCCCGCGGGCGCCGTCGCGTTTCTCAACAACCAGGTTCGTGCCGTCAAGTGAGAGCGCGGAGTCGTAGTACACGTCAGGGTCGCCGACGGTGCCGACCGGCCGACCTGCGCGGTTGAACCACGTCATCTGGGTGCTGCGGTACTTGCCGGTGGTATACACAAGCATGCCGGCCGAGGCAGAGGCGAGAGGCGCTCCAGAGAACCAGAAGTAGTCCACGTTGTCGTCGTCGACGACGGCGACCGGGCGGCCTTCGAGCGCCAGCGAATCGGCGTTGAAGGCCTGAGCCAGCAGTCTCGATGGCAGGTCGCGCACATAGATGAAGTAGTGTCCAGCGACGATGGCCGCCGACTCGGACTCGAACAGTGCCTTCGGCGGCGCGCCGTCGAGCGACCCGAGTTGAATCATTCGTGTGGTCGTGCCGAGACTCCACGGCATGAAAATGAAGTGCCGGCCATCGGGCAGGAACTGCGGCCAGCGGTGAGCCTCTTCATGATGGGCCGCATCGAGGGTCGTCGCGGGCTTCGCGTCGCCGCCCCTGGCGTTGACGCGCAGGAGCGGTGTTCGCTCGTCCGGTGAGAAGAGAATCGTCCCGTCGGGTCCCCACGCGCCGCCGTAGCAGGACGGAGCGCTCGCGATCTCTTCGACCTTCTCCGAAGACAACTCTATCGTCTTCAGCTTTCCGCCGGCGCAGAAGCCGAGCGACTGCCCGTCCGGCGCCCAGAACAGGCTCCCCGCTCGCGCCCCCAGGGTGCCCTTGATCGATTGCGCATCCATCGCATCCAGGCGGCGGACCGCAATCGTCTCGCCCGTCCGGCCCTCGGAGACGAACGCGATCCGACTGCCGTCAGGTGAGACGGACGGCGATGTCAGCGTCGAGTCCCGCATCGGCAGCGTCGGAGAAAAGACGACTGGCGACGCGGATGTGGAGGCCGCAGACCATGGCCACAGGGACAGTGCAGCGAGCGCGAGACCCAGCAGCGCGACGAGCACCCACGCCATGGACTCACGCCGAGGGACCGGCGGTCTGGCCGCGGTCTCAAGGCTGACTGGTGCAACGCCCGAGCCGCTCGCGTCGCCGACAGCCTGCAGTGCGAACGCGAAATCCCTCGCCGACTGAAAACGATTCCCCGGGTCCTTTTCCAGCGCGTGACGGACGATGCGGGAGATGGCCGGTGGAAGGCTGGCCGTGACCGCCTCGGGTGGATCCTCGCGCAGAATCGCGGTCATCGTCTCGGCCGCGGTTGGCCGCGAGAACGCGCGCTGACCCGACGCCAGCTCATGGAGCACCGCGCCGAGCGCAAATAAATCCGCGCGCGGATCGACGGCCTCGCCGCGGACCTGCTCGGGTGCCATGTACCCGACGGTGCCCAGCACCGTGCCCGCGTCGGTCGCCGCCAAGGTCTGCTGCTCGGCCGATCCCATGGCCGGCGTCGATTGCTTCGCGAGACCGAAGTCGAGGATCTTCACCTGTCCGTCACGGAGGAGCACGAGGTTCTCGGGCTTCAGATCACGATGCACGATGCCGCGATCGTGCGCGGCGGCCAGACCGCGTGCGACCTGCATCGCAATATCGGCGCTCTTGCGCGCCGAGAGCGGTCCGTTCGCGAGGCACGCCCGGAGCGTGTCGCCGTCGAGCAGTTCGGTGATCAGATAGGTGGCGCGAACCATGCTCTGGCTCGGGCCGGGGACATCGGCGCTGCCGATGTCATAGACCGAGACGATGTTTGGATGGTTGATGGCGGCGACCGCGCGCGCCTCGCGGTCGAATCGCGCCAGCCGATCCGGATCGGCGGCGAAGATCGGCGGCAGGACCTTGACCGCCACCTCGCGACCGAGTCGCGTATCGCGGGCCCGATAGACCACGCCCATCGCGCCGGCCCCGACGTACCCGACGATCTCGTATGGACCGAGTTTCGTGCCGACCATCAGCTCCATGGGCGGGCCGAGTGTATCAAGACTCGCAAATCGGCGTGGCTGAAGCAGTCCGAGACGTGGTCAATATGCAGTATGGTTGACGCCGAACTGGCGGCCATCCGGGACGCGCGCCGCGCCAGCGGACGCCGGCGCGTGTCGTGACCGTCCACATCGATACATCCGCCCTCATCGACGCACTGACCGGTCCGCGCCGATCCCTCACGCGACTGGTGACGATTTCACAAGCCTGGTGCTGTACGAGTGGCTCAGGGGCCCGCGCACACTCTACGGCAAGGCCACGCGGCCGCGAAATCAACCTCGCCATCGCCGCGTGCGCCATCAGCCGCGATGCCACGCTGTGGACCCTACCAGATCTTGACGCGCTTGGCCGGCTCTCTGAAGAGCTTGTCGCCGGCCTTCACGCCAAACGCGTCGTAGAAACCCGGAATGTTGCCAAGCGGGGCGTTCGCGCGAAACTCCGCCGGCGCGTGTGGATCGGCCATCACCTGCTGCCGCAAGTACTGCTCGCGCGCCTTCAATCGCCAGGCCTGCGCCCAGCCCAGGAACACGCGCTGGTCGCCCGTGAAACCGTCCAGCACCGGCGACGCCTTTCCTTTGAGCGACAGCTTCCATGCCTTGTAGGCAATCGACAGCCCGCCCAGGTCTCCGATGTTTTCGCCGAGCGTCAGCTCGCCGTTCACCATCAGGCCCGGGGCAGGACTCAGCACATTGAATTGCTCGACCAGCAGTTTCGTGCGCTTCTGGAACTCGGCTTCGTCGGCCGGTGTCCACCAGTCGCGCAGGGCGCCGGTGCCGTCAAAGCGCCGGCCCTGATCGTCAAACCCGTGCCCGATCTCATGGCCAATCACCGCACCGATCGCGCCGTAGTTCACGGCGTCATCGGCGTCGAAATCAAAAAACGGCGCCTGCAGGATGGCCGCCGGAAACACGATCTCGTTCTTGACGGGGTTGTAATACGCGTTGACCGTCTGGGGAGACATCAGCCATTCCTCGTGATCGACGGGACGCCAGAGCTTGCCCACTTGGTACCGGTGCTCCACCTGCGCGGCGCGCTCCATGTTGCCCAACAGGTCGTCAGCGGCGACCGAGAGTGACGAGTAGTCGCGCCACTGATTCGGATAGCCAATCTTTGCCCTGAACTTCGACAGCTTCTCCAGCGCCTCCTTCTTGGTCGCTGGCGTCATCCAGTCAAGGTCGTTGATCGATTGCCGATAAGCCTCGATCAGATTGGCAATCATCACGTCCATGCGCGCCTTGGCCGTGGCCGGGAAATGTTTCGCGACATACAACTGGCCGAGCGCTTCGCCCATCGATCCGTTGACCGCCTGCACGCCGCGCTTCCACCGCTGCCGCTGCTCCTGCTGCCCGCTCAACGCCTTGCCGAAAAACTCAAACCGCGCGTCAACAAACGGCTGGCTCAGGTAGGGGCCGGCCGTCGTAATGTACTGCGCCGTCAGCCAGGCCTTCCAGCTGGCCATTGGCACGATCGGCACCATCGCCGCGAAACTCTTGAAGAAAGACGGCTGGCCGATCACCATCTCAGGCGTCTTGTCGATGCCCTGTGCGGTGGCCCACCCGATCCAGTCGAAGCCCGGCATGTCTACGGGCAACTTCGCCGTGGCCACCTTGTTGTAGGTCTTGACGGCATCCCGGCTCTCCACCTGCGTCCACTGAATCTTCGCGAGATCCGTTTCGAGCGCCATCACGGACTTCGCCGCCTCCGCCGCGTCTGCCCGACCAGCCAACGTGAAGATCTTCTCGAGATACGCAACGAACTTGCCGCGAATCTCCACAAACTGCGGCTCGTTCAGCAGGTAATAGTCCCGGTCGGGCAGCGTGGTGCCGCCCTGGCCCAGATAGAGCGCCACCTTTGTCGGGTCGCCCGCGTCGGCATCAATGAAACCGCCCACCGGACCCGGCACACCGACAATCGACAGCTCGCCGATGACGCGCGCCAACTCGGCCGGCGTCGTGATCGCATCAATTCGCCCAAGCGTGGGATTGAGCGGCTCCGCGCCAAGCCGGTTGATGCGCGCTTCATTCGTGAAGCTCCCATACAGGTCGCCCACCTGCTGTGCCACGCTGCCGGGCTTGCGATTCGGATTGCCAGACAACTCTTCGATCAGCGCGTACAGGTCGGCTTCGGCCTTGTCCGAGAGCAGAATAAACGTACCAGTGACCGGACGGTCGGCAGGGATCTCGGTGTTCTTGAGCCAGGTGCCATTCACGAACCGGAACAGGTCGTCCTGTGGACGCACGCTCCTGTCGAAAGCGTTCAGGTCGAGGCCAGACTTCAGCGCGGGCTGCCGCGCGGCCACCGCCGAAGCGGCACATGCCAGCCCGGCAACAATCACAAAACGGCGGATATCCATGCCGTCGATCTTATCCGACGAACCGCACCCGCACCTCGCGCGCGCCGTGGCCGGAGACAGCCAGCACCGTGAACTCAAAACGGTCGTATTCGACCACGTCTCCCACCGCGGGTGGGCGATCCAGCAACGCCATCACCAACCCGCTGACGCTGTCCACTTCGTCGTGCTGAAGCTCCCTGTTGAAGTGCTGGCCCACTTCGTCCAGCCGGAGCGTCCCGGACACGTTCACCGCTCCATCCGCCAGCACGACCAGTCGAGGCGCCTGCGGCGTGCCCTCGTCGAGTTCGCCCACAACCTCTTCGGCCAGGTCTTCCAGGCTCAGCACTCCGGCCGTGCCCCCGTGTTCATCAATCACCACCGCCATATGCGCCCGCGTCCGCTCCATCGTCGTCAACACGGCGTCGAGCGACGACGTTTCGGGCACCACAGGCAGCGGACGAACATCGGCCGCGGCAATGTGTTCGTTGGAGATGAGGCGCCGCAGCAGGTCTTTCACGTGGAGCATGCCCACGATGTGATCGAGATCGCCGTCGTAGACCGGGTACCGGGTGTGACGGTGGGTCAGGAGCAGGCGACGAAGGTCGTCCGACGAAGCACCGACCGGAATGCCCACCACTCGCACGCGCGGCACCATCGCCTCGCCTGCCGTCAGGTCTCCGAATTCAAAGAGTTCGCGCATAAGCCGGCCCGACTCCGAACGCAACGCGCCACCGGCCTCACTCTCTTCGACGATGAGCTGCAGTTCTTCGGGCGAGTAGGACTCTTCGTGTGTGTCCTTCTGCCGGCGGATGCCCACCAGTCGCAGGCACAGCGCGCCGATGCCGTCGAGGCCGACCACGATCGGGTACAACGCGAAGAGCAGCACGCGCATCGGCCAGAACACGGCGCGCGCCGTGGCTTCGGCGCGGCTGAGGGCCAGGCCTTTCGGAATCATCTCGCCCAGGAAGATGTGCAGGTATGTGAGCAGTGTGATGGCGACCAGGCTCGCGGCCGTGTGCGACGTGATGAAGCTGGCCCCTCCCACCAGACGATCGAGCCGGGGTTCAAGCCACACCGCGAGGGTATGCTCACCGTACATGCCCAGACCGAGGCTGGCCACGCTGATGCCGAACTGCGCTGTGGCGATGAACCGATCGCGCTGGCGCGGCGATGACAACAGCGCGAGCAAACGTACTGAAAGTCCCTCGCCTGCGCTCGCACGGTGTTCCACCACCGTGCGCGGCACCGCAACGATCGCAAACTCCGCCGCCACGAACAGGGCATTCGCCAGCAGGAGGAGCAGGACGATGAGGACGACGGTCACGGGCGCGCCTCTTCCACGCGAGTCGGCCCGGTGACGAGGAAGGCGCCGATCACATCCTGAATCGTGAGCAACCCGATGGCTGTGTTCGTGGCATCGGTGACCACCGCCTGATGGACGCGCTTGTCGCGCAGCAAGGCAATCACACGGTCGGCCGCCAGGTCGTGTGCCACGTGGACCACGGGCCGGATGAGCCGTTCGAGCGGAGAGCCCACGCCGTCGATCACGTACTGGTAGACCAGGTCCTTCACACGCAAGGTGCCGATGATCTGGTCGGGTGACCCGCGATAGACGGGGATGCGGCTGAACGGGCTGGCGGCCACCACGCGCACCAGGTCTGTCCACGGCGTGTCCACAGGCAGCATCGTCAGTTTGGTCAGCGGCACCATCAGGTCGCGCGCGCTGCGCAAACCAAGACGAAGCGCGCGGCGCAACCGCTTGTGCTCATCGGGTTCAAGCAAGCCGCCGTCGCGACTTTCCACAATCAGCAGCTCGATTTCGTCGGGCGAGTGGATGTGACGGTGGGGTGACGCTTCGACGCCGAAGAGACGCAGGACGCCCGTGGCAGATCCGTTGAGCAGGCCGATGAACGGCCGGAAGACCGCGAGCGACCAGCGCATGGGCAGGACCGTGGCCAGGGCGACCTGGGTGGGAAACTGCAGCGCGAGTGACTTCGGAATCAGTTCGCCGAGCACGACCTGGACCGCCGTCAGCACGATCAGCACACCGATGGCGGCTGAGGACACGGACGTTCTGGGATCGAGTGAAAACCACCCCGCCAGATGGGGCGCCAGCCAGACCGCGACCGTGGCCTGCGCATACGCGCCAAGGATCAGGCTCGAGAGGGTGATGCCGATTTGCGAGACAGCGACATACCGGTCGAGGCTGGCCGGATCGTTGATGAACGGCATCAGGCTGCGCGCCAGCCAGTTGCCATCTTCGCTCAACCGTTTCACGCGGCTGCGTCGGACGCCGACTGCGCCAAACTCGGCGGCGACGTACAGGGCGTTGATCAGGATGAGGACGAAAATGACCGCCCACACGGTCAGGGACATGAGCCACTAGTGTATCCGGGGTCTGCCGCCTTGCGGGGTCTCGGTCAGTTTGGTAGGCTGGGCAACCATTTCAAGTCTCGATTCGGCGAACCGGGCGACTCTCACAGACCGCGTGGTGCCTTTTACCGCGGCGGATGGACTCGTGTGCAATCTCATCAATGTCCGCGGGGAGGCCGCGCCGCACCGGGGGCCGGTGGTCCTGGTGCATGGCGCGGGGGTTCGCGCCAACATCTTCCGCGCGCCGGTAGACACCACCCTTGTCGATGCGCTCGTGGCACACGGGTACGACGTATGGCTCGAGAATTGGCGCGCCAGTATCGACCTGCCGCCCACAAACTGGAATCTCGATCAGGCGGCGGTGTTCGACCATCCCAAGGCGGTGGAGACCATTGTTCGCGAGACCGGAAGCGCTCAGGTGAAAGCCGTCATTCATTGCCAGGGGTCCACCAGCTTCATGATGTCGGCCGTGGCTGGTCTGCTTCCGCAGGTCAGCACCATCGTCACCAACGCCGTCTCGCTGCATCCGGTTGTGCCCGCCTTGTCGAAGTTGAAACTGCTCGCGGCCGTCCCGATCGTCGGTTTGATGACCGATCACTTGAATCCGCAGTGGGGCCTGCATGCGCCGACGACCGCGGCGCGCCTGGTGTCGGCGCTGGTGAACCTGACCCATCACGAATGCGACAACGCCGTGTGCAAGCAGGTCAGCTTCACGTATGGCTCGGGTTTTCCGGCGCTGTGGCGTCATGAAAACCTGAATGCGCACACCCACGAGTGGCTGAAGCAGGAGTTCGCACGTGTGCCGCTGACGTTTTTCCGTCAAATCACGAAGTGTGTGGCCCAGGGCCATCTGATCTCCGTGGATCGACGGCCGGAACTGCCCGCGAGTTTTGTGGCCGGGCCGCCGAAGACGACCGCCCGGATCGCCTTTTTCGCGGGCGCGAAGAATCGGTGCTTCCTGCCCGAGAGCCAGGAGCGTACGTACGAGTACTTCGTCGGGCATCGCCGGAGCGAATACTCGATGCACGTGCTGCCGACTTACGGGCACCTCGATGTCTTCATGGGGAAGGACGCAGCCCGCGAGGTGTTCCCGACGATCGTTGCGGAGCTGGACAAAAGCCACTGAAAGGCTGACCTGTGGGTAAACCAACAAGGCTCGCGCGCCACAACGGCCGTTATGCCCTCGTGGACGGCATCCCGTTTCACCTGCCGGTCAACTGCGACAAGTCGCCGGCGCTGATTGCCGTCTTTCCAATCAATGCCGACAAGGCCAGGGCCCTGCTTCCCGGCACCGAGCTGCATCCGTTCCGGCTGTGGAACAAGGGACTGCTCGTCATCAGTGTGATGGACTACCGCATCACGGACATCGGCAAGTACATCGAGTTCAGCATCGCCATCGCGTGTACGCATGGCAGCCGACCCGCACCCGCTCTTCTGCCCGCTCTGGCGATGAAGCACTACGAGACCGGCCAGTTCGTGATCGATCTGCCGGTGAGCAGCGAAGTGTCGGTCAAGGGCGGCAAGGGCATCTGGGGCATGCCGAAACACCAGGCCAACCTGAACTACATCATCGGCGAGCGCACGGTGAGCAGCCAGTACGACAAGGACGGCCAGTTCTGCATGCGGATAGAAATCGATCGGCCGGCGAAGGCGTCGATGAAGTTCAGCCTCGGCGCCGCCAACTATTGCCAGTTCCGCGGCATGTTGATGAAGTCGTCGATCTACTTCAGCGGCAAGGTCGGCTTCAAGCTCTTCAAGAAGGGGTCGGCCCGATTGACCATTGGCGACCATCCCAGGATGCGGGTCCTGAAGGATCTTGAGATCGAACCCGATCCGATCATGACGGCGTTCATTCCCGAGGCGAACGGCGTGCTCGATGATCACTGTGAGTCGTGGTTCCTGTCGTACTCGGAACCGCCCGCGGCTCCGCCGGAAGGGCTTGAGAGTGTGGCGACGCTCGGCCGTGGCGAAGACTGGCTGCCGCCCCCGACGGACCAGAAACCCGAGACAGACCGGTCATGACCAGCAAGTTGACGTTCCCAGTTGCGGCGATCGGCGTCATCACCATCCTCAGTGGCGCGGGGCAGATAGTGGCCCCGGGCTTCGTCCTCGGACAACTGGCGGTTGAGACCAACCCCGCGAGCCTGCACTTCTTCGCGATCGTCGGCATGTTCATGGTGTTGTTTGGCGGATTGCTTCTGCACGCCATGTACAGCGTGCCCGCCCAGCCGGTCGGGTTGTTCTGGGCCGGCCTTCAGAAGTTCGGTGCGTCGGCGGCAGTCGGACTGGGTGTGGTGAACGGGGTGTTCTCACCGTTGGCGTGGCTGGTGGCGGGGTTTGATCTGTTGTCCGGCGCCCTGATTCTTGCGTACTGGCGCTCGGTCAAGGACGAACGGTGAGCGGCAGGGTTCACGGCAGCGAACCCGAGGGCTACCGCGGACCCAGACGTTCGCTGATCCTGGCCGGAGGCGGGATGCGCGTGTCGTATCAGGCCGGCGTCGTCCGCGCGCTCATTGAGGCCGGACTGTGTTTTGCGCATGCGGACGGGACGTCGGGCGGCACGATCAACCTGGCGATGCTGTTCTCCGGACTCTCGCCTGAAGAGATGTGCGATCGATGGCGTGCGCTGAACGCGAAAGACTTCGCGTCACTCGTCCCGCTCCACAAGTATCTGAACGCCGCCAACATGATGGCCATGGGCGATGCCGACGGCATTGTCTCGAAGGTGTTTCCGAGCCTGGGCATCGATGTGTCGCGTATCAACGCTGCGACAGGCATGGCCGGCACGTTCAACGTGTGCAACTTCACGCGAAAGACCAACGAGGCGATTCCGCACGACGACGTGGACCTCTCGCTGCTGGTCGCCGGCATCTCGCTGCCGGTAGCCATGCCGCCGGTGGAGAAGAACGGCACGCTCTACCTGGATTCCGTCTGGATCAAGGATGCCAACCTACTTGAGGCCGTCAACCGCGGCTGCGATGAATTGTGGCTGGTGTGGTGCATCGGCAACACCGCCGACTACAAGCCTGGCCTGTTGAATCAGTACGTCCACATGATTGAACTGAGCGCGAATGGCGGTTTGTTCGCGGAGTTCGATCGCATCAACGACATCAACCGGCGAGTTGCGCGCGGCGACGTCGTGGACGGCCGCACCCGTCCGCTGACCCTGCACGTGATCAAACCCGAATATCCACTGCCGCTCGACCCCGACTACTACTTCGGCCGAATCGACGCGGCCACGCTTCTTGCGCTAGGGTACCGTGACGCGCACCGGTACCTCGCGTCCATGCAACCCGGGGGAGTCCCCTTCGAACCAGAGGCCACGTCCATGAAGACGACCAGTGTTGGTATCAGTTTTCGCGAAACAATGAGCGGATCATTTGCCATGGACGCAACAGACCCTCGAGAGGGCGTCGACAAGGGTAAAACCGCCGGAACGCTGTTGACGATGAATGCGGCGATTCTGATTCGGGACCTTGATGAGTTCGTCAAGCATCCCGAACACGCCGGAGAGCTTGTCGGGTCTGTGACATTCGGACCGCTCGGTGAACACCTGCCGGCAAAGAACGGCAAGTTCAATTTGTTCTCGCCTGCCGGCGAACCCAACCTGAAGTTGATGATCTACGAGATGGCGTTCGCGTCCAACGGCGTGGACTACTACCTGGCCGGCAAGAAGGAAGTACGCGACGACCCAGGCTTGGACCTGTGGGCCGACACAACGACACTTCTGACGCGTCTTCACAAGGGGACGGATGCGGGCGGCCCGGTGGTTGGCGCCGGCGTCCTGCGCCTTGGGGCGGTTGATCTGGTGAAGCTGCTGTCGACGGTCACGGTCCCGGGCGCCTCGTCGATTGGTGAGCGCGCGTCGGCGATCGGCACCTTCGGCAAGTTCTTTCTCGGCGAACTGTGGGACACCTACGCGCACCACGTCGCGCCGAGCCCGGAGTAACCGCGATGGATTCGAAGGGTGACGCCGACGCCCCAGGCCGCGTGGGCCTCGATCCACAGCCGATGGTGGACTGGTTCTCGCCTACCGAATTGATGAGGGCGGGAGTCAAGGCGGTGCTCGCCGCCACATTTGGGAACTACGCAGACAAAAGGGAAGTGCAGGCGGCCCTGTTCCCCGGCCGCGCAACGCTTGCGTGGGACGGATCTGAAGGGAAAGAGATCTGGTTCGACTACGCGGCTGACATGGGGGACGGTTTCAACCCGACCTACGCCGTGGCCTGGCTGATGGCGCAGCCGTCGCTGCAGGTTCATCTGCCCGGGAAAGGTGCCACGTCGGTCTCGCTCCCCACCGGCCGCTTCGTCGTCCTCGGCGGCGATCAGGTGTATCCGCTTGCGACGCGCGACGAATACCGCAAGCGCATGGTTGACCCTTACGCAATGGCGTACCGGACGAGTCAGGCCGATGCGCCGCCCGAAGAGGCGCCGCGTCTGTTCGTGGTACCGGGCAACCATGATTGGTACGACGGCCTGACGTCGTTCATCCGGCTGTTTTGCCAGGGCCGTTCGCTGGGTCCGCTTCAAACATGCCAGCAGCGCAGCTACTTCGCGGTGCGACTGCCCCACGACTGGTGGCTCTGGGGCGTGGACATCCAGTTGGAAGCCGACCTGGACGAGCCGCAGAAGAAGTTCTTCAGCGAAATCCTTGAGACGATGAAAACGGCGTCAGTCGGAAGGACGCCGCAGGTGATTCTCTGCGCCGGCCAGCCGGCCTGGGTATCGTGCGGCGCGGGCGACGTTCCGCGCGATGGTATGAGACCTGATCCGAAAAACTTCCTGACGCTTGCGTTCCTTGAGCGCTTCATCCGGGAGGGCGGTGCGCGCGTGGCGGTGGCGATGTCGGGCGACCTCCACCACTATGCGCACTACGCTCCGGAGGATCCGGCGGATCCGCACCGGATCACGGCTGGGGGCGGTGGCGCGTATTTTTATCCCACTCACCACCTGCCCGCGAGGCTCGATGCGCCCCGGCCGAAGCCTGGTGCAGCGTGGCTTCGGAAGAAGCCCGAGAAGACAAACGAAGCGTACACGCGCGCCAACGTCTATCCGGAACCTGACAAATCACGGCACCTGGGTTGGGGCGTGCTCACACTGCCCATCAACAACCGGACGTTTGCGTTCTTTCTGGGCGGCCTCTATCTCCTGTTTACCTGGATCATCCAAAGCGCGAGCAAGGCGTCTAACGGTCCATTCGAGTTCATGAAGGAAGGCGCCACCGGCATGTTGGCGACGGCGCTCAACGATCCCAACGCGTCATTGATGGGTGTGTTGTCGGTGCTCGGCCCTGGTGAGATCGTCGACGCGTTCAGGGCCTGCTGGCATGTGATGCGTCATAGTCCGGCGAGCGTGTTCATCGCAGGCCTCGTTGTATTTGCGTTGTGGAAGTACCGAGCGGCCGATCGCGTCGCCGGCCAGGCGTGGGGTGTGCTTCACGGCCTGCTCCACGTCGTGTTGAGCTTGGCCCTGATCTGGTTCTTCTCAGTAGTGAACCTGGCGTGGCTGCACCTGAACATCGACAAGATCCCCCAGGTGGCGTTGTTCAGCGTGGAGATGTTAGTGGCCGGAGGAATGGCCGGGGGCGTGTTATTTGCGGTGTACCTGCTGGTGTCTGCCCGACTAACGGGTGTGCACTTGAACGATGTGTACTCGTCGCAGGCCATCCAGGACTTCAAGAACTTCGTCAGGTTTCACATCACGCCCGAGGGGAGCCTCGAGATCTTCCCAATCGCCGTGCCCACTGTGCCCAGGAACGACGGGTGGCTGGTGAAAGACGGGACCGGCCTCGTGCCCGCCGAGGGCGACATCAGGGCCGAACTGATCGGTAATGGGCCCATCAAGATCGACGCGCGTTAGGGAAAATGAGCTCGGAGGCGAAGAGGGTGGGTCGAGGCTATTCGCCTCCGAGCGCATTCTTCTTTCCAGCCTCCGTGCCCCCGTCGCGCGGCCTGGGTTTCAAGGCCGCGGCTCTTACAAGTGCGCGTCAGGCGCGACGCCCGTGATGCCCTCGGCGGCCATTTCTGCGAGCGCCGAGATCGTGGCCGTAGGGTTCGCGCCAACCGCGGTGGGGATGATCGCGCCGTCGATGACATACAGGCCGCGATAGCCGAACACCTGACCCAGCGTTGATGGGTCCGCGCTTGTGACGCCGGTGGACGCACTCACGCCAAGAGCGCAGCCGCCCAATGCGTGCACGGTGACGTTCTGACGGAAGGGCCACCACCACGTGGGTGTTGAGAGGAAGTGTCCGCCCACCTTGTCCTTGAACTGCCTGGCCGCGGCGACGATGCCGTCGTACAGCGATCGATTGTCCCTGACCGGCCAGGCGACATCGAGATGGCCGTTCTTATCCAGCGTCATGACGCCGTTGGCCTTGTCGAGTCCCATGCAGAGCAGCACGGAGGTGTTTTGTGACAAATCCCCAGCCAATATTTCACTGAAGGCCGCGCCCACGCTGCCGGTGGTCCAACCCTTCGCCCATCCCCAGAGGCGCTTGATCGCGCGTCGCACCGACCCGAACTTCAGGATGCCGGGTTTGATCCCCTCGGTAAACCAGGCGGTGAAGGCGGGGTATGAAGCGTCCTCCATGATGAACGAGTGTCCCGGTGTGGGGTTGGTGAACAGTCCGTAATCGATGCGCTGCGTGATCACCGGGCCGTAGTTCGGATTGACTTCGCGCTTTCCGTTGATCACAAACGACAGGAAGTCGCCGTTGCCCGAAAACCGTTGTCCGAGCCGGGTGCTCACGCGGGGCAGGGTCTTGTGGATGTCGCGGCATTGAAACAGCAACTCGGTTGAGCCGAGCGCGCCGGCCGAGACGACCACGCGTTTGGCGAGCAGCGAGCCAGAGGCGCGGCTGCCGGGCCGGAGGTCGTCGTAGTACACGCGGTATCCGAACGCACCATCGGCCGACGGATCGTCCTCGTGGTCGGCGTTGACCGGAACGATCTTCTCCACCAGATGTTCGGTGAGGATCTGTGCCCCATAGCGATGCTCTGCCGCGAACAGATAGTTCAGGTCGAGCGTGTTCTTGGACTGTGTGTTGCAGCCGATATCGCACTCCGCGCAATAGACACACGACGTCTGCACGGCGCCGTAGCGATTCTTGTCCTGGTGCCCAATCGCCAGCGGGTCGTTGAAGTCCTTCCCGAAGAAGACGTTGATATCCACGAGTTCCGACTTCTTGCCCATCTCCTTCGCGACAGAGGCAAACAACTCGGTTCTCGTGATGGTGCGTCGGGGATCCTGGTTGCGGGGAATCGGCCGTGCGCCAAGCACCTCCTTGGCGACGCGGTAGTAGGGGGCCAGCGCGGGTTTCTTGACGCTGGCGGGCCAGCGCTCGTCGAACACCGCTTCTGGAGGTTCCATGTAGACGTTGGCGTAGATCAGGGACCCGCCGCCTAGCCCGGCGCAGAGGACCGCGTCGATGCCTTTGTAGTTGCGCAGGTCGAACAGACCGTGGGTCTCATCGGCGGACGCGCCCATGCCTGCCTTGCGGTCTTCCTTCGGCACGTTCCAGAAGTTGCGCGCGAAGTCATGCGGCGTGCGCGGGAAGGACCCCATCGGGTAGCGCTTGCCACGCTCGAGAACCACGACCTCGCCCGGCCACTTCTTGGCCAAACGGCAGGCGCTGATGCTTCCGCCGAAACCGCTGCCGATGATGGCCGCTTCCTTCATTTCGGACATCGTTACCTCCAGTTGTGTGGACCGCGCGGCGACGATATTACAGTGAAAAGCGCACACTCGACGATGGCCTAACGCGGCTAGTCACTTTTCGGGCGGGCATGACGCCGATTCAGGTACAGGGAGTCCATCACATCTCCCTCGTCGGATCCACAAAACGCAGCGCGATCGATTTCTGGCAGGGCGCATCACATGACCGAAGTGCACGTCGCCGATGCGACCGCGGCCCTCATGGCCACCCGCGCGCGGTTGACATCGCAGCCTCGACTACCCGCCGGCGCGATCAAGGTGGGCGACGGCGCCAGGTTCAGGCGGTGGGGAGTCCCATCATGACTTGATGGGAACAACCAGACCTCCTGCCGCCGGAGGCTGTCCTGGTGCATACTCTCGAATCATGAGAATCAGTCAGCTCGCCCCGCCCGTGGTTTCGCTTGCTCTAGGCCTGTCGGCGCTCGTCATCGGCGGCCCGTCCATCAGCGCACAGGATTGCGCCGCTACTCCCGAGAACGCGTGGCGGCTGGCGCGTGAGGCGGTCGCAACCAAAGACGCCGGCAAGGTGATGGAGCGGCTGTCACCGGCCTATCGCACGCAGAACTCGATCGAAACCGCGGTCGGTGCTTCGATGGTGATCGAGATGACCGGCTTTTCCGCCGACGGCGCCAAGACGCCCGCGGCCAAAGCCAAGATTCAAGCCACCGAGAAGCAGCTGCTGGCCGAACTGGACGCGCTGCTGAAGAAATACAAGGCGTTCACGATCAAGGAAATCGGCACGCCGCGATTCCGGCGCATGGAGGCGCCGGAAGTGGTGGCCAAGTTCGCCCCAATCGATCACGTCGCATTTGCCCGCGAGATGGAGACGTTGTTCGCCAAGGTCGAGGCTGCGTCAAAGGCCGCCGGCGGCGACTCGGAGCCGGTGAAGCTCGACGAACTCGTTGTCGGCGGCGGCGATCTCAACGCCACGCTCAGCGGTCTGAAGAACACGGGCGATACGGCCGCGGCTGCGGCCGGCAAGGTGACGATGAAGTTTCGCAAGATCGGCGGCTGCTGGCTCATCGACGGCAGGGAAGGCTAGATCGCAACGCCGACCCGCCATGAGCGAGCCCTGAGCGAAAACCGAAGGGCGAGTCGAATGGCGGTGAGGCAGGGATTCGAACCCTGGGTACAGGTTTAAGCCCGTACAACGGTTTAGCAAACCGCCGCTTTCGGCCACTCAGCCACCTCACCGGCGTGCGGGACGAATAGAGAGGATACCGTACTGGCGGCCTTGAGACCCAGGCCGCCCTACGCAAACTTCCCCAAGAGCTTCAGAGCTTGCAGCAGTCGCTGGCAGCGTCACTGAGGACCCGCAGCGGAATCGAGACCAGCCGGCTCAGCTTCTTCCGGTCGGACCCGGCTGCAGGTACCGCGCCAATCGCCTCGAGCGCGGCCTTCAGTACCTTGGCCGATGCGGGATCGGACGGCATTTCCAGTCGATAGTGCATCCAGAGCCCATCGCGGCGGGCCGCCGCCAGGCCCGACTTGCGCAGGTACGCCAGATGCCTCGACACCGCCGGCTGCGGCAGGTCCAGCGCCCCATGGATGTTGCACACGCACACCTCGCCAGCCGCGAGCAGGCCAAGAATCCTCAGTCGTGTGTCGTCGGCCAGGGCGCGAAACAACTGCTCCAGAGCCGGTAATGCGGGGGTCAACCTATTCGCCTTGACGAATATAACACGGCCCTATATATTCGCCTCAACGCATATGACTCACACTCCTGACCCACTCTCAGCAACCATCACCCCCCAGTCGGGCGACGCGCTCACATCGTCTGTGCAGGCGCGCTACGGCAAAATCGCACGCACCGTCTCTGAAGGCGGCACACAAGGCTGTTGCGGCCCCACCGAGTGCGGCTGCGGGGACCCCATCAGCAGCAACCTCTACGACGCGTCACAGACCGCCGGCTTGCCCGCGCACGCCGTGGTGGCGTCACTGGGCTGCGGCAACCCTACGGCTCTTGCCACCCTCAACGAAGGCGACGTCGTGCTCGACCTCGGCTCGGGTGGCGGCATCGATGTGCTGCTTTCCGCAAAACGCGTCGGCCCCACCGGCAAGGCGTACGGGCTCGACATGACCGACGACATGCTGGCCCTCGCACGCGAGAATCAGCGCAAGGCCGGCGCCACGAACGTGGAGTTCCTTAAAGGCCACATCGAGCACATCCCGCTCCCCGATAACTGCGTGGACGTCATCATCTCCAACTGCGTCATCAACCTCTCGGGTGACAAGGACACCGTGCTGGCCGAGGCGTTCCGTGTGCTCAAACCCGGCGGTCGCTTTGCCGTCTCCGACGTCGTCAGCCGGCGCCGCGACGTGCCCGACGAAATCCGGCGAAGCGTCGAGTTGTGGATCGGCTGCGTGGCCGGTGCGCTCCACGGGGATGACTTCAAGGCCAAACTCGCCACGGCCGGATTCGAGAATATCGACATCGAAATCGTCCGGCAGTACCGGGCGGCGGACGCTCGCCAGTTTCTGAGCGACGCGGGCCTGGACGCAGACGCCATGGCGCCGATGGTTGACGGCGCATTCGGCAGCGCGTTTGTGCGAGCGTCAAAACCCGCACAACCGCGGCCTTGAGACCCAGGCCGCGCTACGAGAGGCGCGCACCGGCCGCGCTACGAGAGGCGCGCACCGGCCGCACTACGAGATGCGGCCGACAGCGGGCAGCAGGGTTTTGGAGGTTACCTCCGGGCCTCCCTGTGATCCGTCGTACGTCGTGACGTGTCAGAATCTGTCGAATGCCGCCGCGTGTGCGTTTCGCCCCGTCCCCGACGGGATACCTGCACGTGGGCGGCGCCCGAACCGCGCTCTTCAACTGGCTCTATGCGCGCCGGCACGGCGGCACATTCATCCTCCGCATCGAAGATACGGACGTGGAGCGCTCATCGGCTGACATGATCAGCGGCATCCTCAGCAGCATGACCTGGCTCGGGATGACATGGGACGAAGGCCCTGGCGTGGGCGGGCCCCACGCGCCGTACTTCCAGACCGAACGACTCGGCCGCTACCGTGCGGCTGCCGCGCGGCTTGTCGCATCCGGCGCCGCGTACTTCTGCTATTGCCGGCCCGAGGACCTGGCCGCGAAACGCGCCGCGGCCGAGGCTGCGGGGTCGGTGTGGACGTACGATCGCACCTGCCACTCGCTCTCAAGTGAGGAAATCGCGCGACGCGAGTCAGCCGGGCAGCCCCGTGCGGTTCGATTCCTGGTGCCTCCCGGTGTCACCACCTTCACAGACCTCGTGCGCGGCCACATCGAGTTTGCGCGCGAGCACATCGAAGACTTCGTCATCCTCCGTTCAGACGGCTACCCGACCTACCACCTCTCGGTCGTGGTAGACGACGTGGAGATGGAGATCACACAGGTGGTGCGGGGCGACGACCACATTTCGAACACGCCGAAACAGGTGCTGCTCTACGAAGCCATGGGCGCAGCTGTGCCCGACTTCGCGCATGTACCGCTCATCCTTGGTCCCGATAAGAAACGCCTGAGCAAACGTCATGGCGCGACCTCGGTGGGCGAATACGAAACCCAGGATTACCTTCCCGAAGCGATGATCAACTTTCTGGCATTGCTCGGCTGGTCGCCCGGCGGTAATCAGGAAGTGTTCTCACGCGAGGCACTCGTCGAACGCTTCACGCTCGACGGCATCAGCGGCGGCAACGCCGTGTTCAACTCTGAAAAGCTCGACTGGTTCAACCAGCAGCACATCATGCGCCTGGCCCCCGACGAGATACTGCGTCGTCTCAAGCCGGCCATCAGCGCCGCCGGCCTGTGGCGCGATTCGTTCCTCTCCATCGAAGAGGCCTGGATCGCCCGGGTCATCGAACTGCTGAAGCCGCGCGCGCGCAAACTGCACGACATCGTGCCGGCGCTGGCGCCGTTTGTGGCCGACACCGTGGTGTACGACGAAGCCGCCGTGACAAAACATCTGAAAGGCGACGGCGTCGCCGGACACCTGGCCGCATGGCGGGCCGTTGTGGACGGCCTGCCGGCGCTTGAACCGGTGGCGACCGAGGCCGCTTTGCGGGCACTCGCAGCCGAACGAGGCATCAAACCCGGCGTGCTGATCCACGCCACCCGCGTGGCGGTTGTGGGCCAGGCCGTCAGTCCCGGCTTGTTCGAGGTGCTGGAGTTGGTCGGGCGCGATCGCGTGGCTGAAAGACTCAGAGCGCACGCGTCGTAGAGCACTCAGCCATTGTGACCAACACCGATCCCCGCGCTACGTTCGAACGCGCCCGGCGTGCGCTGATGGCGTCCGACCCTCGGCTTGCAGAGGTCATTCGGCGAACCGGCCGGGCTCGTCCCGACTTCGAACCGCGCGATCCGCTCGCCGCGCTCGTGCGCGCGCTTGTGTCGCAGCAACTATCGACCAAGGCCGCCGCCACCATTCACGGCCGCGTGATCGGGCTGCTGCCGACGCTGTCGGCCACCCATCTGCTCGAGGTCAGCGCCGCGGATCTGCGCGCGGCGGGCCTGAGCGGCCAGAAGGTGGCCTACCTCAAAGACCTCGCTCAACACGTCTCCGACGCCCGGCTCGATCTCTTATCCCTTCGTGAGAAGACAGACGATGAGGTGATTGAGGCGATTGTGGCGGTCAAGGGTTTCGGCGTCTGGTCGGCCCAGATGTTCCTGATGTTCTGCCTGCACCGCCCAGACGTCCTCCCCACCGGCGACCTCGGTATCGTCAAGGGCATGCAACGCGTGCTTGGGATGAAGAACCGCCCCGCAGAGAGGACGATGCGGCGGGCGGCGGAGCCGTGGAGGCCGTATCGGTCGATCGCGTGCTGGTATGTCTGGCGCAGCCTGGAATAGGTGTCTATGCTCATCCGCCGTTTGATCGTGATCAGCCTCTTGCTGGCGATGGCGTTTGCCGCCGCGGCGTCGTGGGGCATCGAACATGTACGTGCCCGCGACCGCGTCGTGGCCATCGAGCGCTACGCGTCGTCGTTCGCCACAGAATTGGTCCGCGCGCGGTGCGAGGCCAATGCAAACTGGTTTCTGGCGGGGCCGCGGGAGGCTGCACCCACGGCCGCGGTGCTCGCGTTGCCTGACGGCGATGTACTGGCGCACCGGCCTGATGCGGTGGCAAGGCCGGTGGAGTTCTTTGCGTACGACGTCGAGTATGTCGGCCAGAGCACGGCCGCGCCGAAACTGCCGACCACGATGCGTGCCGCGCTGCGCGGGGGCGACACCGCGGTGACCGAGCCGTTCAAGAGTGGGGAAGGCACCGGTGTGCAAACGGTGTTTGCCACTGGATGGAGCGGTCCGTGTGCCGTGCTGTTTTTCCGTATGCATCCGCCGCCAGGACAATTGGCCGAACGCGCGCGCATTTTCGGCTTCCTGATGGTGGGCGCGTTTGCGGTGCTGATGGTTGTGGGCTGGCCGATCGAGCGTCGTATCCGCACCATTGGTTCGTTGATGCGGGCCTCGGCTCGTACCGAGTACCGCGACCCAGCGGCCGTGAGCGGTCGGGACGAACTCAGCAGCCTCGGGTTTGCGTTCAACGAGGCGACGGTAGATATTCGCCGGCTGCAGACCGACGTGCGCGATCGCGAAGCGGATCTGCGCCGCTTCGTGGCGTACGTGGCGTCCGAGGCCGACGAGCCCATGCGAGCCGCGCTCGCGAGTGGAGACATCGCGCAGGCCACCGAAGTGGCGCTGCACCTCAGCAATCTGGTGACGGGGGCGAGGTTCCGCGACCCTGCGGACCGCGTGCAGGGCGCCGCCGATGTGTCGGCGGCCGCGCAGGTGGCGCAGCGCGAGTTTGAACCCGCCATGCATCGCAGGGGCGTGCGCCTGGATGTGACCCGGCTTGATGCGGGCATCATCCTCAACGGCGACGCCGCGTTCCTGACTCAGGCCGTGCGCAACCTGCTGTCGAATGCGCTGCTCCGATCGGGCGACGGTGGACGAATCACGCTTGATGCGGAGCGGGCCGGTGGCGCATGGACGCTTCGTGTGACCGATACGGGTCCGGACCCCGGTGCAGGCGAACTGCGTGCGTTGAACGCGGTACGAAGGTTTCGCGGCGACGAGGGACGCGGAGCAGGCCTTCGCGGCGACATTGGTCTGAGCCTCGCGGTGGTCCATGAAGTGTGCCACCGGTTCGGGCTCACGCTGGAATTCCGGCGTTCGGCCGCCGGCGGCCTTGAAGCAGAGATCGCCGGAAACATACAGCCGTAGGGCGTGGCTTGAGCCGCGCCACATTCCGCCGTGTTACGGTGTAAATGACGTCGGGTGTCTTTTTCGCCGAAAAAGACACCCGACGTCATTTATTGTGCATGGGCATGGGAAACGCGCGTTCACGTCGGGATTTTCTGCGGGATTCACTGATGATCGCGGGCGCGTCAGCCTTGATTCCGCGCGCGGTGCGTGGAGACGACGAGTTTGACTTTGTCGTGATTGGCGCCGGGTCGAGTGGGTGTGTGGTCGTCAATCGACTCACTGCGGATCCGCAGACGCGCGTGCTGCTGCTCGAGGCGGGTGGACCCGATACCAATCCGTTGATTCCGGCGATCGGGCAGTGGACCTCACTCAGCGGATCGGACGTCGACTGGAACTACTCCACCGAGCCTGAGCCTGGTCTGGATGGGCGATCGATCACGTGGCCTCGCGGGAAGACCTACGGCGGATCGAGTGCGATCGGCGCTGCGGCGTACGTACGTGGCCATCAACTTGACTTCGATGGGTGGGCGAAGGAGGCCGGGCCGGCGTGGTCGTACCGCGAGGTGCTGCCGTACTTCAGAAAGTCCGAAGACAACGTACGCGGCGCGTCGCCCTATCACGGCGCTGGTGGTGAGATGGCCGTGGCCGACACCACCGATCCTCATGCGGGCCATCTGGCCTTTCTCGAAGGGGCGCGCGAGCTGGGGTTTGCGGCTGATCCCCAATGGAACTTCAATGGGCCGCAGCAGGAGAATGGCGCGGGGTTTTATCAGAAGAACCTGCGCGCTGGTCGTCGCCACTCTGCGGCCGCTGGCTTCCTCACGCCGATTCTCAGCCGACCCAATCTGACGGTTCGACCACAGTCGCAGGTACGCCGTCTGCTCTTCAGCGGGAACCGTGTCACCGGCGTCGAATACCTTCGGGGCGGAGCGGTTGGCGCGAAGCCAGTGGTGGAACGAGTGCACGTGCGCCGCGAAGTGATCCTGTCGGCCGGCGTGATCGAGTCGCCGAAGATTCTGATGCTCTCAGGCATCGGACCGGCCGATCATCTGCGGACGCACGGCATTGCGGTGGTGCGCGACCTTCCCGGTGTGGGTGCGAATCTGCACGACCATCCGCGCATCGGGTTTCGTTGGGCCGGCCTCACAACCTTGCCAGGTTCCTCGGTATCTGCTGGCTTGCTGACGCACTCGGTGCGGGGCGCGAACCCGGGTGCGCCGGATCTGCAGTTTTATGTGGGTCGCGGATTGAGTGCGCCTGATCCCGCGATCGCGTTCTCAGTCACCATGTGTCGGCCGCACAGCCGGGGATCGATCTCCTTGCGGTCCAACGATCCGCTCACCGCACCTGTGATTCGCGCCGGGTACTTCACGGACGGCCGCGATATCGACGCCGCACTCGAGGCCGTGCGCCTGGCGCGCGCCATCGCATCGTCTCGCGCGTACGACCGTCTCAAAGGCGCCGCCGCCGATCCGCTCGACACCGAGACGACTCCGGACCAGATTCGCGCGTTTGTCCGGCGGACGTGCTCCACCATTTATCACCCCGGCGGCACCTGCCGGATGGGCCGTGGAACCGACTCCGTGGTGGACCCGCAGCTCAAGGTCCACGGCATTGAAGGCCTGCGCGTGGCTGACGCGTCGATCATGCCGACGGTCGTGAATGCCCAGACCAACGCCGCGTGCTGGCTGATCGGCGAAAAGGCCGCCGAGTTTCTCCGCGACTGATAGGCGGTTGCGCGCCGCAGGGCATGGCTTGCCCGGTCGGGTGTTTTACTGGTAACTTTGATGGGTTCTCACCGCGCGTGTCACCCATTGCTGGGACGTCGTTCAACGGTAGGACAGCAGACTCTGACTCTGCTTATTGGGGTTCGAATCCCTGCGTCCCAGCCAATTCCAACCTCGATCAGTTCAACGGCTTAGCGGGATGCTCCGCTTCGGCGTCTTCAACCGGTTCGGCGCCGTGTGCGAATGGTGTGCGAATAACGCCTTCCATGCGGGCAAGTGCGCGGGCAAGCCGGACGGGGGTGCTCGCCACGTAGCGGCTCGTGGTAGTGATGTTGGCGTGGCCGGGGAAGTCGCGCACGTCGTGTGACTCGGCACCGGACTCGAGCAGCCGACAGGCGAACTCGCGACGCAGATCGTGGAACCGTAGTCCGGTGATGCCCGCACGCCTGCAGGTGGCACGCCATACCGTATGAGACGTGCCCACCTGCTCGCCGACTTCGTTGCCAAACACGTACGCGGCTGGAGGAAGGTCGGCGCCGTCGGGTGCGTGCTGCCGCATGGCCAGCTCGGCGCGCAACCTGGGGCCGATCGGGATCGCTCGGCGCGTGTCTCCATCTTGACCACGGTCACGCTGTGCGTACCCGAACCCTCGGAAGTACGCAGAAATTGCCATCGCGGCGGGCTTTCGATGTCGTCGTCGCTCAGCTATCGTCCGCGTCACCCGGAGCAGGGAGTCCTGTCACAGATTGTGCGCGATCACTACGAGACGTTTCGCGCGCACGTGGAACAGGCGCGCGACGGGCACGGTCTGCCGCGGTTCGTCGCGTTCTTGTGCGAAGGCAGAGGGTTCTGTTCCAGTTGTGGTGGACGCCGTATGACCGAGCGCGCGGCGCATCTGGTGGACTATGTCTTTCCGGATGTACCGGTACGACAGTGGGTGCTGACGTTGCCATCGCGGGTGCGGTACGTCCTGGCGTGGGACCATGCCCTGTGTCGGGCAGTCATTGCGGTGTATGTGCGGGCGGTCCTTGGCTGGTACCGTCGGCAGGCTCGGATGCGCGGCATCGCGGATGGTCGGGGTGGGGCTGTCGTGATCGTGCAGCGTTTTGGATCCGCGTTGAACCTCAACGTGCAGGTGCACGCGATGGTGCTCGACGGCGTATTCGCGCGCGATGTGGCCGGCGTCGTGCGGTTTCACGCGGTGTCGCCGGATGCACCGCCAGACCTGTCGACGCTGCTGGTGACCATAGCGCGACGGATTCAGCAGCTATTGGTACGACGCGGGATCGCGGACGACAGCGATGGCGGGGATGTCGATCCGTTTGCGGACGATGCGCCCACGCTGGCCGGGTTGGCGGCGTCGTCGGTGCGCGGCGTGGCGGCATTGGGGCCTCGGGCCGGACGACCGGTGCGGCGGTGGGGCAGGATCGTGTGCGCCTGTCCTCGGACGGCCAGGTGGTTCTGGACTTGCGCCGGCGGTGGGCGGATGGGACGACGCAGTTGGTGTTTGATCCGGTCGAGTTCCTGGAGCGCCTGGCGGCGTTGGTGCCCCGGCCCCGCATCAATTTGATTCTGTACTACGGGGTCCTGGCACCGCGCGCGGCGTGGCGCGAGGCGGTGGTACCGGCGACGGTGGATGACGACGTGAGCGCGCCGGATGCGGCGCGGATGACGCTGGTGGCGCTGATTCGTGATGCGGCGGTCGTCTCGCGCATCCTGATAATTCGGGGTTATGTCACCGAAACACCCACTTCATACGGACTATCGGCCTGATACCGTGCGGGCCCTCAGCGGTTTTCCGTTTGCTGTCAATGGCCGCGTTGCCTCACTTGGGACGATGACATTCACGCGCCGATAGCGATTTGCTGATCGCACCCCGCGGTCTCTGACGCCGGCAGCCGGACGCGCACAAGGCACCCGCGGCCGTTCGGACCATCTGTAATGTCAATGGTGCCGCTGTGGCGTTCGACGATGGTCTGGGCAATCGAGAGGCCCAGACCGCTGCCATCGGGCGCCAACTGCCTGGCGTGGGCCCCACGATAGAACCGATCGAACACACGGTGCCGTTCGTCGGCAGGGATACCTGGGCCCGAATTGATGACCTCCAGCAGGACGGCCAGGCCGGCGGCCGGCGTCTCGGCATCGATGGCGAGACGAATGCGGATCGCGCCGCCGCAGGGTGTGTATTTTATGGCGTTGTCAATCAGGATGACGGCGAGACGTCGGAGTGATTCTCGGCTGCCTCTGATCAGCACTGGTGTGTCGGGACGGTCACGTTGCAGATCTAATCTCTGTTGACGCGCCAGCACGCTCACGTCTCGAATAGCGTCCTCAATCGTCGGGCGCAGGTCGACGAGTGAGGAGTCTGGCTCCTCCACGCCGGCGTCCGCACGAGCCAGGACAAGCAGGTCGCCTACGAGTGTCGTCATACGCTCGGTCTGGGCCAACACGACGGTCAACGCGTCGCGGTATTCGTCGGCGGTCCTCGGTCGGCCGAGCGCCAGTTCGGCCGTCGTGCGAGCCAGCGACACGGGCGTGCGCAGTTCGTGTGACGCGTCGGCCGTGAACCGGACCATGTCGTCGAAAGCCCGTTGCAGTCGCGTCAGCATGTCATTGAAGGTCACCGCCAATCGCCGCAATTCGTCGTCGGCCGGCGGCACATCAACTCGCCTGTCAAGGTGGCGAAGCGAGATCAGTCGGGCGTCGCGTGTCATGCGATCGACCGGCGACAGTGCCCGTCCGCTCAGCCAGAATCCACCCAATCCGGCGAGCGCCATCACCGTTGGGACCAAGCCGGCCAGCAGCCACCCGAATCGGCTCAGTGCGGCGTACTCGGTGCCCATCGGCAGGGCAGCGGTGATCCGATACCGATGCCCGCCGACCTCGACGTCGGTTGCCAGGGCGCGATACGGCTGATGGCCAACAGTGCGTGCCACCACCTGCAATGCGGTGGCGGTTGAAAGGGGAGGCGTCATTTCGGCCCACCCGGTGATTGCCGGGCGGCATAACACGCGGCCCGTCTCGTCCAGAACTTCAAGCAGCGCGTCACCGCCTGTCAGATCGGCGAACTCGCGAAATTCGTCATGCAGTTCTTCGGTGGGCAGTTCGCGTTGTATGGCTTCAATGAAGTGTCGCGTGCCATCGATCCGGGCGGCCAACGCTTCGTCGGCCGCACGGACGACGCTTGCAGAGAACAGCCACCACGCGCCTGCGGCCAGCGTCAGCGTGGCAAGGGCGAGGACGCCGAGGTAGCCCGCAGTCAGTCTGGCTCGGATCGACAGGGGCCTCATGGTTCGGCCTCTTCGCGCAGGCAGTATCCAATGCCGCGGATGGTGTGAATCAGCCGCGGATGTCCTCCAGCGTCGGTCTTGTGGCGCAAGGACTTGACGAATGCGTCCAGCCGATTACTGTTCACATCGTCTTCAGATCCCCACAGCCGGTCCATCAAGCGATCGCGCGTCACCACGCGCCCGGTGTGACGTATCAGGTACTCAAGCAGACTGAATTCAGTGCGGGTCAGGTGTACTGGCACCCCGCCACGACTGACACCGCGGGTCGAGGCGTCGAGGTGGAGATCGGCGACGCGGAGCGTCTGGTCACGGGTCGCGGGATGGCGACGCCCCAGTGCGCGCAGACGCGCGAGCAGCACCTTGAAGGCAAACGGCTTGGTGAGATAGTCGTCGGCGCCCGCGTCCAGGCCCATGACGATGTCCCCGGCGGCGTCGAGTGCGGTCAACAGCAGAACCGGGGTGTGATCGCCGTCGGTACGGAGGCGTCGAACAAGGTCGATCCCGCTCGGGCCCGGCAGCATTACATCGAAGACCATGACGGCATAGGCGGCGCCTCTGGCGAGCGTGAGCGCCGACGCGGTGTCGCCGGCGGCATCCACGAGGTGGCCTTCTTCGGTCAGGCCCCGCTGCACCAGCTCCCTCATGCGCACATCGTCTTCGACCAACAGAATCTGCACACCAGCCATCCTAATGCCTGCAACCCGACATTCAGGTGATCTTCAGGTGCGTGTGCTGCAATCAGATGAGGAGTGTTTATGACCAATCTGATCCGAACCGTGACTGCTATCGCCTTTGTGCTCTGTCTGTTGAATGCCGCACCCACGTTGGATGCCCAGTCGTCTGCCGCCAAGCCGACTGCGGCCCCGAAAGCGCAGGCCGCGCCGGCGAAAGTGACGTTGCCCCCAGCCGTTGACGCCGCGTTCAAGAAGGCGTACCCGAACGCCACCATCAAGAATGTGTCGAAAGAAACTGAAGACGGCAAGATGGTCTACGAGATCGAAAGCATGGACAACGGCATGGCGCGTGACCTGGTGTACCTGGCCGACGGGACCGTCGTGTCGTATGAGGAAGGCATCACCGTGGCCAGCGTTCCCGCCGCTGTGAGCGCGTCGGTCAAGGCACGTTACCCGACGTCCACGATCACGGTGGCCGAGAAGCTGTTTGAAAAGGGCGCCATGAACTACGAACTCACCCTGAAGGGGGCCGCCGTGGCGTCTGTGACCCTTGCGCCTGATGGCACCTGGATCTCACCGGCGATCAAGAAGTAGCCCTCAAAGGAAAACGCTCATGCGTATACCCGCGTTGCTGGTCCTCGTGCTGGTCGGCAACGTCGGACTGCTGGCGCAAGTGCGACCCGAGGGGCTGACCCTTGACGCGGCCATTGCGCGCGCGATGGCCGCCAACCCCACGATCGCGGCGGCGCGTTTGCAGCGGGCCGTGGACGTCGCGGGCCTGGCGGTCGCGGCCGAACGGCCGAACCCAGAAATCGCCTATGAGTGGTCGAAGGAAACGCCCCGGCAATCAGTCAGTGCGGCCATACCCATCGAACTCGGGGGGAAGCGCCGGCGCCGCATCGACGTCGCGACGGCGGGGATCGCCGCCGGAGCAGCGGATGTAGCCCGGGTCGTCAGTGACGTGCGCAACGACGTACGCCGCGCGTACTTTGCTGCAGTGGCGGCCGAGCGCCTCGTGCAGATTGCCGATGACGTCCTTGCGCTGGCCACTCGGGCGCGCGATGCCGCGGCTGAACTGTGACAATGAGAAACTGGCCTGTCAAGGTGCATGCTACGAGGTGTCAACGCGCGGTAGAAATGTCCCCCTTCTTCGCGCAATAGAAATGTCCCCTTTCCTCAAGTAGTGGCCTGTGGGCGCGGTGGGAAACTCGCCCTGGAGTGTTCCACCGCGTCCACAGGTCTCTTCAACGATTTGCGGCGCGGCAGCGCGCCCGTTCGCGTTCCTCGGCGCGCGTGTCGCGGCGCCACGGATGTTCCGCGTTGGGCCGAAACACCGATCGGGCGTTCGGCAATAGGGCCCGCGGCGGCCGCGCCGCCTTGGGCAGCGGCGGGGCAATCTCCGTCCAGGCCAGTCGGCGGTCGCGATAGCGGATCTCAATCGTCCCGGCGGCGTTCTCCCGCACCAGGACGGTACTCCGCGCCGGCGCGTAGGCGCTTTGGCGACCGAGCTGGAAGTGCCGCGCGTGATACTGCACGACCCAGTCGTTGGAGACCACGCGCGTGGTCTCGATCTGAAAGACCGCATCAAGGGCCGCGCGGCTCGGCGCGCGGCGATGGAAGTTCTCGGACGAGGCGGGCGCCTGGGCAAACCGCGCATTGTGATCGGCCCAATGGGTTGTCTCGAGAAAGACATTGGCCGGCGACGCCCCGCTGATCGCGAGGCGGCGGAGTGTCTTCACGAGTCGATCTTGTTGCGTCCCGTGATTGCGCTCCACACGCCCCTTCGCCTGCGGCGAGTTCGCCGCGATGATCTGAATGTCGAGTGCGCCGCACATCCGACCAAACTGCGTCACCGGCACCACGCCCGCCGCCTGTTCTCCATGCGTGGGAGCCCGCACATACACATTCTTCCAATCGGTGTAGAGCGCCAGTGGCACCCCGTGCTGCGTAATCCAGCCGCGCAAGACCGCCACGGCCGCCCAGATCGTTTCCTGGTCGCCCAGACGCCCCCACGTCCGACTCGTCGCATCGTCGACCAACGTCATCAAACAACCCTGCGGGGCGCGATCCTCGTACCACAGATGAAAACTGCCATCGAGCTGCACCAATTCTTCAAAGTGCGCGTTGCGCTCACGCCGCTGGCGATGCGGCGCCCCCTTCCGCGCGCGACTCCACAGCCCCTCGGCCAGCATCCAGCGCCGCACCGTGTCGACCGAGACCACCTCGCCGTCTTCGCTCGCCAGGTGCTCGGTCGCCAGCGTCGGCCCGAACCGCACGCCCACCGCGCCGCTGTACTTTTCGCGAATCAACGCGACCACCCGCGTGCGCTGCGCCTCGGGGCACGCGCGATTGGATCGGCGGCCGACCCCGCCATGGCGTAATCCCTTGGCCCCGCGCGCTCGATAGCGCCGCACCAACCGCTTCGCGTGTCGATAGCCGACGCGCAGCAGCACCGCCGCCGACGTCACCGTCAGCGTGCCCGCTTTCACGCGCGCCAACACTTCCACTCGCGTCAATTCCCTCGCACTCATCGCTGTCCATCCCAATCTGCGACCTCCTCAGAGATCGCCAGCGTAGGGGACATTTCTATTGGGTTAGCGAGGGGACATTACTACTGCGCTACAACATATCCTTGGTACCAAGCGGTACCACTTTCTGCCGCATGCTCGGTCACTTCGGTTCGGACTACTTCGTAGACGGCGCCCGGCGCCATGCCCGAAGTAGGGATCGAATAACGGCCGACTGCGTTTGGTCGCGCTCACTGGCGATCTGTTTCAACAACTCTGCGTAAGATCCGGGCAGACGAAGGTGCACTTGCACCGTCTTGTCGGCGGTTTGTTTGGTCGAGCCGCGTTCCGCACCGGTTTGTTTCATCCCCTTCTCCACGTCCTGGCCGTATCGAACTCCAGGGCTCGTTGGGGATTGAGCGACAGAAACTGCGAGAAGCAAATCAGGAGCCACCCTGACGCGCTGCGCCAAGTTGGGAATCCCAAGCAACGAGAGCCGAAGCTCACCGCAGAACGCTCGCAAGTTGTGTGTGGAATCACAATTATGTGCTATCACCAGCGCTGAAATCGAAGAGATGAATGAGATCCGAGCGCAGCAAACGTACCGATCGGCCACCGAAGTTGCCGCAGCCAACGAGCAGGGGCAGGCCGGCACGACCCCTGAGAAAAAGTGCCGGGCATCCGGTGAAAACGGTTGCCGATAGGCCCTGGCCACCGTCAGCGGCCTGGGCAGGAATCAACGTTCCCGAGAACGCGATCGAACCCCTGCGCGCAGACGAAGTCCTGTCGGTTCGGCCGATGGCATCCGCCAGGCGATCCGTCCGTGACACGCCGACCAGTTGCGCGGTGACGCGGCGGTGAACGATCATGTCACCAGTGATGGGCGACGAACTGGTGATTCTGCATCGCGTGGCTGCGGCTCTGGAGTCTGCGGGTATCGCCTATATGGTGACCGGGTCAGTCGCGCTGTCGGTGTATGCAGAGCCGAGGATGACCAGGGATGTGGACCTGGTCGCGGAGCTCTCCGGCTCCGACGGAGATCGAGTCGTGAGCCTGTTCGCCGACGAGTTTCATCTTGATCCGGATCGGGTGCGAGAGTCGGCTCGGCACGGGGGGATGTTCAACCTGATTCACACGTCGACCATCGTGAAGGTCGACGTCGTCGTCCGAAAGAACACTCCGTATCGACTCGAGGAGTTCGGGAGACGCCGACCAGTGTCGCTGCAGGGACAAGTGGTGTTCGTCGTGTCACCCGAGGACCTGGTGCTGTCGAAACTGGATTGGGCGAGAGACTCCATGTCAGAGGTGCAGCTGCGCGACGTCCGCAACCTGCTCGCGATGCGACCGGACCTTGATGGGGCGTACATGGATCATTGGGCGGCGGTGCTCGGCTTGTCCGATCTGCTCGCTTCGGTGCGGCGATGACGGACACGCCCCTCGATGTCGTGCAAGATGTCCGGGCGCGGTACATGGCGCTGTCACCAAGCGACCGCGTCGTGATGGCCTGTGCGATGTTCGACAGCGCGAAGTCACTGGCGTCTGCCGGCATCCAGGCGGACTATCCGGGAATCTCGGAAGTTGACCTTCGGATCGCGCTGTTCGATCGTTTCTACGGCCGCGACGTGACGGCCGATGATCGCGCGACGATTGTGGAGCGAATTCGGAGCGGCCGGTAGGGTTCACGCCGCCACCCACCACCTCGGCAATTTACGCCGGTTGCCTGCCCCCGCAACCAAATCTTCAAGAGCCGACAGGTTTCCTATCGGCTCTTCTCTGGCCCGAGGAGCGGCGCGTGTGCAGCCATGGTGGGCGTGTCGGGTATGCGCAAGATTCTTGTGGTGCCCGACGACGGTGGCGAGGCCAGGGAATACTCGCTGCCGCGTGGCGTCGACCGCTGGGGAAGATCCAGCGGTCGACGCCACGTATTGGAGCATCGTCTACCCACACGTTCGCGGTCGACCGGCGCAATCGAACTGTTGTCCCGCCGCCTGAAAGACACAGTCCCTCCATCGAGCAAGCTTCTCATCGACGCTCTCGAAGCGTTCATCGGCGGACCTAAGCAAGATTCGGCGATCGCCGATAGTCCGTATCACGTGGGTCTTTCCCTGACATAACGGCCCTATCAGACGCTGGCGCACTACGGCTCGAACGACCTGGCATCCGCGAACGGCCACCATCGGATCTGAATGCGACCCAAAATGTACTTCTTCGGAACAGGACCGAACGCTCGGCTATCCGAACTGTTGTTCCTGTGGTCCCCAAGAACGAAATAGAAGCCCTCGGGGATAACAACCGGGGCGCGTTCTTCGAACGATCGGAGATCGACCGCAACAAAGCCTTCGGCAGTGACAACACCGTTGCGAACCACCACGCCCTCACGAAAAGCCACGGTGTCTCCAGGTGCCGCAACGACTCGCTTGACAAGCGATTGTCTCGGGTTGTTGGGGTGTAGCAGCATCACGACATCCCCTACTTCGGGATCGTGGAGCTGATACGCTAGCTTGTTGACGACCAGTCGATCTTGATCACGGAGCGTCGGCTCCATGCTGCGCCCTTCGACGCGGGCCACTTGGAACCCAAAAGTCACGATGAGCGTGGCGTAGACCGCGGCCGACGCGAGCGTGCGGCTCCAGAGAACCAACTCGTTACCGATCTTACGCAGGCGCGAAGAGGTCGGGGTGGTCGCGTCGGCCGCCCCAGTCGTATCGGTGATGCGATCCCCTGGTTCACTCTCCATCTTCTCTCCTCGACTGGCTCCCAGTTCCGATCTCAAACGATATCCGCCTAACGGCCCAAATGAGCCGCGCGCCTCGGCAACCCGGTGGCACGAGACGAACGGCGCGTCGGCTCCATTTGGATGTTAGCCGGCTTGCCCCTCGCTACTGAACCAAAGACTGCTCCATGTCTGTTCCCCGAATCGAGATCGCCCAGAACAGCGCCGCACCTACAACACCGAACAGCGCACCAAAAGCGAGAGCTCGAATGAGCCCGAACCATGAGGCGCCAGCGTTCACATTGTTGGTCATGACCGCGAGCGGCAGGATGATCGCGAACGGAAGATTTCCGAGAATTACGCCGCCCCACAGGATTTGCTTGAGCGTGAGCGGTTCGCGCTTCAGGAGCCAGACAACTACCGGAAACGCTCCGCACACTGTGACCAGAAACGCGGCGAACCCAGCGCCCAGTCCGACCGAGATGGCCGCTCTCATCGCGTCGGTTGTGCCCCCGCTCTCGAGACCCTTAGGGTGAGATCTATGAGCGGGAACGCTATGAAGCCGAGAACGGCAGCAGAAAACGGTTGAACAACGAACCCGGCAAACAGTCGCATTTCTTGGGCCACTGTGAGATCTCGCGATTGATTCATCGTCGGCCTCATCTCGTCGGCGATCCTCGGTCGAAATTCAGTCCGGCTAACTACTCTTGGAGTAGACCGCATTAGCCCAGGAGCGTGTATCCATGGCGCTCAGGCAGCTCGGCGGTCCTGCCAAGATGTTGATGGGGTGGATATTTGCACCCGCCAACCACGGCGCGGGGATGTCCCAGTAACTGTTGAAATTTGAAGCGGCGGCTCCCGCTGCTCGTGATATCACGAGTGGTGTCTACGCCCGAGGCCAAGGCCTCACAGAAGGAGCCGCCATGAAACGAAAGTCTTGCACAGTCATCCCCCCGCGCCAAGTCGC
>ENA-ORBV01000061-ORBV01000061.1-microbial-mat-metagenome-genome-assembly--contig:-NODE-61-length-189419-cov-43.197056_pt1 | contig 189419 bp, 172 predicted proteins | sample MGYA00237777_ERZ505514 | MGnify/ENA primary metagenome ERZ505514 (study PRJEB26160, sample SAMN06269048) | microbial mat metagenome | isolation source: Oligotrophic lake microbial mat | place...
AATCAGCGGTCACATTCGGTCGGAACGACCGGTCACATTCAATCGGAATCAGCGGTCAGATTCGTCCGGAATACGCAGCTGCCGGATCGCGATCGCCGGCATGCTTCGCCAGGGCGGCGGCCATGTCTATAACTTCGAAGGCTTTGGCAGCGACGGCATGGTGCGTCCTGGCCTCACGACCTACGGCTCTACGAAGCGCGCGTTGCGTTATTTCACGCGCTCGCTTGCGCGCGAGTACCAGGGCAGCGTCGTGTGTATCAGTACGCTCAGCCCAGGCATTGTCGCCACCGACATGCTGCGCACCGAAACCGCAGGCCTCACACCCGAGCAACTCGCGAAGACCCGCCGGATCTACAACATCCTCGGGGATCGGGTCGATACAGTCTCGCCCTGGCTCGCAGATCAGGTTCTTGCCAACAGCAAGCATGGTGCGCGCATCGCCTGGCTGACGCCGTGGAAAGCTGCGTCCCGGTTCGCCACCGCGCGCTTCCGCCCGCGCAATATCTTCGAGGAGTCCCGCGAATGATTTTCCGGGTTGCTCGCGTCGCTCGCGTGGCCGCCGCAACGATGTTGCTCGCGCTGGCAGGTTGCGCCAAACCCACGGCGCCGCAGGTCCAGGGGCCGTTTGTGATCGATATCCCCGAGTACTGCACGGTGTGCATCGAAGTACTGCGCTGCGAGGGTCCGGTGCAACGCGTCGCGTATGTCATGCATGAGCAGGGTGCCTGGGCGCAGATCGCAACGATCTGGAATTACTTTGCTGAGTTCTTCCGCCCGAAGGTCGAAGACTTTCGCAAGCTCACGATTTACGAGCTTGCACCGGACATGGCGCGCGCCGTCGTCGTGCGCGAGGGTCTCGAAGCGCGGCTCGACGTCTGGAATCGCCGGGTCGAACTTCCCGAGGCCATCGTCGATCAGAAGACCGGTGCCTGGCTGACCCGAGACGGTATCAACCGGGGCCAATGCACGCATCTGCCGCGCGGCCCCGACCGCCAGTTCGTCGCCACCTTGAAGGAGACCTCGCCGTGACTGCCCCCAAGCGCGGATTCGCAGCCAAGCTGGGGCGCGGCAGCGTACTCGGGCTGCGTTACTTCTACGGCCTGTTCTACCTGTTTGCGTTCATCAACAAGCTGCAACAGGGGTATGCCTGGACGGGCTACCCGAAGCAGGTATTCCTGAAGCAGCTCGCGCAGATCGACCCCAACGGCCTGATGGCTGCTTATCTGACGGGCTTTCTGATCCCGAATTACCGCCTCGTCGGGATCGTCGTCACGCTGGTATGGGCCGCAGTGGCGGTAGGGCTGCTGCTGGGACTCTGTACTCGGTGGGCAGGCGCACTTGCGATCTTCGCGACGGTCAACATCGGTCTGGGTGGCTTCTACGATGCGTCATTGATCGTGCTCGGATTGATCGCGCTGTTGTTCGTCGTGCTGCCGACCGGTCACTGGCAGGGCCTCGACCGCCGCCTGCATGCGAAGTATCCGCGCTCGATCCTGTTCCGCTGAACGCGGATGGGCTTTGAGGCCACGAAATTCTAGCCAGCAGTTGTACGTAAGTCGGGCCGAGGTCATGGCACGCGCAGCATCATGCCTCTGAGCCAGGCGCGGCCGGCAGCGGCCCCGTCGGGGTCACCAGCGGGCTGGTGGGACACGGTCTTCCCCAGCGGCTGGGATGCGGCTCTCTTCCGTGTTCAGGCAGCCAGCGCCGGGTAGTCGGTGTAGCCCTTGGGGCCGGGCACATAGAACGTTGCCGTGTCGGGCGTATTCTGCGGTGCGTCGTTGCGCATTCGCGCCACCAGGTCGGGGTTGGCAAGAAACGGGCGCCCGAAGGCGATCAGATCGCCGCGCTTTTCGAGCAGGGCCTGTTCTGCGCTCGCGTGGTCGAAACCTCCGGAGAGGATGCAAAGGCCGTCAAAACCGGCGCGCAACTCGAGCTTGAAGTCAGCTGGCACCGGCGGTGCACCCATGGCCGAGTGATCGACAAGGTGGATATAGAGCAGGCCCACTGTGGAAAGCGCCTTGGCCAACGCTAGGTACTGCACCCGCACGTCCGGAAATGCGCCAGTGCCATTGAACACGCCGTAGGGCGAGAGCCGAATGCCGACCCGGTCGCGGCCGGTCGCGGCCGATCGCGGCCGATCGTGGCGCGCGCGACCTCCAGGGCCATGCGGTTGCGGCCTTCGATGCTGCCGCCGTGGCCGTCGCTGCGCAGGTTGACGAGCGGGTTCAGAAACTGCTCGATGAGGTAGCCGTTGGCGCCGTGCAATTCGACCCCATCGAACCCGGCATCCAGCGCGAGCTTCGCAGACAATGCGTACTCCTCGACGGCGTGGGCGATATCGGCCTCGGTCATCGCGCGCGGCGTACTGTGTGGCTGCAGGCCAAGCGTGTCTGTGAACATCTCGCCCGGGCACGCGGCCGTGCCGGGCCCGAGCGCCGAGACGCCAGCGGGCAGGTTGGCAACAGGCGCCACTCGGCCGCAGCGCATCGGGCGTGTGCGCAAGCGTTGCGCGGTTGCGTGTCATCGGCGCCATCACCACGCGATTGGCGAGGTGCAGCGAGCGGCGCAGCCGGCAGGGTCTGGGGTTTTTGGAACGTGCAGCCTGCGCGCCGTCATTCGTCAGGTCTGTTCGTTGGCGCACCCAGCTCTGTGCAGAGCACGCAGAGCGGCATGCTGACGTGACCGGGCAACTCTGGTCCAGGTTGATGTTCGTTTCAGATCGAGCGAAGCCAGTTGCGCAGCTCGGCGACCCGCAGCTGCGGGTCCAGCACGCCAGGTCCGAGGCCGTGCTTCCACCCCAGCGCCGTCGCGTAGCGTCGCGCGGTCGCCGCAATCTCGACCAGTGTGTACTCGGGGTGACACTGGACGCCTCAAACGACCGCGCCGCCGACGCGCATCTCAACGGCCTGAAGCCCCATGTCGTTGTACGCCAGCTCGACGCTCGCCGCAGGCAGTTCGACGACGCAGTCGCGGTGCACGGTGATCGCTTCGAAAACGGCCGGCTTGTCGCGGAACATCGGATGGACGCGCCCGGCCTGCGTCAGGCTGATGCGCCGTGCGAAACCGAACTCGCGACCGAGCGGGTTCGCGACCACGCGGCTGTCGCCGGAGTCACTGCCGCCCGCAGCAACCTGCTGCGCGCGCGTGACTGCCGTGTTGCCGTCGATCACGAGAATGCGCCGTACGGGACTTCTGCCTGACCGGTTGCTGAATTCGAATTGCCTAGCGGGCGAGCTCTCCGGCCACGGCGGCGCGGAAGATCCGTTCGAGCGCTGCGGCATCGACGGGTACCGGATTGCCGCCGGCCGACAGCTCAGCCACATCCTGATGCGCATGTTCCTCGACGACACAGCGATGCTGATCATCGCGCTCTGGCTGCCGAACCATTTTTACGGCCACTAGCGGGACAGGCTCCGCGACTGGCGTCGCGGGGCCGTGCCTTTCGAGGTGATGCCGTCCAGTCATGCCCGACTGCTTTCACTGCGGATATACGACGGACGATAAGAATCTGCTGTCCGATGCGCAAGTATTCTCCACCACAGAACTGAATGGCATGGACGTTGCGGCACCGGCGCTACGTTCCGCGCTTCCGATCCGATTCAGAGTTGCGTCGCGGCGCCCTCCTACAGACAGTTGGCCGCCGCTGCCCGGACACTATAGATCTCCACTCATTCTGCCTGCAGCAGAACGCATCATGAACTACGTTATCTGGATCTTGTTGGGCGGTGCCATCGGCTGGTCTGCCAGCCTGATCATGGAAACGAATGGCGAGCAGCACATGATCCGGAATTCCGTTGTCGGTATCGCCGGCGCGTTGCTGGGCGGCTGGTTGATTGCGCCACTGTTCGGCGTCATTTCGTCCAACGATGGCGAATTCAGCGCGATCGGTCTCGGTGTTGCGCTGCTCTGTGCGGTGCTGCTGCTCGCCGTGTCGCGGGCAGTGACGCACGTCCGCGCAGCTTGAAGGCATCGGCCCATGCGCCCGTACCCCACTGTTGTCGATGAACGCGGCGCGATCCCGCCTAGGCGTGCCGCTCCATGACGGGTGCTACACTGGCAAGCGCTGAACTCGGGCCCAATTCGGCATTGGATGCAGCGCCGGACGCACTCGCCATGCCAAGCCCGCTGATGTTGCCGCGCTCCATCTGGATTCCGCTCCTCGCGATGGCGTTCAGCGCCATGGGGGCCTTCGTCTTCAACGAATGGTCTGTCCAGCGCATCCGCGCCAGCGGCAATGAGCTCGCCGCGCTGACGGCGATGCAGCTCGATCTGGTGGAGCTTCGGTCCCGACTCATTGATGCCGATGCAGGGACGCGCGGCTTCCTGTTGTCGAACGAGCCCGAGGACCTTGAGCCGCTCGAGGACGCTCTGAAATGGATGCCGATCGTCGGGGCAAGGCTGCGCGTGCAAACGATGAACGATGCGGCCTTGCTGGCTCGCGTCCAGAATCTGGAATCGATGCGTGGACAGCAAATTGCCAGTCTGCGTGCAATCGTCATGCTCGCGCGGCAGGCCCGGCGCACGGACGCCCTTGCCCTGCTGGAGACCGGTGATAAACGGCTCGCCATGAATGCCTTGCGAAGCGAAACCCAGGCGCTGTTCACGGAGCTGGAGACGCGCGTGACAGAGCTACGGCGCCGCACGGCCGTGGATGTGCAGTGGTCCCGCTTTGCGGTGGCCGCTCTCGCCTCATTGACGCTCGTGCTGCTGCTGCTCGCAGTCCGGCTGGCGCTAACAGATGTCCGGCGCAACGAGTTCCTTCGCCGGGAACAAGCCACTGAACGGATGCGACTTGAAGCACTCGTCAGGGAGCGCACTGACGAACTCTCGCGGCTCACCACCTATCTTCAGACCGTCAGTGAGGAGGAGAAGGCTTCGCTCGCGCGCGATCTGCATGACGAACTCGGTGGTCTATTGACGGCCGCCAAGATGGACCTTGCCTGGTTGCAGGGACGCGTGACAGCGAGTCATCTCGACATGCGCGCCAAGCTCGATGCGCTGGCGAGCGCGATCGACGAAGCCATGAATCTGAAAAGGCGCGTCGTTGAGAATCTGCGCCCGGCGCTGTTGGAACACTTTGGACTGTCGGCTGCACTGGAATCCTACTTCCAGGAGACCTGTAAGATGGCCAGCCTCACTTGTCATACGGAAGTTCCGGACAGCATTGAAGGCCTGCCGTCGGACAGTGGGATCGCCCTGTTTCGTGTGGGCCAGGAGTCGCTGACGAACATCATGCGCCACGCGAAGGCGCACACAGTCGACATGCTCTGCGAACTGACACCCGGTGGACTGCACCTGCGTATCAGCGACGACGGCATCGGTATTGACCCGGGCAAGCTCAGTGGCAAGATGTCACATGGTCTGGCGGGCATGCGTCATCGGATCAATAGGCTGAGCGGGAGCTTCACGATTTCCGCGAACGCGCCTTCGGGCACGATCATCGACGTCATGGTGCCGTTGGAAGACGCGTAGTTCTAATTGCTCGCAGAGAGAATCAGCGGATAGAGACGTTCGAACTCACGCGCCTTGTCGAGGAAGTGATCCGCGCCCGCCGCGAGACAGCGTTCTCGGACGCTCTTGCGGTCGAAATTGGTTAAAACGATGATCAGCGGGAAAGGTCTGCGGCTGTATTCAGCGCGAGTCTTGCGCACCACCGTAACGCCGCTGCCCTCCCGCAGCTCCACATCCACGACCATCACGTCGAACTGCTGAAGCCGCACCAGCTCGAGCGCTGCCGTCTCGGTGTCGGCGACCGCGGTGACCCGCATGGTCCCGGCATGAGTCAGCATTTCGATCAACCGCGCGCAAAGCGGCGCAGAGTCTTCCACCAGCAGAATGCTCAACTCGCGCTGCGCCGGCTCGCCCTGTGGCTCGCCCTGTGGTTCGCCCTGGCTACTGAATGATGTGGTTTCGAATGGCATAGCTGGTGATGTCGGCGTTGGTCTTCATGCACATTTTCTCCAGCAGGCGTGAACGATACGTACTGATCGTCTTCACGCTGAGGCACAGCTTGTTCGCGATCTCGGTCACGCTGCGCCCCTCGGCCAGCTTGCAGAAGATCTGGAACTCACGCGCCGACAGGATGCTGTGGGCGGGCTGATCTGCATCGGCATCCATGCCATTGACCAGCAGCTCTGCCAGCTCAGGACCGACATAACGGCGTCCGCGGCCCACGCTGCGCACTGCGCTCAGTAACTCGGCTTCGTCCGCGCCTTTGCTGATAAAGCCGCTCGCGCCGGCCCGCAGGACATTGATGCCGAACTGGCGTTCCGGAAAGCTGCTGATCACCAACACGGCCACAGACGGAAATTGGGCGCGGGCAGTCTTCAGGACATCGAGGCCAGACATGTCAGGCAGCGACAGGTCCAGCAGCAGCACCTGGCATCGCCGGGAACCGAGCGCCACGAGCGTTTCCCGGCCCGTGCGGCACTGCGCTGTGACCTCGAGGTCCGTCTGCGTGGCGATCAGGCTGGTCAGACCAGCGAGAAGGAGCGGATGGTCGTCGGCAATGATGAGACTGAGGGCGTGCATGAGGGCTCTAGCCGGCAATGAGCCTTCAGTATGGCCCGGAGCGGTTGCGCGCGCTGTCAGACGGCGCTGACACTTGGCTCAGAAAATTGCGGCCGTCGACGGGAGCCGACGGCCGCAACGCTTACCCGCGGCATCGGGGTGGTTGCCGCGGGCTTGGTATGCATCGATCTGCGCTACTTGATCGCGAGCTGGTTGTCGACACGCCGCACGCCCTTGATGCCGCGGGCGATCTCGCCTGCCGCGGTGCGGGCCTCGGCCGTGTTGACGAAGCCGGCCAGCAGTACCACCGAATCGCGGGTCTCGACATTGACCCGCAGGGCGTTGGTACGCGCGTCGGCGGCCAGGGCCGACTTGACACTGCCGGTCAGCACGGCATCGTCGATCGATTCACCAACGCTGTGGTCGGCGGCGGCTTTCAGCTTCAGGTTGTTGTCGACTGCGACCACGCCATCGACGCGGCGCGCCAGCGCAATGGCTTGGGTTCGCATTTCATTCGAGCGAACGAAGCCGTTCAGCTGAACGCGACCCTTGAACACTTCAACATCGATTTCGTGGGCCTTGGTCAGCGGATCGGCGATTAGTTCGCCCTTGATTTTGGCGGTGATGACGGTGTCGTCGATCTGCTCTCCCATGGATGTCTGGGTGCGCGTTGAGGTGCAGGCGGCAGTCGCAAACAGCGCGACGGCGACGATGACAGCGGTGCGAATGCGGCGGGATTCGATCATCTGGAGTCTCCTGGACAAAAAATCTTTGACCGTCCACTGTGCATTGAAGGCGCGCTGCGGGCTGTCAGTGCTGGCCCGTGCCGGGTGTAGGCGGGGACCGGCAGCGCGGCGCACGCCTGCGTAGGAGCAGACCTACGCGCTCATAGGCGCTGGCGTTGCCACGGCGCCGTGCCTGTCTGACAGTCGGCTCGACCAGAAGCCCTTAATCTCTTGGATTCCCAACAACCGGAGATATCCATGAACCTTGCCAAACTGATGCTGGTTTCCGCGCTGAGTGTGATGACGCTCGGCGCCTGCGCCAAGCAGGAAACTCCCGCCGAGACGCGCAATGACGTCGCCGAAGCCGCCAGAGAAGGCCAGCGCGACGTTACCGCTGAGCAGCGTGATGCAGCGGCCGTCGCGACCGATGCACAGAGCTCGATGGCAGAGGCCAACGCAGACGTGGATCTCGAGCGAGCCAAGGCCGAGTACAACGTCGCGATCGAAAAATGCGACGCGGAGACCGGCATGGCCAAGGATGCCTGCAAGAGTGCCGCCCAGGCGACGCTCGACGCGGTGCAGGCCCGGGTCGATGCGCGCAATCCGTAAAGCAACCTGACGGTGCCGCATAACGCGGTCCGGCAGAAGGGTACGGCATATTGACGGCACGATGCCGAAGCTCTCGGGCGTGCTGGTCATCCGCCAGCGCGCACGAGAGCAACTCAGAAGCGGTCCCGACGACGCGACGGCGCTGCCCCGCAAAAAGACCGCGGCCGTCGTCGGGAAGCAAGCGCGTGACAGCTACGTCGAGACGGAACGCCGGAACATGCGATCCATCCTCTCGTTCGTGGCATCGCAACAGGACTGGCTGGCCTGCGCTGCGGCGCGAGCCTGGTTGGCGGCGCTCTGCGCCCCGCCCGCGCTTTGGCTCGCGGCCCGCGCATCGGCGGCAGCAGCGTCTGATGCAGCTTTCGCGGCAGCCGTATCGGCGCTGATGCGAGACACCTGCGACTTTAGATCATCGATCTGAGTCTGCCGGGGCTTGAGGTCCGTGCAACCGGTGACGAGCAACCCGGCCGTGATGATTGCGAAGATCGGCGTATACGATTTCATGATCGAACTCTCCGTGAGTCCCGCAGCGCGTCGCGGCTGCCATGAGAACATTGCGTTTGGCGCCTTCTGTCAATCTACCGGTGCTGCCGGATTCGTGCGTGGGACGGCGCCGACTTGATGAGATCGCTTGCGGTCAATTCAGCAACGCCTACGCAGCACACCCAACAGCAGCGTCACGACCGCGATCGCGAGGCAGACCCCAAAGACAACCTGCGCGAACACCGCAGCAACGCCGAGGATATTGCCGAAAGCCAGCACTGCAAAGATCAGCGCGATTGCGTAGAAGACAATGCAATAGCGGAACATGGTGGTGGCCTCCCGAGGTCAGCGACGCGCGCTGCTGATGGATACGTCGATCCGCCGTTTCCGTTGCGGATCGAATCGGGTTTCAGGATGGCGGTCGCCAGCGCTTGCGCATATCGGCCGGCACTGCGCGCACTCGTCGGTGCCGTCTGATATGCATGGGTCGATCGGTGGAAGTGCGTGTAGGACCTTACCGACGTTGCGTGAACGGAGCGGCCCGTCCGTACGCGGCATCGACTGACAGCGGCGAAGCATTGGATGGCCGAAGGTGACGCCTTGCTTCCTTAATCAATCATCGAGACGAGGCATGAATATGAACATCGGCAAGAACGGCGCGCGCGCCACCACTGCAGAACAGCTCAACGATATCGTCGGCAAGGCTGAAGAGCTGTTGCAGTCGCTGGGCGAAGATGGGGGCAGCAAGGTTCTGGAACTGCGCGAGCGAGCGGGCCGCACGATTCGCAGTGCACGCACGCGACTCGGTACGCTCGAGGGGCAAGCCGAGACAATGGCGTCCGATGCGCTCAACGATGCGCAGAACTATGCGAGAGCGAATCCGTGGACGGTGGTGGCGATGGTGGCGGCAGTCGGCCTGGCCGTCGGCGCCCTGGTGTCACGACGAGTCTGATCTCGGCATAGGGCACCGCCACCAACCGCGCGGATCTTTCCGTCCCGTGCTGCGTATCCCACCGCACAGACGTCGCCCCATGCCATGCGGCAGTGTACCCGGGGGGAAGCTTGTTTCCTCACCACATTGCCGAGACGGGCTGAAACATGCTTGAGAACATTCGTGCGGATTTTCGCGCCCACGGCAACGCCTGGGGTAGCCAGGGATTCTGGGCCCTGGTCATGTACAGGTTCGGGCGATGGCGCTACGGAGTGCGCCCGTTGCTGCTAAGAAAAGCGTTTTCGGCGATCTATCACGTGTTTTACAAAGTGGTGCAGGTGCTCACGGGCATCGAGCTGCCCTGCGAGGCTCGGATCGGACGAAACTTCATCATCGACCATTCCGGCGGGATCGTGATCAGCGGCTATGCGCGCTTCGGCGACAACTGCCGGATCCGCAACGGCGTTGTGGTCGGTCTGTGCCGTGTCGAGGACCCCGGTGCACCCACCATTGGCAACAACGTCGATATCGGCGCCGGCGCCAAACTGCTCGGTCACATCACGATCGGCGATAACGTATTGATCGGAGCGAATGCCGTCGTGCTGTGCGATGTGCCCTCGAACTGCATCGCGGTCGGTGTGCCGGCGGTGGTGAAGCGGAAACGGGCGAAGGGATCGAAGTCCCCGCGGGAGAATCCGCTGTCCGGCCTGGTCGTTGCCGAGCAGCGCCGCAGGTTCGTCCAGCTGCATTCAGGCATGGCGAAATAGGATCGCTGGCACACGCTGCTGCATCTGTCCCGGAGCTGCTAATAAGTTGGATAGCGTACAGACGCAGTTGCCGGATGCAGGCATCTTGGCTGCGTGCAAACACTGCGTCTCGTAGGTCAGGGTTCCGGTGAGATCAGCAACGACGCTGCTCGCCCGCAAGGGCGTGCGTCACCATCGGCCCATCTGCGCCGCCTGCTGGCACTGATCCGTCGTGACAGGATACGAAGCGGTCAGCTGCAGAATGAATTGCTGGATGCGCGCCGGGCGCTGCAGTCCGCACAAGCGCAGATGCAGCACCTGAGCCACGCAGCGTTTCACGATTACCTGACAGGACTACCGAACCGTCTGCAGTTTCAGCAACACTCGCAGGCGACCTTGAACTCTCACGCACCCGGAGCGCGGGAATTCGGTCTTATCTATATCGATCTGGACGGCTTCAAGGCCGTCAACGACTGTCATGGGCATGAGGTCGGTGATGCGCTTCTCAAAGCCACGGCAGAGCGGCTTCGCCACGCCATGCGATCCAGCGATCTGCTGAGTCGCCACGGCGGCGACGAGTTCATCTGTCTGCTGCGCGATGTGAACAGCGAGGAGCAGGTTCTGAACATTGCGCGGATCTTGAAGGACGCTGTGTCGAGCCCCTACCAGCTCGGGATTCTGGCCGTGCAAGTCACGGTGACCATCGGGGTGGCCCTTTACCCGCGCGACGGCGCCACCATTGACGCTCTGCTGGACCACGCCGATCAGAGCATGCTCAGCGCCAAGCGTCGCCAGGTCACCACGGCGCAGTGTGCCGGTTCGGACGCTGTCTCGTGCCCGGCGGAACCGGCGGCAGCAGCCCAGCGGATCCGGGCTTAAGTGGGCCAAGTGGGCGCCAAGGTCGCCCGCCCGCAGCCTGCCGTGCTCATCGTGACCGTCAACTATCGGACAGCGGCTCTGGCCATTGAACTGTTGCAGTCGCTCGAATCTGAGGTGACGGCGACACCTCGCGTCCGCGCCATCGTGGTCGACAACTGTTCCGGCGATGGTTCGGCTGAACAGATCGAAGATGCCATCCTGAAACACCACTGGGAGGCATGGGCCCGGCTTGTTCGAGCGCCAATCAACGGCGGTTTTGCCTACGGCAACAATTTCGCCATGACGCGATCACTGGCCGCAGGGTTCGTCCCCGACTACGTCTGGTTCCTGAACTCCGACTGCAAGGCCCGGCGCGGGGCGCTTGGATCGCTCGTTTCCTTTATGGCTGCGAACCCGCTGGTGGGCATTGCGGGCAGCAGCATCGAGAATGCAGAGGGAGTGAAGTGGCCCTATGCGTTCCGGTTCCCGTCGCTTTGGAGCGAACTGGATCAGGGCATGCGTCTTGGTTTCCTGTCGCATCTGCTGCGTGAGCGAACCGTGGCACGCGTGATGGCGGCAATTCCCGCGCGCGTGGATTGGTTGAGCGGGGCGAGCATCCTCGTCCGCAGGGACGTGTTCCAGTCGATCGGACAGATGGACGAGGGCTACTTTCTGTACTTCGAGGAAACCGACTTCTCGCTCGCTGCCCAGCGATCTGGCTGGGAGTCGTGGTACGTGCCCTCCAGTCGAGTCGCGCACTATTTCGGCGCCAGTACGGGGGTGACGTCCAGCGATTCTGCGGGCCGGCGACTGCCGCAGTACTGGTTTGAGTCGCGCCGTCGGTATTTCGTCAAGAACCACGGCCGCGCCTATGCGGCCTGTGCCGATCTGCTTTGGATTCTTGGATTTGTCAGCTGGCGAATCCGCTGCGCACTATCAGGCCGCAGCGATGTCTATCCGGCGCGCATCCTGAACGACGTCGTTCGCAACAGCGCGCTGTTCCACTCGGGCGTACCCTGCAATGCGCGATTGCCGCAAGCCGACCCGTCGGCGCCGGTGGTGACGAATCACTGATGACATGACTGGCGATGCCTGGTCCAGGTCGATCTTCGCTGCAATGGAACCAAGCCGATCTGGAAGATGCTCAACATGCGCTGATCGACCAGCGCCAGACTGCGGTGAGGTCAGTACACGGCGGACATCCATGCCGCAATGCCTCGGACGTTGGCCTCACCGCGTGTCGGCGTAGCCGTTCGCGACAGCGCGGTGGATCCCGCAAAGGACTGTAGATCGCAACGAGCGTCTGCCCCAACACCGGCCAGGTCGATTCGCGCATTGCTCGGACGGCCGGTGTCCGGATCGGGGCAGATCACCGCCAGCAGCCGGAAAAACTCCCGCCGGTTCTTGGGCCCGTAGGTCAGGAAGCTCGGGTCTGGCGCCTCACGGTAGGCGACGCGGGCGCGGCCGAGCGGATCACGGGCGGTCGACTTGCGAACCTCGGTTGGCGTGAGACCGTAGGCGGCGGCGCCGTTGAGCCCGAAGATTTTTGCGCGGATCTGCGGCGTGAGCTTCGGATAGCCGAACTTCTGATGGAACTCGTCGGAGATCTGGAAGGCGCGGAACGCCATGATCTGGTCCTGCGGCGAGCCGTACCAGATGGAGTCGGTACCCCACAGCACCCGATCCTCGCCGACGTACTTGAGCAGCTTGCCGATCACGTGGGCGGCCTGCTCGGCATCGCGCATCAGGCAGCGCCAGGTGCTGCCGAGCTCCGCGTAGACATTGTGGCCGGTGCCGGGTTTCAGTCCCGCGTCCAGCAGCGAGGTGATCAGGTCGTCGACGCCGGCGCCGGAGCCGCGCGCATGTCGTAGCCGGAGTGGTAGATCATGAACGTGATGTCGGGATTGACGCGCGCGGCCGGGCCGACGTCACGGCTGCTGGCGTACTTGAGGTTGTCCTTGTACTGCAGGAATGGCAGGCCCTTGTGCACGGCCAGGCGCTTGTTGCCGATACTGCGGATTTTCTCGATGAAGCGCTGCCCGAGCTCGTCGTCGAGGAAGTAGCCGGTGTCCCCGGGGCCGTGCTGGGTATAGGTCTTCCAGGCCGCAATCGGCCATCTTGCCGCGGTTTCCTCCATCGCGGCGAGGTCATCGGCGTAGGTCGGCATGCAGCGACCGTGCACCAGCAGGCGCTGGGTGGTGCCGAGCGCCTCGACGAGGCGCACCGTTGCCGCGCCGCAGGCCGAGACCAGGAAGTCACGGCGTGGTCGGCCAGTGAACTTCGCATTCGTGGCGGCCTGCTCTAGCGCGCGACGATTAGCCGCAATGTTCGCTGGCGACAGGGGTGGCGGGAGGAACCCGCCATTCGAGGTGGCGTCGACCTTGATCGGCAGACGGCTGCCGTCGGGATCGTCGGCGTAAATCCGCGTCGTCAGGGCACCCCCGCCGGGCACGGCGCACCCTCTGAAGGATGGCCGTGCCCGTCGTGGCAGTGCGCCGTAGCGTTAGAAGCGGTAGGACACCGTGATACCGGCCTGGCGCTTGTTCGGCAGAACAGCTTCGGAAGAGGCCAGCTGGAAGAAGAACGGGTCTGTCGCGCTGTCGCTCTGGTAGCGCGAGGACTCCAGCGTATCGTCGTCGAACAGGTTGTTGACGAACAGCGTCAGATCCCAGTTCTCGGTCTGCACGCCGCCGCGCAGGTTCACGCGGACCTGGGTCGGCACGTAGGCAAGGTTCGCGATGCTGTCCCACATGCGACCGCGATGTGTCAGGTCGCCGCGCACGAACCAGCTGCGCTCGTCGGCCAGCGGTGCTTCGTACTTGGCGTAAGCCGCCGCCGTGAACGGCGCGACCTGGCCAAACTCCAGTCCCTTGGCGTCGGTGAGGCCAAAGAAGCGCAGCGGCAGGGTCTCGTTCAGCGCCTTGGTGATCTCGGTGTCGGTGAAGCTCGCGCTGGCGCCGATCGTGAGCCGCTCGGTCAGGCTGAAAGCACCGTCGAGCTCGATGCCCCGGGTGTTGCTGTCGCCGGCCGCGAACGGCACGGCGTTGAAGGTCTCACCCGTGGGCGCCGCGCCCGTCTGGATGATGCCGTCGCCGTTCAGGTCGACCTGAACGGTCCGGACGCCCTGCCGACCCACCCACTCCAGGTAGTAAAGAGAGGCGTTCAGGAACCAGCGGCCGTCGTCCGAACGGTGCTTGACGCCGATCTCGAAATTCTCGACCTCGGCCTCGGGAGCGGTCGGCAGAATACCGTTCGCTGCGGCCACCACCTGCTGCGCGGGGTTGAGCTGGAAGTATGTCGCGTAGCCTTGGGTCGGCTGGTTGCCCTTGGCATAGTTGAAGTACAGGTTGGTCTCGTCAGAGAGCTCGTATCCCAACAGCAAACGGGGCAGCGTCGCCTTCGTATTGACGGCGAATTGGGTTGGCAGGCCGACGCCGCTGGTCACGGTGTCATCCTGGTAGCGCGCTTCGAGGCTGACATTCAGCTGGTCGGTGATGTCGTAGCCGATGCTCGCGAACACCGAATCCGTCTCCGACAGGTTGCGGGCCGGAATCAGTGAGGCCGGGTTGGCCGGACCGCCCTGCGTTGCGCCAAACAGCGTGCCGTTGATGAAGGCGCCGACCGTGTCGAAGGTCGTCTCCAGCCGCGCCACGCCGACCATATAGTTGAACCGGGACTCAGCAGGCGAGGTCAGGCGCAGCTCGTAGCTGTCCTGTTCCTGTTCAATGCGGAGGAACGCCCAGTAGCGGTCTTGCGGTGCACGCTCGAAGTCCGCCAAGCGGCGAAGCTCGTAGTCCTGCGTGCTCAACACCGCCGTGATCGAGTGGCCGCCGGCAAACTCGTACTCCGCCGTGGCCGAAAGCAGCGAGTGATCGAGCTCAGCGCGGCTGTCATTGAAGGGGACTTCGGGACGGATGTTGGCCGGCAGGTTAACGTTGATACCGACCGCTCCGGAAGGTGCCTCGAGCGGCCCGCAATAGGAGCGGCGTGCCTGACCGACCGTGAAGCCCGCAGGCAGGCCGAAGAGCGGGCGCGGCAGGAAACCTGAAAAGGGCCCGCAGTTGTGTTCGGTGAAGCGGGCGATCAACGGTGTTGCCTCAGGACCGTCTTGGTCGCTGCGGTCGCTGTAGCGCAGCCGCAGGCTGAAATTCTCGGTCGGCGTGAAGCTCAGCGTGCCGGCGTAGTAGAGGCCCTCGGTCTCGCCGAGGTTTCCGCCCAGGCTGTTCTTGTGAAAGCCGTCGAAGGTGTTGGCCGCGACCACCAAGCGTCCGGCCAGGATGTTCTCGATGAGCGGTCCCTCGACCGACAGTGAGCCGCGATACTCGCCTTCTGTGGCAGCCGTTGCGCTGATCCGGGCCTTGAACTCGTCGCCCGGGGTCGACGTCGTCATGCTGATTGCACCGCCGAAGGTCGCACGACCGAACAATGCAGACTGCGGCCCCTTGACGATCTCGATGCGCTCGAGGTCCTCGACGCCGTAGTTTGCGGGCGAGCCGACCAGCGGCACACCGTCCATAAACACCGTGACGAGGTCGCGGCGGTTATCAGCGTTTCCGGCGACCTGGTTCATGCCGCGGATCGAGATCGACGAACTGCCGCGATAGGTGCTGGTATTGAAGTTCAGGCCGGAGCTGAACTTGGCGAGGTCCGCAAAACTCGCGATGCCGCGTTGCTCGATCTGCTCACCCGTGAAGGCCTGGACGCTGAGCGGCGCGTCCTGGATCGTTTCTTCGCGCTTTCGCGCCGTGATGACGATCTCCTCGAGCTCAAAGCTCCTTTCCTGAGCCACAGCGGCTCCGCCAAAGCTCATTCCGGTGGCGCAGAGCAGTGATATAAATCCCACTTTTCGCGAGTTGCCTGTTGCCATAGCCCAATCCCCTGATTTGTGAGTTCTTGAAGTCCGCACCCAGACCGACGTGGCTTCGGCGCGACACTTTCAGCGCTCTAGCTTCACCCCTGAGGTCCTGACAATGCCAATTGATTTGACGTTGCTGGTCATACAGGCAATGCATAGTGGTGCAGTTCGGGGGCCATGTCCGCCGATCGCCGCAGCGCTGCGGGGGACGTACCTTGCGCGAGCCGCTGGAAGCTCAGGTCTGATTGGCGACTGGCGTCGTGCGAGCGGCAGCGCGCCAGCAACACGCGGCCGTGAAAGATCCGCACTCGCCGATGCTCTGCCTCAATCCTGCCGGGGGTTGCCCCCGGCCGGTTCACGCTCCGGCTAGGTGATGCTGCGGCCGCGCATCAGTCGGATCGCAATGACGACGACAGCGATGACAAGAAGAACGTGAATGAAGCCGCCCATGGTGTATGAGGACACCAACCCCAACAACCACAGGATGACCAGAATGACCGCAATAGTTTCGAGCATGAAAATCTCCTTGAGCTTGGTTACGGTGTGTCCGTGCCGTTAGCGGACTATTTGACGGCACTACCCTCGTAGGTGAACTTCTGTCCCGCGACAGTTGCGTTGTACATCAGGCCGCCCTTGGCGATCGTGAAAACCGCCACGCCATTCGTGAAGCCGCCAGCGTTGGTGGCGTCCTCCTTGTCAGTGCTTGCCGAAGCTCTTGCGCCGCTCGTTCCGGCGCTGGCGGAGGCCGATGCGGTGATGGCAATGGCGCCGATGTCGCCGCTGAATTCGAAGTTTCCGGAAGTGAACTCCCGCAGTGCATTCTTGTTCTCGAAGAAGATGATCTCGCTGTAGGTCTCGCCGCCAAGCTGAAACCCGATGCTGATCTGGTTCATGGTGACTTGACCGATGCGCTTGCCCTGCGCGTACACATCACCGGTGCCATGTGCGGCACCGATACCGATTCCGGCTTTGCCGATGGTCGGGAAAAGGGCGTAGCCGTAACTCTTGCCGAAGAACTCAGCGCTTTGGTCGGCCTGCTTGAAGAGCGCCACGGTGTCGCTGTTCTGGTCGGCGTAAGCGACGTTGAGCGGGAGTCCAATTGCGGCCATCAACAGGCCGGTGCGAATCAGTGTCTTCATGAGTTTGTCTCCATCCATCTGGAGATCCTGCCTCCGTCGCGCAGGAAAGTCTGTCTGCCAGCGTACATAGTGAGGAGGTGGCGCTGAACCTCTGGCTCTGGCCGTCGAACGGCGCGTTGCGCGGGGGCTGCGCTACTTCGCCAAACTCATTGGCTAAACTCAGATCGCCAACATGAACGGCAGCAGACGATCGTACTCTTTCTTGACGACGGCGTAGCACTCGCAGGTTCGTAGCTCCAGCGCCGGCCGGTCCAGCACTGTGATGCGGCCACGCTGATAACGAATCAGTCCGGCCTTGTGCAGCTTGCCGGCGGCCTCTGTGACGCCTTCGCGCCGCACGCCCAGCATGTTGGCGATCAACTCCTGGGTCATCACGAGCTCGTTGGACGGCAGTCGGTCAAGACTCAACAGTAGCCATCGGCAAAGCTGTTCGTCGAGGGAGTGGTGACGATTGCATACCGCGGTTTGCGACATCTGCGTGATCAGCGCCTGGGTATAGCGCAACAACAGGCGCAGCACCGGTCCGCCCCGATTGAATTCTTCGAGCATGTGAGAGGCTTTCAGCCGATAACCCCGGCCGGCGCTTTGCACGACGGCGCGACTCGGCGTCGATTGCCCTCCCATGAACAGGGACACGCCCACGACGCCTTCCTGGCCGACCACCGCAATCTCGGCGGAGCTTCCGTTCTCCATGACATACAGCAAAGAGACGATTGAGGTCGTCGGAAAGTAGACGTGGGAGATCTGGTCGCCGGGTTCGTAAAGCACCTCGGCGAGGGGCAAGTCGACCGTTTCCAGAGGCGGCTGCCAGCGACTGAACTCGGGCTCTGGAAGCGAAGCAATCAGCTGATTCTGGAGGGCACCGTACTCTACTGCCATAACACCTCCAAGATGGAGCTCTGTTGAGCCGGGCCGGCGGCTCAATAGTCTACTTTATGAATAGCGCCAATGGGTTGAGTTCGTTGCGCAAAGTTTCATCCGCGCGGCATGACTCTGTGCGCGGGCGAACAGACCGACCGTACAGAGTGCGCTAAGAGTATTCCTGTTTATGGAACGCGAAACCAGGATGTTCTAAGGAAGTCGAAATGAACAAGGATCAGATTGAAGGCGCAGCAAGAGATTTCGGCGGCAGGGTCCAGAGGGGAGTGGGCAAGTTGATGCGCAGTCCAGAGCAGCAGATTCGCGGCATCGAGAATCAGGCCGAGGGAAGAGCGAAACGCGAACGGGGCAACCTTGAAGCGACTGGAAAGAACATGGTCCAGCGCTGAACCCGATCATGAGTTTGGATTCATCCCAAACAAGCGGCTCGTCATCGCCAAGAAGGCTCGCGTTGGCGAGGTGGGACAACGAGGGCGGGGCGCGGGATTATGGCCCAAGGGCACCGCCAGCGCGCACGGCCCCCGTTGAGGTCGAGCTATTGCACGCTCGGATCATTGCGCTGGAGAACCTGCTGATCGCCCTGCTCGAGGACGCCAGCGATCCGCAGTTGCGACGAATTCGTGAACGGGCCACCTTCATCGCGCCACGTCCGAGTGTCACCCAGCACCGCCTCACTGTCGGGGCCGCGCATCTGATGGTTGATCTGGTCATTCGGGCGATGCACTTCCGGCATGCGAATGAAAGCTCAGCCGGCGCACTCCCAGTCAGGTCTCTACCTTGATGCGGTCGGCGCGGTTGCGATGACCACTTCAACGCGACGGCTCTGCTGACGACCGGTGGCGGAGTCGTTTCCCGCCACGGGGTCGATTTCTCCCTTACCCGATGTGGTCAGCCGCGTGGCACTGCTGCCCTGGCCGGTCATGAACGACTTCACGGAATCCGCGCGACGCTGCGACAACCGCAGTTTGTAGTCTTCACTGCGCACACTGTCGGTGTAGCCCTCGACGGCGACGGTACGTTTCGGGTAGCTGTTTAGGAACGCCGCGGTCGCAAACAGAACGTCGCCCAACGGGAGCACCATGCCGCGATCCGTCGGTCGGGCGTTCAGGTCGTCGAGCTCCTGCCCGATTGCGCTCACGGTGGCGATCGCTATGCTGGAAGCCGGTTCGACAAAGTGTGTCGAAGTTTTAGGGAGTTACCGCGTGAATGTCGCAAGAATTCGGCGCCAAGCCGCCGCAACCACGTCCATTGCACTACTGACCGTGACGGCCACGCTATCGGCAACGGCGGTCGCTGCCGAGACGGACATGTGGTTCTCGACGGTCCCCGGTGCCGGTGGCGCGCCGCTGAACGTGATGGAGACGGGCAACCCGTCCGGCTCTGAAATTCTATTCATTCATGGCATGGGCATGAGCTATCTGAGCTTCCTGCCGCAGTACCAGTCGGATCTCGCCAAGGAATTTCGCATCGTCGCGATGGACCTGCGCGGCCATGGCGGTTCGGCCAAACCCTGGCGGAGGGAGGACGTTCAGCCCAGCGCGGTCTGGGCTGACGACATCGCCGCCGTCATCGCCGCCAAGAACCTCAAGAAGCCGGTGATTGTCGCATGGTCCTTCGGCGGCTTCGTGACCGCGGACTATCTGCGCAAGTTCGGTCACGAAGGTATCGCCGGCATCAATTTCGTCGGCACGCTCGCGGGTCTCGTCAAGCAGGCGCCGCCAGTCGGCAGCATGACGCCGGAGCAAATGAAGCGCCGTGCGGCGATGCAGACTTCCGGGAACATGATCGACAGCCTGCAGATCGTTGCAGAGACCACCAGGTTGTTCGAGTTTTCCGGAATCACGCCCGAATACCGGGAGCTGATGTTCAACATGGGGGTGATGGTGCCGCCCTATTTTCGCAGGGCGTTTGCCGGCGCCAATCTGGACCATCAGGACGTAACCCCGACATTGCAGGGCCTGCCGATCCTGGTGACCATGGGCGAGTTCGACATCGCCCAGTCGCCGGAAGCCTACGCGAGTCTGAAGGGTGCCCTGTCCTGGGCCAGCTTCTCCGAGTATTCGGCGACTGGTCACTTACCCTTCGCCCATCATCCCGAGCGGTTCAACAATGAGTTGGCCGAATTCGTGCACACCGCAAACCGCTAAGAGTACGGAAGGCATGAGAATCTGCCTATCACTGGTGCTACTGATTGCTGCCGGCGCTGTCGCACCCGCCTTCGGCGACGACCTGGGGGACACGATGCGTGCCTGGTGCAGCCAGTCGGGTACCTGGCAGGGAAACATCGACATCTCGGACTCGGCGGGCCGCACGCAGAAGGTGTCGCTGGTCTCGCGGCATCGCTGCACGCCGGACGGGCGGATGCACATCGTTGAAGAGGACTTCCTCGTCGAGGGGCGAAGCGAGCATACGGTGAAGGTCACCTATGCCGATCCGTCGATCACGGGATTCCGCACCGCCTACTTTGCGCGTGGCGCAGAGTCGCCCCATGCCTATCGCTTCGAGACGGTCGCCTACCGGGACGAGCGACACTGGACGCAATCCATCACGTCCACGGACGCGGGTGAGCTGTATGAAGGGCGCAAGGCCATGCTGCGCTACACGCGCGAGCGTGACGGCGACAGCATCGTGAGCCGCAAGGAGGTGAAGTTCCTCGACGCTGACGGCAGCTTCGAGACGCGCTCGCTGATCGTGCAGCGGCGCGTGCAGCCATGACGACTACTGCACTTCGCGCACGGCTTGCCGAGGCGATCGGCGCTGCCAACGTGCTCGACGACGTCGCCTCACGCGAGTTCATGGGCACCGATGTCTACCATGCCGGCGGCGTGCCGGCGCTGGTGGTGCGCCCGGCGAACGTTGCGCAACTGCAGGCTGCCGTGCGCGCCTGCGCTGCGGCCGGCGTCGCGATGGTGCCGCGCAGCGGCGGCGCTTCGTACACCGACGGCTATCTCTACGCTGCCGGTGATCACGTGCTGTTTGACCTCGGCGCCATGGACGCGATCGATGTCGATGTGGACAACGCGGTCGTCACGGTAGGGCCCGGTGCGACCTGGGCGGCCTTGCGTACCGAGCTCGCCGAGCATGGGCTGCGCACGCCGTTCTGGGGTCCGTTCTCGGGCTTGGTCGCGACGGTGGGCGGCAGTGTCAGCCAGAACGCGCTGAGCCATGGCAGCGGCGCGTTCGGCATTTCGGCGCCGTCAGTGCTGTCGATGGACATCGTGACCGCATCCGGCGAGCTGCTGTGCACGGCGCCCACCACCGCGACCCGCAACTTCGGGCCGGACCTGACGGGCCTGTTCACCGGCGATTGCGGCGCACTCGGCATCAAGGCGGCGATCCGCCTGCCGCTGATGGCCAAACGCGAGCACTTCGAGGCGGTCTCGTTTGCGTTCGACGACTTCGAGAGCTTTCACAGTGCCGTGCGTGCCGCGCAGATCGAGCATCTTGACGACGAAAATTTCGGCCTCGATATCTCTTTGTCACAAGGCCAGATTGCGAAGCAGGAAGGCGTCGGCACGAAGGCCAGGCTGGCGGGCGATGTGCTGCGGGCTGCGCCGAGCAAGCTTGCAGGTCTCAAGCAGCTCGCCGGCATGGCCGTGGCCGGGCAGCGCGCAATGCGCGCCGGCGAATGGATGCATCATTTCATCGTCGAGGGTTCGACCCGGGACGAAGCGGCGGCAAAGGCTGCGCGGCTGCGTGCGGTGCTCGAGCCCTTCGGCCGCGAGATTGCCAACAGCGTGCCGGGCTTTGTTCGAACCCTGCCGTTCGCGCCGCTCAACAATGTGCTCGGGCCCAAGGGCGAGCGCTGGGTGCCGTTGCATGGCGTGCTGCGGCACACCGAAGTGCTGGCGTTTCACGATGCGCTGATGGCTTTCTATGCCGAGCGCGACGTCGACATGAAGCGGCTCGGTGTCTGGGCCGGCGGGATGTTCAGTCCGGTAGGCTCGTCGGGTTTTCTCTACGAGATCGCGATCTACTGGCCGGATACCTTGACGATCTATCACCGCCGAATGCTCGATTCAGCGTTCCTCGCAGGGCTGCCCAGCTATCCTCCGAATCCCGCAGCCCGCGCCTATGTCGAGCAGCTCAAGCGTGACCTGGTTGCGCTGTATGCGGCGCATGGCGCGGCACATTTTCAACTGGGGCGGGCGTATCCGTATCTGAACCGGTTGGACGCGAATTCCCGCGCACTGGTGACATCGATCAAGCGGCAGCTCGATCCACGCGGACTGATGAACCCTGGCGCGCTCGGACTCTAGCGGACTGGGTCAACCCGACGGAAGAACTCCCAGGTCTCCCGAGCGGCATCGACGTCGCGGTTCGTGACTGGACTGGGTGAGCGCGTCGAGTCCGGTGAACCGGGGATCGCGTGGCCGCCCCCGACGATCGTGTAGAGCATGACGGGCAGTTTGCCGGGCGCAATCCAGGCGGTTCGCTCTGCAAGCGAGCGATCTGCAGGGTCGAGATCCGTAAAAATTGAAGTGCGGGGAGCCTTACGGTGCCCGGCACGACGGGCAAACCACTGCGCCGTGTACTCCGTAGAGAGCACGTAGCCGCGACTGATGTCTTCGCCGAGACGAACCAGTCCGCCGTGGAAGGGATTGATCGGGTCAGCGGTGCCGTTGAAAAAAGTGATCGCAACGGGCTGCTGTCGGTCCGTGCAGTCGTTCCCCTGCGGCGCCGGCAGATTCGCACCGATGACGCTGAGCGCGGCATACGACTGCGGGTCCTCCAGTGCCAGGCGCAACACCATGTGGCCGCCATTCGACATGCCCACCGCGAAGACCCGGCGCCGGTCGATACCCGACTCGGCCACCTGCTCGTCGATGATTGCGCGCAGGAATGCCGGGTCGTCGATGTTGCGTTGGTTCGCCTCGTAGCTGGCCGAGCCGCGGCAATCGTTCCAGTGCTGTTCGAAGCCGTCCGGGTACACCACGACAAAACCTGCCGACGCTGCGAGTGGTTCGAGACGCCGTCCGATCATTGTGCGAATCGCCATTCCGTCGCCGCGCGAACCGTGCAGAACGAATATGAGGCCGCCGCCGGCATCTGCTCGCGCCGGCGTGCGTAGCCAGTAGCGGCGCTGGATACCGCCGACCTCGAGTGATCGAAGCTCGAGGCCAAGCTCGACGGGTCGGGGGTTGATCTGAGCCTCGGCGACGGCGCAGAACAGCACCACTGCAAGGAAGGTAGGGGTAGACGCGTGCGCGATCAAATGTATTGCTCCGCTCTGGGATAGCACATCATTGCAGGATATGCGCCCCGACCGTCCAATCTTGAAATCCCCGGTGTGGCATCTGCCGTAGAAGCTTTGTTGGTGAGCACTTGCCTGTAAAATCTGATCGGCAGTTCATGGAGTTGGCCCTGAGTGAGGCCCGGGCAGCCGCCGCTGCCGGCGAGGTGCCCGTCGGCGCGGTGATCGTCCGCGAGAGTGAAATCGTTGCGCGCGGCGCGAACTGCCCGGTTTCAGCCCATGATCCGACCGCGCATGCCGAGATCGTCGCGTTGCGGGCAGCCGGCGCGGCGGCCCGCGATTACCGACTCAATGGCGCAACGCTGTACGTGACCCTCGAGCCCTGTGCGATGTGCGCGGCCGCCATCGTGCACGCGCGAATCGCGCGGCTCGTGTTCGGTGCCTGGGACCCGAAAGCTGGCGCTGCGGGCAGTCTGCTCGACTATTTTTCGATCCCGGCGCTGAACCATCGCGTGGACGTGTTTGGCGGTGTTCACAGCGAGGCCAGCGCTGCGCTACTGCAGGAATTCTTCCAGCGCCGACGCTAGACTGGCGCATGACGCACGCGCCCTCCGCGCTGACCACCGGCCCGATCTCGAAGACCCTGTTCACCTTCACGCTGCCCATCCTGATGGGCAACGTGCTGCAGTCCGTGAATGGGTCAGTGAACGCAATCTGGGTCGGCAAGTTCCTCGGCCCGGCTGCGCTGTCGGCCACGGCGAATTCCAACATCGTAATGTTCCTGCTGCTGGGTGCCGTGTTCGGCATCACGATGGCTTCGACCATCCTGATCGCGCAGCACATGGGGGCCCGCAAGGAGGACGAGGCCAAGCGTGTGGTCGGCACGAGCGCCGTGTTCTTCGCAGTGCTGGCAGTGCTGTTCGCGCTGTTCGGCGTGGCCTTCAGCCCCGGGATCCTGCAGTGGATGGGCACGCCGGCCGACTCGCTGCCGCTGGCCATCTCTTACATGCGGGTGATGTTCATCGCCTTGCCTGCCTCGTACGGCTTTTTCTTCATCATGGCGGTGTTGCGCGGCGCTGGCGATTCGCGCACGCCGTTTTACTTTCTCGTGCTGTCGGTCGTGCTCGACATCATTCTGAATCCAGTGTTCATCTTCGGCGTCGGACCGATCCCCGCGCTCGGTATCGCCGGTTCCGCGACCGCGACGCTGGTGTCCCAGGTGATCAGTCTCACGGCGCTGGTTCGCCATATCTATGCGCGGCGCAATCCGCTCGCACTGCGGCCGGCGGAATGGCACTACGTGCGGATCGACTGGGCGATCGTCAAGGCGCTGGTCTTCAAGGGTCTGCCGATGGGGCTGCAGATGATCGTATTGTCGTCGAGCTTCGTGATGCTGTTCCGCGTCGTCAATCGTTTTGGTTCAGATACGACTGCTGCGTTTGCAGCCGCGCAGCAGCTGTGGAACTACGTGCAGATGCCGGCGCTTGCGCTAGGCGGTGCCGTGTCGTCGATGGCGGCGCAGAACATCGGTGCCGGGCTATGGGATCGGGTGCGCGCGACGGCGCGCGCCGGGGTTTTGTTCAACTTTCTGTTGACGGGTGTGCCGGTGGTGCTGCTGTACCTGATCAACCGACAGGCGCTGAAACTGTTCCTGCCGGCCGGCAGCCCGGCGCTGGAGATCGCACATGAGCTCAATGCGATCATTCTGTGGTCCTTCCCGTTGTTCGGCGTGTCGATGGTGCTGTCGGGCATCGTCCGTTCGGCGGGCGCGGTCGTGCCGCCACTGATCGTGCTCTTCCTGTCGCTGTGGGTCGTGCGCGTGCCGATGTCCTACTGGGCCGCGGATCACTACGGCCCGACGGGCGTCTGGTGGACGTTCTCGATCTCGGCCGTCATCGCTGCCGTGCTGACCGTGCTCTATTACCGCTTCGGCAATTGGCGCAACGCGCGCATGATGGCCCCCGCATCGAAACGCCCCAGCATTGAAACGCCCGAGCATTGAAACGCACTAGAACGTTGCCGGCTCCGTCGTGCTCCAGACCAGCACCGCGGCAAACTGCCGGACGCGATCCACGGTGTGCTGCGCTTCCCAGCCGCGCGCATAGCCGGTTTCCACCTGCAGGAACCACTCCGGTACCGACAGCAGCGGCAATACCAGTCGCACGTCTTCCCAACTGTCCGGGTTCGCGCCGCGCTTTTGCGCCAACACGCGCGCACTTTCGATGTGGCCATAGCCCATGTTGTAGGCGGCGATCGCGAACCAGGTTCGATCAGGCTCCGGGATGCGCGCGGGTATCTGCTCACGCACCTGTGCCAGATAACGGGCACCTGCGAGGATGCTGCCGCGGGCGTCGAACGGGTCGTCGACGTTCAGTGAAGCCGCGGTCAATGGCATCAGCATCATGATGCCCTCGGCACCGTCCGGCGAGATCGCACGCGGATTCCACTGCGATTCCTGGTAGGCAAGCGCCGCGAGCAGCCGCCAGTCGAAACCGGTTTGCACCGAGGCCTGTTCGAAGAACGGTTGCAGGGGCGGCAGCCGTTCGGAGGTCAGAGACTTGAACTCGAGTGCAGTCACGAGGCGCATCCGGCGCACGTCTTCGACCGACTCGGCAATGCGTTGCTGCAGCAAGTTGCTGCGGCGTGCAGCAGCGAAGAACTCGTCGATTCCGGATACCAGCGCGTCACCCCCCGGCGCGACAATCCACTGCACGGGTCGCTTGATCGGCAAGGTCCCGGCAATCGCGAGCTCCGGGTAACGGGATCGGAGAAAATCGAAGCGGCGGCTGTCGATCAGCGCAAGGTCCGCGCGCCGCTCCGCAACCACTTCGAGCGGGCTCAACTGCGCCGAAGTTGCAATGGCAATCCATTGCAGATCCATGCCGCTTTGCGTCGCGTAGCGTTCGAGGAGCGCCGCCTCCGGCGTGTCGTCGGCCACGACGATCTGCAGCGCCGGCAAAGCGCCTGGCAGCGCCGGCCGGGGTTGACCACGGCGGTAGACCCAGTTAAGCGCCACCTCGTCGTATGGTTTGGCAGCGAGCACTGCATCGCCCCAGAACGCGGAATGCGTCAGGTGCGCCGCGGCAAGGTCCGCGTGGCCCTCCAGCAATGCTGCCCGCAGCGCCGAACGGTTGGCGAGAGGCACGATTCGCAGTTTGACGCCAAGCTGTCGGGCAAAGTCGCGCGCCAGCAGGTACTCCAGGCCCTGCTGGCTATGGGTGCCGAGATACCAGGACCATGGTGCCTTCACGGTCGCAACGCGCAGCTCGCCGCGCTGCTGGATGGCGGCCAACGATACTTCCGGCCGCTCCCGAACTGCATCCCGGGCCCCTTCCCGGGTGCAGGCCGACAGCGACCCCAGCACGAGGCCGGTCAGCAGCATGAGGAAGGCGGCTGGTATATTCATCGAGGTTTTTGACCCGTGCAGGCCGCGTGCTCCTTGCCTAGAATAGCGCCCCTCGCGGAGAGGTACCGAAGTGGTCATAACGGCGCCGACTCGAAATCGGATGGTCGGGTAATTCCGGCACGTGGGTTCGAATCCCACCCTCTCCGCCAGTGTAGTGTTGCAGGCCGTCTCGGATCGTGACTCGCGCCACACGGACTACGTTCGCAAGCGCCTGGAAGCCGATATCTTTCCGGAAATCCGAGCACGGCTGGTGTCGGAAATGCCGACCTCGGCGTTCCGCGCCGCGCTCAATGTGAATCGGTGAATGCGCTGATTGGCCTGCGTGCGTGGACCGACGCGAATGGTTTCGTTTTGTGGCTGGCGACACTCGTGATCGCGAGCAGATTCACGCTGTGGTGTTCGCGCAATAGCCACGCAGGCGGGACTCGCGAACGGCTTCGCCGTGCGCGCCTACAAGGCGCTCTTCGAGCGTGTACGCCCCGCGCAGGCGGAGGCATTCGCGCTCGGCGCTGTGCATCTGTGCGTGCGCGTCGATCGATGCGACACGCAATTGTTGCTGTTGCTATTGCTGAGGCTGCGCCAGCAGTTCTTCGAGGGCGTCTCGCAGCTCGGCGGTGTTTGCGGGCAGATGCATCGTGCGTACAGCCGCGCCCTTTGCCGAAAACAGCACCACCGTGCCATTGACGGCGTTATAGCGTTCACCAAAGGCACGGCCGTGCGGTGCACCCAGAGGCGCCACCAGAAACTCGATGCGCTCCGCATACTCAGCTCGCAAGGCATCCATCATCACAATGACCTCCATACCGCCCGTGGACAAGATGTCATACGCCAGCACCAGCGCCGGCTGCCCCTGTCCGATGCGCGCCAAATCGGTCGAATACGGGTTGCGCGGCAACTGGCTCCAGATCAGCGCAGCGACGAGGCCGCTGACGGCCAGATAGATTGGCCATTTGCGCTTGCGCGGCAGTCGCTGGTGTTGCGCGGGCGTCATGGGTATCGCTCTCAAACGAAAAACAGGCAACGCAGCTGATTGACCAGCGCAGGCCCGATGCGGTGAAGGGTTATCGGGAGGAGTTGAAAGCCGGATGCAAGCTACAATCCTGGTCAACCATTTTCAAGAAATACCCGTGCTTTTCCTCGTTTCGCGTGCCGGCGAAGCCGGTGGGTCGCGTCAGGCTTGCTCGTCAGCCGGCTGTGTCAGCACTTGGTAGGCGGCGGCAAAGCGTTCGGTGAACACATGCGGCAGGCCGCTGCCTTCCGGCAGTTCGACGAGACTCCGATAGAGTTCCCCATACAGATCCCAGTTGGTCGGGCGACGGCCCATCAGGTTGCGGGACGCCGACTGTTTGAAACGCTTTTCGAGATGGGCAGGTTCGAGCTGGGCGAGAAACTCGCGCAGAGCCGTCTCCATGGCCTCCGGCGTCGCCTCCTGATGCTGGGTGATCCGATCGAAGGATTCGCGCAACCACAGCGCCGCGTTCAGTCGGCGGCTGTTATGGCTGTTCAGCAGGTTGACCAGCAGATCCTCGACGCCGATGCCGAGATCGAAGGCCGGCGCGCGCTCGCCCGTGTCGTCGCCGCTGTCGGTGAGTCTCAGCTGCAGGCGCGCGCCCTCGTGGCGCATCTCCAGTTCCTTGAGTCCCAATACTGCTTCCCGTAGCAGCTGGCCGGCAAGCTGCAAGACCGATATCGCCGAGCCTTCGACGAGCGACTGCGGCCTGAGCCCTGCGCCGCGACAGAAAGCGTCGAGACCGGCGTTGAGCTCGGGCAGGGTGGCGCCGGCGGCGCGTTGCAGCCTCTGCATCCGCCGCGCCGCAATGATGTCGGAGTTGTCGGCGGCGGGTGTGGCGATAGCCGCCGCCTTGCGCCCCGCGCCAAACGGCACGACAACCGCCTGGCCGTAAGCGTTGCCCACGGCGAGATCCTCGCCACTGGCGGAGTCAACCGCGAACAGCACACTGGGCGACAGCGAGACGTCCAGGCTGCCTTCCATGGAGGGTGCAACGCTCGCAACCTGTTCCACGACCCGCTCCACGGCCGTATTGCGCGAGACGTCGACCGACAGGTCTGCCGTGCGCTCATGGCTGCCCTCCAGGGCGTGGTCGATCGAGACCACCATTTCGTAGTCACCGAGGCGCACGATATCGCCATTGTTGATCTCGCAGGGCGTGCGCTTGGGGATAGGCTCGTCGGAGTCGTTGAGGAAGGTGCCGTTGGTGCTGAGGTCTTCGAGCAGGAACAGACCGTGCCGGAAATGCACGCGCGCGTGATGGCTGGACAGATAGCGCTGCGGATCCGGCAAAACCCAGTCATTGTCGCCCGCCCGGCCGATCGAGCCGCCACCGACGCCGAAGACGATGCCCCGCCCTTGTCCGAGGACTCGTCGTTGTTCACTGACAATGCGCAGCTTGAGCGCCATCGGGTCGGCCCGTCACCCTATAATGTGCGCAAGTTATCAATCACACCCGGCGGGGCGATGGCCGCAAGTCACATTTTCAAGGTCGTGTTCGTGAATCAGGGCAAGGTTTACGAGATCTATGCACGTAAAGTCGGCCAGGGAAACCTGTTCGGCTTCATCGAGGTTGAGGAGATGGTCTTCGGCGAGCGCTCGAGCGTCGTAGTGGATCCCAGTGAAGAGCGCATCAAATCGGAGTTTGCCGGCGTCAAGCGAACCTATCTGCCGATGCACTCGGTGTTGCGGATTGACGAGGTTCGCAAGCAGGGCGTCAGCAAGGTATCGGACTACGAAGGTTCGAACGTCGCGCAGTTTCCGATGCCGGTTCCCGGGCCCTCCGGCTCTCCCTCGCGCAAGTAGTCGCCGGGCTCGACACCGTGATCCTGCAGATTCCGGGCACGACGGCGCTGCCGTCGTTTCGCCTGCATCGACTGATGGATCGTGTGCGCGGCGTCGTGCCCTCGGTGCAAGCGCTGAGCGCGCGATTCGTGCACTTCGTGGATCTTGCCGATGACCTGGTGCCGCGCCAGCATGATGTGCTGCGTCGCCTGCTCGACTACGGCACGCGCGACCCACAGCCCTTCGATGCAACGGGCGCTCTCATCCTGATCGTGCCGCGGCCGGGGACAGTGTCGCCCTGGTCCAGCAAAGCAACCGACATCGCCCATGTCTGCGGGCTCGCCGCGGTGCGGCGCATTGAGCGGGGCATCGAGTATCGCGTCCACGCCAGCGACGCTGCCAGCGACGCTGCCAGCAGCGCTGCACAGCAGGCGGCATCGGTACTGCACGACCGGATGACCGAGGCCGCGCTGTATTCGTTCGACGATACGGCTGCGCTGTTTCGTCGCGACTGGCCGCGGCCGCTCGTTACCATTTCACTGGCTGGCGGACGGGAGGCGCTCGAGCAAGCGAACGTCGAGCTCGGGCTGGCGTTGTCCGATGATGAGATCGACTATTTGATGAACGCCTTTGATCAACTGGGGCGTGATCCGACCGACGTCGAGCTGATGATGTTTGCTCAGGCCAATTCCGAGCACTGCCGGCACAAGATCTTCAATGCCTCGTGGACGATCGATGGTGTTGAACAGCCGAAGTCGCTGTTCGCGATGATTCGTCACAGCCACGCACAGAATCCGCAGGGAGTGATCTCAGCCTATGTCGACAATGCTGCGGTCATCGAAGGCGCAAGCGCGGGTCGACGCTACTTCGCAAACCCAGAGTCACGCATCTATGGCGCGCAGCAAGAGCCCATCGACATCCTGATCAAGGTCGAGACGCACAATCACCCGACCGCCATCTCACCGTTTGCCGGCGCGGCAACCGGCGCGGGTGGTGAAATTCGTGACGAAGGCGCCACCGGACTGGGTGCGCGCCCCAAGGCGGGCCTGGTCGGGTTCTCGGTTTCGCACCTGCGCATTCCGCACGCGCCGCGCCCCTGGGAGCTAAGTGCCGGTCGACCGCAGCGCATTGCCTCGGCACTCGAGATCATGACGGAGGGGCCGCTTGGCGCCGCCGCCTTCAACAATGAGTTTGGCCGCCCGAGTATCTGCGGCTATTTCCGCACCTTCGAGCAGCCGATGCCCGGGGACGCGACACGTCGTTGGTACGGTTACCACAAGCCGATCATGATCGCCGGGGGCCTCGGCAACGTCCGGCGGATGCATGCGCTGAAGCGTGCAACGCCCGTTGGCGGCAAGCTGGTCGTGCTCGGCGGGCCGGCGATGCTGATTGGTCTCGGCGGGGGTGCCGCGTCGTCGATTGGCGCGGGCAGTTCAAGCGCCGCGCTCGATTTCGCGTCGGTGCAGCGCGGCAATCCTGAGATGCAGCGGCGCGCGCAAGAGGTCATCGACCGCTGCTGGGCGTTGGGGGAGCGCAATCCGATCGCGCTGATTCACGACGTGGGTGCCGGAGGCCTGTCGAACGCCGTGCCCGAAGCGGTCGCGCACAGTCCGCGCGGCGCGCGGGTCAATTTGCGTGCCGTGCCGAGCGATGAACCCGGCATGTCGCCGATGGAGCTGTGGTGCAATGAATCGCAGGAGCGCTACGTGCTGGTTGTGGAGGCGACGCGGATCGACGAATTCGCTGCGCTGTGCGCGCGCGAGCGGTGCCCGTTTGCCGTTATCGGTGAGCTGGATGCCAGCGAACTGTTGCGTGTCGATGATCCAGAGCTCAGGACGACGCCCGTGCAGCTGCCGCTGTCCGTGCTGCTCGGAAAAGCACCCAGAATGCGCCGCGATGTCCGGTCCCGGCCGGCTGTGGCGTCGCCGCTCGACCTGCGCGCGATCACGGTCCGCGATGCGGCCTATCGCGTGTTGCGACTGCCTGCCGTTGCCGACAAGACGTTCCTGATCACGATTGGTGATCGCACGGTCGGCGGTCTGGTCAGTCGCGATCAGATGGTGGGGCCCTGGCAGGTTCCCGTCAGCGACGTCGGCGTGACGCTTGCCGATTTCGAAAACAACGCCGGCGAGGCGATGGCGATCGGCGAGCGCACGCCCGTCGCGGCGCTCGATGCGCCGGCCTCCGGACGTCTGGCTGTCGCCGAGGCGATCACGAATCTGCTCGCCGCGCCGATTGCACAACTCTCTGACATCAAGCTGTCAGCCAACTGGATGGCGGCTTGCGGCGAGCCGGGTGAGGACGCCGCGCTGTACGCCACGGTGCGCGCGGTCGGGGAGGAGCTCTGCCCGGCGCTCGGCATTGCGATTCCGGTCGGCAAGGATTCGCTGTCGATGCGCACCAGCTGGCAGGAGGGCTCCGAGTCGCGCAAGATGATCGCACCCATCTCGTTGATCGTCTCTGCGTTCGCGCCGGTTGCAGATGTGCGCCAGACGCTGACACCACAGCTGCGCACCGATTGCGGTGAGACGGTGTTGCTGTGGATCGATCTGTCTGGCGGTCGCCAGCGGCTCGGCGGCTCAGCGCTTGCGCAGGTCTACGGCGGGCTCGGCGAACATGCGGCCGATGTCGATGATCCTGCGCTGCTGCGCGGGTTCGCGGCCACGTTGGCACAGCTGCGTGCCAAGCCCGCCACGGCCGCTGCACTGCTGGCCTATCACGATCGGTCCGACGGCGGGCTGTTCGTCTCGCTGTGCGAGATGGCCTTCGCGGGTCACTGCGGAATCGAAGTCGACCTCGCGACGAGCCGTGATCGGGCGCTCGGCGCGCTATTCAACGAGGAGTTGGGCGTCGTATTGCAGGTTCGTAGCGACAGCGCGGACGCGGTCATTGCCGCGCTTGGGAAGCACGGACTCGGAGCCGCGGCGCGGATCATCGGCAAGCCGACGCCCGCGGCGATGCGGGTACGCATCAAGACCGGCAGCGTCGCGTTTGACGAATCCTGGAGTGATCTGCGCGCGGCGTGGTCGGAAACATCATGGCGCATGCGGCGGCTGCGGGATGATCCCGAGTGCGCCGATGAGGAATTCACCTCGCAATGCGCCGTCGACACGCCGCCGCTGCAGGTGCTGCTCGGCTTTGACGCCAGCGAGGACATCGCGGCGCCGTTCATTGCCACGGGAGTGAGACCGCGCCTGGCGGTGCTGCGTGAGCAGGGGGTCAACAGCCAGACCGAGATGGCAGCCGTATTCGAACAGGCGGGCTTCGAATGCCATGACGTGCACATGACGGATCTGCTGAGCGGTGCGGCGCAACTACGTGACTTTCGCGGCCTGGTCGCCTGCGGCGGTTTTTCATTTGGCGACGTGCTCGGCGCGGGTGAGGGTTGGGCGAAGTCGATCCTGTTTCATCCGGCGTTGCGCGAGATGTTTCAGCAATACCTCGCCCGCTCGGATGTCTTCGCGCTCGGCGTCTGCAACGGTTGCCAGATGCTCGCCTCTTTGCGCGAACTGATTCCCGGTGCCGAGCACTGGCCGCGCTTCGTCCGCAATCGGATCGAGCAGTTCGAGGCGCGACTCGGGCTCGTCGAGATCAGCGACTCGCCCTCAGTGCTGCTACAGGGGATGGCAGGCTCGGTGCTGCCGATTGCGGTGTCGCACGGCGAGGGTCGCGCCGAGTTCGTGAGCCTCACCGAGCAGCAGGCGCTGGAGCGAGCCGGCCTCGCGGCGCTGCGCTATGTCAGCGCACCGGGACAGATCGCGGTCAGCTATCCCGAAAACCCGAACGGCTCGCCGGCGGGGCTGGCCGCGATCTGCAATGCAGATGGTCGAATCACGCTGACGATGCCGCATCCCGAGCGTGTTTTTCGCAATGTGCAGAATTCCTGGCGCCCAGACGGGGCCGGCGAGTACAGCGGCTGGATGCAGCTGTTCCGCAACGCCAGGCGCTGGGTCGGCTGAAACAGTTTGTCGCGCGGGGCGGGCTGATCAACGCGTCAGTGGCTTGTAGCGGATCCGGTGCGGCTGGGCGGCTGCCTCGCCCTTGCGCCGCTTGTGGTCCTCAACGTACTCCTCGTAGTTGCCCTCGAACCAGACCACTTCCGAGTTGCCTTCGAAGGCAAGAATGTGAGTCGCGATGCGATCGAGAAACCAGCGGTCGTGCGAGATCACGACCGCGCAGCCGGGGAATGCCAGCAGCGCTTCCTCGAGCGCCCGCAACGTTTCGATGTCCAGATCGTTGGTCGGCTCATCGAGCAGCAGCACGTTGCCGCCCGAGGCCAGCACCTTCGCCAGATGCACGCGATTGCGTTCGCCGCCCGACAGATCGCCGATCAGCTGCTGCTGTTGCGTGCCCCGGAAATTGAACCGTCCGACGTAGCCACGCGAGGCGGTCTCGTAGTTGCCGACCCGGATCATGTCAAGGCCGCCGGAGATTTCCTGCCAGACGCTGTTCTTATCGTTGAGTGATTGCCGCGACTGATCGACGTAGGCGAGCTTTACCGAAAGTCCGATGCGGATCTCTCCGGCGTCAGCCTTCTCGGTTCCAGTCAGCATCCGGAACAGCGTCGTCTTGCCGGCGCCGTTGGGACCAATGATGCCGACGATGCCGCCCGGCGGCAGCGTGAAGTTCAGGTCGTCGATCAGCAGTCGCTCGCCATAGCTCTTGCGCAGTCCGCGGGCCTCGATGACCAGCTCACCCAGACGCTCGCCCGGCGGAATGTAGATCTCGTTGGTTTCGTTGCGTTGCTGGAATTCGCGCGATGACAGCTCTTCATAGCGCTGCAGTCGCGCCTTGCTTTTGGCCTGGCGTGCTTTCGGGTTCTGCCGCACCCACTCGAGTTCCTTCGCGAGCGTCTTGCGCAGCGAATCGCGCTCGCGTTCCTCGAGTGCGAGCCGCTTCTCCTTCTGTTCGAGCCAGGTCGAGTAATTGCCCTGCCAGGGAATGCCATGGCCGCGATCCAGTTCGAGGATCCACTCGGCAACATTGTCGAGGAAGTAGCGATCGTGCGTCACCGCAATGACCGTGCTCGGATAGGCCTCGAGATAGCGCTCGAGCCAGGCGATCGATTCGGCATCGAGATGATTGGTCGGTTCATCGAGCAACAGCATGTCGGGAGCCGACAGCAGCAGCTGGCACAATGCGACGCGGCGCTTCTCACCGCCTGAGAGGCTGCCGATTTTGGCCTCCCAGGCAGGCAACCGCAGCGCATCGGCGGCGATTTCCAGCTTCCGTTCGATCTCCCAGCCCGCAGCGGCATCGATCGCATCCTGCAGCGTGGCCTGTTCTTCGAGAAGCTTGTTCATCTCGTCATCGGACATCGGTTCCGCAAACGCTTCGCTGATCGCGTTGAATCGCTCCACCAGTGCGAACGTACCGCCGACACCCTGCATCACTTCCTCGCGGACGCTGTGCGCGTCGTCGAGTTGCGGCTCCTGTGGCAGGTAGCCGACGCGGATTCCCGACTGTGGCCGTGCCTCGCCGTCGATGTTCTGGTCGAGGCCGGCCATGATCTTCAGCAGAGTCGACTTGCCGGAACCGTTCAGGCCCAGCACGCCGATCTTCGCGCCCGGAAAGAACGACAGGCTGATATCACGCAGGATCTGCCGCTTCGGCGGCACAATCTTGCTGACGCGGTTCATGGTGTAGATGTACTGGGCCATCGGCGCGGCGTCCTCGGCGTGGATCGGAAGGGCGCGAATTATGCAGCGCGAGAGTGGATTTGGCGACCGGCTGGCTGTGTTAGGCTCGGGCCCGAATGGGTGGGCAAGTCGTCGTCGTAGCCGGAGAATCTTTGGCCCGCTACGGGTTTGGCGAAGGCCATCCGTTCGGTCCAGATCGCCACGCGGCGTTCATGCGCGAGTTTCTGGCCCGCGGGCTGGAGACGCGCACGCGGGTTCTCGAGCCCGCACTGGCGAGCGTCGAGGAGCTGCTGTCGTTCCATACGCCTGAGTATGTCGCGCGGGTGCGCGCGGCATCGCTGACGGGCCAGGGCTTCCTCGATGGCGGGGATACGCCTGCCTATCGCGGTGTGTTCGAGGCGGCCTCTTTTGTGGTCGGCAGCACCCTGCGCGCCTGCGAGGCGGTCATCAGCGGCGAGGCGAGCACCGGCTTTGTGCCGATCGCCGGTTTGCATCATGCGGGGCGAGATCACGCGGCGGGCTTTTGCGTCTTCAATGACTGTGGCGTCGCCATCGAACAGCTGCGGCGCCGCCACGGCCTCAAGCGAATCGCCTACGTCGATATCGACGCGCATCATGGCGATGGCGTCTTCTATGCGTTCGAGTCTGATCCCGATCTGGCGATCGCCGATCTGCACGAAGATGGCCGCACGCTCTACCCCGGTACGGGTGCTGTCACCGAAACGGGTACCGGCGCCGCGATCGGCACCAAACTCAATCTGCCGCTGGCTGCGGGCGCGACCGATGCAGATTTCGATGCCGTGTGGCCACATGCCATGGCGCATCTGGAGCGGTTCGCGCCAGAGTTCATCCTGCTGCAATGTGGTGCCGACAGCCTGGCCGGGGATCCGATCACGCACCTGCAGCTGTCGTGGCGCAGCCATGCCCGGGCTGCGACCGAGCTTGCGGCACTGGCGCGCCGGATCGGCCACGGCCGCCTCGTGGCGACCGGCGGCGGCGGTTATGACCGCAATAATCTCGCAGCGGCCTGGAATGCAGTCGTGGAAGCGCTGATCGCCGCCTGAATGGCCTCGTTCGGGTACAATTCTGGGCCCTGTTTTTCGCGCGCCCGAGGCCCTGACGCATGTTTCCTTCGACGATGACGATAGCCGATTTCGATCCGGCGCTGGCCGCGGCGATGCAAAGTGAGCAGCAGCGTCAGGAAGACCATATCGAGCTGATTGCCTCGGAAAACTACGCCAGTCCGCGCGTGCTGGAGGCGCAGGGTTCGGTGCTCACGAACAAGTATGCGGAAGGCTATCCGGGTCGGCGCTACTACGGCGGGTGCGAGTACGTAGACATTGCTGAACAGCTGGCGCTGGAGCGGGCGCGGCAGTTGTTCGGCGCTGCTTATGCAAACGTGCAGCCGCACTCGGGTAGCCAGGCCAATGCAGCGGTGTATCTCGCGCTGCTGAAGCCCGGCGATACGATTCTCGGCATGAGCCTCGATCATGGCGGCCACCTGACCCATGGTGCCAAGGTGAATTTCTCCGGCAAGATCTTCAATGCCGTGCAGTACGGCATTCGCGCCGACAATGGCGAGATCGACTACGACGAGGTCGAGAAGCAGGCGCGCGAGCACCGTCCGCGGCTGATCATCGCGGGTTTTTCGGCGTACTCGCGCACGCTCGATTTCCCGCGCTTTCGCGCCATTGCCGATGCAGTCGGCGCGTATCTGCTGGTCGATATGGCGCATGTCGCCGGTCTCGTGGCGGCCGGCGTCTATCCGAATCCGATTCCCTACGCCGATGTTGTCACGACGACCACGCACAAGACGCTGCGCGGACCGCGCGGCGGCCTGATTCTGGCGCGCCCCAATGACGAACTGACCAAGAAGTTCAATTCGCTGGTGTTCCCCGGTACGCAGGGCGGGCCGCTGATGCATGTGATTGCCGCCAAGGCCGTCGCATTTCTCGAGGCGCTGCAGCCGGAGTTCAAGGTCTATCAGCAGCAGGTCGTCCGCAACGCGCAGGCTGCCTCCGTGCGCATGATTGAGCGCGGCTACCGGATTGTTTCCGGTGGCACTGACAATCATCTGTTTCTGATCGATCTGTCGGGTCGGGAAATCACCGGCAAGGATGCCGATGCGGCGCTCGGACGCGCGCACATGACGGTCAACAAGAATGCAGTGCCGAACGATCCAAGGCCGCCTGCGATCACGAGCGGCTTGCGAATCGGCACGCCGGCTGGCACCACGCGTGGTTTTGGCATCAAGGAGTTCGAGAGCATCGCTGACTGGATGGCCGATGTGCTTGATGCCAATGGCTCCGAGGCAGCGATTGCCAAAGCGCGTGAGCAGGCCCTGGCATTGTGCCGGCGGTTTCCGGTTTACGGGCCCTGAGGCCCGTCGACTGCAGCGCGCGGCAGACCCATGCACTGCCCGTTTTGTGGTCACGAAGAGACCAAGGTCAATGATTCGCGGCTGGCGGCCGACGGCCGCCAGATTCGCCGGCGCCGCGAGTGCCTGTCCTGCAGCGAGCGATTCACGACCTTCGAAGTCGCCGAGCTTGTCATGCCACTGGTGCTGAAGAGTGACGCGACGCGGGAGCCCTTCGATGAGCACAAGCTGCGTCATGGCCTGGAGAAGGCACTCGAGAAGCGACCCGTTGGCGCCGAGACCATCGAGGCGGCGGTGGGGCGAATAGGGCATCGGCTGCGCGCGCTGGGCGAGCGCGAAGTGACCTCGCGCCAGATCGGCGAGGCGGTGATGGAAGAACTGCGGCAACTCGACGAAGTGGCCTATGTGCGCTTTGCGTCGGTCTATCGTCACTTTCAGGATGTGGACGCGTTTCGCGACGAGATCGATCGTTTGCGGCAGAAGCGGCGCCGTCCGCCCGCGGCCGCGCAGCTGAGCCTCTTGCCCGGTGAGACGCCACCGCCTGCCGGTCGACGTAGGCCCCGCAAGCCATGACCGGGTTCAGTGAGTTCGATCGCGCCGCGATGCAGCGGGCGCTGGCACTGGCCACCCGCGGCAGCACCAGTACGCAGCCAAATCCGCGCGTTGGCTGTGTGCTCGGCCGCGAGGGTCGTTGGGTCGGTGAAGGCTGGCACCAACGTGCCGGAGCGCCGCATGCCGAGGCGATGGCGCTGCAGCAGGCGGGCGTGTCGGCGCGCGGCGCCACTGCTTACGTCACGCTGGAACCCTGCGATCACACTGGCCGTACGCCACCGTGCACGGCTGCGCTGCTGGCGGCAGGTGTCAGCCGCGTCGTGTATGCCATTGCGGATCCGGATCCGCGCGTGGCCGGTCGCGGTGCCGCGCGACTGCAGTCCAGCGGTATCCAGGTCGAGGCTGGCTTGCTGAGCGAAGCGGCCGAGGCAGTCAACTGCGGTTACCTGTCGCGATTGCGACGCGGCCGACCTTGGGTGCGACTGAAACTCGCCGCCAGCCTCGATGGCCGTACCGCGCTCGCCAACGGCCGCAGCCAGTGGCTCACCGGGTCCGAGGCACGCGCCGATGTGCAGCGCTGGCGCGCCGAGAGCGCGGCGATCCTGACCGGTATTGGCACGGTGCTGGCCGATGATCCGGCGTTGACGGTGCGCATCGGTCCCGAGCCGCGGCGGCAGCCGGATATTGTTGTCGTTGACAGCGATCTGCGGCTGCCCGCGTCAGCACGGCTGCTGCAATCGGCGGGCGGTGTGCATGTCTTTCATGCCAGCGACAACGAGACCGTCGCGGCCGCATTGCGCGAGTGCGGCGCGCGGCTCGAACGCCTGCCGCCGGCAGCACACGCGGACGGCAGTGATCCGCAAGTGGATCTGACGGCAATGCTCGCGCATCTGGGTGCGCTACAGGTCAACGAAGTCTGGACGGAGTGCGGTGCGACTCTCGCCGGCTCGCTGCTGCGCGAGCAGCTGGTCGACGAGCTGGTGCTCTACCTCGCGCCACGCCTGCTTGGATCGGACGCGGCGCCGCTGGTGCAGCTGACGGGCCTCACTGCGCTGTCCGAACAGCCACCATGGCAGGTCCATGATCTGCAGAGAGTCGGCGGCGATGTCCGTATCATGCTGCGTCCGGCCCGGTCGGCCTGAGCTGAGCTATCGATAGATGTTCACCGGAATCATTCAGGACGTTGGCGTCGTGCGCACACTGGAGCAGCGGGGCAATGACGTGCGGTTGACCGTCGGCATTACCGCGCTGCCGCTCGATCGCGCGCGGACGGGCGACAGCATTGCGGTCAGCGGCGTCTGCCTGACAGCGCTCGATCTGAGGCGCGATGGTTTTTCGGCGGATGTGTCGCGCGAGACGCTGAGTCTGACGACGCTGGGTGCGCTGCAAGCCGGTAGCCGCGTGAACCTGGAGTCGGCGCTGCGCGCCGGTGATCCGCTGGGTGGCCACCTTGTTGCAGGTCACGTCGATGGACTGGGCGAGATCCAGAGCCTCGAGACGGATGCCCGCTCGACACGGCTGCGCTGCGCGGTGCCCGCGGCGCTTGCGCGTTACATTGCGCGCAAGGGATCGATCACGATCGATGGCGTCAGCCTGACCATCAACGAGGTCGACGGAGCGGTCTTTGGCGTCAACCTGATTCCCCATACCCAGACGGTCACCACGCTCGGCGCGCTGCGCGTCGGGCAGCAGGTCAACCTGGAAGTCGATACCATCGCGCGGTACGTCGAGCGGCTGCTCGCTGTCCCTGCCTGAGCCGAGAAGGAGTTGCCATGCGAGTCGTCCGCCAGAGTGCTGCATCCGCGACCGGCCTGAACACAGTCGAAGAGCTGCTCGCTGATCTCGCTGCCGGGCGAATGATCGTGCTGATGGACGATGAAGATCGCGAGAACGAGGGCGATCTGGTCATGGCCGCGAGTCACGTACGCGCCGCGGACATCAACTTCATGGCGCGCAATGGCCGCGGACTGATCTGCCTCACGCTGACCCGCGATCGCTGCCAGCAGCTGCGGCTGCCGCTGATGGTCAGCGACACGGATCGCGACCTGCGGACCAACTTCACGATCTCGATCGAGGCGGCCGAGGGCGTCACGACTGGCATCTCGGCGCACGATCGCGCCCACACGGTGCGCGCCGCCGTGGCGCCCGATGCTCGTGCGCAGGATCTGCGACAACCCGGCCATATCTTTCCGATCATGGCGCAACCCGGTGGTGTGCTGACCCGCGCGGGGCACACCGAAGCCGGTTGCGATCTGGCGCGACTCGCGGGCCTCGAGCCCGCGGCGGTGATCGTCGAAATCATGAACGATGACGGCACGATGGCGCGCCGCAGTGATCTCGAAGTGTTCGCACGGCAGCACGATCTCAAGATGGGCACGATCGCCGATCTCATTCGCTATCGGCTGCGCAACGAGCGCTCGGTCGAGCGCATTGCCGAGAAGCCCGTCAGCACTGCGCACGGCGAATTCCTGCTCTGCGCCTACCAGGACCACGTGCATCGCGATGTGCACCTGGCGCTGGTGCGCGGCGACGTGCGCGCGCCTGGCGCGGTTCCGCTGGTGCGCGTGCATCTGGCAGATACGCTACGCGACGTCGTCGGCATCCACGTGGAGGGCCGCGCCTGGAATCTCGACGCGGCGATGCGGCGGGTCGCTGCAGAGGGCTGCGGCGTGATTGTGCTGCTGCGTGAAGCAGAGTCGCCGCGTGAACTGGCGGACGCCGTAAGTTCGCTGGGACAGGCGAGTCCGGCCCGATCCGGCGAAGGCAGCACGGTGCTGCGCACCTATGGCATCGGCGCGCAGATCCTCAAGGACCTGGGCGTGCGCCGCATGCGCGTGCTGTCTGCGCCGAAGCAGATGCACGGCATCTCGGCGTTCGATCTCGAGATCGACAGCTACGTGGACAGCGATGACTGAGATCGCCCCTTTCGATCAGCTCGCTGGCAGCGTCGATGCATCCACCGGCAGCGTCGCCATCGTCGCTGCGCGCTTCAATGATTTCATCGTCGCGAGTCTGCTCAAGGGTGCGACGGCCTGCTGGAAAGAGCATGGCGGAACCCCCGACCGATTGACGATCGTGCGGGTGCCGGGCGCCTTTGAGCTGCCGTTGGCGGCCAAGCGCCTCGCCGAATCCGGTCGTTTTGCTGCGGTGATTGCGCTCGGCTGCGTCATTCGGGGCGACACGGCGCACTTCGACTTCGTTGCGGGCGAAGCGGCGTCTGGCCTCACGCAGGCTTCGCTGCAGACGGGCGTGCCGATCGTGTTCGGTGTGCTGACGGTCGAGTCTGTCGAACAGGCCATCGAGCGGGCGGCGTTGCTGCGCATGAACAAGGGCGGCGAATCGATGGAAGTTGCGCTCGAGATGGCCAGTTTGTTTCGGCATCTATAGCGCAGCATGGCTATGGCGAAAGCACAGAGGTTCGATCCGCGTTCCGCCGCGCGCGCGGTCGCTCGCCGCCTTGCCATGCAGGCGCTGTACCGCTGGCAGCTCAACGACTCACCGTGGCAGGACGTGCTCAGCGAGTTCGCTGACGCCGCGGACATGCCCAAGGCCGATGCGGCATATTTCGAAGAGCTGGTGCGCGAGATTGCCCAGGACCGGGTCGGCCTCGATGCCCGGCTGCAACCTTGGCTGGACCGCGGCACCGCCGATCTCGATCCGATCGAGCACGCCGTGCTTTTGATCGGCGTCTACGAGCTCGTGATGCGGCTGGATGTGCCTTATCGCGTCGTGATCAGCGAGGCGGTCGGACTCGCGCGCCGTTTCGGCGCGACGGATGGCCATCGCTTTGTCAACGCGGTGCTCGATCGCGCGGCGCGCGAGCTGCGCACCACAGAGCACTAGCCAATACCAACGTGCTTGGCGAATTCGAACTGATCGAGCGGTATTTTTCGAACTGCGGCGCGCTGCGCCCGGATGTCGTGCTCGGCGTCGGTGACGACGGTGCTGTGATGCGTGTGCCGGAAGGGTGGGAACTGGTCGCCGCCGTCGACACGCTCGTCAGCGGCGTGCACTTTCCGCCCGACTCGCCACCGGAGTCGATCGGCCATCGAGCCCTGGCGGTCAATCTCAGCGATATCGCGGCGATGGGTGCTGTGCCTGCCTGGGCAACATTGGCACTGACCCTGCCGGACGTAGATGCGAGCTGGCTCGCCGGATTTGCCGCGGGCTTCGGCAAGCTTGCACAGACGCATGGTGTGGCGCTGGTCGGCGGCGACACGACCCGTGGAGCCCTCAGCGTCACGGTCCAGGTGCTGGGAGTCGTTCCGGCCGGGCAGGCAATCCGCCGTGCCGGTGGCAAGGCCGGACATCGGCTTTTCGTGTCCGGTCATCCCGGTGAGGCGGCGGCGGGACTGGTGATTGCGCAACGATCAGGCGCAGCGAGCGCCAGCCAGACGCAGGCGCAGGCGCAGCTTCGTTCTCGTTTCGAATATCCCACGCCACGCGTCGAACTCGGGCTCGCGCTGCGGCCGTGGGCGAGTGCTTGCATCGATGTTTCCGACGGCTTGCTCGCCGATATCGGCAAGCTGGCAGCGGCCAGCGCAACCGGTGCGTCGATTGATGTGGCGCAACTGCCGCTTTCCGCTGATTTGATCGGTGAGCTGGGCGGCAGCGAGGCCATGGTTCGGGCGCTCGGCGGTGGCGACGATTACGAACTGTGCTTTTGCATCGCGCCCGAGAAACTGACCGCCTTTGCAGCTGCCGGCATCTGCGAACGTTTCTCCTGCCAGGTCATCGGCGCGCTGGAAGCCCAGCCGGGCGTTCGGGCGACAAGGAACGGCACGCAAATCCGGATCGAAGGCTCCGGATTCGACCACTTCCGGCGCTAGGCGTACCGGGCGGGACGCACGTCACATCGGTGTTCGGGGCGCCTCCGTATCCTGCCGCCCATGGCTGTGGTGCTGCAAGAAGCGAAGCGCGGATCCCCGATACCCGAGAAGATCGGCAAGTACGTGATCGTCAAGGAAGTCGGCCGTGGCAGCACCGGCACGGTCTATCTGTCGCATGACCCGTACTACGGGCGCGACGTGGCGATCAAAGTCTACAGTTTCGACGCCGGCGGCGATGACGACAAGGCGCGCATCGCCCGCAAGATGTTCCTGTCCGAAGCGCACATGGTCGGCATGTTGCAGCATCCGCATATCCTGCCGATCTACGACGCCGGCGAGGAGGGCAGCTACTGCTACATCGTGACTGAGCATGTGCACGGCGCGCGCACGCTGGCAGCCTACTGCAAGCCGGACAACCTGCTGCGCGTCGATGATGTCGTGGAGATCATCTACAAGTGCGCACGCGCCCTGCACTACGCGCATTCGCGCGGTGTGATCCATCGGGACATCAAGCCATCGAACATCATGCTGACGCAGGATTCGGATGTGCGCATCATCGACTTCGGCATCGCACTGGTCGCCGATTCCGATATCTCGCGGATCGAAGGCATTGCCGGCAGTCCGTCCTACATGTCGCCGGAGCAGGTGCAGAGCCTCGAGCTGACTCACGCCTCGGACATCTATTCGCTCGGCGCGGTCATGTACGAACTGCTGACCGGCGCGCGCCCGTTCAAAGCCTCGAATCTCGCCAAGCTGCTGCATCAGATTGTCTATGCGACGCCGGTGCCGATCCACACGTTGCGCAAGGACATCCCCGAAGAGCTCGAGCAGGTCGTCGCGACCGCGCTGATGAAGTTGGCGGAGCGACGCTACCGGAGCGGACTCGACTTCGCGGCCGAACTGACCCGCGTGCATCAGAAGCTGCGCGAGGCCTATGCGCGAATCGATCAGCAGGAGCATTTCGGCACTCTGCGCAGATTGCGCTTCTTCCATGAGTTCTCGCATGCCGAGATCTGGGAAGTGATGCGCGCGAGTTCCTGGCGGGATTACGCACCCGGCGAGGAGATCGTCAAGGAAGGCGATATCGACGAGCGCTTCTATATCCTTGTCGCCGGCGAGTGTGCAGTCGAGCGCAATGGCACGAGTCTGGGCAACATCGAAACGGGCGACTGCTTTGGCGAGACCGGCTATGTCAGCGGCGCGCGGCGCACCGCGACCATCTGTGCGGCAACTCCGGTGACTGTGCTCAAGGTCAGTGCAACCCTGCTCGAGCAGGTCTCGGCGAGCTGTCAGCTGCGCTTCAACCGGATGTTCCTGCAGACCCTGATCCGGCGACTCCAGACGGCGGAATCCCCAAGCATTCGCTAGCGCTCGACGCCGCGTATAGTAGCGCCGATGCCCACCGGTACTTCCCGCGGCGTGCTCGCCATGGCCGTCGCGGTTGCGTCATTTGCTTTCCTCGATGCCGCCCTGAAGGTCATTGCCGACAGCTATCCGCCGCTGCAGGTCAGCGCGATTCGAGGATTCGCCTCGCTGCCGTTCATCGTCATTCCGCTGTTGTTTGCAGGCAGGCAGCGTGAGCTCAGGCCGGCCTCACCGGGCCTGCATCTGCTCAGAGGTGCGCTCGGCGTGCTGATGATGGTGACCTTCGTCTATGCGCTGCGCGAGCAGTCGCTCGCCGAGGTTTATGCGATCTATATGATCGCGCCACTGCTCGTCGTGGCGCTCGCTGCCTGGCTGCTCAAGGAACGGGTGGACCTCGGTCGCTGGCTGGCCGTGCTGACCGGGCTTCTCGGCGTGCTGTGGATTTTGCAGCCGTCGGCCGGCCGACTGCAGCTGGTTGCGGGACTGGCAACCTTGATCTCGGCACTCGCCTGGGCGTTGACGGCCGTCATGGCGCGGCACCTGACGCGCACCGACCCTCCGGCTTCGATTTCCTTTTCGTTCCTGCTCTTGATCGGCGTGATCGCGGGTTTGCTGGCCTGGCCCGACTGGATTGCGATCCGCGCCCAGGACTGGCTCTGGATCATTGCAATAGGCGGACTCGGCGCACTGGCGCAGATCGCCATCATCGACGCGTTTCGGCATGCGCCGGCGTCGACGGTTGCGCCGATCGAGTACACCGGGCTGCTGTGGGGCATCGGGATCGATCGGATCTTCTGGGGGTTCGTGCCTGGCGCCAATGTGATCATCGGCGCCTCATTCGTGATCGGCGCAGGACTCTACGTTGCGTGGCGCGAGCGGCTGACTACGCGCTGAGCGCGCGTGGCCCACCAGCGTTCGATTGCGCCGCTGATCGCGTTGCCGTCGAGGCCAGCAGCGATCAGGCAGTCCTCGCGTGAACCGTGGCCGATGAAGCGATCCGGAATTCCAAGGCAAAGCTGGGCGATGGACGCACCCTCAGCAGCAAGCAGTTCCGCGACCGCTGAGCCGGCGCCGCCGGCGACGGCATTCTCTTCCAGTGTGATCAGAGCCGTGTGATCCGCCAGCAGACCGAGCACGAGTTCGTCATCGAGCGGCTTGATGAAGCGCATGTCGACGAGCGTCGCATCGAGACGTTCGGCGACCGGTGCAACGCTGTGCAGCAGCGCACCGAAATTCAGGATCGCAAGACCCGTGTTGCCGTGCCGGCGGATGACGCCCTTGCCGACTGGCACCGCCGTCATCTGTTCGACTGGCGCTACGCCGGGCCCGGGCCCGCGCGGGTAACGGACCGCGGAAGGACCGGGCAGGGTGGTCGCGGTGTAGAGCATCTGGCGACACTCGTTTTCGTCGCTCGGCGCCATCAGGGTCAGGTTGGGAATACAACGCAGGAACGAAATGTCGTAGGAGCCCTGGTGGGTCGCGCCGTCACTGCCAACGAGACCGGCACGATCCAGTGCGAACACAACCGGCAGATTCTGCAGCGCGACGTCATGAATCAACTGGTCGTAGGCGCGCTGCAGGAAAGTTGAGTAGATCGCCACCACCGGTTTCAATCCCTCGCAGGCGAGGCCGGCCGCGAACGTTACGGCGTGCTGTTCAGCAATCGCGACGTCGAAGTAGCGCGAAGGAAAGCGCTTCGAGAACTCCACCAGGCCCGAGCCCTCGCGCATGGCAGGCGTAATGCCGATCAGCTTCGGTTCGAGTTCTGCCATGTCACAGAGCCACTGGCCGAAGACCTGCGAGTAGCTTGGGCCCGAAGCTTTCTCCTTGAAAATGACCCCGGTCAGCGGATCGAACGGCCCGGGTCCGTGCCATTTGATCGGGTCCGCTTCGGCTGGCGCGTAGCCCTTGCCCTTGCGCGTGACGATGTGCAGGAACTGCGGCCCGCTCAACTTGCGCAGATTGCGCAATGTCTTGACCAGCACCTTGACGTCATGGCCGTCGACCGGACCGATGTAGTTGAAGCCGAGCTCCTCGAACAGCGTGCCAGGCAGCACCATGCCCTTGACATATTGCTCGGAGCGGCGCGCAAGCTCCCAGGCGGTCGGCATCTGCCGCAGAACCTTCTTGCTGCCTTCGCGCAAGGTCGCGTAGGTGCGGCCCGAGAGCATCCGCGCGAAATAATTGGACATGGCGCCGACGTTCTCGGAGATCGACATGTCATTGTCGTTGAGGATCACGAGCACGTCCGCGGTCAGCGCGCCGGCATGATTCAGTGCCTCGAAAGCCATGCCCGCCGTCATCGCGCCATCGCCGATCACGGCGACGACGCGGCGTTTCGATTGTTCCTGTGCGGCCGCGACCGCCATGCCGAGCGCAGCGCTGATCGATGTGCTGGCGTGACCGACACCGAAGGTGTCGTAAGGGCTCTCTTCACGCGCCGGAAACGGTGCAAGTCCGCCAGCCTGCTTGATCGTATGCAGGCGCTCGCGCCGACCCGTCAAGACCTTGTGCGGATAGGCCTGGTGCCCGACGTCCCAGACGATCCGGTCTTCAGGTGTCGAATAGGTGTAATGCAGTGCAACCGTGAGCTCCACGGTGCCGAGCCCTGCGGCAAAGTGGCCGCCGCGGGTCGCGACGCTCTGGATCAGATACCTTCGCAGCTCGTCACAGACCTGCCGCAGCTTCGACTCCGGCAGGGTGCGCAGCTCGGCCGGCGAATCCAGCTTCGACAGTAGTGCAAACTCTTTGCTGGGACCACGCATGGCAGCGGCCTAGTGAGAGCGGTTCACGACGAAGTCGGCGAGCTGGCGCAGCGCATCGACTTCGGGTCCGAGCGCTTCGAGCGCAGCCACGGCGCGATTGCGCAGCGCAGCGGCACGCTGCTCCGAGGCCGCAAGACCAATGGTGCTGGGGTAGGTCGGTTTGTGATGTGCTGCATCAGCGCCGGTCGCCTTGCCAAGTTCAGCGGCATTGCCGGCGACATCGAGGATGTCATCCTGGATCTGGAATGCGAGGCCAATCTCCGCGCCAAAGGTCTGCAGCGCCGTGAAGCGCGCGCCGCTCGTGAAGCCGGCCGCTGCCGCGCCCATCAGGATGCTGGTCGAGATCAGCGCACCGGTCTTGCGGCGATGCATCTCTTCGAGCGCGGCCTCCGAAAGCTGCTGTCCGACCGCAGCGAGATCAATGGCCTGGCCACCCGCCATGCCGCCAGTACCAATGCTGTTCGACAACAACCGGATCATGGTCAAGCGGGCACGGCATTCGGCCGCCTCGCCGTCACCATCCCCCGGGCCCGGGCCCGGGCCTGCCAGCACCGCAAACGCCAGGGCCTGCAGTGAGTCGCCGACCAGGATCGCGGTGGCTTCGTCAAAGGCGCGATGGCAAGTCGGTCGGCCGCGCCGCAGGTCGTCGTCGTCCATGGCAGGCAGGTCATCGTGGACCAGACTATAGACATGAATGAGCTCGACGGCTGCCGCGGCGTCGTCGAGCAGCTGGGGCGGTGCATCGAGCGCTTCGCCCGTTGTGTAGACGAGCACCGGTCGCAGTCGCTTGCCGCCGCCCAGCGCGCTGTAGCGCATCGCCTCACGCAGCCGTTCGGTGCCGGGATTGGGGAGCCGCAGCACATGATCGAGCACGCGCTCGATCCGCTGTTGGTGCGCCAGGATCCGCGCCGTGACCGGCGCGCTAGCCGTGGCCGCCAGCAAATCAGTCGCGGCGGAAGGTGGGCGCGTCATCATGATTGTCTGAATCCTCAAATGCTTCGATCGCGACCTCGCCCTGGCGTTGCGTCAGCAGGTCGACCCGCGCCTGCGCCACTTTCAGCGCGGTCTGGCACTCGCGGGTCAGGACGACGCCGCGCTCGAACGTCCGCAGTGCGTCTTCGAGCGGCAGATCGCCCTGTTCCATGCGTTCGACCAGCGCCTCGAGTTCGCGCAGCGACTGCTCGAAGTCCGGGGCCGGCATGGCGTCGCTGGGGTCTTTGCTCTTGCGCTTCACAGGCATCCATCCTGAACCATGACCGGCACGTTACACAGGCGCCGAATCAGGGGTCAACGTGAGTTGACGCTCCCCACCGCGGGGCATACAGTCTTTGCATCGTTAGACATAGTCTAAAGTGCAAGGAGAGAGACCGTGAATCTAAAGGGCAGCAAGACTGAACAGAATCTCAAAGACGCATTCGCCGGCGAATCGCAGGCCAATCGTCGCTATCTCTACTTCGCAGCCAAGGCGGATATCGAGGGCTACAATGACGTCTCCGCGGTGTTTCGCTCGACGGCTGAAGGCGAAACCGGCCACGCGCACGGACATCTTGAGTATCTGGAGGCCGTGGGCGACCCGGCGACCGGCCTGCCGATTGGCGACACGCGGCTGAATCTGAAGGCGTCGATCGCCGGCGAGACCCACGAGTACACCGACATGTACCCGGGCATGGCCAAGCAGGCGCGCGATGAAGGCTTCGCGGAGATTGCCGACTGGTTCGAAACCCTCTCGAAAGCCGAGCGTTCACACGCCAACCGTTTCCAGAAGGCGCTCGAAGGTCTTTGATGCTGCGTTTCACTGCCGATCCGCAGCAGTGCGGATCGGCGGTGGTGAGTTGAGATGAGTTCCAGCAGCCTTTCCGGCGGCCGCGAAGGCTCGCTCGAAGCGCCCACCCGGCATCCGCTCGACTGGCAGAACCCCGAGTTCTACGACCAGGCCAGCCTCGACAAGGAACTCGAACGGGTCTTTGACATCTGTCATGGCTGCCGGCGCTGCTTTTCGCTGTGCAACGCCTTCCCGACACTGTTCGACGCCATTGACGAGTCGCCCACGCTGGAACTCGACGGTGTCGAGAAGCAGAAGTTCGGGGAAGTGGTCGATCATTGCTACCTCTGCGACATGTGCTACATGACCAAGTGTCCGTACGTGCCGCCGCACCCGTGGAACCTGGATTTTCCTCATTTGATGCTGCGGGCGAAGGCCGTCAAGCATCGCCAGGGCGGGGTGCGGACCCGCGACCGGATCCTCTCGGCGACCGATACCGTCGGGCGGATTGCCGGCATTCCGGTCCTCGTCGAGGCGGTCAACGCTGCCAATCGGTCGAGCCTCGGCCGCAAGCTGCTGGAGAAGACCCTGGGGGTCGCGACCGATGCCCCGGTGCCGGATTATCACTCCAACACGGCGCGCAAGCGTCTCAGCGGGCATGTCTCGCGGGCGACGGTCACCGCAACGCCCGAGACCCAGGGGCAGGTCGCGCTGTTTACGACCTGCTATGGCAATCGCAACGAGCCCGAACTGCCGCTTGATCTGGTGGCCGTGTTCGAGCACAACGGCATCGGCGTCAAGCTGGTCTCACAGGAGAACTGCTGTGGCATGCCGAAGCTTGAACTGGGAGATCTTCCGGCTGTCGCGCGCTTCAAGGAGGCGAACATCCGCGCGATGAAGCAGGCGATCGACCAAGGGTTTGATATCGTCGCTCCGATCCCTTCCTGCGTGCTGATGTTCAAGCAGGAGCTGCCGCTGATGTTCCCCGATGATGCCGACGTGCAGCGCGTCAAGGCGCGGATTTTCGATCCGTTTGAATACCTGATGCTTCGCCACAAGGCGGGTCGGCTGCGCACGGACTTCAAGGCCGCGCTCGGCAAGGTCAGCTACCACGTGCCGTGTCACCTGCGGGTGCAGAACATCGGTCTGAAGACGCGCGATATCCTGAAGCTCGTGCCGGATACCACCGTTGAAGTCATCGAGCGCTGCTCGGGCCACAACGGTACCTATGCGGTGAAGAAGGAATTCCGCGCGGCCTCGCTCAAGATCGGCCGGCCCGTCATGTCGCGGGTGGAAGCAGCGAAGCCGGACTATTACTCTAGCGACTGTCCGATGGCGGGCCACCAGATCGAGTCGGGTCTGGCGAACCGCCAGACACCGACGCATCCGCTGAAGCTGCTTCGATTGGCCTACGGAATCTGACGATGCAGAAACTGACCGCTCAAGATCTGCTGAGTCTCGAAACGTACGCGCGCGAACGCGAAGACTTCCGCAGCCGCGTGCTCGCGCACAAGCGGCATCGGCAGGTGGCGATCGGTCCGAACATGACCTGGTGCTTCGAGGATCGCCTGACGGTGCAGTACCAGGTGCAGGAGATGCTGCGAACCGAGCGGATCTTCGAGGCGGCGGGGATCGCCGAAGAGCTGCAGGCGTACAACCCGCTGATTCCTGACGGCGCAAACTGGAAAGTCACGATGCTGATCGAGTTCACGGATGGCGACGAACGTCGCGTCCGCCTCGGCGAGATGAAGGGCATCGAGCATCGCTGCTGGGCGCAGGTGGCGGATTATTCGCGCGTGCTCGCATACGCTGACGAGGATCTCGAGCGCAGCAACGACGTCAAGACTTCCGCCGTGCACTTTCTGCGCTTTGAGCTCAGCGAAGCGATGATCGCGTCACTGCAGGACGGTGCACGACTCGCGATGGGCGCCGATCACCCGGCCTATCCGCATTCGGTCGACACGATCGTCGATCCGGTGCGCCGTGCGCTGCTGGCGGACTTCGCCGCGCGACCGTAGACTCCGCGACCAATACCCATGGCGAAAGACTACGATGCCTCGTCTATCGAGGTGCTGTCCGGCTTGGAGCCCGTCCGGCGTCGCCCCGGCATGTATACCGACACCACCCGGCCCAATCATCTGGCGCACGAGGTGGTCGACAACAGCGTCGATGAGGCCCTCGCCGGGCATGCCCGCGAGATCACGCTCAAGCTGTACAAGGACGGCTCACTCGAAGTTGCCGATGACGGTCGCGGTATGCCGGTCGATATCCACCCGAAGGAAAAGATCAGCGGCGTTGAACTGATCCTGACCCGCTTGCATGCGGGCGGCAAGTTCGACGGCGAAAGCTACAGCTACTCCGGTGGCTTGCACGGTGTCGGTGTCTCGGTCGTCAATGCGCTGTCCCGGCAGCTCGACTGCTGGGTGCGTCGCGGCGGCAAGGAATACAACATCGGCTTCAAGGAAGGGCGCGTCTCGTCGAAGCTCGAAGTGGTCGGCAGCGTCGGCCAGCGCAACACCGGCACGACCCTGCGCTTCTGGCCCGATCCGAAGTTCTTCGACTCCGATCGATTCTCGGTGCCGCAGCTGCGGCACATGCTGAAGGCCAAGGCGGTGCTGTGCCCCGGGCTGCGGGTGCGCTTCGTCAATGAGCAGAGCGGCGAGACGGAAGAGTGGTTCTTCACGGCTGATCTCGGTGAGTACCTCGCTTCAGAGCTCGGCAAGACCCCGCGCCTGCCTGCTGAGCCGATCACCGCCAAGCGCGAGCAGCCGCAGGACCGGATCGAGTACGCGCTGTGCTGGGCGCCGGACGCTGACCCCAGCGTTGCCGAAAGCTATGTGAACCTGATCCCGACCATCGAGGGCGGCACGCACGTCAACGGCCTGCGCGCGGGCGTTGCCGCCGCGGTGCGCGAGTTCTGCGAGTTCCGCAACCTGCTGCCACGCGGCGTCAAGCTGGCGCCGGAAGACGTCTGGAGTCGGGTCAGCTACGTGCTGTCGCTGAAGATTCGCGAACCGCAGTTCGCCGGCCAAACCAAGGCGCGATTGGCTTCGCGTGACGCCGCAGCGCTGGTGGAGGGATTCGTCCACGACTCACTGGCGCTGTGGCTGAACCAGCATCCGGAAGCCGGCGAGCGCATTGCGCAGTGTGCGATCGAGAACGCGCAGGATCGGATCAAGGCCGCACAGAAAGTGCAGCGCAAGCGCATCGCGAGCGGTCCGGCGCTGCCGGGCAAGCTCGCGGACTGCGCGACCGATGACCCGCGGCGCTCGGAGCTGTTTCTGGTCGAAGGCGATTCGGCTGGCGGCTCGGCGAAGCAGGCGCGCGACAAGGACTTCCAGGCCATCATGCCGCTGCGCGGCAAGATCCTGAATACCTGGGAGCTCGAGGCGTGCGCGGTGGCGGCGTCCGAGGAAGTCCACAACATCACTGTGGCGCTGGGCGTTGATCCGGGTACGAGCGACCTGTCGGGCCTGCGTTACCACAAGATCTGCATCCTGGCCGACGCTGACTCCGACGGGCAGCACATTGCGACGCTGCTGTGCGCGCTGTTCCTGCGGCATTTCCGGCCGCTGGTCACCGCCGGGCATATCTATGTGGCGATGCCGCCGCTGTATCGCCTCGATGCCGGCAAGCAGGTCGCCTATGCTCTCGACGAAGCGGAGCGCGATGCGATCGTGCAGCGCTGGCAGGGCGAAACGCGCGCCAAGATCAGCGTGACCCGCTTCAAGGGGCTCGGCGAGATGAATCCCTCGCAGCTGCGCGAGACCACCATGGATCCGCGTACGCGCCGGCTTGTGCAGCTGTCGCTTGCCGCGATGGACGAGACCGATCAGCTGATGGACATGCTGCTCGCCAAGAAGCGCTCGGCGGACCGACGCGAATGGCTCGAGCAGAAGGGCAATCTGGCCGACGCGGCGCTGCTCTGATATGGAAGACCAGGAGCTGAACTTCGAGGGCGTCGAAAAGCGCCCGCTTCGCGTCTTCACCGAGAAGGCCTATCTCGAATACTCGATGTACGTGATTCTCGATCGGGCGCTGCCGGCGCTCGGCGACGGGCTCAAGCCGGTACAGCGCCGCATCACTTATGCCATGAGCGAGCTCGGGCTGTCGGCCGTCTCCAAGCACAAGAAATCGGCGCGCACGGTCGGCGATGTGATCGGCAAGTTCCATCCGCATGGCGACTCCGCCTGTTACGAGGCGATGGTGCTGATGGCACAGCCCTTCGCGTATCGGTATCCGATTGTCGACGGGCAGGGCAACTGGGGCTCGCAGGACGATCCGAAGTCCTTCGCCGCGATGCGCTACACCGAAGCGAAGCTGACGCGCTACTCCGAAGTGCTGCTGCGTGAACTGGGCGATGGCACGGTCGACTGGAGCCCCAACTTCGACGGCACGATGGAAGAACCGCGCGTGCTGCCGGCGCGGCTGCCAAACCTGCTGCTGAACGGCACGACCGGCATCGCGGTCGGCATGGCAACCGACATTCCGCCGCACAACCTGCGCGAGGTGGCCGCGGCCTGCGTGCATCTGCTGAACGAGCCTGAAGCGACGACCCGTGCACTGATGAAGTTCATCAAGGGGCCGGACCTGCCGACCGGCGCCGAGATCGTGTCACCGCGCGCCGACCTGCTCGAGTTCTACGAAAAGGGCACGGGGAGCTTCAAAGCACGCGCGACGTGGAAACTCGAAGACGACTGCATCGTCGTCACGCGTCTGCCGTGGCAGGCGTCAGGGTCCAAGGTGCTCGAAGGGATCGCCGATCAGATGCGCAACCGCAAGCTGCCGCTGGTCGAGGATCTGCGCGACGAGTCCGATCATCTGAATCCAACGCGACTCGTGATCGTGCCGAAGGGCCGCAAGGTCGATACCGACCAGTTGATGGCGCATCTGTTTGCGACCACCGATCTGGAGCGCAACTATCGCGTGAACCTCAACGTGATCGGGCTCGACGGCCGTCCGAAGGTGCTCGGTTTGCGCGAGCTGCTGGTGCAATGGCTGGAGTTCCGCACCACCACCGTCACGCGCCGCCTGAAATGGCGGCTCGACCGGGTCGAAGCCCGGCTGCACATCCTCGACGGCCTGCTGATCGCCTACCTGAATCTGGACGAAGTCATCCGGATCATCCGCCGCGAGGAGGAGCCGAGACCGGTGCTGATGCAGCGCTTCAAGCTCTCGGAGCTGCAGGCCGATGCAATTCTCGACACGCGATTGCGGCACCTGGCGAAGCTCGAGGAGATGAAGATCCGCGAGGAGCAGGCCGGGTTGGTGGCGGAACAGAAACAACTGCAGGGCCTGTTGGGGAGCCGCGCGAAGCTGCAGCGGCTGATCGCCGAGGAAATCGAAAGCGACGCCGAAAAGTATGGCGATGACCGTCGTTCAAAGATCATCGAGCGCGAAGCGGCGCAGGCCATTGATGAGACCTCGCTGATCGCGAACGAGCCGGTCACGGTCGTACTGTCGACGGGCGGCTGGGTGCGCGCGGCAAAGGGTCACGAGATCGATCCGCGGTCCTTGCAATATCGGGCCGGCGACAATTACCAGCATGCGGTCCGCGGCCAGAATCTGCAGGCAGCGATTTTCGTCGACTCGACCGGGCGCAGCTACGGGCTTGCAGCGCACACGCTGCCCTCGGCACGTGGCCTGGGCGAGCCGCTGTCGGGCCGGTTGAACCCGCCGGACGGGGCGAAGTTCGCCGGCGTGCTGATGGGCGAGCCCGAGGATTTATGGCTGCTTGCCACGGACGCAGGCTATGGCTTCACGGTCCGGCTGCGCGAACTGCTGACCGACCGCCGCGCTGGCAAGGTCGTATTGAACGTCTCGAAGGGTGCCCAGGTGCTGGCTCCAGCACCCGTCAACGGCGCGGACGCGCTGATTGTTGTGGCCTGCGCGAGCGGCGATGGCAAGGATGGACGGCTGCTCGTTTTTCCGGTCGCAGACGTCCCGGAGCTGGCGCGCGGCAAGGGCAACAAGCTGTTCAACATCCCGGCCAAGAAGGCGCAAAGCCGTGCCGAGTTCCTGGCGGGCGCGGTCGCAGTGGGACCCAGGCAGAAGCTGTTGGTGTTCTGCGGCGAGCGCAAGATGTCGCTGGAGGCTGCTCAGCTCGGCGACTATCGCGGCGAACGCGCCCAGCGCGGCGCCATGCTGCCGCGCGGCTGGCGCGGCGTGACCCGTCTCGAAGTCGAATAGGCACCTGCGTTACTTTTCGACGCGCAGCACGACTTCCTGGGGTTCGCGCACGAAATAGCCCTGCACGAACTGCACCCCGAGTTGCCAGAGCACGGCCATCGTGTTGGCGTCTTCGACGCGCTCCGCGATGGTCTGGATCTTGTGTCGCGTCGCGACTTCAACCAGCTCCTTGACCTTTTTCTGCAGCTCCTCGCTGGCGGCAAGGCCTTGGATCAGGGCGCCGTCTATTTTGACGAAATCGAGCGGCATCGAACCCAGCAGCGACTCCGGATCACGGCCTGAACCGAATTGATCGATCGCGAATCGCAGTCCGCGGCCACGCAGCGCCCGCGCGAGGATCTGCGCCGGCGCGCGATACTTGTCGGCGATTTCACCGCTGATCTGAAAGCAGATCCGGTCCGCCTGCGCCTTGCTGGCTTTCAGCTGGCCGTCGAGCCACTCGGGAATCGACGCGTCGACGACGCTGTCCCTGGACAGCCGCACAAACAGGCAATCCGGCTTGCGGCGCGCCGCGAGCGACAGCGACGCGCCAATGACCCAGCGGTCGATGTTCTTGAGCAGATCGTTACGCTCGGCAGCGGGCAGGAACTCGCCCGGCAGGATTTCCTTGCCCTGCAGGTCGACCATGCGTACGACCAGATCGATCATGTCGGCATCGCCGCCGTGCAGGCTCGCCACCGGCTGCTGCACGAGCTTGAAGCGGTTCTCGAACAGCGCGCTCTTGATGTGCTTGACCCAGATCTGGTCATAGGCCTGGACGCGAGTGTCTGCATCGGCACGATCGAGCGTGAAGTGCTGGTTGCCGCCGCGCTGCCGCGCCCGGCGGCAGGCTTCGATCGCATCGTCGATGGAACCGTTCAGATCCGGATTGCCATGCGGAATCACGCTCAGGCCGATCGAGCAGGTGGCCGAGATCGTCTTCGCGCCGATGTGGAAGATATTGCGCTTCAGGTGTGTGATCAGCTGGTCGGCCCAGGCTTCGATGTCGCGCTCATTGCCGCGATCGAGCAGGATCAGAAAACTGACGCCTCCGAAACGACCGGCCACGTCATGCGGACTCAAATGGCTACGCAACAGCGTGGCCGTCTCGATCAGCACCTGCTCGCTGCCGTCGATACCGACATCGCGTTCGATCGAGGCGAACTTGTCGATCCGCACCTGCGCGACGTAGCGCACGCCGCCCGAGGCCGGCGTCGCGAGCCGCTCGCGCAGCGCCTCCAGGACTGCGCGCCGATGCAGCAGACCGGTCGAGGGGTCACGCCGCACCGCATCCGCGAGCTCTTCGGCGAGCTGGTCGTCGTCGCGCCGGGTTGCCGGCACAATCAGGCGCACGCTCGGTTCGCCATCGGCATGACTGACGGCCAGCACGATATCCAGGCTGACCCGCCTGCCGTCGGGTAGTACCGCCTTCGCGACCAGCGCGTGTCCGTCCCATTTGCCCTGCAGGCAGGCGGACAGCGCGCCCTTCAACGCAGCGTGGGAGTCCGTGTCGAAGCTGTCCATCAGCGGCTGGCCAACCAATGCGCCGCGCTCGACGCTGCCAAAGCTCTGCAGCCACGAATCGTTGACGTCGACGACAATGCCTTCCTGGACATGGGCGATGGCGTCGTTGGAACGCTCGAGTACGGTTTCGAGCTGACGGCGATATTCCCGCGCCGACTGCAGAGTGTTGTTCAATGCGCGCTCCAGCCGGAAGGAGCGCAGCTCGCGCAGCATCACGGCTTCGAGGCGGTTGGGGCTCGACAGCGTGGCGACATCGCGGATGCCGCGGCGCATGGCTTGCGCAATCGCATCGCCCTCCGTGACATCACAGACGGCGATCACGGGAACTTCCGGTGCAGTCTGATCGCGAATCCGTGCCGCGAGGCTCGCGTCCTCGAGTCCCTCGCTGACGATCAGCAGTAGCTCGGGGTTGATCTGCGCCAGTGCATCCGCGAGGTCCGGCAGGGCCGGGATCCAGGTGCAGTGCGCGGGCTGACCTGCGCGTCTGAGGATGCCGTTGAGCGCTTCGACCGGTTCGCGCGACGCGGAAAGAATGATCAACGGCACGGCAGCGGGAGAGTTCAAGCGCGGCATCCAGAGGGATTGGTGCCGTATTAACGCCGAAGCGTGCTCTGTCTGCCTGCGAGCCGGCTCACATTTGACACATTCAGCCGGCGTGACCCGCGGCAATGAGGGTTTTGGCCGGCGCGCCAGCCTGTTCGCGGACCAGCCGCGGCACGAGATAGCCAGGCAGCTCAGCGGCGAGCTGCGCGATCAACCTGCGGCCGGTGGCCTCGGGCACGTCGAAATGAGCGCTGCCGGCAACCGGATCCAGCAGGTGCAGGTAATAGGGCAGCACGCCGGCCTCGAACAGCGCATCCGACAAGGCAGCGAGCGTGCTGGCATCGTCGTTGATACCGCGCAGCAGCACCGACTGATTCAGCACGGTTGCGCCGTGCGCCGCCAGCGACTTCAGCGCGGCCGTGACGCAGGCGTTGATTTCATTCGGATGATTGCTGTGCACGACCACAGTGACGCGCCAGGGCAGTGTGGCAATCCAGCGCAGCAGTCCCGCGTCGACCCGGGCCGGCAGCACGATCGGCAGACGCGTGTGGATGCGCAGGCGACGCAGCTGCGCGATGCCTTGCAACGACTCGCTCAGCGCGGTGAGTCGACTGTTGCCAAGCGCCCAGGGGTCACCGCCGCTCAGGATCAGCTCGGACAAGCTGCTGTCAGCGGCGAAGGTTGCGAGTGCTTCGTGCCAGCGTCCGGCATCATCGCTGTGGTCCTGGTACGGGAACTCGCGCCGAAAACAGTAGCGGCAGTGCACCGCGCAGGCCGACGTGGTCAGCAGCAGTGCACGACCGCGATACTTCTGCAGCAGCCCCGGTGCGCGCCTCGCGCTGCGTTCGCCGACGGGATCCACATTGAAGCCTGCAACCTCCTGCAGTTCCTTGCGTTGCGGCAGCACTTGCAGCAGCAGTGGGTCGTTGCGATCACCGCGCCGCATCCGGTCTGCGTAGCTGCGTGGCACCCGCATCGGAAACGCGCTGCCTCGCAGCCCCAGTTCCGGATCGAGGTCGAGGTGGCGCAGCAGTGCCTGCGGCTCGACGAAGGCTTCGGCCAGCTGCTGTTGCCAGGATGGCGATGGCTGGCGGGGTGAGACGCTTGTCGTTATCATACGCGGCCTTTTTGAGTCGGTATTTTAGCCACATGGGCAGCTACAACACGAGTGAGTTCAAGTCCGGACTCAAGATTCTGATCGACGGTGATCCGTTCGTGATCATCGACAACGAGATGGTCAAGCCCGGCAAGGGCCAGGCGTTCAACCGCGTCCGGATCCGCAACCTGCGCAATGACCGGACCATCGAGCGGACCTTCAAGTCCGGGGATTCGGTCGAGTCAGCCGACGTCGTCGATGTCGACATGCAGTACCTGTACCAGGATGGCGACTTCTGGCACTTCATGGTGCCGGACAACTTCGAGCAGTACACCGCTGGCAAGACCGCAATGGCGAGCGCTTCCCAGTGGCTCAAGGACGGTACGACCTGCATCGTGACGCTCTGGAACGGTGAACCGTTGGTGGTCACGCCGCCGCCGCACATCGAGTTGAAAATCGTCGAGACCGATCCGGGGCTGCGCGGCGACACCGCGACCGGCGGCCAGAAGCCGGCGACGCTCGAGACCGGCGCTGTGGTGAGAGTGCCGCTGTTCATCAACCCGGGCGACTCGATCAAGGTCGATACCCGCACCGGTGAGTACATCTCGCGCGCCAAATAATCGACAACCGATAAGCGACGGTTTCAGTTCAGCGATCGAGCGCCGCCACCAAGCGCCGCACGATTTCCTCGAGACCGGTCTGATCGCGCGCGTCGAAGCGCGCTTTGCGGGGGCTGTCGAGATCGAGCACGCCAAGCAGCTCACCGGCCTGCATCACCGGCACCACGATTTCTGACGCCGAGACCGGATCGCAGGCGATATGACCCGCGAAGGCATGGACATCGTCCACGCGGATCGTCTGGCGCTGAACTGCCGCTGTACCGCAGATGCCTGCGCCCAGCTCGATGCGCACGCAGGCCGGTCGACCCTGAAAGGGTCCCAGTACAAGCTGTGGGCCCCGAGGTCCGGGCCGCAGCAAGTAGAAACCGACCCAGTTCAGTTCCGGCAGCTGCATCGCAAGCAGCGCTGCGGTGTTGGCGGCATTGGCGACCAGCTCCGACTCGCCGGCGAGCAACGCCGAGAGCATCGACGCGAGTTCCCGGTAGCCGGCGTCCTTGTCGGCAAAGTCGATCGTCGCAACACGGTTTTGCATGTCAGGCGCGCTCGGTTGTGAAGCTGATGACATCGCCAAGCCGGGCCGCAGCGCTCGCCAGCATCACGATGCGATCGAATCCGACCGCGACACCACTGCAGGCGGGCAGCCCGTGCGCGAGCGCGGCGAGTAGGGATTCGTCCAGTGCCACGACCGGCAATCCGCGGCGCTGACGTTCCAGGTTGTCGGTCTCGAACCGGGTGCGCTGCTCAGTGGCGTCGCCGAGCTCGCAGAAGCCGTTGGCGAGTTCCACGCCCCGATAGTAGATCTCGAAGCGCTCGGCCAACGCCGGATCAGCCGGGTCGAGCTGAGCGAGCGCCGCCTGCGAGGCTGGATAATGGCTGACGATCTGCAGGCCTTCGAAGCCGAGCTGCGGGCCGATGACCAGTCCCATGATGGCATCGAGCAGCTGATCCCGACTCAGCGATGCAAGGGCCGTGGCATCGAGCCTGGCGGGGCCCACCGCCTGTTCGAGCGTCGCGCGATCGGCCGACAGCGGGTCAAGCGCCAGGTAGCGGTTGAACAGTGCCACATAGCGCTCCGAAGTCACCTTCGCAGCGCCTGCACCCAGCAGTTCCGCGAGCAGCTCGCAGGTCTCAGCGGCGATCTGCGCCATGCCGGTCGCAACGCGGTACCACTCCAGCAACGAGAACTCCGGGTTGTGGAGCGGCCCGGATTCATTGCCCCGTACGACCTTGCAAAGCTGCCAGATATCGCCGCTGCCGGCCGCCAGCAGGCGCTTCATCGCGTATTCGGGCGAAGTCTGCAGGAACATCGTCCGGGTCGAGGCATCCAGCGCCACTGCCGCGGACGCGAGGTTCACATCGGAAACGGCGGCGCTGATCAGCAGCGGCGTCTCGACTTCGAGTGCCGCGCGTGTCGTGAAAAAGGTGCGAACCCGCTGCAGCAACTGAGCCCGCAGGCGCAGCCTTGCCATGCTGGCACTCGGTTGCCAGTCGATCGCATCGATTGACGTCACGAGCCCGGCGCGAGTCGGCCGATGGCCTCGCCCATGCGCAGGATTCGGCCAGGCCACATTGACGGCGACCAGCTCATCTGGTCGCGTGGAAACAGCAGGATCACCGTCGAGCCCATATTGAAGCGCCCCAGTTCCGCGCCTCTTGCCAAGGTCAGCGGCGCGTGCAGCGGTGCCGCACCCAGCCGCGTGGGCATGCGTCTGGCTTGCGGGGCGACTTCGCCATGCCAGACGGTATCCATGCTGCCGACGTTCAAGGCGCCGACCATGACCAGCGCGTGGCGCAGCTGCGCGTTTTCGAAGCAGCAGACGATTCGTTCGTTGCGCGCAAACAGTCGCGGCACATGGCGGGCGGTCGTCTGATTGACGCTGAACAGCTGGCCCGGGAGGTACCAGGCTTCGCGCAGCGTCGCGGCGATCGCCATGTGAATGCGGTGATAGTTGTAGGGGGCGAGGTAGATCGTCGCAAACTCGCCCGCTTCGAACTCACTGCTCCAGGGCGCGGCTCCGCCGAGTAATTCGGCAACGCTGTAGTCGTGGCCTTTCGCCTGGATCAGCTTGCCCGCCACGATCGGGCCGCACTCGCTGACCGTGCCGTCCACCGGCGAGACGATGATCGCCTCACTCGGGTCCAGTGGCCTGGCGCCGCTGCGCAGTGCCCGCGTAAAGAACTCGTTGAAGCTTGCATAGCCGTACGGGTCGGGGTTCGCCGCGTCGCTGAGATCGGGACGGAACGCCCGCATGAAATACCGGATCAGCCCGTTCTTGAATGCAGGATGGGTCAGGCGTGTCGCCCAGCGGACCAGTCGCGACAGTCCGTGCTGCGGGATCAGGTACTGCAGCGCGATGAACAGCCGGTCTTTCAACGCAACACTGCGCGGCGGGCGGTGCGCAGATCTGCAGCGAGACGCTCGACACTGAACGGCGGCGTGAAGATCGCGACCACCGCGCCGTCGGAGTTGGTCAGGTACAGCGTCGCCGAGTGATCGACCGTGTATCCCCCGCCGGGCAGATCGACGCGCCCGGCTGCCACGCCGAGTTTGCGCGTCAGCACCTGAAGCGAGGTTTCAGGTCCGCTCAAGCCCCGCCAGGTTCCAGCGGGGAGTCCGGAGCTGAACGCGCCGACATAGCGGGCGAGCGCCAGTGGATTGTCGCGCTCCGGATCGACGCTGACGAACGTCAGGTGCAGCCCCTCCACGGGCTGCTGGCGCGCGAGCGTTGCCATCACGCCGAGGGTCGCTGGACAGATATCCGGGCAATGCGTGAAACCAAAAAATATCAGGTTTGGCGCGCCGCGCCATACACTGGCGTCGCGACTTGCTCCGGTTTCGTCATAGAGCGGTACATCCGGGATGATGCGCGGCGAGGGCAGCCAGGTTCCGGAGGCCAGCACCGGCGTTGCCGAGAAGTTACCGCGCGCGACCCATGCGCCGGCTGACGCGGCCAACAAGGCGATCATGACAAGGCTCAGGGTGCGCGACGACATGCCGGAATTATCCCACAGCCCGCGCAAGCGGCGGGCGCGATCGCTGACCATCGGTGAGCTGATCGATGCCTCAGCCGCGCGCCTCGATGCGGCGCCGATCCACTATGGACACGGAACCGACAACGCGCGAGACGAGGCTGCGGCGTTGATCTGGCATGTGCTGGCCCTGCCGCCAGTCGCGACCGCCCGCGATTACCGTCGGAGAGTGTCGGTCCGCGAACGGATCGCGATCGACGCGCTGCTCGAGCGCCGGGTGCGCGAGCGCATTCCCGCCGTTTACCTGACCGGCACGACCTGGTTCGCGGGCCTGGCCATGCGCATCGACCCGCGCGCGCTGATCCCACGTTCACCGCTCGCCGAGCTGATCGAGCAGCGGTTTGCGCCTTGGATCGATTCGGGCCGGGTGCAGCGCGTGCTCGATCTGTGCACGGGGTCGGGCTGCATCGCGATCGCCTGTGCGCATTATCTGCCGCAGGTGCGGATCGACGCTTCTGACATCTCGGACGAGGCGCTGGCGCTGGCTCGTGAGAATCGTCGATTGCACCAGATGTCCCGTCGGATCGCGCTGATCAAATCCGACTATTTCGCAGGGCTGGCGGAGCGACGCTACGATATCATTGTCAGCAATCCACCCTACGTCGGTGCGCGGGAGCTGGACTCGCTGCCCGCCGAGTATCGCCATGAGCCGCGACTCGCGCTCGCAGCAGGCTCGGACGGACTTGCGGCAGTACGGGTCATTCTGGCGCAGGCCAGAGCGCATCTGCAGCCGGGCGGGCTGTTGATTGTCGAGGTCGGCAATTCGGAGTTGGCAGTGGCGCGTGCCTACCGAAAACTACCGTTCGTCTGGCTCGAGTTCGAGCGCGGTGGTGGTGGGGTGTTTGTGCTGACCCGCGAGCAGCTCGAGGCACAGGGTTTTTGAGCGGACTGGTTCTGAGCGGAATGGTAACGGGCTGATGTCGGGCAACACGATCGGACAGCAGTTTTGCGTCACGACCTTTGGCGAGAGTCACGGGGCGGCGCTCGGCTGCGTCGTCGATGGCTGCCCGCCCGGGCTCGAACTGAGTGAGGCCGATATCCAGCCGGATGTCGACCGGCGGCGCACGGGCACGTCCCAGTTCGTGAGCCAAAGACGCGAAGGCGATGCCGTGCGCATCCTTTCGGGCGTATTCGAAGGGCATACCACCGGTGCACCGATCGGTATCCTGATCGAGAACACCGATGCGCGTTCGCGCGACTACGACAAGATCAAGGACCGCTTCCGGCCTGGTCATGCCGATTACACCTACCAGCAGAAGTATGGCTTTCGCGACTATCGCGGCGGCGGGCGTTCGTCAGCACGTGAAACCGTCATGCGCGTGGCAGCCGGTGCAATCGCCCGCAAGTATCTTGCACTTCGCCTCGGTGTGCGTATCAGCGGCTACCTCAGCCGGATCGGTACGCTGGAGCTGGGTTGCGTCGATCCCGAGGCCGCCTATGCGAATCCGTTCTTCTGCGCCGATCCCGCAAGGCTGCAAGAGCTCGAGGATCTGATCTGGAAACTACGCAGCGACGGTGATTCCATCGGCGGGCGGGTGACCGTGACGGCCCGGGGCGTCCCGCCGGGTCTCGGCGAACCCGTGTTCGATCGGCTCGACGCCGATCTCGCCTACGCAATGATGGGCATCAATGCAGTCAAGGCGGTCGAAATCGGCGCCGGGGTCGGCTGCGTCGCCCAGCGCGGCAGCGAGCATCGCGACGAACTGACGCCCAGCGGCTTTCGCAGCAACAATGCGGGCGGCGTGCTTGGCGGCATCTCCAGCGGCCAGGACATCATCGTTCACGTCTCGCTGAAGCCCACTTCAAGTATTCAGGTGCCTGGCAGCACGATCGACGTTGACGGCCGGCCCGTCGAGGTGGTCACGACGGGCCGGCACGACCCCTGCGTCGCACTGCGGGCAACGCCGATCGCCGAGGCGATGCTCGCAATCGTGCTGCTGGATCATTACCTTCGGCATCGCGCGCAGAATGCCGATGTCGTGAGTCGCACTCCGAACATCATGAAGAGAGACTGAAGCAACATGGCAGAAAAGAAGGGCTGGAACGTTGCCGTGCTCGGCGCGACCGGGCTCGTTGGCGAAACTTTGATTCGCATTCTCGAAGAGCGCGATTTTCCGGTGGCTGAGCTCTATCCGCTCGCCAGCAATCGCTCGCTCGGCAAGTCGATCAAGTTCCGCGCCAAGAAGTATCCCGTCATCGATGTCGAGTCGTTCGACTTCGCCCAGGCGCAGATCGGACTGTTCTCTGCGGGTGGCGAGGTCTCGCGCCTGTATGCGCCGAAAGCGGCGGCCGCGGGCTGTGTCGTCATCGACAACACTTCGGAATTCCGCTACGACGACGACGTGCCGCTGGTGATCCCGGAGGTCAATCCGCAGCACGTCGGTGCGTACAAGGCACGCGGCATTATTGCCAATCCGAACTGTTCGACGATCCAGATGCTGGTGGCGCTGAAGCCGATCTACGACGCAGTCGGCATCGAGCGCATCAACGTGGCGACTTACCAGTCCGTCTCAGGTGCCGGCAAGCAGGCGGTCGATGAGCTCGCCGAGCAGACAGTCGCGCTGGTCAGTGGCAAGAAGCCTGGTAAGCCGAGCGCGATCGCGGCGCGGATTGCGTTCAATGTCGTGCCGCAGATCGATCAGTTTCTCGACAATGGCTACACAAAAGAAGAGATGAAGATGCACTGGGAAACGCGCAAGATCTTCGGCGACACCGAGATCCGCGTGAACGCCACGGCTGTGCGCGTGCCCGTGTTCTTCGGTCACTCGGAGGTGGTCAACATCGAGACACGAACCCGTATCAGCGCAGACGAGGCCCGCAAGCTGCTCAGCAAAGCGCCCGGCGTCACGGTCAAGGATCAGCGCAAGCCTGGCGGCTATCCGACCGCTGCGATCGAAGCCGCGAACCACGACACAGTTTATGTCGGACGGATTCGTGAAGATCTTTCGCATGAGCGGGGTCTGAACCTGTGGATCGTCTCGGACAACATTCGCAAGGGCGCAGCGACCAACAGCGTGCAGATTGCTGAGATTTTGGTACGGGACCATTTATAAGTTATATTCCCGACTTGACTACGCCAACGGGTCGTTTGCGTAAGTGCATGTTTTTGATAAAGAACCGCTTGCTTGTGCGGGGAGATCACATGGGCGTTAAGCAGTGGGTACGAGCCATGCTCGTGCTGTCAGCGTTGCCTTCTGCCGCGATGGCCCTGGGCCTTGGCGACATTCGGCTGAACTCAAGCCTCAATTCACCGCTCGATGCGGAGATCGAGCTGGTCAATGCTACGCCAGAGGAGCTCGCTTCGCTCCGAGCGCAGCTCGCCACGCGCGAGACGTTTGCGCGCTACGGGCTTGAGTGGCCATCGTTTCTGCAGTCCGTCACGCTGACCCGCGCCCAGGCCGCCGATGGTCGCGAAGTGCTGCGGCTACGGTCGCGTGAATCGATCACCGAGCCGTTCGTGACGCTGTTGGTTGACGTGAACTGGGGCCGCGGACGACTGGTTCGTGAGTACACCGTGCTGCTCGACCCGCCCGTATTCTCACCGACCCAGACGCCGGCGCCTGAGGTGGCGGCGCCCTCGACGGGCGCGGCGCGCAGCGGCAATGTCGCGCGTGCGCCGTCTGCACCTGCTCCGTCAGCGGCTGGTCAGTCAGCGGCTGGGCCGGCCGTGGCGCGCGCGCCGGCCGTGCCGTTCGGCGCGGACCCGTACTCCGTGCGGCGCGGCGATACGCTCAGTGGCATCGCCTCGCAGGTGGCTGCGGGCCAGGATGCTGGTGTCGAGCAGGTCATGCTCGCGCTGTACCAGAACAACCCGGCAGCCTTCGAAGGCAGCATGAATGATCTGCGCGCCGGCGCGATCATGCAGGTACCCGACTCTGCAGCGCTCGCCGCCGTCTCGCGCGACGCGGCAGTGGCCGAAGTCCGGCGCCAACGTGCCGCATGGCTTGCGCGGTCGCCCGAAGCGGCTGATACGGGTGGCGCAGGCCGCCTGCGGCTGGTGGCTCCGTCTGACGCGGGCGCGGGGGCGCCCGGCAGCGGTGGCGGCGACGCCGCGACCCAACAGCGTCTGGCGCAACTCGAAAGTGAGTTGGCTGAATCGCAACGGCTGCTGGCGCTGCGCAACACGGAGCTCGCGCAATTGCAGGCGCGACTGGCGCGGGCCACGGGCAGTCCGGTGCCGGAGCCGGTGGCGCCAGCGCCGGCAACCGACGCGACGGTGGCGGTTGATTCTGCGACCGGCGAGACCGCCGTCGGCCCGACGGCACCCCTGCTGGCGGACGACATGCCTGCGCCCACCGACAGCAGCGCGATGGTTGAAGAACCGATTGCCGCAACGCCACCGGCGCCATCGCGGTCAGCGGTGGTGGAACCGCCGGTCGAAGAACCCTCGTTCCTGGCCGGACTGTTCGACGCTCTGAAACAGTTCTGGTACCTGCCGTTGGCGCTGCTGGCACTGATCGCCGGGTTTCTCGGCTTTCGCCGCTGGCAGGCCTCGCGGGATGTCGATCCCGACGACACCTTTGTCAATGTCGATGCAGCCGCCGCCGAACTCAGCATGCCGCCGCCCGGCAGCGACACAGCTCGGCTGCGCCGACCGAACATCAGCAGCCCCGCAGAGCGCAGCGGTGTGCTGGTGGAAGAGTCGGGCGAGTACGCCTCACCGCAACTCGGCCGTGAGCAGGCATCATCTGCCAAGAGTGTCTCCGCCGAGGATACGTTCAGCGGCGAGACCGGCATCAACCTCGATCAGGGCGATCCGCTGGCGGAGGCAGATTTCCATATGGCCTATGGTCTGTATGACCAGGCCGCCGACCTCGTGCGTCTCGCCAGCGCACGTGAACCGGAACGCGCCGACCTCAAGCTCAAGCTTGCCGAGGTCTATTTTGTCTGGGGCAACCGCGACGCCTTTCTCGAGTCTGCCAAGGATCTGCAGGTGGCACTCGCGGGCAGCGCGCCCGGCGAGTGGGAGAAAGTCGTCATCATGGGGCGCCAGATCGCTCCTGAGGTTCCGATGTTTGCGAGCGCATCAGTGCGCGCCGCCGGTGCGGCGGGTGCGGCGCTCGATCTGCGGCTGGACGGCGGCGATAGCCCGGTCGACTTCGATGTCTTCGGCGATGGCAGTGGCTCGACCGTAGAGCGCGCGCGGCCCACGACCACGGACTTCGACCCGATCGCGCCTGATTTCGACGATGACTCCACCGGCGAGCGACCCGGCATCGATGCGCCGACCGAGTTGATCAATCGGGGCGGCGGCACCACCCGCGAAATGGCGCCGAAGTTTGTTGCCCAGAGCCCGACGGTCGTTGACGATCTCGGTTTCGATTTCGGTGCCCGCACCAGTCCCGATATCGCTGTTGATCTGGGCGCCGATCTGGGCCCAGATACCGGCCCGGACATGGGCGATGCCCCGACGATCGAGCGGCCTTCGCTGCGCAGCGGCAGCCCCACGATCCGCGAGAAGCTCGATGCGGCGCGGCGCGGCGGTTCGACCGACCAGACTGCCGAGATGCCGCTCGATGATCTCGGGCTGAACATGGACGACGTGCCGGGCCTCGATGCGCCGGATGCTGCCGAGTCTGCCGATGCGCCGACGATGCTCGCGAATCTCGACGAAGCAGCGCAGCGCCTGATGGCGCGCACTGCGGCGGGTGCCAAGAACAAGCCGGCGCCGGATAAACCTGGCCTGGATAATGAACGCGAACAGGACATTGGCTCGACGTCGATGATGGCCGCACTGGATCTGTCGCAGTTCGAGGCGACCGGTACGCATCGGGTCAACGGCGAGCTGGACCTGAATATTGGCTCGCCCACCTTGACTGACCTCAAGAAGCTGCCGGCCGACTCGGGAGCGGACGCCGACGATCTGACTCTGCCATCACTGGAGCCTGTCACGATCAGCGAGGTCGGCACCAAGCTGGATCTGGCTCGGGCCTACATGGACATGGGCGATCCAGATGGCGCGCGTAACATCCTCAGCGAAGTCCTGCATGAAGGGTCGGTATCGCAGAAGCAGGAAGCGCAGCGGCTGATCGACGCGCTACCGGGCTAGGAACTGTTCACGGGCACTGAATGCGCTTTGCGGCCGGTGTCGAGTACGACGGCCAGGGTTTCGCCGGCTGGCAGATGCAGGCGGGCGTACCGACGGTCGCCGGCCATCTGATTGGCGCGCTGTCCACCATAGCCGACCGGCCAGTCAGTCTGATCTGCGCCGGACGCACGGACGCCGGGGTGCACGCGAGCGGTCAGGTCATTCACTTCGATGCACCGGTGCAGCGTTCTTCGCGTGCCTGGCTGTTCGGCACCAACGCGAACCTGCCCCGTCAGATCAGCCTGAGCTGGGTCAGACCCGTGCCGCAGCATTTTCATGCGCGCTTTTCCGCGCTCGCCCGCACGTATCGTTACGAGATCCGCAACCGACCCGCCCGCTCGGCGCTGTATGCGGGCCGCGCCCTCTGGCAACGCGAGGCTCTCGACACCGAAGCGATGAACGCAGCGGCGGCGCAGCTGTGCGGTGAGCATGATTTCTCGTCGTTCCGCGCGGCGGATTGCACTTCACGTTCGGCCGTCCGTCGGATCACACGCCTGCGGATCGAGCGCAGCGGCGAGCGCATCTGGATCGAAGTCACGGCCAATGCCTTCCTGTTGCACATGGTGCGCAATCTGGTTGGCGCGCTGCTGGCTACCGGCCGGGGCGGGCTGGCCCCGGCCGAGTTCCCCAGGCTGCTGCAGGCGCGGGACCGTCGGCTTGCGCCGCCGATGGCGGCGGCAGAAGGATTGTATCTTGCACAGGTGGACTACGATCCCGCGTTCGGGATTCCCGCTGCGGCCGATCCGCTATGATCCGCTGATGTCCTGGTTCGAGAAAATCATCCCGTCACGGATCAAGACCGAGCGGCGAACCCGTTCGGTGCCGGAAGGCTTGTGGATCAAGTGTCCTTCCTGTGACTCGGTCCTGTATCGCGCCGAACTCGAACGCAATCTGGGCGTCTGTCCGAAGTGCACGCATCACATGCGCATCGGCGCACGTGATCGATTGTCGAAGTTTCTCGATGAAGGCTCGGGGGTCGAGCTCGGGGCGGAGATCACGCCGGAGGATCCGCTGCGGTTCCGTGACAGCAAGCGCTATCGTGACCGACTGGCCGCCGCGCAGAAGAGCACTGGCGAGACCGACGCCCTGATCGTAATGGCCGGGCAGCTCGAGAGCATTGCCGTCGTGGCCTGTGCGTTTGAATTCCAGTTTCTCGGTGGTTCGATGGGTGCGGTGGTCGGCGAACGCTTCCGGCGCGCCGCTGATCATGCGATCGCAAATCGTGAGGCGCTGATCTGCTTCTCGGCCAGCGGCGGTGCGCGCATGCAGGAGGCGCTGTTCTCGTTGTTGCAGATGGCCAAGACCAGCGCGGCGCTGGCGCGGCTGGCCGATGCCGGTCTGCCCTATGTTTCGGTGCTGACGGATCCGACCACCGGCGGCGTATCGGCGAGTCTCGCGATGCTCGGCGATCTGAACGTCGCCGAACCGCGCGCGCTGATCGGCTTCGCCGGGCCGCGCGTCATCGAGCAGACCGTCAGGCAAACGCTTCCCGAGGGCTTTCAGCGCAGCGAATTCCTGCTCGAGCACGGCGTGGTCGACATGATTGTGGATCGGCGCGACATGCGCGAACGCGTGGCGCAGGCCCTGCGCGTGTTGATGAAGCTGCCGCCGCGTGCGGACGCTTGACGACTGGCTGCGCGCGCAGCAGCAAGTCCATCTGCGCAGCATCGATCTCGGCCTTGAGAGGGTCGGGGTCGTGGCGGCGGCGATGGGCCTGCTGCCGGTGCCGTATCCGACTGTGCTGGTTGGCGGGACCAACGGCAAAGGCTCGGTGGTGGCCTGGCTGACCGAGTTCGCAGCAGCGGCAGGGCTCACTACCTGCTCGTTTACGTCTCCGCACCTGCGCCGGTACACGGAACGAATCCAGTGCGACCGCAAGCCCGTCGATGCAGCACGGCTGATCCGTGCCTTCGAGCGGATTGAAGCCGCCCGGGGCGGCACGACGCTGACCTTCTTCGAGTACAACACGCTGGCGGCACTCGATATTTTCGCTGCCGCGCGGCCGGATCTGGCGGTCATCGAAGTGGGGCTCGGTGGCCGCCTCGATGCGACCAATCTGATCGACGCGGACGTGGCGGTGCTGGTGTCGGTCGGTCTCGATCACTGCGAATGGCTCGGCGACACCGTCGAGGCCATTGGCCAAGAGAAAGCCGGCATCTTCAGGCGAAACCAACCGGTTGTGCTGGGGACCGCCGACATGCCGTCGAGCGTGCGGCGCGCCATCGAGACACTCGATGCCGACGCTCGCTGGCCGGAGTCCAGCTACTCGTTTGATCTGGACCGTTCGGGAGCTCCCGGTCACTGGAGCTGGGTCGGTCGACGCTGGCGGTTCGATTCGCTCCCGCCGCCGGCGCTTGCCGGGCGCATTCAGCGGAGCAACGCTGCCACCGCGCTGGCCGCGCTGGAAGCGCTGGCCGAAACGCGCCTGCCGGCTCTCGAGCAAAGACTGAATGCAAACGTGGCGGCCCAAGCGCTCGGTGCTGCGGTGCTGCAGGGGCGATTTCAGATCGTGGCCGGTGAGCCGACATGGATACTCGACGTTGCGCACAACCCGGCAGCGGCGCGACTGCTGGCGCGCGAACTGCGGGATCGTTCGAACAACGGTGCAACGATCGCGGTCTGCGCCATGCTTGCTGACAAGGATGTCGAGGGCATCGTCGCGGCCCTCGAGCCCGTCGTCGATCGATGGATCCTGGCTGGGATCGACGACGCGCGTGGACTCAGTGCGACGGACTTGCGTGCGCGCTTGCCTGGCGTGCTGCCGGTGACCTCGATCTGCCCGGACGTGCCAGCGGCCTGCGAAACCGCGCGACGGCTTGCGCGGCCGGCGGATCGGATCGTCGTGTTCGGCTCGTTCCATACGGTGGGGCCGGCGCTCGACTGGCTGCGGCTATAATCCTACCGTTGGATACCTTGCTGAAACACCGTTTGACCGGTGCCATCATCCTGATTGCGATCGCGGTGGTGTTCGTGCCGGAGCTGCTGAGCGGGCGCAACACGCTCGCTCCCACCGCGGAACCAACTCTGGTTGAGCAGGGCAGCGGCGTACCTATTCGATCCTATGAGATCGACCTGACCGATCCCACCAGCCCGCCGCAGCGCCAACCGCCCGAGCTGACGACGCCTGCTACGACCCCCGTCGCGACTCCCGTCGCGACACCACCCGCCGAGCAATCCGTGGCGACACCGCCCGCTGCGCCGGTTGTCGCGACACCTCCGCCGAGCACGCCGTCGGTTGCCGCGCCGTCGGTTGCCGCGACGTCGGCGGTTCGCGGCGGATACGTCGTGCAGCTCGGCAGCTTCTCGTCGCGCGCTGGTGCCGAGCGGCTGGCAGGTGAAGTCAGGCGCAGAGGATTCGATGTGCGCGTCACGGAAGTGCGCGTGGGCAGCCGTGAATTGCACCGGGTGCGTGTCGGTGCCACCGCGCCGAAAGACGCTGCCGACGCGTTGGCCAGCCGGTTGCGTGCGCTGGGTCACACTGGCCGCGTGGTGTCAGATCCATGATCGCGACGTCTGTTGCTGATCGAGTACAATAGTTTTGTGGCGTTGCCTTTGCCTCGCGCGGTGACTGAATGACTCCAGTTGATTACGCGATGCTCGGAATCATCGCGGCATCCTCCCTGCTCGGTGCGTTCCGCGGCCTGCTGCGCGAACTGATTTCGCTCGCGACGCTGCTGTTGGCGCTCTGGGCTGCCGCTTTCTACAGTGATCTGGTGACGCCATTCCTGGGCGGCGCGGTTGCGGCAGAGCCACTGCGCACCTGGGTCGCCCGGGGTCTGACTTTCCTTGCCGTGATGCTGCTCGGTACGATCGTCGGCGCGGTGCTCAATAATTTCGTGCGGATGTCGATATTCAGTGGCGTCGATCGGCTCATGGGCGTCGTGTTCGGTTTCATTCGTGGCGCGCTCATACTCGGGGTGCTCGTCATGCTGGCAAGACTCGTTCGGCTCGATGGCGAAGCCTGGTGGGCGCAATCGGCACTGATGCCCTACGCGTCACTGATCGGCGATGTGATCAAGCGGATCGTTGGAGGCGGCTGACCATGTGCGGAATTGTGGGCATTGTCGGCACCAGCCCGGTCAACCAGCGGATCTACGATTCACTGACGGTGCTGCAGCATCGGGGGCAGGATGCGGCTGGCATCGTGACTTCGCACGAGGGCTCGCTGTGCATGCGCAAGGGCCGTGGTCTGGTGCGCGACGTCTTTGCCGAAAAGGATATGCTGGACCTGCGCGGCAATGTCGGCATCGGCCACGTCCGCTACCCGACAGCCGGTCGCGACGGTGCGGCCGAAGCCCAACCCTTCTACGTCAACGCCCCGTACGGCATCTGCCTTGCGCACAATGGCAACCTGACCAATGCCGCGGAGCTTGCGACGGTGCTGATTCGCGAGGAACGCCGCCACCTCAATACGAACTCCGACTCGGAAGTGCTGCTGAACGTGCTGGCGTCTGAGCTGCAGCGCGTTGGCACGCCGCGCGTCACGCCAGCGGATGTCTTCGCGGCCGTAACCGCGCTGTACCGGCGCTGCCGCGGCGGCTATGCGGTCGCTGCCATGGTCATCGGCCATGGCATCCTGGGTTTTCGCGACCCCAACGGCATCCGGCCGCTGATCCTCGGCACCCGCGAGACGGCGCGCGGACCCGAATTCATGCTGGCATCGGAGAGTGTCGCGCTCGACATGCTGGGGTTCCGCGTGCTGCGGGACGTGGCGCCGGGCGAAGCGGTGTTCATCGACGAACTCGGCCGCCTGCACGCCCAGCAGTGCGTGGCGAGCGTGCGCCACACACCCTGCATTTTTGAGTACGTGTATCTGGCGCGCCCCGATTCGATCATAGACAACGTGTCGGTGCAGCGCGCGCGCATGCGCATGGGTGACAAGCTTGCCGAGAAGATCCATCGCGAGAGACCTGATCACGATATCGATGTCGTGATCCCCATCCCCGATACGAGCCGTACGGCCGCGCTGCAGGTCGCGCAGCTGCTCGGCATTAAGTACCGAGAAGGCTTCATCAAGAATCGCTACATCGGCCGCACGTTCATCATGCCAGGCCATGAGCAGCGGCAGAAGTCAGTGCGCTCCAAGCTCAATGCCATCGATCTCGAGTTCCGCGGCAAGAATGTGTTGCTGGTCGACGATTCGATTGTGCGCGGTACCACTTCGGCGCAGATCATTGAGCTGGCGCGCGAAGCCGGCGCTCGCAAGGTGTACTTTGCATCGGCGGCGCCACCGGTCCGCTACCCGAACGTCTATGGCATCGACATGCCAGCCGCCAATGAGCTGGTCGCGGCCGGGCGCAGCGATGAAGAAGTCCGCAGTGCGATCGGCGCAGACTGGCTGGTCTACCAGGATCTGGATGACCTCGTCAGTGCCTGCCTGCACGATCACGCCAAGTTGACGGAGTTTGATGCTTCGTGCTTTTCCGGACAGTATGTGACCGGTGACGTCACGCCCGAGTATCTGGCACGGCTGCAGTCCGAGCGTTCCGACGACGCCAAGGCGCGGCGCCGCTCGGGCGTGATCGGAATCAAGGTTTCCGCCTGAATCCAGTCCCAACGGCGCGCGCCAAATAGCCGCAAGGGCGGTCGCATGCTGTAATGGCGCGCATGCGCCTGCTGATGATCGATCACGACCCCCGCTATCGGGCACTGGTGCGCCATCATGTCAGCTGTGTCTGGTCCGGTGTCGACGTGGTCGCCTACAACCCGCTGGTCCGCGGTGCGCTGGCGCTCGAGTTCCGCGCCCAGGGCTACGATGCCGTCCTGCTGAATGAGGGCTGGCAGGTTGCGTGGGGCGATGGCTTCGCGTGGCTTGCGCAGCTTGCAGGGCGGGAAGGGTTTGCGCCGCTGATCATGCTGCTGGACAACGACAGCGGCAGTCGCGCGGCCAAGGCCCGGGCCGAGGGAGCCTTCGGCGTGCTGTCCATCACCAAGATCGACCATGAAAAGCTGGTTTCGACGCTCAGGGCGGCATCGCTCAGGCAACAGGCTCAACTTGCTGCGTGGCGCAGCTCGCCGACCGCGCGCGCCGACCAGACGTTTGGCGGCGCATATGTGAAGGGCTATCGGCGCGTGCGCAAGCTGGCGTCCGGTTCTGTGTCCGACCTGTTTCTTGCCGAGAGCATCAAGGCAGGCACGATGGTGGCGCTGAAAGTGACTCGTGATGCGCGCCGCGCGGACGGCGTCGATCAGGCCTTTGCGCGCTTTCTGCAGGAATACGAAATCGTTCGCGGCATTCGCCATCCGAATGTCGTGCACCTGTACGATCTTGGCGTCACGGATGACTACGCCTACCTGGTCATGGAGTACTTCGCCAAGGGTGATCTGCGAGCGCAGCTGCGTACGCCGCTATCGCCGCGCCAGGCGCTCGCCTACACGCTGGAGATTGCCGCGGCGCTCGGCGCGATTCACAGCGTCGGCATCCTGCACCGCGACCTCAAGCCCGGCAACGTCATGATTCGCGATGACGGTTCGCTGGCGCTGATCGACTTCGGGCTTGCCAAGCATCGCGCGCTGGAGATGGAAATCACCGACAAGGGGCTGATCTTCGGCACGCCGTACTACATGAGTCCCGAGCAGGGGCATGCCCAGCCCACCGATGCGCGCAGCGATATCTATTCGCTTGGCATCATGCTGTACGAGATGCTGACGGCGACCAAGCCGTTCGAGGGCGAGACACCGATGGCGATCATCTACAAGCACGCCAAAGAGCCGGTACCACGATTGCCTGCGAGCCTGGCTGCGATGCAGGTGCTGGTGGATCGATGCATGGCCAAGCGCGCGGATGATCGTTACCCGGACGCGGCGGCGCTGACGACGGCCCTGCAGCAGGCGCGCGCCACGAGCGACAGTTCTGGTCTTGCGGCGTGAGCCGGGATCCCGCGCCTTTATCTGAATCAGAGCTGCCCGCCATCGATGTGCTACTGGCCGCCGCGACGCCGCTGGCCTGGCTGGAGCTGGCGACGCTGCGCCCCGCTGAGCTCTTGCTCGATCACGCCGATTGCGAGAAAAAGGCCGCCTCGACCGCCATCGCGCTGATGTTCTCGTATCCAGGCGATCATCCGCTGGCGATGCGTCTGTCGCGGCTTGCCCGCGAGGAGTTGCGGCATTTCGAGATGGTTGCGCGGCTGATGCGCCGGCTCGGTATGCCGCAGCGTCGCCTGCAGCCTGGTCGCTATGCCGCCGCGCTGCGCCGCGCCGTGCGTTCCGCTGAGCCTGCCCGAAAACTGGATCTGCTGCTCGTCAGCGCGCTGATCGAAGCCCGTTCCTGCGAACGTTTCGCGTGTCTGGCGCCCCGTCTCGACGGTGAAGTCTCGGCGCTGTACGCGAGCCTGCAGGACTCAGAAGCGCGGCACTACGGCATCTACCTGCAGTTCGCGGCTGCCGCAGACCCCGCCAACTGGCGCCGCCGTGCCTTCGAGCTGGCTTTGATCGAAGCCGAATTGGTGACGCGACCCGACCAGCAGTTCCGGTTTCATTCTGGCCCGCCGGCCGGCTCGACGTAGACCGCCCCGTTTCGCCACCAGACCAGGCTGCCCCGTTCGTACCAGGCGTCGAGCACGACGCGCGTGACGGTGCGGCCATCGACTTCCAGCGTGTGTCTGCCGGGTCGATGGGTATGGCCATGAATCAGCCAGCTTGCATTGCTGGCGCGAAACGCGGCGACGACTGCTGTCTGGTTGACATCCATGATCGTCTGGGTCGCCTGCGCCGTGTGCTTGCGGCTGCCAGCGCGCGCCGCTCCGGCCAGCGCGCTTCGTGCATCGGCCGGTAGCGCCAGCACGCGCTGCTGCCAGCGTGGATCGCGCACGACCGTGCGCAGCTGCTGGTAGGCGATGTCGTCGGTGCACAGCAGGTCACCATGCATCAGCAGCACGCGGATTCCGTCGAACTCCGTGAGCGCTGGATCCGGCAGCAGTCGCGCCCCCGTCATGCGCTCGAAGCCCGCGCCCAGCAGGAAATCCCGATTGCCATGCATGGCGAAGCAGGGCACGCCGGTGGCGGTGAGTTCAGCAAGGCCGGCACAGATTCGCCGCTGATGCGCATCGAGATGGTCGTCGCCGATCCAGAACTCGAACAGGTCACCGAGGATGTACAGCGCACTGGCGCGGCGTGCAGGCCCAGCCAGCACCGCGAGGAAGGCTGCCGTTGCCGCCGTTGCATCTGCTTCCAGGTGCAGGTCGGAGACGAACAGCGCGCTCAAGGCACGACGCGCGCAATTTTTTCGATCAGGACCGGCCGCAGCGGCGCCGCGCTCGTCAGCGGCCCCGCCGCACCGGTTGGACTCAGGGCAATTCGGTCGACCACGTCCATGCCTTCGACGACTCGGCCGAACACCGCGTAGCCCCAGCGTGACGGCAGGGGATTCAAGTCCGGATTGTCGGTGATGTTGACGTAGAACTGCGCATCGCCGCTATGGGGCTCGGCGGTGCGGGCGAGCCCGACTGTGCCGCGCAGGTTCATCAGTCCGTTGCCGGATTCATTGGCAATTGACGCGCGGGCCTTGCGGGTGCTGTAGTCCCGATTCAATCCGCCGCCCTGGACGACAAAATCCGCGACGACGCGATGGAACAGCGTGCCGTCATAGAACGAATCGTCGACATAGCGCAGAAAGCTAGCGACGGTCAACGGCGCGCGAGCCGGATCCAGTTCGATCGTGAAGCTGCCGAGACTGGTGGTCACGCGAACGCTGGGCGCTTGCTGCGCTGGCGCAAGGCTTGCGCCGAGGCTCAGCAAGGTGGTGGCAAGACAAAGATAGGTGCAGCGAATCATTTGCGACCGATTCTAGCAGTGTCGGCCTCGCAGCCCGAGCCTCGGGTAAACTTCCGCGATGCCGTCCCTGCCTGTCGTGACCCGATTTGCGCCGAGCCCGAGCGGCGCGCTGCATCTGGGCAATGCCCGCACGGCGCTGTTCAATCTATTGCTCGCGCGCCATCACGGTGGCCGTTTCGTGCTGCGAATCGAGGATACCGATTCGTCTCGCAGTCCTGCGGGGTTGGTGCTGCAGTTGCAACAGGATCTGCGCTGGCTCGGCCTCGACTGGGACGAAGGGCCCGAGCGGGGTGGACCACATGCTCCGTATGCGCAGTCGGCGCGCGGCGAGCTTTATCGCGCAGCGTTCGAGCGCCTGCAGCGCTCGGGCAAGCTCTACCCTTGCTTCTGCACGCCGCTCGAGCTCGATCTGAGTCGGCGCGCCCAGCTGGCCGCAGGACAGCCCCCGCGTTACGCGGGCACCTGCCGCGAACTGACCGACCATGAACGGGCGGCCCGACTCAAGCGCGGCGCAGCAGCGAGCCTGCGGTTCCGGGTGCCGACGGGCGAGACGCTCGAGTTTGCGGATCTGGTGCACGGTGCGCAGTCCTTTCGGACCGACGATATTGGCGACTTCATCGTGCGTCGGGCCGATGGAACCGCGGCTTTCTTCTTCTCGAACGCGCTGGATGACGCGGTGATGCAGATCACACATGTGCTGCGCGGCGAGGACCACCTGAGCAACACGCCGCGGCAGCTGCTGTTGTTGCGCGCGCTCGATGCAGCAGCGCCGCAGTACGGGCACCTCGCGCTGCTGGTAGGCCAGGACGGCACGCCGTTGTCGAAACGCCTCGGTGCGGTGTCCTTACGGGATCTGCGGGAGCAGGGCTATCTGCCGGCCGCGCTCTGCAACCATCTGTTCCGGCTCGGTCACTCCTGCGGCGACAACGGGTTTCTCGAGCTCGACCGCGCGGCCGAGCTGTTCGACGTCGAGCATCTCGGTCGCGCGCCGGCACGCTTCGATTTCGCGCAACTGCAGCACTGGCAGAAAGAAGCCGTGCAGCGACTCGATGCGGCAGGCACTGCAGCCTGGCTTGACGCCCTGGCGATCCGGTTTGGCGCTGCGAGCTCGCCAAGCTTTGGCGAGTTTGTCGACGCCGTGCGCGCGAACCTGCTGCTGCCGGGCGATGCGGATCACTGGGCCGAGGTGGTGCTCGGCGATCCGGAACTCGCCGATGATGCAGGGCGAGCGTGCATTGCGGCAGCGGGTCCGGCATTCTTCGCAGCCGCCCAGACGGCCGTCGACGCCTGCGGCAATGACTGGCAGGCGCTGACCAAAGCGGTACGCGAGCGGACCGGAGCCAAGGGCCCGGGTCTCTACAAGCCGCTGCGCTACGCGCTGACCGGAGTGGGTGAGGGCCCGGAGCTCGGCCCCTTGCTGCGACTGATTCCACCGGCAGCGATCCGTCGGCGCCTGCACCGATACGCGAGCCCGGCATGATCCGCATCCACGATTCCCTGACCGGCAGCCTGCAGATGCTGCAGCCCCTGCACCCCGGCGAAGTGCGCATGTATGTCTGCGGCGATACGGTCTATGACTACTGCCACATCGGGCATGCGCGCTCCAAGGTCGCCTTCGATGTCGTACGCCGCTATCTGCAGTTTCGCGGTTACCGGGTTGTGTTCGTGCGCAACATCACCGACATCGACGACAAGATCATCCAGCGCGCGGCCGCGGCAGGCGAGCCGATCGAACGGTTCACAGCCCGCTTCATCGCGGCGATGCACGAGGACTACGATCGCCTCGGCATCCTCAGGCCCGATCATGAACCCCGCGCTACGGCGCACGTCCCGGGCATGCTGGCGCTGATCGGTTCGTTGGTCGACAAGGGTTATGCCTACGTCGCCTCCAACGGCGACGTCATGTATGCGGTGGAAAAGTTTGAAGCCTACGGGCAATTGTCCGGACGACGGCTTGCCGATCTGCGTGCCGGCGCACGGGTCGAAATCGATGTGGCGAAACGCGACCCCCTCGACTTCGTGCTGTGGAAGCGCGCGAAGCCCGGTGAGCCTTCGTGGGAATCGCCCTGGGGCGCGGGCCGGCCCGGCTGGCACATCGAGTGTTCGGCGATGGCGCAGGAGCTGCTGGGCACCCGGTTCGATATCCACGGTGGCGGCATGGACCTGAAGTTTCCGCACCATGAGAACGAGATCGCACAATCCTGCGCGGCTTCGGGCGATGGTTTCGCGAGCCTGTGGATGCACAATGGTTTCGTCAATGTCGACAATGAGAAGATGTCGAAGTCGCTTGGAAATTTCTTCGCGATTCGCGAGGTGCTCGACGCGCGCGACGACTCGGGTGCGCCGTTTGTGCGTGATCCGGAAGTGCTGCGCTTCATGCTGCTTGGCAGCCACTACCGCGCGCCGATTAACTACTCGCTGGCGCAACTCGATCAGGCAGATGCGGCGCTGGCCCGCCTTTACACGGCGTTGCGCGGTGTGACGCCCGCATCGGGCCGGCCGGCAACGCCGTCGCCAGCCTGGCAGCAGTTCACCACAGCGATGGACAACGACTTCAACACGCCGGAGGCACTGGCGGCGCTGCAGAACCTGGCCGGAGAGATCAACTGCGCCCGGGATGCAGGCGATGACGCCGCGGCGGCGCGGGCCGCAGCCGAACTGCGTGAGCTCGGTTCGGTGCTCGGCGTGCTGCAGCTGCCTTTGGAGGAGTGGTTTCGGTTACGCAAGGCGCGGGTTGAATCGGCATCAGGCAGCCGGCAGACATCGTTGACTGCAGAGGCGATTGAAGAACTGCTCGCCGAGCGCAAAGCTGCGCGGCTGGCGAAGGACTACCCCCGCAGCGACGCGATCCGCAAGCGGATCGCAGCGGCCGGCGTTGTGTTGGAGGACAAGCCTGACGGTACGACCGTCTGGCGCTTCGAGTAGACCTGACTCAGCGAGCCGCAGCTCAAGCCTGGCTGACCGCCCTCGACCGCCGCCGCACGGCGGCTTCGAAGGTATTTTTCATCAGCATCGCGACCGTCATCGGTCCGACGCCACCCGGCACCGGGGTGATCCAGGCGGCGCGCTGCTTCGCCGCCTCGAACTGCACGTCGCCGCACATCGAGCCATCGGCGGCGCGGTTCATGCCGACATCCACCACCACTGCGCCCGGGCGCACCCACTCGCCCGGCACCAGGCCCGGTTTGCCGGCGGCGACGATCAGCACTTCAGCCATCCGCACATGGGTTTCGAGATCGCGCGTGAAGCGATGCGCGACCGTCGTCGTCGCGCCCATCAGCAGCAATTCGAGCGACATCGGTCGTCCGACGATGTTCGACGCGCCGACCACCACGGCGTGCAGCCCCTGCACCGACACGCCGATCCGATCGAGCATCCGGATCACGCCGTAGGGCGTGCAGGGGCGAATCAGCGGATTGCGCTCGGCAAGGCGGCCGATGTTGTAGGGATGAAAGCCGTCGACGTCCTTGCGTGGATCGATCCGTTCCACGATCGCATCCTGGCGAATGTGATCCGGCAGCGGCAGCTGCACCAGGATGCCGTCGACGCTGTCGTCGACATTCAACTCGTCGATCAGCCCCAGCAGTTCGATCTCCGAGGTCGACTGCGGCAGGTCGTGCGCGACCGACCTAATGCCGCATTCCTCGCAGGCGCGGCGCTTGTTGCGCACGTAGATCGCCGAAGCCGGATCGTCACCGATCATCAGCACGGCGAGGCCCGGACGTCGGCCGCCGCGCCGCAGCAGGCCGTCCACGTCGCGGCGGACCTCGTCGCGCACTTCCTGGGCGATCGCCTTGCCATCGATCAGCTGAGCCGTCATTTGCCCATTCTCGCACGAGTGGGCGGGTCTCCTGTTTGACGCGCCGAACCACCCGCCCGTATCATTCGCGGCCCCCTGGGGGGCGGTTTTCAGACTCGGGGCATGGCGCAGTCTGGTAGCGCATCTGCTTTGGGAGCAGAGGGTCGCAGGTTCGAATCCTGCTGCCCCGACCAGCTGAAGGCCCGCGGCGCGGTGGGACGACTGCGATAAGCTTCTGTCAGCTGTGCGCCCGTAGCTCAGCTGGATAGAGCAACGGCCTTCTAAGCCGTAGGTCGCAGGTTCGAGTCCTGCCGGGCGCGCCAGACGTGCAGGAGGTTTTTTCGGACGGTGGGCGTAGCTCAGTGGTAGAGCCCCGGGTTGTGGTCCCGGCTGTCGTGGGTTCGATCCCCATCGCTCACCCCAATTTCAGCGGTTGATTCCGGGTGCGGGCCGTTAGCTCAGTTGGTAGAGCAGGAGACTCTTAATCTCTTGGTCGAAGGTTCGAATCCTTCACGGCCCACCACTTATCGTTCAGGCGTCGCTGGCGGAGGTGCTGATGACCAGCCAGCACATCGCCACCGCTATTCCGAGGGCCACGGCTTGCTGCGATTTCGACCAGTTCAGGATTGAACCATCCATCAGCGCAACGCCTGCGGCGGTCACGACAAACCAGATGCCACTCTGAAGTGCGACGCCGGTCACACCGAATCCCTGCATGAACCGTACAGAGAATACATAGCACGACAGGCCGCCGACGAACGCGAGCACCGCCGCACCCGCCCACTTCATGTCCACGACGCCTCCTGGCCAGGCGCGCGACGCATAGACGAAGCCGCGGGCATCCAGCAGGCCGGAGAGCACGGTCAGGAACAGGACCAGACCCGCGTTGGTCATTTGCAGCATGCTTCGAGAGAATAACCCCAGTCAGGGGCCCGAGTCTGCCTGCAGCGCGAGCGCCCGTCTCGGCTATACTTCACGGTCCCTCTGTCTGGGCGAGAGTGGCGGAACTGGTAGACGCGCTGGATTTAGGTTCCAGTGGGGCAACCCGTGAGAGTTCGAGTCTCTTCTTTCGCACCATTGCCTGTAAGAACTGGCCTGTAAAAACTGACGCTTGAGGACTGGATGACATGCAGGTTCAATTGACCGCCCTCGGTGGTTTGGAGCGGCGCCTGGAAGTGGCAGTGCCGGCGACTCGGGTCGATGGCGAAATCGACCAGCGCCTGAAGCGCATCGCGCGCACCGCCAAGCTCAAGGGCTTCAGGCCCGGCAAGGCACCCTTTGCGGTGATTCGCCGGCAGTATGGCTCGCAGGTGCAGTCCGAAGTGGTCGGCGATCTGCTGCAGCAGTCTTTTTCCGAGGCGGTCAGCGAGCAGAAGCTGCGCCCGGCGGCGAGTCCGCGGATCGAATCGGTTTCAGCCGATCCCGGCACCGACCTGAAGTTCGTCGCGGTGTTCGAGGTCATGCCCGATGTCAGTTTGCAGCCGGTCGAACAGCTGCGGCTCGAACGGCCGGAAGCCACCGTCGAGGAATCCGACCTCGACGCCATGCTGGAAACCATGCGCAAGCAGCGTCCGGTGTTTTCGGCGGTCGAGCGACCGGCGGCCGATACCGACCAGCTGACTGTCGATTTCGAGGGGCGCATCGACGGCGAAACCTTCCAGGGCGGCACGGGCACCGAAATCAAATTTGTGCTGGGTGCCGGGCGCATGCTGCCCGAGTTTGAGATCGGGCTGCGCGGCGCGGCTGCCGGTGACACGCGCGCGGTCACAGTCAATTTCCCGGCCGATTACGGCAGCGACAGTGTTGCCGGCAAGACTGCAGTTTTCGACATTACCTTGAAGAGCGTCGAGGCTCAGAGTCTGCCGGAGCTCGACGACGAGTTCTGTGCAGCGTTCGGTGTTCGCGAGGGTGGCGTCGACGCCCTGCGCGTCGAGGTGCGCAAGAGCATGGAACGCGAGCTGGCCGATGCGACCCGCAATCGCCTGCGGACCCAGGTCATGGATTCGCTGTACAAGGCCAATGCCCTGGAGCTGCCCAAATCCATGGTGGCCGAACAGGTGCAGTCGCTGCAGCTCGACCTGGCGCGCCGGATGGGCGTACGCGATGCCAGCCAGCTGCCTGCCGCCGAGTCTCTCGACGAGCCGGCACGACGCCGCGTGGCGCTCGGGCTGATCATCAGCGAAGTCATCCGCACCGCCGGGATCAAGGTCGATCGGGCCCGCGTCGCCCTGCGCCTCGACGAGGCGGTCAGCATGTACCCCAACGCAGATGAAGTGCGGCGCCAGTACCTGCAGAATGCGGATGCGATGCGCCAGCTCGAATCCGCGGCACTTGAGGATCAGGTCATCGACTGGGTCGTCTCGAAAGCGCAGGTGACGGCCGCCCCTACCAACTTCCGTGAGCTCACGGGTTTCGGACAAAATACATGAACGAAAAAGCCCTGAATCTCGTGCCGATGGTCGTCGAGCAGTCGGCTCGCGGCGAGCGCGCCTATGACATCTACTCGCGCCTGCTGAAGGAGCGCGTGGTCTTCGCCGTTGGCGAGGTCGAGGACTACATGGCGAATCTGATCGTCGCCCAGCTGCTGTTCCTCGAGTCCGAGAATCCGGACAAGGACATCTCGATCTACATCAACTCGCCGGGTGGTTCGGTGACTGCGGGGCTCGCGATCTACGACACGATGCAGTTCATCAAGCCGGACGTCAGCACGATCTGCATCGGCATGGCCGCATCGATGGGTGCCGTGCTGCTGGCGGGCGGCGCGAAGGGCAAGCGCTTCATGCTGCCGAATTCGCGCGCGATGATCCATCAGCCGTCGGGTGGATTCCGGGGCCAACAGACCGATATCGGCATTCAGGCGCGTGAGATCCTGATCATCCGCGAGCGCCTGAACAGCATCCTCGCCTATCACACCGGGCAGTCGGTCGAGAAGATTCAGCAGGACACCGAGCGCGATACCTTCCTGGATGCGCCGGCCGCCATTGCCTATGGACTGGTTGATCAGACGCTCGACAAGCGTCAGATTGTGACGCCGCCCGCAGCTTCGAAGCCCTGAACAGGACCTGAACAGTGCAAACCGTCGACTGCACGGCGTTTCACGCGCACGGCTGCTTTGATCGCGGGTTCCGGGCCGTGCTATAAACCTTCGCATGAGCGACGATTCTCGTGGTCGAACGGACGATGGCAAGCTTCTCTACTGCTCCTTCTGCGGTAAGAGCCAGCACGAAGTCCGCAAACTGATTGCAGGCCCATCGGTATTCGTCTGCGACGAATGCGTCGAGCTCTGCAATGACATCATCCGTGAAGAACTCGAGGATCGCGCCGAGCGTGCTCGGGACAAGCTCCCGAAGCCGTCCGAGATCAAGAAAGTCCTCGACGAGTACGTGATTGGCCAGGAGCGGGCCAAGAAGGTACTGGCGGTCGCGGTTTACAACCACTACAAGCGGCTGCAGACGCGCACCGGCACGGCGGCCGGCCGCAAGGACGAAGTCGAGATTGCCAAGAGCAACATCCTGCTGATCGGCCCGACGGGCTGCGGCAAGACGCTGCTTGCTGAAACGCTGGCACGCCTGCTCAACGTGCCGTTCACGATCGCCGACGCCACGACGCTGACCGAAGCCGGCTATGTCGGCGAAGACGTCGAGAACATCATCCAGAAGCTGCTGCAGAAGTGCGACTACGATGTCGAGAAGGCGCAGACCGGCATTGTCTATATCGACGAGATCGACAAGATCTCGCGCAAGTCCGACAACCCGTCGATCACGCGCGATGTCTCGGGCGAGGGCGTGCAGCAGGCCCTGCTCAAGCTGATCGAGGGCACGATCGCGTCAGTGCCGCCACAGGGCGGGCGCAAGCACCCGCAGCAGGAATTCCTGCAGGTCGACACCTCGAACATTCTGTTCATCGTGGGCGGGGCGTTCTCAGGCCTCGAGAAAATCATCCTCAACCGCACGCAGAAGAGCGGCATGGGCTTTACTTCCGAAGTCCGCGGTCAGGATTCCCGTCCTCACGGCGTCGACGTGTTCCACGATGCGGAACCCGAGGATCTGATCAAGTTCGGCCTGATCCCCGAGTTTGTCGGCCGCCTGCCTGTGGTGGCGACACTCGAGGAGCTCGACGAGGCGGCGCTGATGTCCATCCTCGTGGACCCGAAGAACGCGCTGACCAAGCAGTATCGCCGCCTGTTCGACATGGAAGGCGCCGAGCTCGAGTTCCGCGAAGACGCACTGCGCGCAGTCGCCCGCCGCGCGATGCAGCGCCGTACCGGCGCCCGCGGCCTGCGAACGATCCTCGAGAACGTGCTGCTCGAGACGATGTACGACCTGCCCTCGCTGAAGTCGGTACAGAAAGTGGTCGTGGACGAAACGGTCATCGAGGGCCATACCAAGCCCTATATCGTCTACAAGTCTGAGGGCACGTCGGAAGAGCCGCCTGCGCGCAAGCTGTCGGGAACCGTTGGCGGATAGACTTGTTTCCGGGCTGATCGTCCCCAACCTTTGGGGGACCCAGACCCCGAGGACGCACCGTGACTGAAGTTTCCAGCCCCCAGGCCCTGCGCGTGACGGCCATCGAGAATGTGCCCGTCCTGCCGCTGCGCGATGTCGTCGTTTATCCGCACATGGTCATCCCGCTGTTCGTGGGCCGGGACAAGTCCATCCACGCGCTCGACGCGGCCATGAAAGCCGACAAGCGCATCATGCTGGTGGCCCAGAAGCAGGCCGACGTCGACGATCCGAAGATCGAAGACCTGTTTCTCGTCGGTACGCTCGCGACGATCCTGCAATTGCTGAAGCTGCCGGACGGCACGGTCAAGGTGCTCGTGGAAGGCGTCCATCGCGGCCAGATCGACGAATTTTCGGGCGGCGAGTTCTATACGGCCAACGTCACGCTGCAGCCGGACCAGGATCAGTACGACGCCAAGGAGCTCGAGGTGCTGTCGCGGTCGGTCGTCTCGCAGTTCGAGCAGTACGTCAAGCTCAACAAGAAGGTGCCGCCCGAAGTGCTGACTGCGCTCGCCGGCATCGACGACGCCGGACGGCTGGCAGACACGGTCGCTGCGCACATGTCCCTGAAGCTGCCTGAGAAGCAGAAAGTGCTGGAAGTGCTCGACGTTCGCCAGCGGCTGGAGCACGTGCTGGTTGCGATCGAAGGCGAAATGGACGTGCTGCAGATCGAGAAACGCATCCGTGGCCGGGTCAAGGCGCAGATGGAGAAGTCGCAGCGCGAGTACTACCTGAATGAGCAGATGAAGGCGATTCAGAAAGAGCTGGGCGAGATGGAAGACGGCGTCAACGAGGCGCAGGAGCTCGAGAACAAGATCACCAAGGCCGGCATGCCGAAGGAAGCCCGCGACAAGGCGAGCGCGGAACTCGGCAAGCTGAAGATGATGTCGCCGATGAGCGCCGAGGCGACCGTCGTGCGCAATTACATCGACTGGCTGGTGAAGGTGCCCTGGAAGAAGCGCACCAAGATCATCCGCGACATCGCCCGCGCCCAGCGGATCCTCGATGAGGATCACTATGGGCTTGAGAAGATCAAGGAACGGATCGTCGAATACCTTGCCGTGCAGCAGCGCGTCGAGAAGCTGAAGGGCCCGATCCTGTGCCTGGTCGGGCCGCCGGGTGTGGGCAAGACCTCGCTGGGGCAGAGCATTGCGCGCGCGACCAACCGCAAGTTCGTCCGGATGAGCCTCGGCGGCGTGCGTGATGAAGCCGAAATCCGCGGCCATCGCCGCACCTATATCGGTTCCATGCCCGGCAAGATTGTCCAGAACATGACCAAGACGGCGGTCTGCAATCCGCTGTTCCTGCTCGATGAAGTCGACAAGATGTCGACCGATTTCCGTGGCGATCCGTCCTCGGCGCTGCTCGAGGTGCTCGACCCGGAGCAGAACACCGCCTTCAACGACCACTACCTCGAGGTCGATTTCGACCTGTCGCAGGTGATGTTCGTCTGCACGGCCAACACGCTGAACATCCCGGCAGCCTTGCTGGATCGAATGGAAGTCATTCGGCTGCCGGGCTACACCGAAGACGAAAAGCTCAACATCGCCAAGCGCTATCTGCTGCCGAAGCAGATGAAGAACAACGGACTGCGCGAGGGCGAGCTGAAGATTTCCGAGGACGTGCTGCTCGACATCGTGCGCTACTACACGCGCGAGGCGGGCGTGCGCAACCTCGAGCGTGAGATCGCCAAGATCTGCCGCAAAGTGGTCAAGCAGCTGCTGCTCGAGAAGAAGGAGACCAAGTCCGTCGCGGTCACCGCCGGGAACCTCGGCAAGTTCCTCGGCGTGCGTCGCCATCGTTTTGGCAGGGCCGAAGAAGAGAACCGGATTGGCCAGGTCACGGGCCTCGCGTGGACCGAAGTGGGCGGCGAGCTGCTGACGATCGAAGCGGCGACCGTCGCCGGCAAGGGCAAGCTGCAACACACGGGACAGCTGGGCGAAGTCATGCAGGAGTCGATCCAGGCGGCCATGACGGTGGTGCGCAGCCGCGCCAACGTGCTCGGTCTCGAGCCTGATTTCTACCAGAAGCTTGACGTGCATCTGCATATGCCGGAAGGCGCGACGCCGAAGGATGGGCCCTCTGCGGGCGTCGGCATGTGCACGGCGCTGGTCTCGGCGCTGACCAAGATCCCGGTGCGCTCGGATGTTGCAATGACCGGCGAGATCACGCTGCGCGGTGAGGTGCTGCCGATCGGTGGTCTCAAGGAGAAGCTGCTCGCAGCGCATCGCGGTGGCATCACCACCGTGCTGATTCCGATCGACAACGAGAAGGATCTCGTCGAGATACCCGACAACATCAAGGGCAACCTCGATATCCGCCCCGTGCGCTGGATCGACGAGGTGCTGCAGATCGCGCTGGCGCGGCAGCCGACGCCGCTGGCGCCGCCTGCGCCGCCTGCTGCCGACGCGGGCAAGGCACGTCGAGCGTCCAAACGCGCCCACAAGCCCGTGCCGGCGGCGCATTAGCGCCGGCCTGCGCTCTGCCCGCTCACCTGGCGTGGACCACGGGGATTCGCTGGCGCGCGCGGGATCCTTCCGCTAGACTTCGCGGCCTGTTTTGGCGGCCTTTTTTCGGGCAGCCTCGATTTCGGGGAAGCTCTCCGAGGGGCGCGCCATCGGGGTGCTTAGCTCAGCGGTAGAGCGTCGCCTTTACACGGCGAATGTCGGGGGTTCGATCCCCTCAGCACCCACCAGGACGGAGCGGTAGTTCAGTTGGTTAGAATATCGGCCTGTCACGCCGAGGGTCGCGGGTTCGAGTCCCGTCCGCTCCGCCATCTCTTGCAGGTAAGGGACTAATGCTGCAGTCGATTGGCGATTCCCTGAAGGGCAACAAATGGCTTGCCTACCTGGTCCTGATTCCGCTCGTGCTGGTGTTCGCCGTCTGGGGCGCGGCCGGTGCGGTCAGCATGGACTTCTTCGGTCCGCAGACCTATGGCGTCAAGGTCAACAGCACCAAGGTGCCGCTCAATGAGGTCACCGACGCCTGGCGTGAACAGCAGTCGCAGTGGCTGCAACGCTTTGGTGGCGAGCTGCCGGACGAAACCCGCAAGCTCCTGCAGGACAATCTGCTCGAATCGCTGGTCCGCAATGCGCTGGTGGCCGAGCGCACCCGCGACATGGGTTACCGCGTGCCCGAAGAGCGTGTGCGCGAATACGTCGAGAACGAACCGGCGTTCCAGCTGGATGGCAAGTACAACGAACAAGTGGCGGTCTCGCGCCTGACGCAGATCGGCGTCTCGCCGGAGCGCTATCTGCGCGACATTCGCGCCGGGCTGCAGAATGCCGAGCTGCAGCGCGCGGTGCAGGTCTCCGAATTTCTGACGCCGACGGAGCGCAACCGCCTGTTCCGGATCGAGGATGAGCAGCGCGAGGTTCGCTATGCGCTGCTGCCGGCGGCGCGGTTTGCTGCGGGCGTGACGCTCGACGATGCCGCCATCGAAACCTATTACCAGCAGAACCTGCCGGCCTACACCACTGCAGAGAGTGTCCAGCTGCAGTACGCGGAACTCCGGCTCGATCAGGTCGCCGCAAACGTGGTCGTCGGGGACACCGATCTGCAGGACCTTTACGCGCAGAACCGCGATCGCTACGTCAATCCAGAGCAGCGCCGCGCGCGGCATATTCTGGTCGCGAGCAGCGGCAGCACCACGGATGCCCAGGCCCTCGCCAAGGCAGAATCCTTGCTTGCCGAGGCCAGGGCCGGCAAGAGCTTCGAGGATCTGGCGCGGCAAAGCTCCGATGACAGCGGTTCGGCTGCCGCCGGCGGTGATCTCGGCTGGTCGGATCGCAGCGCGTTCGTCGGTCCGTTCGCCGATGCGGTGTTCGCCATGAACGACGACGAGCTCCGCGGGCCAGTCAAGACCGAGTTCGGCTACCACGTGATCCGACTCGAGGGTATCCGGCCGGGATCCGTGAAGAGCTTTGAGGAAGCGCGTGCGGATCTCGAGGCCGAGTTTCGGCGTGACCGCGCGGCCGACTTGTTTGGCTCGCGCCAGGAAGCTGTCGAGCGCCGGGTCGAAGCCGGGCAGGGCTCGCTTGACGATCTGGTGCGCGAGTTCGGCCTAGTCGCCGGCACGGCAGAGTCGTTCGGACGCGGCAGTGGCGGCGCGCCGCTCGGTGCCGATCCTCTGCTCGAAGATCTCGTGTTCGGCGACGCAGTGCTCAATCAACGACGCATCGGTGGGCCGATCACGCTCGGTGACGATCGATTCGTGATCGTGCGGGTGCAGCAGCACCGCAAGGCGACTCCGAAGCCGCTCGCCGAAGTGCGCGCGCAGGTCGTCGAGCGGCTGCGCAATGAACGCGCCACTGCGGCGGCCCGGGCGGCCGCGGATGCTGCTGTCGCACGCCTGGACAGCGGTGCATCCTTCGAAGCCGTCGCGGCGTCTCTGGCGCTGACGCCTGAACCGGCGCGCTTCATCGCTCGCGGTGATCCGGCTGCACTGGCCCAGGTGCGCGAAGTGGCGTTTGACATGCCGCGCCCGGTCGCTGGCAAGCCGCGCTATCGGGCCGTGTCGATGGATCAAGGCGGTGCGGCGATCGTTGCCTTGCTGCAGACGCGGATCGAACCCCCGGACTTATCTAACCCGCAGCTGCTGGCCACGCGCATCAATCAGGCCACGGCGCGTGCGGGTGCAGCCTCGGTTGCGGCCTACGTCGAAGAGTTGCGTCGCGACGCCAAGGTCACCAAGAACCCGGCGGCGTTTGACCAGTAGCGGTCTTACGATTCCGCTTCGGCGGGAAAACTCATGCCGACGGTGTTGAAACCGCCATCGACGTAGAGGATCTCGCCGGTGATGCCGGCCGACAGATCCGACAGCAGGAACGCGGCCGCGTTGCCGACATCCTCGGGCGTGACATTGCGCCGCAAGGGCGCCACTTCAGCGACCCGACTCAGCATCTTCCGAAACCCTGCGATGCCAGCGGCGGCCAGCGTCTTGATCGGGCCTGCCGAGATACCGTTGACGCGGATGCCCTTCGGACCCAGATCGGCCGCCAGGAAGCGCACATTGGCCTCAAGACTCGCCTTGGCGAGGCCCATCACGTTGTAGCTTGGGATGGAGCGCACCGCGCCGAGGTACGACAGCGTCAGGATCGATCCGGCGCGGCCGGCCATCAGCGGGGCCGCCCCCCGCGCAAGCGCTGTCAGGCTGTAGCTCGAGACATCATGGGCGATCCGAAACGCTTCGCGCGAGGTGCTCTCGGCGAAGCCGCCAGCCAGCGCTTCGCGCGGCGCAAAGGCGACCGCATGCACCAGCGCGTCGAGCGAGCCGTGCTCGCGGGTGATCGTCGCAAATACTGCGTCGAGCTCGGCGTCGGAGGTCACATCGAGGGACAACACGGGCCCGGCGCCGACCGATGCTGCCAGTGGTTCAACCCGTTCGCGAAGTTTGTCGTTCGGCACCGTGAAGATCAGTTGCGCGCCCTCGCGATGCATGACCTGGGCGATGCCCCAGGCAATCGATCGCTCAGTGGCGACGCCGACGATCAGCGCGCGCTTGCCGGCCAGGAATCCCATCAGCGCTTCTGTGTCGGGTTGATCGACAGCTTCTGGCCGGGGCGCAGCGTTGATCGGGCACTGATGCCATTCCACGCAACCAGCTGCGCGACGGATACGCCATGGCGACGGGCAATTGCCGACAGCGTGTCGCCCAAACGCACGGTGTAGCGAACCGAACCCAGTGAGTTGGCAGCCGATGCGGTGCGCGTGTTCGATGCCGCCGACGCGGCGACGACAATTCGGGTGCCGGCCCGCAGCGTCTGGCCTGGCTGCATGCCGTTCAGGCGCATCAGCGTGTTGACGTCGGTATTGTTCTTGCGCGCAATCCGCCACAGGGACTCGCCGCGCCGCACGACGTGCACAGACGGTCGGCGTGAGTTGCGGGCACGGCCGGCAGAGCCGTTGTCGACCCGTGCGGCAGCGCGTGCGACCTTCTCGGGCAGCGCGGTGACGCCGGAGGGCACACGCAGATCGAGACCCGTCGGCAACGCGTCGGCTTGCAGCGAATTCAGGGCGCGCAACACCGTTGGCTGAGTGTTGTAGCGCGTTGCCAGTGAGGTCAGCGTGTCACCGGACTCGACTACATGATGCACGACGCGCATCAGTTCGTCGGGTGTCAGCTGCGTGACGTTCTGCCGGAACAAGTCGCTGTTCTCGATCGGCAGCAGCAGCGCGTGCGGTCCCTGCGGCGGTGTCGCAAAGCGATGGAAGGCCGGATTCAGCTCGAACAGTTCGGCATGCGACAGGCCGGCAAGCTCTGCGGCGAGCTTCAGGTCGATCTGCGAACCAGCCTCCACGCGCGCGAAGTACGGTTGGTTCGCTATGGGGCTGAACGCGAGGCCATAGCGCTCGGGGCCGGCGACCAGGCGCTTCATCGCCAGCAACTTCGGCACGTAGGCGCGAGTTTCGCTCGGCAGGCGCAGACTCCAGAAGTCGATCGGCTTGCCGGCGTTGCGGTTTGCACGCACTGCGCGCGCAACGCAACCCTCGCCGCAGTTGTAGCCCGCGATCGCGAGCAGCCAGTCGCCATCGAACTCCGCATGCATGAACTGCAGGTAGTCGAGTGCGGCGCGCGTCGAGGCGAGTACATCGCGGCGCCCGTCATACCACCAGTTCTGCTCGAGGCCAAAGCGATTGCCGGTGCCCGGGATGAACTGCCACAGACCGGAAGCTCGCGCGCCGGAGTAGGCGAACGGTTCGAACGCGCTCTCGACCACCGGCAGCAAGGCGATCTCGAGCGGCATGCCGCGACGCTCGATCTCATCGACGATATGGTGCAGATACAGTGCGGATCGACCAAACACCCGTTCGAGATAGTCGGGATTGCGCGCAAACCACTGCGCCTGCACATCGACAGTGTGACGCTCGGGGTCGCCAAGCTGAAAGCCGGCGCGAATCCGGTCGAACAGGTCAGGGTACTGCTGGGTCGTCAGGCCGCCGACCTGCGCAACGGCCGTGTCCGCCAGCGGCAGCTCAGTCACTTCGGCGGTACGGTCAATGTCGCTGTCAGCGCCAAGGGGCGCTGCATCAACGTGACTTGCCGCGACTTCGACGCCACCACTCGGTACATCGGCTGTCTCTTCGGGTGAGCCGAAGGTGGCGCAAGCGCTGAGCAGCAGCAGAGCGCTGGCGGTGAGCAGGTGAATCGCGATCCTGTTCAAAGCGGGCCCTGACCGGATTGGTGAGTGCGGAGAAGCGCCGTATTTAACCCGCAAGTGCAGAAAATTGCTATTGTTTTGGTCCCATGTCTGCTCAATTCGAGAACTGGATCGACAGTCGCCGTGGCCGGGCGATCCGCGCTGCTGAGGCGACCCTGCTCACCGAGTCGCTGGACGACTGTTTCGGCTGGGAGTTGTTGCAGGTCGGCAGCTGGGGCGAGGGCCGCGATCTGATCCAAGGCGCACGCACGCGCCGTGCCACCGTGATTTCGGGACCCGGATCACAGTCTGCGGACATCGTCTCGCGACTTGCACAGCTGCCGATCCTGAGCGATTCGGTGGACGCCGTGGTGCTGCCGCATACGCTCGAGTTCGAGGCTGACCCCTACGCCGTGCTGCGCGAGGCGGATCGCGTGCTGACGGGTGAAGGCAAGCTGCTGGTGCTCGGATTTGCGCCGCTCAGCATCTGGGGCTTGCGTTCGAGACTCGCGCGGGAGGGGTTTCCGCCGGGCCAGCGCCGCTTGCTCAGCGAGCGACGGCTGCGCGACTGGCTCGTGCTGCTCGGCTACGAAGTCGACGCACCCAGACGCTACCTGTTCGACCTGCCCTGGGGAGAGCCGGCGCGTCCGACTCACATGCTCCGGCGCAGCATGCTGAATCCGTTGCCTGCCGGTGCGTTCCTGCTGAAGGCGCGCAAGCGGGTCTTCGCCCTGCATGCGCGGCGGCTCAAGCTGCGCGAACCGGCGCGCGTCATTGGCGCGATCGCCAAGCCGGCTGCCAACCGACACACCCGCAACCATCCGTGAGTGCTGCCGTCGTCGAGATCTACACGGACGGCGCGTGTCGTGGCAATCCGGGTCCCGGTGGCTGGGCCGCGACGCTCGCGCGCGGTTCCCACTTGAAGGAATTGTCCGGCGCCGAAGCGATGACCACCAACAACCGGATGGAACTGCTGGCGGTCATCCATGCGCTCGAGGCGCTCAAGCGTGCGACACCGGCACGGATCTACACCGATTCACAATACGTGCGGCTCGGTATCACCGAGTGGGTCTCGAACTGGAAGCAGCGTGGCTGGCGCACGGCCGATCGGAAGGACGTCAAGAACCGGGATCTTTGGGAGCGGCTCGACGCACTCGCCGCGCAGCACGATCTCGAGTGGCACTGGGTCAAGGGGCACTCCGGCGTGCCCGGCAATGAGCGCGTCGACCAGCTCGCCAATGCCGCGATCGATCAGCTGCTGGCGTCCGTGAGTTAGAGTCCCGCCCGATGCGTCAAGTCATTCTCGACACCGAAACGACTGGTCTCGAACCCGAGCGGGGCCACCGGATCATCGAAATCGGTTGCATCGAACTCGTCAATCGGCGGATCACCGGCCGCCGCTTCCATCGCTACCTGAATCCCGAGCGCGACATCGACGAGGGCGCGCAGGCCGTGCACGGCCTCTCGCGCGAGCAGCTCGAGGTCGAGCCGCGCTTCGCGGAGATCGCCAGCGAGCTGCTGGCGTTCCTCGAAGGCGCTGAGCTGGTGATCCACAACGCGGCCTTCGATGTCGGGTTTCTCGAGGCCGAACTGCGGCGCCTGAGTACAGGGCCCGCAACGATCCACGAACGCTGCACGGTGCTCGACACGCTGCAACTCGCACGGCAGCTGCACCCCGGCCAGCGCAACAGCCTCGATGCGCTGTGCAAGCGCTATACGGTCGACAACTCGCAGCGTGAACTGCATGGCGCGCTGCTCGATGCGCAGATCCTCGCCGAGGTTTATCTGGCCATGACGGGCGGGCAGGCGACGCTCGCGCTCTCGGCTGATTCGACCGCGACGTCTGCAGCGGACGAGCAAGAGGCGCGCCGGTCAGCCGTGCGACCCGAGGCACCCATGATGGTGATCCTTGCCAGTGCCGAAGAGCTCGCTGCGCACGAAGCGCTGCTCGATCGCGTGACGAAGGCGAGCGGCGGGGTGTGCCTGTATCGGACCGTCAGCGCAACGGCGCCCGGCGTCGGATGAAAGTGCTGGTGACCGGGGCCGCCGGCTTCATCGGCATGCACGTTGCCCAGCGGCTGCTGGCCCGCGGCGATCAGGTCGTGGGGCTCGACAACCTCAATGCTTACTACGACCCGGCGCTGAAGCGTGCCCGACTCACGCAACTGGAGTCTCATCGGGCGTTCAAGTTCGCGCGGCTGGATCTCGTCGATGCCGAAGGCATGCGCCGGCTCTTTGCTGCAGAAGGGTTCAACCGCATCGTGCATCTCGCCGCCCAGGCCGGCGTGCGCTATTCGCTGGAGAATCCGCAGGCCTATGTCGACAGCAATATCACGGGCACATTGAATGTGCTGGAGGCCTGCCGACATCATGCGATCGAGCATCTGGTGTTTGCCTCCACCAGTTCGGTCTACGGTCTCAACACGCGCATGCCGTTCTCGGAGCATCGCGGCGTCGACCACCCGGTGTCGCTGTACGCCTCGAGCAAGCGGGCCAATGAGTTGATGGCGCACAACTATGCCGCGCTGTTCCGGTTGCCCTGCACGGGGCTGCGTTTTTTCACGGTCTACGGGCCCTGGGGTCGGCCGGACATGGCGCTGTTCCTGTTCACGAAGAATATTCTGGAAGGCAAGCCGATCGAGGTGTTCAATCACGGCCGCCACCAGCGCGACTTCACCTATGTCGATGACATCGCCGAAGGGGTCGTACGCTGCCTGGACCGGGTCGCCGCGCCGTCAGGCGACTGGTCCGCGGAAGCGCCAGATCCAGCAACCAGCAGCGCGCCGTTCCGGCTCTATAACATTGGCAATAGTCGACCGGTCCAGCTGACGCGCTACATCGACGTGATCGAGGCCTGCCTGGGGCGCCAGGCCGAGCGCGTGCTGAAGCCGCTGCAACCGGGCGACGTGCCGGACACCTACGCGGACGTATCAGACCTCGAGCGGGATGTCGGCTATCGGCCATCGACCTCGGTCGAGGTGGGCGTGCGCCGCTTCGTCGACTGGTATCTCGAGTACTTCAAGGAGCGCTGATGCAAGTTCCCCTGCTGGATCTGAAGCCGCAGTACCAGGCACTGAAGGCCGAGATCGACGCTGCCATCGAGAAGGTCTGCGATTCGCAGGGCTTCATCCTGGGTCCTGCGACGAAGCAGCTGGAAGCCGACGTTGCAGCCTACAGCCAGTGCGCACACGGTATCGGTGTTTCCTCGGGCACGGATGCGCTGCTGGTCGCGCTGATGGCGCTGGAGATCGGTGCCGGCGATGCGGTGATCACGACGCCGTACACGTTCTTTGCGACGGCCGGCACGATTGCGCGCACCGGCGCGCGGCCGTTGTTCGTCGACATCGATCCGGTCAGCTACAACATGACGCCGTCGGCTGTGCGGAGTTTCCTTGAAACACAGTGCGAGCGCGGCGATGACGGCGTCGTACATCGTGCGAGCGGCTCGACGATCAAGGCGATCATGCCTGTGCACCTGTACGGTCAGATCTGCGATATGCAGGGTATGATGGCAGTGGCGCGGGAGTTCGACTTGCGCGTCATTGAAGACGCGGCTCAGGCGATCGGCGCCGCGGACGCGGCGGGTCGCCGCGCCTGCAGTTTCGGCGATATCGGCTGTCTGTCGTTCTTTCCGACCAAGAACCTCGGTGCCTTTGGTGATGCCGGCATGTGCGTGACCAACGATCCGGAGCTTGCGGCAAAGCTGGCGATGCTGCGCGTGCATGGCATGGAGCCGAAGTACTACCACCAGCTGATCGGCGGCAACTTCCGCATCGATGAGATCCAGGCGGCGGTGCTGGTCATCAAGCTCAGACACCTCGACGCCTGGAGCAACGCGCGCGCCGAAAACGCCTGCTTCTACTACGGCGCGTTCGAGAAAGTCGGACTGAAAGGCACGCTGAGGCTGCCTGAAGCGGCAGCCGGCGCGCGCCATATCTACAACCAGTTCATCCTCCGTGCGCCGCGGCGGGATGAACTACGCGCGCACTTGAGCCAGTGCGGCGTCGGCGCCGAAATCTACTATCCGGTGCCGCTGCACCGGCAGCCGTGCTTCGAGTATCTGGGGCAGGGCGCGGGAAGTTTTCCCGAGTCCGAGCGGGCGGCGGCCGAATCCCTGGCGCTGCCGATCTTTCCCGATCTGACCCGTGCTCAGCTGCAGCATGTGGTCGACAGCATTGCCGGGTTTTATCGCTCGTGACGGTGCCCGGTCCCCGCACGGAGGTCTGGTCGCGTCTGCAGCATGCGGCAGAGCGACTGCGCGCGGCCCCGATCGTCGCACTTGCGGCCGAGCGGGTCGCGCGCTACGCCGCATTGTCCGTCGAAGCCGAAGGTCTGCTGCTGGACTTCAGTCGCCAGCGTATCGATGCGCAGGTGTTCGGCGAACTTGCTGCGCTGGCCGACACAGTGCAGCTGCGCGAGGCGATCGCGGCGATGTATCGGGGCGATGCCATCAACATCACCGAGCACCGCGCGGTGCTGCACGTGGCGCTGCGCCAGCCGCGCGGCGCCGGCATCGGAGGTGCAGAGATTGAGCGGGCCGTGCTCGTAGAGCGCGAACGCATGCTGGCGTTCGCCGAGCGGGTGCGTGCGGGCGAGATCCGTAGTTCGAGCGGCCAGCGCTTCACCACGGTCGTCAATATCGGCATCGGCGGCTCGGACCTCGGACCTGCGATGGCAGTGCAGGCGCTGCACAACGTTGCCGGCCAGGGCCCGCGGGTCGCGTTCGTCTCGAATGTGGATGGCTGCGCGCTGATGGACCTGTGTGCCACCAGCGATCCGGCGACGACGCTGTTCATCATTGCATCGAAGACCTTCACGACCCAGGAGACGATGGCGAATGCCCACAGCGCACGGGCATGGATCGCCGGGCAGCTGGGGAACGATGCAGTGTCCGCGCACTTCGCTGCGGTGTCGGTCAACACGCCGGCCATGAACGAGTTCGACGTCCATCCGGACTATCGCTTCGTGATGTGGGACTGGGTGGGCGGGCGATATTCGTTGTGGTCGTCGATTGGCGTGTCGCTGGCGATCGCGATCGGCGCTGCGAATTTCGAGGCGTTGCTTGCCGGCGCGCACGCGATGGATCAGCATTTCCGGGATGCGCCCTGGCAGCAGAACCTGCCCGTGCTGCAGGCGCTGCTTGGCGTCTGGAACATCAACTTCCTCGAGCTGCCGACGCTCGCCGTGCTGCCCTACGATTCGCGGCTCGCGCGCTTTCCCGCCTATCTGCAGCAGCTCGACATGGAGAGCAACGGCAAATCCGTGACCGCCACTGGCAAGGCCATCGACTGGCAGACGGCACCGGTGATCTGGGGTGAGCCGGGCAACAACGCGCAGCACTCGTTTTTCCAGCTGCTGCACCAGGGCACGCCGCGCGCGGCACTCGATTTCCTGCTGCCGGTGCAGTCATCGTGCCATCGTCAGGACCATCAGGATCTGGCGATTGCGAACTGCCTCGCGCAGGCCGAGGCGTTCTGGCTCGGTCAGTCGGGCCCCGATGTGCCTGCGCACAAGGTGCATGCAGGTGGCCGACCGAGTTCATTGTTGATGTTCGAGCGTCTGGATCCACCGACACTGGGCAAGCTGATCGCACTGTACGAACATAAGGTCTTCGCCCAGAGCGTGATCTGGGGTATCAATGCTTTCGATCAGTGGGGCGTCGAGCTCGGCAAGAAACTATGCGCACCGCTGTTGCCCAGAATCCAGAATCCCGCGAGCGGCGCGCCGCTCGATGCGCTGCTGCAGCGCCTGCACCGCTGGCGCGATTGAGCGCGCCTTGAGAGCGGTGGCGCGGCGCGTGAGCCGCTGGTGTGCGCTGCTCGCCTGTGTCCTGGCGACAGCAGCGTCGTATGCGCTGGCTGACACCTGGCTCGACGCCGGCGATCGGGTTCTGCGCGACGATCTGACCGCGCTCGCCGATGCCGGTGTGATTGCGCTGCCGCTGAACGCCTGGCCCATTCCTACCGCGCTGGTACGCGAGGCGCTCAGCGAAGTTGCGCCTGAGCAGGCTGCGTCCCTGCGGCAGCGGCCGGACCTTCAATTCGCACTCGACCGATTGCGCGCGGTCGTCGATCGATCCTCGGGCCTCGAATTCAGCGCCGCCGCGGGTCAGCCAGCGCGGCTTCGGGGATTCGATGAGCTGACGCGCGAAGACAGCGAGTGGCAGGCGGCGTACTCGGTCGAACGTGAGCGGGTTTCGGCGCGTTTGTCGGTGACCGCTGTCGTGGGCGCTTTGGACGGCCAGTCACTGCGTCTCGATGGCTCGCATCTGAGCGTGCGTGCCGGCAACTGGCTGCTCAGCGCCAACCTGCTCGATCGGGACTGGGGGCCGGGGCAGGACAGCAGCCTGATCCTGTCGAACAACGCGCGGCCGATGCCGGCGCTGGTGCTCGAGCGCGCCACCGCACGAGCGTTCGAAACGCGCTGGCTGTCGTGGCTGGGCCCGTGGCGCGCCAGCGCGCTGCTCGGGCGCATGGAGAGCGAGCGCAACGATGTCGATCGGCCGTTGTTTCTCGGATTACGGGCGAGCTTCCAACCGCGCCCGTGGATCGAGATCGGCGCGCAACGCACCGCGCAGTTCTGCGGTGAGGGCCGGCCGTGCAGTCTCAGCACGTTCAAGGATCTGCTGCTCGGCAATGACAACCGCGGCATCGATGCGACCGAGGCCAGCGAGCCGGGCAATCAGCTGGCCGGCCTCGATCTGCGGATTGTCTCGCCATTCGTGTCGCTGCCGGTGGCGATCTACACCCAGCAGATCGGCGAGGACGAATCCGGCTACTGGCCCGTCAAGCTGCTCGGACAGTTTGGTGTGGAGAGCTGGTACGCACTGCAGAGCGGCGCGCTGATCCGCGGCTACGCCGAATACGCCGACACGGCCTGCTCCTACAACCGCGCGCAACCGCGCTTCGGCTGCGCCTATACGCAGGGCATCTTCAATGCCGAGGGCTATCGCTATCGTGGCCGCGGCATCGGCCATGCGACCGACAGCGACAGCGAATCGCTGGCCGTGGGCGTGAGTCTGCGTGAGGCGGCGGGCGATCTGTGGCAGCTGCGGCTGCGCTCGGCGCGGCTGAACCGCGGCGCGGTGACGAACCCCTATAACTCCGTCAGCGTCTTGCCCGCGGACTATCAGTCGCTGCTGCTCGGCTGGGGCGGCGAGCGCCGCTGGGGGCGGCTGCAACTGCAGCTCGGAGCGCAGCGCTATGAGCCCCGAGGTGCGCCGACGCAGACCCAGGCGCTGGGGGCCGTGCGCTGGGAACGGGACAGGTGATATTGACGTAAAAGTCAAGCATGTGTACGCTGAAGTTGATGCAAAAATCAACAAATGAGCTGGCCACGTTTCTCGGCTCGCTACGGCGACAGGCGCGCGCGCAGGGCCTCAGCGACGCACAGTGGGCCAAGCATGCCGGCGTGCGGCACGAAACCCTGTCGCGTCTGAAGCATCGCGACACCTGTGATTTGCGGACCTTGCAGGCGCTCGCTGCGGTCGTCGGCGCCCAGGTCGATGTTCGCTGGGATTTCGCCAGCGCGCGGGCGGGCGTTGGCGTGGGCAGCGGCGGACAAGGTGGGCACTTTCCGGCCGTTCTGACTCGGGACGACGAGGAGCGCCTGGCGACCCTGTGCGCTTCGTGCGAGCGCAGCGCCGCGGCCTGGCTGCGGCATGGCAACGGCTTCTTCATGGCCGGTGTTGCGATGGTGCTCGCGAGCCTGCGTGGCTTCGATCGGCGCGCGTATTGCGCGCTCGCCGAACAATTGCATCCAGGCAGTTCGCAGCCCGGCGTGTTCGCATTGTGGCTGGCTGGCAGTCCGCTGCGACCGTCGCGATTCGTGCCGATGCTGCGCAACGAAGCGGCTCGTGCGGCCTGATCCGAGTACCAATCCGGCGTACCTCGGCGCGTTTGTCGAGATTGCGACGCGCATCGAGCGCTCGCTCGCCCAATTGCCGGCCAGCACCCGACCGATCCGGATGTTCGTCGCCGGCGGCGCAGCGCTGCATTTCTATACTGGCGCGCGCGTGTCGAAAGACATCGATGCGGTGTTCTCGCATCGCATCGCGCTGCCGGAAGATCTTGAAGTGTCGTATCGCGACGTCGACGGCGCGGCCCGGCTGCTGTACTTCGATCGTCAGTACAACGACACGCTCGGGCTGATGCACGAAGACGCTCACGCGGACTCGCTGGCCTTGGCGCTGCCGGGCGTCGACCCGACCGTGCTCGAGGTGCGGCTGCTGGCGCCGCTCGACCTTGCCGTCAGCAAGCTCGGCCGTTTCTCATCACAGGATCGCGACGACATTGCCTTGCTGGCCAGGCAGCGCAAGTTGGGCGCTGAGCAACTGCGGCTACGTGCCGAGCAGGCACTGACGGGGTACGTCGGTGAATTGAGCCGCGTTCGTGGAGCGATCGATATTGCCTGTCGTGTCGTCGCCGATGCCCAGCGCGCGCGCCAGCGTTAGCGCGCTCACTCGACCAGCGGATTGCGCACGCGCAGCTGCGGGAAGCGCGAGTAGTCACGGTCTGCCGACCACAGTTCCGCGACGCCGTGGGCGAGGCAGATGGCGGCGATGCGGGCATCGTGAATCTGTGGGCCCTGCAACCGGCCCGACGTTGCGAGCCGGTGCAACCACTCGAAGTGCGCGGGTCCCTCACTGAGAAACTCACAATTCGGTTCCGCCAGCAGGCCCTGGATGATGCCGAGAGCGTCGCCCATCGGGGTGGCCTTGGGCAATCGCCGGCTGTTGGTGATCGTGGCGATGAACTCATGCGCCGCGGGCCAGGGCAATGCCCATCGCGCAGGCGCCGCGCGCAGCGAGTCGATACTCGCCTTCGCCTCGCGATGCAGCGGCGCATCTTCACGATGCGCGTACACCAGGATGTTGCTGTCGACCGCGATCATTCGTAGCGCTTCAGGCCCAGCGTCTTGAGTTCACGCGCTTCGTAGTCGTCGTAGATGGCCTGCGTCAGTCCGAGTTTGTCGTAGGGCGGCAGCAACCAGCCTCCGCCCGTCGTCAGCAGCGGCTTGATCTCGCGCTTCACGGGGTGCTCGCGCTCTTTCAGCGCCTGGCGCAGGCCGTCTTCGACGAGTTCGCGGAGGGTCGTGCCGTCGCGCTGCGCGACGCGCTTTGCACGCGTCAGCAGATCGTCGGCGATCTCGATGGTGGTCTTAATATGGGTGCCCCTATTACAGCTACCGTATATATGGCTGCTAGCGAGCTCGCTGCCGCAATCGACGATCAGCCTGCAGTCTGCGACGACGGCCGGGCCGCCGGGCAGGGTCGTTTCTGCCGCAAACAGCTGATTTCATTGCCTGTGCCCCCGTGCGCCACGTATTATGTCGAGACTCATCCGGGGGTTTTTCTTTGTTTCACAGGCACTTGCTCGGCTCGATTGCCGCCGTTTCGCTGTTGTGCTCCGCCCCCGCTGCCCTCGCCGACCCCTGGCTCGCCCCCGGCGATCTGGGGCTGCGCCACGACATCCAGCTGCTGGCCGACGAAGGCATCATCCGTTCACCGGTGACGACCTGGCCGATGTCCTGGCCGGACATTGCCCGCGACGTCAACGCCGCCGCCGACGCGGCCGACAGCAACCCCCTGATCGCGGGCGCGCTGCAGCGCCTGAAGCGCGCCGCGCGCGACGCGGCGTGGACCGGCTCGGGCGGCCTCGAGGTTCGCGTCGCTGCGGCCGGTGATCCGACCGAGTTGCGTACCTTCAGCGACACGCCGCGCGAACAAGGCGAAGTCAGTGCCGCGATGTCCTGGCTTGGCGAGCGCGTTGCGGCGCGCATCGAGGTCACGGCCGTTGCCGATGCGAGCGACAGCAAGGACGTGCGCTTCGACAATTCCTACCTCGGCGTCAATGTCGGCAACTTCATGATCTCGGCCGGCACCATGCAGCGCTGGTGGGGGCCGGGTTGGGACGGCAGCCTGATCCTCGGCACCAACGCGAGGCCGATTCCGAGCCTGACCGTCGAGCGCAACTACACCGATGCGTTCAAGTCGCCGTGGCTGCGCTGGATCGGCCCGTGGCGCGCGAGCCTGGCAGTCGGCGAGACGGAGGGCAGCAGCTTTGCGCGGGACGGCCAGCTTGCTGTGCTGCCGGATGCGAAATTTCTCGCGGCGCGGCTCAACTTCAAGCCGCGACCGTGGCTCGAATTTGCACTGACCCGCAGCGCGCAGTTCTGCGGCCGTGGTCGCGAATGCAATCTCGGTACGGTCGGGGATCTTTTGATCGGGCGCGATAACCGCGACGCCTCGCTGACCGAGAATCGCGAGCCCGGCAACCAGATGGCCGGCTACGACGTGCGCATCCGCTCGCCCTGGAAGAAGCTGCCCGTGGCCGCCTATGCGCAGTTCATTGGCGAAGACGAAGCCAACGGCCTGCCGAGCAAGTTCCTGGGCCTGGTCGGTGGTGAGCTGTGGGGCGCGAATCGTTTTGGCAGCTGGCGGTTGCGCGGCGAATTTGCCGACAGCGCCTGCACGTTTACCCGAAAGAATCCGCAGTTCGATTGTGGCTATCGCAACGGCATCTATCCGCAGGGTTACACCTATCGCGGCCGCGTGATCGGTCATGCGATGGACAACGACGGCCGCATGTATTCGGCTGCCGCGCTGCTGGTGCGGCCGTCCGGCGAGACCTGGAGCCTGCTGCTGCGCAAGGTCAACGTGAATCGCGGCGGAGCAGCCCCCGATCCGACGCATGCGCTGAGCCCATCGCCGGCGGAAATCCGCAATGTCGAGCTGCAGTACAATCGCGGCCTGAAGCTGGGCACGCTGGGGAGCGGCCAGCTGCGCGTGGGTCTGGGGTTCGATGATACATCCGGCCCACTGCGCCAGAGCACGGACGTGCGGGGCTTTCTCGAATGGCGACAGGGGCTGTGATGCGGCGGTTTGGCTCGACGATGCTCGGCGGCCTGGCACTGGTGGCCTTGTTGGTCGCCACCGGCACCAGCGTTCCGGCGAGCGCCCAGGTGCCAAGCGCCGAACAGATCGAACTGCTGCGCAGCCTGAGTCCCGAAGACCGTGACGCCCTGCTGCAGCAACTCGGCATCAGCGACTCGTCGATGAATGGTTCGAGCTCGCGCTCCCGCGAGCGTGATGCCGATAGCGAGCGCGACGCGAACCCGCGTACGCGTCTACCCACGTCAGCGGATTTCGAGCGCCTGGATATGCGCCTGAAGGCCGAAGACACGCTGCTGATCGATCTCGACTTCATCAAGGCGATTCCCGCGCGTGTGGAGCCGCAGGGCGTGGGTCTGCCGCCGTTGCAGATTCCGGGCGAACCGGCGCCGACCTATGAGCCACTGGAGCGGCAGGAACTGCAGCGGCTGATCGATCTGGTGCGTGCGCGCAATCCGTTCGTGCTCGATCGCAGCGGCGCGCTGCAGCTGCCGCGCTTTCTGCCGATCCAGCTTGCAGGGCTGACCGACGAGCAGGCTACGCGGCGTTTGTCTGCTGAGCCCGCATTGCTGAAGCTGAGTGTCAAGGTCGCAAGGCTGCCGGTCACGCGGCAGGGCGTCGCGGGCCTGAAGCCCTTCGGCTACGACCTGTTCAACAGTGCGCCGTCGACGTTTGCACCGGTCACCGATGTGCCGGTGCCATCCGACTACATTGTCGGCGCGGGCGATGAACTGATGGTGCAGCTCTACGGCAGCCAGAACCGCAGCGTCCGGCTGGTCGTCGGTCGCGACGGACGCGTGAATTTTCCCGAGCTCGGTCCGATCAGCGTGGCCGGCAAGACGTTCAACGGCGTTCGTGCGGACCTCGAGGGTCGCGTCTCCCGCCAGATGATCGGCGTGCGCGCCAGCGTCAGCATGGGTGACACCCGCTCCATTCGCGTCTTCGTGCTCGGCGAGTCGAATCGCCCGGGCTCGTACACCATCAGCGGGCTGGGTTCGATCACGGCGGCGCTGTTTGCGTCGGGCGGCGTCAAGGCCACCGGTTCGCTGCGCGACGTTCAGCTCAAGCGCCAGGGCGCCGTCATTCGCCGGCTGGATCTGTATGACCTCCTGATCCGCGGCGACACCCGCGACGATGCCAAACTGTTGCAGGGTGATGTGATTTTCATCCCGCCGGTGGGCGCGACCGTCAGCGTCGATGGCGAGGTCAAGCGACCGGCGATTTATGAACTGCGTGGCGAGACCCAGGTCGCGGACGTGGTCGCGCTCGCGGGCGGCCTGACGCCGGAAGCCGACGACAGCCGCGCGGCCGTCGTGCGCATCAACGATAACCGCCAGCGGGTCGTCGTCAACGTGCCACTGACCACGCCGGAAGGGCGCAGCGAGCGGCTGCGCAATGGCGACAGTCTGCGCGTGCTGCGGCTGCGGCCCACGCTGGACTCGGGCGTGACGATCGAAGGGCATGTGTTCCGACCTGGCGCGGTGGCTTGGCGCGAGGGTCTCAGGATTTCCGATGTGATCGCCTCGGTCGATGAGCTCAAGCCCAATGCCGATCTGAACTACATCTTGATCCGCCGCGAGCTGCCCCCCGATCGGCAGGTTGCCGTCGTGTCGGCCGATCTGTCTGCCGCGCTGCGCGCACCGGGATCGCGCGCGGACATCCTGTTGTCGCCGCGAGATCGCATCACCGTGTTCGACGCTGAATCGAGCCGCAAGCGGATCGTCGAACCGCTGCTCGACGAGCTGCGGCGCCAGGCGCGCGTCGATCGACCGACCGAGGTGGTCACCGTTGCAGGCAGAGTGCGCGCACCCGGCGACTATCCGCTCGAGCCCGGCATGCGCGTCAGCGATCTGCTTCGCGCCGGCGGAAACCTGCAGGACGCCGCATTTGGCGGGCGCGCCGAGCTGATCCGTTTTCGGATCAGCGGCAATGGGCGCGAGACCCTGCTGGTTGACGTTGACCTGGCTGCGATCCGTAGCGGCGATGCCGCCGCCGATATCGCGCTGCAGCCGTTCGACTTCCTGACGATCAAGGAAGTGCCTGAGTGGCGCGAGCAGGAGAGTGTGACCATCGCCGGCGAAGTGCGCTTCCCGGGCACTTACCCGATCCGCCGCGGGGAAACGCTGCGCGCCGTGCTCGAACGAGCGGGCGGATTATCTGCCCTCGCATTCCCCGCCGGCGCAGTCTTCACGCGTGGGGAGTTGCGCGAACGAGAACAAGAGCAGATCGATCGCCTGGCAGACCGGCTCCAGAGTGACCTTGCCGTGGCGGCGCTCCAGAGCACGCAGACGAGTCAGGCGCAGGCAGGTCAGGCCCTGGCAGTTGGCCAGTCGCTGCTTCAGCAGTTGAAGGACACGACGGCGGTCGGTCGGCTTGTCTTGGACTTGAATCGGGTCATCGCGTCCAAGCTGGGGTCCGAAGGCGATATCGTACTGCGCAACGGCGATCGACTGGTGATACCGAAGACCCGCCAGGAAGTCACGATCTTCGGCGAAGTGCAGAACGGTACCTCCCACCTGTATCGCGTCGGTCTGACCCGCGATGATTACATTGGCCTCAGCGGCGGCCTGACACGCAAGGCGGACAAGAGCCGCATCTACGTGGTTCGAGCGGATGGCAGCGTGATCGCGAGCGAAAGCGGCGGCTGGTTCCGGCGCGGCTCGCAAGTGGAGATCAAGCCGGGAGATACGATCGTCGCGCCGCTCGATACGGAGCGACTGCCGCCGTTGCCGTTGTGGCAGGCGGTGACGCAGATTCTTTATAACGTGGCGATTTCGGTTGCTGCTGTCAGATCTTTTTAGGCTCTATCTGAGATCGAATGTTGTGTAGTGCTGCGTGGAAATCACACTTGGAGAATTCATTCGAACCTAGCGGTTTCTGCCGAAGGCGCGTCGCGACAACTTTGCAGCAGCTGATCCCATGCCGTCCCTCGTGCCACATAGGTTAACAACCCAAATAATCTACTAAGCTCGGATCATGCCTGGTCAGTGGACGAGGAAATCACGGGGCTCACTGACGAAACTTCAGTGACCAACCAAGGCCGCGTCTAACGATCGCGTGGCCTCCCAAGATCAAAAATCGTAGAATATCAAAATGCCTTCCATATCCTTGTCGTGAACGTTCCGGTCTCCGCGAGCTCTGACGAGGTAATCAGCCTCGAGGCACTACTGGCGCGAGTCTGGGCTGGTCGCTGGTGGGTCATTCTCTGCACGATGTTAATCGGCGCAGCGTTCGTTGCCGCTGCCTTCCAGATGACTCCGGTTTATCGCGCTACCGTGGTGCTGATTCCGGGCGGCGATGAGCGGGCGGGGTTGAGCGGTGCCTTTGGTTCAGCGCTCGGTTCGCTCGGTGGCCTCGCTGCTCTGGCCGGCGTAAATGTCAGCGCCAGCGGTCAGGGGACTGAAGAAGCGCTGGCTGTGCTGCGTTCCCGTCAGTTCACCGAACGCTTCATCGATGACAAAGGACTGATGCCGAAGCTCTATCCGAAGAAGTGGGATGCCCGCGCGGGAAAGTGGCGTGTGCCTGCGATCGAACGTCCGACGCCCGCACGCGCTTACCGCTACTTCGACCAGAAGATTCGTTCTGTAACGATCGATCGCAAGACCGGGCTCGTCACTTTGCAAGTCGACTGGCGGGACCCCCTGCAAGCTGCAGACTGGGCAAACGAACTAGTCAACCGGCTGAACGCCGAGATGCGGTCGCGAGCCATCGCGAAGTCCGATGCTTCGCTTGGGTTCCTGCAGAAGGAACTCGCCGCGACCGCGGTCCTGGATACCCGCATTGCCATTAACCGACTGATCGAAGTGCAGGTGAATCAACGAATGCTGGCGACCGTCACGATGCAGTACTCTTTTCGAGTCGTCGATCCTGCATTGCCAGCCGATCGCGACGACCCCGTCCGCCCGAAGAAGCTGCAGATATCCGCCGCAGGACTGTTCATCGGTCTCGTCTTAGGCGTGCTATTGGCGATCTTCGTGCGGCGCCAGTCACTATGACCAAAGTGCCTTTGTTCCAACGCAGCGATTTATGGGCTGGAAGTCCGTTCGCCGCCGGCATTCACCTTCCGATGAGGATCAGCTAATCATGAAAAAGGCTCTCATAACCGGTGTAACGGGCCAAGACGGCGCATACCTCAGCGAGTTTCTGTTAGGTAAGGGATATGAGGTCCATGGCATCAAACGCCGCTCATCACTTTTCAATACTGACCGCATCGATCACCTCTACCAGGATCCGCACGTCGATCACCCGCGCTTCATGCTGCATTACGGTGACCTTACGGATTCGACCAACCTCATCCGCATCGTTCAGTCCGTGCGTCCCGATGAGATATACAACCTTGCCGCGATGAGCCATGTCGCCGTCAGTTTTGAGACGCCCGAGTACACGGCCAATGCCGACGGCATCGGCACGCTGCGGATCCTGGAAGCCATCCGAATCCTCGGGCTCGAGAAATCGACCCGCTTCTACCAGGCCTCGACCTCCGAACTCTATGGCCTCGTGCAGGAGACTCCGCAGACGGAGAAGACGCCGTTTTACCCCCGCAGCCCGTATGCAGTGGCCAAGCTCTACGCGTTCTGGATCACCGTCAATTATCGCGAGGCATACGGCATCTACGCTTGCAATGGCATCCTCTTTAACCACGAGAGCCCGGTTCGCGGCGAAACCTTTGTCACGCGGAAGGTCACGCGCGCCATTTCTCGCATTGCGCTCGGCATGCAGGACTGTCTCTATCTCGGCAATCTCAGCGCGTTGCGCGACTGGGGGCACGCGAAAGACTATGTCGAGATGCAGTGGTTGATGCTGCAGCAGGATGCGCCCGAAGACTTCGTCATTGCGACCGGCGTGCAGTACAGCGTCCGGCAGTTCGTCGACATGGCAGCGGCTCAGTTGGGCATCAAAATCGCGTTTTCCGGCGAGGACGAGTCGGAAATCGGCACGGTGGTTGCGGCAGAGGGCGACCGCGCGAAGTGCAAGATTGGCGACGTCATTGTCAAGGTTGATCCTCGTTACTATCGACCTACAGAGGTGGCGACGCTGCTCGGCGATCCCAGCAAAGCGAGGCGCAAGCTGGGGTGGGAGCCGAAGACCTCCCTTCAGGAACTCGTGAAGGAGATGGTCGAAGCAGACTATGCCTGGGCGACACGCGACAGCCTCGTGCGGCTGGCGGGCTTCCGCACATACGACTACCATGAATGATTGATACGTGCACCCCGTGGTCGTTCACGCCCTGCCGACCGGTTGGTCACGGCCGGCGCGAAGCCGTCGTTCAGTTTGCGCTGCGGCTGGCATGCGGATTCGCCGGCCTACGTGCATTCTGCCTGTCGGGGCGAACGCAGCTGCGTGCGCGTGACGATCAAGGTTTTTGGCTTCGGCGGCCGATGCACGACTGACAGCGTTTTGTTCGCCTCGGCAACCGCGTGGGAGAAATTGGAGACGGCCATGTCGACGGTTTTGCAACTGCTGCCGTTGCGACTTGGCTTCACATTTCCGGCCGCGTTTCGGGTAGATCGTTTGCAACGAGAAACTTCAACTTCGCCGTCCTCTGTTGGAATTGGACGGAGCGTTGCTGAAGCGGCGATGACGCAGCTGCAGCCTGCCCGCAGTGAATGTCGCGCGGCTTGCGCCGGCAACCCGGGCCGCGGCCCCGACTTTTTCTGACATGATCGCTGCCGATCGTTTGTCTGGATCAGCCGGTTCACGCTGGAGCGAGGCACCTTTTCCGCTTGCGATGCTCGGTGCATGGCCGCTAGCAGTGACGCTGCCGTTCATGTTCTTTCCGAGACTGCTCGAGGGCGATACTCAACCTTGGGTACTGCTTGCGGCGATTCTCGCCCTCGCTACGTTCCGCACCAGTCGGTTCGTGCTCACGAAGGACGTACCGCTTCTCGCCCTGGCACTTCTCTGCCTGCCGATCTATGCGTTGCGTAGCGAAGTCGGCCCGGATCTCTTGCGCGCTGCCTACACCTACCTGTCGTTCGCCGTGTTCTGGATGGTCTGTCGGCGCGAGCAGGGCGACGTGTTCCCGACCGCCGTGAAGCTGACGGTCGTGGTCTGGTTTCTGGTCGGCCTCTATCAGTACCTGTCGGTCGCTCTCGGTCTGCCGATTGAGATCGCGGGCAGGTTCGTCGAGGGCCGCAGCGGTGTACCCAGCCTGACATCCGAACCTGCGACTTACGGGAGCCTGTCAGTGCTACAGATCATGTACCTGATGGGACAGAAGCGCGGTCGGATCACGCCGTACCTCTGCCTGGCTGCGGTGTCGATCGTGCTCAGCGGATCATTGCTGGCGTTCGCACTCATGGTTTTCCCGATCCTGAAGCTGTCATCGAAGATTCGGCTGCCGGTCGTCACGGCCATCGTCGGGCTGATCGTCGCAGACTATTCCTTCTCGGCGTCCGGCGTAACCTCGCGCGTCCTTGCCTTCAATCAGGTGGCGGACAACATGGCCGCGGTGCTCCTCGATCCGAGCCTTAACCTGCGAGTGGGGCACGTCTATTTCACGCTGTACGAGCACCTGCGGGAATCCTTGCTGTTCCAGGGTGACATCGCCTTCATGCATGAGTACAACTCCTTCGCCGCGCGTTCGAGCCTGTTTATCGACACGGGATCGAACTTCATCCTGCCCGCGATCGGCGATGTGATCTATGGGACCGGGGCGGTGGGCGCCGCGCTACTTGTGGCATTCTTCGGCTCGTCGCTGTCGGCCAGCGGATCGACGCGCGCGATGCTCGAGAAGGGGCTGTTCATGCTTGCCTGCATGCTCAACCCGATTTCGCTGTCGAATATCTTTCTGATCCTCTACGCACAGAAGAAAGAATGAGCGGCTCATGAAGGCGATCGTGACTGGTATTGCCGGACAGGACGGCTACTACATGGCCCGGTACCTGCTGGCCGAAGGCTATTCGGTGACCGGGCTGACCCGCGACGTGGAGGCGGCGCGAAAAGAGTTTGCTGGTGTCGATGGCAGCCTGGAGTGCATCCAGTTCGACTATTCGACGGTCGGGGAGTTCGGCCGGTTGCTCGCCAGCGCAGACGTCGACCTGATCTTCAATTTCGCGGCCAAGGCGACGGGTCAAGGCATGTTCGATGCGCCCCTGGAGATCAGCCGACTGAACGGCGGCTTCGTGCTTGAGATCCTCGAAGCCATACGCTCGTCTGGACGACGGGAGTCCCTCGCGTTCTGCCAGGCTAGCAGCAGCGAGATGTTCGGCAATGTCGCCCAGACCCCACAGACGGAGGCGACTCCGTTCCGGCCGAAGAGTCCTTACGGAGCGGCCAAGCTGTACGCCCACCACCTTGTCGGCATCTACCGGGCCACCTACAGCATCCGATGCAGCTCTGCGATTCTGTACAATCATGAAAGTATTCGCCGATCGAATCAGTTTGTGACCAAGAAGATCGCCCATGCCGCAGCGTCGATCAAGCTTGGAGAGGCCCGGACGCTGACGCTCGGCTCGCTCGACGGGGTCCGGGACTGGGGATACGCGCCGGAATACGTCGAGGCCATGTACCGCATGGCCAAGGCGGATGTCGCGGACGACTACGTTGTCGCGACCGGCCACCTCAGCACGGTGCGAGACCTCTGCGAAATCGCCTTCGGCCGTGTCGGCCTGGACTACCGCGAGTTCGTCGAAACGCAGAAGAGCGACTTTCGCGTGAGCGACTCGGTCAACCTCCACGGCGATCCTTCGAAGATCCTCCGGCAGCTTGGCTGGGAGGCCCGGACTCTAATTCGTGACGTCATGATCGGAATGGTCGACCACGAACTCAAGATAATCGCCCGCCCCTAGGAGTACGGAATGCGCCTGCAGGCAGTTGGCTGAATCGGGAATTGGAGATCATCACAAATGTATCAACAGGTCAGTGCTTGCAGAATCTGCGGCAATCGCAATTTGGTCACGGTTCTGGAGCTCGGTAAACAGACGCTTACCGGGGTGTTCCCGAAACGCCGCAAGGCGCCGATTACTGCCGGGCCATTGACCCTCGTCAAGTGCTCGGGCGTCGACGTCTGCGGGCTGCTTCAGCTGGCCCATTCGTACTCCCTGACCGAGATGTACGGTGAGAACTATGGCTATCGCTCGGGCCTGAACCCGTCGATGGTGGCGCACCTGCGCGCCAAGATCGAGCGGATCAAGCAGTTCGGCGTGCTGCGTACCGGCGATGTGATCGTCGACATCGGGAGCAATGACGGAACCACACTGAAGCAGTACGAGATGCCCGGGTGCCGGCTGGTCGGCATCGACCCGACCGGTTCCAAGTTCAGGCTGTTCTATTCCGACAACCTCGAGCTGATTCCCGACTTCTTCAGCGCCGATGCATATTTCGAGCGATTCGGCGACCTCCGCGCCAAGGTCGTGACGTCGTTCTCGATGTTCTACGATCTCGAAGACCCGATCGACTTCATGCGGCAGGTCAAGCGTGTTCTGCACGACGACGGCATCTGGGTGTTCGAGCAGAGCTACATGCCGTCAATGCTCGACACCAACTCCTACGATACGGTCTGCCACGAGCACCTTGAGTACTATTCGCTCGCCCAGATTACTTGGATGGCCGACAGCGTCGGGCTCGAAGTCGTCGATGTCGAGCTGAACGACGTCAATGGCGGCAGCTTCTCGGTCACGGCGCAGCACCGTGGCGGCCGCCTCAAGGTGTCCGAGTCAGTGGCGCGTGTCGTCGAATCGGAGCGCAAGCAGCGCCTCGACGATCTGCAAACTTATCGGGACTTCGCGACGCGGGTGGAAGGATCGCGCCGCGACCTCCTCGCCTTCCTCAATGACGCCAAGTCGAAGGGCAAGACCGTGGCCGCCTTGGGGGCCTCGACCAAAGGCAACGTGGTTCTGCAGTACTGCGGGGTGGGCGAATCGCTGATCTTTGCGGTAGGGGAAATCAATCCAGACAAGTTTGGGGCCTTTACTCCAGGAACCGATATCCCCATCGCCAACGAGGCCGACGTCCTGCGCAGCAAGCCCGACTACGTCCTCGTCCTGCCGTGGCATTTCCGCCGGTTCTTCGAGACTCAGCCGCGCTACGCCGGGCTGAAGCTCGTGTACCCGCTGCCGGTTCTGTCCGTTCCCTGAATGAGAAAGCCGCGGTTCTATTTTCTCGAGCCGAGCAAGGTCGGCAGACAGCACATTACGTTGCTCGCTGGCTATCTTGATGCGCTCGTGGCCAGCGAGAGCATCGGCGCGGAGCGCGACATCTATTTCTGTTCGTCGCCGAGTACTCGCGCCGCGCTGCCGCGCGATCTCTCCGGCCGCGTTCGTTTTTCCACCGTGCCGGTGATGAATCCGGAGAAGCGCCGTCTGGCTCTGAAGACACTGATGGAATTCGCGGTGATCGCGCGGTACATCGCGGCGCTGCGGCGCGGTGATGTGCTGTTCGTTTCCTGCGTGCTGCCCACTACGCTGCTGCTAGTCGAGTGGCTCAACAGGCTCGTTCGCCGGCCGGGGGTCTTCGTATCACTGCATGGCGAGGTCGAAGGACTCTTTGAAGAGTCGACGCAGCGGATCCATTCGTTCGGCTACTGGGCGCTAAAATGGATGCGGGGCCGCAAGCCCCACGGGCCGACGCGACTCGTCGTGATCGACGACTTCATCAAGGAACGGCTGGTGGCGGAGTTCCCCAGTTGCTTCGCTGCGGAATGCATTTTCGTGGTGCATCACCCGGTTCTGCCGGTGGCTGTGCCCGGCGGTTCCGCCGCGGGCAGCAAGAGCGCGTGCTTCATCGGCTACCGGACGAAGTTCAAGGGGTTTGCGCATTTCGAGCGCTACGCAGCGGAGAATCCCGGCCGCCGATTCCTCGCGATAGGCGGGGGGAAGGTCGAGGATGTCACGGCCGGGACGACGACGATCTTCTCGGGAGAGGACGGGTACCTCCGCGCGATCGGACAATGCGATCTCGCCGTGTTCCCGTATGTGTCCGGCTACACCGCTTCGCTGTCGGCCGCCGCCCTGGATGCACTGGCGAACGGCGTACACATCATCGCCACGGATCGTGCGTGTTTCCGCAGCCTTGCGGAGTATTTCGGGCCGGAGTTCGTAACGGTCTGCGCTTCGCCGGAGCAGGCTGGCGCCGCGCTGCGCAATTCGTCCATCTGGGAGCTGTCGGGGCAGCGGCTCGCACGACTGAAGAAGCTCGAGGAGTCGAAATTTGGTATCGCCGCGGTACGGCGGGCGTTCGAGCATCTGGTCTCTGCCTCACCCCGAGTTTTATAGTAGCAAGGGTCCCATGGCGTTCAAATCCCTGGTCCGCAACGAACTCGCTAAGGTTCCACTGGTCGATGGCGTCTTCCGGCGCTTCGTATGGAGCCGCCTGCATTTTCCAGAGACGGAAATGCGGTTCATCAACTCCTTGCCCGGCGGTGCGATCGACGTCGCCGTCGACGTGGGTGCCGCCCTAGGCTCCTACGCTTGGCTGCTCGACCGCAAATCACGCCGGGTGTATTCGTTCGAACCCGGTAACGCCCACCATGACTACCTGCAGCGCCTGCTCTGGGGCACGAACATTTTACTCACGAAGGCGGCGGTGGGTCGGCACAGCGGCACCGTCGAGTTCTTCACGCCTGGCTCGGATACCAACGCGCTGCATTCGGCCACGCTCAGCACTGCCAACCCCGTTGTACGTACCGTCGGCACACGAATCGAGAAGGTCGCACAGGTCTCGCTGGACGAGTTCTTCCGGGGCAAGCTGCATCCAGGCGAACATGTCGACTTCCTGAAAGTCGATGTTGAAGGCTACGAACTCGAGGTCTTTAAGGGCGGAATAGGTCTCATCGAGGAGCATCGACCGCTGGTCGTTTGCGAGATCGAGGCACGTCACAATGCGGAGTATGGGCACGTCTTCGATCTTCTGCGTGGCGCAGGGTATTGGTGCCATGTGTACCGTCGTGGCAGGCTCGAGCGATTCGACGCAGCAAGGATCGAAACGGTGCAGCAGGAGCAGGACCTGGCGGTGCGCCTGAGTCCCAACTACAAGTCTGCGGACAACACCTACATCAACAACTTCATCTTTCAGCATCCCGCATCCCGCATCAAGGTGACGCAATGAGCAAGAATTTCAACCGCGCGTTCGTGACAGGTGCGGCGGGCATGATCGGATCGAATACGGCCAGGCAGCTGCTCGCGGACGGCATGTCAGTCGTGGGCGTGGACAACCTCTGGCGCGGACGGCTCGAGAACATCGCCGACCTCCTGCCCAATCCCAAGTTCTCCTTCCGACATGCGGACATCATCGCTGATCAGGATTGGCATCGCGACTTGCGGTCTGACGATTCCCTTATACACATCGCCGACATCGTCGCGGGGATCGGCTACGTGTTCGCGAACGAGTGGAGCGTCTTCCAGAAGAACATGCTGATCAACACGGCTGTTGCGCGGGTGGTGAACGCCGCCCAGCCCAGTCGGTTCATCTATCTCGGTACGGCCTGCTCCTACCCTCAGTCGCTGCAGCGTTCGGTCACCGGTTCAGTGCTGTCGGAAGCCGCGAAGTTCCCGGCCGACCCGGAGTCCGGGTATGGTTGGAGCAAGCTCGCCGGCGAGATCGAGTTCCGGCTCGCCACCAAGGGCACGCAAACCCGCTTCACCGTGCTAGATCTGCATAACGTCTACGGCTGGCCCTGCGTCTACCGCGACGGCACTGCCCAGGTCATCCCCTCGCTGATCAATCGGGCTCTCCATTCGACAGACCGCAAGCTGACCGTCTGGGGCGACGGCAAGCAGGGTCGCGCGTTCGTCCACGTGCGAGATGTCGTTTCGGCGATCCGACTTGCGCTGGCCTACGAAGGGACGGGCTCGACCTTCATGATCGGGCCGGACTGCTGCACCACAATTGGTGAAGTGGCCGAACTGATCCGGGCGCACCCCCGCGTCAGTATCGACCAAATCGTGTTCGATGCATCGCGCCCCACCGGAGACATCGGGCGCTACGCCGATGCGACGCTGGCGATCCGCGAGCTCGGGTGGAAGTCCTCGGTACCTTTCGCTGATGGCGTTCACGAATTGATTGACCGGATCATCGATGACCTGCGATAGACGCCTGTCGATCATCCTTCCGAGCTACAAGGACCAGCGCATCACGCGGGCCATCCGCAGCATCCGCGAGTTTGACGATGCCGGGCTGGTTCAAATCGTGATCGTGGACGGCGGGTCTGGTCAGGGCCTGCTCGATGCGATTCGCGCGGCCCTCACGGACAGCGACGTGCTGCTGTCGGACCCTGACAAGGGCATCTTCGACGCGCTGAACAAAGGCCTGGATCGCTGTGATACGGAGTTCATCGGCTGGCTCGGCAGCGACGACATGTTCACGGGGAGGCTCCGCGCCAGCGAGGTCGTCCTGATGCTCGAAAGTCATGATTTGTTTATTGCGAACATGGTGCACTTTCGCGGAGAGTTCGCGAGCAGAACGACCTTTGCCTGGCCCGCCGCACACGGCCTCGTCAAGTTCGGGTTCAACAACCCTCACTTTTCGACATTCGGGAAGGCGTCGCTGTTCAAAAGCAAGCGCTTCATTCTCGGGATGCGCGCCTCGGATATTGACTACTTCCTTCGAGTCTTTGCGCACAGACCGGACACAGCCCGTTCCAGTGCTGTTGCTGTGGTCTCGGAGGAGGGTGGCTTTTCTAGCGAGTCGCGTCGCTTGGTGTTTCAATCAAACATGCAGCTTGTAGGCGTCTATGCGCGGCACACCGGCATGCTTATTGCCTTGCTGTCTGTAGTTTTCAAGCTCGTGTTTAAGTCGACATTGGTGCTTGCGTTTCGCCTGCGGCGCATTCGTGTTCGCGATCTGCTTACCTTCGATCCGGGCCCGCTGTAGGTATAGAGCACGGCGACAGTCAATTGCGGCGCTGATACGCACGCCAGATCTTTCCGCCGGCTACTCGCAGCCGGCCAACGGCCGTCACCAACGCGGATTGCACGCCAGAGACCGTCCGTTCCATCGTGGAATCGATCAGCGATGCTTTCACATAGATGTCGTTCGGCGGAATGCAGCGCCAGAGTAAGTAGCCGCGGCCTTCCATGAATCGACGGTAGCCAGCGTCGTAGCGCAGATTCTCGACGATCAGGAGCTTGGGCCGGTAGCGATCAAAGCTGAGCCCCGAGAGAGCTTCCAGTTCCCAGCCTTCTATGTCGATGGAAATGATGTCGATCTGATCGACCTCGGGCGCATGCTGCTGGAGGATGCTATCGAGCGTACGAAGGCGGACGCTGATCTTCGAAATGTCGAGGCTGTTCGCTGGTGTATCGTAACTGTCCTTGATCGCGAGCGAAGAATAGGACTCGTAGCTGAGGTTGCCGCCACGGTAGTCGGTACCGTGGGAGTTAACCACCGAGAATTCGACATCGTCGCCCTCGTGATCACCCACCGCATAAGGGAGTACTTCCAGTCCGAGCGCCGCATAGTGGCGCTGGTAGGCAGGGTTCGGCTCGATTGCCAAGACCTTCCAGTCCTTCAATCGATAGAGGGCGGACATCGAAAGGAACTCTGGCCGCGCAGCACCAATGTCGATAAACACGCCGTTTTGATGCTGGAAGAATCGCTGGTAGATGAGACGATCGACGTCACCTTCAGCCCGATTGGCAGCAAGTGCCGCCCGCGTCGCCTACGCATAGCCGTGGCCGTCGTCAACGGTTGATTCCGACATTCGCGAACTCCTTACTAGCGGTGAATAGGATTGTCGGCAAGCAGACTAGCAATTGGACTACCAAAGGCAGCGCCGCGAGCCAGAACAGATCCTGCAATGCGCTAGCCGCGACTAGTCCCAGAGCCAATCCGACTGTCGCCGTGCAGAGATAGGTTCGAACGAAGCCGAACTGCTGCATGGAAACGAGGAAGAAGCAGAGCAGGAGGATGTTGAGCTCGACCAAAAACGCGCCGAAGATGACTCCGAGCTGGCCCGCGCCGGGAATCGCTACGCTGGTGCCCAAGAGACCGAGCAGCGGCGCGCCAAGAAGGACGAAGGCTGCAAATCCGATGATAAACAAAAGATTCCCGACGATTGCGGAGCGCATAACCTGACGGCGTGCTTGTGCGACGTCTCCCTTGTTAAGTGCACGTGAAAGCCGGCCGAGCCAAGCCTGAGCAGGTACGGTTGCTACGGCCAGAATCATTGTCGCGATCTGGATGGCAAGACCATAGCCTGCCATCACCCCCTTGGGGGCGATGAGAAATCCGAACAACACAGCTCCATTGTAAAGGGCAAAAGAGGCCAGCGAGAAGAGCGCATAGTGACCAATAGAGCTCGGCTGAAACGCGGGGTCGGGCGGTACAAGGTGGAAGCCCGCCACGGCGAAGCGGTTCAGGCCGGTCGAGACAAGCGATGCCAGAGCGAAGGCGACGCACAGCCCGAGCAGCTGCAACTCAAACCTGAGGAGCAACCACGCAGCCGCAACGTACAGCACGCGAGATATCGTGTTGATGTTGCTGTTGAGACCGAGACGATCCGTACCGAGGAGCAGGGCATTGTTTGGAGCAAACCAGTAGACGACCACAAAGGCCGCAATGAACACGGACCAAGCAAGAAGCAAGGCGATAGTAGCGTCCATCAGGACCAGGTACACGGCGCCGCCGAGAAAGAGCGGTCCGGCCATGAACCACGTGAGCCGGCGATAAGCGATCCGCGCGCGGGCGAGCGACGCTCCGACTCCAAGGCCGTGATGCTCGCGAGCGATTTCTCTTACGACAACGTTCTGTATTGCCCCTTGTAGCTGGAGGCCGAAGCCGCCAAGAGTAGTGAAGACGATCCAGTACGCGTACTCAGCAAGAGAGAGCTTGCCGAGCAGCAGCGATACCAGCAGCAGCGACATGAGGACATTAACTACATGGTACAGATACGCTGCAAGCATCGCCGATTATTTCGCCCCGAGCAGACCGTTCGCAATGAAGCGGGCAAGCGTCTGGTATCCCCTTGTCATCAGTTTTCTTCTGGTCTACTTGCGCTGACGTACGGAAGCATGTTGAACAGCTAACACAGGGTTTGCAGTCAAATGCACCTGATCTTTGACTGCCAGGCAGGCGTAGTCAAGCCGATCATGGACGTCAGAGTCGTCTTGGCCCCGACGGCGAATGTGTGCAGCTTCATCGACTTCCGGACAAAATGCGACGGCGAAAAAGAGAGACATTGCACGGCTGCTGCGGCGAAGCAGACGGAGCGAAGATTCCTCAACACTAGATCCGCGCCAAATGAGGCGCGCACGTCGCCGGTTGCTAGGCAGAGATAGACCCTTTCGAGCGTTTGTCCGAAATCTCACCGGATCGCCCTGCGCCCAGCGCCAAAGCCGTCCAGCACAGTGGAAGGAGTGCAGCCACGGCAGAGAGGGAGCCCAAGCGGGGCCAGACCGCCGCAATCAGCGCAAAGGGAGCAAGCCAGAAAATATTAACTGCGGCAAAAGTTATTGTAACCGTTCGATGCCCTCGCCAGAAACGAGTAAGTCGCTGGTAAACATGACTGCGGTGCGGGGCCGTTGCCGATTGACCCGAAATAACACGAACAATCAGAGTCACGGTCGCATCAGCAAGGAAAGTGCCACCGAGGATTAGCCAGACCCAAAGGTTGAGCTGTCCGGACACCACAGTCCAAAGTGCAACGACGCCCAATGAGTACCCCAGAAAGCCGCTACCAACGTCACCCATGAATATCCGCGCGGGAGGCCAGTTCCAGACCAAGAATCCGAATACGGAAGCAGCAAGAAGCAATAGCACGGTGGCATCGTCGAGTGATCCAGTTTTGACGGCGACGAGAAGCGCCGCCGTTAACGACATGCTCACCGCCTGGACACCTGCGATGCCGTCAATTCCGTCCATGAAATTAAATAAATTGAGGAACCACACCATATAAAGCGCCGCAGCCAAAGTTCCCACCAACCCAAGATCCGTCGGACCCCAACCAAAGTCTACAGGCGGCAAACCACCCACCAACGCCACTGCCAACGCTATGGATCCGAAGTGGCACATCAATCGAAGTCGGGGAGGAACATGCTGATGATCGTCCACGAACCCCACCATTGCCACTAACGAGCCGCCGCCCATTAACGCGAACGACAACGACCACTCCACCAATCCCAATGTCGCGGCGACGTATGTACCGAGCAAGTAGGCGCCTGCCAGTGCGAGACCCCCGCCGCGTGGCGTCGGCCTTGCGTGTGAACTTCGCTCGTTCGGTTCATCGAGTAGGCTCAATGATGCATAGCGTCGAATCAAGGCGACTCCAATGCATGACAGAATAGCGGTGGCGCATATCAGCGCACCAGCGGTTGCGCGGATCATTCTCTGGCCTCCAGGAAGGCTGTTGCCATTTCGGCAAGCCCGAGCGCAGCGCTGATCGGTGGAGTCCATCCCAAAAGCTCACGCGTTTTCCCGATATCGACCTCAAGCGACTGCGTGAGGCGGTCGAATTCTCTACTGAGGCCCGTAGAACGGGCACATGCACCCAACAATCCAACCGGCACATGCACGAGACGAGCTCGACATCCAAGGGATTCTGCAATTAGCCGGTACAGTTGCGGTGTCGAAAGTGGCTCTCCGTCAGCAGCCAAGAAAACTCTGTGTGGCGCATCTGGGTGAGAAAGGCAACGATCTATCAAGCTTGCGAGATTCCTCACACCTAAAATGTCTCGACGATTGAGTATCGCGGCTAGAGGCAACGGAAGCCCCAGCCGCGCGATCCGGCAAAAGCGTGCAAGATTACCTCTCGCGCCAGGACCATGGACAAGGGGCGGGCGAATAATCACGGGATCCAGACCAGCCAATGATCGAATGCCGCACTCTGCCTCGTACTTTGATCTTGAGTAGGCGTCCCGCGGATCCGGAGCATCGTCAGCATCGAACGCGCGTTCTGTCGTCGCATCACCGTTCACCTTGATGGTACTGATGAATACGAATCGCTTTGCCCCAGCCGCAGCTGCATCGCGAGCGAGTCGAATAGTTCCTTCTGCGTTTGTTCGATGAAACTCCGCAGCGCTTCCGCGGTAATCATGCATCACATGAACGCGCGCCGCAGCGTGCACGACAGCATCCGTTCCCTCCAGCGCGACTTGCCAGTTCGTATGCGGCCCTATATCCCCTACGACAACACAATCTGGACCGCAATCGGAGCGAGGCGATCGCAACGCAATTCTCACGCTGTGACCGGCACTTCGCAGTGTCGGCACCAGGGCGCGGCCAATAAATCCAGTGCCTCCCGTGACAAGAACTTTCATAGAACGATTTCCTCAAGTGGACTTCCCACGTAACGCCGGACACCGCCGAGTCTCACGTGGAGGTCCTTTCGAAGACCTCCGGACTGACGCTACCGAGATGAGCATGGTGCCGAGATCGATTGCAAAACACTTCGATGCAGTCGAAGAGATCGGCCTTGGCCAGCTCGCGGGTCTTGTAGATGCGTTTGCGAATTCGTTCTTTACTTAGGACTGCCAAAGAACGATTCGGCGACCGCACTATCCCGACAGTTGCCGCGCCGACTCATGCTTGGCTCGAGATGGTGTTCGTGGCAGAAGCGCAGCCAGTCATCACTGCCGTATTGCGAGCCCTGATCCGAGTGAATCAGCCCATGCCTAGACTTGCGTCGCCACACCGCCATCAACATCGCGTCGACCACGAGTTCGCGGGCCAGGGTAGGCTTCATTGACCAGCCCATGATGCGGCGCGAGTACAAGTGCATGACGAGCGCCAGATACGGCCAGCCCTGCCACGTGCGCACGTGGGTGATGTCAGTGACCCAAGCGCAATCGGGACGATCGACCGTGAACTCACGATTGAGTTTATTGGGAGAAATAATCTACGGACGCTCGACGACATACCGAGTACCCGCGTTCGACGATCTGACGAACCGCTTCGTCTTTATACTCCGGTGTGAAGCGTGGCTCGCTGATTCGATTGCTCCTAAACTGAAATATAAATCACATACTGACGGATTGCCGCAGTGGTTTGCCGTTGAATGTCGAGCTCACGCCGTGCAGCAGATATACCGAGCGCGAAGCGGGGCTCGCCCTGCTCAGTCTGACACCGAACGTAGGTGGCTGGCATACCGTTGCAGTTGACAAGGGGCATGACACTGCGTGTCCTCTGTGAAGATGCGCGTGCCGGCGCTTGTTAGAGAGAGCTTGCTCCTACCGCCCACTTTGGCGCCTGCGTAGCCTTAGTACCCGTGCCACCCAACAAATCAAAGGTCCAATACTCAAGATCATCCTAAAATGGACCGCAGCGGTGCACAATCCAGACAGTCGCTCGATGAGCTGCAGCGCAATTCGATAGTAGGGACCGTCATGATCGTCCGCCTTCTGTGCTTTTTATCACCCTGCCGGTTGACACCCCCGGCTCGTCCGTGTCCACGCAATGGAATCGCTCGCATCGCTCGCAGTCCGCGTCAAACTCACGCTGGAGTTCGCGAAAATGGACTTGTGCCCGGTGGGATGCAGTGGAGCCCGGCTATTCCTATTGCAAGCTGCGCAGAAAATTTTACGGGTTCACCGGACGGTCAGGTTCCTTCCTCATGGCGGGGCGAGTGGCGGCAGAGGGTGCGTAGTCGTACCCCACCGGCGGTAGGCACAGTTTCAGACCTCCCGTCCTGTTCTCGGCATGACGCGGCGTCCAACCAATTCAGGGAGCGCTGAATCATGGATAAGGCTTCCAGAATCTTCGTGGCAGGTCACCGAGGACTCGTGGGTTCAGCGATCTCGCGGCGCCTGAAGTTGGATGGCTTTGAGCACCTGATAGAGCGACCGCGCGACGAACTGGATCTGCGCGAGTCCGCAGCCGTCGAGCGAATGTTCGCCGAGCACCGACCCGATTACGTGTTCCTAGCCGCAGCTATTGTAGGTGGCATCAAGGCAAACGATTCGCGGCCGGCAGAGTTCATCCGAGACAACCTCGCGATCCAGACCAATATCATTCACTCGGCCTTCAAGAATGGCACGCGCAAGCTGCTGTTCCTCGGGTCGAGTTGCATCTATCCGAAGCTCGCGCCGCAGCCGTTACGGGAGGACTACCTCCTTACCGGGCCGCTCGAACCGACCAACCAGTGGTACGCAATTGCCAAAATCGCTGGCATTTCCATGTGCCAAGCTTACCGAAAACAGTATGGGTTTGACGCGATCGCGGCGATGCCGACCAACCTCTACGGACCGGGAGACAACTTCGACCTGCAGAGCTCCCACGTGCTGCCGGCGCTGATTCGCAAAGTGCACGAGGCGCGGCTAGCGGCCGCGGACACGGTCACCGTGTGGGGAACCGGAACGCCACGCCGCGAGTTCCTGCATGTCGACGACCTCGCCGACGCCTGCGTGTTCCTCATGCAGGCCTATTCCGAAGAGAGTTTCGTGAACATCGGTTGGGGCGAAGACGTCTCGATAGCCGAGCTCGCACGACTAGTGTGCGAGGTCGAAGAGTTTCGCGGTAAACTGGAGTTCGACACCAGCAAGCCAGACGGTACGCCGCGCAAGCTACTTGATACCACGCTGATCAACTCGCTGGGTTGGCGGCCCAAGATCCGCCTGAGGGACGGCATTACTTCGGTCTACGCTTGGTACAAGGCAAATGCCGCCCAGCGCTCGGCTCTGCTGTCTGACCGGGGAGCTCGATCGCGTTCCGTGTAGTAATTCCGCGACAGTGCTCGTTTTCCGCCACAGATTGTTTGACAATAGTCGTCAACCAAAGCGCGGCCTGCCCGTTGAGGGAGCAGGCTCGTAGCTTCGGACACTGTGGAGAACGACAACAAATGAGCCAGCCCCAGCGCCCTGTAACGCTAGCCGGCCTTGCTCGACGCGCCTTGGATCTGTCGCGCCCCACCAAGCGTGTGCTGATGGTTCTTGCCGACCTGTTTGTGGTGCCCATCGCACTTTGGTCGGCGCTGGTTCTGAAAGCAGACTCGCTTTGGCTGCCGGTTGCTCAGTTGCCCGTGTTGCTGGCCGTTGCGGCATTCTCAGCCATCCCGGTCTTCGTGCGCTTCGGTCTGTACCGGGCGGTGGTTCGATACTTCGGTTTACATGCATTGTTCGCCGTGCTCGCAGGCGTGACGACTTCGGTGCTGTTGCTGGCGATCGTCGACAATCTTGTCGGCTCTGCACAGCTCGGTGCCTCGGTGCTGGCCATCTACTGGGCGCTGGCGACCATCTATGTCGGCGCAACACGCATGATCATGCGTTACATCTTTCACCGATACGCAGTCCGGCAGGCGGAGCGGGTGGCGATCTATGGCGCCGGCGAGGCGGGTGCGCAGCTTGCTGCCGCTCTGATGGGGGGGCGGGATTGCTGGCCTGTCGCGTTCGTCGACGACAAGCGCGCACTTCGAGGCAATCTGATCCACGGCGTTGAAGTGTTTGATCCAGCGGCGCTGCCGGATCTGATTCGCGAGCGCGAGATCACGGGCGTGTTGTTGGCGCTGCCTTCGGCCTCGAGACGTCGCAAGCGAGAGGTGCTACTGGCGCTGGAACCTTTGGGTCTGCACGTTCGATCGCTGCCAAACATGGAAGACATCCTGGCTGGAAGAGCGAGTTCTGACGAAGTTCGCGAGGTGGATGTCGCGGACCTGCTCGGGCGCGACCCGGTTCCGCCTTACCAGCATCTGTTCTCGGCCTGCGTCGCTGGCAAAGCCGTGCTGGTCACGGGCGCGGGTGGGTCGATTGGCTCAGAGCTGTGCCGGCAGATCATCAGGCTCGCTCCGACGGTTTTGGTGCTCTATGAGAACTCAGAGCTGGCTCTATACCAGATCGACATGGAGCTCCGAGAGCTGATCGAGAAAGAGCGTCTCGGCGTGAAGCTGGTCTCGCTGCTCGGCAATGCCCACCATCGCGATCGTGTGCTGGACGTCATGTCGAGCTATCGCATCCAGACCGTCTATCACGCTGCGGCCTACAAACACGTGCCGATCGTCGAGCAGAACGTGATCGAGGGTGTGCACAACAATGTGGTGGCAACCTGGAACACCGCGGAAGCGGCGCTCGAAGCGCAGGTCGAGACGTTTGTATTGGTGTCCACCGACAAGGCGGTCAACCCCACCAATGTGATGGGCGCAACGAAGCGCATGTCAGAGATCGTGCTGCAGGGTCTCAGCGAGCGCTCGAGCAGGACGCGCTTCTGCATGGTGCGTTTTGGGAACGTGCTGGCGTCGTCGGGTTCCGTGGTGCCGCGTTTCTATGATCAGATCCGCAAGGGCGGTCCTCTGACCGTGACGCATCCGGACGTAACGCGTTACTTCATGACGATTCCGGAGGCGGCGCAGCTCGTGATCCAGGCCGGTTCGATGGCACGAGGCGGTGATGTGTTCGTGCTCGATATGGGCAAACCTGTTCGCATCGATGATCTGGCGCGGCGAATGATTGGCCTGATGGGCATGAGCGTTCGTGACGACGCGAATCCCGATGGTGACATCGCAATCGAGTACAGCGGGCTGCGCCCGGCCGAGAAGCTGTTCGAGGAATTGCTGATCGGTAACAACGTATCGGGTACTGACCATCCGATGATCATGCGCGCCATGGAACATGCGCTGCCATGGGAGCGCGTGCAGGAACTGCTGAAGGAAATGTCGCTGGCGCTGCGTGGTTTCGACTGCCAGCGTGCGATCGCAGTGCTGGAAGAAACCGTGGTGGAGTACAAGGCATCTGCAGAACTGCACGATCTTGTGACCCACGAGAAGCGCGCGCTGCTCGCCGAGCAGAACAAAGTCACCGACCTGCAGGCGCGCCGGAGTCGGCAAGGCTTGAACTGACGGCTTGCTGTCGTCGGGCGTCGGCATTTCGGCCCGATCTGGCGACATTCGGGCGATGCCGGCTCGCAGCTGCTGCTCAAGCAGCAGCTGGCCCGAGTGCATGCCGAGATACGGCAGGAGCTCGAAACCGCTGTCGGCGAGATCTCAGGGCTACGGGACGAGTTACGCGGCGTGTTGTTTGCCGCCCTGAAGCTGACTTGATTGTGGCTTTGATCGCTACCGCTGCAGCGGGATCTGAAATCGCAGTCCCTTGAATCTGGCATAGAATGCGCCGATGCTCATCCCCGTAATCCTCTCCGGCGGCGCCGGAACCCGCCTCTGGCCTTTGTCTCGCGAGCTGTACCCCAAGCAGCTCTTGCCGCTGACGAGTTCGCGCACGATGCTGCAGGAGACGGCATTGCGCGTGGTCGGGCTCCCCGAACTTCAGGCGCCGATCGTGGTCTGCAACGAGGCGCATCGCTTCACGGTCGCCGAGCAGTTGCGCCAGATCAACATGCCGCCGCAGGCAATCGTGCTGGAACCCGTCGGCCGCAACACCGCGCCGGCCATTGCGCTCGCGGCGCTCGCCGCTGGCAACGACGCGCTGCTGCTGGTGTTGCCGGCCGATCATGTGATCCGCGATGCGGGCTCCTTCATTTCGGCGGTCGCAAGCGCGATGCCGGCCGCTGAGCAGGGCAAGCTGGTCACTTTCGGCGTGGTGCCGACCCGTCCCGAGACGGGCTATGGTTACATCCGCCGTGGCGCGGGCCAGGCGCCCGTGTATCCGATTGCAGAGTTCGTTGAAAAACCCGACGCGGCGCGAGCGCAGAGTTTTATCGACTCCGGCGATCGCTACTGGAACAGCGGCATGTTCCTGTTCTCGGCGCGTCGCTACCTCGAAGAACTCCAGCAGCACGCGGCCGACATTGCCTCGGCAAGTCGCGCAGCATTTGATGCCGCAGTCCGGGATCTCGACTTCACGCGCATCGACGCGAAGGCGTTCGGGCAGTGCCGGAGCGAGTCCATCGACTATGCGGTCATGGAGCGCACCAAGGATGCGGTCGTGGTGCCGCTCGATGCGGGCTGGTCTGACGTGGGTTCGTGGTCGTCGCTGCATGAGGCACTGGTGCAGGACGCGCAGCGCAATGTCACCCACGGCGACGTGCTGCTCGAGGACACCGAGGGCAGCTATATCTATTCCGATCATCGTCTGGTCGCAACCGTGGGTCTGCGTGATCACGTCGTGATCGAGACCAAGGATGCGGTGCTGGTGGCGCCGAAAGACAAGGTCCAGGACGTCAAGAAGCTGGTCGCGCGGATCAAGGCGGAGGGGCGTGGGGAACATCTGCTGCACCGCGAGGTGCACCGTCCCTGGGGCAGTTACGACAGCGTTGATGCCGGGGATCGGTTCCAGGTCAAGCGGCTGACTGTGAAGCCCGGTGCGTCGATGTCGCTGCAGCTGCATCATCACCGCGCCGAGCACTGGATCGTGGTCTCGGGCACGGCGCGAATCACGCGCGACGAGGAGATCTTCCTGCTCGAGGAGAATCAGTCCACCTATATTCCCGTGGGCGCGAAGCACCGGATCGAGAACCCGGGCAAGATCGTGCTGCACATGATCGAGGTGCAGTTGGGCAGCTATCTCGGCGAGGACGATATCGTGCGCTTCGAGGATCGTTACGGCCGCGATTAGACGCCGACGAACAGCAAGTCGATCGCCTGAATCAGCTCTGCACGTGCGTCGCGAACGTTGCCGATCGCGGTGCGCAGCTCGCTTCTGTCGATCGCAAATACGCGCGGCACGAGAACCAGATACCGCTCCTGCTCAATGGCGACCAGCGGCAACAGTCGGTTGGTCTTGGCGCCAGTGCGAACCGCCAGGCTGGCGGGCGCGACCACCCGGGTCTTCATCTGTTCGACGAGGTCTGACTGCAGCAGTACGAGGAACGGGTACGCGCCGCGTGCTGCGGCGACCGGATTGGCGAATACGTCGAACTGGCTGCTCACGGATTTGGTTCGGCCCCGATGTCGTTGTCGAGAGCCTCGAGATATTCCCGCATCAGCTCGTGGCAGGAACCATGCTTGGCCTCGAACGCTTCAAGTGCGCTCATCTCATCAGCAATTTCCAACTTGATCCGCTCGCGCTCGAGTCGCGAGTATTCGTCACTGACTGCGCGCTCGGCGATGCGCGAGACATTGATGCCGAGTGCTTTCGCGCGGGTGTACAGATCGCTGTTGAGCGTGAGCGTGACGCTGCGCTTGGGGGCGCGGGCATCGTAGGGGGGCGATTGGCGCATCTGAGCTCCAGTGCGAACTACACGGGTAAAATACACGTGTGATTCAGGCGTGTCCATTCTGGAGGCCCTGAATCCATTAAGATTCAGGGTTTAACCGCAGCGAAGCTCCATGTCGAAACCGCAAGACAAGTCCGTGGCCGCCTGGGAACGCGCTGCAGCGAAATCCGCGCCGGGGGGCAAGATCGAGTCGCTCAACTGGCAGACGCCCGAGGGCCTGACTCTGAAGCCGCTGTACACGGCGGCAGACCTGGCCGGCCTGGAGCACGCGGATTCATTGCCCGGCTTTGCGCCGTTTGTGCGCGGCCCGCAGGCAACGATGTACGCCGGTCGTCCCTGGACGATCCGCCAGTACGCCGGCTTCTCGACGGCCGAGGCGTCGAACGACTTCTACCGCAAGTCGCTCGCGGCTGGCGGCCAGGGCATCAGCGTGGCGTTCGATCTGCCGACGCACCGCGGCTACGACAGCGATCATCCGCGGGTCACCGGGGATGTCGGCAAGACCGGGGTCGCGATCGATTCAATCGAGGACATGAAAATCCTGTTCGACGGCATTCCGCTCGACAAGGTTTCGGTGTCGATGACGATGAACGGCGCGGTGCTGCCGGTGCTGGCGGGCTACATCGTGGCGGCGGAGGAGCAGGGCGTCGCGCAGGAGAAGCTGTCGGGGACCATCCAGAACGACATCCTCAAGGAGTTCATGGTCCGCAATACCTATATCTATCCGCCGGCTCCATCGATGCAGATCGTCGGCGACATCATTGCCTATACCGCGAAGCACATGCCGCGCTTCAATGCGATTTCGATTTCCGGCTATCACATGCAGGAGGCGGGCGCGAACCAGGCGCTGGAACTCGCGTTCACGCTGGCCGACGGCAAGGAGTACGTGAAGACGGCCCTCGCGCAGGGGCTCGGCGTCGATGACTTTGCCGGCCGGCTGTCGTTCTTCTGGGGCATCGGCATGAACTTCTACCTCGAGATCGCGAAGATGCGCGCGGGGCGGCTGCTGTGGTGCCGGATCATGCAGGGCTTTGGTGCGCAGAATCCCAAGAGCCTGATGCTGCGCACGCATTGCCAGACCTCGGGCTGGAGCCTGACGGCGCAGGATCCTTACAACAATGTCGTTCGCACCACGATCGAAGCAATGGCGGCGGTGTTCGGCGGCACGCAGAGTCTGCATACCAATGCGCTCGATGAAGCGATCGCCCTGCCGACGGAGTTCAGCGCGCGCATTGCACGCAACACGCAGCTGATCATCCAGGAAGAAACCCACATCACGTCGGTGGTCGATCCCTGGGCGGGCTCGTACATGATGGAGCGGCTCACCCAGGATATGGCCGATGCGGCCTGGAAGATTATCGACGAAGTCGATGCGCTCGGCGGCATGACGAAGGCAGTCGAGAGTGGTTGGGCCAAGCTCAAGATCGAGGCGAGCGCGGCGGAGAAGCAGGCGCGCATCGACTCCGGGCGCGATGTGATCATCGGCGTCAACAAGTATCCGCCGCCCGATGGCGAGCAAGCGCTCGATACGCTCGAGGTCGACAACGTGGCGGTTCGCGAATCCCAGATCCGGCGACTGGCCGCGGTGCGCAAGGCCCGCGATGGCAAGGCCGTCGAGCAGGCGCTGGCGGCGTTGAGCGCGTGCGCGCGCAGCGGTGCGGGTAATCTGCTGGAGTTGTCGGTGCGTGCGGTGCGCGCCCGTGCGACCGTCGGGGAGATCAGCGATGCGCTCGAGAAGGTCTGGGGTCGGCATCGCGCCGATACACAAAAGGTGACCGGCGTGTACTCGAAAGCCTATGAGCAGGGTGAAGGCTGGGCAGCGCTGCAGGGCGACATCCGGGCCTTTGCGAAGACCGAGGGTCGTCGGCCGCGCGTACTGATTGCGAAGCTCGGCCAGGATGGCCATGACCGTGGCGCCAAGGTGGTCGCGTCCGCGTTCGCGGACCTCGGCTTCGATGTCGACATCGGGCCGCTGTTCCAGACCGCCGAGGAATGCGCTCGCCAGGCGATCGAGAATGACGTGCACGCCGTGGGTGTCAGCACATTGGCCGCCGGCCACAAGACGCTGGTGCCGGCGATCATGCAGGCGCTGAAGGCGCAGGGTGCGGACGATATCATCGTGTTCGTCGGCGGGGTCATTCCGCCGCAGGACTATCAGTTTCTGTATGACGCGGGCGTGGCAGGCATCTACGGACCGGGCACGCCGATTCCGCAGAGCGCCCGCAGCGTGCTGGAACACATCCGCCGGGCGCGTGCCTCCGCTTGAGTGAAGCTGCCGCAGGTTCGCTGGACGATACGCTGGTCGCGCAGGTGCTGGCCGGTGACCGGCGGGCGCTTGCCAAGTCCATCACGCTACTCGAGTCGACCCGTGCCGCTGATCGGGCGCGCGGTGACGCATTGCTTGGCGCCATCCTGCCGCACTCGGGCTATGCGATCCGGGTCGGTATCTCGGGAGTTCCGGGTGTCGGCAAGTCGACGCTGATCGAAACGCTGGGTTTACAGTTGATCGCGCAGGGTCACAAGGTCGCGGTGCTTGCGGTGGATCCGTCGTCGACGCTGTCCGGTGGATCGATCCTCGGCGACAAGACGCGGATGGAACGTCTCTCTGCCGAGGCTGCGGCTTTCATTCGGCCATCGCCGTCGTCCGGAACACTGGGCGGCGTGGCGGAGAAAACGCGCGAGGCCATGCTGGTCTGCGAGGCAGCTGGATTTGATGTCGTGCTGGTCGAAACTGTCGGCGTGGGTCAATCGGAGAGTGCAGTCTCCGGCATGACCGACTTGTTTCTGCTGCTGCAGCTGCCGAACGCGGGGGACGATCTGCAGGCGATCAAACGCGGGGTCATGGAGCTGGCCGACCTCGTCGTCGTCAATAAATCCGATCTGGATCCGGCCGCCGCCGCGCGTGCGATTGCGCAGATCGACAGTGGCTTGCGAAAGCCCTTGCCGGTGTTCGCGGCCAGCGCGCTTCACGGGCAAGGCTTCGAGCGCATCTGGGTCGAGGTGCAACGGCTGGTCACCGAGCGGCGTGAAAGCGGCGAATTCGAAGCGCGGCGGCGCACGCAGGCGCTCGCGTGGATGTGGGATATCGTGCACGCTCGGCTGATGGCCGGGTTTCACGAACACCCGGGCGTGCAGGCGGCGCTCCCGGCTATGCTGCGCGAGGTCGGGGAGGGCCGTCTCCCAGCCGGTGCCGCAGCGCGCAGGCTTCTACAAGAATACGACCGCAGGGGCGAACGCTGATGCATCAGATATTCGAGCAACTCGAAGGCAAGCGCGCGCAGGCGCGCCTCGGTGGGGGCGAGAAGCGCATTGCCGCGCAGCACGCCAAGGGCAAGCTCACCGCGCGCGAACGGCTGGAAGTGCTCCTCGACGAGGGCTCCTTCGAAGAGTGGGACATGTTCGTCGAGCACCGCTGCAACGACTTCGGCATGGCCGACAACAAGATTCCGGGCGACGGCGTCGTGACCGGCTACGGCACCATCAACGGCCGGCTCGTGTTCGTGTTCAGCCAGGACTTCACCGTGTTCGGCGGCGCGCTGTCGGAGGCGCATGCCGAAAAGATCTGCAAGGTCATGGACCAGGCGATGAAGGTCGGCGCGCCCGTGATCGGTCTCAATGACTCAGGCGGCGCGCGCATCCAGGAAGGCGTCGCATCGCTCGGCGGCTATGCCGAAGTGTTCCAGCGCAATGTCAGCGCGTCGGGCGTGGTGCCGCAGATCAGCCTGATCATGGGGCCGAGCGCGGGCGGCGCGGTCTACAGTCCGGCGATCACGGACTTCATCTTCATGGTCAAGGACAGTTCCTACATGTTCGTGACCGGCCCTGAGGTCGTGAAGACGGTGACGCACGAAGAAGTCACGGCGGAGCAGCTCGGTGGCGCGGTCACGCACACGACGCGCAGCGGTGTTGCGGATCTGGCGTTCGACAATGATGTGGATGCGCTGCTGATGCTGCGGCGGTTCTACAGCTTCCTGCCGTTGAATAATCGCGAGCGTCCCCCTGTGCGCCACTGCGATGATCCGGCCGAGCGGCTCGAGGCGTCGCTCGACACGCTTGTGCCCGACAACCCGAACAAGCCCTACGACATGCACGAGCTGATCGGGAAGGTCGTCGACGACGGCGATTTCTTCGAGCTGCAGCCGGACTATGCGCGCAACATCATCATTGGTTTCGCGCGGATGGAAGGCCACACGGTCGGCATCGTCGCGAACCAGCCGCTGGTGCTCGCCGGCTGCCTCGACATCAAGAGCAGCATCAAGGCGGCGCGCTTCGTGCGCTTCTGCGATGCGTTCGGGATTCCGGTCATCACGTTCGTCGACGTGCCGGGCTTCATGCCGGGCACCTCGCAGGAGTACGGCGGCATCATCAAGCACGGCGCCAAGCTGCTGTACGCCTACGCCGAGTGCACCGTGCCGAAAGTCACCCTGATCACGCGCAAGGCCTACGGTGGCGCTTACGATGTCATGGCCTCCAAGCATCTGCGCGGTGATGTGAATCTCGCCTGGCCGAGCGCCGAGATCGCGGTGATGGGCGCCAAGGGCGCGGTCGAGATCATCTTTCGCGAGGACAAGAGCGACCCGGCCAAGATCGCCGCCAAGGAAGCCGAGTACAAGGCGCGCTTCGCGAACCCGTTCGTCGCCGGGGCACGCGGCTTCATCGACGACGTGATCCAGCCCCAGGGGACGCGCAAGCGCATCTGCCGCTCGCTGGTGATGCTGCGCACGAAGAAACTCGAGAACCCGTGGCGCAAGCACGGGAACATCCCACTGTGATGTTTACCAGGATCCTGATTGCCAATCGTGGCGAAATCGCCTGCCGTGTGATCAAGACGGCGCGGCGCATGGGCATTGCGACCGTCGCGGTGTATTCCGACGCGGATCGGGATGCGCTGCATGTTCGACTGGCTGACGAGGCTGTGCGGCTCGGCCCACCGCCGTCGCGGGAGTCCTACCTGCTGGCCGACAAGATCATCGAGGCCTGCAAGCTGACCGGCGCCCAGGCGGTGCATCCCGGCTATGGCTTTCTCAGCGAGAACGAAGCGTTCGCGCGCCGTGTGGAAGAAGAGGGCCTGGTGTTCATCGGGCCTAAGCATGCCTCGATTGCCGCGATGGGCGACAAGATTGCCTCGAAGAAACTCGCGTCGGAGGCGAAGGTCAATACGATCCCCGGACACAATTCGCCGATAGCGACTCCGGAAGAGGCGGTCGGGATTGCGAAGCGGATCGGCTATCCGGTCATGATCAAGGCCAGCGCGGGTGGTGGTGGCAAAGGCTTGCGGGTTGCGTTCGATGATCGCGACGCGCACGAGGGCTTTGCCTCCTGCCAGAACGAAGCGCGCAACAGTTTCGGCGACGATCGGGTGTTCATCGAGAAGTTCGTCGAGGAGCCGCGGCACATCGAGATCCAGGTGCTCGGCGATGCGCATGGCAACTGCGTCCATCTGTGGGAGCGCGAGTGCTCGATCCAGCGCCGTCACCAGAAAGTGATCGAGGAAGCGCCCAGCCCGTTTCTCGACGACAAGACCCGCAAAGCGATGGGCGAGCAGGCGGTTGCGCTCGCCAAGGCAGTCAACTATCAGTCTGCCGGTACCGTGGAATTTGTCGTTGGCAAGGACAAGAGCTTCTTTTTTCTTGAGATGAACACGCGGCTGCAGGTCGAGCATCCGGTCACCGAATGCATCACCGGCATTGACTTGGTCGAGCAGATGATCCGCGTGGCCGCGGGCGAGAAGCTCTCGTTTGCGCAGAAGGACATCGCCCGCAAGGGCTGGGCGATGGAGTGCCGCATCAACGCCGAGGATCCGCTGCGCGGCTTTCTGCCCTCGACGGGCCGGCTCGTGCGCTTCTCGCCGCCGGCGCAGACGCTGCATGCGGCTGAGCCGGTCCCGTCGGCAGGCGGCGTGCGCGTCGACACTGGCGTCGCCGAGGGCGGCGAGATTCCGATGTTCTACGACTCGATGATCGCCAAGCTGATCGTGCACGGCAGCGATCGCGCGGATGCGATCGCACGCATGCGTGAAGCGCTGAACGCGTTCGTGATACGCGGCATTTCGAGCAACGTGAACTTCCAGGCGGCCTTGCTTGCGCACCCGCGGTTTCAGTCGGGGGACTTCAACACGGGCTTCATCGCAGAGCAGTATCCGCAGGGATTTGTGGCGGACTCCGTGGCGCACGACGACCCTGGTTTCCTGCTGGCGCTGGCAGCCGACGCGCACAGCAAGCTGCGCTCGCGCGCCGGAGCGATCACCGGCCAGATGCCAGGTTTCACGGCGCAGATCGTCGAATCGCTGGTGATCGTGCAGACCGGGGCGGAAGGCCTCAAGGCGCGCACGTCGGTCAGCGAGCGCATCGAGGGTGGCGCGACCCATGTCGGTATCGGTGGCAAGACCTATGCCATCGAGTTGCAGACACCGCTGCGAGAGATTGCAGTTCGCGGTCTCGTCAACGGTGAGCCGTTTTGCGCGCAGATCGAACGGCTGGGACTGAAGTATCAGATCACGCACAACGGTGCACAGATCGAGGCACGCGTGTTCTCGCCGCGTGTTGCCGAACTCGATGCGATGATGCCCTTCAAGGCGCCGCCAGACCTGTCGAAATTCCTGCTGTCGCCGATGCCGGGTTTGCTCGTGGATCTCGCCGTAACAGCGGGTCAGAAAGTACGCGCGGGTGAACGACTCGCCGTGATCGAGGCGATGAAGATGGAGAACGTGCTGCTGGCGGCCCAGGACGGCGTGGTCGAAGAGGTGGCCGCGAAGAAGGGCGAGAGCCTGGCCGTCGATCAGGTCATCATCCGGTTCAAGTGATGCAACGGCCGTTTCGAATTCTGGGCGTGCAGCAGATCGCGATCGGTGCGCTGCAGAAAAGCGCCCTCCGGCGACTCTGGGTGGATGAGTTCGGGCTCACGCTCGAGGGCCACTTCCGCAGCGAGCGCGAGAACGTCGACGAAGACATCTGTGTCATCGGCAACGGGCCCACCCGTGTCGAAGTCGATCTGATGCAACCGATCGATGCGTCGGCGAAGCCGGCGATCCATGCGACGCCGCTGAATCATGTAGGCCTCTGGGTCGATGACCTGCCGAGCGCCGTGGAATGGCTGACGGCGCGAGGGGTGCGGTTCGCGCCAGGTGGAGTGCGAACAGGCGCGGCCGGCCATGACATCTGCTTCGTCCATCCGCAGAGCAGCGAAGAATTCCCGATCGCCGGTGAAGGGGTGCTGATCGAGCTTGTGCAGGCACCGCCGGAAGTGATCGCCGCACTCAGTCAGCCTGCTGCCTGAAGGTGTCGGGCGCGCTTGAATCCCCGCTCGTCCGGTCACTGTTCTCGGGCGAGGTCTTCGCGGCTGAACAGCTATCTCCCGGTGATCCGGAGCAACTGTTGCCCGAGGAGCGAGCCGGACAAGCTACCTGGGTCGATAAGCGCCTGCGCGAGTTTGCCGCCGGACGTCAGTGCGCGCGGCGCGCGCTCCGGCAGCTCACCATGCCCGACTATGCTCTGATCAATGGTCCAGATCGCTGTCCGATCTGGCCGAACGGTATTGTCGGCAGCATCACGCATGCGGACGGCTTCGCCGCCGCGGTCGTCGCGCGCAACAGCGACTTCACCTCTGTCGGCCTCGATGCCGAGCGCCGCGACCGGGTTGGCGCAGATCTGTGGGAGCGTCTGTTTGTTCCGGCGGAACTCAGCTGGCTGCAGAGTCTCGAGGCGGCTCAAAGATCAGGCGCCGCAGCGCTGCTCTTCAGCGCCAAGGAAGCGCTGTACAAGTGTCAGTATCTCGTGACGCGGCGCTGGCTCGACTTCCATGACGTCGCGCTTCGAGTTGACGGCCAAACGGAGCAGCAGGGCCGACTTGCGGTCGCGGAGGGCTGCCGCGTGCTGGAACTCTGGCCGGAAGCCCGGCAGATGCGCGGTCGGTTCGCAGTTCACGAAGGCTGGGTTGTCAGCAGCTTCGAGTTGGCTACACTTCCGCGCACTTTGTAGAGGTCCAGGCCATGCGTGTCACAATCTTCGGCTCAGGCTATGTCGGTCTGGTGACCGGCGCCTGTCTTGCGGACGCCGGCAACGATGTCCTCTGCGTCGATATCGACCAGGACAAGGTCGATCGGCTGACTCGCGGCCAGATCCCGATTCACGAGCCGGGGCTTGAGAAGCTGATCGAGCGCAACGCAGCAGCGGGTCGCTTGCGCTTTACGACTGACGCGGCAGAGGGCGTCGCACACGGGTTGTTTCAGTTGATCGCGGTCGGTACGCCGCCCGACGAGGACGGATCCGCCGATCTGCGTCACGTGGTGGCAGTTGCGCGAACCATCGGTGAATACATCGACGAATACCGGATCGTCATCGACAAGTCGACTGTCCCGGTCGGCACTGCGGATCGGGTTGCGGCGGAGATTCGCGCGGCAATCGAGCGTCGCGGCGTGGCGGCCGAATTCGATGTCGTCGCGAATCCGGAGTTCCTCAAGGAAGGCGATGCCATCAGCGACTTCCTGCGACCCGATCGGGTCGTGGTCGGTACCAGCAATCCTCGCACGATGGAGCTGATGCGCGCGCTGTATGAACCGTTTACACGCAACCGCGAGCGTTTCGTCGTGATGGACATCCGCTCGGCGGAGCTGACGAAGTATGCGGCGAACGCGTTGCTTGCGACCAAGATCAGCTTCATGAACGAGCTGTCGCGCGTCGCTGAAGAGGTCGGTGCGGATATCGAGAAGGTGCGGCTCGGCATCGGCTCCGATTCACGGATCGGCTATGAGTTTCTCTACCCGGGCATGGGCTACGGGGGCTCCTGCTTTCCGAAGGATGTCGAGGCGCTGATTCGCACCGCCGACTCGCACGACGTCGAGATCAGCTTGCTCAAAGCCGTACAGCAGGTCAACCGCACGCAGAAGCAGCGCCTGTTCGCAAAGATCGTCGAGCACTTCGGCGCGAACCTTGCCGGCAAGCGTTTTGCGCTGTGGGGCCTGGCGTTCAAGCCCAACACCGACGACATGCGCGAGGCGCCGAGTCGCGTGCTGATCGCCGACCTGATCGCAGCGGGCGCGACCGTCTGCGCGTACGATCCGGTCGCCATGGAGGAGTCGCGGCGCCTGTTTGCCGCGCAGCCTCGTGTGCAGTTCGCTGCGTCGGCGAACGAAGCGCTCGACGGCGCCGACGCGCTGGCGATCGTGACGGAGTGGAAGGAGTTCCGCAGCCCGGATTTCGAGTTGATCCGTCGCAACCTGAAGCAGCCAGTCGTGTTCGATGGCCGCAATCTCTACGACCCTGCGCTGATGGAGCGCTTTGGCATCAGCTACTTCGCGATCGGCCGGGGTCGCTCGGTCAAGGGAGCCGCCGCATGAAACTGACGGCATTCAAGGCCTATGACGTCCGTGGCCGGATCCCCGACGAGATCAATGGCGACATGGCCTATGCCATCGGCCGCGCCTACGCGGGCTTCGTCAAACCATGCAGCGTGATCATCGGACGCGACATCCGCAGTTCGAGCGAGGAACTGGCTGGGCGCCTGGCGGCCGGCCTCGTCGACAGTGGTGTCGATGTGCTGGACATCGGCCTGTGCGGAACTGAAGGCGTCTACTTCGCGACCTTCTCCGAGAAGGTCGACGGCGGCATCATGGTGACCGCAAGCCACAACCCGCCGGATTACAACGGCATGAAGTTCGTGCGCGAAGGCTCGCGGCCGATCAGCGCCGATAACGGCCTGGTGACCATGCGTGACATGCTGGCGAGCGGCGCGCTGCCACCGCCTGCTCCAAAGCGCGGACAGATCCGCAAACTTGACACCAACGCCGCGTACCTCCAACACCTGTTCGGCTATGTCTCGCGTGACAAGCTCAAGCCGCTGAAGGTCGTCGTCAATGCCGGCAATGGCGGCGCCGGCCTCGTCATCGATCGGCTCGAGCCGCATCTGCCATTCGAGTTCGTGAAAATTCATCATGAGCCTGACAGCAGTTTCCCGAACGGTGTGCCGAACCCGATGCTGATCGAAAATCGCCGTTCTACCAGCGAGGCAGTCAGGCGCAGCGGCGCGGATGTCGGGCTTGCCTGGGATGGCGACTTCGATCGTTGTTTCTTCTTCGATGAGCGAGCCGAGTTCATCGACGGGTACTACCTGGTGGGCCTGCTCGCCGAGTTCTTTCTGAAGCGCCATCCGGGCGCCAAGATCGTGCATGACCCGCGTGTGATGTGGAACACGATCGACATCGTCGCGGCTCACGGCGGCACGCCGGTGCTGTGCAAGTCGGGCCATGCATTCATCAAGCAGAAGATGCGCGAAGTCGATGCGGTCTACGGCGGTGAGATGAGTGCGCATCATTACTTCCGGGACTTCGCGTATTGCGACAGCGGCATGATTCCGTGGCTGCTGGTGCTGCAGATCATCAGCGAGTCCGGCAAGCCGCTTTCGGAGCTCGTTGGCGCGCGGATGCGGAAGTTTCCGTCGAGCGGCGAAATCAACTATCGCGTGCCGGATGCTGCGGCGGTACTTGCGGCGGTTCGAAGTCGCTATGAACCCGGGTCGATCGGGATCGACTTCACAGATGGGCTGTCGATCGATCTGCGTGACTGGCGTCTCAATCTGCGTTCGTCGAACACCGAGCCGCTGATCAGGCTGAATATTGAAAGTCGCGGTAATCCATTGATGCTGAAAGAGAAGACCGAAGAAGTGTTGCAGCTGATCGAGTCGATCGGTGGTCGCGCCGCGGATCATTAGCTTTCCAAGCGTGCGCCATGCACGCCTGTCGGTGCCGGGAGACATATTGCGTCCGCATCTGCATGCCAGTTAACTGCAGCGGTCGTCTGATTGACCGGAGTTATGCGGCCTGTGAAGTTGACGTTCCTAGCCCTGAGTCTGACTGTGTTGCTGACCGCCTGCGGTGGCGGTGCAGCGACGACTGAGGTTCCCGTGGTCGGCAACCAGACGTCGCCACCCGTTGCGACTCCACCGCCCGCACCGCCGCCCCAAACGAACCCACCGCCCGCGACGCCGCCACCGGCGACTCCGTCGAGCGGAACCGCATCGCTGTCCTGGCTTCCCCCAACAGAAAATGAGGACGGCACGGCGCTCGTGAATCTCGCGGGCTACGAGATTGTGTATGGCAACAGCCCGAACACGCTGAACCAACGGATCGTGCTGAATAACGCAGGTCTGACTCGCTATGTGATCAGCAGCTTGTCAGCGGGCACCTACTACTTCGGAATGCGTACATTCAATAACGCGGGTTCCCAAAGCGCTCTGTCGCCGCTGGTTTCCAAGACGATCAGCTAGCTCGATGGGCCAACCGGGGGCCGCTTCCCTTGGCCTGGCGACGATAGTTGCCTAGACTGTTGTGAATGAATCAACGAAGCCTGCGGACAGTGCCGCTGCCCGAGGGCGACGTGTGCCTGTTTCTCGATTTCGACGGCACGCTGGTCGACTTTGCTGCAACCCCTGACGGCGTCCCGCGCGACGACAGCCTCGTGCGGCTGCTCGAGACGGTGCAGCAGGCCCTGGACGGGGCGCTCGCGCTGATCAGCGGCAGAGCCGTCGATACCCTTGATACCTTTCTGGCGCCGTTGCGATTGCCGGTCGCTGGCCTGCACGGTTACGAGCGTCGCGCCGCCGATGGCGCCGTGTTTCGTCCGCCGGAGATGCCGGCCCATCTGGAGCGACTGCGCGCCGAGCTGCAGCAGTACGTTGCGACCCGGCCCGGCTTGCTGCTCGAGGACAAGCGCTCGTCGCTGGCGGTGCATTTTCGCCGCGCACCGCACCATCGGGACAGCGTGCGAGCGATGTTCGAGCGTTTCAGTGCAGGGATGAGTCCGGATCTCGAACTGCTCGAGGGTGACGCAGTGGTTGAAGTCAAACCGGCTTCGCACAACAAGGCGACCGCCATCGAGGCATTCATGCGCGAGCCGCCGTTTGCAGGCCGGCTGCCTATTTTCATCGGCGACGATGTGACCGACCGTGATGGCTTTGAAGCGGTGCAGCGTTACGGCGGCATGGCCATTGCCGTCGGGGATCGTGTGACCGCACCTTGGCGCTTGCCAGATCCGGGCGCGGTGCGCAATTGGGTCCGCGAGCTCGCGCGCGAGCGGTGCACGCTGTCATGAATCTACCCAGCACCGATCTCAATCTCGGAGTGATCGGCAACGGCCAGGTTGCGGCATTGATCGACTCGCACGCACGGGTCGTCTGGGCCTGTGTGCCGCGACCCGATGGCGATCCGATATTCAGCTCGCTGCTCACTGCTGCCGGCGGTGCGGCAGAGCAGGGCGTGTTCGCCGTCGATCTGTTCGACCACGAGCGCTCTGAGCAGCGCTACATCCGCAACACGGCTGTGCTCGAAACGATCCTGCATGACAGTCGCGGCGATGCGGTTCGGGTGCTCGATTTTTGTCCGCGGTTCCGGGCACGCGGCCGGATGTTCCGGCCCATGATGTTCGTGCGCATTGTAGAGCCGCTTGCCGGCCGGCCCACAGTGCGGATTCGCTTGCGCCCCACGCGCTCGTACGGCGAATCCGCTGCGATCGGTAAGCCCAGCAGTCATTCGGTCCGCTACGCAGCGGACGGCGTCGACTATCGGCTGACGACCGATGCCTCGTTGACCGCCGTGATGGAAGAGCGGGCGATTCGCTTGGAGAGTCCGCTGGCGTTCATGCTCGGTCCGGATGAGACGATCCAGGAGTCTCCGGGGGTGCTCGGGCGCTCGCTGCTCGATGAGACCTTGAGCTACTGGCAGGACTGGGTGCGCGGACTCGCCGTGCCCTTCGACTGGCAGGAAGCGGTGATCCGTGCGGCAATCACGCTGAAGATGTGCACGTACGAGGATTCGGGTGCCGTGCTCGCCGCCCTCACGACGTCGATCCCTGAGGCGCCGGGCAGTGGACGCAACTGGGACTATCGCTACTGCTGGCTGCGTGACAGTTACTTTGTCATTCAGGCGCTGAATCGCCTGGGCGCAACCGGCACGATGGAAGCCTACTTGCGCTACCTCGATTGCATCGTCGCCGGTCAGCCAGTCGGTGTGTTGCAGCCGTTGTACGACATCGGCGGCGGCGTCGAGGCCAACGAGCGCGTCCTGACTTCGCTCGACGGCTACCAGGGCATGGGTCCGGTGCGTGTCGGCAACCTCGCAACGGTGCAGGCGCAGCACGACGTTTACGGCGCCGTGGTGCTGGCCATCTCGCAGCTGTTCTTCGACGAGCGTCTGGTGCGAGGCGGCGACGTGGCGTTGTTCGAGCGGATCGAGCCCCTGGGTGAGCGCGCCGCCGCGCTGTTCGACCAGCCTGATGCGGGTCCCTGGGAGCTGCGCGGTACCCAGCGCGTGCACACGTTCTCGGCGGCGATGTCCTGGGCAGGCTGCGATCGACTGGCGCGCATCGCCGAGCGGCTCGGGCTGACGGCGGCTGCAGAACGCTGGAACCAGACAGCCGATCAAATGCGCGACGTGATTCTGGAGCGTGCCTGGAGCGAGAAGCGGCAGTGCTTCGCCGGTGCCTTTGGCAGTGATGATCTGGATGCGACCGCCTTGTTGTTGCCGGAGCTCGGCTTGCTGCCGGCGAGCGACCCGCGCTTCCACGCCACAGTGGAGCTGATCGGCAAGGAGCTCAGATCCGGTGACCTGCTGTACCGCTACCGTCACCCCGATGATTTCGGTGAACCCGAGAGCACGTTCACGATCTGCGCGTTCTGGTATGTGAACGCGCTCGCGTCAATTGGTCGCATCGACGAAGCCCGCGCGCACTTTGGTCGACTGTTGCAGCGTCGCAATCCACTCGGCCTGCTTTCCGAGGACATTCACCCCGAAACGGGCGCACTGTGGGGTAACTTCCCCCAGACCTACAGCATGGTCGGGATCATCAATAGCGCACTGCGACTCAGCCGCTCGTGGGAAGAGGCGCTGTGAGTCGGCTCGTTGCCGTCTCCAATCGGGTCTCCATGCCGCGGCGCGGCGCCGCACCGGGCGGATTGGCGGTAGGTCTGCTGGCGGCCATGCGTTCGCGTGGCGGCTTGTGGTTCGGCTGGAGTGGCGAAGTGGTGGACAGACCTGCGGATGTTGCTGAGCTGACTCGCAAGGACGGCATCACCTACGCCACGATGGATCTCAGCCAGCAGGACTACGAAGGATTTTATCTCGGCTTCAGCAACGGTGCGCTGTGGCCGCTGTTCCACTACTTCGTCGACAGCCTGCACTTCTCGGATCAGCACTACGACAGTTATCAGCAGGTCAACGCTCAGTACGCGCGCGAGTTGCTGCCGCTGTTGAAAACTGACGATCTGATCTGGATCCATGATTTCCATCTGATTCCCCTGGCCGAGAAGCTGCGCCAAGCGGGTGTCTCCCAGCCGCTGGGGTTCTTCCTGCACGTGCCCTTTCCCAGCATCGAAGTGCTGCGGGTGTTGCCGGTCTACGGCGAACTCGTCAAGGAACTGCTGGCCTACGATGTCGTCGGGTTCCAGACACAGACCGATCTCGAATCGTTTCTCGGTGCGGTGGAGTCGATCTGGGGCGTCAAAGCCTCACAGTCGGACGGATCGCTTGTCGTCGGCGACCGGCGCGTCGTGGCGGCCGTGTTTCCAATCGGTGTTGACGTCGACGCCATTCAGAAGGAAGCGATGTCTTCCCAGAACACCGATGCCTGCAAGCGCATGCAGGATAGCCTGCTGGGGCGCAAGCTGATGATCGGCGTTGATCGACTCGACTACAGCAAGGGTCTGCCGGAGCGCTTCACCGCTTACGAGCGCTTTCTGCAGGATTTCCCGGAAAACCAGAACCGCATCACCTATCTGCAGATTGCACCGCTGTCGAGAACCGACATCCGAGCCTATTCACAGATTCGCGAGGAACTCGAGCAGGCGGCAGGCCGTACCAATGGTCGATTCGCCGACACCGACTGGACGCCGATCCGCTACCTCAATCGCAATTTCTCGCACGATGTGTTGATGGCATTTCTGCGCACCGGGCGCGTCGGTCTCGTCACGCCGGTGCGCGATGGCATGAATCTCGTCGCCAAGGAATTTGTTGCGGCACAGGACCCGGACGAGCCCGGCGTGCTGGTGTTGTCGTTACTCGCCGGGGCCGCGCGCGAGCTGACCGAGGCGGTGCTGGTGAACCCGTACGACGCTCGCGGCATGGCGCAGGCGATCCAGCAGGCGTTCTCGATGCCGCGGACGGAACGGCGCGAGCGGCACCAGGCGATGATGGAAGTTCTGCGGACCAACGACATCCATGCCTGGTACAGCCGGTTCGTACAGTGCATGGAGGACACTCGACAATGATGGAATTTGCAAAACTGCAGGCACTGCTCGAGCGAGGGCTCGGCGACGCGTGGGTTCAGTGGACGATTTCCGGAACGCGCGTGCTGCTGATCGCGTTGGCGGTAGTCATTGCGCAGCGCATCGCGTCGCGACTCGTGCGCCTGTTTCGTGAGCGACTCTCGCAAGGTCTGGACCAGCGCGAGGACCTCAAGCGGATCGAGACGCTCGCGCGGGTGTTTCGCTACATCGCGTCAATCGTCATCACCCTGATCGGCGGCTTGCTGATCCTCAGCGAATTCGGCATCTCCATTGCGCCGATCCTGGGGGCTGCGGGCGTCGTCGGTCTTGCGGTCGGCTTTGGCGCACAAAGCCTGGTCAAGGATTACTTCACCGGATTCTTCCTGCTCCTCGAGAATCAGATCATCAAAGGGGATGTTGTCGAGTTGGCCGGGAAATCCGGGCTGGTCGAGGATGTGACGCTGCGCTATGTCAGGTTGCGCAACTACGATGGCGATGTGCATTTCGTTCCGAACGGTGAAATCACTTCGGTCACCAACAAGAGCCGCGGATTCGCCTTTGCGGTCATGGACCTTGGCGTGGCGTATCGCGAGGACCTGGACGAGGTCTATGCGGTAATCCGTGAATCAGCGCAGAAGCTACAGAATGACCCGGCCTTCAGCTCGCGCATTCTTGAGCCGATCGAGATCGCAGGTGTCGAGAGCTGGGCCGACTCGGCCGTGGTGGTGCGCTGCCGCTTCAAGGTGGTGCCGCTCGAGCAGTGGGCGGTACGGCGTGAGTTCCTCAAACGCCTGAAGGGCGATTTCGACGCGAAGGGGATCGAGATTCCATTCCCGCACCTGACGATTTACGCCGGCGTGGGCAAGGACGGTACGGCGCCGTCACTTCCCGTCGACGTCGACCCGCAGCGAACCTGAGCGGACGTGAAGGTCCCGTTGCGGGAACGGGATCTCTATGTTCGCGGCACGCAGCTCGTCGTCGAGCGCCCACAGCAATTTCGCGTTGGTACGTCCGGGCGCGGTCACGAGCCGGCGCGTGACCCACACGACGAGTTCGAAATCGAGGCTGCTCTCCCCGAAGCCGACCAGCCAAACATCCGGCGGACGTAGTGGGTCATCGATGATGACGCCGTCGACCCGCGCGGCGGCTGCAACGGCCGCTGCCTTTACTTTTTCCTTGTCCGTGCCGTAGGCGACGCCGAACGGTACGTGTATGCGGCGGTTGAACTCGTCGAAGGTCCAGTTCGTTACCCGCCCGTTCACGAACTCCGAATTCGGCACCAGGATGTCGACGGAGTCATTGGTCGACACCCGCGTGTAGCGGGTCGCGATTTCGACCACGCGGCCACGCACACCGGACTGCAGATCGACGAAGTCGCCGACTTTCAGGCTCCGCTCGGCGAGCAGGATCACGCCAGAGACGAAATTGCTGACGATGTTCTGCAGGCCAAAACCGATACCGACGCCGATCGCGCCACCGATCAGAGCGAGCTTGCCCAGGTCAAGGCCCATCAGGTCGAGCCCGATCCAGGCGCCGACAATCAATACGACATACTTGCTGATCCGGCCCAGGGCGTAGGCGGCGGGGTAAACGTGATCACCGCCGGCCCAGCGACGGCCAAGGCGACGCACCGACTGTTCGGTGACGCGCCCTGCAAGCACGATCAGCAGCACGAGCATGACCAGCAGCAGCACCTGCTGCAGGCCGATCCGGATGTCACCGACCGAAATCGCTACCGTGTCGAGTGTCGCCCACGCGCGGCTCACGAACTGGGTCAGGTCATCCATCGCGATGCGGGGCTTCTCTGGTCGACGGCGGTTGCCATCGGCGGGAGTCTATACCGGCACTCGGCATCAGGTGGATTCCAGTACAATTTGGCAACCGCCGACACGGGCACAGCGCAGGGTACGAGACCTCATGGATCGGCAGGCGGGCGTCTTTCGATTGCCGAAGAATCTGCGCAACCGATTGCACGTGTTGCGGCTCAAACGGGGCCCGGACCGCGCCCATATTCTGGTCCGGCCGCCGCCGAAACGGCCCGAGAAGGTGCTCGCGGTGCGCGGCTTGCTGGTGGCTGGCCTGCTCGCCTTCGTGATGCTCGTGTTCTGGTGGGATCGCGAAGGGCTGCGCGATCAGCGCGACGAACATATTTCGGTGGCCGACGTCGTTTACTTCACGATGGTCACCGTGACGACGGTCGGCTATGGCGATATCGTGCCGGTGTCGGATCGGGCCCGCTTGATCGACGCACTGCTGGTAACGCCTATCCGGCTGTTCGTGTGGTTCATCTTTCTCGGCACGGCCTACGAGTTCCTGATTCAGCGTGCGGTGGAGGACTTTCGTATGCTGCGACTGCAGCGCAATCTCTCTGATCATGTCGTCGTCTGCGGCTACGGCGGGACTGGCCAGCACGCCGCGGCCGAGCTGGTGCGTCAAGGCAGGCCAGCGTCGGAAGTGGTCGTCATCGAATCCGATCGGGGCCTGGCCGATCAGGCCGCAGCCGCCGGCTTCACAACTTTGTTTGGCAACGCAACCCGTGAAGAAATCCTCGAACTTGCGGGCGTGCCGCGTGCCGCTGCGCTGATCGTGTCGGTGAACAATGACGAAACCACAGCGCTCGTAGTGCTGACCGCGCGCGAGATGAGCCGCACGCGCATCCTCGCCCGCGTCGAGGAGCAGGAGAACGTCAAATTGATTCGTCGCAGCGGGGCAGACCAGATTCTTTCGCTGGGCACCCTGGGTGGGCATCTGATGGCCGATGCCGTGAGTTCCGATCTGGCCGCCGCGTTCGTCAGTGATCTGGTCAGTCGGCAGGGGCGGGTGCACCTGACGCAGCGCCGCCCGAGCGCAGAAGAAATCGGTGCCGAGGCACTCTCTGTGGATGGTCTAGTCATGGTCCGGCGGGGCGGCGGGGAGACTTTGTGCGGCGAGGCGCTGCGATCCGTACGCCTTCAGCCCGAAGACGAGTTGCTCTGCATCAACTTCTCGGCCGGCGAGCGATCGACCCTTGCCTGATTTGCCCTCACTGCACGCCGCTGCAGCGTTGCTGCTGACAGTGGCGACCTTCGCGCTGTTCGCGAGCGGCAAGATGCGGATCGAGCTGATCTGTCTGCTCGTGATCGCAACGATTGCACTGGGTTTGAATTTTTTTCCGCTGCCAACCGCGGGACGCTACACCGGCATCGAGGTGGCCTTCGGTGGCTTCGGCCACGAAGCGCTGGTCGCGATCTGTTGCCTGATGATCATCGGCCGTGGACTGGTGGTGACCGGCGCGCTCGAACCTGCCGCGCGACTGCTCGCGAAGTTGTGGCGCTTCAACGGCATGCTGGGCCTGCTTTGCACCTTGCTGATCTGCATGTTGATCAGTGGCTTCATCAATGACACGCCCGTGCTGGTACTGGCGCTGCCGATTATTCTGAACCTGGCCCAGCGCGTCGGCATATCGGCATCGCAGACCTTGATGCCGGTCAATTCCGCGATCCTGATTGGCGGCATGGCCACGACGATTGGCACGTCGACCAATGTGCTGGTGATCTCGCTTGCGACCGATCTCGGCCTTCCGCCGATCGGGCTGTTTGAGTTTGCCGATATTGTCGCGGTCGCGGCGCTAGTTGCCCTGCCGTACCTATGGCTGATCATGCCGCGGCTACTGCCCAAGACCAACATGGAGACCGGCAAAACCGCGCGGCGGTTTCGCGCCACTTTGCACCTGGTCGCGAAGTCGACGCTGGTTGGGAAGACGGCCGCAGATTTGTCTAATTCAGTGTCCGCCGGTCTGAGCGTGCTCAACATCGCTCGCCGGGGCCAACCGGTTGGATCGGCGCTGCTGGAAGCCGGTGATGACGTGCTGGTGGACGGAACCGTGCAGCAACTGCGCGATGCGAGCGATACGTTCCGCGCGCCGCTGGCGCCGGAGAAGCTGCTGGGCGTGGGCAGCGACCCGACCCAGGTCGCCGAAACTGATCGGCGCCTGGCGGAGATCGCCATCGGCGGCGACTCCACCCTGGTTGGGAAATCCGTGCGCGAGGCGCGCCTGGCGGAACGTTTTGGGTTGCTGGTCGTCGGTACTTATCGGGCGGCCGATTCCCGGCTGTTCGCGACGGCGGGGCGTCCCTGGGAGGAGCGTCTCGACGTGGGTGACCTGCTGCTGGTGCAGGGAACCGAGGCGCAGATCCTCGCCCTCGAGCGAGAGGAGGGCATCATGCAGCTCGCCGATATTCACGAGCTGCCCCGAACCAGCAAGGCACCCCTGACGCTGTTGATCGTGGCGTCGGTCGTCTTTCTCGCAGCTTTCAAAATTGTGCCGATCGCGATTGCCGCGCTGGCAGGCTCGATCGCGATGCTTGCGACCGGTTGTGTGCGCTACGAGAACATCGGCCGCGCGCTGAGCGTCGAAGTTATCGTGCTGATTGCCGCGAGCATCGCGCTCGGGCGAGTGCTGGTCGAAACCGGTGCAGCAGACTGGCTGGCGGCAGTGATGGCAATTGGACTGCGCGAAGCGCCGTCCGCGGTGGTCTTGGGATCGGTCATGCTGTTCGCTGCGGTGCTGACCAACTTCGTGTCCAATGCTGCGGCCGCTGCCATTGGCACACCGCTGGCGATGAGCCTCGCAGCGGAGTTGTCCCTGCCGGCGGAGCCGCTGGTGCTCGCGATCCTGTTTGGCTGCAACCTCTGCTACGTGACGCCGATGGCGTACCAGACGAATCTGCTGATCATGAGCGCGGCGGGTTACCAGTTCAAAGACTTTGTGCGCGCCGGCACGCCGCTGGCGGTGATCATGATCATCACGCTCGCCTATCTGCTCGTGCAGCGCTACGGCCTGTAGGGAGTCAACACGCTGCTGCCGACGATCATCCAGCGTCGGGCCCCGCCGGCGTTCGACGAGCTGCAGGTGGCCACCGCGGCAACTCTTGGCCTCCCGGACCCAAACCGATCAGGCGCCGCGCAAAAGCCTCAGTCGACATCGAGTGGCAATACCGCGTCCTGATCGCTCGTGAGGCCCGAGAATGCCTGCTGCAGGGGAGCCAGCGCGGCGATCAGATGCCGGCAGTGCTTGATTCCAGCAGATCGAGCTGCCGCAGCTGGCGGCAGAGATTGCTGGCCATGCTGGGATGAACGTACATCTGCTCGGCCAGATCCCCAACCCGCATGCCAGGCGCGCGCGTGATTTCATCGAGGGCCCAGACCAGTGCGGAGCCCATGCCCGTGGCTCTTCGGACCTGCGCGACATGCCGGCGAGCTGCGGCGTAGATCAGACGCAGCGCCTGCAGTGCGCTGCGATGATCGGCCGCGCTTGCGGGCCGACGCTTTGTCTCGACGGCTAGGGTTTTCATGGGGATTTCTGCTTAAGGCTTCAGCATCAGTAAGGGGATTACCTTATTGTATTTGCGCAATTATAAAATGCAGACTTGCCGGCTACGGAAACCATCGTCCCGCTTCGCGACAGTGGACGACAGCACCAGCAGCATCTGCAACGTTCGAGTTGCCGGCTCTGCCCTGGGCAGCCAAGGCGCTCGCGAGCTTGCGGGCATAGAGTGCGCTGGCAGTGGTGCAGTGGACGGCCGAGCATGAGTTTGATTCACCGCTGTTTCGCAGCGCCGCGCAGAGCTGGAGTCATGACTCTTTCCGGCGCTGCCTGCCGGGGTCTGGTTGACGGTCGGTGACGACAAGAAGCTCAAGATCGAAGTCTCGGCCAATGCGGAAACCCCGGCTGCCCACGGCGGCCGCTGCACGCCTACTATCTGGATCATCAGGACCGGCGGCGCGAGTATCTCGACGCCGTCATCGATCGACGCCTAAACTGGCGTTTCGCGGATGAAAACTTCTCTGCCTTGACCTGAGGCTCGCAACCACAGGCCTGTACGGGAGCTCGGCATGCAACGTCTGAAGTTCTATCTGGGTCTGCTGACGGGCACGGCGCTGACGCTGTTTGCGCTACAGAATCTGTAGACAATTCCTGTCCAGCTGCTGCTGTGGCACACCGAGCTGCCACTGGTCGTGATCGTGCTGGGCAGCGCATTGATCGGTGCCATCTGGGCGTCCCTTTGGATTGCGCTGGTGCGCTGGCGCGGCGCACGTGCCGAGAGCGACACCGTCGAGCCGCCGCCACCGCCAGCTACGCCTGGCCTGTAGCGCTTGCCTGACCTTTCGACCTGGGCCGACAACGTCGCGCTGGGCGTCGCGGGTGCGGGCATCGCGTTCGCGTTGCAGGAAGTCATTGCGTGTGTCGCGGGCTGGGCGGCGGTGGCCTTCGGGCGCTTTTATTCAACCGGGGACCGGGTGCAACTCGGCGGCATCAAGGGCGATGTCATCGACATCGGCACCCTGCGCACCACGCTGATGGAGGTCGGCAACTGGGTCGATGGCGATCTGTACAACAGACGGATTGTGCGTGTTGCCAACAGCTTTGTTTTCAAGGAGCCGGTGTTCAACTACTCAGCGGACTTCGCGTTCCTGTGGGACGAGATCAAGGTACCGATCCGCTACGGGTCCGACTGGCAGCACGCTACAGTGGTGCTGCAGAAAGTGCTCGAGGAGATCTGCGGTGATTTTGCTCGGCGTAGCCGCGACGCCTGGGCCGGCGCCCGAGAACGCTATGCCCTGGAGGACGCGCGAGTCGAACCCATGGTGACCCTGGTCGCGAACGACAATTGGCTGGAGCTCACGGGCCGTTACGTGGTCGACTACCGGCAACGCCGAGTGACCAAGGATGCGATCTTCCGGCGCTTCCTCAGCGAGGTGGATGCTTCGGGTGAGCGGATTCGGCTGGCGTCGGCGACCGTTGAGATCGTCAACCTGCCGCGCATCGATGTCGCCACCCAAACTGGCGGTGGCGCAACCGCCACGTCGAATTACGTGCCCTGAGTCGGCTTCAGCAGGTTCGCAAAAACATTGAAGCGCGGGGCTCGATAGTCCTTCGGCAAATACTGATCCGGAATCGACGTCTTGCCGCCGTCTCGAACCGCAGCGTAGTGAGGCGACAGGATCTCGATGCCGGCGGCATTGAACGCGTCCTGGATCTCGCTGTGCAGCCGTGAGTAGATGGCCGCCATGTCATTGGGTTTATCGGTGGTCGCGTTCAGTTCGTAGGATACGTAGAAGTCGTTCAGCGCCGTTTGCAGCACGAACGGTGCTGGCTCGGCGAGAATGCCCTCCACCTTGCGAGCGGCTCCGATCAGCGTTTCGTGGACTCTCGCCCAGGGCGCATCGTAGCCGATGGTGACGGTCGTAGGCAGGATCAGGCCATGGCTCTTCGCATGGGAACTGTAATTGACGATGTGGTTCGCAAGCACCAGAGAGTTCGGCACCGTGATGTCGACATTCTTGATCGTGCGAACGCGCACGACAAACAGGTCCTTGCTGGTGACGTCCCCGACGGTGTCGGCGATCTTGACGCGATCTCCGACGGCGAATGGTCGCATGTAGGTAATCACGATACCTGCAATGACATTGGCGATCGCCGACGCCGCGCCAAGCGACACGAGCAGACCGACGAAGACGGAGATGCCCTTGAAACCCTCCGAACCGGAACCCGGCAGGTACGGAAAAACCATCACGGCGGCGATCGCGATGACCAGAAAGCGCAGCAGTGAATAGGTCGGCATGGCCCACTCGGGGTAAAAACCCTGGAGAGTCATTCGTTCAGCGCGCAACTGCTCAAACAGTGTCCTGACAGCCTTGAGGATCAGTCGCGCGACGACCATGATCACGGCGATGTTCAACAGGTTTGGCACGTACCCGAGCAGACCTGTTGCGACCTTGACGATCGCCCCGCGCGAGGCGGTGACCATGGTCGCTGCAATGCCGCGGGTCCAGGGAAACAGCGACAGCACGTATTCGAGATAGACGTACACAACTGCGAGGCCGGTAAGCCAGCCGAGTGTCGCAGCGATCGTCCGACTGGCGCTGGCCACGGTGCTCGGCGAGACCAGCCGCAATCCGGCAATGCCACTCTTCCATTGCCACTTGCGCGCAGCATTGATGATTCCGGCGCGGGTGTTGCGGTACATCTTGACGACGACGAATAGCAGCACGGCCAACAGCAGGCTGGCAAGGCCGGCATACAAAGCACTGCGCAGCAGGCTCGCGACGCTGCGGTCGCGGAACTCGATGGCGAGCGCCTGCCGAATCAGCACGGTCTGATCGGCAGCAAGCTGACGGCGGGTGCGGCCCGTGCCGCGTGCGTCCGCGTCGACGACGGTGCGGATCAGTGCCTCGCCCGCATAGATTTCTGATCGCCCGTCGCGCTCGAGGACACGCAGCTTTTCGAGCACGTCGGCACTGCCGCCAGCCGCGGCGAGCAGTCGCCGCTCGATCGCGGCGGCGCGGTCGGGCGCGGCGAGATCGCCGATCGGGACCGTGACATCGAACAGCACCTCATTGCGGAACCGCACCTGCTGCCGGCCTGCACTGCCAATCGAGGTTTCCGGGTTCGCGCTGTCTTCGAGGCCGGAGTTCGGCGATGATTGCGCAGCGGCAACGCCCACCTGCCCGACGAATGCGCAGAGCAGGCTGACCCGCAGCAGACGCTGCAGGATTTGCAGCGATTCCGGAACACTATGCCGATATTGCAAATGAAACTCCCCGCTTGCATCGCCGTCACTGTCGCGGCCTGTCTGATGCAAGGGTGCACCAGCGCCACTGACGCACCAGCCGACCCGCCTGTCGAAGCCTTTGAGGTCGTCGTCGAACCGGCTCGGCTGATACTGGCGGCTGGCACTGCAGCGTTTCTCGCCGCGCAGGCCGATGATACGCGAGGCATGCCGATCGGAGGAGTCAGCCTCAAGTTTGTCGCCGAGGATGAGTCGATGCTGCGGGTGTCCGAGCAGGGCGAGGTGCGAGCGCTGGGTCCGGTCGAGCGCACGGTAGTGCGTGTCACGAGCGGTATGCGCCAGACCGAAGTCTCGGTCATCATCGATGCGGGCGCGTTGTCGCGGATCGAGATCGTCAGCGGTGACGCGCAAAGCGTCACTGCCGGCGCGACCGCGGCGGAGCCTCTGGTGGAGCGCGCACAGGATGCGTTTGGCAACGCCGTCAGCGGGATCCGCCGGCGCTACGGCGTTCGGGAGCCGCAACGCTCTCGGTGGCAACCCTGGAGGGTCCCTCAGCACTGGCGGCCAGCGTCACGGTGATCGCGGCCGCACCCGTGGAGTTGCTTCCACTCGAGGCGCCGCCCGCAAGCGCCGCAGAGCCGGCCAAGGCTGACCATTCTGCGACGATCCGTGCGGTCGCCGTGCTGGCGCGCGACCCGTTTGGCAATCCGGTCGGCAATCTGCGCGTGCTGTGGTCTGCGGCGGCGCCATCGGGCCAGATGGAGTCTGCCGAGACCGTAACGGGTGTCGATGGCATCGCGCGAACCAACTGGGATCTCAAGGACGTTCGCAAGGGCCGTACCGCGACGTTGAGCGCTATCGTCGCTGACATTCCCGCCGTCACGCTTCGCTTCAGCGAGCGCCGATAAAGCGCGCCACGGTGCCGAGGTACTGCGGGTAAAGATCGACCGAATTGTGGGTCGCGCCGCGCAGGCGCAGCAACTCGACGCGGCTCGGCGCAAAGGCCGCAGCGAGCGCTTCGCCCCGCGCCACCGGCACGACCTCGTCGTCTTCCGCCAGCACGATCAAGGTCGAGGCTGCCACTTCGCCCGCGGCGACGCGCTTTGCCGACTCGAACCGGTCGCGCAGCAGCCAACGGACCGGAAAGACCGGAAAGTGATGTGCGGCGACCAGAGCCAGGCTGTCGAAAGGCGTGACCAGTACGAGCCGCTCAACGGGGCGCTCGGCAGCCAGATGCACGGCGACACCTGAGCCGAGGCTCCGTCCCTTCGCGTCGATCGGCATACCCGGATGGGCTGCTCTCGCATGGTCGAACAGGGTTGCGGCGTCATTGTAAAGATCTTGCTCGGTGGGCTTGCCAGCGCTGCCGCCGTAGCCGCGGTAGTGGCTCAGATAGATGACCGTGCCCGGGAATGCGCGCGCGAAAGCGTCGATGTTCAGTGACACATCTTCCGCGTTGCCGCCAAAGTAGAGCAAGGCGCGTTGGGCGCGCGCTGGCTCGATCCGCCAGACGTGCAGCGGTACGTCCGCGCCGGGAACGAGCAGGCGCTCCGCCAGCGGATGCACATCGCGCGAGGCCGGAGTCGGAAAGTACAGCTGGCTGCGCTGCGTGAAGTACAGGAACGCACAAAGCGCTGCGTAGATCGGGGCGGCAGCCGCCAGTACCGAGATCAGCGTCGTGCGCATTCAGTGGCCGGCCGTCTTCGGTGCAAGAAAGCGGAAGCCGGCTGCCTCGAAAAGCGCGCGCGCACGGCCACTTTGCAGGTAAGCGAGAAACTGCGCCGCCTCGGGGCTGGCGCGCTTCGTCAAGGCGACGGGGTAGATGATCGGTGCGTGTGTGTCCGCTGGAAATCGCGCCACCACGCGAACCCGCGGTTCGGCGCGCGCATCGGTGAAATAGACAATGCCGAGCGGCGCTTCCCCGCGTGCCACGTACATCAGCGCCGTGCGTACGTTCTCGGCCATCGCCAGGCGCTTCTGCACGGCCGGCCACGCGCCAAGTGATTCGAGCGCCGCTTTGGCGTAGCGCCCGGCTGGCACGCTCGCTGGGTCTGCGACGGCGAGTCGGCCCGTTCGGCCCAGGGCCGCAGCCAGCGTCGCAGCCAGCGTCGTGCTATCGAGGGCAAGCTGCGTGGGCTGATCACTCGGAGCAATGAGCGCCAGTTCGTTGCCGAGCAGGTTCGTCCGACTCGCGCCTTCAATGAGGCCGCGCTGCTGGACGTAGTCCATCCACTCGACATCCGCGGCCACAAATAGCTCTGCTGCGGCGCCGGACTCGATCTGGCGCGCCATCGTCGCCGTGCTGCCGAACGAGAACCTGACCGCGCGGCCGGTGGTGCGCGTGTAGTCGTTGCCGATTTGTTGCAAGACTTCGGTCAGTGAAGCGGCGGCGAACACCAGCGGCGGTGGGGTGGCGGCAACTGCGGTCGAAACCACAAGTGCGCTCAAGCTGGCGAGAAGCTTGTTCACGACTTTGGGCATGAGTCCTGAGTTGCGAGTTTCGGGATTGGTGGGCGGTACTGGGATCGAACCAGTGACCCTTGCCGTGTGAAGGCAATGCTCTACCGCTGAGCTAACCGCCCGCGCGTCACGCGAGGGGCGCAAGTTTACGTTGCGCTCCGGCAATCTGCCAGACTCGAATGTGCCAGCCGGGCAGGGCGATTCCGTAGAATGTCGCGATGACCATCGTGACCCGTTTCGCTCCGAGCCCGACCGGCATGCTGCACATCGGCGGCGTGCGGACGGCCCTGTTCAGCTGGCTGCTGGCGCGCCGGCACGGCGGCCGCTACATCCTGCGTGTCGAAGACACGGATCTCGAGCGCTCCACGCCCGAAGCCGTGCGCGTGATTCTAGATGGCCTCGCCTGGCTGGGCCTCGAAGCCGACGAGGGGCCGTACTACCAGACGCAGCGGTTTGATCGCTACCGGGAGGTCATCGCGCAGATGCTGGCGGCCGGCACGGCTTACCGCTGCTATTGCACCAAGGCCGAGCTCGACGAGCTTCGCGCCGGGCAGACAGCCCGCAAGGAGAAGCCGCGTTACGACGGCCGCTGGCGCGACCGCACGGATGTTCGCGAGGGCGTTGAGCCTGTGGTCCGCTTCCGCAACCCGCTCGACGGCAACGTGGTGGTCGAAGACGTGGTGCACGGCCCGGTCAAGTTCTCGAACGGCGAGCTCGATGATCTGATCATTGCCCGCTCCGACGGCACGCCGACCTACAATTTCTGCGTGGTCGTCGACGATAGGGACATGGGCGTGACGCACGTGATCCGCGGCGATGACCATCTGAACAACACGCCGCGCCAGATCAACATGCTGACAGCGCTGGGCGCAGCGCCGCCTGTCTATGCGCACGTGCCGATGATTCTCGGCCCCGACGGCGGCAAGCTGTCGAAGCGGCACGGCGCGGTCAGCGTGCTGGAGTATCAGGCACTGGGTTATCTGCCCGACGCGCTGCTGAACTACCTCGTGCGCCTCGGCTGGTCGCACGGTGACGAGGAGATTTTCACGCGCGAGGAGATGATCGCGAAGTTCAGTCTCGAAGCCTTGAACAAGGCGGCTTCCGCGATCAACCCGGACAAGCTCTTGTGGCTGAACCAGCAGCACATGATGCGCAAGCCGGCAGCCGAGCTGCTGCCGCACCTGCGCTGGCAGCTCGCGCGGCTCGATATCGACGCGCCGGACGATGCGCCTGGCAATGCGATGCTCGAGGCCGTTATCGTCTCGCAACGCGAGCGCACCAAGACGCTGAAGGAAATGGCCGAGCTCAGCCGTTTCTTCTTTGATGCCGAGATCGCGATCGACCCCAAGGCTGCCGGCAAGCATCTGACCGCCGAAGCATGCGCGCTGCTCGGTGAACTGCAGCAGCAGTTCGCCGCGCTGCCTGACTGGTCAGCGGCGCCGATTCATGCGGCGCTGGTCGCGCTAGCGGAAGCGCGTGGCCTCGGGCTTGGTAAAGTTGCCCAGCCGCTGCGGGTCGCGATCACGGGCGGCACGATCTCGCCGCCCATCGATCAGACGGCGGCGATCCTCGGGCGCGAGCGCACGCTGGCGCGGCTCGCGGTGGTTATGGGATCGTCTTGCTGACGGCTGGCGACGGGTTGCTCTCCACGCCGACGTTGTTGTACGCGCGCACCGAGAAATAGTGCGTGCCCGAGGCAAGGCCAGTGACCCCGTAACTCGAGGCGCCGGCGCTGGCGAGCTCGGCGACACGCGCCAGGGAACTCGGGCTCGCGCCAACGAACACCCGGAAGCCCGCCAGATTCGTCAGCGGTGTGCCGTCCTCATTTTCGGTCGGCGCGGTCCAGCGCAGCGTCGCGGTGCCGGACGCCGTTGCGTTGCCTGTGACCAGCACCGTGAACGGCGTCAGCGCGACGTTCGCCTGGCCATCGCTGACCGCGATTGCGATGTTCGCGAACGTACCCACATCGGATGCCGTCGGCGTACCGGAAAGACGTCCGGTTTGCGCATTGAAAGTCAGCCACGCGGGGCGGTTGACGATCGCGAAGGTCAAGGTGTCGCCGTCGGCGTCGCTGGCGCTGGGCTGAAAGCTGTACGCCTGCCCCGCCACGATCGACGTTGGCGGCTGACCGCTGATCACCGGCGCGCGGTTGGCACCGGGGTCGACCCGGACCGCGAAGGCCGGCAGCGAAGTCGTTGCCGTGCCGTCGCTGACGCCGATCACGATGCCGCTGCTGGTGCCGACCTGGGCCGCTGAAGGGGTGCCGGTCAGGCGGCCGGTGGAGGTGCTGAACGTCGCCCACACGGGGCGTCCCGCGATCGAGAACGTTAGCGGGTTGCCATCCGGGTCGCTGGCGCTCGGTGTAAACGAGTAGGTGCTGCCGGCGGCCACACTGGTCGCCGGGCTGCCGGAGATCGTCGGCGCGCGATTCTGCGCCGCCTGCACGGTGAGCGAGAACGTGGGCAGGGCCGTGACCGCCGCGCCATCGCTGGCCGAGATCACGATATTCGAGTAGCTGCCGATCTGCGCCGCGCTCGGCGTGCCGGACAGCCGACCGGTGCTGGCGCTGAAGGTCGTCCAGGCCGGCCGGTTGGTAATCGAAAATGTGACCGGATCGCCATCCGGATCGCTGGCACTCGGCTCAAAACTGAACGCAGTGCCGACCGTAATCGCGCCCGCAGGGCTGCCCGATAGCGTCGGAGCTTGGTTGGCGCGCGGGATGACCTGCAGCGAGAACGCGGGCAGCGCCACGCTGACGGTGCCGTCGCTGACGGCGATGATGATGCCAGCGGTCATTCCCGTGTCGCCGGCGGCCGGAGTGCCGCTTAGGCGGCCTGTGGACGTGCTGAAGCTGGTCCAGTTGGGACGGTTGACGATCGAGAAGGTCAGAACATTGCCATCCGGGTCCGCCGCGGCGGGCTGAAACGCATAGGTCTGCAGCGCCGAGGTCACCGTCACCGGCGTGCCCGAGATCAACGGCGGCCTGTTCGTTGGCTGACTCGGCGGCGGAGTCGGCGCAGGCGGTGGGGTCGGTACAGGCGCAGCGATCGTGCGGCGATTGACCCGGATCCGGAACGGTCGCAGCTCGCTGCGGACTTTGCGATCCATGACAGCCAACACGATTTCCGCCGTCTCGCCGACGTCCGCATCAGTCGGTAACCCCGCGAGCATGCCGGTCACAGAATCAACCGCCGCCCAGCCCGGCAGGTTCTCACCCATAAAGGTCAGCGGATCGCCATTGGGATCCGAGGCAGTCGGCTGGAAGCTATAAGGCGTATTCGCGACGATCTCGGTCGGTGGCGAACCCTCGATGATCGGCGGCAGATTGCTGGATTCGTCGAGACAACCCGTCAGCAGCAGCGCGGCGGCCGGAACCAAAGACGACTTGCGCATCGAAGTTCGTGAGAGCATGCGGACCCAACCCTGTAAAAGCAGCGTGGCGCGGTGCGCAATGCCCAAGGTTGTCACGACAGCTGCGAAGTGCTGTCGGCAACCCCGCTATCTTGAGCTGTCAGTCTCAAGACCGGAGGCTTTGCGTCCCCATCTTTCGATGGGTTTGCCGCGAGTCGGAAAGCACTAAAACACTAGTTTTTTCTCGCTGCAAAGTGTCTCCGGCGACGCACGCCGCAGATCCGCGACAGCGCGGTTTTATGTATGATTCGTGACGACGGGTCGTTGCGACGTGGCGGGCGCTTTTCTTGACAGTGATGCCGCCATTTCGTACCTTCGCACGCCCTTTGAGGGGCTATAGCTCAGCTGGGAGAGCGCTTGCATGGCATGCAAGAGGTCGGCGGTTCGATCCCGCCTAGCTCCACCAATTTTGGTTTATGTAATGTCCCCATCGTCTAGAGGCCTAGGACACTGCCCTTTCACGGCGGCGACAGGGGTTCGAATCCCCTTGGGGACGCCATTTATCCGAGGCGCTTGTAGCGCGCCCGGCAGGCCTAGAGAATGTCGGCGTCATCTCTCGCAAGGACGCGCCAATGCATTGCCCTCGCATATCAACGCCACTGGCCGCGCTGCTCGCTGCCGCGCTGCTGGCCGCATGCGGCAGCGCTCCGGACCCTGAAGTGAGCGGACCGGTTCCCACCGATACGAGCATTACGGGGCCGGATTGGGACGCGCAGCCTCGCGAGGCTGCAACGGTCTTCATCTCGGGTCACAGTCTGGTTGATCAACCCATGCCGGACTTTCTGGCGGCGGTGGCGGGCGACAAGCAGACCCCGATGTCCTGGAACCGTCACTACATCGTCGGATCCTCGATCGGTCGCCGAATCCGTGGCCAGGACGTCAATGCATCCGTCTGGGACGGTTACCGCGAAGGCTACAACCGTGACAGCGAGAATATGGATGTCATTGCGGAGTTGAAGACCGGAGCGACCGTGGGAGGCCAGCCTTACGATGCGCTCGTGATTACCGAGCAACACGTGGTGCTCGAAGCCATCGTCAACAACGACACCGTACGCCTGCTGCGCAACTACCACGATCGCTTCATCGACGGTAACCCGCAGGGCAACACGTATTTCTATGAGTCTTGGTTGTCGATGGACAGCAAGGATGATCCACGGAACTGGATCGCCTATGAGCGGGCCGCCTCTCCAATCTGGCAATGCGTAGCGACAAGGATCAATGTGTCGCTCGAGGCCGAGGGTCGGTCAGACCGGATTGTGTCGCTGCCTGCCGGAGCCGCGCTTGCGGAACTGGTCGATCGGGCGACGAGTGGCAGCGGCTTGCCGGGCATCACCCAAGACTCGATACGTGCGACGGTGGCGTCGCTGTTCATCGATGATGTTCACGCCAAGCCGCTCGGCGTCTACTATGTTGCGCTAGTAAGTTACGCTTCAATATACCGACGCTCGCCAGTCGGTGCCTGGCGCCCCGAGAATGTGACATCCGAGCAGGCGCAGTCTCTTCAGAATCTCGCTTGGGAGTTCGTTTCGGCCTACTACAGCCGCTATCGACCCCTTTCATTGACCGAGTGTCGCGAGCAACTCGTCAACGAGTTCAATGGCGTGTTCTGGGGCTACGTGCGCGATAGCCGTTGGCCGGACTTGAACGCGGTTCGTCGGTATGCGCGCTGGGCTCGTGGATACTGGAACTGGCGAAAGATCTTTTCTGCAGCAGACTTGCGCAACCCTTTCTTCTTCGATCATGACCGTGATCGAGAGTACTGGCTAAGCGCGCCGCCGTCCCAGTGAGCAGATCAAGCACCAACACACTTTCGTACTTCGTCTTCGGGTCTCGACCCGAGTACCAGAACGAGCTCTCACTGAGCGTGCTGTCTGCAACAAGGTTTCTGCGCATCCGCCCCGCGGATATTCGTCTGGTGCTCGTAACGGAAGAAGGCCGACGCAGAGATGATCTACCCGTCGAACACGTGCATTTCACGGCTGGAGAGTTTGCTCGTTGGACCGGCGGCGGCGCCAACGTTCATCGCGTCAAGGAGTTTGCGCTGCTAAAGGTTTTGGAGAGGTATGGCGGTAAGGTCGCCCATATCGATCCGGATACCTTCTTTGTTGATCACCCTAGCGGGGTATTTGATCGTATTTCGTCGGGGTCGTCCGTTATGCATGAAAACGAAGGACCGTTAGTGGAGCGTCCGTTGTGGAATGCGCCGTTGTGCAGTGGCTCCATCTCTATAGGTGGGTTTGAGTTTTCAGCGAGCAGTCCGATGTACAACTCGGGCGTGATTGGCATTCATCAGTGTGACGCGCGCTTGTTGCTTGAAGCTGTGCGTCTTCAAGACGAACTGTTCTCCAGATGGCCGATATTCAACGTGGAGCAGCTCTGCATCGGAGCGGTTCTCGCGCGGTCAACGAAACTAAGTGAGTGCAAGGACATAGTTCGTCACTATTGGGGGCCTGAGAGAAGATTCATCAACCTGCAATCCTCACGGCTTTTTCAGTTCAAGACGAAAGGCGAGTTTGATGAGCTCGCTTCAAGAGACTCATTTCCTGCCGTGGGGTATCCGAAAATCTCAGTGTTGTCTCGATTGCGATCCCGATTCGGACTGGGACTTGCGGCCAAGGATCCGGATTATCGCTTCGCCTTCCTCGCCTACCTGAGCGCCACCGAGTGGATCGCTCAAGATCGCGACAACGCCAATGCATGGGCGCACATTGCCGCAGATGGTTTGCGTTACTACAGGGAGAAAGAAGCACCGAAAGCAAGAGTGTCATCCCACCATCAATTGAAGCACTTCGCTCAGCTCTCGCCAGACAGACTTCGAGCAAATCACTGGTTGACTGGTGCGGCGATCGCGGCCTGGGAACGAACCTGGCAGACAGAATCTAGCGAAAAAATTTAAATCCCGTCCAGCAATTCCTGAAGGCGATCGATCGGTGCACTGAAGCGTGCGCCGTCGGGCTCGCAAACCAGGAACGCATATCGCATGTCCACGCAATCAGTAAATTCCTTGTAGCACATGCTGAACCGAGCTGGTGGCTGCAGCACAACTATGGTGCCGGAATCAGCCATCGAGAAAATGCAGTGTGAGATGTGGCTCCCTTCGACTGCCACGACTACCGACGCTCCGTGAATCGTCTGGCTGATTTCGCGAGCCGACATGCTTGTCGGGTCCACGATCGAGAATCCGCGAGTCGCAAGTATCGCCTCTACCTGTTGTTCGTTTTGCAGTACTCGGAGCTCACCGCTGTGGCCGCGCCGAATATACGCGCCGTAGGGCGTGGTCGCCCGATGCCCTCCAAGGCTCTTTCGCATGCGATTGCGTAGCTCGATGTAGCGGTCACTCCGACCGCGATTCTCCGCATAGTCTGTAAAGACCGTCAGTTCTCGGACCGTTACAGCATCGGATTCGGCACAGGGAGAGAGACCCGCAAGGTGCCGATAGTCGTCGCCGTGCTCCATTGGTAACGTGCGCAGTCTCAGAGGAGTTCCAACACCCTCGCACAGCAGGGCAAGAGGGAAGTCGTACTGCAAGTAAGTGCCAAAAAAGGCACTGCCAAACTCCGATGAGCAAAGCGCGCCTAATTCAACGTGAGGTACGGTCGCATTGCCCCCGAGCGCCCAGCTTTCAGCGCCGAAGCCCCGCAAACTCTTCAATCCTCCAGCGTATAGATGGGATCCGAACAGGGTGGCATCGCGGAACCGATGACGAAAAGTCGGGTCGTGGTGGACCAAGCCACCTACCGCCAGCGCACGTTCGGTGTCCCAGTTGCGCCACGGCGACAACGCCCTCACGCGGCCCAATTCGCCATTTGGAAATATTGCTGGTGGTCGGTATGCCTCAGACGGGGGGGAGATTTGCCACGATTTTGTGGCGAAGCGATCGAGTTCGTGACCCCGGGGCAGCGCCAGTAACCGACGCCCCTGATTGCGCAGTCTGGCGAGATTCAGCCTCACAAGCCTCGGATTACCGCAGCGATCCGCTCCTGTTCGGCGGCGGACAAATCAGCGTACATCGGCAGACAGAGAATCCTGTCGGCAACTTCGGTGGCATGCTGCAATTCCCGCACCGGTTCGGTGGGTAGGCGCTTGTACATCGGAAGATCAGAGATCAGTGGAAAGAAGTATCGCCTCGCGTAAATGTCATTGTCTCGAAGCGCCTGATAAAGTTGATCGCGTGTGCGTCCGTGCTCCGGTCCCACAAGGATCGGGAAGGAGTAATAGTTACTCGGTGCCATGCCGGACGGGTGTACAAAGCGGATTCCGGTTGCGTTGGCGAGCAGCTCGCGGTATCGGGCATCGACGAGCCTCCGTTGTTCGATGTAGTTGTCGATGTGCCGCAACTGGACGATTCCGAGCGCGGCGGTCAGCTCGCTCATTTTTGCGTTGAAACCTATGGTTTCTATGGTCTGCTCGTCAACAATTCCGTAGTTGACGAGTCTGTCGATCTGTTCCTTGGTTTCTTTGTCCGGACAGATGATTGCTCCGCCCTCCAGCGTATTGAACACCTTGGTGGCGTGAAAGCTCAGTACCGAAAGATTTCCGTACTTGAGCACGCTTTGTCCCTTGTGCTGGACTCCAAACGCATGCGCTGCATCGTAGATAACCCGAAGTTTGTGTCGGCTGGCAATGTCCTCAATGGCTTCCACGTCGCAAGTGCGGCCGTAACAGTGCACTGCCATGATTCCCGTTGTCCGCGGAGTTATGGCAGCCTCGATCTTGCTGGCGTCGATGTTCAGTGTTTTCGGATTGATATCAACAAAGACCGGTCGCACGCCGCCCCACAGTAAGGCATGCCCCGTCGCGACAAACGAAAACGGCGTAGTGATGACCTCGCCGGTCAGGCCGAGCTGGCGTACTGACAGCATCAGTCCGACGGTCGCGTTGGTCACTAGTGAAATGTGTTCAATGCCGAGATAGCTCTTCAGTCCGTTGATGAACTCGGCGTGGTACGGACCGGAATTCGTGAGAATTCGCGACGCCCAGATCTTCTCGATCATCGGCATCACATCGGCGAGTGGCGGTAGAGAGGGCCGCGTAACGAAAAGAGTTCTCTTGCCTGTCATACTGAGAAAAGCCGATTTCAGTAAGCCTTGGTGTTCCGAAACAGTTGCACTGCTGTCATGACGATTATCTTGAAGTCCAAGGAGGGGCTCCAGTGCCGCAGATAATCCAGATCGTAGAGCACACGGGCCTGCATTTGTTCAAGTTCCGCTGTTTCTCCGCGACATCCGCTGACTTGGGCGAGCCCGGTTATCCCGGGCAGTACTTTGTGGCGGACCATGTATCCCTTGATGAGCTTTCTATACATTTCGTTGTGCGCGACCGCATGAGGGCGTGGACCAACCAGACTCATTCGACCCTGCAATACGTTGAATAGCTGCGGCAGTTCGTCAAGCGAGTACTTGCGAAGGAAGCGTCCGAGCGGAGTCACGCGGCCGTCGTCGCGAGTGGCTTGCGTGACTGAAAGGCCGTCTTCAGTAACCCGCATGGAGCGGAACTTGTAGACAATGATCTCTTCGCCATCGAGGCCGTATCTTCGCTGTTTAAAGATGACCGGCCCCGGTGATGTAAGTTTGATCAGAATCGTCAGGAACATCATTACGGGCAGTGCAACCACCATCACCGCCAGCGTGAATGCGATGTCCGTCATGCGCTTCATTACTCCGCGGTAGCCGTAGAAGGGTGTTTCGCACATCGCGACAACGGGTACGCCCATGATTTCCCCGGTTCTCGACTGAATCAGATCGAAGACAAACACATCGGGCACATAGTAGATTGATGCGGTCGAGTCGCGCAGATCATCCAGCAGCGTCATCACGCGCTGCACATGCCGAATCGGCAGGGTGACGAAGATCACGTCGATTCGTTGCCGATTGACATAGACGACCAGCTCGGAAAGCCGGCCCAGAAGCTTAAAGCCACCAATCGGATCCAGCCGCTCTGCGTTGCGATCGTCGAAGAATCCCACGACCTCCATACACAACTCGGGGTGCCGTTTGAGTTTGTCTGCAAGACTGAGGCTCGAGACGTTCGCGCCCACAATGACGGCAGAGCGACGATTGGCCGAGGCCATCACTATTCGGCGCATCCAGAGTAGTAGCACAAGCTGCAACACAAAGACACTCAGACCAGCGCCGACCGCCCAGTAGAGCACTGTGGTGCGTGTGAACGCGTCGTCGAATCCGGTAGCGAGACCCACGCCGTACAGCAATGCCAGCACCAGCAACCAGCGCCAGATGACACTCAGGGCCAATGCCGTGAGCTGGATACCCAGCGAAGGGCTGTCCTGAGCAGGCGGCTGGAAGATGGCAACACTCAGGGCTGTCGCCACAAAAGCCAACGCACGGTGCATGCGGTCAAAAGGAAAGCCCTGCAGTGCTACCACGAGCCACAGCGAGGTGCCCACCGCGATGGCTGGAAGTAGCATCTGCAGCGCGGTCACCGCCGCGACCGGCAGGCTGGCTCGAATTAGGACAGGTTGACTCATCGCTCGACTGGTTTAACGCGCGGCTAGCTCCGCATATTGTCCCATCTGAGACTAACTTAATGTGATCCCAGTCATCCGGGCTTCTGGCAGCCACCCACGCACACTGTCCGCATCCAAAACCCCCAGATGGTCTGAGTCCATTCGCAGAAACCGTCCGTTTGGGGCCAGATCCTGCCAGTTTCGACCGCCATCGTAAGTGGGCCGCTCGCGCGACTGCACAACGACCATCGGATGATCGGTTGGCTGCGGCCGATACTCGCGCATCATCCTCAGATAGTTCTGGGTGCGAACTGCGATCTCTGCGGATCCAATGGCCTCGGACGCACGCAGTGAAGCCGTGGTCGCCCTTACGGCTCGCCTGGCGATTGACTTCAGCGCGGCCAGCACTTTAGTTTCAGCTACGCCAGGGACATCGCTGTCGAGGATCCAAAGCTCGCCGATGGTCTCTCCCAAGCTGCGGAGCTGATTTGCGGCCTCGAATGCGACCACTCCGCCGAATGAGAACCCGCAGAAGTGATAGGGGCCGCGGGGCTGGTGACGGCGTATCGCCTGAACATACTCAGCAGCGAGCTTCTCTACGGTGACGTGCGGTCTTTCTTCTGCTGTGCAGTGACCAAGCAGATGCATTTCTTCGGGAACGTACACACCGATAACTTGAAATTGGGGGGCGAGGCGGTCCGCCAATGCCTGGTAAAGATGGATTCCACACAGGCAGTACAGTGCTGGCGCATCTTCGGCTTCATTGAGTTCGAAGAAAGCCGCGTCGACCAGCGGCGATACTTCCTCGAGCGCAGCGCTCAACGAGACGATGGTCGTGTGTCGAAATATCATCGGCAGCGTGCACGCGCGGTGTAGCGTGTCGCGCACCAGGCTCACCAGCTGCACTGCGAGCAGCGAATGCCCACCAATTTCGAAAAAACTGTCGTCGATACCGAACTGATCCGTGCCGAGAAGCTCTCGCCATAGTTCCCACAGGGCGCGTTCGGCCGTGTTCCCGGGCAACCGGCAGTCGACTCCATCCCGCCGGTTGCCTCGAACGGCGGGCAGACCTTGTCGATCGAGCTTTCCGCTGGGCATCAAGGGCATGCGTTCAAGGAACACGACGTGCTGCGGAAGCATGTACTCTGGAAGCCACTGTCGCAAATATGCGCGAACCGTGATCGAGTCCAGCTCCGGGTCGGTAGAAACCACGTAGGCGGCCAGGCGCATGTCGCCCGCAGCGGCCTCTCGTGCGATGACCGCAGCGTCACTGATGTAGGGGTGCGCAACAAGCCGTGATTCGATCTCGCCTGGCTCGATGCGATGCCCACGCACCTTGATCTGCGCGTCCAATCGTCCAAGGTGTTCGATGAGACCGTCTTCCCTAAACCGACCACGATCTCCGGTTCGGTAAAGTCTCCCGCTGCGCCGATCATTGGAGAAGCGGTTGGTGATGAAGCTCCGATCTGTGAGCTCCGGCCGGTCCAAATATCCGAGCGCGAGCCCATCGCCGCCGATATGGATCTCGCCTGGCACGCCGATTGGGCAAATCTCGCCATCCGGCCCGAGCACGAGCACCTGCGTATTTGCGATTGGGCGGCCGATCGGAATCCGGGTCCGGTCGATGGTGGCAACTCTTTGGCATGTTGACCACACCGTTGTTTCGGTGGGTCCGTACATATTCCAGACTTCAGCGCCACGATCCAGAAGACTACGAGCCAATTCGCCGGGGAGCGCCTCGCCGCCGACGAGTGCCCGAATTCCGGGCGTGCCGGCCCAGCCCGCCTCCACCAGCATTCGCCAAGTTGAAGGCGTGCCCTGCAGCACTGTGATGCGATGCTCTTCGATGAGTCGCTGCAGCGCTTCGGCGTCCGACTGCTCGACATCGGTTGCGATTACCACCTGCGCCCCGACAAACAGGGGCAACAGCAGTTCAAGAACCGCGATGTCAAAGCTGAGTGTCGTGACGGCGAGCAGGCGATCCTCTTTCGATAGCCCCGGCTCGCCGGCCATGCTCATTAACAGATTGGTTACTGCACGGTGTGGCACGACGACGCCCTTGGGTCTGCCGGTCGAGCCTGAGGTGTAGATGACGTAGGCGGGATCAGTCGGCACCAGAGAGGGCAAAGCTACTGCGCTCGCTTCCGCTTCCGGTACGACGGGCCCGGACATGGCTTCGAGATCGAGCAGTCCGGCTCTGAAAGCTGGCCAACTCGCCTCCGCCGGAAGATGATGATCGTGGAGCATTAGGGCAAGATCCGCATCGGAAGCCATGAATGTAAGACGCTCCGTGGGGTACATCGGATCGAGCGGCACGTATGCGGCACCGACTTCAAGCACAGCAAGCATCGCTGCGACCATGCGCGGCGATCGACCGCAACACAGGCCCACACGCATGCCGCGCCCGATACCAAGCGCGCGTAGTCGTACCGCCAGGCGACGAGTCGAATCTGCGAGCTGCGCGTACGTAACGGTTTCCTCACCGCTTCGAATGGCGATCGCATCGCCATGCTGGGCGAAGACCGGCAAAAAGCAGGCAGGCAACGTCCCTTCGGTGCGTGGTATGCGCGGGCCATGAGACTTCTCGCGAATCTCGCGCAGTTCTGCTTCTGGAAGGCTGCTGGCGATCGGCACGGCACTTCCGTCACCCTGCAGGATTCTCCGCAGCAAGGCGAGGTACTGGTCTGCGAGACGGCGGATCGTCGACTCGGCAAAAAGATCTGTCGCGTATTCGAAGAATATTGCTCGCGAGTGATCTGCGTCGACTGTGACTTGAAGGTCGAATTGTGAAGAGCGCTTGTCGAAGTCAAGCCGGCTCCAGGTCACTCCCGGTATCGAGATGCCCTCAAAGGGAGTGTTCAACATGTTGAACATCACGCCAAAGAGCGGGGAGCGACTCGGATCGCGCGGCAGGCGCAGACTCTGGATCAACTGATCGAACGGCAGGTCCTGGTGTTCGAACGCCTCCAGCATGGACCGCCGAACGCTCTGTAGCGAATCACAGAAAGCCTGCGCCTGATCCACTTCCGTGCGGATCACCAGCGTATTGAGCATCGCGCCGATCAGCTGCTCGGTCTCGGCGTGATGTCGCCCTGAGACCGGTATCCCGACAGCCACATCAGTTCGCCCAGAATGCCGCGCCAGCAGCAGCTTCAGTGCCGTCAGCAGGACCATTGCCAACGAAGCACCGTAGGTCGCTCCGTACGCTCGGAGCGAGACTACTTCCCTGGCCGTGAGCTCGGCGCGAAGGCGAGCACCGCGGAAGCTCTGCTGCAGCGGGCGGACATAGTCCTCATTCAGGCTAAGTGGTTCAAGCCCTTGCAGGTGTCGCTGCCAGTACGCAAGCTCCAGTTCGCGCCGCTCACGGGTGAACCACTCTCTGTGCCAGCGGGCGAAGTCCGCAAATCTGGCGGGCGCGGAGGCGTGGATGGCGCCGACTTGCTGAAACTGGTTGTAGCCGTCTGCCAACTGTTCGAGCAGTTTGTCCATTGCCCACTGGTCTAGTGCCACATGATGGGCGGCGACAATGAGTATCGCGTCGTCGGTGGCGCGACGAATCAAAGCAGCTCGCAACATCGGGCCGCGACTCAGGTCAAACGGCGCATTGGAGAACTCGGACAACCAGTCCTGCAGCTCATCCTCGGTTCCGCTCCAGTCGAGCTCGCGCCAGGTTGGTCGTCGACCGACTCCCGGGCGGCCGCGAAGCTGGCCGCCGCTCGTGATTGCCGAGAGGGTCAGGCTCTCATGTCGATCGACCAGGGCATTGAAGGCAGCCCGTAGGGTGGCGGGCTGCAACACGCCGCGCAGTCGAGACGCCTGGGCGATGTGATAGGCGGCCGTTGCCGAGGCAAGTTGATGCATGAACGCGAGCCGTTCCTGCGCGAACGACAGCATGTAGTGGCCAGATGAGGGCTGGGCTCGCCAGTCAGGAAGGGAGGTCGGTGCGGATGAATTCCGGCCAGCTGTCTGAACCAATAGGATTAGGGCGTCCAAGCCCTGACAGCTGAGCAGATCGCATAAAGCGATGTCGACGCCGGGGGACTGTCCCAGTGAGGCCCGCAAAAGCATCGCTCGGAGGGAGTCACCGCCCTGTGCGAGAAAAGCACGCCCCGTGTCCGGGCCTGCCAGGCTGAGTGCGCGGGCCCAAGCGGCCGTAACGATTCCAGAGATGTCTCTGAGATCGTGTTCTGTCCCCATCTGGAGATGCTAGCCGATTGTCACCTTTCTGAAATGTGACATAGTGCTCAGCCCCCCGTGGCTTCGAGCCGGGCCAAGCAACGATCCAGGCCGGCTGACCAGTCAAGCCGGGTTTGAATCGAGTCTGGGAATCCGGGGCTCGGTTGGAGAATGGAATGCAGGGGTCGCTTTGCAGGTGTGGGGTAAGCTGAGGTCGGAATCCCAGCGATCTCGGCCCGGTGGGGTATCAGTCCGCGTCGTTGAGCGCGATCGAGAATGGTTACAGCGAACGCGTGCCAACTCACGGCGGCCCCGCCCCCGACGTGGTGCAATCCCCAGGGCACCATCTGCTTCTGCCTCAACAGGTCGTTGATAAGTCCGGCTAGATCGCCCGCATAGGTGGGTCGCCCAATCTGGTCGTCAACGACACTTATTCGATCTCGCTCACGCGCCAGGCGCAGCATGGTCTTGACGAAGTTGCTACCGTATTCGCTGAAGACCCAGCTGGTCCGCAGGATCCAGTGTTTGGGGCAAAGTGACGCCACCGCGAGTTCTCCAGCGAGCTTGGTCCGGCCGTAGACGCCCAGCGGCGCAACCGCGTCGGACTCCACATAGGGCGTCGCTTTTTGTCCATCGAAAACGTAGTCGGTGGAAACGTGAATCATCGGAATACCCAGTGCTCTAGCGGCGCGCGCCATCGCGGCCGGCGCTTCGACGTTCACTCGCCAGGCGAGATCTGCCTCGGATTCTGCCTTGTCCACGCTGGTGTACGCCGCCGCATTGACCAACACGGACGGCGCGACATTCTGAATTCTTTCTGGAAGCAAAGCGGGGTCGGCCAAGTCCGCCTCGGTGCGGCTCCAGAATGTTGCCTCGGGCCAAAGCTCGCGCAAATGTCGTGCGAGCTGCCCAGTGGACCCCAGTACGAGGACGGTCATTGCTTGTGCTTCAGCTCCGCCAAACGCGGAAGCTTCAGGTCCTTTGCGGACAAGGTTGGCTCGGCAATTGGCCAGACGATACCCACCTCGGGGTCGTTCCAGATCAGCCCGATTTCATCTTCCGGGTAATAGGTATCGGTACACTTGTACTCGAAGTCCGCGATCTCCGAGATCACCACAAACCCGTGCGCGTACCCCGGTGGCACCCAGAACTGCCGGTGATTCTGGTCTGATAACGTAACTCCGACCCAGATACCAAAGGATGGCGACTCCGGGTCGATATCGACGGCCACATCGAAGACCTCACCGCGAGCGCAGCGAACGAGCTTCCCCTGAGGGTGCTCCCGCTGCGCATGCAGACCACGCAATACACCCCGAACGGAGCGAGAATGGTTGTCCTGCACAAATGGCAGATCGTTGCCGGTGGCCTTGCTGTAGCGCTCGGCCTGAAACGTCTCGACGAAGAAACCACGCGTGTCGCCATGGACCCGTGGTTCGATGATCAGCACTCCGGGAAGGGCGGTCTCGATCACGTTCATCGGCCGCTCTCCAGCACCTCGCGCAGGTAGATGCCGTATCCACTTTTTGCCAAGGGGGCCGCGAGCTGCTCGAGATCGGTATCCGAGATCCAGCGCATGCGCCATGCGATCTCTTCGGGGCAACCCACCTTCAGGCCCTGACGCTTCTCCAGAGTTTGAATGAAGTGCGCAGCTTCGAGCAGTGAATCGTGCGTGCCGGTATCGAGCCATGCCATGCCGCGCGCCATGATCTGGACGTCCAGCGCGCCGCGCTCCAAATAGACGTTGTTAACGTCCGTAATCTCGAGCTCGCCACGGGCTGACGGCTTGATGGACTTTGCAATGTTCACGACTTCACCATCGTAGAAATACAGCCCAGTGACGGCGTAACGGCTCTTGGGTGCCATTGGCTTTTCTTCGATCGAAGTCGCCTTGCCATTGCCATCGAATGCCACGACGCCGAAAGACTGTGGATTCGTCACACGGTAAGCGAACACCGTTGCACCTTTTTGACGTGTTGCGGCGGCAAGCAGGAGGCCGCTGAAACCGCTGCCGAAGAACATGTTGTCCCCAAGGACCAGGGCGCTCGGCTGGCCGCCCAAAAACTGCTCTCCGATCAAAAAAGCCTGCGCCAAGCCGTCGGGCGAGGGCTGGACTGCGTACTCGATCCGCATGCCCCATCGGCTGCCATCACCCAGCATCTGTTCAAAGCGCGGCGTGTCTTGCGGTGTCGAGATGATTAGCACCTCCCGGATTCCCGCCAGCATGAGCGTCGAGAGTGGATAGTAGATCATGGGCTTGTCGTAGATCGGCAGCAACTGCTTGCACACCGCGTGGGTCACCGGATGCAGGCGAGTGCCGGATCCGCCCGCCAAAACAATGCCTAGACGACTCACGGGGCAATCCGCGTCGTGCCAATTCGTTCCAGGCGATAGCTGCCGTCCAGAACCCGCTGCCACCAGCGCTTGTGCTCAAGGTACCAACGAACAGTCTTTTCGAGGCCCGTGTCGAAGGTCTCTGCGGGGCGCCAGCCCAGTTCTCGGTCAATCTTGCCCGCATCGATCGCGTAGCGCGTGTCGTGACCGGGACGATCCTTCACGTACTTGATCAGTGACTCGTAGCCCGCGGCGGGACGTGCGTCAGGAGCCAGCGTCTCGAGCAGTGAACAGATGCGATTGACGACTTCCAGATTGCGCTGTTCGTTGTGCCCGCCGATATTGTACGTTTCCCCGATTACCCCGCGCTCTACAACCCGCCACAACGCCCGAGCGTGATCGTCGACATAGAGCCAGTCCCGGATCTGTTGGCCGTCTCCATAGACCGGAAGCGGCTTGCCGGCCAGCGCGTTGAGGATCATGTGCGGGATCAGTTTCTCCGGGAACTGATGCGGTCCATAGTTGTTGGAGCAGTTCGTGACGATAACAGGCAAGCCGAAAGTCCGACCCCAAGCGCGCGCGAGGTGATCCGAACCCGCTTTAGTTGCAGAGTAGGGCGAGCTCGGCGCGTACGGCGTGGTCTCGGTGAAGAATCCACCGGAATCCTCAAGGTCACCATAGACCTCGTCAGTCGAGACATGCAGAAAGCGAAACTTCGCGGCGCGATCTGCCGGCAAAGCACGAAAGTGCTGCAAAGCGGCTTGCAGGAGCTGGAAAGTGCCGATCAGGTTTGTCTGCAAAAAGTCGTCGGGAGCGTCGATCGAGCGATCCACATGACTCTCCGCCGCGAGATGCATGACGACATCTGGAGAGTGCCTGTCAAAAGCTTGCTGGACGATAGACCGATTGCAGATGTCGAGATGCTCGAAAGCATATCTCGACGAATTCGCAATGGAAGCCAATGACTCTAGATTGCCCGCGTAGGTGAGTTTGTCCGCATTGATCACCGTAGAGCTCGTCTGGCCTATCAAGTGATGAATGACGGCCGAGCCGATGAAGCCGGCACCGCCCGTGACAAGAACCTTCATGACAGGGGACTTTTTAAACTCATGATCGTGGGGAGCGTGCGCGGATTAGGAAGCTGCATGAAAAGCTCTAAGAAAATATCAGGTGTCGGCCCGCTGGTCCCGGCCAGCCGGGACCAGTCTACTTGTACTCGATGATGCGTTGGCGCCGACCCAACAGCATCTGTTGAAGGAATTTGAGCTGGCCGACACCCTCTGGCCATTTGCCGAGGACCAGGAAAACGGCTCGCGTCAGACGACCGAGTTGACGTGAGCGGTTAGGCAGGACTGAGGCCAGACGGAATACCTGTAGAGGGTAGACCAAAAGAAGCGCCCACCATATCGGCGAAACTATAGTCGCTAACGACAATACGGCGAGCGGCACTCCCCAAGCCCACGCTGCAATGCGGACGTTTTCTTTCTTCATATAACCAGTAGGGTTTGCAGCGTGCAAGAATGCGCGGGCCGCGTAGGCGAATCCGGATCTCACGGACCGCTTCCACCATTGAGACCAACGTGTCATGCCCGCGTCATGAAGGGTCATTGGATGGTCAAGTCGCATGATCCGCCAACCACGCTCGCGCAATCGAAAGCAGAGCTCCGGTTCTTCACCTGCAATCAGATCCGGGTGGAACCCATCGACTGCGGCGAAAGCGGCTGCACGAATGAGGAAATCACCTCCGCACTCCGCAGTTTCACCGATCGGGGTGTTCCACTCAGCATCGCAAAGCGCGTTGAATACGGATCGCTCTGGCGATACCTCCAGACGTCGGCCGCAGACGATCGCATACTCAGCGCGCTTGATCATGAAATCGACTGCTGCACGAAGCCACCGCAAGTCGAGACGGCAGTCCCCATCGATGAATTGGACGAATTCAATCCCGGGTCGCAGCCCGCGCAGACGGTCGAACCCGCTGTTGCGTGCTCGACCGGCAGAGAAGGGCATGCTCGTGTCCAAATGCAGGACATCCACAGCCATTCTTCTGGCAGTCTCCGCGCTGGAGTCGGTGGAGCCGGAGTCTACATAAACCACAGTGACAGCGCCGTGCAGCCAGCCATCCGTAGCGCAAAACACGCTCTCCAAAGAGGCTACGAGTCGCGCGCCCTCGTTGCGACCAATGATGACAATCCCAAGGCTATGGGTCATGGAATCTGAAGTCTGCGCTCATTAAAGTTGAAATCTGAACCGATTCGCGACTACTTTTCAACAATGGAATTGACATTAAGCGCAGCACAACTCGAATCGGCCCGCAAAGAGCTGCTCGCCGATGACTCATCTATGCTGATTGACCTAATGTTTTGTCTGAATCTGCACCTTTCGACGAACGAGGTGCCTGCGCGTATCTGGAGAAAGGCAACCGCGCTGGGGTGGGTTGACCCGCAATCGCGCACGGTGACGAACCTTGGTGGCCTCGTCGCTGACACGACACGAGAGTATAAGTTCTGGCTCGAGCGCGGTCGCCTGCTTCACGCCGAGCGGGACTACTCTTTGCTAGCGGCCGAAGGGTATTCAGGCAAGACAGTTCTGGAGGTCGGTTCCGGTTTCGGGTGCAATCTACTATCTCTTTCTCTATATCCCGGTAGATTCCTCGGCATCGAGCCGGTCGCACTGTACAGGCAGTTGACATCTATTTTCGCTGAACGTGAAGGGCTTCCCTGTCCCAACATAATTGATGGTTCTGGAGAACACATACCCTTGGATAAGAACACGGTGGACGTGGTGCTATGTTACTCAACTCATCAATATATGGATGTTCGAAGAGCATTGTTGGAGATGAGTCGCGTGCTCAAGCCTGGCGGACAGTTGAGGATTATGGGCGGGACGTTTGGCCAATACTTCTTCGAGGAGATTCAACGCATAGCGCAATTGAAGAGAGCGAGGGAACTGCCAACATATGCGCTGACGATCATCAACACCCTGTTCTATGAGGGCTTTGGGCGTCGACTCTATATCCCCGGCGGGTACTCCGCTACGACTGCGCCGATCTACCCAAGTGTGGCCGCTATGTGTCGATGGTTGAACCGCGCAGGGCTTGTCTATAGAGCCGATCTATCTCGATGTTTGCCCGGTGATATGTGCTTCATTGCAGATAGGCCTTTGGTTTGACAGCCTCGGCGCTGAAGGCAACGTTGCGCGATTCGCTGGCTGCGTTAGCCTCGGTGGCCGGAATGTCAAGACCGTCGCGCGTCTTGCACGGTCGTCTGCTGATCCTTACTTTTCATAGAGTTCTTCCGGAAGAACTGCGTGCGCGGTATCCCTATCCAGGTCTTGCGGTCACACCGGAGGAACTCAGTTGGATTCTCGACTGCTATTCGGAGGTTTGTGATCCCACAACGCTCTCAGATGCCTTGCAGCAGTTAAATGACGGTTGTTCGGTCGGTCCGAAAGTCGCTGTGACCTTCGACGATGCCCAGTGGGACAACTTCCACTACGCCGCGCCCGTGCTGAGTCGGCACCGAATGAGAGCCACCTTTTATGTGCCAGTCGAGGCAGTACAGACCCGTCGAGCGCTCTGGCACGATCGCTCCGGCTTTGCCTGGCAGAAGCTCGAGCATAGGCGGAACCTCCTTCGACAGTTCCCAGCGGCACTCGCAGGCGCACCTAATGCTGGAGAGTTCGCCGAATCGCTGAAGCGCCTTGATCCCGCAGAGCGGGAACGCTGGGTAGCGAGGCTTGAGAACGCCGCGCCACAGGCGGCGCCGGATTGGTCTCGGATGATGACCTGGGAGGAGATCTTGTCCCTCGCTCGTTCGGGTCACGAGATCGGCTCTCACAGCCAGACGCATTCGCTCTTGACGCAGCTGACGCCAGGGAAGCAACGATTTGAATTGGAGAACAGCAAGCAGGAGCTCGAAGCCCGACTGCAGTCGAGAGTCACCAGCTTCTGCTATCCCAATGGCGACCATGATTCTGCCCTTGCAGCGCTTACGAAAGAGGTCGGTTATTTGAGCGCCGTTACGACTCGATGGGGGTTGAACACGGTCGGATCTTCCAGATACGAGCTGCGACGCTGCGATATGAATACCAGACATCTGATGAATCGGCATCGGCAGCTTTCGCAAGCGCATCTCGACATGAGGGTGGCGGGACTGACACCCGGGTTGCCCAAGTGACCGCCGAGAAGGGCGACTATCTGCTTGCCGTGCAGGCTCCGGCCTATCGTCTCGTGAATGGCGGGTTTGCGACAGAGAGTGCCTTCGGAAAGCACCTCACAGAGCTTAAGGCCAGTCTGGGCAGTCGCTTCAGCCGAGTGGTTCTCTTTGCGCCGCAGATGTCAGATTCCGTTTATGAACTGAGTCGCGGAAGTCTCGCCGTGCTCAGCGATGCAGCGGACGGCATCGTCTTTGTGCCTGCCTTTCCTCAAAGCGTGGGACGGCTTCGGTTCTTCACACGGCATTTTCTTCCAATGTTTCGCAGCATACGCACGCTCGTAGATGGGGCCGAAGTCGTTCACTCCGGCATGGCAGACGACGTGTGGAGGCCAATGATGGCTGTCGTCAACTACATTGCCAAGATGCGCGGACGCCCTGTCGTGTTCGTAGTCGACATCGACTTCAGAAAGGATAGCGTTAGGTACCGGAAGCTGGGTCTTTGGAAGCTGAAGAGCTTCCTGGTCAACAGGTTTATCTACGATCCAATCAAATGGATTCAAGTTTGGCTCGCCGTGCGACATTTCCAGCTCGTACTGCTAAAAAGCCAGGCGATGGTCGACGACTTCGGTCGCGGTCGACCTAACGTCAAGAACTTCTTCGACACGGTTCATCGTGAGGAGGACTTGCTTACGGAACCCGAGCTCCGACTCCGGCTTGCCAGGGTTAAGGAGACGACGCGGCCATTGTGTGCGATCTATTTCGGACGGCTCGTTCCGTACAAAGGTGTGGGGAAGTCGGTAGAGGCGATAGCGATCGCTCGCCGACGCGGCGTCGATGCCCGTTTCAAAATCGTCGGTGCCGGGGAATGCGAGAATGACCTTCGAGAACTAGTGCGGCGCCTCAATCTCGAAGGTTTCGTCACGTTCCACCCTCCGGTTCCGTATGGCCCAGAACTGTTCGCGCACATTGCGGATGCGGATCTCTCGATGGCAACGCCGCTGACAGAGGATACGCCGCGGGGCGCATTCGACTCGATGGCTCGGGGGCTTCCGATCCTTGCCTTCGACATCAACTACTATCGAGACCTTGCCAGTTTGACCGGAGCAGTGCTGACTGCTGAGTGGCCAAAAGCCGAGGGTATCGGCGACAAGTTGTGCGAGCTCGCAATGAACCGAGCTCGACTTGCAGATATCGGGTCGAAAGCTGTCGCTTTTGCTCGCCAAAACACGCAGCCGTATTGGCTTAGGCAGCGAGCGACTTGGGTGTTCGCGATGTTGGGGTCGTCTTCCAAATCTTAGTGCCGCACTTCTATAGTTGCTACTCATATGGCGACGGCACTTTGGGCGGCAAGGGCAGCCACAAGTACGTTGACTGAGCGATTAGAGACAAGACCGTCCCACTAGCTCGCGAGGGCAATGCGCAAGCGAACGATGCCTTAGAATGCTATTGCTTCAAGCACACTTTTGTTCTGCATTCTCAGGGTAGCGCCAGAGTCAGAGATTGATGTCCGGCTTGTTAGCCGGGTAATGAGTAAAGGAGTGAATTTTGGCGCACGCACGTTCAAGCCGATCCAATCGGTATCGAGTTGCGATTTTATTCGTTCTCGGACTGGGCGCATGTCTGGCCCTGGTCCTTGCGTGGCTCCCAATCGATCACACGATCGGCCGCTTCATCTACGACGACATGTTCTACTACCTGCGCGTTGCGCAGTTCATATCAGACGGTTACGGCTCAACATTTGACGGAATCTCGTCGACGAACGGTTACCATCCAGTCTGGATGCTGATCTGTGTCGCTCTGGCGACGATAGCGGACGGCGACCTGCTCGTTCACTTGGCGCTCACGGTGGCGGCGGTTTTACACGTCTTGCAGGGTTACGTGTTGTCCAGAATTCTTCTACGCTTATCGCATCCTGCCGTTGCGTTGTGCCTTTCGGTGCTCTATGTGCTCAACTGGCGCACTGTTGCTATCAATATGTGCGGTCTTGAGACGCCGCTCGCGACTCTATTGTTGCTGATGGTTTTCTACAGGCTCCTCGTTGTTAACCCAAAAGCGTCCTTGCCTCACGCTGCCTTTACAGGATCCCTAGTCGGTGTGGCGGCCTTGTGTCGGTTCGATCTGTTGCTGCTAGTTGGATTTGTGGGTCTCTGGACGGTGCTAGACCGGAGGTATCCCGGCGAGGTCGCCGCAGCTCAACGAATAAAGCTCGGTTCAGTTTTTGGCTTGGCAAGCTTGGCTGTGCTGTCTATCTGGTTCGCCTTCAGCATGGCTATCTCTGGCACCTTGCTGCCCAACAGCCGCCTGGCCGTGTCTTTTCTGACTGGCGTTTCGTACGATCCCGGCAATCTCTCGCAAATTGCAGCGATGTTGGTCTCGCAGGCGTGGTCAGCGGTCTGGTGGTCATCCGATATTGCCAACCTGTTCGGATTGATGCCGATAATCGGTGGCGCCGGAGGGACCGCCTTGCCGGGAGCCTTGATGTTGGCCATCCTGCTGAGCAGTGTGACTGTGGCGGCGGTACAGTTCCGCGCAAGGAGCGAAGTTGCGCTCGCCTCAGGCGCGCTGGCCTACTGCTTCCTCCACGCGTCGTACTATGTCGTGTTCCACAGAGTCGAGCTCCGATACATCTTACCCGTCTTGGCTTTGTTCTTTGTTCCACTCGGTGCAGTCGTCAGCGAGTGTTTGCGGCGGGCTGATCGATCATCGGTACGGCAGGTCGCGGCGATGGTGTTCGCCGTGTTGTTCTCCTCGAGTGCGGTTGCCGGCTTTAGCGCCTATTCCAACGGCCATGCTTCGGTGCGTGTTCACAAGTACCACTACGTGGCTTTGGATGTGGCTCGATGGTTGGCTCGAACGCATCCGTTGGAGCGAGTGGGTGCATGGAACGCCGGGATACTCGGATACTTTTCCGGCACTTCTCTGATTAATCTCGATGGTGTCATCAATGACGATGCCCTGCGGGCCATCCAGGCGCATTCAATTGATCGATACATCCTGGAGACGGGTATTCGATTCATCGTCGATGAGCCTGGTCAAATTCAAGATAACCTAGACAGATTCTCGTCCGGCGGTGGTTCACCGAACTGGCTGGGGCCGGTGGTTTACAAGAGTACGGATAGGGACGGGCGGACCATTGTCGTTCGATCGGTGATTCCGCACTGATGCAGTGTCGAACTTCGGGAACCGATCGATGTTGACGCCGTGTTGCGACCAAGATCTCAGTTTTGAGGCCCAGCAAGCGCGTCGAACGTCGCAAACCGGCGACGCTTGTTTGAATCGGAAGTAGAGTTCATATTGCCCTCGGACAACGAGAGGCGTAGTTGAAACCATGCGAGATAAAATGCGATTTGCGAAGTCTTCTGCCGTCGCGGTTCTTTGGGTATTCGCGCTATTGGCTGCGGCCGAGACAACCGCTGCCCCGGACAGCATTTCCGCCGACTGGCAAGTTAGCCGTGTTTCCGGGAGAGCGCCATTGATGGTGTTCTTCGACGCCACGTCGACCACGGATACCGACACCAGCAAACCCATTCATCACTTGACCTACTGTTTTGACGCCGGGGATGGAAACCAGGATCGCTACGCGCTAGCGGGACACAAAACAACCCCGAAGTCGACGTTTTGCGGAGCGCCGCTCTATGCCTACGTTTACGAGACTCCGGGGACGTATACCGCGGCACTCAATGTCCGTGGTGCCGACGGGGACGTGGCTGTTAGATCTGTCCAGATAACGGTAAGCGACTACACGCCGGCTCAAACAACTTGCGTGTCTAGCAGCGGAAATTTTTCGGGATGCCCTGCGGGCGCGGCGCGCGTGGTAAGTGCTGACTACAACGCAAACGCGAACCGTACACTGCGGGTCCTATATCGTTGTGAGGAGTCTTTCTCCCAAACACGTACAGTCGACTTTACGACGGATGGCGCGTTCATTGGGGCCTATAATGATGGCGGAGTGGTAAAGGGGCGCGACTGTCGGTACAACGTGACGGGTGCGCGTGGCTACGAGCCTTTCTATATCGACGCTGACGATGTTCGCATGCTGGGCGGCAACCGAACGGGGAACGGTCGCGAAGAATCGTTGATAAATTTTTCCGCTGGCCCATCAAATGACCCAGATCATATTCTCGTTCAGAACTGGAACTTGGACAACATGGGCCGCGTATTCATTAGCACGGAGTACGGTCAAGCCGGTTCACAGCTCCCGCGCTATTGGGGTTTTTTCAGTGTCCGGTCGAATGGTTGTGGCGCTTACGGTCAGTGCGTCGCGACTGTAACGGAGTATCTCGCGTTGGTAGATATGGTGTTGTCAGGTTCCTCCCAACACGTCATCCGACTGTTCCATGGTGAAGATACCTTTATCCACAATATCAGGGTTTCCAACTACGCCGTTCACGGCATCACCATCCGAGGTCTTGGAGACAATCATCCTGCGGGTTATGCCAGTCGCTTTGCGGAGAACAACTTCATCAGCGACTCTTGGATCGAAGGAGACGAGGTTTGGCCGCTCCAGAACGGCGGCGGCAATGGTGACGGACTTTTTCTTCGAATGCGGAACAATGTTATTGAGCGGAATTATTTTACCACCAGTTCATCTTTGTCTGGGAACGGCGCAGACCTCAGGCCCAGCTTCTACATTGCTACAGGGGTGAGTGGTTCGGCTGCTTTGATCCGGGACATGACCTACCGAAACAATGTTTTCGATATGCGCAACACGGGCGCGGGCTCCAGCGCGATGAATGCAGGCAGCAACAACTCGGGGATCGAGTTCTACGGAAACAGCGGCTACAGCGACGGCACGCGCCGTTCGTTGATGGGCGGAGGGAGCTGCGCGGTAATGCAGGGCAACGTCTTTTGGGAAGCGGGCGGAACGACTTCTTTCGGCTCTCGCTGCACCATAACCTCGAGCAATTACGACTCCGATGGTGGAGAGGCAGGCGTGCAGGGGTTCTCAAGCTGCCCGTTCGCCAGCTGTCCTCCGGGAAATGTTGCCGGTTTCGCCCCGAGTGCCGGATTCCTGGCCGCCGCAACGCGTGTTTCATCGCCAAATCTGCTCGACTTCAATCAGATGCTTCGCGCCCAAGGAATTACTAGATTGCCAGGAGCCTTTGAATTGCGAGAGCCGGCGCCGAACCCGCCCGCGCAGGTCACAGCGGAGTAGCGTTACAACTGACCAATGCTGGGGCCTGATCCGTACGCTGCAGGTTGAGATTACTCGGGTAGTCGTCGATAATTTAGCGCACCAGCATTGTGGGCGACTGGGCCGATCACCTCTTCTCTTTGACATAAGGGTCTTGGGCTATCGACCTGCCTGCAGAAATGGATCGAGAGAGGATGCATGCTCCATCTGTCGAGAGAGGGGCGAAGCTGGCCTTACCTCAAGCCCATGATCTTAGAGGCTGCGTAGATGGCTCGCCGGGCACTATTGGAGTGGAGGTTGTGACTGAGTTATTCTCTCGCTGCAGTGTCGAGTCGAGCCGGAATTTTTTTTGTGCGCTCCGCGTCCTATGACGCTGTCCCAAAGATGGGCGGTAGGCATTTTCGGCGCCACGCTGCTCTTTGTCATCACTTTGTTCGTTTGGCCTTTGCCTGTGCTGTTGGCTTTTCTTTCAGACGACGCGTTCTACTACCTGCAGATTGGGCATTCAATCTCTATCGGTGCGGGATCAACGTTTGACGGGATCGTTCTGACCAACGGCTACCATCCGCTCTGGATGCTCGTGGTTGTGTTTCTGATGACTGTCACGGGCAATGAGACACTACTCTCGGCGGCCGCAGTTATGGCGGCGTCCGTTGTCATTTGTGGCGGCTGCGTCTATCTCGCAGTGAACATCGTTGAGAAGTTCGTCGCGCGCGGCCTGGCTGCTATTTCAGCGGCAACAATGCTCTCCCCGTTCGCCTTTTCTGCGATGACTAATGGCATGGAGACGTCTTTAGCTATGTTCGCCGTCCTGGCGGTCATGTGGCATTGCTTCAAGGCCAGAGCGCTAAGCGCAGATGCGGGTATCGCCTCGTCATTTGTGTTCGGCGCCTTGCTCGCTATCGTGTTTCTTTCCAGGCTGGACATGGCTTTCCTGCCGCTCACTGCGGGCCTATTGATCGTCGCAGAGAGCATTCGCGTTCGCGCGCCATTCAGGGCTCTAACAATACGCACTCTTGCAATGCTGGCCCCCTTTCTCTTGATTACCGCGCCGTTCTTCGTTTGGAATTACCTCGAGTTCGGAAGCATCGCACCCATCAGTGGATCCGTGAAGTCTTCTTTTCCGGTGGTACGAGAATCGCTCCACTTGGAGGGGGATTCGCAGATCGGTCTGGCGATGCTCGTCTTGCTGTCGTTGTGTACGTTTCTTAGTTTTCGTCGGAGATCGAACGAGGATTCCGCTTTGACCTCCCCGCTTGTTCTCGTTACGTTTGCTTGCTGGCTGCATTTCGCCTACGCGTTCTTGTTCATGGATTGGGGTGTCTATTGGTGGCACTTTACGTTGAGTGCTGTGTCTCTTTCGATTGCCATTCCGGCGGCGCTCTACTCGCTCAAGCTGACCAGCCGCCTCATAACGCACTTCGGCGCCCTTGCATTGGCGGCTTTCTGCATTGTTCTTCAACTCCAGGTCACAATGAACCGCTATGACCGACACCTCGTTTGGCTCGAGGCCGCACAGTGGGCGAAGGAGAACACAGCTGAAACTGCAATCTTCGCGATAAAAGACGCAGGACTTTTCCGCTATTTTTCCGATCGACAAGTAGTCAATTTGGACGGAAAAGCCAATGGTTTGAGCTACTGGAGAAGCGTGCGGAACGGGTCCGTCGATAGTTATCTAGGCGACGTAGGGGTTCGGTACATCGGTGAGATCAATGCTGGGTGCTTCGATCAGAAGTGCTTCATAAGGATTCATGTACCTCGGCAGCCGGATGTGTTTCTTGAGATGAAGGATCAGGGCTTGATCTACTCTGGGCGTCCCTATCCCAAGCGCTTCGGATCTTCGGCCCCTATGGACACACGCTTCCGGATTTGGAGCTATCCTTCCGGGTAGTCTGATTAGCTCACTGCGCTATCAAATACGCATGTACGGGTGCGGCCAGATCAACGTGGCGCGGGCCAAAGTTTCTTGGGTACCTTGCGTGGATGCCGTAGCTAGCGGGAAGAGGGCTGCGACTTTTTCTCCCGATGGTGTGGACCGGCTTCAGGACATCCCCTGCTCATCGTAAGTGTTGCGTCGCTGCGAACATGCCATGATCATCTTTATCGTATTTTTGTTGTCAGTGGTCACTCTCGGCATAGCGTTCAAACGCGGGCCAGCGACAGCTTTCAACTGGGTGTTCTTACCCGTTTTTCTTTTGACGCCGCTTGATCTGTGGATTCATCTCCCGGCGCTCCCGGAATTGAACGCACGCCGCGCAATAGCTCTCTGCATCTTGATCGCTATGATCGCCCGGGGAAAAGGGGAGATGTCCGTCCCTCAGCGCAGCTCGGTTGATAGACTAATGCTGCTGGCGATGGTCGCATGGTCTTTGAGCTATGGCGTCCACACCGACGTCATGGGTTTCGTGCACTCGATGGCAGCGCTTTCCGTGGATCTTTGGTTGCCTTTTATTCTGGCACGGCGGCTCTGGAGGGGCTGGGATGATCTCGCCAAAGCGTTGATTCCTATTGGCTTTGCGACGCTAATCCTGGCATTGCTTGCGATGTACGAGGCAAGAATGATCAGCCGAAGCTACGCACGGCTTTGGGACGATCTCACGGGAACTGGCGTACTGCCCTATTTCGAGATGTGGCGATGGGGTTTCTTGCGTGCTGGTGTGGTGTTCAACCACCCCATCACTCTGGGGGTGAGCTTCGCGATGCTCGCCCCACTTGCCTTGTTGTGGGGCATGTTGGTGCCGCGATGGCGCCGCCTCTCAAAATTCACTGCAGCCGCATGCGTAATTGGAGCGGTTGCGACTATCTCACGCGGCCCAATCATCGCTGCTTTGCTTGGGCTATGCGTCGTCTGGTTCATGCATAAGGAAAGGCGCTACATTTACCCACTCATAGCTGTGTTGGTGGTTGCTGCTATTCCTTATCTCTATGGGCTGCTTCAGGACAGCATGGCATACGTCGAAGCATCGCTGGCGGAGCAAGGCAATGTGGAGAGCGGCTATTACCGCATCGCTTTGTTCATGATCTATCTGGAGGCGATTCGCGCTGGCGGCTTGTTTGGAAATCCTGCATCCATTGGACAGGAATATGAGGCGGCTTGGTCAATTGATAACTCCTACATATATATGTTTCTGACCTACGGTTGGCTCGGTGGTGCCGTCTTTACGCTTCTAGTGGTTAGCATGATCTGGTTGGCTGTTGGCCAAACAAGGCGTCTCCAAGGTGAGGAGCGTATTCGCATGGCTTGCCTCAGCGGGGCTGCTGTTGCGCTCGCCTTTGCGATCCTGAATGTGTGGTTTTCTGGGGATTATTCGCCGCTTCTCTTCATGCTCCTTGCGGTAATCGTTAACCAAACCTTGCCAAGAACGGCGAGTCCTAAAAGTGTCAATCAGGAACGCGTTGCTTCTGGCACCGCGATCGCTAAGGGGACCCGCGCCGCAAGGTGGCGAGCTTCCAGAATGACGCCAAGACGGATTCGCTCTGGCGGCTCGAGCTCACGTAGACCCTGAGGGTTTGTTCGAGTCCAGTAAAGTCTCGGCCGCGTGTTTCCCGAACTCGCGACGCGTGGAAAACTTGCTACAGCGGAGACGGACGTCATGACCGGTGCGCAACAATGATCCGATCCATAACATCAGATCGGCAAGTCCTTGCGGGTTGATATCACTCAGATCATCTACGATGATGTCAACTTTCTTCGGCTTTTTATGCGGCGGCAAGCAGTGAGCGAGAGTTCTCCTCGCTGTTTCGCACAGGGATCCCGACAGATGCACGTTGAACCTTTCTGCATCACCGTAAATCGACGGGATCAGCGCTCGGGATACGAATCGACGCCGGTGTGTCAGGACTTTGAACCCCGCGATTGACATCAGGAGCGAAGCAAGACCAACTGCGTCTGAAGTGTAGCGGGCAAAAAGATGCGGCTCTTGAGTGATTCGCCACAGCCACTCCATGCCGGCTCGAGCAACTATCGGGGGCGATCGCTTAACTGCTCCGGCCGTGAAGTTTACGACGGCTCCCAAGTTAGCGATAACGGGGGCGTTTAAGTCACGAAAGTTCCTGAGAATCCACTCTTGTCCTTTTTTTGCGCTGATTGAGACCACGAGAAGGTCGGGGTCAGTGGAGTTGATTGCAGCGAGGACTTTGGAATCACTAAGGTCCGAAACTGAGCCGAAGCCAGGAGATTGATGACCAACCGCAAGCAGACCCCTTGGTTGCTGATTCAAGGTGTATGCTGCGCGCTCAGCCACGCCGTTTTCGCCGCCGAAGAAGTAAACTCGGAGTGGATGGTCGCAGTATCTGCTGGCCAAGGCCTCAAAAAGGTCTGCGCCGGACACCCGTTGAGTTAACGGCAATCCGAAAAGCTTGGAGACCCACACGATGGGCATTCCGTCAGCCAAGGAGATGTGGCTAGCCAGCACAGAGTTTCGGAACTGCGCGTCTTTCTGCGCCTGAATTACGAAATTGACGTTCGGCGTCGACAACAAGAGTCTTCGCCGCGTCATCGCTGCACGACAAACTGCCTGAACGGCGCCTTCTAGGTCGATGATGTGAAACGGCAGACCAAGGATGGCCACTGCCGGGGCGGTAACCTGAAAGTCGTCGCATCGCTGCGTCATATTGCTGTTCCTTGAGGTTTGCGCCGTCGGGCCTCAAGAAATCAGAGCGATGTCAGACTCTGCGGGACCGCCCACGCGAGCAGCCTTACCGAACCGCAGAATCGGCGGGCCTCTGAACTTCAGCGACGAATCGGCTTCCCATTGCTGAATTGTGCAGCTCCGCTTGGCTTGGGCGTAAACTGCCTTTGTAAAGAAGCAACCAGTCACGAAATCCGAATTCGCGCCGGTTGTTGATAAAGCGGTAGTGATAATCGAATTCCTGCAGACTCGCTGCTTGCGCTTTGTGCCAGTAGAGGTCCGTAGTTTCGTAGTCCGCGATGCAAAAGTGATCTCTGAAGGCGGCCCAGGAATCCTCGAGAGTCCATTGCAAGGGGCGACCAATTCGCTCGAGGTAGCTGCTCGTCAAGTACGGTTCTGCGGCGCCTCGGCGACACAAATCGAGCACGGATACCTCGCTGAAGATGTCGGCCAGCTTTGTCGGCCACTCCGGTGGGGCCGCTTCGTTGCGCAATGGGGCGTTCCAGTAGGCGAGCATGTCGTCCGAGTGCCCGAACACGGTCTGATCCGAAAGATGGTAAGGAGCATACTTAAGCGTGCCCCGCCCGACGCCGATTATTCGATGTCTTTGTTTATCAGCGTCCGCCGGAGGAAACGTTCGCGCGAGCTCGATGAGGTATTGCAGCGCGTTTGGGCTGTACATGCGCTGATCCGTGCGCGTCTTGAGTATCCATTCCGCGCCGGCCGCATGAGCCGCAGCCACTCCGGCATGTGAAGTCACGAGCTGCATGTTCAAGTTGAACAAGCCTGGCATAGACGGTTTCTCGCACCGAATCACCGTTACTCCCATGGCCCCAAGCTCTTCGAGCAAGACAGAGTCGGCATCGGTCCAGGTCGAGAGGTACAGCACCGCAGAGGGATAGAGTCGTTTGTAGAGGCTGAGTGACTCGACTGTGAAATTGTCTTCACGGTGCGGCGGGCCCTGCATCACGATTGCACAGCGCTCGAGGGCCGCGCCTGGATCCGACCAAGTTCCAATCTCGGCTGCATACTTGGGCCGACGGTGAAACGTAACGAACTCGTTGCTGGCTACGGTCAATTCTTTGGCCGCTCGCCAAAGCGCCTTCTCCCATAGGGCGGATCGCAACCGACGCAGCAGGGAGTTCATGCTCTCAGCGTGTCGGAGGCCACAGACTCAAGAAACGCCTCCAGATCCTTTGGCGTTCCAAGACCGTGCATTCCGGATCCAACGGTTCCGACATTGAATGTCCGGACAGTCGAGCCTTTACTGATCATGGAGTTGTACGTCGGAGCAACATAGAATTCACCGTTGACACGGAGATTCTCGCTGATCATCTCATCTGCCGCCATGGTGAACTGGCGGCCAGTGCGAAAATTGTAAATGCCGACTGTCGCCTCGTCTGAGACGGCCTTTTTTTCTACCACTTCTACGACTCTTCCGGACGCATCGCGTCTTACGAAGGACCATTTCGGATCCTTCGCAGTCATGGTCATGATCAGGCCATCTGAATCGCCCATCGAGTCGATATATTGATCCACAGACCCCTCGATGTACTGATCGCAATTTGCGATCATGAGGGGTTCTTCATTCTCAATGAAGTCTCGAGCGAGCAGGACCGTACAAGCGGCGCCTTCGGTGATGCCGCTCACAGGTACACAAATAGAGTTAGGCGCCCACGCTTCCAGTTTGCTTTCCAATTTGTGGGCGCTGATAGCTTCTGCGAGAGCGAGAAAAATAAAACGATGCGGCTGGCTAGGGCGGAGATTGTCTACGACGACCTTGATCATGGGTGTGCCGTGGACAGGAATCAGCGGCTTGGGCTGCGAGTGTCCTGCGTCCGCAAAACGTTGGCCGCGTCCGGCCATAGGGATCACGATGTTCAGCATAGGTACTTGTCTCCAGCGACACTCGGAACCTTGACCACTACAGTCGTGACTTCCGTAACCGCCTCGAACTCCGTTGCTTCTCCTGGTTCGATGACGACGATCGACCCAGCCTCGAATCGTTGACCGTTGATTAGTGCCGATCCGCTCAGGATCAGCGTCACTTCAGGAGCGACCTTATGGACGTGCCGCGGCTCCAGTGTGCCTGCAGGGTACGTCTTTACAGCGATTTCTGCGGCTTGAGTGCGAAGGGCGACGGGATTAAAGTCGCCAACAAACCACCCCTTCGTCATATCCTGAAGCCGAAATGCTTTCACTAGGCACCGATCCTGGTAACTGCAAGGAAAGACTTTTCATACTCTTCGATGGCTTGGGGGGTAGCCAGAGACACGTATTTGGAGCGCGGGATTTCGTAGACACCAATACGCTTCTGAACCAGTACGAGTTCATTGAGAGCAGGGCAGACGAAGTACGCGCCGTTGACGCTTGCGCCCTTGATGATCATGGCCTCGGTGCTGCGGATGAAGTCCTCGCCGCGGCGGAAATAGTACAGCCCGGCCGTCGCGTACTTGCTCAGCGGTCGCTTCTCTGCTGCCTCTACAACCATTCTGTTCTCGTCAAGCCGGACAAAGGACCAGCGGGGGTGCAGCGACTCGAAGACGACTGTACCTGCGTCGAGCGATCGGTCTCGGAAGTCCTGGATAGCGTCTTGTAGGGGAAAATGCAGCACCTGGTCGCCGTTTGCTATCAGCAGTTCCTCATCGGGTTCGATCTGCTCAATTGCGAGTAGCGTGGTGCAAGCTGCGCCGGCGGTTGGCCCGTCCGCCCGTACGACGACCGCGCGCGGCTCCAGCAGATGCAAGACATCCGCGAGATGAAAACGCAGGTCGTCCTCCTTTCGTACTACAAAAACGGCTTTCTTGGGTGCCAAGGGGGCTAGCGATCTCCATGCGTGCTCGATCAACGGGAGATTCGCAATCTCAATTAGCGGCTTGCAGAAGGGATAGCCGTGCTTCTGCATGATGTCATCAGGACCGGCCATGGGGATGATGATGTTCACGCGGATTCTCGCTCGGCACGATCAATGGCGCGCTCGATCCTGCTGAGTTCGACGTCAGTGACGGATTGCACGACCAGAACAGGGCAGCCCGCGGCCTCTGCAGCGCGGATGCCGTTTGGGTTATCTTCGACGACGAGGCAAGACTCAGGCGGATGGCCCAAGAGTTCTGCCGCTCGAAGATATATGTCCGGGCTAGGCTTTGGCAGACGTACATCCTGATTGCTGAGCACCACATCCAGGTAGCTAGCCAGATTGCTCTTGGCCATCATGAGCTCGACTGTCGGTCTGATGGAGTTGGAAGCGACAGCGAGCCGGAGGCCGGAAGCGCGAAGCTTTGATAATGCATACTCATGCGCAAAAATGGGTCGACAGTGCAGATGAATTTGCTCAACCGTGTAAAGCTGCTTGAGTTCGTTGACGAAGTTATGAAGTCCAGCAGGGAGTCCTCGCTCGGCCGTCAGCATTTTCAATTTGCGAGCAGTGGGTAGGCCATCGAAAGTCGTCACGTGATCAGCGCGTGAGATCGAGTAACCGAACAGCTCCAGCGCTCGATTAAGAGCGTGATAGTGCCACTCCTTTGCATCGATCAAGACACCGTCCATGTCGAAAACTACGGCCTTAATCTTTGTCATTCAGAAAGTCTCGGGCGGCTTCTGGAAGATCCGTGCATAAGATCAGGTCAGGATGCCTACGGATATCAGATTGAAGCAACCGTTCCCATGCGGGGCGATGGTCTCGAGCATGAAGCTCTGGCGACACAATACAGACGCCCTTGCCTGCATCCAAATGCCGCGAGATCGTCTCCACGGTCCACCAGTCCGAAGTAAACGCATCTAGCCAGATGCCGGCTGCCTGCGAGTAAAGCGCTGGAGCAGGTTCGTACTCACTTTGTCTCATGAAAACAGGAATTCCCTGTCTAATCCAATTTAGAGAGTCTGGAACGGACATATCGAACACGAAAAATTCCTGCAGTGCGTATTGGCGTAGGGCTGCTGCGGTTCGACCCTGCAGACCATCAGACTTGACATTCAGCGCCAAGAGCAAGGCAGGCGAGTACTTCGCTGCAAGCTCAAGGAGGCCGCCGATGAGCAACTCGCCTCCCGAAGGAGAATCGTGGGAAATGACGATATCCCGACCCATATCCCTGATATCTGTTTCGGTGCCGAAGCCGAGGCTGAAGGAACGTTCGAAAGCAACCCGAGTATTCCTCTCGCCGGGGTCCAGCCAATATCCGCGGTGGCTTATGATTCGCATGTAGTTTAGCAACCCCCTGCGATGGTCGCGATGCCGCGGTCGATTCCAACGTCCGTCGAACATACGGCGGAATGCCCTCGGCAGGATCTTGCAATGCTAGTCGCGGCCAAGCGCGAACGCCAGTGGTGGGTCCCCGGCAATGAGGAGTTTCTCGGACTTTTGAGCATTGGCTCACGTCCGGGCGGTAAGCATCGAGCGGGCGCTACGAAAGACGAAGTACCCGTATCCGACGCAGATCAGACTGCCCTTCAACACCATGAGCAGTAGTACAGGCAGGTCGAGCGGCGCAGCAAGCCGACCCAGCAAGGCGTCGACGGACACTCCGATAGTGCCCGCTAGAACGGCATGGCCGATCAGGACGATATGAGGCGCGCGCCATTGGCGCAACGAATAGCCCATGGCCAGAGCTGACTTCGCAAATTCTCCCGCGACCATCGCCCACGCTGCACCAACAAGCCCCAGCACCTGACTCAGTGGGACGACCGCCAACACGAATGTCGCAACCTTGATCGCGTTGCATCGGGCAACGATATCGGATCTGCCCGCCGCTAGGTAGGCAGCGCCGAACATCTGTTCGATGCAGGAAAAAGAGCTGCCAAAAGCCAGTACCGCCAGCACGGCGCCGGCAGCGATGTATCGCGAGTCATAGGCGATTGAAATGAAGTCTTCAGCGCAGGCGACGACCACCGCGATGACGAACCCGGCGAGCAGTGCTGACGCGGGCATGATGCGTTGCAACTGCGACGCTAGCAAGGCGTCACCGGACTCGCGAGCTCGAGAGTAGAGTGGGAAAGCAACGCTCATTTGCAGCCGCGCCATCACCGAAGGGACTAGCATCGCCACGCTGGCAGCGATTGAATAGACGCCTGCCTCGGCCAGCGAGAACAAGGCTGGCAGCATCAAGCGATCAAGCTGCAGCGCGAGAAAACTCAGCGCGGTGCTAGCGAAAACCCACTTTCCGAAGCGAAATACTTCCGCCGCTGCTTCTCTGTCCCAGTTAAGCGTGTCCCGAGGGCCATGAAGGATCATGTGGCTGCCGATACAGTAGATCAACGCGGAAACCACACCGCCAAGCGGCAGGGCGTAGAGCCACTGGTACTTCACTGCGAGCCAGACCATGACGGTCAAACCTGCAACCTGGGACAGCAATTCGAGGGCAGTCAGGCGACCCAAAGCCATGTTTCGGCCGGCCGACATAATCCTGACGGAATTGAATCCAGCGACCAGGGTCGTCAGAGCCGCGAGTGGCAATAGTGTCTGAAGTTCGCTCGCGAGTGGGTCGGTTCGAGAGTATGCCTGTGCGATGGGCCAGGTCAGAGCGAGCGCAATCAGGAACAGCGCGACACCTCGAGCGATCTGCATTGTCCATACAGTGCCTAGGAAGCGACGGTCGCTGCCACGCGGGCTTTGCACGACGCTGGGCGCAAAGCCGAGGTCGGAAAACATCGCTAGACCCTGGATCACCGCGTTGACGATTGCCATTAATGCGAACGCTTCCTCAAACAGCGCAGCAGCTACGGCAATGTTGGCGCCGAGGCGGAGGACCTGAGAAACCCCATAGCCTGCAATCGTCCACGCCGAAGCGAGCGCAGCTCGCTTTCTTTGTGAGCCCGAGTCGTGGTGATTCATGCGCCGAGACGCTCAGCGCGCCGCTTTCGAAAAAAAGCTGGTGGCGAACGCTAGTTTGGTGCTTGCTGCATGGTGTGCTTTGCCGGACAGGAAGAACATCCGTTCAGAACTGGGAATGATACTGTTTGTCGACGCTCTCCCAATTCGATCTATTCGGTCGGAGAATGTTACTCCGCCATTCAATACCCTGCCTGTCATTGGCGTTTCGGCACCGCGCGCAGAATGGCCATAGTCCAGTTGTCTATTACAGATTGCCAACGCCAATTCTCTGCGACCGATCGTGCTGAAATAGAAATGCTTTCTGCCAGTTCGGAACGATCCGCCAGCTCATCCATACGTGTCGCTAATTCCGCCAAGGCTTGGTCAAGCGACGAATGACACACCAAAAACCTGTCGCGCTTCATGTCAACTTGGACAAAATGTCTGAGCCAGAAAGAGAGACTTTCACCGCTTAGGCCGCCTGTTGAA